>ERZ810493.1-NODE-1-length-462298-cov-13.3858_pt1 | contig 462298 bp, 396 predicted proteins | sample MGYA00520333_ERZ810493 | MGnify/ENA primary metagenome ERZ810493 (study PRJEB31588, sample SAMN03398895) | human gut metagenome | study: EMG produced TPA metagenomics assembly of the PRJNA231909 data set (A prospective, longitudinal analysis of the... | reverse complement strand
AATACGTCCAGAAAATCCAGATTTTCTACCGCTTTATCGGCCCATTGGATGCCATTGAATAACAACGTCAGAAAAGTCACCTCCGAGAACTATCCTACAGACGCAGGGCGCGAGGGTGAAGCAATTTTCCGTCGTGTGTATGCCCTTGCCGGAAGTAAACTCCCCATCAAGCGGCTGTGGATCAGCAGCATGGAAGATGCTGCCATCCAGCAGGGCTTTGAAAACCTGAAAGATGGCGCGGCGTATAACAACCTGTTTGCAGCGTCCGAGTGCAGGGCAAAAGCGGACTGGCTGATCGGCATGAACGGAACCCGTGCTTTTACGAAAAAGTATGGCAGAAAGCAGACCATTGGCCGTGTGCAGACCCCGACGCTGGCGATGCTGACCGAACGGCAGGCCAAAATCCAGAACTTTGTAAAAGAACCCTATTATAAAGTGGAACTGTCCGGCGCGGGTGTCGTAGCGGTATCGGAACAGATGGCACAGGAGCAGGACGCAGATACTATGCAGGCTGCTTGCGATGGGCAGTGTGCCGTGGTTGGCAGCATCGAGCGCAAGCGGGTGGAAAAGAAGTCCCCGAAGCTATATGACCTGACGACCTTGCAGCGAGAAGCAAACCGCTATTACGGTCTGACCGCCAGCCAGACTTTACAGGCTGCGCAGGAATTGTACGAGGAAAAACTGGTGACATATCCCAGAACGGACAGCCAGTTTGTGACCGAGGATATGCGCAAGACGGTGGAATCTCTGGTGCTGGCTTTGGATGGCACGGCGACAGACGTAAGCTGCGTTATCAATAACAGCAAAGTCGCAGACCACCACGCGATCCTGCCGACGATGCAGGGCGCAAAGTGTAATAAGGAAAAGTTGTCCGAAACCAAACAGAAGATTCTTTCGATTATCATCTGGAAACTGGTGCAGGCTGTGCAGCCGCCGTTCATCTATGAGGATGTGCTGGTAACAGTGTGCTGCCAGGGCAGGAACTTCACGGCAAAATATAAGGATGTTCTGCAGCCCGGTTATACGGCAAAACCTGTTCTGCTTGTGGAGCCGGAGGAGAACAAGGATGTGTCACTTCCGAAAGATCTGGAACAGGGAACCGTTCTTCCGGTAGTACGGGCAGAGAAAAAGCAGGGCTTTACTTCACCGCCGAAAGTCTATACCGAAGATACTCTGCTGTCGGCCATGGAAACGGCAGGCAACAAAGAATTTGATAAGGACACGGAAAAGAAAGGTCTGGGAACCCCTGCAACGCGCGCTGCGATTCTGGAAAAACTGGTATCCTCCGGCTATGTTGAGCGCAAGGGCAAGCAGATGATTCCCACGGAGGACGGTGTGGCCGTGATTCGCAATATCCCGGACTACCTGAAATCTGCCAGTATGACAGCCGAGTGGGAAAATGACCTGCTGCGGATGGAGCGCGGCGAGATTAAGCCCCATGATTTTATGCAGGGCATCCACGGACTGCTCGATAAGATGCTGGTTGACCTCCGGCAGATTCCTACCGTCGCGGCGGCTCCCTATTATAATAAGGTAGGCGTGGGAAGCTGCCCGGTCTGCGGCAACCCTGTGCATGAAAGCAAACTCAGCTTTTGTTGTGCGGACCGCAGCTGCAAATTTGCCCTCTGGAAAGAAAGCAAGTACTTGTCCAATATGAGAAAGACGCTGGACAAGAAGATGGCCGCAGACCTTTTGAAGAAAGGCCGTACCCATGTAAAAGACTTTTATTCCGTGAAAAAAGATAAGACATTCGCCGCTGACCTTGTGATGCGTGTCGAAGATGGCCGCGCACAGTACAGCCTGAAATTTCCCAAAACACCGATGAAAACGAAAACGTAAAGGAGGTTTGACCCTTGCCGCAGATTAACGATATTCGAGAATTGGCGCAGCAGAACGCCCGGTATGTCAGTAACTCGCCACAGGACTGGATGAGTTATCTGGATGTGGCGGCGCGGCTGTACCGCTATTCGTTCACCGATGCGCTCCTAATCCACGCGCAGCGGCCCGATGCAACCGCCTGTGCAGAACTGGAACTCTGGAATCAGAAAATGAGCCGATGGGTCAACCGTGGCGCAAAAGGCATCGCGCTTCTGGATGATACCGGACCGCGTACCAGGCTGCGGTATGTGTTCGATATTGCTGACACCCATCTGGTGCGCGGCGGAAAAACACCGCTCTTATGGAATTTGGACAGCCATGAGCATGAGCAGACTATCTTAGATCATCTGGCAGATACCTACGGCCTGTCGCAGACAGACAGCATGAACGCTGCCCTGATGGAGCTGGCACAGCAGTTGACCGCCGATAATCTGGATGAAGCGATGGACGGTTTGGCCTATGAGGTGGCGGATACGTTTCTGGAAGAACTGGACGAAGATAACATCCGTGTCCGCTTTCGGGAACTGATGACCAACAGTATCTTCTATACGCTTTCCCGCCGTTGTGGGCAGGAACCTATGGATGTGCTGGACGATGATGACTTTATCCGTATTGTGGATTTCAACAAGCTGCCTGTGCTGTCGTTTCTCGGCAATGCCGTTTCCGAACAGTGCGAAGCGGTTCTTTTTGACATTGGCCGTGAGATGCGAAAAATTCACAAAAAAGAAATCACGCAGCAGCTTGAAAAATCCGTTGACAGCTTGTATAATACCAATACGGACTTTAGCGAATTAAAGCGTGAAACCAAAGAAACCACGACCAAAGGAGGACAAGAAAATGGAGTTGACGTATTACCGCAAGGGAGATTATCTGTTCCCGAATCTGGCCGTGCAGGACGAGCCGCAAATCATCGGGAAGTACGGGATGCTGCGCAGGACGTACCTGAAAGAGAACCGCAAGAACTGGTATCAGAGCATGCTGATGAGCGGCAAACTGAATCGGCATCTGGCGCAGATCGAGGAAGCAGCGGAGAGCAGGGTGGAAACCCTGCTGGACAGCCTGAACGAGAAGTTCCCGGCACCGAGCAAGGAGCAGGACCCGCTGGCATGGGCAGCGCACCAGAACAGCTTGACGGCGATGGCCGAGGAAATCGTCTTGAAGGAATTGGTGTACAATTAACTGAATCGACAACGGAACAGGATTTGAGCGAAGCAGAGGAAGAAATTGCCTCTGCTTTTTCTTTTCCTGATCTGCCCACCGTGGAACAGCAGATCCGCGCTATTGAAGCACCGATCCAGGCGCGGTATGCGGATGAAATTGCACTTGATCCCGAAGTGGTCGATGAAATCCTGCGCACGGGCAGCAACCGCAGCAAGGGCCAGCTGCGTCTGATCTACAATTTCATGGTTGAGAAAACCCCGGAAGAATACACAGAGTTCGTGAAAAACGAATATGGTACTGGCGGCAAAGGCTTTGAAATTGACGGTGCAAAGTATGCCAGCTGGTTCGATGATTTAGGGCTGCGCATTGCAGCAGGTGACACGGCTAAGGGCGGCACGATTGTCAATGCGTTTCTTTCGTGGGAGGATGTCAGCAACCGTATCCATGAGCTGCTCCGGCAGGGCGAGTACGCACCGCAGGCGGTTCTGGATGCTGCACGGCAGAATGCTTTGCAGGAACACGCGCAGACATTGGCTTATATGGAACGCGATTTGGCAGATGGCGTTGCCGAAGCAGTGTTTCAGGATACAGAAATCTTCAGGGGCGGTTTCCCGGAACTGACAAACAGGTTGGCAGGCTTGCTGGATGATACGGATTTTCTGACGGACCTGAATGATAGATTATCCGCGCTGGGGGAAGCCTATGCCGATGATAAAGACCTGATGCGGATGCACTTTTATAAGCCGGATAAGGTCGCGGCTCTGTTCCAGCAGTTTGCAAAGCCTTATCAGAACTACTCGGCGCGAGATGGTTTTCACTGGAACGAGTACAAACGATTCATCACGGAAGATGAAATCAATGGATATTTCACACGGGGCAGCAATTATTCGGACAGTCGGCTGGCAATCTATTCATTCTTTCTGAACCACGAGGATAAAAAAGAACGGGCTGACTTTCTGAAAGACCATTACGGGATCGGTGGCAGCAGCCATGCACTTTGCGGGGCAGATGATTCTCACGAAGATCACGATGGCAGAGGCATTGCTTTGGAGCGTGGCCCATACGGGAACCCGGATGCAAGCGTTCATTTGAATTGGAATCAGGCTGCAGGCCGAATTGACCGGCTGATCCGTGACAGTGAGTATTTGAAGCCGGCAGACTACTCCCGGATGCCTGCTTATGAGCGCGAGCGGATGGCAATGCGGGTGATGGGCTTCTATCACCATCTGCCGAACGAGGTGGAGCGGCCTTATCCGCAAGACCTTTACCATGAAGAAGGTCGAAAGGCTCTGGTTGAAAAGCTGGCAGACCCTGAACAAGCAGCGGAACTTCTGGAGCAGATGGACAATGCACTGCTATCTGTGCCGCTGGATTCGGAAGAATATGAGCGCAAGGCAGAATCCCTCTCTATCCTGCACCAGTATGTCGAGGGAACGTACACGATCTTCCCGGAAAAGAAGCAGGCTGTTGAGATTGCGGTTCCTGAACAGGGGCAGATGTCCATGTTTGACTTCATGGAGCAGGAGCCGCAATCGAAAGAGCAGTCAACCGCCACAGCGGTTGAGGAACCCCAAAAGGATGCACCTCTTGCAGATGAAAAGCCTTCGGAGCAGATGCTGCAGCCCATGCCGCTGGATGCCGCCAACGAGTATAACGCGCTGAAAGAGCGTTACCCGGATGCTCTGGTCGGGTATGAGCAGTACGGAAACTTTGAGTTTTACGGCGAGGATGCAAAGTGCGTTTCCGAACTGCTTGGAACAAAAATTCTGGAAAAGGAAACCGCGTTCGGCAAAGTTGAGGTATCTGGTTTTCCGCGTGAACAGTGGGCTTCACAGGCAATGAGGCTCTGGAAGCAAGGGGAGAACGTCTATCTGTCCGGCCAACAGGAAGATGGAACCCATGCCCAAACGAAATACTTCCGCAGAGAGGAATATCTGCCAGTCAATACCATCATTGAACTGGACGACAGGGAGTTCCGTGTGGATTCGGTGGACTTTGGAAATGGAACGGTCAGCTTGCAGGACATGACCCTTGCGAAAGAAGCCCGGTATCCGATCTTCCGAACGGAACCGCTGGAGTACATTCGGCATCTGTACGAACAGGCAGATGTACCGATGGAAGAAGCGGTTGAAATCACAGTCTTTACGGCTTTGCACAATGCAGGTGTGGCCTACGAAGATTTTTCCCCGGAGCAGATGGATGTGATTTATTCGGTGGCAGAATCGGGCGGCGAACTGGAGGAACTGCTGAATCCCGACTTTCCGCCGGAACAGATGCAGCTGATCGCAGATGTGCAGAACCGAACGGATGCCATCAGCCGTGCAGCGGCAGAGGAAGCCCTGGAACCACTGACCCAGCAACCTATGACCCCGGCAGAGGTCAACCATGCAAGGCGGCAGCACAATCTTCCGCTGGACAGCGGTGCGGAAACGGAACAGCCTGCACAGCCTAAACAGGAGCCTACGAACTTCCATATTACGGACAACGACCTCGGCGCAGGAGGACCGAAAACAAAGTATAAAGCCAATGTGGAAGCCATTCGGCTGCTGAAAACGCTGGATGCAGAGCAACGGCAGGCTACCGCAGAAGAGCAGGAGATGCTTTCCCGGTATGTGGGCTGGGGCGGCATTCCGCAGGCGTTCGATGAAAACAACGCGGAATGGTCGAAAGAGTATGCCGAACTGCAGTCCCTGCTCACGGCAGATGAGTATAAGGAAGCCCGCGCCAGTACCCTGAATGCGTTTTACACTTCCCCTACGGTCATCAAGGCAATGTATGAAGCTCTGGGCAATATGGGATTGTCCAAAGGCAATGTGCTGGAACCGTCCTGCGGTGTAGGCAATTTCATGGGTCTGGTGCCGGACAGCATGGAAAAGATTCGGATGTACGGTGTGGAGCTGGACAGCATTTCAGGCCGCATTGCACAGCAGTTGTACCAGAAAAACAAGATTGCGGTGCAGGGCTTTGAAACGATGCAGTTCCCGGACAGCTTTTTTGACTGTGTTGTGGGCAACGTACCGTTCGGCAATTACAAAGTACCGGACAAGCGGTATGATCGCCACAATTTCCTCATCCACGATTATTTTATCGCCAAGAGCCTTGACCTTGTGCGTCCGGGCGGTGTGGTAGCAGTGGTAACGTCCAGAGGTACGATGGATAAGAAGGATTCCTCTGTCCGTGAGTACCTTGCCAACCGTGCCGATCTGGTAGGCGCGATTCGTCTGCCGAACAATGCGTTCCAGCGCAATGCCAACACGGGCGTGGTGGCTGACATTCTGTTCCTGCAGAAGCGTGACCGTGCAGCGGTGGAACGGGCTGACTGGGTGGATCTCGGTGAAACGTCGGAGGGATATTCCATCAACCAGTATTTTGCGCAGCATCCTGAGATGGTGCTGGGGGAGATCACCACCGAAAGCACTCAGTATGGCAAGCAGGAAACTACGGTCAAGCCCATCGAGGGAGCAGACCTTGCTAAGCAGTTAAAAGAGGCAGTCGGCAACATCCAGGCTACCATCACGGAGCCGGAAATCTCCGATGATGAGCTGGAAGTGCAGGAAGAACCTATTCCAGCAGACCCAAGTGTGAAGAATTTCAGCTTCACGAACGTGGATGGGCAGATTTACTACCGTGAAAACTCCTTTATGAACAAGGTAGAACTGCCTGCCGTAACTGCAGAGCGGGTGCTGGGCATGATCGCTCTGCGGGAAACCACCCGGAAGCTGTTGGATTGTCAGCTGCATGATGGTTCGGATGCGGAAGTACAGCTTTTACAGAATGAACTGAAACAGCAGTACACTGCATTTAAGGCGCAGTATGGCCTTATCAACAGCACGGCCAACAAGCGGGCATTCCGACAGGACAGCAGCTATTGTCTGCTGGCATCACTGGAAATTCTGGATGAGGAGAAGAATCTCAAACGACTTGCCGATATTTTTACCAAACGTACCATCCGTAAGCCGGAGCCTGTTACCTCGGTGGATACACCCAGCGAAGCTCTGGCACTTTCCATCGGAGAAAAAGCAAAGGTGGATGTGCCGTTTATGATGCAGCTCTGCGGCAAACCGGAACAGGAAATCACGGATGAACTGGCAGGTGCGATTTTCCGAAACCCTGTGACACAGCAGTGGGAAACCTCGGATGAATACCTGTCCGGCAATGTTCGTGAAAAACTGGCCACAGCAGAAACCTTTGCTGCAAACCATGCAGAGTATCAGATCAATGTGGACTACCTGAAACGGGTACAGCCCAAGGATTTGGATGCTTCGGAAATTGAAGTGCGGCTTGGTGCAAACTGGGTAAAGCCGGAGTACATCACGCAGTTTATGAAAGAAGTGTTCAAAACACCGAACTACTATGCCGGGATTGACATTAAGGCAACCTATTCCGAAATTTCTGGTGCATGGAACATTTCGGGCAAGTCGCTGGATCGCGGCAATCCGCTTGTCACCAACACTTACGGAACCCTGCGCGTCAACGGCTATAAGCTGCTGGAAGATGCGCTGAATCTCCGCGATACCAAAATCTACGATACGATTCACGATGCGGATGGCGACCATCGTGTGCTGAATAAGCAGGAAACCATGCTTGCACAGCAAGCGCAGGAATCCATTCGGGAAGCGTTTAAGCAGTGGATTTTCAAAGATTTAGATCGCCGTGAGGATTTGTGTGCGACCTATAATCGGATTTTCAATGCGATTCGTCCTCGTGAGTACGATGGCAGTCATATTCGTTTTGAGGGAATGACCCCGGAAATCTCCCTGATGCCGCACCAGAAAAATGCTGTAGCGCACATTCTGTATGGCAACAATACGCTGCTGGCGCATTGCGTGGGCGCAGGCAAGACCTTCCAGATGATTGCTGCCGGCATGGAGAGCCGCAGGCTGGGCCTGTCGCAGAAGAATCTCTATGTGGTACCGAATCACCTCACGGAGCAGTGGGGCGCAGATTTCCTGCGGCTCTATCCCAATGCGAATGTGTTGGTGGCAACGAAGAAGGATTTTGAACCCAGCAATCGAAAGCAGTTCTGCTCCCGTATCGCAACCGGCGATTACGATGCCATCGTGATTGGTCATTCGCAGTTTGAGCGTGTGCCGCTTTCCCCGGAACGGCAGAAAGCCATTGTAGAGCGTCAAATCGACGATATTACGCTGGCTCTGGCCGATGCCCGGAGTGAGGATAGTCGCAGTTTTACGGTCAAGCAGATGGAAAAAACAAAGAAAATGCTGGAAGCAAAGCTGCAAAAGCTGAACGACCAGACGAGAAAGGATGATGTAGTTACATTTGAGGAACTGGGTGTTGACCGTCTGTTTGTGGACGAGTCACATTTCTATAAAAATATGTTCCTCTACACGAAAATGCGAAATATCGCAGGTATCGCCCAGACCGATGCCCAGAAATCCAGCGATATGTTTGCAAAGTGTCAGTATCTGGACGAACTGACAGGCGGCAAGGGTGTGACCTTTGCAACTGGAACCCCGGTCAGCAACTCGATGGTGGAGCTGTACACCATTATGCGTTATCTCCAGTATGACACCCTGCAGAAGATGGGATTGAGCCACTTCGATGATTGGGCGGCATCCTTTGGTGAAACCGTCACGGCAATCGAGCTTTCCCCGGAGGGAACGGGCTACCGTGCGAAAACGCGGTTTGCCCGGTTCTTCAATCTGCCGGAACTGATTTCTCTGTTCAAAGAATCGGCAGATGTGCAGACGGCAGATATGCTGAATCTGCCTGTGCCGCAAGCAGAGTACATCAACGAAGTGCTGAAGCCCAGCGAAACACAGGAAGAAATGGTGAGTTCCTTTGCAGACCGTGCCGAGGCTGTACGCAACGGCAGCGTGAATCCCAGATTCGATAATATGCTCAAAATCACCAACGATGGCAGAAAACTGGCACTCGACCAGCGGCTTATCAATGAGATGTTGCCGGACGAGCCGGAGAGCAAGGTCAATCGCTGTGTGGACAATGCGTTCAAGGTCTGGGAAGAATCTGCGGCAGATAGAGGAACACAGTTAATTTTCTGCGATTTATCGACACCAAAAGCCGATGGCACATTCAACGTCTACGATGATGTGCGGGAGAAGCTGGTGGCGAGAGGTGTTCCCCGCGAGGAAGTGGCGTTCATCCACGAGTATAACACGGAAACCAAAAAGGCAGACCTGTTTGCAAAGGTGCGCGCCGGACAGGTGCGTATTCTGATGGGGTCTACGCCGAAACTTGGCGCAGGAACCAATATTCAGGATCGGCTGATTGCCCTGCATCATCTGGATTGCCCGTGGAAGCCGTCTGACCTGGAACAGCAGGAAGGACGTATTCTCCGGCAGGGAAACCGGAATAAGCAGGTAAAAATCTATCGTTACGTCACTGAAAACACGTTTGATTCGTACATGTGGCAGATTCTGGAAAATAAGCAAAAGTTCATTTCCCAGATCATGACTTCCAAATCTCCTGTCCGTGCCTGCGATGATGTGGACGATACCGCGCTGTCCTATGCCGAAATCAAGGCACTGGCAACAGGCAATCCCTACATCAAGGAAAAGATGGATCTGGATATTCAGGTCAGTAAGCTGAAACTGCTGAAAGCCAATCACACCAGTCAGATTTATAGCTTGGAATCGGATATTGCGCGCCGCTATCCGCGAGAAATCGCTGTGGCACAGGGTCAGATCGAAGCACTGAAAACCGATATGGAAGCGGCAAAACCGCTTCTGGCGCAGGACAAAGACCACTTCTCTATGGAGATCAGCGGCAAGGTGTACACCGAACGCAAGGAAGCGGGTGCAGCCATCATTGAGGCTTGCAAGGCTTTGAAAGCGGCTGGCACCGAGGGCAGGATCGGTAGCTACGGTGCGTTTGAACTGCATTCCCGGTTTGATAATTTCGATAAGGTGTTCCGCTTGTCCATCAAGGGCGCGTGGAACTATTCGATGGAAGTCGGCAAAGACCCGCAGGGTAATATTCTGCGCGTTACCAATGCACTGGCAGGCATCGAAAGAGCATTGCCGCAGGTGGAACGCAGACTGGAAACCTTGGAACAGCAGTTGGCGCAGGCAAAGGAAGAAGCCAAACGTCCTTTTGCGCAGGAAGCAGAACTGGCCGAAAAATCTGCGCGCCTTGCGGAGCTGAACGCTTTGCTCAACATGGATGAAAAAGGCAGCGAGGATGCCCTGGGCGTGGACGAAGATGCCGCCGAAACCGAGGTCGCAGACAGGCCGCGCCAGCCTGTGAACTATGCAGGCCGCGTTGCCGAACGCACTGCGGATAATATGCGGAAACCTTCTGTGCTGGTACAGCTTCATGCAAAGCAGGCAGAGCGTACTGCAGAACCGCAGAAATTCCAGAAGCGGAAAAGTCACGATATTGAACTGTAAATAGGATAACCCCGTTAGATCTCTGCAAGGAATCTAACGGGGGATTTTTGAAAAAGGAGGGCATTTGCTGACATTAACACCAATCAATCTGAAAACGGCTAACGCGTTTGTGCAGCAGTATCACCGCCACCATAAGCCGACACGAGGGCATAAGTTCTCCATCGGCGTATCGGACAATGGCGCATTGGTGGGGGTTGCTATCTGCGGCAGACCTGTGGCACGGCGGCTGGACGATGGCTACACGCTGGAAGTCAACCGTCTATGTACGAATGGAACGCCGAACGCCTGCAGCATCCTGTATGCGGCGGCATACCGTGCAGCACGGGCAATGGGCTACAACAAAGTTATCACCTACATTCTGGACACGGAAAATGGAACATCCCTGAAAGCTGCCGGATACACCTGTGAAGGCAGGGCCGGGGGATTGGAGTGGAACGGCGCAAAAGCACCGAAACAGGCCGACCAATATCCGCGCCAGATGAAAACACGATGGGTCAAGAAAAAGGAGGGCTTGCATGGCAGTTGACCGCAAACAGCAGATGAAAGAAATCACGGAACGGCTGGAGCAGGGAGTAAAGGACATTTTTACATCGGAAATGTACACGACGTATCTGCGCACGATGGCAAAATTCCATAATTACAGCTTCAACAATACGCTGTTGATCGCTATGCAGCGGCCTGATGCCACACTGGTGGCAGGGTTTAACGCATGGAAGAATAAGTTCAACCGCTACGTTAAAAAAGGCGAAAAGGGCATCCAGATCATTGCTCCCGCTCCCATTAAGGAAGTTGAGGAGCGCGAGAAAATCGACAAGGATACGGGTCTGGCTATGCTGAACGAAAATGGCGAGCCTGAAATGGAACGTGTGGAGTATGTGATTCCGCGCTTCCGCGTAACAACGGTTTTTGATGTTTCGCAGACCGATGGGGAACCGATTCCGTCGCTGGAAGTGAACGAACTGACGGCCAGCGTCAAAGACTATGCGCTGCTTACGGCGGCAATCGAGCAGGTATCGCCTGTGCCGATGCGGTTTACTGAAATCGAGGGGGAAGCCAAAGGCTATTACAGTGATGCCGACAAAGAAATCTGCATTCAGGTCGGCATGGGCGAGAGCCAGACCATAAAGACGATGATCCACGAAGTCGCTCATGCGATGCTGCATAACAGCGATTTGATGAAACAGCGTGGGGAAGAAAAAGACAGGCTTACGAAAGAAACCGAAGCCGAAAGCATTGCATTTACGGTCTGCTCGGCTCTGGGCATTGATACGTCCGATTACTCTTTTCCGTATGTGGCAAGCTGGGCGAGCGGCAAGGAGATGAAGGAGCTGAAAGATTCGATGGATACGATTCGATTGACTGCTGCCGATTTTCTGGAGAAGCTGGAAGCGGCGGTGGCAGAACGGAGTGCAGAGCGCATGACGGCAATGCAGTATGCGGAAAAGCTGATTGCCGACAAGGAGCAGGAAAAGACAATTTTTGATGATGAGCAGCGAAACCTCATCGTAAATTTTGCCTTTAAGCTGGATGATCGGGCAGCAACAGAAGAACTGGTGAACGGTATTGCAGCTGCAGTGGCCGAGGATGACAAAGAAGAAGTCAACCGCCTGATGTACGATGCGCAGGAGAAAATCGAAAATCTCCCGGATGGGATGATTGGTCTTTCCGAAATGCATGACTACGGCTACCGGAAAGATGATGTGCTGCCGCTGACGAAAGAGGGCGCACGAGAATGGCATCGGCTGGGTGAAAGAATCTATCCGCTGTTCCGTGATGGCACGGTAGGCGATTATGTAAGCCAAGAGGGAATCGAGCAGCACGATGGCATTTTCGGCATTAGGGCTGACGCATGGGATGCGATTTTATTGGAACAACGGGAAGATTATGCAGAGGACGAGTACGCGCGTCCAGACTTTCAGTTGACAGTAATAAACCGTGAACAGGCTCTGCGGCTGTATGACGAGGGAAAGCAGATTTATCTCGTCCGCGTCAGCCCGTGGCCGATTCTTGTCACGGCACGAGAGGAAATCGAGCGCGGAAGTGATACCTTCCAGATTGCAATAGCAGATTTGGAGCAGGAGCGGAACATGACAGAACAGGAAAATGTGCTGCTGTATGGCAGCGAAAAGCAGTTCGGTATTTATCAGATCACAGAGCGTGACCCGGAACATAACTATCGTTTCATGGGGCTGGACTATGTGCAGAAAAAAGGCATGACGGTTGCCCGCGCAGACTACGACCTGATTTATACCGCGCCGCTTACGGAAAAGGACACGCTGGATGGTATTTATGAACGGTTCAATATCCAGCGTCCAGCAGATTTTACGGGACATTCGTTGTCGGTCAGCGATGTGGTGGCACTCAATGATGGCAGTACAGTCAAAGCCTACTATGTGGACAGCATCGGCTTTGCAGAGCTGCCGGATTTTTTCAAGGAAAGGAATATGGATTTGCAGAAAGAGAACCTTTTGAACGAAAAATTGCAGGAAATCGAAATCTTTGATAAGCCCGGTCTTTTCAGCAATGGCCGACTGCGGGATGAAGATGTGCCGGAAGGATTGTACCGCTATGACCTGCGTGGGTCGGACTATGATCCGGGACAGCCGATTCTGGTGGAGAAAACGGTGATCGTAAACCATGCGGCATCCGTCCTGATGGCAGAGGAACTTGACCTTGGCGCAGAGGGGCGGCTGGAACTTGGCGAGGATGGGCTGAACTTCACAGGCGCAGAGCTGATCGTGCGAGAGTTTATGGAGGAACAGCAGCAGAAAAACAATGCACTGATCCACGGCGATTCCGACCATATCGCAGTCGAGGGGCATATCGGCACATGGTACGCCATTGATGAAACGGAGATCGGTGGGGAGAAGTTCTTCCTGCTGGAGCATGAGGAACACGGCGATATGGCGGCCTGCGTTGCAGTCAATGAGCAGGGCGAGCTGGTGGCAGAGGATTTGTGGAACGGCTTCGATGATGAATTTCTGGATGCAGTAAAGGATTACCTTTCTGAAAAATGGAATATGCCGAATAAGGATGATGTGGTATCTGAAATTATTGAAAAGGCTGCGCCAGTGCCGGACAACAGCGCACAGGACTATTCGGATGTGCCTGTCTACTACGAGCCGTTCAGCTATGCCAAAGAAAATGACGAGGTGGATTTGTACCGTACATCCTATCGGCTGAACAGCGAGTGTAAGCAGGCAATCCATGAAGCGATTGCGGACAACTATGACGGGATGTACCTTGGCGATGATGCAGTCGATCAGGTGGTGCGGCAGTATGGCATGGAGCGTGTGGGTTACATTCTGGCGAACACTCTGCACCATAAAAGCTACGATGGCCGCTTTTCTCGTAGCAATAAGGAATGGGCAGAGCAGGTCAGCACCCCGGAGCATAATGCAGACCGCATGACCTTCCGCACGGACTGGGTGGTTGACAGCCACCCGGCTATTCTGGATGGCTTTGTAACGATGTTCCGGGAAGAACTGGAAGCGCAGAAAAAACTGGAACAGGAACAGGAACAGCCTTTCGTAAAGCAGTTCTATGTGGTCGAGAATTTGCAGGCCGCGCCTTTGAAAATTGAGCGGTTCGGAAATCTCGACGATGCAATGTCGCAGTATCAGGCACTTCCGAACCATTACATGAAAGCCTTGGGCGTGGAGAAAAATCCTGATCCGCTGCCGGGTTCACTGGATATTTTGCAATGCAGGAACGGCATTGACACCATCGTAGAGGACTATAAAACGGTTCCGGGCTGGGATAACCCGTATATCCAGAATCATGTTGTCCAGCCGTTACAGGGGGCCTTAGCCGTGCAGGATGTGGAACTGTCCTATGAATTGCCGGATGCCTATTTCCATATCCAGACCTGTGAGGATGGCTTTGACTATACCTTATATAATAAGGACTTCACAGAGCGGGATGGCGGTGTCCTTGAAACAGATGGAGATAAGTCTGTGCAGGAGGCGATGACGGAGCTGTTGGCAGAGTTCGGCTGCGATGCAGTAGAGGGCAGGGTCATGGACGCGGCAGAACTGCGGGAACAGGCCGATACGGTGGCTGAACAGCAGGCAGAAGTTTTGAAAGAAAAGCTCGCCGCAGAAAGACCTGCGCCGGAAGAAACGCTCAGCTTTTACGTCGCGGAGTGCTTGGAGTTTACGTTTGCAGGAGAGTTCCACGACCATCTGACGATGGAAGAAGCCTTGGAAGTCTACGACAAGATTCCATCTGAACGGATGAACGCTGACAAGTGCATTGGATTCTGCATCGAGGAAGATGGCGGCTTTGTTGGAATGTATGAGTTGGTCGTGAACGATAAAGTGCAGCGCGAGAACATCAATTCCATCAACTATTTCAGATGTGTTTGTAATCTATCAGATCGACAATTCTGAGAAAAACCGTGAGTATCGCTGCCGCAGCTATGAATACCAGGTTCAGCATGGCTTTATGATAACCGCAGACAATTATGGCACGGGCTATTCTGGTACGGCTACGCGAGGAATGGGCGCGGAAGCGATTCGTAAAAAGATGGAAAGCATTAACCCGGACAAATTCAAAATTAGAAAATTTGGGGTCAGTGATGTGATCGGATTGACTGAGGCAGGCAAAACCTCTTTTTTCTATGTTGATAAGGATAGGTTGGTGAGATTCAACGGCTTTTTCCCAAAGCCCCAGAGCGGCACATACCTGATTCTTGATGAGGGCGGCTATCAGGTGGCAGGACAAAAAGGCACATGGTTGGTATCGGATGAAGTGGAGGTTGATGGTCAGCGGTTTGTTCAGATGAGAAGTGAACAAGCAAAAAATCCGCCGCCGAGCATTATTCTTCACGAGAATGGAGCCTTTGTGACGCAGACAGCTTTAGGTTTCGATGGAGAAGCTACCAGAAAGATGCGCGCTTTCTTGCAAGGCCCAAAGCCTGAACTGCTGCACCATCAGAAGTTCTTTGAAAACGGTACAGCGGAACGCGCCAAAGAATCCGGCACAGAGCAAAACTACAATATGATAGATGGCTGCGTCAACAATGTACCGAAAAAGCCCCGGCGCATTGGCGGCAGGTGGTCGGTGCTTGATCGGCTGCATATTAAGCAGGCTGAACGGCGACAAAAAGACAATGCGCCGCAGCAGGAACAGGAAAGAAGCCGAAAAAGTTAAAATACCGTAATATCGTTGAGATGGCTTCCCCAAAAAGGAGGCCATCTTGTTTGCGTTAGAATCAAAAATGTAAAAAACTTTTTTACATTATGATTGATTTCCCGAAGCTGATGGTATATAATAATAGCAGAAGGGAGAGATGAAAAATGCGTTTTGATGAACTTTTTGAAATGAGAAAACTGACAGGGACAAAATTAAAGGACTATATTCGCAGCAATGGATTCTCAAAAGTATCGTTCTGCAAGAAAACAGAGATTTCTCGCCCTACTTTAGATAAGATTTTGAATGGCGAGATAGATAGCAAAAGCACGTTCGATAAGCACTTGAACAAGATTCTTACCAGTTTGAGCATTGACCCGGATACTTTGATGGGATTTTCACCGAGAGTGCAAAGTGTAGATGCCGTGTACTCGCAGAATGCGCCGATTGATTATCAGATGAATGATAAGGCAAAAATGGAGTACGATCTGTTGCAGGATATTCTAAACCTTTGCAGTGTTTATTATTAAAGGCGGAAGGCTATGAGTGAGCGAATTACAGCAGCCAACTTAGATGAAGTTATCAAAAGGAACGAAGTCATCGAGGAGCAGATGAAGCAGAGCGCTTCGCTTATCTGGTCAAAATACAATCCGATGCAGATAAATTCTCCGATACAGTTGGCGTTACAGATTTTAAGACCGTATGGTTTGATACAACTGCCGATTGATAATCGCTATTTAAGCGGAGCAATTTTTGTTCGGGATGGAAAACGAATCCCCTTGATAAATACGGCACTTCCGAGAGCAAATCAGTATTTTACTGCGTGGCATGAAATTTATCATCTATTGTTTGATGAAGTTTCTTTTGACCATTTGATTGAATCCGAAATCCTGATGGAAGAACGAAAAGCAGAATACTTTGCTGCGCTTATGCTTTTAGGAAACCTTATGCCATATTTTGAGGGATTAAAGGATATGGATTTCCAAGCAAAAGCGTTTCAGTGTATGAACGCTTTCCAGGCTCCTTATAAGGCGGTGCTGATTTCTCTGTATGAAAGTGCAGTAAAGAATGGGAACACGGCTATTGCGGAAGAAGTCAAGGGAAACTTTGATGTGCAGGTTGAAGACATTGCACAGAGATTCCGCGATTTGGGATTGGATGATTCTCTTGTACAGCCTTCGTATGTAGTAAATGTAAGTCCGTTGCAGGAGAAAATCAATAAGACGATTCGCAATGAGCCGGAAGTGGAATACCATAAAGACAATGAAGCATTTCTGAAAACGGTTTTAAGTGAATTTAAAATGCTGACGGGAGAGGCCGATGCTTAATATACCAGAGTATAAAGAATATGGTGGGGAAACCAAAATAGCACTTATGGATAACTCATCACTGGCATTTATGCACGAGTTGAGCCAGAGAAGTTATCCGTCTGATGGAATCCTCAGCGTATACGATTTGATTCTGATACCAAAGTGGGTTATGGAAGAAATTGAGGATTCTACATACAGAAGCACCTATGTTGAGCAGCTTCAGGCAAAAGGGTATCCTATTCGTTGGATTGATGAAACAAAGTATGGTGCATTTGTCAATGATGAAGATGTGAACCTGTACTACATCGTTGAAGCTGCAGTGTCGCGTGTGTCAGAGTTGATGCGCTTTCTTCGTAGGAAAGTAAAAACCGAAGATCTGATTGATTTGCCTTCCGCAGAAGAATGGATGAACCGGCTATACGATGAATGGCCAATCCATGGAAGAACGCTGTCAACGGGTCGCGCTCTTAAAAAGAATGCGGGAGAAATCTCGTTGACGATCCTTGCAGAAATATTCGCGTGGTATCACGATGAAGTGGACAGTCTGACAATCTATACGCAGGATACGGATGCGCATGAGTTCCAAACGAATGCAGAGCGTATCTTAACGGGAAATTCTGAATTTACTCCTGCACTGGATTCTCCGATTTCGGTGGCCTTTAAGTCAAATGACTTTATTTTGTGCCAGATGTATCGTGAAGGAGCCTTGACTCTGGATGCGGTGCGGCAGCTTCGCCGCGATGATAGAAAATTGACTTATACACGGCAGCAAGCTGATAAGTCGATTATCTGCCGCAAAGAAGTTATAACGAAAGAGCAGTTCATTGATTTGATTCAAGACGGGACAGTTCAAATCCTGTTCTAAGAGTGATATGGTAGAAAAGGGTCAGCCCTAGTCTTTCGCAGGAAAGACCAGGGCTGGCTTTTTGTTTTATAGAAAGTGTTCGTTCTTTCGGGATTGCTGCTGTTCGCGCTGTGCTTCTCGTTCTGTTCCTAGAATGTTGTCTACATTGGCGCATACAGTCTGGAGTTCCTTATGGTAATCTCTGAAATAGTGGTAAGTATCATACTGTGCATCTTTCTGAATGGTAAGATGTTCCTTTTCGGCCCGGAGGTCTTTCATGGTCGGGAACTTTCCATCTGGGGAGTGCTGCTTTAGGATGCGGAGGGCTTCTTCATATTTGGCAATATTCTCTGCATGGGTCTGACGGAAAGATTTCTTATTGGTGGATTTCAGAAAGTCACCATAGACCGATTTTGTAGAAAGATACTGACCTAAATAACGAATCTGCTCATTGACCTTTTTCAATTTGGCTTCAGTGAATTTGGCATCACTTCGAGCCTTTGCCATTTTGGATTGAATGGTGTCGGTGGTATCGGAAAGTTTTTCATAAGAATCGTATCCATGTTCCTGCACATAAGCAACTGTCCGCGCCATCTGCTGCAAATTGGAAATTTTGACTTTCTGCGCATAAGCGCGGCTCTGTTGTGCTTTTACACAGGTCTGCAAGTCAACCACAAGACGCAGATCGGACTTGATGAACAGAATGGCCATAGGATTATCTGCTGCCCAATGAGGGTTGTTCCGTTCTTTGTTCCGCGCATTTTCTGCAAAAATGCGGAGAAGTCTGTCGCGGTCATAATTAGAACCGAGAGCGCGGGCAGAAATAAATTTCTGTCGGTCAGCAGGAAGATAGCTGAATCGTCCACGATGGTCTTTTACCAAAATTCCGTATTCCGCTTTTAATAACCGTTGAAATTCCTCAAAAGATGTGGCACGTTCCGCAATGTCAGAAATGGCATTGCGGATTTTTTCTTTGTTTGTTTCAAAGGTAGTGTGCATGGGGGTGATGCCATCGCCCAGAAGTTCCATGTTTGCAATGTCCAGATTCAACTGCCCGCGCCGCTGCGCATGGTACTCCTGCTGTGTGATTTTATCCGCAGCAGGGGAGAGCAGATCGACCTGATGCAGTCCTTCGCGCTGGCAAATATCCATCAAGGTTTTTTGCAGGTGTTTCAAATAGTCTTTGGTAAGGTGGTGCTTATATCCAGCCTTGCAGTCGATTGGCCGTTCGGTGTAGGGCTGTGGCTCTATGTCAAATTTGCGTAGGCTGTTGATTATGATGTGGGTATGGATGTTGCCTGTTCCGTTATTGCCATCTGTATGGGTACAGACCAAAGCCTGATGCCCCGGAAAATTAGCTTTTGCGTATTCCAGCCCGATGGCCTGCGCACGTTCTCCTGTTAAATCATGGTCGGCGTTATCTCTGGGGTCATGGCTGATAATGTAGTGGTGGCTTTTGATTTCATCGTAAGTGTTGTTCTTATGGTACTGCTGGTTTAACAGTTCGCATTCAAGGTCAAAGGTTTCTGGATTACAGTTCAGCCCATCGAGATAAAATTCCTCCCGGAGCAGCATATTCCCACTTTCATCAAGGACGGGGACCAGATGAAACTCATCGTGCTGGTATTTAAGATAGTCGATGGCACTCCCATAATTGGCATTTTTACTTGCGATGTGTTTTAGAATTGCCACGATACACACCTCCAAGCTGAACGATTTCCTGCCGCAGTTCACGAATTTCCGCAATGCACTTTTTTAGTTCTTCCAACATTCCACGCGATGCCAGACCGCCGCCGTGGAAATAACGGGCAATCTGGTTGAGATTGTTCCCGATGCCTGCGGCCTGCACCGTCAAATTCTGAATCTCTCCCAGATCGGCAACGATATTATAGTTGACTTCCAGCTTTTCGCGGAGAGCCTGTTTGCGTACAAAAGTACCAATCGGGTATCCAGCATCTTTAGCGTATCCGGCTACCAGCTCATACTCCAATTCTGTGAAACGGATGTAAACTCGTTTCCCCCTATGAAGCGATTCGTCTTTCTTTGGTCGAGCCATCGTATAATCCTCCTGCATTTTATAGTTGCAGAGCAACTCCCGATAAGCCGTAGGCGTTCGGCTGCGAACACATTCATGTGGAGCCAGATAGCAAAAATCTGAGATTTTGTGCGTACCGTGGGAATGGGGAACGGAATCCCCATCAAGATTGCCAGCCGGGAAAAAACACGAAAGTGAGTTTTGAGCGGCTATGGGCGAATCTTGCGCTAAGAGAGAAAAGCCCCAGCGTTTTACCGTATTCCGCAGGCCCATCAAAAAAAGCTGCTTCTATAAATATGAATCCGAAGCCCCGATGCAGGATACACTTTTCAAAATTTTCTGTAATTTTTTCAAACACTGTATCCCCCAATGCCTTTCTGAATTCATATTAGTAAAGGGGGATTGATTTCCATGAAGCAGAAAGAACGATTTGACGAAAAGCCCAAGCAGGAGCATACGGAGCCTAAGCATCACAGAAAAGCCGTCATCAAGGGTATTACCGTATATGAATCGTTTCGGTCAGAAGGCAGAGAACTGTGGGATTGTCTGTTGCAGAGCATGGGAAAACACTGAACAAGAACTTTTTTGAAATTCCGAAAAAATGTGCGCAGCAGCTTGATTTTCGTGTCACAGCTTGGTAAAATACAGACGGGTTAAGTGAATAGTGCAATCAAAAGCCATTAACTTTCTGGATTTTACCATGCAATATGCGTGGAGACGGGAGGTTTAATGGCTTTGTTTTTTTACAAGGAAAAGAATAAAGACATACGGGCAGCGGCCTATCTGAGATTGTCCATCGAGGATGGCGACAAGGCCGAGAGCAACAGCATCGGCAATCAAAGAGAACTGATTCGGGATTTTGCTGCAGAACGGCCAGGACTGCATTTGGTCGAAGAGTACGCTGATGATGGCTACACAGGAACCAACTTTGAACGTCCGGGCTTTAAGCGGATGATGGAGGATATTAAATCTGGCAAAATCAACTGCATCATCGTCAAGGACTTATCCCGACTTGGCCGTAACTACATCGAGATGGGAAAGTATCTGGAACAGATTTTCCCGATGATGGGGATTCGCTTCATCGCTATCAATGACAACTATGACAATGCAAATTCCGAGAGCAGTGATTCGGACAGTATAGTAGTTCCGTTCAAGAATCTTCTGAACGATTCCTACTGCCGGGATATTTCCATCAAGGTGCGCAGCCAGTTGGACATGAAACGGCGCAAAGGAGAGTTCATCGGTGGCTATGCAATCTACGGCTACTGCAAAGATGAACGGAACAAAAACCGTCTGGTGGTAGACGAGTATGCAGCAGATATTGTCCGTTCTATCTACCGCAGAAAACTGGAAGGTATGAGCGCACAGGCGATTGCCGAACAGCTGAACAGTGAGAATGTACTGGCTCCCAGTGAGTACAAACGGCTGTGCGGTTTGAACTATCACAGTGGCTTTAAAGCTGGCACTCATGCAAAGTGGCAGGCAATTCAGGTGCTTCGGATTCTGAAAAATGAAGTCTACACTGGAACGATGGTGCAGGGCAGGCGGCAGAAGATCAATTACAAAATCAAAAAAATTCGGGATGTGGAAGAATCCGGCTGGATCAGAGTTCCCAATATGCACGAAGCAATCATTCCGCAAAAGCTGTTCGATACGGTGCAGGAAGTTTTGAAGCTGGACACCTGCGCATCGAAAGGCCAGCAGACTGTAAATCTATTTTCGGGCATCGTTCGCTGCGGTGGCTGTGGACAGAACATGGTGCGGCGTACCGTATCAAAAAACGGAAAGAAATATATTTATCTGCACTGCGTCACAAACCACAACGGTCTGGGCTGTTCCTCGCATCTTATCAGCGAAAGTAAGTTGGAAGAGGTGGTGCTGGCCGCATTGCAGGGAAAAATCCAGCAGATCAGTGGACTGGAACATCGTCTGGATGAAATCAATGAGATTCCCAAGAATGAACGCAGACTGAAATCTGTGGAAAAACATCTGAAAATGCTGGAGCAGGAAGAACAGAAATACCAGACCTTGCGCCGACAGCTTTATGAGGATATGAGCAGCGGTATTGTCAGCAAGGAAGAGTACAAGGAGTTCAGCCATTCCTTTAATGAAAAGGTTGAAGCTATCCGTAAGGCCAAAGCAGAAATGAACCGCCAGAGGGATTGCCTGAACAATCTGGATGTAGAACATCTGCCGTGGATCGAAGATTTCAAGTCCTACCAAAACCTGACAAGTTTGAACCGCCGCGTTCTAGTGGAACTGGTAGAGAGCATCACAGTCTATGACAAAGAACACATTCATATCCAATACCGCTTCGATCAGGAAATTCGCAATGTGCTGGAATATTGCAGTAGTGTTCCGGCAGAAGAAACGGAGGAAAGTGCAGTATGAAGTGTGTAAGCTATACCCGGACACTTCCTTGGAAGAACCATCAAGGAGAACTGACGATTGCCGAGCAGAATCAGCGCATTGCGGCATATCTGGCGGAACATAAAGAACTGGATTTGCAGAAAAAGTATTCTGACCGCAAGAACGATGAAAAGGCGCGCACCGCGTTCGACCAAATGACCAATGATGGCGTAGAGCGAAAATTTGACTGCATCATTGTGGCATCCATGTACTACTGCGGGCCTGATTTCCCGGCGGCACGGCAGGCAATCGAGGAAACGCTCTATGCAGCGGGCATCGACCTGATCGTGCTGGAGGAGAGTTTGGATACCAGAGCCGTCAGCCGAAAAGAAGTCGAGGACTATTTTGAAGCAAAACGTTGTGAGATGCACGCGGAAATCATGTTTGCGTGGAGAAGAAAACAAGGCGCGGGATTCCGGCTGACAAACTCTGTGCCGTTCGGTTACATCCGCAGAAACGGCGAAAGCAATATGGTAAAGGATGAAGAAGTTGCTCCATATTTGAGCGAGGCTTTTTTCAGATATGCGTCCGGCCAGAAAATGCGTGATATTGCAAAGTGGTTGAACGAGCAAGGTGTGGAACCCCCAATGAAACACAAAAAGAGAATTCTGGGAAAGCCTTATGATGCAGAGCCCGACCAGTGGACAACGGATATGCTTCGTTGCCTGTTCCGAAATCCGACTTATACAGGTGCGACGGCAAATGGAAGCCGCCAGATCATTGCAGAAAACTGCCACGAACCATACATAACCAAAGAACAGTTCTATGCTTTCCCTTGCAATATGAGGGAGGGGGAGAACAAAATCTCCATTCGGAAAAGCTACAAAAAACCGAACCCGCTGGCAAAACACATTGTCTGCACTTGCGGCCACGCACTCTGCTGGCACAAGGATAAGAGAACAGGGGAAGAACTTTTCTATTGCCGTTACTGCCGCGCACACAAGGAAAACGGAAAGAATCTGAAAGTCCCGGCAGCTACCATTTATAAAAAGGTGATGGATGCTCTGGAACTGGAACATCTGGAAGAAGAAAAGCTGGCTGCAGCGATTCAGCAGGGAGCAGGCAAGAAAGCAATCGAGGTAGTTCGAGCCAAAAAGTCGTTGCAGATGAAGTCCATTCTGGCTGAACTGAATATGGAACAGTTTCGCCGTGTGCCGCTGTATGAAAGTTATATGGCAAATGAAATCATCGAAGAACAGTACCATGCGGAACTGATGGACTATGAAGAAGCACATCGGAAATTGAATGAACAGCTTACAGCAATTATGGAAGATACGCTGGTATGGGAACGGGCGTTGAGCCTGCGCAATCCGTGGATTCAGCAGATGGCACAGTATAAGACCCCGGAGGAACTTGACCGCAATTTTGTGAAAAAGTATATCGAGCAGGTCACGGTTACATTACTGGACGATGGACAGGCAGAAATCAGCCTGACCATGAAAATGGATGAATGGAAACAGATGCTTAGTCGGATAGAAGTGGAGGGTACAGACAGTGGCACGAAAGAGTAGAAAAAATCTCCCGCAGCCGGAACAGGTGGCAGCTTCTGAGCTGCTCCCGGAACTGGAAGAAGCAAAAATGGCTGCGGCAATCTATGGGCGGCTTTCTGTTGAGGATGAAGAAACAGAAGAGAGCATGGAAACGCAGATTGCACTGGTGCAGGACTATATCAACCGCAGCAGGGAACTGAGCTATGTGGATACCTACTTCGACAATGGATTTACGGGAACAAATTTCAAGCGGCCTGCATTTACCCGCCTGATGAACGATGTGCGGCAGAAGAAAATCAAGTGCATCGTGGTGAAAGACCTCTCACGCTTTGGCCGCAACTATCTGGAAGCAGGATACTATATCGAAACGGTGTTCCCATTTTTGGGGATTCGATTGATTGCTGTTACAGATAATTTTGACAGTACGCGCAAAGAGGACATGGAAAGTCTGGCTCTCCCGATTCGGAATATGGTCAACGCAATGTACGCGAAAGACATATCCAAAAAGATATGGACTTCTTTGCAGCGTAAGAAAGAAGCAGGCTATGCAGTCGGAAACGATGCTCCGTATGGCTATATTCGGAACCCCATGACAAAGCGTAATGAAATTGACCCGGAAGCTGCATTTTATGTGCAGTTGATTTTTCAGTGGGAACTGATGGGCGTTCCAATTTTTGAAATCGCTCGACGAATGACGTTGCTGCAGGTCCCGACTCCACGGGAGTGGCATAGAAAAATGGTTGAGGGAAAAGAAGTGCTTACCTGTAAAAAGTGGGGCGTAACTACGATCCGGCACATCTTGGAAAATCAAACCTATGTGGGCGATACCATCAACAATAAAAGCACACAGAAGTTATTCGCAGGACAGGACAAGCGCGACCTTCCGAAAGAACAGTGGTATGTGGCAAAGAACACACATCCGGCCATCATCGCAAGGGATGATTTTGAAAAGGTGCAAAAAATCTTGAACAAGAATCGAGCAGTATTCCAGACAGTTAGAGCAAAGTCGGAGCAGATTCGGGCGGAATATCAGAATGACCTTGCCGGAATGGTATTTTGTGCAGACTGCGGCAGACCGATGGAGTTTGAACGACTGCCGCATGGAGCGGAAGAAAGTAAAAAGGTCTGCTATTACATCTGCAAGGCAAGACAGGCTGACGATAAGTGCATCGGCCATCAGATTCCGGAAAAACTGCTGAAAGCCCTGATAATGGATCAGCTGCATTTGTTCATTGTCCAGCTGAGCGATAAACGGAAGGTGCTGGAAGAATTGCAGAAATTCGAGGATGTGCAGAATCCCGTTTACCGGGCAAAGGGTGAAATTATGAGCCTGACCGATAAAGTCAGCCAGATGGCCAAGAAGCGGGAACAGCTTTATGCGGACTATGTGGCTGGTGTGGTGGATTCCGAAGATTACCAACTGATTCGGGAAGATTATTCCAGACAATACGATGGCCTGCGAGCTGCGCTGCAGGAAGCGGAGAGCAAAAAAACGGAAGTGGAACGGCAAATCGAAGAATACCTGAATATGACTTCTCATTTGGAAGAACATCTGGACAACTTTGAATTTGACATTCAGTTGGTAAAATCCCTTGTGCAGAAAATCGAAGTGAGTGCGGACAAGCGGATTCGGATTGTTTTTGGATTTCAGGATGTGTTTACAGAACTTGGAAAGGAGAGTGCAGAAACATGATTGCAGCGTATCAGCGCATTTCAAGGGCTGATGGTGATCTGGGCAAAGATGGCAAAGATAAGAGCAACAGCATTGAAAACCAGAAAGAACTGATCCTGCGGTATATCTCCTGCAAAGAAAGCCTGCAAAATGTGCCTGTGATGGATTTTGTGGATGACGGCTACACAGGCAGCAATTTTGACAGACCTGGATTCCAGCAGATGATGGATGGTGTGCGCAATGGCAAGATTGATACCATCATCGTGAAAGACCTTTCCCGTTTTGGCCGTGATTATATCGGTGTGGGTGAGTACATGGAGCAGATTTTTCCTTTGCTGGGGGTAAGGCTCATTGCCATCAATGACAACTATGATAGCAATAATTATAAAGGTACAACTCTGGGCATGGATGTGGTGGTCAGCAATCTGGTGAACACGATGTACTGCCGGGATGCAGGAAAGAAACTGCGGACTGCCAATCAGGTCAAGTGGCGAAAGGGCATCACAACGGCATCTGCTGCACCGTTCGGCTATCAGTTTGACCCGGACAAAAAGGGCGCATTTGTCATTGACCCGCCAGCGGCAAAAATCGTGCGGCGTATTTTCGACCTTGCGATTCTGGGGTTAGGTACAAGAGAGATAGCAATGATGCTCAATGACGAAAATGTTCCTGTGCCGAGCGTATATAACAAAGAAAATAAGGCGTATGGCAAGGAAACAACCTATACCATCGCCCCAGTGATTCTTTGGGATAGTTCTCGCGTTTGGAAAATCCTCACGGCGTATGTGTACACCGGGGCAATGGTTTTGGGCAAAACCAAAACACTGATTTCCGGCAAAAGCATTATCAGAACAGTTCCCAAAGGGCAGCAGTACATTACAGAGGGAACCCATGAAGCAATCGTAAGTCGTGAAGAATTTGAAAAAGCGCAGCTTGTCATAAAGAGCAACAGTCATAAAGTGCTGATGGGTAGCGTGGACTTTCCATTGAAAGGCAAAGTTCGCTGCGGAAATTGCAGACGAGTGATGGCGCACAATTTCAAACAGGTTGTGCCGACATTCTGGTGCAGAGAGGGCTTGGAACTGGTTGGGCAGACCCAATGCACATCTGAGATATTTCAGGTCAGTGATATTGAAAGTGCCGTCTTTCAGGCACTGAAAAGGGAACTCTCTCTGCTGGATTCCCTTTATGGTGATATTCAAAAGGAAGAACAGGATTTGAAAGATGCCCACAAAAAGGCAAGCCGCCGCAAAACTTTGATGGAGCAGGAACTTAAAAACCTGAAAGGTGAGAAGATGCGGATGTATGAAGAATATGCAGCTGGAACACTCCCACTGGATACCTACAAGCAGAAAAAACAGGAATGTGACAGACGAATTTCAGAGGTGCAGGAGCAAATTGAACAATCCAAGGCTGAAGAATCTACTCAGAGCCGTGTGCCGGGAACCGTGCGCGCAGCGGCAGAGCAGGCAGAAAATTTCCTGCACGGGACGAGGCTCACAGCGGGTATGGTGTCGGCCTTTATTGAAAATGTCTTTGTGCATGATGGAGGGCGCATTGTGGTGCGGTTCAAATACGAGCAGAGCATACAGGATACTGTAAAGGCACTGCATACAGGCTGAATTTGAGATAGGACTGGGTTGCCCATGTTGGAACATCAAAGAGTGTGTTATAACATGGGCAACGGACCAGTCGGAAAGAGGACACTATGAAAGCGATTCGATGGCTGTTAAAATTGATGTTGGTGTTGATAACCCTGCCGCTGATCCTTGCTGTGTGGCTGGCAAAGTGGTTTGTGGTATTCCTGCATCATTGTTCGGCATGGATTTTCTATCTGCTGGGTAGTGTGCTATTGGCAACGGCGATTCTTTCGTACCTCATGCATCAGTCGCAAGGAATGGAAGCACTTCAAATGCTGATCGGCGGATTTGTGATTTTTATGATACCGCAGGTGGTCGGCGGTGTGGTAGTACTTCTGGAACTGGCGGCAGTAATGCTTCGGCAGGTATGGTACATATAAGACGCCCGACCAGGATAGCCTGCCTCTGGAACTGCTTGAATAAAAGCAACGCCCTCATAGTTGAGAGGATTTGTATCTTCTCGGCTATGAGGGTGTTTCATTCCGCAGGAATGTGATAGTTATAGAATGAGCGTTTTTAACTATATATAATGGAATGCCGCCACAGTCACCGATTATACGGTACTATGACGGCATTATTTTTTATCGTCTGGAATGAACTGCACGACATCATTGGGAGTGCAATCGAGCATCTGACAGAGTTTTTCCAATGTGGATAGTGTAATATTCCGATTCTTTTTCAGAGTGTCCAGCGTTTTGTTGTCCAAGCCGTTTTTGAGAAGCTGGTACTGCGTTACCTGCTTGCGGCGCATAGTTTCCCACAGAGGAGTAAAATCAATCAAAGCTGTCACCACTTTTGCTTGTAAAAAAACGTTCTGTACGTTTCATTATACGGGTTGGGTATGCAAATGGATATTGTGGAGATACCCACAATGCGGTATAATAAGTAAGATAGAGAGTCTGCAAATAGTGTTTGCCCATGTTATGACATTAATGATAATGCTATAACATGGGCAACTTTGTAATAGGAAGAAAAAGTGGAAGGAGGGAGAAATGTGGCAAGCGATAGTCATGCTAAAAGGCCAATTGTGGTAGAACGACGTAAGGAAAAGGGAAGAAAAAAGACACCTCGCCTGACAAAGACCTATGATGTGAAAATAATTCCTGCAACAGTGGGTGTCGTGGCGGAAACAGAAGAACCACCTAAAAAGCGTGTCGCTGCATACTGTCGTGTCAGCACAGATCAGGAGGCGCAGGAAACCAGTCTGGAAGAGCAAATGGCACATTTCAACACTGTTATAGCGGAGCATCCAGACTGGGAGCTGGCAGGCATTTATGCGGATGAGGGAATCTCTGGTACACAAGTTAAACATCGAGTGCAGTTTCAGCAGATGATAGAGGATGCAAAGGCTAAGAAAATTGATCTGATTCTTACGAAGTCTATCAGTCGTTTTGCTCGTAATGTGGTGGACTGCCTGACTAATATTCGATTGCTGCGTAACCTCCGGCCACCTGTCAGTGTGTATTTTGACAAGGAACGCTTGGATAGTCTGGATGAAAAGGCAGAAGTATTTCTGACGATGCTGGCTTCTTTCGCACAGGAGGAATCCCGAAGCATCTCCACTAATATCAAGTGGGCAACTCGAAGCCGGATGAAAGCCGGAACGCAAAAAATCAGTACGACGAGTCTGCTGGGCTATGATACAGACGATGATGGCGAAATGGTGATCGTTACCAACGAAGCTGAAATTGTTCGTACCATCTATATGAGCTTTGATAAGGGAATGCACCCGGCAGAAATTGCAGAAAAGCTCAATGCGTTGGAAATTAGAACAATCAAAAATAACCCGTGGACGGGTGAATCGGTCAAGAATATCCTGCGGAATGAAAAATACTGCGGCGACGTTCTGATGCAGAAAACCTATACGGTAGATTGTTTGACCCACAAGACCAAGAAAAACGAAGGCGAGGTGGAGCAGTATTTTATACCAGACCATCATCCCGCAATCGTAGAACGAGAGATCTGGGATAAGGCACAGGTACGGCTGGAACAGATTGCAGGCAAGCGGAGGCGTATTCGCCAAAAGCAGCAAAGGCTGCTTCCTTTACGAAAAGGAGTGCTGTTAGGATTCGTTCCCATCAGACCAACATGGAAGGCTGTTTCCCTCAAGAGATTGGAAACGGCAACAGAAAAGGTGATGGCACTGGTTGATGCAAAGCCAGAGCAGATACACATAGAATATGAAAGCGAGGAATGTGAAATGGAAATTTTGAAAGGATTTGAGGTAATCAATCTAAAGCAACCGAAAGGCGAGTCTGTTATGACGGTGACTTCAAACAGTCTGAAATTCAATAAGGCAACAGCTGTAGAGTTAAACTACGCGCCTTACATCAGGGTGCTGCTCAACGCAAAGACCAGGCAGATTGCGATTCAGCCTTGTTCAGAAAAAGATCCGAATGCGATTAAGTTCAGTAATGAGGAAAGCAAGCAGACTTATGCAATCAGCATTAAGGTGCCGGCTATCCAGGTAGAGTTTCGGAGAATGCTGCCTTTCGAGGATGACAACGGTGGTAAACTTAGCTATACCTTGAATGGAACCTTGTACCCGGATGAGCAAGTTGTCATTTATGATATGGGGGATGTGAAACCGGAAACAGAAAAGAAACGCCGGGGCAGAAGAAAAAAATCTGTAATTGAAGCAGAACAAAAAGAGAACTAAGAATAATATTTGAAGATTTGGTAGTGGCTCCCACTTGTGATTCAAAGGAAACTTTGAGTTGCAGGTGGGAGCTTTTTTATTGTGAAAAAGGCTATCTTCTTGACAAACCAGATGAATCTTTGCCGGACTTTTAACGAATGTTTATTTTTTAACAAATAACATGATGGAGAGGGAAAAGTGTATCGCTTGCTCGAAAATTAAAAATCTTAGTCTTTTTTAACAAAAATCTCAGGGCATTTTTGACACCTATCTTTTCAGGCTGTTGATGGCATGTTGGATCGAATTTCTGCTTTTGATGGAAAAACCAGAGATAAGCAGGATTTTTGGAAAAGATTGATATGGAATCCTGTAAAGATATGGCGCAGCACAGAAAAAGATTAAACGAGGAATCTTTTATGATTGAAAAAGGTGAAGAACCTAGATCATCAGCGGTAAAAATGAAGATTAGGGCAAAAAAATAGACCGCCAAAGAGAAAAATGGCGGAATATCAAGGAAAATCAAGGATTTGCGGCGGGGTGTGGAAGCACTTCTAAAATAGAAATTTGTGAAAAATGTTGTCCAAGACTTGACATCGGGCGGCATTGATTGGCAGCGCGAGAAATGGCAATCAGGACTTGGTTCTAAGTTTATCCACCAAGGCGAAAAAAATGCTGCGAAATATGCGGACGACGTTTAAATGAAGAACAAGAAATAGAACAGATAAGTACATATTTGAATTTTTACAGAACGAATGTTTGTTTTTTGCCGAAAGTAATTCCAGAAGACATCGTCTATGATGAAGAATATTTGAAAAAAATTTGTGGAGCTCAGTTGTTTCCGAATCTCGCAGATGCGAGGGACAGTAAAGAAAAATTGTTCCGCATTGCAAATGCACTTAGTCTTCCAATTGGAGGGATTGAGCAGTTGCTAATAACACAATTTATTATAAAAAAGGGAGAAGATTATCAAAAAATATCTGAACTGCTACATATGATTGCAGAACAACATTAATCACATACATTCGGAGGTGCCCTAAAATGCCCAGAACAAAAGGAAGCAAGAACCGCCCCAAATCCGATATCGTGTCCCAGATCGTTGAGAAGCAGACCATCGTCACAACTCTGACCACTGAAATTGAAGCAATCCAGAAGGATATCGAAGAGAAAAAAGCCAACCTAAAAACTAAGAAATCCGAACTGAAGTCCGCAGAGAAAGAAGTAGCCAAGCTCGAAGCCAAGAAAGCCAAAGCAGATCAGAAAGCAGCTGAAGAAGCGAAAAAAGCAGAAGCAGAGGACGTGCTGAAAAAGCTGCTGGCCAGTGGTATGAGTGTAGACGAGATCCTCGCAAAACTGAAATAATCTTTTTAAACCTCAGACCGTGTTGGTGTGGTTACAAAATCCCATCCATGCGGTTTTATAATAGAACAATTGTTTCATATCGAACAAATGAATCCGCTTCTCACTTCATCCCTCAAAATTGCTTCCGGTGAAATTTTAGCAAAAGAGGTAGCAGGGGAGAGTGGGGGCTGGGCAAATAAACAGCAATGAACATCACAGATAAGAAGTAATCGAATCCGTCAGCACATTAAAACACCTTCAATCACTTCAATAGTAACCTTCAAAAATCAGCAATAACCCATCACTCAATTCCGTCCATCAATACACCAATCAAAGCACTATACAACCCCTCATCACCTCACCCTGAGGAGCGCATCTGGGCAGGGCGAACGCCCCGGCGGTAGCCCCGGGTCCCGGACGCTCCGAAGATCAAGCACGACAAGATGAAACAATTTTACATGATTGACATGGAGCGAAAAATGTGATACTATCATCTTATCAAAAAAGTGCGAATCCCTCTCGCTCGCGAAGGGAAAATCTCTCTCGCAATGAGGAATCAAACGATACAACGAACGAAAATCGACTTTGCCGAAGGCTGGCAGACACGAGGGACTTAAAATCCCTTTCTGGAGACAGAGTACGGGCTCGCCCCCGCCGACAGTATTAAAAACCCCAGAATTATTCTCTAATTCGAATGATTCTGGGGTTTTCTTTTTGTTCCATTTTCTGGGAACGTTGGAGGGACGAGAGATTTTTTGGCGAAAAAGAGAAGTTCCTTGTGCACAACTAAAATCCATGACATAACTTGGCACATTGCAGAGAGATCGAAGCTGCCTTTTTGTTTACTGTGCAGCAGCCTTTGTACGACGCTGCCGCACCCGGCGTTCCAGCGCCTTATAAAACCAGCTCAGGCAGAGCGTGAGCAAAAATACGGTCAAGGTCCAGACCACGGGCTGCACTGTAAGGCTAAACTTGTCCGCAGTCCACTCCATATACCGGATCAGTACCTGATGAATCAGAAAGCCGTAAGGGGAGAGCTGTGCCAGCCACAAAAACGGCTTTGCGGATAGCAGCCGGGAAATGAACCCTTTGCCCATGGCGAGCAGCCAGACCAGCAGCACCGCAGAGGGAGTGAACAGCACATTGTACCGGAAGGCCACTGCGCCCAGAACCCCCGCCTGCTTGGCAGCAATGAAAAGGCAGCCGCCCGCAAGCAGTACAGCGCCCAGTTCCAATAGGGAGAAAGCACTGCGCGGTAGTGTGCTCTCCTGTTTGCGGCTGTGGTAAAGACAGCCCGCGCAGCAGCTGATGGTAAAATCGCCTGCCCGGAACAGCGGACACAGATAGGTCAGGTAGAATGCGGCCTTTCCGCTGAGCCCGGCTTTCCAGACCGCAAGGGAGAAAAGGCACTGTACGCAGAAAATTGCTGCGGCAATGCAGCGCAGTTTGCGGGCATCGGCCTTTTTCAGCACGGCGAGAAGCGTGGGAAAGATGGCATACAGAAAAGCCTGCACCGAGATACCAAGCCACTCCATTCAGGCAGAACCAGAAACGGCTGGACGGGATCCATGTTTGCAACAGGAAAATGCTTACCGCAAGCTGCGCCGCACAGGAGAGAACCCCGCGGGCAGAGGGCTGCGCCAGAAGCCCCTTCAGTACAAATAACAGGGCGGCAGCCATCATAATAAGGTGCAGCGGATACAGCCGGCGTATTTTTTTAAAGGAGAAAGCTATGGCAGACCGCAGCCCCGGTGCTGTGCGGGGGCGGTCGTAATAGTTGCAGACCATCAGAAAACCGGACAGTGCCACAAATACTGAAATCGCCCACGGACCCAGCCACGGCGCCCCGCAATGGGAGATGACCACGCACAAAAATGCGACTGCCCGCAGTCCTTGTAAAGATGAGATCAGTTTTTTGTCTGTCACGGTATCCTCCGTTCTGCCGCAAAGCGCGGCAGCTGTGTTTTTCTATCGCAATTTTCAAAAATAGTGCCTATTAAGACGGCTTATTTGCGATATGCAGTTTGCGGCTGTTGCTTGTGCATTAAAAACGCAAACTGCTATAATGCGCTATAAGTATAAAAAAAGGCGGCGCGTCCTGTCAAGGATGCACCGCCTTTTTTGCGTGGCAGAGTACGATTTTTGAGCGTCATAAATTCTTAACAAAGAAAAATTGCAAAACCCCTTGATTTTTCAGGGCAAGATGAGTACAATACACTTAGCACTCAGAGAAAAGGAGTGCTAAACCACTGCGGGGCACACACGAAGCCCCCGCAGGACGCAACAAAGTTTCAAATAAATTCAATATAATTGGAGGACAAGAATTATGAAGATCATTCCTCTTGCAGACCGTGTTGTCATTAAGACTGTTGAAGTTGAGGAGACCACCAAGGGCGGCCTGATCCTGACCGGCAGCGCAAAAGAGAAGCCGCAGGTCGCACAGGTCATCGCGGTGGGCCCCGGCGGTGTCGTGGACGGTAAGGAAGTCAAGATGACCGTCAAGGTCGGCGACAAGGTCCTCACCAGCAAGTACTCCGGCACCGAGGTCAAGGTGGACGGCGAAGAGTGCACCATCGTGCGCCAGAGCGACATTTTGGCTGTTGTGGAAGACTGAAACTGAATTTTCCCTTTTCAATTGAGCTTGTATTATAAAGGAGCGATGTATTATGGCAAAGCAGATCAAGCAGGGCGAGGACGCTCGCAAGGCACTGTGTGCCGGTATTGATACCCTGGCTAACACCGTTAAGATCACCCTCGGCCCCAAGGGCCGCAACGTGGTGCTGGGCAAAAAGTTCGGCGCACCGGTTATCACCAACGATGGCGTGACCATCGCAAAAGAGATCGAGCTGAAGGACGAGTTCGAGAACATGGGCGCACAGCTGGTGCGTGAGGTCGCAACCAAGACCAACGATGCCGCAGGCGATGGTACTACCACCGCTACCGTGCTGGCACAGGCTATGGTCAATGAGGGCATGAAGAACGTTACCGCCGGTGCAAATCCCATGGATATCCGCCGCGGCATGAGCAAGGCCGTTGCCACCGCCGTGGAGACCATCAAGGCACACAGCCAGAAGGTGAAGGACAGCAACGATATCGCCCGCGTCGGCACCATCTCTGCCGGTGACCCCGAGATCGGCCGTTTGATCGCCGAGGCTATGGAGAAGGTCACCTCTGACGGCGTTATCACCATCGAGGAGAACAAGACCACTGCCGAGACCTACAACGAGATCGTGGAAGGTATGCAGTTTGACCGCGGCTACCTGACCCCCTATATGGTCACCGATACCGACAAGATGGTGGCCGATCTGGACAACGCTGCAATTCTGATCACCGATAAGAAGATCAGCGTCATTCAGGATCTGGTTCCCCTGCTGGAGCAGGTGATGCAGAACGGCATGAAGCTGCTGATCGTGGCTGAGGATATCGAGGGCGAGGCTCTGTCCACCCTGATCGTCAACCGTCTGCGCGGCACCCTGAATGTCGTGGCTGTCAAGGCTCCCGGCTTCGGCGACCGCCGCAAGGAGATGCTGCAGGATATCGCTACCCTGACCGGCGGCACCGTGATCTCCTCTGATCTGGGCTACGAGCTGAAGGACGCTACCGTCCAGCTGCTGGGTCATGCCCGTCAGGTCAAGGTGACCAAGGAGAACACAACCATCGTGGGCGGCGCAGGCGACAAGGACGCTATTGCAGCCCGCATTGCCCAGATCCGCAGCCAGATCGAGGCCGCTACCAGCGACTTTGACCGCGAGAAGCTGCAGGAGCGTCTGGCTAAGCTGGCCGGCGGCGTGGCTGTCATCAAGGTCGGTGCTGCTACCGAAGTTGAGATGAAGGACAAGAAGCTGCGCATCGAGGATGCTCTGAACGCTACCAAGGCAGCTGTGCAGGAGGGTGTTGTGGCCGGCGGCGGTACCGCTCCCATCAATGCCATCCCCGCTGTGCGCGCTCTGTGCGACACGCTGGAAGGCGACGAGCGCACCGGTGCCAAGATCGTGCTGAAGGCTCTGGAAGCTCCTCTGCGCCAGATCGCCAAGAACGCCGGTCTGGAGGGCAGCGTCATCATCGACAAGATCGTTTCTGCCAACAAGCCCAACTACGGCTTCGATGCCCAGAACGAGGTCTTTGTCGAGGATATGATCGCCGCTGGCATCGTGGACCCGACCAAGGTCACCCGTTCCGCTCTGGAGAATGCAGCTTCCGTTGCTGAGATGGTGCTGACCACCGAGAGCCTTGTGGCTGACCTGCCGGAACCCCCGGCTCCCGCCGCACCTGCCGGCGGTGACATGGGCGGCATGTACTAATAACAGCCTAAAAACCGCATGAATCCTTGATTTTTGGAGCGCGCAAAAGCGGATTTACGCCAAACTTACGCCACTTACGCCAAAAATCAAAGCGCACTATAGGGTAACAAAAATCGGCACTCGCTGAAAAGCGGGTGCCGATTTTTTTTGTCTAGGGGATTTGAAGACTCATGAAACCCACTGATGGATTCTGCAAGCGGCAGACTGTCAGCGGCTTTATTGTTGACGAAAAACAAAGGTAGGGATACAATAATAAAAAAGAATGTAAAACCGGAAGGGAGCGCGCCGCCATGGAAAATCAGAGGGATTTCTGCACAGAATGTCGCAGAGAAACAAACTACACCCTGAAGAAAATCAAAATCAACCAGACCATCCGGGGAAAAGGAATATACTTTTGAGATTACGGCTGCTTTCTGCAACAAATGCGGCGGCGAAATGGAAATCCCCGGTCTGATGGACTATAACATAAAGGAAATGGACGAGCAGTATCGTAGCATCAGAACGTGAGATGGGCTAAAGAAGCATAATGCAACAATGATATAAAAGTAGTTTCTTTTCGTGTGAGGTGAAATCAATGAATGCTGACTATGTTGAAAAAATCATTCGGAATATTGATGAGGAATTTTATACCTATAAGTGCATCTTGGTTGATGGTACTTGGGGAATCGGTAAGTCCTACATGGTAAGAAAAGCACTTGAAGATAAAAAAGATAGGACATGTTTTGTTTCACTTTTCGGAATGGACAATGTGCAACAGATTTATCATGAGATACTATTTCAACTGCTTCTTCGATCTGCTGATGGTGGAAAGATGATTCGATGGTTAAAAGATGCAACAAAAGTTTTTGGAAATTTTAGTTATGGGGCAAAGAATATAAATACTGTTTTGGAAAGCCGATTTTCTGAGTTGGATGCACTTGTTGCATTATCGCAAAAATTTGAAACAAAGCATGTTGTTGTAATCGATGATTTAGAACGTTATAAAGAGAGTTTGAAGTTGAGAGAAATATTTGGGGTTATAGAAAATTTAAAACAGTGTCATGATATTTATGTTATTGCTGTTGCTAATCTTAATGAGCTTGAAAACAAGAAGGAATTCGACAAGTATAATGAAAAAGTAATAGATCGTATTTTTCAGATTACAGAATATTCAAGTCAAATCAAATGGTCCAATCTTAATGTTGAGCCGAGTTTTGCGGTAAGATTTTTTCAAAAACACAAAACGGCGAATTTAAGGACAATACAAAAGGCTCAAAGGTTTTTTACGGACGTAAGTGGCTATTGTGATGGTATAAAAGATGAGCGGTTCCGTGACGAGATAAGACAAATTTGTTTTGCAGTTGTGATTGAGGATACGGATAAACTTTACTACATTGATCCCCAAAACCGAGATAATAGTAGCAAAGAAAACAGGATACAAAATATTATGGAGGAACAAGAAAACAAAATTGAATCTCGAATTTCAAATTACACACAGCACCTGAAATCAAGTAGGGATTTTATAACGGTTATTTATGGATACTATAAAAATCAAATCGCCTTGACAAGAGAAGAAATAATAGTTCAATATAAACTGTATCAGAGTTCGGGTGAGAAGGCAAACTATTATAAATCAGATAAAGAATTAGAATACTACTTGGATAGTTGGAAAAGTGGATTAGAGAACATTTCAAACAGCCCTATACTAACGAAAACTGCTGGTGAATATGATTACTGGTTTGTATTTCTTGACAGGAATGATACGGAGTTGATTTGTGTATATAAAGAAAAAATTATTGAACTGCTTATTAAAGAAGTTCAAGAGCAAGAGTATGAACCAATGCGTTATTATAGATTGAATGAATTCCATACCCAGACGGATAATATAAAAGCAGCTTTAGATGAAGGCTATGACGTGGCGATTCATACAGTAGTAAAGAAATATGTGCGATATCTTGTTAATACTATGGATGACGTTACAGCGGAAAAGTATTCGAGAGCGCTTGTGGAATGGTATCGCAATAGTGACAAACTGAAAAAAATAATAGCAAGTGAACTTCAGGTACTATATAAGAGAAGTTCTTTCCCGGCAGATAATATGAATGACCATAAATATGCGGCAAGTTATAATGTACTAGAGATGTTGTATAAAAATGATAAAGTTTATTTTGAGCAGTATTATGCTGATTTGAAAAAGGACTTTGATAAAATGAGTGCGAAACGTACGGACAATATGCTGAATGAAATTAAACAAAATGATTCAGGTGATTGAGTAAACGAAAAAACAGCCGCCCAGCGACCTTACGGTCTCGCTGGGCGGCTTATTTTTTGCGTTTCCACAACAGATATTCTTCGTAACGGTGCATCTCGTTCTGTTCTTCTTCGGTCAGGCGCTGGCGCTGGATGCGGGCTTTGTCGGAGGGATCGTAATCGGACAAACCTAACAGAAAATCAGAAGAAGTATGATAGCGTCTGCAAATTGCAACCAGTGTTGAATGGTCAGGAGAACTTTTGTCGTGCTCCCAACTGCGGACAGTAGAAACCGAAACACTAAGAGCTTTTGCTAACACTTGTTGCTTTTCACCATTCAGCTTTCGTAATTCTGCTAGCCGCTCACCAATCATCTAGCGCACCACCCTTCTTTGCTTTCAAGTATAGAGAATCTTATTACTTTTGGCAAAAAACGCCGAAATTCTTGTGAATTGGTCGTAAAAGTGATAAGATACTTGTTAGTATAGGCTGAAAGTGCTAAGAACATTATCACTTCCGCCGCAACGCTAAGGCAAAGCGAGGGAATCCCCGTTGGAACAATTGATCGATTTTCACGCACCGGAAGTGCAGGCGGTGCTGGATACACTTCTAAAAGACCGCTCCACCGGTAAAAACATCATCTGGGCCACCGACCCGCCGGAGGAACTGCAAACGGTGATGTACGAACCTGTCACGGATAGATCCCAGATCACCACCCAGCAGCTCGGGCTGACCCACTACGAGGTGGTGCTGCCCCGGATGATGAAGCAGACCGACACCCAGCAGCAGCGCACCCGCAAAAAAGGCGAGGTGTTCAGCCCAGCATGGGTCTGCAACAAGATGAACAACGCACTGGACGCCGACTGGTTCGGTGCGCTGGGGGCAGAGGAGAGCGCCGGGCAGTTCACGGTGGAGCTGCCCCAAGGCTGGCAGACGGTGGAAACGCCGGTGCAGTTCCCGGCTTGCAAGGGCAGGACTCCGGCATGGGTGCAGTATGTGCAGAGCCGCCGCTTGGAGGTGACCTGCGGTGAAGCCCCCTTTCTAGCGTCCCGCTACGATGCCGCCACCGGCGAGATGATCCCGGTAGCCCGGCGCATTGGCATTCTGGACCGCAAGCTGCGGGTGGTAAGCGAGAACGCCGCCACAGAGGACGAGTGGCGCAAATATGCCACCCATGCGGTGCAGTCCACCTACGGCTACGAGTATCAGGGCGATAACCTTTTGCTGGCGAGGGTTAACCTGCTGCTGACCTATGCAGAGCACTTGCAAGCCCGCTGGCAGCGCAAACCCACAAAAGAAGAGTTACAGCCTATCGCCAACATCATCAGCTGGAACCTGTGGCAAATGGACGGCTTGCACCTGTCTGTGCCCGGCGGCAAGCCTCAGCCGGAGGCAGAACAGCTCGACCTCTTTTCCATGTTCGGGGCGGCAGAGCCGCAGCCGCCCACGGTATCCTGTAAAGTGAAAAACTGGCGCAAGGGCAGCCATGGAACGACCCAGAACTTTGAAACTATTCAGGAAGGGAGTACCAGCATGAAGTTTGATTATGTCATCGGAAACCCGCCGTATCAGGAAATGTATAACGGAAATTCTTCAGGAGCAAATTCGGTATATGATAAATTTCTTGATGCATCACATGAAGTGGCAGATAAAGTCGAAATGATTCATCCCGCACGGTTCTTGTTTAATGCGGGATCTACGCCTAAAGCTTGGAATGAGAAGATGTTAAATAATCCGCATTTTAAGATTTTGTCGTATGAATCTAATAGTGACGTGATTTTTCCTAATTTGTCAGCCCCTATTGAAGGAGGCGTTGCAATTTCATACTGGGATAAAAAGAAGGATTTTGGAGTAATTGGAACGTTTACACCGTTTGTGGAATTGAACTCTATTTTAGAAAAAGTCCGTGATAATGGGAAATTCTCTTCTTTTGCTGATATTGTAGTTACAAGCTTTGCATACCACTTCACACAGAAAATGCATGATGATTATCCTGATGCGGCTTCGTTGATGAGTAAGGGACACGCATACGATTTGAAGTCTAATGTGTTTGATAGACTTTCAATGATTTTTTATGATGAAAAACCAAATGATGGTCATGAATACATTCGAATTTTTGGGCGAGATGGAAGCAATCGAACGCTTAAATATATCAGAAAAGAATATGTCAATAAAGTATCAAATCTTGACAAGTACAAACTTTTAATTTCTAAAGCAGATGGCGCATCAGGGCATATCGGAAAACCAATCCCGGCAAGAATTATTGGCAAGGCAGAAATTGTTGAACCATGGGTTGGTTCAACAGAAACATTTCTGGGAATTGGAAGGTTTGAAACACGCAATGAAGCAGAAAACTGCTTGAAATACATAAAAACTAAATTTGCAAGAACAATGCTTGGTGTTTTGAAGGTGACGCAAGATATCACGCCAACAAAATGGAAATATGTTCCCCTTCAAGACTTTACTGCCCATTCCGACATTGATTGGAGCAAGTCGGTGGCGGAGATTGACCAGCAACTTTACCGCAAGTATGACCTGACCGCAGACGAGATCGAATTTATCGAGACCCATGTAAAGGAGATGGCATAATGGCTGGCATAACCCTGCGCACTGCCCGGCAGGTGGTGCCCATGATCTACGCCTATACCACCCCGGAAATTGCCCGGCATAACGGCTGGACGAAGATCGGCTACACCGAGCAATCGGTGGACAAACGCCTGAAACAGCAGACCCACACCGCCGATGTGCTGTACCATGAGGAGTGGCGGGGCAATGCCGTCTACGATGACGGCAGCGGCGAGGTGTTCACCGACCACGATTTCCACGCCTACCTCCGCAAGCTGAACGTGGAGAACGACCGCAAAAACGAGTGGTTCCATCTGGATGGGCAGCAGTCCCGGCGGTATTTTCAGGATTTCCGCATGAACCGGGGCCGGGTGCAGCTGGATGCCGCCATCGCCTACACCCTGCGGGAAGAACAGGCAAGGGCTGTCCGCGACACCAAAATCTATTACCAGAGCCACCCCGGCGGGGAATACCTCTGGAACGCCAAGCCCCGCTTTGGCAAGACCCTTTCCGTCTACGATTTCTGCAAGCAGGTCGATGCACAGACGGTGCTTATCGTCACCAACCGCCCTGCCATCGCCAATAGCTGGTACAGCGACTATGTGCGCTTTCTGGGCAGGGAGTCCGGCTATCTGTTCGTCAGCCATGTGGATGCCCTTGCCGGGCAGCCCCATGTGCTGGACGAGCAGGGCTATTTGGATGCCGCCGCACAGGGCGAGAAACTGTATAAGCGCATTGAGTTCGTCAGCCTGCAGGATATGAAAGGCTCCAAGTATTTCGGCGGCGAGTACGACAAGCTGCGCCACCTGACCGAGCTGAACTGGGATGTGCTGGTCATCGACGAAGCCCATGAGGGCGTGGACACCTACAAGACCGACCTTGCCTTTGACCGCATCCGCCGCAGGTTCACGCTGCACCTGTCCGGCACGCCCTTCAAGGCGCTGGCGAACGACAAGTTTGCCGGGGATGCCATCTTCAACTGGACCTACGCCGACGAGCAGGCCGCCAAGCGGAACTGGCAGGGTGAACCGGGGCAGCAGAACCCCTACGCAAACCTCCCCATGCTCAACCTCTACACCTACCAGATGTCCGAGATCATCCGAGACGAAATTCAGCAGGGCGTGGAGATCGACGGCGAAACGCAGGAATTTGCCTTTGACCTGAACGAGTTCTTCAAGGTGAAGCCCAGCGGCAGCTTTGAGCACGAAGCTGCGGTGGACCGTTTTCTGGATGCCATGACTATCCAGAACAAATTTCCGTTTTCCACCCCGGAACTGCGTGCCGAACTGAAGCACACCTTTTGGCTGCTGAACCGGGTGGACAGTGCCAGAGCGCTGGCGAAAAAGCTGCAGGCGCACCCGGTATTCCGGGACTATGAGGTGATCCTAGCCGCCGGTGACGGCAAGCTGGACGACACGGACGAGAACCAGAAGAGCTTTGACCGGGTAAAAGCCGCCATCGCTCACCACGAAAAGACCATCACCCTGTCGGTGGGACAACTGACCACCGGTGTCACCATCCCGGAGTGGTCGGCGGTGCTGATGCTCTCCAACCTGAAAAGCCCGGCGCTGTATATGCAGGCGGCGTTCCGTGCCCAGAACCCCTGCCTTTTCCACGAAAACGGCACCTTCCGCCGCAAAGAGAACGCCTATGTGTTCGATTTTGACCCCGCCCGCACCCTGCTGATCTACGAGCAGTTCGCCAACGACCTTTCGCAGGACACCGCCAGCGGCAAGGGCGACACCGAGGAGCGCAAGGCGCACATCCAGAATCTGCTCAACTTCTTCCCGGTCATCGGCGAGGACGAGGAAGGGGAGATGATCCCGCTGGATGCAGAAAAAGTCCTCAGCATCCCCCGGAAGATCAAGTCCAAAGAAGTGGTGCGGATGGGCTTCCAGAGTAACTTCCTGTTCCAGAACATTTCCAACGTGTTCAGTGCCCCGCAGGAGGTGCTGGACATTCTGCAAAACTTCCAGCCCGTCAGCGAAGCAAAGGCAAAGCCCATTCAGATCACCCCGGAGACCGGCGCAGACCTCTCCCTGAACGACAAGGGCGAGGTGGATTTGGACGAGGGCTACGTCATCGGCAAGGCAGCGGATGTGTTCGGGGCAAAGATCTACGAAAGCACCCCCGCACTGGACACCGCCCTGCAAGACCTGACTGATGCCCCGGCTCCTGCCAAAGAAGAGCATCTGGAACCCCTGAAAAAGAGCATCACCAAAGAGATCATCACCCCTATGGTGGAACAGGCAAAGCAGGAGTATGGCCGCGACCTGAAGCTGTCCGACCAGAAGCGGTTCGAGAGCACCGCCAAAGCCAAGATGGACGTGGCGGTGAACAAGGTGGTGGACAACTACCGCATCGACCAGAGCCAGCTGGAGACCCAGCGCACCCAGCAGCTGCAAAGCTGCACCACTGCCCAGCAGCGTCAGCAGGTGAACCGGGAGTTTGACGCAAAGCAGCAGCAGAGCACCGCCGCCCTGATGGAGACGTTGCAATCCACCATCCAGCAAACGGCGCAGGAAATGCAGCAGACCATCGTGCGCACCGTGGAGATCAACCAGAAGGAGCAGGAGAAAAAGGGCTACGAGGACACTGTCCGTGACCATCTCCGGGGCTTCTCCCGCACCATTCCGTCCTTCCTCATGGCCTACGGCGACGAGAGCGTGACGCTGGCGAACTTTGACCGGATCATCCCGGACAAGGTCTTTCAGGAGGTCACCAGCATCACGCTGGAACAGTTCCGATTTTTGCGGGACGGTGGACCGTACATCAACCAAGCCACCGGACAGGAGGAACATTTTGCAGGCCACCTGTTCGATCCGGTGGTGTTTGACGATTCGGTGAAGGAATTCCTGAACCTGAAGGTCAAGCTGGCGGACTACTTTGACGAGAGCCGCACCGAGGATATCTTCGATTACATCCCGCCCCAGAAAACCAACCAGATCTTTACCCCTAAGTGGGTGGTGAAAAAGATGGTGGACCTGCTGGAACAGGAAAACCCCGGCTGCTTCGATGACCCCGGCAAGACCTTCCTGGACCCCTACATGAAGTCCGGCCTGTACATTACGGAAATCGTCAAACGCCTTTACCGCAGCGAGAAGATGCGGCAAATCTTCCCGGACGATAACGTCCGGCTGGAACATATCTTTGCCAAGCAGGTCTATGGGCTTGCGCCCACCGAGATCATCTACCGCATTGCCATCAGCTACATTCTGGGCTTTGCAAAGGATCACGGCATCACTGCCCACCATATCCGTCAGGCCGATACGCTGGAATTTGCCAAGGCGGGCACCATGGAAAGGGAACTGGATAGGATCTTCAGAGATTGACCAATAGAATACGGCATAAAACCAAAGGCGGCTGTCTACATGGGTGCAGATGGCCGCCTTTTTGTGCTATGCCTGTTACAAAAATGAAAGCTGTTGAACGTCCGGCAAATCGTTTTCAGGTGTGGAATGATTGGCTTTTTTCATCATGTTTCCAATGGTTTTTTTGATGGTGGACTTGTTTTCGAGACTTTGCTTACGCATCTTTATATCATCGGTGTTCTTTTGAGTCGAACAGATACTGGATTTCAAGATATGATCGTAGAAGTCCAATGCCATGATATTCGTCCGCTCATTTATATCGATCGTGGACTTTCCAGCATATCGCTGAGCGATATTCCGTGCGGTTTGAAACATTGATGTTTCATAAATTTTAAGTTTGCTTGCGAAATCTTTTCCGTTACACCTCGAATTTAAACTGTCCTCAAGGGGAATCAAATTCCCAATGATACCATTTTCGGGGGAATTTGTATCATCCAAGATATGCTCGATCGTGAAGGCAGCACACTGCTTACTGGCACATTTGTATCGTTCAAGGACTTCCAAAACAACTTGCACACGTTCCTTGTTTCGGTCATCGTCGTAATACCCAGCGTGATGTGACCACCCTAAATTGGAGAATGCTTTGAGAAAGACTTCTTTGCTGGGAAGTTTATTCTTTAACTCTGAGATAAAGCATTCCAATGCGGAGTCGGAGTAGTGGTTTTCGAGAATACTGGAATTTTTGTAAATCGCATTTGTTATTTTGTTCGAATTTTCTTGTCCAATAATGGTATAGCAGATGAAAAAATCATAGAGAAACAGAAGGGTCTCCTCGTACTTCTCTTGGCTGAGGTGACCGAGTTCATATTGATGAATTAGACTTAAAAGGATAGGACGAATTTGTTCTTGCCGATGCTTTTTGAAAAAAGCATATACTTTAAATTCAACATTCGAACAGTTTGCAGATTCCTCAGATTGAGAAGGAGAAAGAAGGCGGTTGTAGTAGATGGACTTCTGATAAATATCGTCAAGAAGCGGAACAGTTGGAATGCCTTTGTTGGAATCACGAATGAGTTTATAATCGCTGACACCTTCCTGAACAGAGGTTCTATATTTGTGGGTTGCATAATGTTTTACAAAGCGTTCGATGTTGTTACCTAAAAGCGATTCGATCTCCGACCAAGTGGTTTTCGCAGTGTCGACATCTCCATCGGGTCTAATGCCTCTTAGAATAAAGTTCTTTAATAGTTCATGTCCTTCCAATGCTGAGCCGCGAGCGTTTAGAATTTCAAATATCGTGTACGCATCTTCCTCGGAAGATGCGGTAATATCAACGTATAGCAGATTGTCCGTGATGGCGGTTCGTAAATTGAGTAGGACTTGAATTGGGGAAAGAGTAGATTCTTCAATATGTTTATAGATGCTGTTTATGAAAAACACAAAGGCAGCTGCGAGATTCTTGTTGTTTCGAGAAAACTGCTTTACAAGTGCTGCGGTTTCAAAACACTTTGCCATATTTGGAGAAATTGAAAAGAGCCCGGTAATAATTCGCTCCAGTGCAATATATTGCTCAGACTTGATGACCATGGCTTCCTGATTTAAATCGTCACGAGTGAACAAATACTGCTTTGTTCCTCGAAATTCGTCGTCAAATTCATAGCAATGAAGGCAAAAGGCTACACTTGCAAGAAAAATTGTTAGGGAAATAATTCGTTGTTGACCATCTACAATTGTAAAATATGAGATGCCGTTTTTGCGGTCGTTCTCTTTGTAAAGAACGATACTTCCGATGAAGTGGGTTGCTTCTTTTCCGGTAGCAACGAGCAAAACATCATCAAATAACTCTTGCCAGTTTCTTTTGTTCCATACATACTGTCGCTGGTTTCGGGGCGTTCCATAACAACGCTTGGTGAAAAGGTCGTAGACGTGTTTGTCATCTGCTTCAAAACTCAATGAAAGTCACCTCTTTTTCAGTGGATGGATTTGACCATTTGCTAATTAAGTTCATTTTAACCCATGAGAGCCAGAAAATCAACATTAACGCTATGATTTGGAAGTTGCGGTTTACCGATGAAAAAACGGAATGGACTGAAAAGCTAATAATATAGAAAAACCAATACTGACTTCTACATAATCGCAAGCGACAGTTATGCGACAGTATGCTAGTGCAGGCTTCATCTAACGGATGCGGTTTACGGGTTTAGGTGTTCCCAATAAACATTCCGCAAAACGAAATGCCGTTTATATGCTGACGAATTGTTGGCTTACGCTACGGAGACTCCTAGGGGGCTTTCCAAATTTCAAAGCCATTTTGTAAACCAGACCGTCAGCTTTCAACTTTGACTTGAAACTGGCGGTTATTTCATAACCTGGATGATTTTCGAGTTCACAACACCATATCAAACAGGATAGGCTACCTTGTTCTCTATCTTTTTGCCAAAGTTTTCAACGCGTTTTCTTGCACACTGCCGAAAGTGGCGTGTTTTCAAAACTTTTTGTTGACATGGCTCGATTTTTGTGGTAATCTATCCCAACAATTTAATATAACATATTTACTTAGAGTTCCAGCTCGGCTCCCGAAGGAGTCGGAGCAAGTTTTTAACTTTCTTATCGCTACATAGCAAACCCGAACCAAGGCCATCCCAGAAGGGATGGTCAGGTTCAGGTTGTTGTGTGGCGATTTTTTATTGCCAAATCCAGCACCGCACCTTGAAAACCGTATGACCGTCTGCATGGGATACCCGGCGATGACCCCGCAAGGGAGAGCCGGAAAACGCCGCCGGAAGGGGGCAGGAAAGCCATGCAGGGAGAACGGCGCGCTCAGCCTCATGTGTTCAAAATGAGCACATGAGGCGAAACGGACGTTTATCTACTCGTTGAGGTAGGAGAAATCAATGTGGACAAATTGTCTACATTGATTCTGTTCGTGCTACGCTTAACCTCGACTTGACATTTTGTCAAGCCACGGTGAAATCTGGTAAGTGTCGCTTTCCGGTATTTGCCAGATTACTGTAACACGATTACCCCATGGTGGGTTACGAAAACCGTAACTCACCACTTGGAAGTGGTAAATGGACAAAATATCCACTTACCACCCAGCCATAACGCACAGATTTTAGTTGGTGATCATTTTGATCACCAACCAGACAATCGTAACGCTTTATTGTGTAAAAGTGGTGGTTACCATTTTGATAACCACCATATATCCGTAACAGCCAAAGGAGAATGCCTATGACAACAGAACAATGGGAACGCGAAAATCAGGACACCTTAATGGAATATTTCATTGATGGCGACCCCAGTGTGCGCAGAATCCAGTGTGAATACTGCCGCAAGGTCCTCTACACCCAGACCCGGAACCGAAAACATTGCAGCTTTCGGACCTGCGGTCACAAGATGCTGAATCTGCGGAAAAGCCTTAAAAAGCGCGTTGAGCGAGGAAAGTACACCTGCGCTTGCTGCGGGGAGCAGTTCTTACCGATCCGGGCGGATGCCAGATATTGCAGCAACGCCTGTCGGCAGAAAGACTACCGCCATCGTAAAACAGCCGCACACACTTCTCTTTTAGGAACTTGACAAAGTTTGTCAAGTTCCTTATCGGTGATACTTTTATTTAGTAAAGTGGCACTTCCCATTCTGGGAAGTGCCAAAATACCGTAACTCTTAATCGCTCACTCCCAAATCCCCAAAGTGGGAATTTGGGCTGTCATCTGAAATCAGGTTACGCTTTCCGTAACTTGATTTGTAACTCCTGCCGAATCAAGTTCCCACTTTGGGAACTTGATTGTAGCCGTATCAAAATCAGGTTGTCAAAATGATAACTTGATTTCATCTGCAACGAAGCCACCGGCGTTATCATTTTGAGAACTTCGGTTTTATCTGTTACACGTCACGCCCACTCCGTAAAAATCAGGTGGTCAAAATGACCACTTGATTCTACCAGTAACGACTCAAGGTCGTTGAAAATCAGGTTGCCAAGATGACAACCTGATTCTACCTGTAACATTTCAAGGTCTGTTGAAAATCAGGTGCCGCTACCCGGCACTTGATTTTACCCGTAACGGAATCAGTTGGTCAAAGTGGCCAACTGAAAAAGCCGGACGAGCTGGTGGGCAGGGATTCGCAAATCTTTGACCGCCAGCTTGACCGGAGCAAGAGTGCAGAGAGTGCAGCTCTTTGCCCCAGTGATATGATGCTGTGCGTCATATCCTACTGGGTATTATCTGGCGCAAAAAGGCGGCAGATCCAGCAGCTTCGCTGCTGCGTTCTCCCCACCAAGCTGTTGAAACGGAGGGATGTCTATCTGAAATTAACACGACACAATGGACGAGCCGGAGCCCACGGCACCTATAACCCAAAACACAATGACCGGAGTTTCAACCTTTCCAACAGTGAGCACATCGACCCGGAACGAGCCAAGGGCAACATCTACTGGGACTGCTTTCACGGTTTCCGTTTGGCTCTCGCTCCACCCGACCCGGACGATCTGGCGGCAACCTTCTCGGATGTGGAACGGCAATTCTACGAGAGCCGGTACACGGCCTTCATCGAAAGCCAGAACGAGCGCAATGCCAAGATCCGGCACACGGAGCGCAACCGCTCCATTCCCGACCTGCTGTCCAGCCGTAAGACCTGCCCGGAAGAAACCATCTACCAGCTGGGAACGCTGGACGAACACGCCTCCGCAGAGGACTTGCTGAACATCGTCACAGAGTTCATTGAGGAGTTCAAGGCCAAGTATGGCGCCCACGTTCATGTGCTGGACTGGGCGCTGCATCTGGACGAAAGCACACCCCACATCCACGAACGTCATGTGTTCGACTGCGAGAACAAGTACGGCGAGGTAGCACCCCAGCAGGAAAAGGCACTGGAGGCATTGGGCTTCGACTTGCCCGACCCGGACAAGCCCCTCAGCCGCAGGAACAACCGCAAGATCACCTTTGATGCCGCCTGTCGGAAGATGCTGTTTGAGATCGCCAAGCGGCACGGGCTGGAACTGGAGGAAGAAGCAGAATACGGCAACCGCAAGTATCTGGAAAAGCAGGACTTCATCCTTGCCAAGCAAAAGGAGCAGCTTGCCGCCCAGCAGAGCAAGCTGAATGAATTGACCCTCAAGGTCAACGACATGGAAACTCTGATCGATGAAGTTTCGGCTGCGGCCTATGACAAGGCGGTGGAGGTCGTGACCGACGTGGTGCGCACCGAAACTCGGAAAGAGGATATGCGGATGATCGAAGACACGAAGAAGTGGGTGCTGTCCCCGGAACGCAAGGCTCCGCAGTCCACGAGAGAGTATGCCGCCCATCGGTTGGACACCGTGCTGGATAAGTTCCTCAAGACTATGCAGACCACCGCTACACGTCTGCAAGAGAAGCTGCTGAAGCCGGAAGTTCGGCAGAAAGGCAAAGAACAGGTCAAGGAGAAAGCACGGGATTCCGTTCTGCAACTGCTAAGCCGATTGCAGGCAGAGCAGATGCAACGGAAACTCGGAGATATACCCGCTGCGGAAAAATCGGAAAATCGTTTTCAATAATAGTACGAGGTGATGTTTATTGAACAAAGAAGTCAACGAAGAACGCGCTCCCCAAACCGTTACCGATGTGAAAGAAATGCTGACCAAGCACTCCAATGGCGAAATTCAGCGGACCATCCAAAACTGCATCACGATTTTGCAGAACGACCATGTACTTGCCGATGCCGTCCGGCTGAATCTGTTGAGCGAGCGCATCGACATCGTAAAGCCTGTTGGCTGGCCCCGCTCCGGCAAGACCCTGAGCGACACCGACATGAAGTATATTCTGCGCCGGATGGAGAAGTACGGCATTTCCAGCGAGAAGAAAATTGAATCGGCCATCCGCATCGTTGCCAACGAGAACCGTTATCATCCCATCCGGGATTACCTGAACGGCCTGCAATGGGACGGCACGGAACGGATAGCCCACGTCCTGCACCATTTTCTCGGTGCTGCGGAGGACGAGTACACTTGCGAAGCGATGAAAATTTTTCTGCTGGGAGCCATCAAACGGGTATTCCAGCCGGGATGCAAATTTGAAACCATGCTCTGTCTGGTGGGCGGGCAAGGTGCGGGGAAGTCCACCTTCTTCCGGCTGCTGGCGGTCAAGGACGAGTGGTTCTCAGATGACCTGCGTCGGCTGGACGACGACAACGTGTACCGCAAGCTGCAAGGCCACTGGATCATTGAAATGTCGGAGATGATCGCCACCGCCAATGCCAAGAGCATCGAGGAAATCAAGAGCTTTCTCAGCAAACAGAAAGAAACCTATAAAGTCCCCTACGAAACACATCCTGCCGACCGTCTGCGTCAGTGCGTCTTTGCTGGCACGACCAACCGGCAGGATTTTTTGCCCCGTGACCGCACGGGCAACCGCCGCTTCATCCCTGTCCCAGTGGATGCGGAACTGGCCGAAGTCCACATCCTGGACAATGAAGCTGAATCCCGTGCCTATATCGACCAGCTCTGGGCAGAAGCCATGACCATCTACAACAGCGGCAGCTACAAGCTGTCCTTCAGCCCTGCCATGCAGGAAACGCTGCAGGCCCACCAGCAGGACTTCATGCAGGAGGATGCACAGGCTGGTATGATTTACGCCTTTCTGGAGGACTACACGGGTGACCGGGTGTGTTCCAAGCAGCTTTACGCGGAAGCACTGGGCAACACCAATATCCCGGCAGAGTGGGAGACCCGTGCTATCTGCGAGATCATGAACACCGGAATTTCGCGCGGCGATATTCAAGGCTGGCAGGCTCATAAAACCGCCAAGCGTTACCCGAAGTACGGCGTTCAGAAAGGCTGGGAGCGCGTAACCAGCCCCGAAACCGGGGCTGAAGATTTCTCCGAAATAACGGATGCGGAAGCCAAGCAGCTGGGCTTTCCCTTCTGACGAGCAGCGGTTACACGTCTGGTTACAGATTCGGTTACACCTCAGTTACGGCGGAAAAGCCGTATGGCTGCTGCGTTTTCCTCTTTCTGTAACCATGTAACCTCAAAAAGAGAAGAAAAAGTATAAAGCCCACCGGATGCCCTGTGTGCAGAAAAAGAGAGTTTTCCTGCCCGGTTACAGGCGTTCGGTTACAAGGAACTGGAGGTCTGCCTATGAAGGATGTCCCGATTTGGGAAAAGAGCAATCTGACGCTGGAGGAAGCTGCGGCTTACTCCGGCATTGGCATCAACAAACTGCGTGAAATTACGAATGAAGATAAATGCAAATTCGTCCTTTGGGTGGGAAACAAGCGTCTGATCAAACGTCGCCTGTTCGATTGCTTTGTCGAGCAAGCATATTCTATTTGAGAGGTTGCCAAAGGCTGCAAATGTGAAACCGTCCTTTTCTCATTCGCTGCGGGTGGAAATCGCATGGTTGATGTGTTATACTGACACTGACCTTATAGATGCGCTTTTCACAGAAAGGAGTTTCTAAATGTCTGAAAAGCGCAAAGATAGCAAGGGTCGTGTTTTGAAGGATGGCGAAAGCCAAAGAGCAAACGGCACCTACGACTATCGTTATACCGATATCCACAAGAAACGGCGTTGTATTTACGCTAAATCCCTGACAGAGCTGCGGAAAAAAGAGGAAGAACTGTGGCGCGATCTGGCAGACGGCATCGACTACGCCGCCGGAGAGATGACGGTGGCTAATCTGGTTGATCGCTATATGAACCTGAAACGTGGGTTGAAACCCAATTCACTTCGGTCGTACAACACAGCGGTCAAGCGGATTCATGCTGACCCTTTCGGGCAAAAAGCCATCAAAACGGTAAAATTGTCCGATGCGAAAGGCTGGTTCGTGTTTCTGCATGACAGCGGTTTCAAGCAAAACACCATAGGAATCCTGCAAAGCGTTGTCAGACCGGCGTTTGAGATGGCGGTGGAGGATGACATCATCCGCAAGAATCCATTCAAGTTCAAGCTGTCGGACGTTGTGCCGAAGGACGCTTATGTGCGCAATGCCCTGACCAGAGAGCAGCAGGAAAAATATCTGCAATTCGTTCAAGACTATGGCGGCAACTATTATGATGATATCGTCATTCTTATGGGAACCGGCTTGCGTGTAAGCGAGTTGTACGGCCTGACACGAGCAGATATCGACTTTGAACGGCACTGCATCCATGTGCGGCGGCAGCTTTGCCGGACGGCTGAAAAGCCCTATTTTGTCACACCGCCGAAAACAAAAAGCGGTATCCGCAATGTTCCCATGACAGATACCGTTTGTGCAGCGTTGCGGCGTGTAGTAAAAGCCAGAGCGTCCACGAAAGTGGAAGCGCTGGTGGATGGTTGCAGTGGATTCCTCTTTCTGGACAAGTCCGGAATGCCGAAGGTGGCAATGCACTTGGAAAACTATATGCGTGGCGTGCAGGGAAAGTTTGAGAAGGCGTACAGCAAACCTGTTCCGCGCATTACACCTCATGTGCTGCGACACACCTTCTGCACCAATGTTCAGCAGGCCGGGCTGGATGTAAAAAGCCTGCAATACCTGATGGGACACTCTAATGCCAGTGTGACGCTGGATGTCTACACGCACAGCAGCTTTGAATCGGTTGAAAGAGCCTTTGAACAAATCGCCGGCAACCTGTGATTTTCGACGCATGAAGCGGAATTGCTTACGCCGAAACTTACGCCAAAACTTACGCCAATCACCCGGTAAGTGGCGTAGATTTGCGTAGAAAAGCGTGGATCGTGCAAAAACGGAGAATCTGGAAAAATCGGCTTGTGGCCTTGATAATTCTACAAAAGTCTACGTTTCCGGATATGCGTGATTCGGCTCCAAAAGTGTGGTTTGGAAGGGCGGCATGTACTAAGCCGAATATGTGTAAGCTAAAATAGTATAAATGGTTAAGTAAAAGGTACGTCTGGGAGACGGAACTTCATTGGAGGTTCTGTCTCCTCTTTTTTTAAAATAAGGCTATCATGAAAGGAATACTATGATTGCAGTAAATAAAACACTATATCATGTGTCACTCCAAAAGTGGGATGTTGGCGATATTATTAGAGCAGGAGAAAAAGATAATCCATTTTGGAGCTTTAGTAAGGCATATAATCCCAAAATTGAAATTGAAAATCAAGAGATATCTTTTGCTCAATTGGCTAAACAAGAAACAACAGCTTTTTGTGATACGAAAGAAAGTGCAGTGCTCCTAACGGAAAACATGAAAGCAGCATTAAGAGAATCAACAATCTGTATTCGTGAAATGTGTTTTGAAAAGATTAGAAAGCAAAATTATTGGTATAGACCAAGTAGACAAAAATGTCTTTGGGTGACAAATAAAGAAAACTTGTTATACTGGATAGAACAAAAAGGATTGGAAAGCTGCTATGTTTTGAAACTATGCCTTACGGGTAAACTGTTTAAATGTAATGCTCAGTGGCTAGAAAATGATACATTCTCAAGCGAGGAGTATGAAAAAAGAGCTGAACAATACTGGAAAGGCGTGAAAAAGAACTTACCAACCACGGAATACTTGTTTTGTGGAAGGGGCGTTGTAGAGGAAGTAACACTATATGAAAATGGAACAGCGGTTACTTTTGGGAATAAGGCTTGATAATCGAAATTACGTGGTTGCTTTGCGCACTTTTATTAAAATCACGAACAAAAGCAAGGTCGCTCTGCCACTTTTCGCGGGCAATATTGTTTCCAAAACGCTGGCCGTTTGCTTGAATGAACCAGTTTAAATATTGGATGATATCGGATTTCGACATAATGTTGTTGGTGATTAAAGCAGAAAGAAGCTTTTCTCGCTCGCTTTTTGTAAGCCCTTTTTCTTGAGAAACAGAGTATCCACACAGTTTTAAAGGGGATTCTTCGGCTAAAAATTTAGAAGAATTTTTAGAATCAGGACATGGGATAAAGTGAATTTTAGACAATATAGTGCGATATTTGTTAAGGTAATGATTGTACTCCTCATAACTCAAGAAAAATCTCTTACAGGAAGTGCAGTAATTTACATTGAGTGGTATGGATTGGTTAGTGACTGTTTGAACGACTGCATTGACACAAATAATAGTGTGATGATTTCGAGTGCACTTGATGACACCCTTGTGAATATAAAGAGTGTCTGTCATATTGTGGAATTGAATAGAAAGGGAAGGCGAACTTGTATCTAAGGAAGAGGAAAATCCGATGCCTTGATTTAATAGCAATGAGAGTTGTTCCTGAGCGGATTTTTTATTCTGTTGAATAAGAGACAATTCCTTTTGGATGTTTTGGACAGCTTTTTCTTTTGGAAGAATCTTTTTTGGAGATGAACCCTGCATTTTTAATATGTCTAGCGACGATTTTACACTTTCCATTTCTTGAGAGATAGTGGATTCGGAACTTGTTAGGCGGGAGATACGAGCATTAAGCTTTGTGATGGAATCAAGACGCTGGCGTTCAGGTAGGGGAATTAGCGCGACACTAGAAGCGTGAATGAAGAAATAGTGTTCGACCCAAGAAGTAAAATCTATAAGTGATTTTGGAACAGTGCTGTACAGGACGGGTCGCTTTTTAACAGATATAGATACGATTGCAAGGCACTGAGACTCAAATTCATCTCGAGTAGAAACAGATGGGAAAATTTCTGTGATTTTAAAGGTTTCGTCTAATATAGAGTGGACAAGTAGTTTTAAGTCGGAATAAAACAAATCGCGGGATGTTTTAAAATCTTCGGCAGAGAGATTGTTGGATAACTGAATAGAGTCAAAATATAGAGACAATATAGTTGATACGTAGTTTTCATATAAGGAACGCGTGATGCCGAAAACGGAAAAGTTGTGCTCACGTATTGATGATAAATATGGCTGGATGACTCCGTTTTCAATATGGAATTCTGCGACAGTAGTAGGATGCATAGTGGAAATATTAAGAGCGTTGATGGCGGATAAAATATTGATAGCAAACATAATAACCTCATACGACAGACGGTCAGCAAATGAGTAGGTCTTGCTTATAATAATAATTGGATTATAAAATATTTGCAAGATGTGAATTTAAAATGATTGAACCGCCCACCCTAACCATACGGAAAGGGGGCGCGGGGATGTCCGGCAAACGGGTGCTGGCGGTGTATGCTGCCTTGCTGCTGGGGTTTATGGTGGTGCTGTGCCGGTTGTATCTGCTGGCACAGCACCCCGCCTATGCCGCGCGGGCGGCGGCGCAGAGTACGGTCACCCTGCAGCTGCCCGCCCGGCGGGGCAGCTTTTACGATGCACAGGGGCAGCTGCTCACCGGGTTAGAGGAGCGCTGGCAGGTGGTGTGTTTTCCCGGGCAGGGCAATTACGACCGGCTGTATGCCTGCACGGACGCCGCCGGGCAGGCGCTTTTGTACCGCAGCCGCAGCCGCGCTGCGCCGTTTTTGCTGGAGGTGAACTGCGACCCCGCCCGCCTTGGACTGACCGGTTACCCCACCGCCCGGCGGTATGCGGCGGTGCCGCTGTGTCAGCATCTGCTGGGCTATCTGGATAGCACAGGTCACGGCGCTGCGGGGCTGGAAAAGGCATTGGACGCCGTGCTTTCCGGCACAGGGGAGCACAGCAGCCTTGTCTGCGCCGTCACAGCGCAGGGTACGCTGCGCACCGGCGAGACGCCCAAACTTTTGCAAGCCGACAGCGGGGCGCTGGGTGTGCAGCTGACCATCTCCCGTCCGGTGCAGCGGGCGGTGGAAGCGGTGGCGTCCACCACTATGCAAAGCGGCTGCATTCTGGTGCTGGATACCGCCACGGCGGCGGTGCGCGCCAACGTCAGTGTGCCGGGCTACGACCCGGAGCATCTTGCTGATAGTTTGCAGGCGGCGAACAGCCCCTTCCTGAACCGGGCGCTGCAAAGCTATGCGGTGGGGTCGGTGTTCAAGCCGGTGCTGGCGGCGGCTGCACTGGAAGCGGGCTTGCAGCCGGTTTTCGAGTGCACCGGCGCGGTGGTAGTGGATGGACAAATTTTCCGCTGCGCGGGCGGGGTGCCGCATGGGCAGGTAGATCTTGCCGCTGCGCTGGAAAAAAGCTGCAACGGCTATTTTATCTGCCTGGGGCAGCAGCTGGGCGCGGAAAAACTGTTGGACGCCGCCCAGGCGTTCGGCTTTGGACAGAGCCTGCCGCTGGCAGAAGGACTTGCCGCCGAGGCTGGCCAGCTGCCCACCCCGCAGGAACTGGCACAAAGCGGACAGCTGGCCAATTTCAGCTTTGGGCAGGGCAGCCTGCTGGCAACGCCGCTGCAGGTGGCGGCGCTGTTCAACACCATTGCAGCGGACGGCGTATACCGCGCGCCCTATGTGCTGCAAGCCACGCTGGACGAGACCACCGGGCAGCTGGTGGAGCCCCTTAGCCACCCTCGGGGACGGCGGGTGCTCCCGGCGCAGAGCGCAGCGCTCTTGCGCACTATGTTAGTGCAGGTGGTGCAGCAGGGCACCGCGCAGGATGCCGCCGGGGTTTCCGGCGGGGCGGGCGGCAAGACCGGCACTGCTCAGACCGGGCAGTTCACCCCGGAGGGCACCGAGCGCTGCAACCTGTGGTTTGCGGGGTTCTGGCCGGCAGAAAAGCCCCGCTACACCATTGTGGTGCTGCAGGACGGCGCGGTGCATACGGCGTATTCCGGTGCAGCCATCTTTGCACAGGTGTGCGCCGCGCTGGAAGCGGCGGGATAAATGCGCGGATTCCGCTTGCAATTTTGGCTTTGTTATGCTACTATATAGTTGTATTTTTGCGTGGATTTCCGTATTTACAAATAAAAGGAGCGTTACGATTCATGTCTGTTATCGAAATTGTTGGCGGTGCCATTCTGCTGGTGGCTTCGCTGGTCATCGTTTTCCTCACCCTCATGCAGCACACCCACGGTCAGGGTCTGTCCGGTGCCATCAACGGCAGCGTGGGCGGTGCCAACAATGCACGTCTGACCCCGGCGGATCAGATGCTGGCTAAGGTCACCCGCATTGCAGGCGTGGTGTTCTTTGTGGTCGCTATTCTGGCCTGCCTGTTCGCAGGCCGTCTGGCAGGCTGAGAAGGCGTTGCAGCCCCGTGAACGGACGGGGCTGTTTTTCTGTGCAGAAAAAAGTGCGGGCAGCCGGTTCTGCGGGCTGCCGCAAAGAGGGGACAGGGGAAAGCGCCCGTCCCAAGGCAGGGCTGTGCTCCGCAGGAGATGCACGGCCACGGAAGTGAAGGAGAAAATATTTTATGGCAATGCGCGATAAAATTGAGCACGCGATCCAGAATCAGCCGTGCACCGTAAAGGATCTGAAAAATAAGTTCGGCGGGGATCGCGGCGCAGACCGCAAGGTGATGGAGGCCGTGGACCAGCTGGTGCACGAGGCCGTCATCTGCCAGCGTCAGGGCGTGTTCTTCACCGTGCGCAGCGGCCGTGCCGACAAGGCACTGCTGTGCAAGGTGGTAAAGCTGGGCAAAAACTTTGCCTTTGTCATGCTGGAGGACGGCACCAGCGATATCTTTATCCCCGGCCGGTTCACCCGCGGCGCAATGCCCGGCGACAAGGTGCTGGTGGAAAAGTTTGCACACCCCCGGGTAGAGGGCAGTGATGAAGGCGAGATCCTTGCTGTTCTGGAAGAGAAAAATTCTCTGGTGGGCACCATGCACCGCATGGAGGGCCGCCTGAAGTTTGTGCCGGACGATTGCCCCGCTATCTCCATGCAGGTCATGCGGGACTGCGAAGGCAGCGCCAAGGACGGCGACAAGGTGGCAGTGGAGATCCTGCTGCGCGGCAACCGTCAGGAGGATCACCGCGTGGGCGTGGCCATGCGCTTTGGCAGCTGTGACGAAGCCAAGCGCTGCGCAAAGGCACTGCTCTACGCGCAGGATATCCGCAGCCGCTTCCCGGACAAGGTGCGGGACGAAGCCAAAAAGCTGGACAACGCCGAGGTGTCTGCTGCGGACTGCGAGGGCCGCATGGATCTGCGCGCTCTGCCCATCTTTACCATCGACAGCGCCGAGACCAAGGATATCGACGATGCTATCAGCCTGACCAAGACCCCGGACGGCGGCTTTGAGCTGGGCGTGCATATCGCGGATGTTTCCAACTACGTCAAGCCCGGCACCGAGCTGGACAACGAAGCCTTCAGCCGCGCTACCAGCGTCTACTACGCCGATCAGGTGGTGCCCATGCTGCCCAAGCAGCTGTCCAACGGCATCTGCAGCCTGAACGAGGGCGTGCTGCGGCTGGCTTTCTCCTGCCTGATGCGGCTGGATAAGGACGGCAACCTGACCGATTACCGTTTTGTCAAGTCCGTCATCCGCAGCCGGGTCAAGGGCGTGTACTCCGAGATCAACGCCCTGCTGGCCGGCAACGCCGATGACGAGCTGACCGGCAAGTACCACGAGGTACTGGCACAGCTGCCTGCCATGAAGGAGCTGTACGGCCACCGTGCCCGCCTGCGCAAGGAGCGCGGCTGCATGGATATCGAGAGCGGCGAGGTAAAGCTGATCCTCGATGAGGACGGCCACTGCATCGATGTGAAAAAGCGCACCTCCGGCGAGAGCGAAGCCATGATCGAGGAGTTCATGCTGCTGGCAAACCAGTGCGCCGCCCACTTTGCCCGGGTGAAGCAGATCCCCTTTGTGTACCGCGTGCATGAGGAGCCCAACGCCGAAAAGCTGGAGCGTCTGCACGGTCTGCTGCAGGCCTGCGGCGTCAACGACCACTTTGCCAAGGACGTGCCCACCCCCAAGGAGTTGAGCGCTATTCTGGAGGGCGTGCGCGGCACTGCCTATGAGCAGATCATCAACACCGGTATGCTGCGCTGTATGTCCAAGGCCGTGTATGAGGAAAAGCCCAAGGGTCACTACGGTCTGGTTCTGCAGGACTATGCCCACTTCACCAGCCCCATCCGCCGCTACCCGGACCTGGCTATCCACCGTATCATGACCGCCCAGCTCAAGGGTACCGATAAGGACACCATGATCCTGCGTTACAGCGAGTTTGCCGAGGATGTCAGCAAGCAGGCCAGCGAGCGCGAGGTGATCGCCATGCAGATCGAGCGCAAAGCCGAGGACTGCTACAAGGCCGAGTATGCCCGCCGCCATCTGGGCGAGTGCTACGAGGGCCGCATCTCCGGCGTGACCCAGCGCGGCCTGTTCATCGAACTGGAAAACGGCGTGGAGGGCTTTGTGCCCGCTTCCAGCCTGACCGCCACCGGCACTATGCTCACCGAGGGTGTCCGCCTTTCCGACCCTGTTTCCGGCAAGAACTGGAATCTGGGCGATACCATGATGATCACCATCGTGCGTGCAGACGTCAATCTGGGCAAGATCGACTTTGAGGTCGCCCCGGAAAGCGCAAAGCAGTAACCTTATAATAGAACAAAAGCAGACTGCCCCCGAAGCAGCGCACAAGACCGTGCTGCTTCGGGGGCGGTTTTTATGTTTTACGGGGGATAGGCGGGGCGCTGTCGTCCGTAAGACCAAGGATATAATCTGTACTGGTATGGTAGAGACAGGCAAGCTGGATCAGCACCTCGGTGGGGATATCCCGCTTGCCTGTCTCGTAATTGGAGTAGCAGACCTGTGTACATTTCAGATACGCCGCAACATCCTTTTGCAGCAGATCACGATCCTCCCGCAGATCCCGGATACGTTGATACATGGTGCTTACCTCAAAGGCTTTATTTAAGGTAAAGTATAGGCATAACGAAATGTTATATTGACATATAAAACAAAATGTTATATCATGGTATCGTGCCGGGCATAACTATGAATATCCGGCGCAAAAGGGGAGAGCACCATGAAACTGGAATTCCGGCAGACGGTGACCTGCAACCATCTTACGCTTGCAAGGGCCTGCAAAACCATTGACTGGCAGCAGCCGCTGCCCCGGTGTGGAGAATATGTGACCGGGCTGGATACGCTGGACGGCGAGCAGGAACTGCCGGTGCGCAAGCTGCTGCACCGGACACAGGACGGCAGCTGCCTTGCAGAGCTGCCGGGCTTCAACATTGCGCAGCTGCGGCTTTCTTACCGGGAGCTGGAGCAGCTGGCCGAAAAAAAGGGCTGGACGCTGCAAAAGCTGTAAAAAAGTTAAAATTCCCTCTTGCATTCTGCCTGATTCGTGCTATAATAGTAGGGCAATCGTTTCCAAGGCCGCTCGACGGGGTAGCCGATATTGAAGGTTGTGATGGGCACATACATTAAATATGGCCCCAATACGTCAGAACCAGAATTGAGGTGAAAAGAATGAAACAGGGTATCCATCCGAACTACGTTGACTGCACCATTACCTGCGCTTGCGGTAATGTCATCAACACTCGTTCCACCAAGCCCGAGATCCACGTCGAAGTTTGCTCCAAGTGCCATCCTTTCTACACTGGCAAGCAGAAGCTGGTTGACACCGGCGGACGTGTTGAGCGCTTCAACAAGCGTTTCGGCCGTAAGTAATTATAGGCTATCTCATGCCGCTTCCTTCGGGAGGCGGCATTTTTGCGTTTTGCGCGGGCAAATGTTTCGTTTTCCCACACAGGATTGTCTTAATTTAAACACATTTTCCGTCTAAACTATAGCAGTTCCAAACCGGAAAGCGCTGCGTCCATGCCGCTTTCCGCAAAACAGCTTCTGAATAAAAGGAGAGTTTGCTGTGATCGAAGTTTCTCACCTGAGCAAGTCCTACGGCAGCCGCCCTGCCGTGCAGGATCTCTCGTTTACGGTGCCAGACGGCCAGATCTACGGCCTGCTGGGGCCCAACGGCGCGGGCAAATCCACCATTATGAATATCCTCACCGGCTATCTGGCACCCACCGAGGGCGAGGTGAAGGTAGCCGGGTTCCGTCTGCCGGAGCAGGCACAGCAGGCCAAAGCCTGTGTAGGCTACCTGCCGGAGCAACCGCCGCTCTACCCGGAAATGACCGTGCAGGAGTATCTGGACTTTGTGGCAGAGCTCAAGGGGGTCAAGCGTGCGCAGCGCAAGCAACAGGTGCTGGCTGCTGCCCGCCGCACCGGGCTGGAGGAAGTGCTGCCCCGGGTCATCCGCAGCCTGTCCAAGGGCTACCGCCAGCGCGTAGGCATTGCGCAGGCGCTGCTGGGCAGCCCGCAGCTCATCATTCTGGATGAGCCCACCGTGGGGCTGGACCCCGCGCAGGTCATCGAGATCCGCAACCTCATTCGGGAGCTGGGCAAGGCGCACACGGTCATTCTGTCCAGCCACATCCTCAGCGAGGTGCAGGCCGTGTGCCAGCAGGTGCTCATCCTCTCCAAGGGTCGTCTGGTGGCTGTGGGCAGCCCGGAGGAGCTGGGCGAGACCCTGAACCCCGGCAGCCGTCTGCGCGCTACCGCGCAGGGCGAGACCGATACCGTGCTTGCCGCAGTGCGCAGCGTGCCGGGCATCTGCAAGGTAGAACTGGAAAGCGCCGCAGACGGTCAGGTCACCTTTACTGCCGAGAGCGAGGATGCCGCCGACCGCCGCGCTGCCGTGTCCCGGGCACTGACCGAGACCGGCTGCACAGTGCTGGCGCTTGCTGCCGAGAACCGCAGCCTTGAGGAGGTATTCCTTGCGCTGACCGAAAAAACGCCGGAGCAGGAAGCCCCGGCAGAAGGGGAGGGAAAATGAGATGCTTGCCATCTTTAAACGAGAGCTCCGCAGCTGCTTTCACGGCATGATCGGTGCGGTGCTTACCGCCTTTATGCTGGCGGCTACGGCCATCTACTTTGTGGCGCTGAATCTGGGCTACGGTCTGCCGGATTTTGGCTACTATACGCTGTACCGCACCATTTTTGTGCTGCTGCTCTACATCCCGGTGCTCACCATGCGCTCCTTTGCGGAGGAACGCCACAGCCGCACCGACCAGCTGCTGCTCACAAGCCCGGTGTCGGTGGGCGGCATCGTGCTGGGCAAATACTTTGCTCTTTGCGTCATTTTTGCGCTGCCCTGCCTTGTGGATGCGGGCATGATCCTTGTGCTGAAGGTGCTGGGCGCTACCGGCACCAGCACGCTGGCCAATTTTTCCGCGCTGCTGTGCTATTACCTCATGGGCTGCGCCGCCATTGCCATCGGGGTGTTCCTTTCCAGCCTGACCGAAAACCAGATCATCGCCGCTGTGTCCGGCGTGGCGGCGCTGCTGCTGGCCTATATGATGCCCAGTCTGCGCACCATGTTCACTACCGGCAGCGCGGTGGCACTGGCGCTGTTTACCGCTATTGCCGCCGTGCTCAGCGTGGCGGCGGGGCTGCGCAGCAAAAGCTTTACGCTGGGCTGCCTTTCCTTTGCGGGGTGCTGCGTGGCGCTTACGGTGCTGTTTCTGCTCAAGAGCAGCTGGCTGACCGAAGCTTTCAGCGCGGTGCTCAGCGCCCTGTGCCTGTTTACCCCCTTTGAAGAATTTGTTAACAGCAGCTTTTCCATCCCCACACTGGTCTACTACCTGACCGTAGCGGCGGTGTTCCTGTTCTTCACCGCGCAGGGGCTGGAAAAGAGCCGCTGGAACTGAGAGGAGGCCGCAATGATGAAATGGAACAAGAACGCATCCTCTCAGAAAGGCAGGGTATTCCGCAGCGGACTGCTGTCCACCGCCATGCTGGCAGCAGTGCTGGTGCTGGCGGTACTGCTCAACCTGCTGGTGCGGGCGATCCCCACAAAATATACCGAGTTCGACCTCTCCGAAGCCAAAATGTACACCCTGAGCGACAGCACCAAAGCGCTGGTGGAGGGGCTGGAAAAGGATGTGCACATCTATTATCTGTGCGAGACCGGCAGCGAGGATGCCATCATCACAAAGCTGCTGGATCACTACGCCGCCGAGAGCGGGCACCTGAGCTGGGAACAGAAGGACCCCACCCTGTACCCCACCTTTGCCGCAAAGTACGGTGCGGAGAATGTTTCCACCGGCAGTCTGATCGTCACCTGCGGGGAGAACAGCACCGTGCTGGATGCCGCCGACCTGTACGAGTACGACTACACCGACTACTACACCACCGGCTCTGCCAGCGTGACTTTTGGCGGCGAAAAGCAGATCACATCTGCCATCTATAAGCTTACCGCAGCCGGACAGAGCCACGCCTACTATACCACCAACCACGGCGAGCAGTCCCTGACCGACTCCCTGACCGATGCACTGGATGCCCAGAATATCGACGCCCAGCCGCTGGATCTGCTCACGAGCACCATCCCGGAGGACTGCAATCTGCTTATCATCAACGCGCCCACCAGCGATTTTACCGCAGGGGACGGCCTTGTGGATGAGATCAGCCAGCTGCAAAATTATCTGGCGGCGGGCGGCAAACTGCTGCTGACCAGCAGTGTCTACGCCCAGACTCCGCAGCTGGACGCCGTGCTGGCGCAGTTCGGCCTTGCCCGCGCAGAGGGCATGGTGGTGGAGGGCGACAGCAGCAAAGCGCTGTATAACTCTGCATGGTCGCTGCTGCCGGACTACGGCACGCCCACCGAGAGCACCGCGCTGAACGGCGTGAACACCAATACCCATGTCATGTTGTCAGTGGCACAGGGTATCACGGTCACCGAGACCGAGGATGTCACCGCCGAGCCGCTGCTGAACAGCTCCGCTTCTGCCTATGCCAAGGCTGATATCGACGACCTTACCACCATGGAGCGGGAGGACGGGGACACAGACGGCCCCTTTGCACTGGCTGTCTGGGCACGGAACGAGGATACCGGTGCCGAGGTCCTCTGGATCGGCTGTCCTAATATGGATAACGAGCAGCTTTATCAGTCCATGCCCGGCAACCTGACCTTTTTGCAGGGCTGCGCGGCTTCGCTGGTAGGGCAGGATGTCCTTGTGGACACCAAGGCGCTGGAAGCCGAGCCCATCACGGTGGCGGGCTCTACTGCCGCAGCACTGGGGCTGATCTTCGTGTTCGTGCTCCCGGCGGCGGTGCTCATTGCCGGGGCAGTGGTGGTGCTGCTGCGCCGCCGCAGATAAGGAGACCGCCATGAAAACAAAACAGCGTGTCCTGCTGGCGCTGCTGGCAGTGGCAGTGCTGCTGGGCGCGTTGCTGTGGGCGATGACCCGCAGCAATGAAAAAGCCGAGCAGGCCGCCAGCGCCGCCGCTGAGGGCAGCATCCCCCTTTCCAGCTTTGCCGCCGAGGACTTGGAGCAGATCGAGTACACCTATAACGGCGAGACTTACACTCTGCAATATTCCGGCGGCAGCTGGCTGCTGGCACAGGACCCTGCCTATCATCTGGACGAAAGCGCCTGCAACACCATGCGCACTGCCCTGATGGCACTGAATGCCAAGCGCAGCCTGACGCCGCAGGCAGGGGAGGACTACGGTCTGGACAGCCCGCAGCTCACCGTCACGGTAACAGCGGCAGGGCAGAGCACCACCCTGACCTTCGGGGCAGAGAACCCGGTCACCGGGGATCTCTATGCGCAAAAAGCCGGGGACGATGCCATCTACACTGTCAGCGGCAACAAAGCCGCCTGCTTCCAGCTGGATAAGGCCGGGCTCTTCGGCAGCTTCTGCCCCACTGGGCTCACAGCCTCGACCATTACACAGGTAGCCTATACGCTGGCAGACGGCACCTCCGTCACCCTGAACGCCGTCAGTGAGCCGACCGAAAGCGCTGACAGTACCTCTTCCTCCACCTACGAAACAGTGTGGCGGCTGGCGTCTGACCCCACCGCCAGCCTTGCACAGGACAAGGTGCAAAGCCTTTTGTCGGCCTTGTGCACCTATGCCACCGCCCAGACCACGGACGCAGACCTTGCTGCCTGCGGTTTTGATGCACCGGTATTCACCGCCACAGTCACCAGCGAGGACGGCTCCACCGTGCAGCTGGCCTACGCCTGCGGCACGGACGGGTGGTATCTGCAAGTGGAAGGGGAACCTTCGGTATACACAGTGGACACAAGCACTGTACAGGCGCTTCTGCTGACCGAAAACGACCTGAAAACGCAGGAATAATTGCTTTGATACGCTGCACCGAAACCAAGGTGCAGCGTATATTTTTTTGCAGCTTTTTATAAAGTTTCAGCAAACATCGGCAGAGTGATTGACAATCCGACTGGGATTGTTTATTATAAACCGTGACAGGGTAAGTCCGCCGTGCAAAATCATGCTGCTGCGCGGGGCGATTTGCCCCTTATACGCAAAAAAGATGGGGCAGGTTCTCTGTCTTTTTTCGTATCTGAGAACAAGGAGGATAACATATAAAATGGACAACTCGGTGGTCGTTTCACTGCGGGATATCGTAGTGGAATTTGATGGACAGCGCATTCTGGATGGGCTGAATCTGGATATCCATGATAAGGAGTTCGTGACGCTGCTCGGTTCCTCCGGCTGCGGCAAAACCACCACCCTGCGCCTGATCGCAGGTTTTCTGGAGCCAAACGCCGGCAAGGTGCTGCTGAAGGGAGAGGACATTACCGGTGTGCCGCCCTACAAGCGCCCGGTGAATACCGTGTTCCAGAAATACGCGCTGTTCCCGCACCTGAATGTGTTCGAGAACGTGGCCTTTGGTCTGCGGCTCAAAAAGCTGGACGAGGACACCATCCGCCGCAAGGTGCGCGATATGCTGGAGGTCGTGGGCTTAAAGGGCTTTGAGCGCCGCAGCATCAGCCAGATGTCCGGCGGTCAGCAGCAGCGCGTGGCCATTGCCCGCAGTCTGGTCAACGAGCCGGAAATCTTGCTGCTGGACGAGCCGCTGGGTGCACTGGACCTGAAGCTGCGCAAGGAGATGCAGCTGGAACTCAAGCGGCTGCAGCGCGAGATGAACATTACCTTTATCTATGTCACCCACGATCAGGAGGAAGCGCTTACCATGTCCGATACCGTCGTGGTCATGAACGGCGGCAAGGTGCAGCAGATCGGCACCCCGGAGGATATCTACAACGAGCCGAAAAACGCCTTTGTGGCAGACTTTATCGGCGATTCCAACATCGTGGACGGCGTGATGCACAGGGACTTTCTGGTGTCCTTCTCCGGTGTGGACTTCCCCTGCGTGGACCGCGGCTTTGCCCGGGAACAGAGCGTGCAGGTGGTGGTGCGCCCGGAGGATATCGAGGTGGTCTCCCCGGTGGAAGGCCAGCTTGTGGGTGTGGTGAACGATGTCATCTTCAAGGGCGTGCACTTTGAGATGCACGTGGAGTGCGAAGGCCGCGAGTGGCTGATTCACTCCACCCGTGCCTGCACCCCCGGCGAGACCATTGGTATGCGCATCGGCCCCAACGAGATCCATATCATGGCGCGGAGCGAGGGGTGATGTGCCATGAAGATCTATGATAAAAAGCTGGCCTATCCGTACTTTGTATGGATGGTGCTGTTTACCGTTGTGCCCCTGTTCATTGTGGTGTACTACGCCATGACGGATGCCGAGGGCAACTTTACCCTGAATAACCTTACCTCCATCAGCGGCTACGGCTCGGTGTTTGCCCGCAGCCTGCTGCTGGCGCTGATCGCTACGGTCATCTGCCTTATCATCGCCTTTCCGGTGGGGTATTTTTTGTCCCGCCTGCGGGTGAACAAGCAGCACATCATGCTTATGCTGGTCATGCTGCCCATGTGGATGAACTTTTTGCTGCGTACCTACGCATGGATGGGTCTGCTCAGCGTCAACGGCCCGGTGAACACCCTGCTGGGCTTTATCGGTCTTGGCCCCTATACCATGCTCAACACCTCCGGTGCGGTGGTGCTGGGCATGGTGTATAACTATGTGCCCTACATGATTTTGCCGCTGTACACCAGCATGACCAAGATCGACCAGAGCCTTGTGGAAGCTGCGCAGGATCTTGGCGCCAACACCACCAAGACCCTTGTGCGGGTGCTTATCCCCATGAGCGTGCCGGGCATCAGCACCGGCATTACCATGGTGTTCGTGCCGGCGGTGTCTACCTTTGTCATCAGCCGTATGCTGGGCGGCGGCTCCAACCTGCTGATTGGCGATTTGATCGAGATGCAGTTTCTGGGCAACAGCTACAACCTGAACGTCGGCTCTGCCATGAGCTTGGTGCTGATGATCATCGTACTGCTGTGCATGAGCTTTACGTCCAGCTTTGACGAGGATGAAATGGAGGGCGTATCCTGATGAAAACAAAACATCTGCGCCTGATGCAGCGGGTCTACATCATCCTGTTCTTCTGCTTCATGTATCTGCCCATTGCCTACATGATCGTGTTCAGCTTCAACCAGAGTAAGGGCTATTCGCTGTTCACCGGCTTTACCCTCAAGTGGTATCGCAGCCTGTTCACGAATGCGTCCATCCTCCATGCGCTGTGGGTGTCCGTTGAGGTGGCCATCCTGTCTGCCATCATCGCTACGGTGCTGGGCACGGCAGCCAGCCTTGGCATTGCCTCCATGAGCCGCAAAAGCCGCCTGCTGGTGACCAACATCACCTATATCCCGGTGGTCAACCCGGAGATCATCACCGGCATCTCCCTGATGCTGCTGTTCGTGGCTTACCAGCGCTTTGCCGCGCAGTCCGCATGGCTGCCGGACAACATCATGGGTCTGCCTACGCTGCTCATTGCGCATATCGCGTTTAATGTGCCCTACGTTATCTTTAACGTAAGCCCCAAACTCAAACAGCTGGATATCAAGCTGTACGAGGCAGCGCTGGATCTGGGCTGCGACCCCCGACAGGCTTTCTTCAAGGTCATCCTGCCGGAGATCAGTCCCGCTATCCTGTCGGCCTTCCTCATCTGCCTGACCTATTCCATCGATGACTTTATGATCTCCTATTTCAACTGCGGTACGGTGGAGACCCTGCCCATTGCCATCTATTCCATGACCCGCAAAAAGGTCAGCCCGGAGATCTACGCACTGTCCACCATCATGTTCGTGGTCATCCTCAGCGTCATTCTGGTGTCCAATGCCATGGAGAGCCGCAGCTACCGCAAGGATCAGAAAACGCTGCGAGGGGAGGGCGCATGATGAAACGCATTGCTGCATTGCTGCTGACACTGGCTGTGGCGCTGTGCGCTGCACTGCCGGTGCTTGCCGCCGGTACCATTGAGGTGACCGAGGACGTCTCGGTGTCGGACGATTACGACTGGACCCGCTTCAAGGGGCAGAACGTCACCCTGAACGTCTATAACTGGGGCGAGTACATCTCCAACGGCTCGGACGACAGCGTGGACGTGGTGGCCGCCTTTGAAAAGCTGACCGGCATCAAGGTGAACTACACCACCTTCGACTCCAACGAGTCCCTGTACGCCAAGCTCAAGTCCGGCGCAGCCAACTACGATGTGATCATCCCCTCCGACTACATGGTGGCAAAGATGATCAACGAGGGGATGCTTGCGCCCCTTGACTACGACAATATCCCCAATTTCCAAAAGATCGATGCAGGCTACCGCAACCCGGATTACGACCCGCAGAACGCCTACACCGTGCCCTATATGCTGTGCACCACCGGCATCATCTACAACACCACCATGGTAGACGAAGCCCCCACCTGCTGGGCAGACCTGTGGGACGAACAGTATGCGGGCAACATTCTGATGTTCAACAACAGCCGCGACGCCTACGCTATCGCTGCATTCAAGAGCGGCCACAGCATCAACCCCGCCACCCCGGAAGAGGTGGACGAGGTGGTGGAAGAGCTCAAGGCGCAGAAGCCGCTGGTGCAGGCCTACGTCATGGACGAGATCTTTGATAAGATGATCGGCGGCGAGGCTGCTATCGGCGTGTACTACTCCGGCGATGCCATCACCATGATCGATGATAACCCGGACTTGGCTTGGGTGTTCCCGGAGGAGGGCAGTGTGCTTTCGGTGGACTGCATGGCTGTGCCTGCCGCCAGCGAGCACAAGGAAGCCGCCGAGATGTTCATCAACTTCATGTGCGAGACCGACATCGGCAAGGCCAACAGCGAGTATATCGGCTACACCACCCCCATGCACGATGTATGGGAGGTGCTGGACGAGGATCTGAAAACCAGCGAGATCGCCTACCCGTCTGAAGAGGATGCCGCCCGCGAGAAGGTGTTCACCGCCCTGAGCGACGAGGTGAACAGCGAACTGGACCTGAAGTGGAGTGAGATGAAGAGCTACGATGAAGGCGGCGGCAGCTACCTGTTTTTGCTGTTGCTTCTGGCCATGCTGGCGCTGGCCTGCTTCAATATCTGGCGCAAGGTGCGCAGAAAGACCCGCAATCAGTATTGATCGTTCAACCAAGGCTGCCGTCCCGAACGTGGTGCGGCGGCCTTTTTCCGATAGGAGGGAAAGACTATGGAACAGTTTTATTATCAAGGCACCGCCGTGGTAGAAAATGCCGATGCAGACTGCCACAGCCTGCTCAAGGCCAGCGCCCTGCTGCGCTATGTGGAGCAGATCTCCACCATGCACGCCCGCCACTTTGGCATGGACGATAAGTTCTTTGAGGATCACGGCGTAGCGTTTCTGGTGGGCAAGCAGGCGCTGCGGTTCAGCCGCGTGCCCCGCCGTGGCGAGACTTTGACCCTTTGCTCCCGCTCAGAAAAGGCTCTCCGCGGCTCTATCAAGCGCGTCACCACCCTTACGGACGAAGCCGGACAGGAGGTTGCCATGGTGGACAGCCGCTGGATCATGTCCAGCCTTGAGAATGGGCACATCCTGCGCCAGCCGGGCTGGACGGTAGAGGGATACTGGAACGAGACGGTGAAAGAGGAGCTGCCCCTTTTGCTGCATAAGCGCCGGGACAGCCTGACCAGCGCCGGCCTGTTTACGGCGCGCTACTCTCAGTGCGACCTGCACTACCACATCAACAACGCTTTTTATCTGGATATCGTCTGTGACGCGCTGCCGCTGGAGATCATGCGCGATCACGTTGTAAAGTTCGCTTCCATCAACTATCACCGCGAAGTCCCCATGGGGCAGCAGGTGGAGGTGTTCTACACGCCTTCGGATGATGGCTGGTACTTTATTGCCAAGCGCGCGGACAAAACGGCTTTCGAGTGCTATCTGGAACTGGAGCCGGTCAAACAGTAAACGTCCAAAGGAGAAATGCCTATGTCCAAAATTAGAGAATTGTTCGGCATCTTTTTTAAGATCGGTGCCTTTACCTTTGGCGGCGGCTACGCCATGGTGGCGCTGCTGGAACACGAATTTGTAGAGGAAAAGCGCTGGCTCACCCGGGAGGAGTTTCTGGATATGGTCGCCATTGCCGAGTCCACCCCCGGCCCTGTGGCGGTAAACAGCGCCACCTATATCGGTTATAAGCTGGCCGGGGTAGCCGGTGCGGCGGCCTCTACCCTTGCGGTGTGCCTGCCGTCCTTTGCAGTCATTTATGTTATTTCGCTGTTTTTTGACCGCTTTTTGCAGCTGACGGTGGTAGCAAATGCCTTTAAAGGCATACAGGCCTGCGTCATCTACCTGATCCTATCCGCAGGGGTCAAGATGCTCAAAAATCTGCAGCGCACCCCTTTCAACACGGCAGTGGTGGCGGTGGTGCTGGCGGCCATGGTGGGCTGCTCTATGCTGGCGGTAAAGTTTTCCTCCATCTGCTGCATTTTGCTTTGCGGCGCAGCCGGGGTGCTGGCCTACGCGGTAGGGCAGGGGAAGAAAGGCGGCACAAAATGATCCTGCTGCAATTGTTCTGGAACTTTCTTGTCATCGGTGCGGTGTCCTTTGGCGGCGGCTACGGTATGATCTCGCTGGTGCGGGAAACAGTGCTGGGGCACGGCTGGCTGACCGAGAGCGAGTTTCTCAGCTTTATCGCGGTGTCAGAGTCCACCCCCGGCCCACTGGCGGTGAATATGGCTACCTTCATCGGGGCTTCACAGGCGGGACTGGCAGGTTCCTTTGCGGCAACGGTGGGGGTGGTGCTGCCCTCCTTTGTCATCATTCTGCTCATCGCGGCGGCGCTGCACAGCCTGATGAAGTATGCCGGGGTCAACGCCTTTCTGGCCGGGGTGCGCCCCTGCGTGGTGGCTATGATCTTAGCCACCGCCTGCACCATGGGGCTTTCTACGCTGGGGGGCTTTACCACTGTTTCCGGTGGCTTTGCCCCGGATATGCGTGCGCTGGCAGTGTTTGCCCTGCTGGGCATCCTGCATTTTGCCTATAAAAAGAAAACGCAGAAAGCGCCGTCCCCCATCGGGATGATCCTTCTTTCTGCGGTGCTGGGCGCAGTGCTGTGGAGCATCTGACCCGGCAAGAAAGGATACTGCAATGAACATTACTGTATATCTGGGAGCAAGCCTTGGCACCGACCCTGCATTGCCGCAGGCTGTGCAGCAGCTGGGGCGCTGGATCGGCGAAAGCGGCAATGCGCTGGTGTACGGCGGCAGCAAAAGCGGCCTGATGGGGCTTTTAGCCGACAGTGTACTGGCCGCAGGCGGCAGGGTGACCGGCGTAGAGCCCAAGTGCTTTCTGGACGCAGAGTTGCAGCACGAGGGACTGACTGAGTTGATCGTGACCGAGGATATCCCCGCCCGCAAGACCAGAATGATCGAACTGGGCGATGCTTTTATCGCGTTCCCCGGCGGCACCGGCACGCTGGAGGAGATCACCGAGGTCATCAGCAAGCTGTCGCTGGGGCAGTTGGACGCGCCCTGCATCCTCTACGACCTGAACGGCTACTACCAGCCTTTGCACCAGCTTTTGCAGCAGATGATCACCATGGGGCTTTCTACTCCGGCGCGGCAGCGGAACATCGCCTTTGCTGCCGACCTTGCCCAGATCCGCGCGATTCTTGAAAAATGATACTGGGAAGCTTACTTCTCAAACGTAAGGAGACTGCTGTACATGGCTTTGTGCGGCGGTCTTTTCTCATAAAATGGGATACCGGGGCGTCCGTAGATGACCCGGTATCCCGAAAAAAGAAAAAATCATTCCGCTGATTATGCCCATAGCGCACGCGGAGGGCATTTATAATCTTTCTGCGCAACCAAAAAGGCCGCTGCACAAAACGATGTGCAGCGGCCTTTTGCTATCCTGTTATGTACGCTGTGCGCGTTAAACTTAGGCGGCAGTGGTGGAAGCAGCCTCAGAAGAAGCAGCCTCGCTGGAAGCAGCCTCGCTGGAAGCAGCCTCAGAGGAAGCGGCCTCAGAAGATGCAGCCTCAGAGGAAGCAGCCTCGCTGGAAGCAGCCTCAGAAGATGCAGCCTCGGAAACAGCGGTGCTTGCAGAAGCAGCCTCAGAGGTGGAGGAAGCAGCGGTAGAAGCAGAGCCACCGCAAGCGGTCATGCCAGCAGCCAGAGCCAGAGCAACAACAGCGATGCAAATATTCTTGAGTTTCATATCAATGATCTCCTTAGTCTTCTTGTAAATGTTTAGCAGCGGGCTTTCGGTAACACCTCACTGCGATGCTATATTCTAATCCGTTTTTGAAAAAAATCAAGAGGATTTTGGTCGAAAGTTATAATCTATGTAAAGAATCTACATAGTTGTCATAAAATTTCGCCAAAAGTCAAAGACTTTTTGGCAAAAATAAAACTGCAAAAAGACGGGCTGCTATCTGCTGTAGAACCCGCTTTTGCAGAATGTCGCCCGGCAGTTGACCTCTTACCCGGCAGAGTGTGGTATGTTGTGGGTACAGAGCAAAGCCTGCACCGCCGGGCGGGGAACACAAAGTAGAAAAAACTTGAAATGATCTGCCGAAAATCCTTTTTATTGGACTGCAAATGTGGATAATAGAAGCATAACGAGGGACGGACATCCCCCGGAAGGCTTGAACGACAAGAACATTTGCGGAGGATAATACGATGAAAGATTTTGATTTTGGCTACTTCGGCACCGGCGATGAGGGCTATGCCCAGTACATGACCGCATTCGAGCGCAATTTCAACACGGACAGCACCGACAGCTTTGCGTCCGATGACACAGACTGCGATGCAGACAGCTGCGACAGCAGCGAAGAGGATTTCTAAGGAGGTAAAACCATGAAGTATTATGTAACACTGACCGGCCTGAACTACCGCTACGGCACGATGCCCTTTGCAGTAGGGCAGAAGGTGCGTCTGGTCAAGGAGCCGGAGAATCAGGCCGACCGCGAAGCCATCCGGGCAGAGCTGCCGGGGCTGGGCAAGGTGGGCTATGTGGCCAACAGCACCCATACCGTAAAGGGGGACTGCTACAGTGCAGGCCGTCTGTACGATAAGATCGGCAACACCGCTGTGGCAAAGGTGAAGTACATCCTGTGCGATGCCGTGATCTGCAAGGTAAAGGCAGACACCGCAGCGGCCGTGCCGCCCATGAACCCCGACACCGGCCTGCCCTATGGCAGCGAAGAGGACGCTATCGCATTCTGAAACCGCACCTTTTTGCCCGTTTGTGCATACAAAGGGCAAAGGGGGAATGCGGTTTGAACCGGATCGTTTTCATACTTGGGGTCTGGCTGTTTCCGGCGGCGTGTACCGCGCTGGGAGCAGCAGGGGTGTTTTTGCTGCGCAGGCAGGCAAGACCGGCTACCCGGCGCATTTTGTGCGGAATGGCGGCGGGTATCATGCTGGCGGCCAGCGTATGGAGCCTGCTGCTGCCGGCCATAGCCCGGTCGCAGGGCAGGGCGGCATGGGTTCCCCCGGCGCTGGGGCTTATTTTAGGTGCTGTGGGGCTTTTGCAACTGGAGGATGCCGCCGGGCAGCTGCTGGCGGGCGGCCCCGGGCATTGCGGGCGCATGGTGCTGGCGGTCACCCTGCACAACCTGCCGGAGGGCATGGTGGTGGGGCTTGCTGCGGCACTGGCGCTACACGGGGACGCAGACGCCGTAAGCGGAGCGCTGGCGCTGAGCTTGGGCATCGGCTTGCAGAATATCCCGGAGGGTGCGGCGGTCAGTCTGCCGCTGACCCAGAGCGGGCGCACCCGGGGGCAGTCCTTTGCCGCCGGGGCGGCGTCCGGGCTGGTGGAGCCTTTGGGTGCGGTGCTGGCCTTTGTGCTGGCCGAGTGGGTAGGTGCAGCGCTGCCGTGGCTCATGAGTGCGGCGGCGGGCTGTATGGTGTGTGTGACCGCACAGGAGATGATCCCTGAGGCGGTGGAACCGGATGAAGTGGCCGGTGTCATCAGCATCGTGCTGGGGTTTGCGCTGATGATGGCACTGGATGTGGCCCTGTGAAAAAAGGACTGCTGCATCGTTTGACGCAGCAGTCCTTTTTGGTGAGAAGATTTCAAATGCCCTCCGCTTTGCTTTGGGCAACGTCAGAGGAAAAATATTTTTTATTTGCAGTTCCGAAACGCCTGCGGGCGTTTCGGAACTGCTTTTTCACGGGAAGAGTTATAACCGAAAGGGCGTTGCTTTGTTCGAAATTGATTATGCCGCCTGTGTCTGCTGCTGGTTCTGACGCAGATGCCGCCGTACCACCAGCAGACAGCCGAGATGCACCAGTGCGGTCAGCGTCCAGCTGATGGGGTAGCTGATGTACAGCATAAAGGGGGTGCGGTTCAGCTGGAAAATGGTGGCGATCCATACCAGCCGCAGTGCGCATACGCCCACAAGGCTTACCACCATGGGCAGCACGCTGTAACCCAGCCCGCGCAGGCTGCTGGCCAGCACGTCCATGATGCCGCACAGCAGATAGGAGCCGCAGATGATCCTTAACCGCTCGATGCCGGTAGCAATGACCGCGGTGTCCGAGGAGTAGAAGCGCAGCAGCTGGTTCCCTGCCAGCGCTGCGCCGCCGCCCAGCACAAGGCCGGTCACCACGACACACAGCAGACAATTGCGGATCACCCGGTCAAGGTTGTGGTACTTGCGTGCGCCGATGTTCTGGCTGGTAAAGGTGACAGCGGCCTGCGCAAAGGCGTTCATGGCGGTATACACAAAGCCCTCCAGATTAGAGGAGGCAGAGTTGCCCGCCACCACCATGGAGCCGAAGGAGTTGATGGAGGACTGGATGACCACGTTGGAAAGGCTAAACACCGTGCTTTGCAGCCCGGCAGGCAGACCGATGAGCAAGATCTGCTTCAGCGTCCCGGCGTGGAAGGCCAGCCGCCGCAGGTCCAGCCGCAGCGCACCCTCCTCCCGGACGAGCATCCCGGTCACCAGCAGCGCGGACACGGTCTGGCTGATGATGGTGGCCAGTGCTACGCCTGCCACGCTCATGGAAAAGCCGATGACAAAGACCAGATTCAGCACCACGTTGATGACGCCGGCAGCGGCCAGACAGTACAGCGGGCGCTTGGTGTCGCCTACGGCCCGCAGCAGCGCACTGCTGAAGTTGTACAGCATGGTCATGGGCATTCCGATAAAATAGATCTTCAGGTACAGGGCGGAAAGACCGATCACATCCTCCGGGCAGCTCATCAGCTCCAGCAGGCCGCGCGCGGTGCAAAAGCCCACCACCGCCAGCAGCACGCCGCTGACCAAGCCCAGCGCCACAGCGGTATGTACCGTATCCTGTACGCCTTTTTCGTCCCGGGCACCAAAGCACCGGGCTGCCACCACGTTGGCACCCAGCGAAAGCCCGACGAACAGGTTGACCAGCAGATTGATCAGCGCACCGTTGGAGCCAACGGCGGCCAGCGCCGTGCTGCCCGCAAAGCGCCCCACCACCACAACGTCGGCGGCGTTGAACAGCAATTGCAGAATGCTGGATGCCGCCAGCGGCACAGAAAACAAAATGATCTTTTGCAGCATGGGCCCGCTGGTCAGGTCTGCGGAACGGCTGGTCGTAGCCATGAGTTATCTACCTCCTATAATAAACCTGAATTGACATAGCAATTGCCTATTATAGCGCGATATTAGGTAAAAAACAAGAGGTAAAGCGTCCACTTCCTCCAAAATCGCCAAATATCAGCCGCCGGGCACAGCCTGCAATTGAAAAATGCTGCCCATACTGCTATAATAAAGCGGTACACCCGTAGAAAACGGAGGAAGTTTTATTTATGTATAGGAATCGGATCAAACGGCTGCTGGATATTTTGCTGTCGGCCTGCGGCATCCTGTGCCTTTCGTGGCTGTTGCTGCTTTTGGCTGTTGCCATCAAGCTGGACTCGCCCGGGCCGGTGTTTTTCCGGCAGAAGCGGGTAGGCATCGGCAAGCGGCATTTCCAGATCCTCAAGTTCCGCACCATGCGCATCGACACCCCGCACGATATGCCTACCCATCTGCTGCACGACCCGGAGCAGTATATCACCCGCATGGGGCGCTTTCTGCGCAAGACTAGTCTGGACGAGCTGCCGCAGCTGTGGAACATCCTTGTGGGGGATATGGCAGTCATCGGGCCGCGCCCGGCGCTGTGGAACCAGTACGACCTGTTGGCTGAGCGGGACAAGTACGGCGCAAACGATGTGCGCCCGGGGCTGACCGGATGGGCGCAGATCCACGGCCGGGACGAACTGGAAATTGCCGAAAAGGCAAAGCTGGACGGCTGGTATGTGGAGCATATCAGCTTTGGGCTGGATGTGAAGTGCTTCTTTGGCACCATTACCGCCGTGCTCAAGCATGACGGCGTGGTGGAGGGCGGCACCGGCACTTTGCACGATGAAAAATAAGGCGCACCGCCGCCGTGCCACGCCTTTGCGCTGCGGAAAAATCGTTTGTGATAGATAGAGCAAGCCCGGAAGGTCTGCGGATCTTCCGGGCTTCCATTTTTACGGGAAGGGACTAAAGCGGAAAGCGGCATCTGCGAAAGCCCTGTTATTTTCGCCCTTTTCTGCGCATAATAAATCCGAAAAATGCGCAGGGAGGCCGTAAAATGTCCAAGCACAGCATCGTCAGGTGGATAAAGATTATAGGGGCTTATCTGCTGGTGGCAGCCGTGGTGGCGCTGGGCTGGCTGTGGTGCGCCCTGCCGGAGCAGGTTTATCTGGAACCGGAACAGCCGCTCATGCTGCCGCGCTTTGGCTGGATGGAACCGCTGCGCGGGCACGGCAGCCGCAATGTGGCCAGCACCCGGGCAGCGGGCAGCTATCAGACTACGCTGGCGCTGGGCGGCTGGCTGCCGGTCAAGACCATCCGCGCCACCGTGATGCAGCGCCCCACGGTTACGGTATGCGGCACGCCTTTTGGGGTGAAGATGTTCTCAGAGGGGGCGCTTGTCGTGGGCTTTTCCGAGGTGCATACCGCCGCCGGTACGGTGAACCCTGCAAAGCAGGCGGGGCTGCGGCTGGGCGACCGGGTCATCCGCATGGGGAACACCGTCACCGAGACCAACGAGCAGGTCCATGCCGCGCTGGAAGCCGCTGCCGGTGCGGCGGTGGAGGTGGTCTACGTCCGCAAGGGCGAGCAGCGGCAGACCACCCTTTTGCCGGTGTGGGATACCCAGAACGCCCAGTGGCGGGCAGGAATGTGGGTGCGGGATTCCTCCGCCGGGGTGGGTACGCTGACCTTTGTGGACGCGCAGGCCGGGGTGTTTGCCGGGCTGGGTCACCCCATCAGCGACAGTGACACCGGCGAGCAGGTCGCCCTGCGCAGCGGCGAGATCGTGGCCTGCCAGATCGTGGGCTGCACCGGCGGCACCGCCGGCAGCCCCGGGGAGCTGAAGGGCAAATTTATCAGCGACCACGCCCTTGGCAGGATCTGCATCAACGGCGAAAACGGCGTCTACGGCACGGTAAGCACCGCCATTGCCGGGCAGCAGACGGAGCTTGCCTTTGCGCAGGAGGTGCTGCCCGGCGCGGCAGAGATATTGACCACTACCAACGGCGAAACGCCCCGCGGCTACCGTGTCTATATTGAAAAGGTGAACGATGCCGACCCGCGCCGCAATATGGTGCTGCGCGTTACCGACCCGGCACTGCTGGCGCAGACCGGCGGCATCGTGCAGGGGATGAGCGGCAGTCCCATCCTGCAAAACGGGCGGCTGGTGGGTGCGGTGACCCATGTGCTGGTCAATGACCCGACACGAGGCTACGGCATTTTTGCGCAAACCATGCTGGAACAGGCACATTCCGTGTCCGGAACGGATGCGGCAGCATAAAAAAGTAGGACATTCGAGCGGAATTTCCATAATTTCCCAAAATAAACCGTTGAACTGTCTGGAAAATTATGGTAAAATCCATGGTATTAAAGGAACTGCACACATTGGAGGAAACAACCATGGATAAAGTGAGATTCTTGATGTCGGATACCGGTGCTCAGATCACAGAAGCCTGCCGCGAGGCGCTGGAGCAAAAGGGCGTGGAAGTGACCGTTGTGGAAAAGGATGGAAATAAGGTTTTACAGAAGATGCTGGCCGTTCGCCCGCAGGTGGTGCTGCTGGATGCCTTTATGCCCGGGCTGGATGCACTGGCGGTCAAGCAGCGCTACAATGCCGCCGGCGAGCGCCACACCTCGTTTTTCGTCACCGGCGCGTTCCAGAGCGAGGAAATGGTACAGGAACTGCTGGACGAGGGCTTTGCCTACTATTTTGTCAAGCCCTTTGACGAAAGCGTCCTTGCCGCCCGGGTGCTCAAGGCAGCCAGCGGACAGGAAAAGCACCTGCTCCACACCAGTGTGGACAGTGACGAACTGACCGTCACCGAAATTTTGCACCAGATCGGCGTGCCTGCCCACATCAAGGGCTACCAGTTCCTGCGGGATGCCATCCTGCTCACCATGAACGAGCCGGAGTACATCAACGCCGTGACCAAGCGCCTGTACCCGGAGATCGCCAAAAAGAACGGTACCACCGCCAGCCGCGTGGAGCGGGCCATCCGCCACGCCATCGAGGTGGCATGGGATAGGGGAGACGTGGATACCCTCAACAGCTACTTTGGCTATACCATCCATAACCTGCGCGGTAAGCCCACCAACAGTGAGTTTATCGCAATGATCGCCGATAAGATGCGGCTGGATAAGCGGCAGCGGGTGGGGTAAACAGCCAATATAAACAGGGATGGACATACAATTATAAAAAGTATAGGATAACGCGAGGCTTCATCTGAAAAGGTGAAGCCTTTTCTCTTTGCATTTTCCTTCCCATCTGGTACAATGGTGCAGAAGGGAAGTGACAAAATGCAGGAAGTGGATGCGATCCGTGCGCAGCTGTTTGCGCTGCAAGACAAGGAATATCAGATCTTTAACAGCCGCCTGATGCCCACCCTGCCACCGGAAACGGTGATTGGGGTGCGAGTGCCGCTGCTGCGTAAGCTGGCAAAGCAGCTGACAGATACCCCGGAAGCGGAGGCGTTTGTGCAAGATCTGCCGCATTTTTATTATGAAGAAAACGCTCTCCACGCCTTTCTGCTGGAGCCTGTCCGGGATTACGGCACAGCGCTGGCGGCAACGGAGCGCTTTTTGCCCTATGTGGATAACTGGGCAGTCTGCGATAGCTTCAGCCCCAAGGTGTTTGCGCAGCATAAGCCGGAACTGCTGACCGCTATCCGGCGCTGGCTGGGCTCTGACCGGACGTATACCGTGCGCTACGGGATCGGGATGCTGATGCGGTATTATCTGGACGATGCCTTCAGCCCGGAATATCTGGCTTGGGCGGCGGCGGTGCACAGCGAGGAATACTATGTCAATATGATGCGGGCGTGGTATTTTGCCACTGCACTGGCAAAGCAGCCGGCAGCGGCACTGCCGTGGCTGACCGATAAGCGGCTGGACGTGTGGACGCACAACAAGACCATTCAGAAAGCGGTGGAAAGCTACCGCATCCCCCCGGAACAAAAGCAGGCTTTGCGGGCGCTGCGCATTCGTTCACAAAAGCTTTGCGAAGAACGGCGCGTTTGACTGTTTACTTTATGGGAGTTTTATTGTAAAATATAGTATAGTAAAAATGCCGGGGCTATCCGGCAAAAGATAAAACAGGTGGTGTTTGGATTATGGCATTGAAATATAAGCGTATCCTTTTAAAGATCAGCGGCGAGGCGCTGGGCGGCGAAAAGGGCATGGGCTTTGACGAGCCCACCATGGACGCCATTTGCGGCGGCGTGAAGAAGGCCCACGAGCTGGGCGTGCAGATCGGCATCGTGGTAGGCGGCGGCAACTTCTGGCGCGGCCGCTCCAGCGGTAAGATGGAGCGCACGCTGGCTGATAAGATCGGTATGCTGGCTACGGTGATGAACGCACTGGCTGTCTCTGATAAGCTGGAGCAGCTGGGTGTGCCCACCGAGGTGTTCACCTCGATCACCATGCCGCAGGTGGCCCCTGCCTTTACCCGCAAGGACGCTCTGCGCGCCATGGACGAGGGCAAGATCGCTGTGTTCGGCGGCGGCACCGGCAACCCCTTCTTCTCTACCGATACGGCTACCGCCCTGCGCGCCGTGGAGGTGAGCGCCGACGTGATGTTCAAGGCGACGATGGTGGACGGCGTTTACGATAAGGACCCCCACAAGTACCCGGATGCCAAAAAGTACGATACCCTTACCTTTACCAAGGTGCTGGAGGATCAGCTGGCCGTTATGGACGGCACCGCAGCTACCCTGTGCCGCGACAACAAGCTGCCCATTCTGGTGTTTGATCTGGCCGACCCGGACAACATCGCACGGGCTGTGCAGGGCGAAAACGTGGGCACGCTGGTCTACGAGGGCTGAGCATAGCGCCCCGGTGCAACTGCATACGATTGGATAGAGCAGCAGCGGCGCAGTGCGCTGCCTGCATGGATCAATAGAATAAAGAAACAGGAGAACAACGACAATGAGCAGCAACACCAAGGTTTTCGAAGATAAGATGAAGAGCTCTGTGGAGCACCTGAGCCGCGAGCTGGCTGCGGTGCGCGCAGGCCGTGCAAACCCCGCCGTGCTGGATAAGGTGGTCGTGGATTACTACGGTGCACCCACCCCCATCCAGCAGTTGGCAGCTGTGGCCGTTTCTGAGGCACGCACCCTCACCATCACCCCTTGGGACCGCACCCTGCTGCGTCCCATCAGCAAGGCGATCATGGCCAGCGATGTGGGCATTACCCCCATTGATGACGGCGTTACCATCCGCCTGAACTTCCCCGCACCCAACGAGGAGCGCCGCAAGCAGCTGGCAAAGGAAGTCTCCAAACTGGGCGAGGATGCCAAGGTGGCTGTGCGCAATGTGCGCCGCGATGCCATGGATAAGGCCAAGGCCATGAAGAAGGCCGGCGAGCTGACCGAGGACACCCAGAAGACCATGGAAGAGGATGTCCAGAAGCTGACCGATAAGTATATCAAGAACATTGATGCTGCCGTGGAAGAAAAGCAGAAGGAGATCATGGCCGTCTGATCCGCAGCACACAATAACGATTGGGAGGTGCCGTGCGCTGGTGGAAGGTGCGCGGCACTTTTTGCAGGCAGCCTTGCTGCCGGGAGGTATAAATGACACACCCCAAAGAATTTGCCGAAGGGCTTTCCATCGGCATCATTATGGACGGCAACGGCCGCTGGGCGAAAAACCGCGGCCTGCCCCGCACCGCAGGACACAAAAAGGGTGCGGAGGTGTTTAAGGATATTGCCAACTACTGCGATGAACTTGGCGTAGCATCGGTGTATTTCTACGCATTCTCCACCGAGAACTGGAAGCGCCCGCTGGAAGAGGTGGGTGCTATCATGAAGCTGTTCGCCCAGTACCTCATCGAGGGCTTTGACTACAAGAACCGCAATATCCGTATTAAGTTCTTAGGCGACCGCACCGCGCTGGATCCCAAACTGCAAAAGATGATGAACGAGCTGGAAGGGGACTCTGCCTGCAAGACCGGCATGACCCTGAACATCGCCATCAACTACGGCGGCCGCCCGGAGATCGTGCGCGCAGCACAGCAGCTGGCTGCAAAGGCTGCGGCAGGCGAGATCCGCCCCGAGGACATCAACGAGCAGATGATGAGCGATGCCATGTACACCGCCGGACAGAAGGATCCGGACTTTATCCTGCGTCCCAGCGGAGAAAAGCGGCTGTCCAATTTCATGCTCTGGCAGGCCGCCTATTCGGAGCTGGTGGAGATGGATGTGCTCTGGCCGGACTTTACCCGTGCCGATCTGGATACCGCCATTGAAGAGTTCAACCACCGCAGCCGCCGGTTCGGCGGCATCTGAGCGGCGCAGTATCCGTATTGCAAACCCTGCGCCCATGGTGCAGACCCGGCAGACCCGGTACTTCCTCGGGCCGTAGCGCGCTGCCCCGCAAGGGGCTGCTGCCGGAAGAACAAAGGAGATCAAACCTATGAAAACACGCATTATTACTGCGATCGTGGGCATTCTGGTGCTCATCGGCGTGATGTTTACCTTTAACACCATGGTGTTCAATCTGGTGATCGCAGCCATCACCCTGATCGCCGTCCACGAAATTTATAACGCCCTCGGCTTTGAAAAAAAGGACTGGCTCATGTACGCAGTGCTGGTACCCTACACATTGCTGGTCATGCTTTCCAGTTACAGCGCCATGCGCAAGCTGGTCATGCCCATGTCCTTTGTGCTGGTCACCTTTTTTGCCATCTATCTGGTGGTGCGCAACGGCACAATCAGCTACCAGAAGGCCAGCGGTCTTTTGGTGTTTTCGGGCATCGTGATCTTCTGCTTCTATTCCTTTATCCTGCTCAAGGAGCGTCTGCCGGTGGAAAAATTCGGCTATGACGCGGTTTTCTTTATTCTGCTCATCCTCTGCTTTGCATGGGGCGGCGACACCTGCGCCTACTTTGCAGGCCGCGCCTTTGGCAAGCACAAGCTGTGCCCGGTGGTCAGCCCCAAAAAGACGGTGGAGGGTGCCATCGGCGGCGTGCTGGGCACCATGGTGTTCGGCGTGGTCGCTACCATCATCTACTCCATGGCGGCTAACCGCATGGAAGCCTTTACCCGCTCTAATATCGGGGTCTCCATGTATGTCATCATCGCGCTGCTGGGCTGCATCGCTGCAGTGCTGGGCATCTACGGCGACCTGTTTGCCAGTGTGGTCAAGCGTCAGTGCGGCATCAAGGACTACGGCACCATCTTCCCGGGTCACGGCGGTATTCTGGACCGCTTCGATAGTGTGATGTTCATTGCGCCCTTCGTGACCATGGTCATCACCGCCGTGTTCTACGTCTGATACAGAGGAGGAAACTATCATGTCTAAAAAAATAACGCTGTTGGGTTCTACCGGTTCCATCGGTACCCAGAGTCTGGATGTCATCCGCGCCCAAGGGTACGAGGTCTACGGCCTTTCTGCCCACAGCCATGTGGAAAAGATCTTGCAGCAGATCGAGGAGTTCCACCCGAAATATGTCTGCATGACCGACCCGGATGCCGCCGCAAAGCTGGACGCCGCGCTGGCCGGCCGGGCAAATGCACCCAAGCTGCTCACCGGCCCGGAGGGGCTGAAGGAGCTGGCTGCGCTGGACGGCCCGGATGTGGTGCTGAACAGCGTGGTGGGCATTGCCGGTCTTGGTGCCAGCCTGTGCGCCATCGAGAGCGGCCATGATTTGGCGCTGGCCAACAAGGAAAGCCTTGTCACCGGCGGTCATCTGGTCACGCAGGCTGTGGAAAAGCACGGGGTGCAGCTGCTGCCTGTGGACAGCGAGCACTCCGCCATCTTCCAGTGCCTGCAGGATAAGGAGAGCGCTCCCAGCCTGACCAAAATTCTGCTCACGGCCTCCGGCGGCCCCTTCTTCGGCATGACCACCGAGCAGCTGCGCGGCAAGACCCGTGCAGACGCCCTCAAGCACCCCAACTGGAACATGGGCGCAAAGATCACCATCGACTCTGCCACCCTGATGAACAAGGGTCTGGAGCTCATCGAGGCCGTATGGCTCTTCGGTCTGCCGCCGGAAAAGATCCAGATCGTGGTGCAGCGCCAGAGCGTCGTCCACTCTGCGGTGCAGTTCAGCGATAATTCGATCATTGCCCAGCTGGGTGTGCCGGATATGCGCATCCCCATCCAGTACGCCCTGACCTACCCCAAGCGTGTGCCGGGCGTAGTGCCGGAGCTGGACTTTACCACCCTGAAGCTGCTCACCTTCGATGTGGCTGACGAAGAGACCTTCCGCTGCCTTGCCGCCTGCAAAAAGGCCATCCGCAAGGGCGGTCTTGGCCCCTGCGCCGCCAACGGTGCCAACGAGGAAGCCGTTAAGCTGTTCCTTGAGGATAAGATCGGCTTTTTGGATATCGGCCGTCTGGTGGAGGCTGTTGTGGACAGCGACAGCTTTGGCGGCGACTATACGCTGGCAGATGTGTACGAGTGCGACCGCATGGCGCGCGCATTCGTGCGGGCACATCTGTAACGCTTTATCAGAATATACGCTCCGGCGCTGCTTTTACAATAGCGCCAGGGCGCTATAGGAGAACGAATGTCTTTTATTATCACCATCCTTGCCGCGCTGCTCGTGTTCAGTGCGGTGATCGCCATCCACGAGTTCGGGCATTTTACTGTGGCAAAGCTCTGCGGCATTCAGGTCAATGAGTTTTCCATCGGCATGGGGCCGGTGCTCTGGAAAAAGAATCATAAAGGCACCCAGTACAGTCTGCGTGCCCTGCCTGTGGGTGGCTTTGTAGCGCTGGAAGGGGAGGAAAGCCCCGAAAGCCAGCAGGCAGAAGCTGCCCATACTGTGCAGGAACAGCCCGCCCCGGAGACGGAAGCATCTGTGCAGCCCACCGGCGTCCCCCTGAATGAAGCGCCGGTTTGGCAGCGGGCACTGGTCATGGTAGCCGGTGCAGTCATGAACTTTGTGCTGGGCTTTGTGGTGTTGGTGATTCTCATCGCCGCCCAGAACGAGCCCATCACCAGCAAGACTATCTACGCCATTCAGGACGGTGCCCTCTGCGGGCAGACCGGCCTGCAGGCGGGGGACAAGGTTCTGGCGGTGAACGGCCGCCGCTGCTTTGTGGCAAACGACATCTTGTACGAGCTGGTGCGCACCCAGTCCTACAGTGCGGATTTCACCGTGCTGCGGAACGGCCAAAAGGTGCAGCTGCCGGGGGTACAGTTTGACACATGGCAGGACGAAAAGGGCGAGACCCACATGAGCATCGGCTTTTCCGTCTACGGGCTGGAAAAGACTCCCGGCAACGTGCTGCGGGAGGCAGGCAACAGCGTGCTGTACTATGGGCGCATCGTGTTCACCTCCCTTGTGGACTTAGTGCGCGGGCGGGAGAGCATCAACAACCTCTCCGGCCCGGTGGGCATCGTATCGGCCATCGGGCAGGCCGCCAGCTACGGCTGGCAGGATCTGCTGGAGATGCTGGCGCTCATCACCGTCAACCTTGGCATCCTCAACCTGCTGCCATTCCCGGCGCTGGACGGCGGTAAGGTAGTATTTTTGGTCATTGAAGGCGTCACCGGCCATACAGTGCCGGAAAAGCTGCAAAGCGTGCTCACCCTTGCAACCTTCGGGCTGCTGTTCGGGCTGATGCTCTTTGCAACCTACAACGATATTCTCCGGCTCATCACCGGGACAGTATAAGAAAGGGGAACCCTTATGCGGCAGAAAAAACGTGAAGTGAAGATCGGCAATGTGACCATCGGCGGCAGCAACCCTATTGCGGTGCAGACCATGCTCAATGTGCCGGTGGAGGACATCGAAGGCAATGTGGCACAGGCTAAGCGGTGCGAAGCTGCAGGCTGCCAGATCCTGCGGGTGACCTGCCCCAGCCCGGCGGATGCAAAGTGCATCGAAGCCGTTAAGAACGCGGTGAACATCCCCATCGTGGCGGATATCCACTTTGACTACAAGGCAGCGCTGGCCTGCGCGGATGTGGGTGTGGACAAGATCCGCATCAACCCGGGCAACATCGGTGACGACGACCGGGTAAAGGCAGTGGTGGATGCCTGCCAGCAAAAGAACATCCCCATCCGTATTGGTGTCAACGGCGGCAGTCTGGAAAAGCACATTCTTGCCCGTTACGGTGCACCCACCCCGGAGGCCATGGTGGAAAGCGCTTTGTACCATGTGCGGCTGCTGGAAAAGTTCGATTTTAACAACATCGTCATCTCCATCAAGAACTCTAACGTGCCCCGCATGATGGAAGCCTACCGCCAGCTCAGCGCCGTCACCGACTACCCGCTCCATGTGGGCGTCACCGAAGCCGGCACCTACCAGATGGGTCTGCTGAAAAGCGGCATGGGCATCGGCGGGATGCTGCTGGAGGGCATCGGCGACACCATCCGTGTGTCGCTGGCTGCGGAGCCGGAAAAAGAGGTGGAAGCAGGCTTTAACATCCTGCGCGCTGTGGGCTTCCCGGTCACCGGGCCGGAGGTCATCACCTGTCCCACCTGCGGACGCACCCAGTACCCCTGCACTGAGATCGCCAACGAGGTGGAAAAGCGGCTGCAGGGCTACAAAAAGTCCATCAAGGTTGCCGTGATGGGCTGCGTTGTCAACGGCCCCGGCGAAGCGCGCGAAGCCGATATCGGCATTGCTGGCGGCAAGGGCGAGGCCGTGCTGTTCATCCACGGCAAGCCCATCAAAAAGCTGACCGGCGATAACATTCTGGATCAGTTCATGGACGAGATCTATAAATTGTAAGTATTCTTTTCCCTACTGCCACACCTGCAAAAACGGGTGCGGCAGTTTGTGCTGTAAAGAACCCACCAAAAAGGAGTACCATTTGTGAAACCACTTGTTTCCCAGCTGTGGCCGCAGTTTATGGCGGACCCGGATTTTGCGGCCTGCTTCGGGCAGGTGATCGTGGAGCACGCCCGGATGCTGCGGCAGGACCGGCAGGTCGAGTTTACTCTGCGCAGCGCCGCCCCGCTGGATCAGAACCTCTGCGCCCGCCTGCTGGCTTCCCTGCAGCCGGACTACGAGGGCTTTGAACTGAAGATCAAAAACCTGTTCGGCTATGCCATGCTGGACGAGCACGCCCTGCGCACCCTGCTGGAGGACATGAAGCGGGACGGCGTGCCCATCAACGGCTTTCTGGACAGGAGCAGCATCTCCATTACCGGGCAGAACATCACGGTGGGGGTGTGCCACGGCACAAAGTTTTTGCAGGAGATGGGCTTTGAGGAGCTGCTTGCCAAGCGCATTGCTGAGCATACCGGCGTTACCCCCAAGGTGACGCTGCAAAGCGCGGTGACTGCGGCTGAGCAGCAGCAAATGGAAGAAAAGCTGGAGCGCAAGATCGCACCGCCGGTGGTCAAGTTTGAGAAAAAAAATACCGCACCGTCCATTAAGGTGGAGGGACTCAACCTTACGGACAAGCCTGTCACCATCTTCCACGGCAAAATGTTTACCCCCAAAAACCTTACGCCTCTCAAGGATCTGGGCGGCGAGGGCGGCAAGTGCATGATCTGGGGCGATGTGTTCTTTACCGAGGTCAAGGGCAACTACCGCAAGATCTACACCGTGTCCATCACTGACTATACCGGTTCTATCAACCTGAAGGTCCGCGCACAGGAAGGGGAGGACTGCTCCAAGTGGGAGGGCATCGGCAAGGGCAGCACGGTCATCGTGCGGGGCGACTGCTCCTACGATAAATACGAGCACGACTACATCGTATACCCCTACGATGTGCTGATCGTGGAGCGCAAAAAGCGGGAGGATACTGCCCCTGAAAAGCGGGTGGAGCTGCATCTGCACACCAAGCTTTCCAGCATGGACGGCTTCTGCGACCCCGGCGGCATCGTCAAGCTGGCGCACCGCATGGGACACCCCGCCATTGCCATCACCGACCACGGCGTGTGTCAGGGCTACCCGGAAGCCATGCTGGCAGCCGATGACATCCACAAAAAAGACCCGGATTTCAAGCTCATCTACGGGTGCGAAGCCTATTTTGTAGACGACATGGTGCCCTGTGTCTACGGTGTAAAGGATCAGCCGCTGGACGGCGAGTTCTGCGTGTTCGACACCGAGACCACCGGTCTTGATCCTGGGGTGGAGTACCTTACCGAGATCGGCGCGGTCATCATCCGCAACGGCGAGGTGGTGGAGGAGTTCGACACCTTTGTCAAGCCCGGCAAGCCCATCACCCCCAAGATCACCGAATTGACCGGCATCACCAACGAGATGGTGGCGGATGCGCCCGGTGAAAAGGAAGCGCTGGAAGCCTTTCTTGCCTTTGCGGGCGACCGCATTCTGGTGGGGCACAACGTCCACGCTTTTGATATGCGCTTTTTACGGGCAGCTGCCAAGCGCAGCGGCGTCAAGCTGGAACCTACCTATATCGACACTCTGACCATGGCACAGACCATGTACCCGGGTCTGCACAACTATAAACAGGGAACTATCAATAAGCATCTGGAACTGCCTGCCTACGAAGCGCACCGCGCCTGCGAGGACTCCGCTGCGCTGGGACGTATCTTCTGCGTGATGCTGAACGACCTTGCGGAAAAAGAGGTGACGAAGGTCAGCGAGATCAACACCGGCCTTGGCGGCAACCGCGAGGTGCTGAAAAAGAAATACTATCACCTCATCATTCTGGTCAAAAACCAGATGGGCCTGAAAAACTTGTACAAGATCGTCAGTGAAGCACACGTCAATTATTTCTTCAAAAAGCCCCGCGTGCCCCGCAGCCTGCTGAACAAGTACCGGGACGGCCTGCTGCTCACCAGCGCCTGTGAAGCGGGCGAGCTGTACCGCGCCATCGTGGACGGCACCAGCTACGAGGAACTGAAAAAGATCGCCGCTTACTACGATATCCTTGAGATCCAGCCGCTGGGCAACAACGCCTATATGGTGCGGGATGGCAAGGTGGACAGCGAGGAGCGGATCAAGGAATTCAACCGCACCGTCATCAAGCTGGGCGAGGATCTGCACAAGCCGGTCATTGCTACCGGCGACGTGCACTTTACCGAGCCGGAGGATGCGATCTACCGCGCCGTATTGCAGGCTGGCAACGGCTTTAAGGATGCCGACAACCAGCCGCCGCTGTTCTTCCGCACCACGCAGGATATGCTGGCGCAGTTCTACTATCTGCCCAAGGAAAAAGCCTACGAGGTTGTGGTGAAGAACCCCCGCAAGATCGCCGCCATGATCGACAACAACGTGCGCGCCATCCCCCGGGGCACCTACCCGCCCAGCATCGAGGGTGCAGAGCAGCAGCTGCGCGATGCCACATGGGAGCACGCCAAGCGGGATTACGGCGACCCCTTGCCCGAGATCGTGGAAAAGCGGCTGCAAAAGGAACTGGATTCCATTTGCGGCCACGGCTATGCGGTTCTGTACGTCATTGCGGTCAAGCTGGTGGCCTACTCCAATGCGGGCGGCTATCAGGTGGGCAGCCGTGGTTCTGTCGGCTCCTCTGCCGTGGCGCACTTTTCCGGCATCTCGGAGGTGAACAGTCTGCCGCCCCACTACCGCTGCCCCAAGTGCAAGCACAGCGAGTTCATCACCGATGGCAGCGTGGACGATGGCTTTGACCTGCCGGATAAAAACTGTCCCCACTGCGGCACCCGGATGCTGGTGGACGGCCACGATATTCCCTTCGAGACCTTCCTTGGCTTCTACGGCGATAAGGAACCGGATATCGACCTGAACTTCTCCGGCGAGTACCAATCCAATGTGCACCGCTACACCGAGGAGCTGTTCGGCAAGGCCAACGTGTTCAAGGCTGGCACGGTGTCCGGTATTCAGGATAAAACCGCTTATGGTTACGTTAAAAAGTATCTGGACGAGCGGCAGCGCACCGTGAACCACGCCGAGGAAAACCGCCTGACGCTGGGCTGTACCGGTGTCAAGCGTACCACCGGCCAGCACCCCGGCGGCATGGTAGTCGTGCCGGACACCTACGAGATCTATGATTTCTGTCCCATCCAGCACCCGGCAGATGATGTGGCGGGCGGTCTGCTGACCACCCATTTCGAGTTCAAGTACCTGCACGACACCCTGCTCAAGCTGGACGAGCTGGGCCACGATATGCCCACCTTCTACAAGTATTTTGAGGAATACACCGGCATCCCGGTGGACAGCATCCCCATGAACGACCCCAAGGTGTACAGCCTGCTGACCAGCCCGGAAGCGCTTGGCGTGACCCCGGAGCAGATCGACAGCCAAACCGGTACCTTCGGCATCCCGGAAATGGGCACGAATTTCGTGCGCGGAATGCTGGTGGAAGCACGGCCTAAAAATTTCTCGGAGCTGATCCAGATCTCCGGTCTGTCCCATGGCACGGACGTGTGGACGGGCAACGCGGACGAACTGATCCGCAGCGGAACCTGCACCATTGCAGAGGTCATCGGCTGCCGTGACAGCATCATGCTGTACCTGCTGCGCAAGGGGCTGGAGCCCAAGATGGCCTTTGATATCATGGAGGCCGTGCGTAAGGGCAAGGTGGCCAAGGGCGGCTTCCAGCCGGGCTGGGAGGAAGCCATGCGGGAGCATGAGGTGCCGGACTGGTATATCGAGAGCTGCCGCAAGATCAAGTATATGTTCCCTAAGGCCCATGCTGTGGCCTACCTGATGAGCGCTATCCGTCTGATGTGGTACAAGATCTACAAGCCGCAGGCGTTCTATGCGGTGTATTTTACCGTGCGCGGCGACGATATCGACTACGAAGCCGCCATCGGCGGCGCTGCCGTGGCGCGCGCCCACATGGAAGCGGTCAAGCGCCGCCTGAAAGAGGAAAAGAATGCCAAGGACGAGGATGTGCTGGTCAGCTTGCAGCTGGTCAACGAGATGCTGAGCCGTGGGTACGAGTTTTTGCCCATCGAACTGGGCAAGAGCCGCGGTTCCAAGTATGTGGTGGAAGACGACAAGGTGCGTCTGCCCTTCAGCGCTCTGAAGGGTCTCGGCGGTGCCGCTGCCGAGGCACTGGAACGGGTGACCATCCACGGAGAGGAATATATCTCGGTGGAAGAGCTGCAGCAGGCCTCCGGCGTGGGCAGCGGCATTCTGGACCGTCTGCGTCAGGTGGGCGCACTGGGCGACCTGCCCGAGAGCAGTCAGGTAAGCTTTTTCTGAGAAACAAAGGCCGTTGCACAGATTTTGTGCAGCGGCCTTTTATCAGGTCTGGACGATTTTGAATGCCCGCCGCGTGCGCTTTGGGCATTTTCAGCGGAAGAATTTTTTATAATTTCCAAGTCGGGAAGTTCTGCGGAACTTCCCGACTTGCTTTTTCACCAGAAAAAGAGACTGCCGCACGGAGTACCATGCAGCAGTCTCTTTGTGTTTTGTGATAATGTCAAATCAGGGCAGGGGAGTGCTTACTCCACGCTGATCATATAGTAGTAAACGGGCTGGCCGCCGCGGATGTGGCTTACTTCCACATGGTTGGGGCACTTTGCCTTTACGATCTCGGTAACCTTCTCGGCGTCCTCATCGCTCACATCACAGCCGGAAATGATGGTGACGAAGCTGGAATCCTTCTTGCACATATTGCGTGCCAGACGGTAGGTGGCTTTGGTGATATCGGTGGAGGTGGAAACGATCTTGCCGTTCTCCAGCGCCATGATCTCGCCCTTGCGGATGCGCTTGCCATCGTACTCGCTGTCGCGGGCGGCGTAGGTGATCAGACCGGTGGACACCTTGTCGGCAGCAGCCATCATGTTGATGGTGTTGGTCTCGGCGTTCACAGAGGGGTCGAAGTTCAGCAGTGCGGTAATGCCCATGGGCACGGTGCGGGTGGGCAGCACCACCACCTGACGGTCAGCCAGCTTCTGTGCCTGCTCGGCAGCCATGATGATGTTCTTGTTGTTGGGCAGCACGAACACGGTCTTGGCGGGCACGCTCTGGATGGCTGCCAGAATATCCTCGGTGGAGGGGTTCATGGTCTGACCGCCGGACACCACAGCGTCTGCTGCCAGATCGGTGAACACAGCCTTCAGACCCTCACCGGCGGCAACGGCTACAAAGCCGTAGTCCCGGCTGGGATCCACGGCGGCGTAGATGAACTCGCTGGCCTGAGAGGGAGCCTTCTCGGCAGAAGCCTGCTTTTCAAGGCTCTTGCCCTGCTTCTGGCGGGCGAGGAACTGCTCGTGCATATTCTCGATCTTGAAGTTGGTCAGGTAGCCGTACTTGATGGCCTCGCTCAGGATCTTGCCGGGGTCGGCAGTGTGAACGTGCAGGTTGATGACGTCGTCATCCTCAATGCACACCACGCTGTCGCCGTTGGACTCTGCAAAGGCACGCATCTTGGCGGCGCTGGCACCCTCGTTCTTGTTGATGAGGAACTGGGTGCAGTAGCCGTTGGTAATGTCCTCCACCTTCATCAGGTCGTCGGTGAACACGCCCTTACCGGCATTCTCGGTGGACAGCTTTGCCTTGTTGGGAGCAGCTTCGCCGCCGGCAATAATGGCCTCGCCATGGAACACCTTGCCCATGCCCTCAAAGATGACCATAATGCCCTGACCGCCTGCGTCCACAACGCCGGCCTTCTTCAGCACGGGCAGCAGGTTGGGGGTATCCTCCAGTGCCTTCTGGCCGGCAGTCAGCACTACGTCCCACAGGGCGGGCACATCGGCGGCATCACTGGCAGCGGCTTCCTCGGAAGCAACGCGTGCCACGGTCAGGATAGTGCCCTCGGTGGGCTTCATCACGGCCTTGTAGGCACCCTCAACGCCCTTCTGCAGGGCAGCCACGATATCGGCAGCGTCAGCCTCTTTTTTGCCCTCCAAAGCCTTGGAGAAGCCGCGGAACAGCAGGCTGGTGATAACACCGGAGTTGCCACGCGCACCGCGCAGCATGGCAGAAGCAGCAGTCTTGGCAGCTTCGCCCACGGTGCAGCTGTCGTCCAGAGCCTCCAGCTCACGCACGGCAGCGCCCACGGTCATGCCCATGTTGGTGCCGGTGTCGCCATCCGGCACGGGGAAAACGTTCAGCTCGTCCACGCGGGAACGCTGGTTGTTGATGTTGTTGGCGCCGGAAATGATGGCGTCGCGCAGGATCTTACCAGAAATCATTGTTCTTACTCCTTAGTAACTGGCCGGAAAATCCCGGCTCGGGTTTGCAGACAAATCAGGCGATGACGTCATCCACGGACACCACCACGCGGGCGACCTTCAGCCCGGTGGCCTGCTCCACCTCGTCCTTGACGCGGTGGGAGATGCTGCGGGCGGCGGTGGAAATGTTCAGACCGTAGCTGACGGCAATGTGCAGCTCGATGACCAGACGCCCATTCTGCTGGGTCACGCGCACACCCTTTTCCGGGTAATCGGAACCGTATACCATGCTTTTCACAGCGTCAGTCATATCACGGGGAGCCATGGCAGCAACGCCGTAGCACTGTTTGGTGGCTTCACCCACCAGGGTGGAAAAATACCCATCAGTAAAGCTGACATTCCCAAGCGGGAAACGGGAAGTGATCATAGTCGCTCTGCTCCTTTATGTTATTTTTCATAAAAATACACGCAAGGGTCGGGGGCGTTGGCTGTGCAAAACAAAGCTTGCCTCAGATAAACACCCACCCTATTATACAACTTTGCACCGTGGTTGTACAGTTCAAATTGTTGGATTTACTGCTTTTTGCGCTTCTTTTGCATCATTTTTGTAAAGAAAAAAGGGAGAACTGCCCTCGACAGCCCTCGCGCTGCTTTGCGCAGCGGGCGTGGTATGCTGAAGGCAGGCTGTGCAGAACCCACCAAAACGGAAAGTATGACAAATAAAGAAAAACAATCTGTGAATAAATTATAAAAGCTTCCTTGCCTGGCTTTCTTTGTCTATGAAAAAGTGCTAAAATAGAAACAAAGAAGAAAAGGGGCTGCCAGCCCCCTTTTCCCATGATACTTCCCGGAATACGCCGGACGCACGGCACATTACATAGCGCAGGCAGACCGTTCCAACAGGTATTGCCTGCAAAAAATGCGATAGGAGTTGTTGGCATGAACATTCTCTTTTTTCTTTCCCCAAAGCAGGATCTGATGTACGTTTACGATGACTTTACCCTCCGGCAGACGTTGGAAAAGTGGGAAAACAACCGCTACGCCTCCATTCCGGTGCTGAACCGCAAGGGCGAATATGTGGGCACATTGACCGAAGGCGATATCCTGTGGGGACTGAAAAAATACCATGGTCTGGATCTGGAAGCCGCCGAGGACATCCCCATCTCAGAGTTTGCGCATAAGCGGGACTACAAGGCCGTCACGGTGACCACCAGCATGGATGAGCTGGTGGAAGCCGCCATGAACCAGAACTTTGTCCCGGTGGTGGATGACCGGGGCAGCTTTATCGGTATCGTGCGGCGGCAGGCCATCATTCGCTACTGCTACGATAAATCCCGCAAGATCGAAATGACCCGTACCGGCCGCCCCGTAAAGGAACTGGCTGGCGTACATTAAAGCAGATGCCGTTTTCGACAGTGTCCATCCCGTGAAAATGTAGGCCCGGAAAGTCCGCAGACTTTCCGGGCCTACTCTGTTCATAACAAGATCTGCGCTGAAAAAGGGCGCTGCACGGTAAATGTGCAGCGCCCTCGTTGCTATTTGTTACTTGTTGCGGATGTATTCGTCCATGGCCTTTGCAGCTGCCTTACCGGCACCCATGGCCTTGATGACGGTAGCAGCGCCGGTCACGGCGTCACCACCGGCGTACACGCCGTCACGGCTGGTCTTGCCCTCGTCGCCCTCGGTCACGATGCAGCCGTGCTTGTTGGTCTCCAAGCCCGGAGTGGTGGAGCGGATCAGCGGGTTGGGGCTGGTGCCCAGACTCATGATCACAGTATCCACCTCCAGCTCAAACTCGCTGCCCTGCTTTTCAATGGGACGGCGGCGGCCGGAAGCATCCGGCTCACCCAGCTCCATCTCGATGCAGGTCATGGAGTGCACAAAGCCGTCCTCGTCCGGGTGGATGGCAACGGGGTTGCACAGGGTCTTGAAGATGATGCCCTCTTCCTCGGCGTGCTCCACCTCTTCCTTACGGGCGGGCAGCTCAGCCATGCCGCGGCGGTATACGATGTACACGCTCTCGGCACCCAGACGCAGGGCGCTGCGGGCAGCGTCCATAGCCACGTTGCCGCCGCCCACAACGGCGACCTTCTTGCCGGTGCGGATGGGGGTCTTGCTGGTGGGCAGGTAAGCCTTCATCAGGTTGGAGCGGGTCAGGAATTCGTTGGCGGAATACACGCCCTTCAGGCTCTCGCCGGGGATGTTCATGAAGCGGGGCAGACCGGCACCGGAGCCTACGAACACGGCCTCGTAGCCGTACTCGCCCATCAGCTCGTCAATGGTCAGCACCTTGCCGATGACCATGTTGCACTCAAAATCCACGCCCATCTTCTTCAGGCCGTCGATCTCCTGCTGGACGATGGCCTTGGGCAGACGGAACTCGGGGATGCCGTACATCAGCACACCGCCTGCAACGTGCAGAGCTTCGTAAACAGTCACCTTATAGCCCAGCTTAGCCAGATCGCCGGCGGCGGTCAGACCGGCAGGGCCTGCGCCGATGATGGCAACCTTATGGCCGTTCCATTCGGGTACGATGGGTGCGGTGTGCACGTTCTCGCGGTGCCAGTCGGCTACAAAGCGCTCCAGACGGCCGATAGCCACCGGCTCGTTCTTGATGCCGCGGGTGCACTTGCCCTCGCACTGGCTCTCCTGCGGGCAGACACGGCCGCAGACGGCAGGCAGGGAAGAGGAGCGGTTGATCACCTGATAGGCGGCTTCAAAGTCGCCCTCGGCAACATGGGCGATAAACTCCGGGATGTCGATGCCCACGGGGCAGCCGGACTGGCAGGGCTTGTTTTTGCAGCCGATGCAGCGCTTGGCCTCGTTCACAGCCATCTCGGCGGTGTAGCCCAGAGCCACTTCCTTAAAGTTTTTGTTGCGGACGTTGGGGTCCTGCGTGGGCATGGGGCACTTTTTGGGATCCATATTGAAAGCCATTTTACATTCCCTCCTGAGTCTTGAACAGGTTGCAGGCTGCCTCACGGGCGTGTGCCTCAAACGGGCGGTACATGGTGCCGCGTGCCATTGCCTCGTCAAAATCCACCAGATCGCCGTCAAAGTCGGGGCCATCCACACAGGCAAACTTGGTCTGACCGCCCACGGTCAGGCGGCAGCCGCCGCACATACCGGTGCCGTCGATCATGATGGGGTTCATGGAAACGATGCTCTTCAGGCCGTGCTTCTGGCAGGTCTTGACCACAAACTTCATCATGATCAGCGGGCCGATGGTGATGACCAGATCGTACTGGTTGCCGGCAGCCACCAGCTCGTCCAGCGCAGCGGTGACCACGCCCTTGGTGCCGTAGCTGCCGTCATCGGTCATGATGCGCAGCTCGTCGCTGCAGGCGTTGAACTCGTCCTCAAGGATCAGCAGATCCTTATTGCGGAAGCCGACCACGCTGTGCACCACACAGCCCTGATCGTGCAGCTCCTTGGCAATGGGCAGTGCAATGGCGCAGCCCACGCCGCCGCCCACAACGCACACCTTCTTCAGACCCTCGGTCTCGGTGGCGCGGCCCAGCGGGCCGACAAAATCGTGGACACAATCGCCTGCGTTCAGGCTGTTCAGCTCCATGGTGGTACCGCCCACGATCTGGAAAATGATATCCACAGTGCCCTTTTCGCGGTCGTAACCGGCCACAGTCAGGGGGATGCGCTCGCTGTCCTCAAACGGACGTACAATGATGAACTGACCCGGCTTTGCCTTTTTGGCGATCAGCGGGGCTTCGATGACCATCTTTGTCACGGTGGGGTTCAGCGCGACCTTTTCAGTGATCTTATACATTGCGTTAGCTCCTTTTTGCTGGCAATTCCTTTTTCTTTTCTATAAATGGAAGCTGCACCTGCGCGGGTGCATTTTCCGTTTGACAAAGCGTCCTCTTTATTATAATAGTTTGTGAAATAGAAAGCAACTGTATTTTACTCGTGCACACAGCGGTGCGAAACAGGGCGGAAAGGGCAGAGCCCTCGCCGCACGCAAAATAAAAAAGAACGTATCAGAGCAAAAAGGCATTCTTTTTTGAAAAAATGTAAATTTGTGGTTGACAACTGACGGAGTGTGCGGTATAATAACCAACGTCGCCGGACGAAAGCCCGGTACAAACAAATGGAATGTGCGGCCGTAGCTCATCTGGTAGAGCGCCACCTTGCCAAGGTGGAGGTAGCGAGTTCGAGCCTCGTCGGCCGCTCCATATGTGGAAGTTTAGCTCAGCTGGGAGAGCATCTGCCTTACAAGCAGAGGGTCAGCGGTTCGAGCCCGTTAACTTCCACCATATGGCCCGGTAGCTCAGTTGGTTAGAGCACCAGCCTGTCACGCTGGGGGTCGTCGGTTCGAGCCCGATCCGGGTCGTATTTGCCTCTGTAGCTCAGTCGGTAGAGCAGGGGACTGAAAATCCCCGTGTCATTGGTTCGATTCCGATCGGAGGCACCACGTCGAAAATCCTGTCATTCATCGGGAAGTCTTGCAAGCAAGACTTCTGTGATGAATACCAGATTTTCTCCTTTTCCCCACAAAATCTTGCTCCGCAAGCTTTCGCGGGAGCCCCGAAATTCGCAAGAATCGCTCGGGAGGGTGCAGGGATAAATGCACCGGATATGCGGCCGTAGCTCATCTGGTAGAGCGCCACCTTGCCAAGGTGGAGGTAGCGAGTTCGAGCCTCGTCGGCCGCTCCAATACGAAGCCATCGTTGATGCAGAGATGCAAAAACGATGGCTTTTTTGTTTTGTGCGGCAATGGTCGGGAATGTCCGCAGCGTCGCGCTTCCGTAGAAAGCGGCGCTGCATCTGCCGTTTTCCATCACGACCCCACCTGTGAAAAAGGAGTAGCGGAACGCCCGCAGGCGTTCCGCTACTCCGAAATCTAAAATACTATTTCTGCTGACTATGCCCAGCAACGACGACGACCGCCGCCAGTGGCGGAAACAGGGAGGAGTTGTTGGGGCAGCGGCCAGCAAGACGCGCGTGCCGTCCAAGGCACGATGCGGATGCTGGGTGCCGCAACCCGTAAGACGCGGAAGGCATTTTAAATCGTCCTTCTTACAATATAAATATACCGCTACTGGGCGGCAGCTCTGCTTACATCACCATGGTGATGATCAGCGCACACAGCGGCAGGGTGACGATGCTGAGCAGGGTAGTCAGCACCACGCTTCCGGCGGCAAAGTGCTCATCGTGGCCGAACTGCACCGCAAATACCGAGGTAATGGCGGCGGCCGGGCAGCATTCCAGCAGTGCGACCACCTGTGCAGCAGTGCCGTGGAAGCCCAGCACCCCGAACAGCGCCAGCGTAGCCGCCGGGATCAGCAGCATACGCACGGAGGCAAGCTTCCAGATGTGCTTGTCGGTCACGATGCTGCGCACGTCACCGGCGGCAATCAGCATACCGGTAATGAGCATGGACAGCGGGGTGTTCACTCCGGCCAACAGCTCCAGTGGCTGAGTGATCAGGGTGGGAAGCGGGATCTGCAGCAGATAGATGCCCAGCCCCACCACAATGGCATACAGTACCGGGGTGCGCACCAGACTGCGGGCAACCTCTTTTACACTGGAACCGCCGCTGACAAGGCCATAACCCAGCGTCCACAGCAGAATGTTGAACACGGTAACGTAGGCACTGGCATACAAAAGACCTTCGGAGCCGAACAGCGCCGAAATAAGCGGGAAGCCCATGTATGCTGCGTTGGAAAAAATGCAGGCGAACCGGAAAATGGGCATCCTGCTGCCAGTCTTGCGTGCCGTGAGCAGCAGAGTGATCACAGTGCCCAGCAGCACGGACAGGACGCTCATGCCGAAAGCCGCCAGCAGATTGTGCAAGATCTGGGCGCTGAACTCCATGCGGTAAGAGTTTACCACCATGGCCGGCACAATGATGTACACCAGCAGATTGGAAAGCGCCTGCTTGTTTTCCAGCTTGAGCACGCCGGTTTTGACCGCCACCATGCCTGTGCCGATCAGCAGGAACAAGACCGCGACCTGCTGCGCGGTGATGAGAGCCAGTTCCATAAAATTCTCCTCCTCTAGGCCATAACGCGTATACCACGAAAGATACAACACGGGTATGGCACAAAACCCTGCGGATAGCAAAGCAGAACGCAGGGCTTTGCAAGATTTTGCAGTTAAAGCTTACAAAATGACATTTTTGATCAGCAGGGAAATGCTGCCGTCATCGGCGTGCAGGAACTCTACCTCCGATTCGGCGTTCAATAGCTCGGTGGGGATCTTTACCTCAATGCCGTTGGCGGTGCGCAGGCTGCGGCTCTCCATGCGGCGGATGCGGGCGGGGGTCACAGTCACCGGCTGGGCGGCGCTGTCAATGACATCGCTCTTTTCCACATAATCGTCAAAGGGCACGGCGGCAAGAGGATATTCCTCTTCCAATTGCTGGCGCACCTGCTGGATGGACACCTGATTGTCGTTGTCGGCAGCCTGATTGGCAATCATCATGGCCACCTGTGCCTCCACATGGGGCGTTTCGGCGTAGTTTTCCTGCACAGCCTGCACGGCGGCTTCCTGAATGGCCTGCAGCTTTTTCTTTTCCGGCTGGGCGGTGGTGTACTGGAACACCACGGTGGAAAGGTAAAACTCCTTGTGGCCGTCAATATCGTACTTCTTTTCCAGCAGCCGCATGGAGTAATCGGTCAGGTCTACCAGTGCGCCCTCCTCCACCTTGCCGCTCTGGGTAGGCAGGCAGGCGCGCTGCTGGATGATGGAGTTCACCGGTGCGCCCTCCACAGTCTCCGTATAGTGGGTGTAGCCGTTTTTATAGTTCAACTTCAGGATGCCCAGCCACGGCGCACCGTCCCGGGTAAAATCCACCACGGCAAGGTCTGCCCCGGGGATGGTGGTGTGGGCGTGCATATAGTCGAACAGCACCCCGGCAATGCGGCAGGAAAGATCCACAAAGTCCTGATTGTGTTCCAGCTCATTTTTAAAGGCTGAGTCCGGCAGCGGGCGGCACTGGCGGATGTCGTCGCTGGCCAGCAGCTTTTCAATGTGGTTTTGCAGGTAGGCGTTTTTTTCGGCGGTCAGTTCCATGGGCCCGCCGCTGAGCACCGGCGCATCCATGGTGGTATCCAGAACGTGCAGAATGGCCTGATGAATGATGATCTCCATTGTTGCTCCTCATTTCGTGATGTAGTGTTTGCGCCCAGTATAGCACAACCGCCGGAAAAAGGCGAGAGCCGCCCGGGGATTTTGCGGATTCAACAATTTACAAATCCCGCCAAAAGGGCTATACTTATAATATCTGTGCAAAAGGAGGTGGAGCTGGTGGACGAGCAGCTGGAACAGATCGAAGGCGTCGTGGAGGATATCATCTACGAGAACGAGGATAACGGCTATGTGGTGTTCGAGATCTCCGGCGGCGGGGTGCTCACGGTGGTCTGCGGCATCGTAGGCGAGCTGCACGCAGGCGAAAGCGTCATCTGCCGCGGCAGATATGAAAACCACGCCACCTATGGCCGCCAGTTCCACGCGCAGGAATGCGAGACCGATATGCCCAAGGATCTGGAAGCGGTGTATGCTTTTCTGGCCAGCCGCTCCCTGCCGTATATCGGCGCACGAACTGCGGATAAGATCATTGATATGTTCGGCGCTGAGGCGCTGGAAGTCATCGCCAACGACCCCGCCCGGCTGACCAGGATCCCCGGCATCTCGCCGGATAAAGCCGACCGCATCCAGCAGGAGTTCAAGCGGATGTTCGGTATGCGGGAGCTCATCGCCTATTTGGCGCAGTTCGAGATCAGCCCCCGCAAGGCCATGGAGGTGTTCAAAGCCTTTGGCGTGGGGGCAATGCAGGCCATTGCGTCCAACCCCTATCTGCTGTGCGGGGAGCCGCTGCAGCTGGACTTCCGCCACGCGGACAGCATCGCCCAGTATTACCACATGGAAGGGGACTGCGCCCAGCGGCTGGAAGCTGCCCTGCTGCGCACTTTGCGCCACAATGCGGGCAACGGCCACACCTGTCTGCCCCGGGCACAGCTGCTGGCAACTGCCTCCAACTTCATCCATCAGCCGCCGGAAAAGCTGGCGCGTGCGCTGGATCACTGCATCGAAACGGAAGAACTGTGTGTAAAAATGTTCGATGCCGTGCCCTATATCTACTTGCCGGATCTGCTGGCTGCGGAGCAGGACATTGCCGACCGGCTGAACCTGCTGGCAAAGCGCGGCAAGAACACGGCCCGGGATCTGGATAAAAACATCCAGATCTTGGAGCTGACCCAAGGGTTTGCCTACGCCCCCCTGCAAAGGGAAGCCATCCGCAAGGCTATGACTGAGAACTGCCTTGTGCTCACCGGCGGCCCCGGCACTGGCAAGACCACTACGGTCAACGCCATTTTGCAGCTGCTGGAAAATCAGGCCGAGCGGGTAGCCCTGTGCGCGCCCACCGGCCGCGCTGCCAAGCGGCTCAGCGAGCTGACCGGCCGCAAGGCCAGCACCATCCACCGCCTGCTGGAGGTGGACTACACCGGCGGCGTGGTCAGCTTTATCCATAACGACAAAAACCTGCTCAAGTGTGACGTGGTCATTCTGGACGAGATGAGCATGGTGGACGTCAAGCTGTTTCAGGCGCTCATTGCAGCGCTGCGCTACACCTGCCGTATTATTATGGTAGGCGATGCCGACCAGCTGCCCAGTGTAGGTGCGGGCAACATCCTCAGCGAGGTCATCCGCTCCGGCTGCGTGCCCACCGTCTGCCTGAACGAGATCTTCCGGCAGGCAAAGCGCAGCCTCATTGTGGAAAACGCTCACCATATCATCTCCGGCGAGCCACTGCAGAAGGGCAGCAAGACCGATGACTTCTTCTTTCTGGAGACGGATGGCGAGGCTGCGCAGCGTCTGGTGTGCGACCTTGTCACAACCCGGCTGCCCCGGAGCTACGGCTTTGACCCCATCCGGGATATTCAGGTGCTGTGTCCCACAAAGCTTGGCCCCACCGGCACGCAGGCGCTGAACGTGGAACTGCAAAACCTGCTCAACCCGCCCCAGAAGGGCAAGCCCCAGCTGCAAAGCGCTGCCCGGGTGTTCCGGGTAGGGGACAAGGTGATGCAGGTGCGCAACAACTATGAGATCGTCTGGAACCGCATCGGCGGCGAACAGGGCGTAGGTGCCTACAACGGCGATATCGGCATCGTGGAAAGCATCAACCTGCGGGAGCGCTCCATGGTGGTGCGGATGGACGATCGGCGTCTGCTCTACCCGGCGGAAAACCTGAACGAGCTGGAGATCGCCTACGCCATCACGGTGCACAAAAGTCAGGGCAGCGAGTTCCCGGCGGTGATCCTGCCGGTGGCGCAGGTGCCGCCAAGGCTGTGCTACCGCAACCTGTTCTACACCGGCGTCACCCGCGCGCGCAAATTGTGTGTTGTGGCGGGCCGCAGGGACGTGGTGAACAGCATGATGAGCAACATCCGGCAGAACCTGCGTTACAGCGGCCTGTGCGCCCTGCTGCAGGCCGGACAGCCGCCGCAGTAGCTCGGTACAGAAGGGGAGAGCTCCTGATAAAACCGCGCAGAACAGCGGCAAAGCTTGTATACTTTTTGCCGCAACTATGTTATACTAAAGCAGTCTTTGTTTTTTGCCCGCAGCTGCGGGCGTTACATACATGATAGAGGAACGCAGAGAAAGGATTCAGGCAATTATGGCACAGAATGATATCGGCATCGACCTTGGTACTACTACCATCATCATCGCGCAGGAGGGCAAGGGCGTGGTGCTCAACCAGCCCAGCGTTGTGGCAATGGATACCCGCAAGAACACCGTGCTGGAAGCCGGCGACAAGGCACTGGCTATGGTGGGGCGTACGCCCAACTATATCTCCGCCATCTTCCCGCTGAAGGACGGCGTCATCAGCGACCACACCATGACCCGGGAGCTGATCTGCCGCTTTGTCAAGCAGGTGTACAGCTCCCACATGGTCAAGCCCCGGGTGGCAGTGTGCGTGCCCGCCGCTATTACCGGCATTGAGAGCGATGCCGTGGTAGAGGCTGTGGTGGCAGCCGGTGCCCGTCAGGTGTACCTGATCGACGAGCCTATCGCCGCAGCCCTCGGCTCCGGCATCGACATCACCCTGCCGGACGGCCGCATGATCATTGATATCGGCGGCGGCACCACGGATATCGCGGTGCTGAGCCTTGGCGGCAAGGTCAAGGCCACCAGTGTGCGCGTGGCCGGAAACCACTACGATGAGGAGATCCTCAAGCACGTGCGCAACAAATACAGCATCGCCATTGGCCAGCGCACCGCCGAGGAACTGAAAAAGCACGTTGCCTGCTGCCCCCAAAAGACCGATTTCCACGAGAGCATGGAGATCAAGGGCCGCAGCCTGCTCACCGGTCTGCCGGTGCGCGTGACCGTTTCTACCGACGACCTGTACGAGCCGGTGATGATGCTCAGCGAGCAGATCGGCACCGCAGCCCATCAGGTGCTGGAAAAAACCCCGCCGGAGCTGGCAGGCGATATCTACCGCAACGGCGTCATGCTGACCGGCGGCGGTGCCCAGCTGCACGGCCTGACCGAATATCTGAGTCAGGAACTGAAGGTGGAAGTGACGGTCTCGCCGGACCCCGTGAACTGTGTTGCACTGGGTACGGCACAGAGCCTTTCCCTCGGTGATAAGCTGGAAACCGGCTTTACGGACGCTACCCCGCGCATCGGCCGCCGCTAAGTCAGGCTCGTTTTGTCCATGCCATATCACAAAGCGGCAAAAAGAAAAATTGTTAATTTTTGTTGAAATGAATGGCAAAATACGGTATACTATATCCAAATTGATTTTCTGCTGACGATGTTGTATCGCTTGCAGTATCCAACAAACAGGAGGAAAAACCATGGACTTAGGTTTCGATGTGGTCGTTACCATTACTGGTATCGTGCTGGTGTTCCTGATCCTCGTGCTGCTGATGGCTATCATCACGCTGGAGGGCAAGATCTTCGACTCGATGAATGCCAAGAAGAAGGCCGCCAAGACTGCTGCGCAGGCACCCGCTGCAAAGCCCGCTGCCGCTCCGGTGCAGCAGGCTGCGCCCGCTCCTCAGGTAGAGGAAGGCATCCCCGGTGATGTGGTGGCCGCCATTATGGCTGCTATCCATGCAATGGGCAACGGCAAGTACACCCTCAAGGCAGTGCGTCGTGGCAAAAATGGCTGGGGCAAGGCCGGCGTGAACGACACCACGGCCCCGTTTTAACACAGGAGGAAGAGCATGACACAGTTTATTGATACTCTGGTCGGCATTTTCCAAAGTTCCGGCTTTGCACAGTTTGGCCAGCCCGGCGGCTGGCTGTACGCCGTGATGATCTGCGTGGGCTGCTTTTTGCTGTACCTCGCCATCGTCAAGGAATTCGAACCTCTGATTCTGCTGCCCATGGCCTTTGGCATGATCCTTGCCAACCTCCCCGGCAGCGGCATCATCCATATGCAGTACTTCGTCGGTGACGGTCTGGAGCACCCCATGTGGGTCGAGATCCTGAACAACGGCGGTCTGGCCGATATGCTCTACATGGGCGTTAAGTTGGGCATCTACCCGCCGCTGATCTTCCTTGGCATCGGTACCATGACCGACTTTGCACCCCTGATCTCCAACCCCAAGAGCCTGCTGCTGGGCGCTGCCGCACAGTTCGGTATCTTTGGTACTTACATGGGCGCTCGTCTGCTGGCCGCTACCGGTCTGGTGGACTTCACCCAGAAGCAGTCCGCTGCCATCTCCATCATCGGCGGTGCCGACGGCCCCACCGCTATCTTCGTTACCTCCCGTCTGGCACCTGAGCTGCTGGGCAGCATTGCCGTGGCAGCGTACAGCTACATGGCACTGGTGCCCGTCATCCAGCCGCCCATCATGAAGGCGTTGACCACCTCCAAGGAGCGCTCTGTGGTCATGAAGCAGCTGCGCACCGTCTCCAAGACCGAGAGGGTCATCTTCCCCATCATGGTCGCTATCATTGTTTCCCTCATCGTGCCGGATGCCGCCGTTCTGGTCGGTATGCTGATGCTGGGCAACCTGATGAAGGAGTGCGGCGTTGTGGATCGTATCCAGAAGACCGCCGGTAATGAGCTGATGAACATCATCACCATCTTCCTGGCTCTGTCTGTTGGCTGCACCACCAGTGCAAACACCTTCCTGAATACCCGCACCCTGTTCATCATCGTGCTGGGTCTGATCGCCTTCTCCTTCGGCACCGCAGCCGGTGTGCTGTGCGGCAAGGTCATGTACAAGCTGACCGGCGGTCAGGTGAACCCCCTGATCGGTTCTGCCGGCGTTTCCGCCGTGCCTATGGCCGCTCGCGTTTCCCAGAAGGTCGGCCAGAGCGAGAACCCCTCCAACTTCCTGCTGATGCACGCCATGGGTCCCAACGTGGCCGGCGTTATCGGTTCTGCCGTTGCTGCTGGTATCCTGATCAACATCTTCGGCTAAGCAAAACCTGAAGCACTATCTCAAGAGCCATCGCACAGTCTTGTGCGGTGGCTCTTTTTGTGCAGAAAGATTTCAAATGGCCGCCGCTGTGCTTTGGCCATATTCAGCGGAATTATGATTTATTATTTCGGGATAACGGAGCGTCTGCGGACGCTCCGTTATCCCATTTTCACGGGCGAGGACGTAAGAGGTAACAGCAGCCGTTTCCAGTTACGACCCCTTCTGTGAAAAAGAGGTTCTGAAACGCCCGCAGGCGTTTCAGAACCTCAAATATTAAAATATACTTTCCTTGAACAATGGCCAGAGCGACAGCGGAGGCCATTCAAAATCGTTTTGTAATAAGGATGATAGCAACTTTTTCCTGTTTGTGTTTGTCGGCTGCTTGTGCTATCATAGAGAAAACAGGGCACGAAATGCCCTAAAACAGGAGGAAGCCGTTATGGAAAAAATCAAGCTTGAGGTTGCAGGCATTCCGGCTGTCCTGTACGGCAAGCGCAGCCGTAAGGTCTATCTCTATGTCCACGGCAAAAACGGCAGCGCAGCCGAGGCCGCCCGCTTTGCCCGCACAGCCTGCCCGGCAGGCTGGCAGGTGCTGGCTGTCGACCTGCCGGAGCACGGCACCCGGAAAGACAGCCCGGAAAAGCTGGTGCCGTGGGTGGTCACCCGAGAGCTGCAGGCAGTCTACGCCCGGATGCAGCCGGTGTGGAAGCATATCCGGGTGTATGGGGTCAGCATCGGGGCATGGCTTGCCATGCAGGCGTTGCAAACGCAGCAGCCGGAAAAGGCGCTGCTGGTCTCCCCGATCGTGGATATGGAAAAGCTCATCCTTGACCTGATGCAGCAGGCAGGGGTAACGGAGGAGCAGCTGCGCACGGCAGGGGGGATCCCCACCGCCATGGGCGAGACCCTCTCGTGGCCGTATCTGTGCTGGGTAAGGGAACACCCCTTGCACTGGAAAGTGCCCACACAGGTGCTCTATGCCGATACAGACCCCCTTACCGGGCACACCGCCATGGAGCAGTTCCGACAGCAGACCGGGGCGCACCTGACCATTCTGGAGGGCGGGGAGCATTGGTTCCATACCGAGACCCAGCTTGCCGCCCTGCAAGGCTGGGAAAGCTGTCACATATAATAAGCAGCTTCTCTTTTCTCTAGCCTGTGAAAACGTAAAGCCCGGAAGATCCGCAGATTTTCCGGGCTTACAATATGAAATACGCTTCCACAACAAAACGCCGCTGACGGCTTTGTGTATCGTCAGCGGCGTTTTGTTTATTGAAAACAGGATTGTGAATGGTGGGATTAAATCAGACCTTTGCTTCGCTGTTGTGCTCAGCCTTCTTATAAGCGGAGAAGGAGTGGAACACAATATTCAGACCCAGCACGATCAGCAGCACGGCAAGGATCAGCTGCAGGCCGTTTGCGATGAACACAGCGCCCCAAGTGGTCTCACCGGCAGGGATAGTAACAGAAGCGGCGGTGCTGATGGCCTTGACCATAGCGATCAGGCGCTGCACCAGTGCGGTAAAGGTGACGCACAGCATGATGATCAGCGGGGGGAACAGCATCTTGTTGTTGCGGCCGGTCACCTTCAGGAATACGCACAGGGTGGCCAGCACCAGTGCGCTCAGCAGCTGGTTGGCAGAGCCGAACAGCGGCCAGATGTTGGCGTAGCCGATCTTGGTCAGGATGAAGCCGAACACCAAAGTGATGAAGGTGGAGAAGTACACATTGCAGAACAGTTTGCGCCAGCCCTCAGCGTGCTCCATGTCGTCCACGCTGAACAGCTCCTGGAAGCTCATGCGGCCAATGCGGGCCACGGCATCCAGACTGGTCAGAGCCAGTGCGGAAACGCACATGGTCATGAACACGGTAGCAGCGTAGGCGGGCACACCGAACATCTCAAAGAAACCGGCAACGCCGCGGCTGAAGATCTGGAACGGGGTACCGGCGGCAGGGGTGCCGTCGGCAGCTGCGGCAGCACCGGCTACGCACAGAGCCAGAACAGCCAACAGGCTTTCAAGGATCATGGCACCGTAGCCGACCTTCAGCATATCCTTCTCGTTCTCAACGGTCTTGGAAGAAGTACCGGAGGAAACAAGGCTGTGGAAGCCAGAAACTGCACCGCAGGCCACGGTGACGAACAGGATGGGGAACATGGTGCCCAGCTTTTCGTTGGTAAAGCCGGTGAATACAGGCAGGTTCATGGTGGGGTGTGCAACCAGCAGGCCAACCACAGCGCCCACGATCATGGCCACGAACATAAAGGTGGTCATGTGGTCACGGGGCTGCTTGAGCAGCCACATGGGCAGCACGGCAGCAAAAAAGATGTACACAAAGGTGATGTAGCTCCAAGCGGCCTTGCCCAGAATCAGGGGCAGGTTTGCGCCGATGACAAAGGACAGCACGATGAACACGATGCTGATAACGCTTTCCTTCCAGCCGGAGAAGTTGAACTTCTTCTGCAGCAGGCCAAAGACAACGGCGAACACCATGAACATGATGGAAACCATACCGGCAGCGCCGTTGGTCTTGGCAGCCTCGACCATTGCGCCGTCTGCGCCAAAGGCGTTGAAGGTGCCGGCGACCATGTCCGCAAAGGCAGCGATGACGATGCCGCAGAACAGCCAGCAGAACAGCAGGAACAGCTTGCGGCCGGTCTTGCCGATGTACTTTTCGATCAGCATACCCATGCTCTTGCCGTCGTTCTTAACGGAAGCATACAGGGCACCAAAGTCGGTGACAGCGCCGAAGAAGATACCGCCCAGCAGCACCCACAGCAGCACCGGCAGCCAGCCGAAGGCTGCGGCCTGAATGGCACCGGTAACAGGGCCTGCACCGGCAATGGAGCTGAACTGGTGAGCAAATACCGTCCAGCCGTTGGTGGGCACATAGTCCCGGCCATCCTCGTGGACGACTGCCGGGGTCTTGGCTGCGGGGTCGATGCCCCATTTGTTAGCCAGCCAGCGGCCGTAAAGCACATAAGCGCCAAACAGGCACACCGCTGCGATCAATACGATGACCAGCGTATTCATAGTTTTCTACCTCTTTCCTTTTTTCACTCCGCAACAGGTTCGGAACGTTAGGCTGCCGTCCGGCAAAGCATTGCCCCGGAGCGTAAAAAACCTTCGTCCTCAGCACATGACCGGGTTCCGGCCACACTCCGAAGACGAAGGCTTCTGCTCCTGCCTGCCAGGGCAGGAGCATTACTCCGCGGTACCACTTCGCTTGCTGTGTTAAAACAGCCACTCTCCCACGCATGGTACGCTGACCATGCTGCCCGATAACGTGGGCTGGACGGCACCGTGCTACTAAGGGGCACAAAACCCGGTTCACACAGGCTGCTCCCAGGCGAGGGTCCTCTGCTCCTGACTGCCGCTTTTTCACCCGAGAAGCGGCTCGCTGAAAGAGGGTGATGCAGAAGATCATGTCCTGTTCCTTGCATTTGCTGAATGATTGTGTCCTACTTTATTCCCGTTTTCATCAATTGTCAATATTTTTGTAACAAGTTCAGAGGATGCGCCAATTCAAGCCATTTTCTGGGAATAATTTTTAGGTGATTTTCTTTCATGTGTGAAGAGAATAAAACTGAACACAATTACAATTGAAAACCATTCACCCACAGGTCTTGACTTTCGCACTTTGAAGTGCTAAAGTAATAGCGTGCAGAATATTCCGCGTGGCAGCACTGTCTGCTTTGCCCGCTGCCGCCGCTGTTATAATAAGGAGAAAAACAATGGCTGAGAAAAATTCCAGAAGAAATGAGACAACGGACGCACTGTTTGATGCTATCCTCAGTCTGGAGAGCCGGGAGGAGTGCTACGCCTTTTTTGAGGATCTGTGCACTGTAAAGGAGATCTCGGATATGGCACAGCGCCTGCAGGCGGCAAAGCTGCTGCTGGACGGTGCCACCTATGAGCAGATCGTTAAGGCAGTGGAAATCAGCACTGCCACCATCAGCCGTATCAACCGTTGTATCCAGTACGGCTCCGGCGGCTACCGTGATACCATCGAGAAGGTGCGCGCACAGGCGGAAAAGCAGTAACAGCCGAACCTGCCGCAGCATAGGATAGGGCACACGACCGGAAAGGAAGGTTTTGCCCTATGATGATCGATACACCCTGCGCCCGTTCTCAGTGCCCGGAAATGCCCAAGGTCAGCCTGGATCAGGCTGTTGTGGACCTGATGGAAAGCATTGCCCTGCAGGAAACGGCGCTCAGCCACATTCTGTGCGCCGAAAGCCGGAAGATGCAGAAGGCCATGGATCTGGATGGTCTGGATCTTTGCAAGCTGCTGGAGGTGAACGACTCCGCCACCAATATGGTGCACGCCGTCGCAAACCTTGAACTGGTGCTCAAGGATAAGCTGGAGTTCGTCTCCAACAACCTTTATGTCCCGGGGGACAGCAGCTGCCCATCACCTGCGCAGTAATGTTTTTTGGGGCGGGGCGCTCTCCGCTGCAACTTGACCCGTGAAAATGCAATGCCGGGCAGCCCGCAGGCTGCCCGGCATTGTTCTAATAAAATGTTTTTTCCTCTAAATAATGCCCAGAGCGCACGCGGAGGGCATTCTAAATCGTTCTATTGCAAGGGAGACTGCTGCGCAAAATACGGTGCGGCGGTCTCCCTTTTCAGGAAAAATCTGCATAAGAGACAGAAAAATCTTTTGTTGGAATTGCTGATGTATCAAATCTGTGCTATACTATTGGATGTATCACCATGAAAGCGAGGAATAAAACATTGCTGCATTATGATGCAATCCTATTTGATGTGGACGGGACGCTGATCGATTCGGCTCCCGGTATCATTCATACATTGCAAGAGGTTTTCTGTACCATGGGTGTGGATGTATCCGGCATAAACCTGCGCCGGTATCTGGGCCCGCCGCTGCGCAAAAGTTTCGGCGAGCACTTCACCGACCCGGCGCTGATCGAAAAAGCAACCGACCTTTACCGCACGAGCTACGCGGTGAAGGGCAGCCACGAGTGTGCCGTGTTCCCGGGCGTTCCGCAGATGCTGCAAACCTTGAAGGACGCGGGTTTTCTCCTGTGCACTGCCACCTCCAAGCCCACCAAGGTGGTCACGCCCATTCTGGAAGAGCAGGGGCTGGCACCGTATTTTGATTTTATCGGTGGTGCCTCCATGGACGAGAGCCGGGATACCAAGACCGAGGTCGTGCGTTATGTGCTCAGCCAGCCCGCCTTGCAGGGCAAGCGGGTGCTGATGGTGGGCGACCGCAACGATGATATGCGGGGCGCTGCCGACTGTGGTCTGGATGCTGCCGGTGTGCTGTACGGCTACGGCAGCCGGGAAGAGCTGGAAGCCTTCCATCCAGTGCTGCTGGCTGAAAGCTGCGCCGACCTTACCGACCGGCTGCTGGCAGCCCGGGTATGACAGGAAGTTTCATTCCTTCGGAAGGAGAATGGATAGAATATGAGAAGCAATAACCAGAAGGAAAATCAGGCGCTGACCCCGATGCAGAAGCAGGCGGTGCTGGTGTGCATCGTGTGCGCACTGGCGGCGCTGCTGACCATCGGCATCACCCTTACCATGCTCAAGCGGGGCAAGAACCCGACGGAGCAGCCGGGGGATTCTTCCATTATTACCCCCGCGCCCGCCCCGGAAGGGGAGGAGGATATCTCTGACCACTATCAGATCAACGAAACCTCCAGCGCACTGCTCACCGGGACCGCCGATGCAGGCAATGCCTATCAGGAGCAGACCCTTTTTATCGGCGATTCCAACACGGTGCGTCTGTATGCCAATGGCCTGATCTCGCTGCAGCAGTTCTGTGCCAAGGAGGGCATTGGCACCGGTGCCGCCCTGAACGAAGGCATCGTCACCTTCAAGCGGGACGATAACCGCTACACCATCGCGCAGGCAGTGGCAAAAATGAAGCCCCGCCGTGTGGTCATCATGCTGGGCACCAACGATAACGGCATGAATACCGAGGATTTCATCAGCAACTACACCGCACTGGTGCAGGCCATTCAGGCCAGCTATCCTTATACCGACATCATCGTCAACACGGTGCCGCCGGTCCCGTCCAACCACTCCAACTACCCCAACATGGACCAGACCCGCATTGATGATTTCAACATGGCGCTGCTGACCATGTGCGAGCAGCTGGGCGTCAAGTTCCTCAACTCTGCCGAGGCGCTCAAGGACGCCAACGGCTACGGCAATGTCGATTACTACCAGAGCGGCGATATCCACCTCAAGCCCGCAGGTCTGAAGGTGCTGCTGAAGTATCTGCGCACCCACGCCTATGAGACCGAGGACCGCCGCCCGGATACCAATAACATCCCCACCCGTGCCGAGTATACCGCAAACCCCAGCTCTGCGGTGGAAGCACCCAGCAGCTCGGAGGAAGTCTCTTCCTCGGCCGTTGAGGAGAAAACGGAGTATCAGGCCGGTTACCGTGTAGATAAAACCGGCGGCGGCTCCCTGACCTGCGGCAACGAGAGTGGCAAGTCCCTTACCGTCAAGGTGACCAGCGCCACCCAGAGCGTTACCGTTACCGCTGTGCCGGAGGACGGCTATGTGTTCGTCAAGTGGAGCGATGGTGTGACCAAGCGCACCCGCACCGATACCAATTTTGACCAGAACGTGGATGTGACCGCTGTGTTTGCAGCCGCTTCCATCCAGATCAGCAGCAGCGGCAAGGCTATGCTGGGGGACTCCTACACCTTCAAAGCTGCCCTCAAGGGCAAGTATCTGGATGCTTCCAGCATCCGCTGGTATGTCAACGGCAGCGAGGTGACACAGGCTGCCGGCAAGACTTCCGTAAAGGGTGAGGTGGATCCCTCCATGCTGGGCAGCACCTTCCGGGTGTACGCCACTGCCAGCTATAACGACTGTACAGTGACCAGCAATAAGCTGGAGTTTACGGTCAGCGGTGCACCGTCCAGCTCGTCCACCAGCTCCAGCAGCTCTGATGCTTCCTCTAAGGAGGATAAGCCTGCTTCCTCCAAGGAAGAAACGTCTGCCTCCTCCAAGGAGGAAAAACCGGCTTCTTCTAAAGAAGAAAAACCCGCTTCTTCCTCCTCGAACGGCACCTCTGAAAGCACCGGCAGCTCCTCCAAGGCGGAAAAGCCGGCTTCGTCTCCTGCTTCCTCCAAGGAAGAAAAGCCCGTCTCTTCTTCACAGAGCAGCACCTCCTCCAAGGAAGAAACAACTGCTTCCTCTAAGCAGGAACACACAGCTTCCTCCAAGGAAGAACAACCGGCTTCTTCTAAAGAAGAAAAGCCTGCTTCCTCCAAAACGGAGGCAAGCGCCAGCAAGGAAGCCGCCAACTGAGCGCACACTCCGCTCCCGCGCCGCATAGGCTGGCGTGAGAGGAAGGTGGAGCCCTATGTACTGGCAAGCGATGCGCACGCCCGCCCTGCCCGGGGAAAATGACGTGACCGACGGCAGCGTGGACTACTACGACACCGACTGGGAAAACGTGGATAACAGCGCACTGGAGGAAGAAATGCAGAAATGCGGTCTGACGCCCTGCGAAGGAAAGGCAACGTGCCCGGACAATACCCCGGCACAAACAGACCTGTCTGCGTATGAAATCGTTTCTGAATAACGAGAAGCCAGCTCTGCCGGGGGGTGGGGCTGGCTTCTCCCTGTTGATACACCAAAGTGGGAAATGCTGAAAAGAAAGTGAGATACTATGGCAAAATATTATTGCATCCTGTTCGATGCGGACAATACGCTGCTCAACTTTGACGCGGCCGAAAACAAGGCGCTGGCCGAAACGCTGGTGAACTACGGCATCGAGCCGGATGCTGAGACCGTGCAGACCTACCGCACCATCAACGAGGAACTGTGGCGGCAGCTGGAAAAAGGCCAGATCCGCCGCGAAAAGCTGTTCGGCGAGCGGTTCAGCCGCTTTTTAAAGGCCATCAATGCCGCCGGCGACGGCGTGGAGATGAACCGCTGCTATCTGGAGCAGCTGTCCACCCACCCGGACCTGATGAGCCCGGAGGTGCTGGACGTGCTGCGCGAGCTTTCCGAGGTGGCAACGCTGGCCATCGTCAGCAACGGCGCCCAGAAGGTGCAGACCCGCCGTCTGGCAGAAAGCGGCGTGATGAACTTTATGGAGGACGTGTTCATCTCTGAGAAAATGGGCTGCGAAAAGCCCAATGCCCGCATCTTTGATGCAGCCCTGCGCGCGCTGGGTGTGGAGAACCGGGAGCACGTTCTGATGGTGGGCGACAGCCTGTCCGGCGATATTCAGGGCGGCAGCAACGCCGGGCTGGATACCTGCTGGTACAACCCCAACCACGCCGAGAACCCCGGCAAGGTGATCCCTACCTACGAGATCGCCAGTCTGGAAGAGCTGTATCCGCTGGTGATGGAGCAGGAGGAGCTGGCCAATGTTGGCCTGAAGAACCGCCGCCATCAGTGCTGAAATATGAAAAAGAACGGATAACGGATCAAAACTATGCTGATACATTTGGAAAAACTGGGTAAGACCTTTGGCGAAAAGGTGGTGCTGCACGATGTGACCGCCAGTGTCGAGCGGGAGGACCGCATCGGCATCGTGGGACAAAACGGCGCAGGCAAGACTACTCTGCTCAAGATCCTTACCGGCGAATATCAGGACTACGAGGGTGAGTTCAGCGTGACCCACGGGGTAACGCTGGGCTATCTGGAGCAAAACGCAAAGCTGGACGCCACGCTGGATATCTACGGCGAGATGCGCGCCACCTTTGCCCCGGTGCTGGACGCCATGGCGCAGATGCAGATCTTAGAGCGCCGCATGGCTGCCCAGCCCGATAACGCCGACCTGCTGGCGCAGCACGATGCTTTGCAAAACATCGTAGATGCTGCCGACGGCTACAACATGGATGTGAACATCAAAAAGGTGCTGTCCGGCATGGGCTTTGCGCAGGATACATGGCAAAAGAACATTGCGGTGCTCTCCGGCGGCGAGCTGACGCGGCTGCGTCTGGCGAAGCTGCTGCTGGAAAAGCCGGATGTGCTCATTCTGGACGAGCCCACCAACCACTTGGACTTTGCCACCATGGAATGGCTGGAAAATTACCTCAAGGGCTACTCCGGCGCGGTGCTGGTGGTCAGCCACGACCGCTATTTCCTCGATAATGTCTGTACAAAGATCTGGGAGGTATCCTTCCAGACCATGACCACCTACAAGGGCAACTTCTCGGCCTATCTGCCCCAGAAGGAAGCCGCCGATGCCCTGCGCCAGAAGCAGCATGATGCCGATGTGGCACTGGCTGAAAAACTGCAGGACTATGTGGACCGCAACCTTGTGCGCGCTTCCACCACCAAAATGGCGCAGAGCCGCCGCAAGCAGCTGGAAAAGCTGGAGATCACCGAGGCACCCAAGGACGAGACCAACCAGCTGAAATTCCGCTTTGAATATGACGTAGAGCCGTGGAACGAGCTGGTGCTGATGAAAAACCTCAGCATCAAGATCGGGGAGCGTACCCTGCTGGAACCCTTTACCTATACGGTCTGCCGCGGGCAGCGGCTCATTATTGCCGGCCCCAACGGCGCAGGCAAATCCACCCTGATGCAGGTGCTGGACGGCAAGCGCCGCCCCTCCGGCGGCATGGTGCGGCTGGGCACCGGGGCGCGTCCCAGTATTTTTGCCCAGCAGCAGAACCGTCTGGGGCAGGGCAGGGTCATTGATGTCATCTGGAACAAGTACCCCCGCATGACCGAGCTGGAGGTGCGCAGCCACCTTGCAAAGCTGGGGTTCCGGGGCGATACGGTGTTCAAGCCCTGCGAAGCATTGTCCGGCGGCGAGCTGGCGCGTCTGCGCTTTGCAGAGATCGTGCTGGAACGGCCGAACCTGCTGTTTCTGGACGAGCCCACCAACCACTTGGACATCTACACCCGCGAAAACCTGACCGAAGCACTGATGGCGTACACCGGCACGCTGCTGCTGGTCACTCACGACCGTCACCTGATGAACAGTCTGGCCTGTCCCATCCTCTATCTTGAGGACGGCAAGGCGGTGCTTTACCCCAGCTACGATGCCCTGATGGGACGTGCCGCCCCGGTGCAGACTGCGCAGAAGGCTGCCGAGCCCGTCAAGACTGGCTACGGCAAGGAGCAGCGCCGCCGCCGCGCCGAGCTGCGCGCCAAGATCAAGGCCTGCGAGGACGAGATGGAAGCCTGCGGCGCACGCGAGGTGGAGCTGGACAACGAGATCAACTCCCCGGAGGTGTACAACGACCCCGACCTGCTGCGCCAGAAAAGCGATGAGCTGAGCGACCTGCGCTTCCATCAGGAGGAACTTTTTGCCGCATGGGAAGCCGCCATGGAAGAGCAGGAAGCCTACGAGCAGACGCAGCAGCCCGAAGAATAAAGGAGCGTATCCTCTATGCCTAAAAATCACCGCAACTATCAAAAAACACGGCACATTGCCTTGTCCGGTCTGCTGTTTGCGCTGGCCATGGCGCTTTCCTTCATCGAAGGAACGCTGGTCATCCCCGGGCTTTTGCCGGGCATGAAGCTGGGCCTTGCCAACATCGTGGTCATGTACGCCCTGTTCTTCATGGGCGCTCGGCAGGCACTGGTGCTGGATGTGCTCAAGGCGCTGTTCGTCTTTCTGGTTTCCGGCTTTACGGCGGGCTTCCTCTCGCTGTGCGGCGGGCTTTTGTCCCTTGTGGTGATGTGGGTGCTGTATTATCTTCTGCCGGTGCGGCCTACATGGTTCATCCTGTCGGTCTGCGGCGCACTGGCGCATAACGTGGGGCAGCTGCTGGGCGCAGGGGTCATCATCTCCTCGTCTTTGTCGCTGTACTATGCACCGGTTATGCTGGTGCTGGGGCTTGTCATGGGCGCGCTCACCTCGGTCACCCTGCGGGCGCTGCTGCCCGCACTGGGCAAAATGGGCTTCAACACCCACGAAAACCGCCCCGAATGATCGACCATTCCGGCAGGGCAGTTGCATTTTGGCCGGAAATCTGTATAATAAGGAAACAACTGTATTTTTATCTAGGGTGTATCTGAAAAGTCGAAAATTTAGTCTATTTCTACAAACACAGCTGGATTTTGCGTTAAAGAGCCTTGAAATCCACAAAGGATTCCTGCGGCTATTTGCCTTAAATCCCGCTTGTGCTTGCGAAATATTCGTCATTTTCTTTGTTTTCAGATACACCTTAAAAGACCCCAAAGGATAGCGCTGCCGCAGTATAGGGATTCAAGCGGCAGTCGGGAGGTGTTTGTATATGTCTGAAAAAGTTACCATCAAGGTCGAGCGGAAGGAACTCCATCTGCCCACCATCGCACTGCGTGGGCTGGTGGTGTTCCCCAACAACCTTGTTCATTTTGAAGTCGGGCGGGAAAAGAGTATTGCTGCCGTGGAGTGGGCTATGGCCAATAACTCCAACGTATTTCTGGTAGCCCAGAAGGAGATGGAAACCAGCGAGCCCACCCAGCAGGATCTGTACACCTACGGCGTAGTAGCCGAGGTCAAGCAGGTGCTGCGCGTGTCGGACGAGCTGGTCAAGGTGCTGGTGGAGGGTAAGTATCGCGCCAAGCTGACCGAGCTGGATACCACCGGCGATTTTCTGCTGTCTGCCGTGCGCTCCGCTCCGGTGCGTGCCGCAAAACCCGAAGAAGCTGTGGAGACCGAAGCACTGCTCCGCGCCCTCAAGACTGGCTTTGACGAGTATCTGGGCATGAACCCGCGCCTTGCAAAGGACGTGGTGTTCACCATCGTTTCCAGCGATGACCCTATGTTCCTCACCGAGTATATGCCGGCAAATCTCTTGTTCCGCTACGAGGACAAGCAGGCTGTGATGAACGAGAATACCCTCAACGGCCGCCTGCAGCGCCTTGTGGAGATGCTGCGCCGCGAATGTCAGGTGATGAAGATCGAAAAGGAGATCGCGGAAAAGGTCAACGAGTCCATGGACAAGAACCAGCGCGATTATTACCTGCACGAGCAGCTGCACATCATCAACGACGAGCTGGGCGAGGGGGACGATACCCACGCCGAAGCCGATGATTACCGCCGCAAGATCCGGGAGCTGCACCTTGCCGAGGACAGCGAGAAAAAGCTGCTCAAGGAGGTAGACCGCCTTTCCCGGATGCAGAGCAGCAATCAGGAAGCCACGGTCATCCGCACCTATCTGGATACCTGTCTGGACCTGCCGTGGAACACCATGACCGTGGATGATCTGGATATCCACCGCGCCCAGCAGATCTTGGACCGGGATCACTACGGCCTGAAAAAGGTCAAGGATCGCATTCTGGAAACGCTGGCTGTGCGCAAGCTGGCACCGGACGTGAAGGCGCAGATTATCTGTCTGGTCGGCCCTCCGGGTGTCGGCAAAACCAGCATCGCACGCTCCATCGCCGAAAGCCTTGGCCGCAAGTATGTGCGCATCAGTCTTGGCGGCGTGCGGGATGAAGCCGAGATCCGCGGCCACCGCCGCACCTACATCGGTGCCATGCCCGGCAAGATCATCAGCGCCATGATCACCGCCAAGTCCTCCAACCCTTTGATGCTGCTGGACGAGATCGACAAGCTGGCAGGGGACTTCCGGGGCGACCCGGCGGCAGCTCTGCTGGAAGCGCTGGACCCGGAGCAGAACAGCACTTTCAACGACCATTTCATTGATATCCCGTTTGACCTGAGCCATGTGCTCTTTATTACCACCGCCAACGACTTGGGCAGCATCCCCGGCCCGCTGCGCGACCGCATGGACGTCATTGAGCTGCCCAGCTATACCCGCGTGGAAAAATACAACATTGCCCGCAAACATTTGCTGCCCAAGCAGCTCAAGGCCTGCGGTCTGACCGGCAAGGTCACCATGAACCAGAGCGCACTCTACGGCATCATCGACGGCTACACCCGCGAAGCCGGTGTGCGTAATCTGGAGCGCACCATCACCAGTGTACTGCGCAAGTGTGCCCGCAAGATCGCTTCCGGCGAGGTGGAAAGCGTAGCCGTGACTGCCGCCATGCTGGAGGAACTGCTGGGCCCCCGCATCGTCAAGCCGGACTTCCTCAACCGTACCAACGCTGTGGGCATCGCCAACGGTCTGGCATGGACGAGTGTAGGCGGCGAGACCCTGCCCATCGAGGTGCAGGTCATAGACAACGGCACCGGCAAGATCACCGTTACCGGCTCTCTGGGCGATGTGATGAAGGAGAGCGCACAGCTGGCAGTTACTTGGGTGCGCGTCCATGCCGAGGAATACGGCATCGACCCCGAGCGGCTGAAAAAGTGCGACCTGCACATCCACGCCCCGGAGGGTGCTGTGCCCAAGGACGGCCCCAGTGCAGGCGTCACCCTGACCACGGCACTGGTGTCCTGTCTGTCCGGCGTGCCGGTGCGCGGCGATGTGGCCATGACCGGCGAGATCACTCTGCACGGCAACGTGCTGCCCATTGGCGGCCTGCGGGAGAAGAGCATGGCTGCTTACCGCGAGGGCATGAAGACCGTGCTCATCCCCAAGGACAACGAGCCTGATCTGTATGACGTGGATGAGGAGGTCAAGAAGAATCTGACCTTCCTGCCTATGCAGAATCTCTCGCAGGTGCTGGCTGCTGCTCTGCTCAAGCCGAAAGCTGCCAAGAGCACCGCAGGCCGTCCCCGCACCAAAAAGTCCAAGGCAGGGGAGAGCCGCATCCCCGCCGCGCCTGAGAAGAACCAGCCGGGCGCTGTCTGCTGAAATAATAGAAAGGAACACGCCATGATCTTCAATAAAGCTGATTTTATTGCCAGCTATGGCATTTCCAGCCAGCTGCCCGAAAGCGACCGCCCGGAGCTGAGCTTTTCGGGGCGCTCCAACGTGGGCAAATCCAGCCTGATCAACAAGCTGTGCAGCCGCAAAAATCTGGCGCGCGTGTCCAGTACGCCGGGCAAAACGGCTACCATCAACTTCTATTCCGTGGACGACTGCTATTTTGTAGATCTGCCGGGCTACGGCTATGCCAAGGTGAGCAACGCCGACCGCGAGCGCTGGGACGACCTGATCAACAGCTACTTCGAGGCACCCCGCCACCACACCCTGCTGGTACAGCTGCTGGACTGCCGCCACGCCCCCAGCGCAGACGATCTGCAGATGCTGCGCTACCTGCACTACCACCGCATCCCTTATGTGGTGGCTCTGACAAAGGCGGATAAGCTGAAAAAAAGCCAGCTTGCCAAAACGCAGGAGGACTTTGAAAACATCTGCCGCCCCTATGGCTGTCAGAAGGTGGTGCTGACCAGCGGCGAAAACGGCTACGGCATCCCGGAGCTGCAGGCGGTGCTCAACGCCGCAGTGGCTGCGGAAAACGAGGAAGCGGAGTAACGCCATGGCTTACAACGAATTTGCCTATTTTTACGATGAATTCAACGGCGAAGCGGACTACGACGCCTTGTACAATCAGATCCATGCAAAGCTGGAAGCCCACGGCATCCACGACGGCATTGTGGCCGACCTTGGCTGCGGTACCGGGGAACTGACCCTGATGCTGACACAGGCGGGTTACGATATGATCGGCATCGATCAGTCGGAAGAGATGCTCTGCGTGGTGCGGGATAAGGCCGAGCAGTTGGGACTTTCCGGCCGCCTGCTGCTGCTCCGGCAGGATCTGCTCAAGCTGGATCTTTACGGCACCATCCGGGCGGCGGTATCTACCTTTGATACCTTCAACCACATCCCGGATCTGGATACCGCCATTGCCAACGCAGGCTTTTTTATGGAAAAGGGCGGCGTGTTCCTGTTTGATATGAACACCCCCTATAAGCACCAGAAGGTTCTGGGCGATAACGCGTTCACCTTTGAGGAAGAGGATGCCTCCTGCGTGTGGCGCAACCACTATAACGCCGCCGACCGCAGGGTGGAGATCACGGTGGACATTGATTATCACGAGACCGGCGAGCATTTCCACGAGGAATTCTGCGAGTATACCTACGATCTGGATACCATCCGTGCGGCGCTGGAAAAGCACGGCTTTGCGCTGGAAAGCGTCTGCGACGGCGAGACCTTTGGCCCGCTGACCGAGGAAAGCCAGCGCTACTTCTTCTGCGCAACAAAACAGTATACACAACTGGAGGAATAACCTATGGCAAACCTGATCCGCGGCCTGTCCGAGAACGGCGGTGTCGTGTTCTGCGGTGTGGATTCCACCGATATCGTCCGTAAAGCCGAAAAGCTTCACACCACAAGCGCCACCTGCAGCGCGGCACTGGGCCGTCTGCTCACGGGCGCTACCCTGATGGGCTCCATGCTCAAGGACGACCGCGACCGTATCACCCTGCGTGTGGCGGGCGGCGGCCCTGCGGGCGTGCTTATTGCCTGCACCGACGGCACCGGCAACGTGAAGGGCTGCATTGACAACCCGCTGGTGGAGCTGCCCGCCAAAGCCAACGGCCACTTGGACGTGGGCACCGCCGTGGGCAAGGATGGCGTGCTGACCGTCATCCGCGATAACCGCCTGCAAAAGGAGCCCACAGTCGGGCAGGTGCCGCTGGTATCCGGCGAAATCGCCGAGGATCTGACCAGCTACTATGCCTACAGCGAGCAGGTGCCCACCGTGATGGCGCTGGGCGTTCTGGTGGACAAGGATCTGTCCATCCTCTGCGCCGGCGGCTTTATGGTGCAGCTGCTGCCCGGCGCTACCGATGCCGAGATCGACCAGCTGGAAAAGAACATCAACGCCATGCCCTCCGTCACCGAGCTGCTCCATGCGGGCAAGACCCCCGAGGACATGATGCAGATGGCACTGGCAGGCTTTGCCCCCAATGTGCTGGACGAGCGTACGGTGCAGTACCAGTGCGATTGCAGCGCCGAGCGTACCAAAGAGATGCTGCTCAGCCTTGGCCGTGCCGAGCTTGCGCGGATGCGGGACGAGGACCCCACCTGTGAGGTGGTGTGCCACTTCTGCCACAGTAAGTATCAGTACGACCTCAACGCTCTGCTTGCCGAGTATGATGCACAGGCCGCCGAAGCCGCCCAGTCCAAAGAATAACCACACCGAAGAAGCGATGATACGTACCCCCAATGCCGGATATCCGGTACTGGGGGTGTTTTTATGAAAAAATCAGTGTGCCGAACACTGCCAGCAAGAAAAATGCGCAGAAACGCCAGCAGGTGTAAACAAAAAGCGGACTTTTATAGAACGTGCAGGCTGTTTTGCACAAAAGAACTGTCGCTTTTTTAGCAATTCAATGTATTTGCGGGGCAAACGGTAGAACTTTGCGGTGGGATATGTTATACTATACTGTAATTGCTAGCTCCGGAAAAAGGGGCTGCCAAAGGAGAAAGGACTTGTTATGAAGATCATTCTGGTGGGCGGCGGCAAGGTCGGCACGGCTCTGGCGCGCCAGCTTAGCGAGGAAGGCCACAACGTGACTGTGGTGGATACCAACAAAGCGCGCGTGGAGCACCTGACCGAAAGCTACGACGTGCTGGGCATCGTGGGCAATGGCTCGTCCATCACCACCCTGTCCGAGGCGGGCATTGAGGATGCGGACGTGTTCATTGCGGTCACCGGCTCGGACGAACTGAACCTGCTTTGCTGTATGTTTGCCAAAAAGGCGGGTCACTGCCACGGCATTGCCCGTGTGCGCAACCCGTCCTACAGCCATGAGCTGGACTTTATCAAAAAGCAGATCGGCATTTCCGCCATCATCAACCCGGAAATGGCAGCGGCAAAGGAGATCTCCCATCTGCTGCGGTTCCCCGGTGCCAGCAAGATCGATACCTTTGCGGATGGCCGTGTGCGGCTGATCAAGTTTGCGCTGCCCGATGCACTGGACGGCGTAGCCATCCGCGAGATCCCCACCCGGCTCAAGAGCGATATTCTGGTGTGCGCGGTGGAGCGTGACGGCGGGGTCATCATCCCCAACGGTAACTTTGTGCTGCAAAAGGGTGATCAGGTCACTTTCCTTGCCACACAGGAAAAGGCGCACGCCTTTTTCCAGCAGCTGCATCTGCCGGTGCAGCCGGTGCGCAACGCCCTCATCGTGGGCGGCGGTGCCATTGCCTACTATCTCAGTCAGGAACTGCTGGAAAACCATGTGCGGGTGCGCATCGTGGAGCGGGACGCCGCCCGCTGCGTAGAGCTGGCCGAGCAGCTGCCCGGCGCACAGATCCTGAACGAGGACGGCTCCAACCGCGAGTTTTTGCTTTCCGAGGGTCTGGAATCCACCGAGGCTTTTGTGGCGCTGACCAACATTGACGAGGAGAACGTGCTGCTGACCCTGTTTGCCAAAAAGCACTCCAACGGCAAGCTGGTGACCAAAGTCAACCGTCTGGAATTTGACGATATTCTGGCCGGGCTGGATCTGGGCAGCGTGGTCTACCCCAAGTACATGACCTGCGACTACATCGTGCAGTATGTCCGCGCCCTGCAAAACGAGGCGGGCAACAACATCAAGACCTTGTACCGCATTCTGGATGACCGCGTGGAGGCGCTGGAATTTACGGTGCACGAGGAAAGCGCCGCCACCGGTGTGCCCCTGAGCCAGCTGCACCTGAAAAAGAACCTGCTGCTGTGCTGCATTACCCGCGGCAGCAAGATCCTGATCCCCCGCGGCGGCGACCAGATCCAGGTGGGCGACAACGTCATCGTGGTCACGCTGGAGCATGGCCTGCACGATCTGCGCGATATCGTGGAGCACTGACGGAGGCAGACTATGAATTATGCGATCGTTTTCCGTCTGCTGGGCTATGTGCTGATGATCGAGGGCGCGTTGCTGCTGCTGCCCGCCGCCGCCAGCCTTGTGTATGGCGAGTGGATGGTGCTGGGCGTGTTTCTGCTCACAGCTGCGGTCAGCGCCGGCATCGGCTACGCCCTGCACACCATCAAGCCCCGCAGCAAGGTGTTCTATATGCGCGAAGGCTTTGCGGCTACCTCGCTGTGCTGGGTATTCATCTCGGTAATGGGCGCGGTGCCCTTTGTGCTCACCGGCTGCATCCCGAACCCCGTGGACGCCCTGTTTGAGACGGTCTCCGGCTTTACCACCACCGGTGCCAGCATTCTGCCCGGCGTGGAGGATCTGCCCAAGGGCATTCTGTTCTGGCGCAGTTTCACCCACTGGATCGGCGGCATGGGCGTTCTGGTGTTCCTGCTCTCGCTGCTGCCGCTGACCGGCGGCTCCCACGTCAACCTGATGAAGGCGGAAAGCCCCGGCCCGCAGGTGGATAAGCTGGTGCCCAAGGTGCAGTCTACCGCTAAAATTCTGTACGGCATCTATTTTGCCCTCACCATGCTGGAACTGGTATTCCTGCTGATTGGCAGAATGCCCCTGTTCGAGGCACTGCTCACCGCCTTTGGTACGGCGGGCACCGGCGGCTTTGGCTTCCGCAACGACAGCTTTGGCAGCTTTTCGCCCTACATCCAGTGGATCGTGACCATCTTCATGATCCTGTTCGGCGTCAACTTCAACGCCTACTTCCTGCTGCTCATGCGCAAGTTCCGCCGCGCTGCTGCCAGCGAGGAGGTGCGGGGCTACTTTGTGGTCATCGCGGTGGCAGTGGGCATCATCACCGCCAATATTTATAGTATGTACAACAGCTTCGGCGAGGCGCTGCGGCAGGCCGCGTTTCAGGTGGGTTCCATCATCACCACCACCGGCTTTTCCAGCTGCGACTTTGACCTGTGGCCGACCCTCTCCAAGGAGATCTTGGTCATGCTCATGTTCATTGGTGCCTGCGCCGGCAGTACCGGCGGCGGCATGAAGGTGAGCCGCCTCCTCATTCTGGCCAAGACCCTGGCCAAGGAGCTTAAGACCGCCCTGCACCCGCAGGTAGTAGCGCCCGCCCGCATGGACGGCAAGCTGCTGAACCACGAGACCATCCGCACCACCAATGTGTTTGTGGCGGCGTATATCTTTATTTTTGCGGGCTCCTTCTTCCTCATCAGCCTGAACGGCTTTGATATGGTGACGAATTTTACCGCCGTGGCCGCTACCCTGAACAACATCGGCCCGGGTCTTGTCAAGGTAGGCCCCATGCAGAACTTCGGCTGCTTTGCAGACCCCGCAAAGCTGGTGCTGATCTTCGATATGCTGGCCGGCCGTCTGGAGATCTTCCCCATGCTGGTGCTGTTTATGCCGGATACATGGCGGAAGTTCTGAGCCTTTTGCGGCGCGGGACAGGCAAAATATTATTTCGGAACACCGGAGTGTCTATGAACGCACCGGTGTTCTTTTTTTGTAAAGAAAGCCGGAATGGCAGGTAGCAACGGTTAGAAATACCTTGCGTTCAGCGCCGCATTGCAGTATGATTATAATATCAATTATCTGACCCTTACCCCTGAGCAGGCAGAACCTTTTTACAAACGAAATCGTTCTGCATGATAAAAAAGAAGAAAGCAAAACAATAAAACGTACAGGAGGAAATTACTATGGGTTTGATCAAAGCAGGTATGGGCGCACTGGGTGGAACGCTTGCAGACCAGTGGAAGGAATTTTTCTATTGCGATTCTCTGGACAAGGATGTGCTGATGGTCAAGGGCCAGAAGCGCACCTCCCGCCGCAGCTCCAACCACGGCGATGATAACATCATCACCAACGGCAGCGGCATTGCCGTGGCAGACGGACAGTGTATGCTGATCGTGGAGCAGGGCCGTGTGGTGGAGGTGTGCGCCGAGCCGGGCGAGTATACCTTCGATTCTTCCACCGAGCCCAGCGTGTTCACCGGCAACTTTGGCGATAGTCTGGCTGCTACCTTCCAGACCGTAGCCAAGCGCTTTACCTACGGTGGTGACACCGGCAAGGACCAGCGGGTGTACTACATCAACACCAAGGAACTGGGTGAGATCCTGTACGGCACCGCGACGCCCATCCCGTTCCGCGTGGTGGTCAGCGAGGAGCGGGGCTATAAGCTCTCGGTGAATATCCGCTGCAACGGCAGCTTTACTTACCGCATCTGCGACCCGCTGCTGTTCTACACCAACGTGTGCAGTAACGTCTCCAACCAGTACGATGCCTCGGAGCTGGCTCCCCGCCTGAAGAGCGAGCTGATGAACGCTTTGCAGCCGGCGCTGGCCACCCTTTCCGTCAACAAGGTGCAGTATTACGAGATCCCCGCTCACACGCTGGAGATCTCGGACGCCCTCAACGAGCAGCTGTCCAACGTCTGGCGCAAGAAGCGGGGTATTGAGGTATTCTCCTTCAACATCAACTCTCTGTCCATCCCGGAGGAACAGCAGAAGAAGATCACCGAGTGGGAAGAGAACGCCATGACCACCGACCCCACCACCGCCGCAGCCCGTCTGGTGGGCGGTCAGATCGATGCCATGAAGACCGCCGCCGGAAACACCGCCGGTGCTATGACCGGTTTTATGGGCATGGGCATGGCAGCCGGTGCAAACGGCATGAACGCCCAGAATCTGTTTGCCATGGGCCAGCAGTCCGCAGCGCCCCAGCAGCAGCCTTCTGCCGCTGGCAGCTGGCAGTGCAGCTGCGGCGCTACCGTTACCGGCAAGTTCTGCCCGGAATGCGGCAGCAAAAAGCCGGAGCCGAAGCCCGCTGCCGACAGCTGGACCTGCAGCTGCGGCGCTACCGTCACCGGCAAATTCTGCCCGGAGTGCGGCAAGCCCCGCCCGGCGGCAGCAGAAGGCTGGAAGTGCAGCTGCGGCGCAGTGAATAAGGGCAAGTTCTGCTCCGAGTGCGGCAAACCCCGTCCCGCCGGTATGCCTAAATATAAGTGCGACAAGTGCGGCTGGGAACCGGCTGACCCCGCACACCCGCCCAAGTTCTGCCCGGAGTGCGGCGATCCTTTCGACGAAAACGACCGCAGCTGAATCTGCGTACAATGACCGATCACGCTGCGGGGCAGGGAAGGACTCCTTGCCCCGCAGACTATAGGAGGAAACACTATGGCAGGAATGCTGGAATATAAGTGCCCCTGCTGCGATGGTGCGATCAAATTTGACAGCACCACCCAGAAGCTGAAATGCCCCTACTGCGACACCGAGTTTGAGGTGGACGCACTGAAGGGTTACGATGAGGACCTGAAAGACCAAAAGCCCAGCGAGATGAACTGGACTACCCCCGGCGGCGGCTGGGCAGAGGGCGAGACTGCCGGTCTGCACACCTACGCCTGCAAGAGCTGCGGCGGCGAGATCGTGGGCGATGACACTATGGCGGCTTCGGCATGCCCCTTCTGCGGCAACCCCATCGTGCTGACCGGACAGTTTACCGGAGACCTGCGCCCCGACCTCATCATCCCCTTCAAGCTGGACAAAAAGGCAGCGAAGGAAAAGCTGCAGGAGCACCTCAAGGGCAAGACTCTGCTGCCCCGGGTGTTCCGCAGCCAGAACCATATCGACGAGATCAAGGGCGTGTATGTGCCCTTCTGGCTGTACGACAGCGATGCCGATGCCCAGCTGCGCTTTACCGCCACCCGCACCCGCTGCTGGTCGGACGATGACTACGACTATACCGAGACCAGCTACTACTCCGTGCGCCGGGACGGCGTGCTGGGCTTTGACGCAGTACCGGTGGACGGCTCCTCCAAGATGGCAGATGACCTGATGGAATCCATCGAGCCCTTTGCCATGCAGGATGCAGTGGCCTTCAACACTGCGTATCTGGCAGGCTATGTGGCAGATAAGTACGATGTGGACGCCAAAAAGAGCATCGAGCGCGCCAACGAGCGTATCCGCCAGTCCACCGAGGATGCCTTTACCCAGACGGTCACCGGTTACGACTCGGTCAAGGTGGAGAACAGTAGTATCCAGCTGCACGGCGGCAAGGCAAAGTATGCCCTGTTCCCAGTCTGGGTGCTGAGCACCAGCTGGCGCGGCGAGAATTACATCTTTGCCATGAACGGCCAGACCGGTAAGTTTGTAGGCAATTTGCCGGTGGATAAGGCCGCTGCCCGCAAGTGGACGCTGGGGCTTACGGCAGCCGTTGGCGCCGCGTCCTATGCGGTCATGTGGCTGCTGTGGCTGGCAGGGATTCTATAAAGGAGGGAACGGAAGATGAAAAAGACTGTTACCCCGCTGCGCTCCCTCTGTGCTGCGCTGGCAGCACTGGTGCTCTTGCTGGCGCTGGCCGTACCGGCTTTTGCTGCCGAAAGTGGCTTTGCTGACCTATACTACCGCCTGAACGACAGCGCAGAAGTCCTGACCGAGGACGAGAACAGCGAACTGGAAGCTTCACTGGAGGAGCTGAGCGTCCGCCAGAGCTTTGATGTGACCATTGCCACCATCGACTCGCTGGAAAGCGAGGGCTACACCAGCATGGAGGAATATGCCGATGACCTCTATGACTACTGTCAGTTCGGTTACGGTGCAGACCGTGACGGCGTACTGCTGCTGGTAAGCACAGGTGACCGCAAGTGGCACATCTCCACCTGCGGCTACGGCATTACCGCATTTACGGATGCCGGCATCCAGTACCTTGGTGAGCAGATGACCCCCGATATGGCAGACGGCGATTACGCCGCCGCCTTCCGCACCTTTATCCAATGGACGGATTCGTATGTCACCGCCGCCCGCGAAGGTCAACCCTATGACGTAGACAATATGCCCAAGGAGCCGTTCTCTATCGTGTATCTTGGCGTGGCGCTGGTCATTGGTCTGGTGACGGCGCTGATCGTGACCGGCGTGATGAAGGGCCAGCTCAAGAGCGTGGCACCGCAGCGGGACGCAACCGATTATGTGCGGCAGGGCAGCATGAAGCTGACCAACCAGCGGGATCTGTTCCTGTACCGGGACGTGCACCGCACCGAGCGGCCAAAGGAGACCAGCTCCGGCGATTCCGGCGGCAGTTCCACCCACACCTCCTCCAGCGGCTCGACCCATGGCGGCGGTGGCGGTTCATTCTGAAAAAATATAGAGGGCTGCTGTAAACTGTCCCTCCCATAGCAATGCAACGCCGGAAGGTCTGCGGACTTTCCGGCGTTGTTCTTTTATCGCAATTTTCAATAATAGTGCCTATCAAAACAGCATATTTGCGATATGCTGTTTGCGGATGTTGCTTGTGCATTAAAAACGCAAACTGCTATAGCCATCACTTTTCTGCCGCCCGACACAAACGACTGATTTTTTCTGCGCCTTTGGGGCTATACTTCCAGTGCAGACGATTTTATATGCAGCAAGGAGCAGACACATGGGCATTTGGAAAAATCTGGGCATGGGCGGCTACCGGGGCTTTTCGCGCCCGGCGGCGCGGCTGTTACAGCAGGCGGTGCAGCTGGCGGGTGATCTGGGCTGTGAGCAGGCAGATACCAGCCACCTTTTGCTGGCAATGTTACAGCAGCAGGGCGCTGCGGCGCAGTTCCTCACCCGGAAAAACATCACCGAGCCGGAGGTGCGCCGCCAGCTGGCGCAGCGGCGCAGCGGCCCGGCACAGCGGCTGGACAGGCGGGCTATGGCACCGGATCTGCGCCGCACCATGGACTATGCGCTCATCGGGGCGCAGAACGCCCATGTCAGCCGGGCAGAGCCGGAGCACCTGCTTTGCGCCATGCTGGAAGATGACGGCTGCGCCGCCGGGCTGCTGCTGGCGGAGATGGGGCTTCCGCTCACCGAGGCGGTGCGGGAGTGCCGCCAGCTGAGCGGACAGTTCGTGCTGCCCGCCCAGCCACGGGTGTCGGCCAGCATCCCCCGGGGCAGCCGTGCCAGCGATAAATATTGCCGCGACCTGACCCGCCGCGCCGCCGAAGGGGAGCTGGACCCGGTGTTCTGCCGGGAAGCCGAGCTTGACCGCATGGTGGAGATCCTGTGCCGCCGCCAGAAAAACGACCCCTGCCTGATCGGCGAGCCGGGCGTGGGCAAAACGGCGCTGGCCGAGGGTCTGGCGCTGCGCATTGCTGCCGGACAGGTGCCCAGAGCGCTGCAGGGGCGGCGGCTGCTGGCGCTGGATATGGCAAGTCTGGTGGCGGGCACCAAGTACCGGGGCGATTTTGAGGAGCGGCTGAAAAACCTGCTGGAAGAGCTGGTGCGGGATGGCACTGCCATCCTGTTTATCGACGAGTTCCACACCATCGTGGGTGCCGGTGCCGCCGAGGGCGCTATCGACGCCGCCAGCATCCTGAAACCGGTGCTTGCCCGGGGCGAATTGCAGCTCATCGGCGCAACTACCAATCAGGAATTCCGCACCCACATCCAGAAGGACGCCGCGCTGGAACGCCGCTTTGGCAGGGTGCAGGTGGAGGAACCTACCCCCGCACAGGCAGTGGAGATCCTCAACGGTCTTGCGCCCCGCTACGAGCGGTACCACAATGTGCGCCTGCCGCCCCAGACCTTGCAGGCGGCGGTGGAGCTTTCGGTGCGGTACCTGCCCGGGCGCTGCCTGCCGGATAAGGCCATCGACCTTGTGGACGAAGCCTGTGCAGCGGCGCGCATCCTTGCCGAAAAGGAGCAGCGCACCCAGCCGGTGCTTGCCCCGGAGGATATCGCCCGGGTAGTGGCAGCTGCCAGCGGCGTGCCTGCCCAGCGGGTGGGCGAGCAGGAGCGGGAGCGGCTGGACAAGCTGGAAAGCCGCCTAAACGCGGAGATCGTCGGCCAGCAGCGGGCGGTGGCTGCGGTGGCAGGGGCCATCCGGCGCAGCCGCACCGGTCTGGGCGAGCCGGGGCGTCCCATTGGTGCCATGCTGTTTTTAGGCCCTACCGGCGTGGGAAAGACCGCACTGGCACGGGCGCTGGCAGTCAGCTGGTTCGGCAGCGAGAAAGCGCTGCTCAAGTTCGATATGTCGGAGTATCAGGAGCAGCACACCGCTGCCCGGCTGCTGGGTGCGCCGCCGGGCTACCTCGGCCACGATGAGGGCGGGCAGCTGACCGAGGCTGTGCGCCGCCGCCCGTACAGCGTGGTGCTATTTGACGAGATCGAAAAGGCACACCCGGATATCCAGAATATCCTGTTGCAAATTTTGGAGGACGGTCAGCTGACCGATGCCATGGGGCGCAAGGCGGATTTCCGCAACACCATCGTGCTGCTTACTTCCAACTTGGGCGCACGCTTCTTAGCGGGGCAGAACACGCCGCTGGGTTTTGCCGCCGGGGCAGAAGCCGTGTTTGAAAAGCAGTCCGCGCAGGCTGTGGAGGAAGCAAAAAAGTGGTTCCGCCCAGAGCTGCTCGGGCGGCTGGATGAAGTGATCGTGTTCCGTCCGCTGGGGGAGGAAAACCTCTGCGCCATTGCAGAAAAAATGCTCTGCCAGCTGGAGCAGCGCGCTGCTCGCAGCGGCTACCGGCTGCGCCACACCCCGCAGGTAGGAGCGGCACTGGCTGCCCGGGCTCGATCGGCCTACGGCGCGCGGGAGCTGCGCCGTCAGGTGGACAGGGCAGTGGAGCAGGCACTGGCAAACCGCATTGCTGCTGGGACTGCCTGTGTGGGACAGCACTGGACGGCAGACTGCGCCGCCGATGGCAGCATTGTTTTGCGGGAGGATGAGACCGTAACCCTATAAGAAAATAGCAAAATAGCATTTTTGCTTGCAACCGGCGCGGTTTTCGACTATTATAGAGGAAATAGAGTTACAACAGGGAGGATCCCCGATGCACACGCTGTTTCTTCTGAACCCCACAGCCGGAAAGGCTGATTGTACCCGCACCCTGCCGCAGCAGATCGCGGCTGCTGCTGCCGGTGCCGGGCTTGCCCCGGAGGACTACACCATTCGTGTTACCACCCACGCAGGCCACGCCCGGGAGCTGTCCCGCGCTGCCGCCGCTGCCGCCCAGAAGGCCGGGGTGGAGCTGCGCATTTTTACAGCCGGCGGTGACGGCACCTTCAACGAGGCGCTCACCGGTGCCCACGGCTTTGATAAGACCGCCGTGGGCTGCCTGCCCTATGGCAGCGGCAACGACTTTCTGCGCACCTACGGTACAAAGGAGGAGTTTCTGGATCTGGACGCCCAGCTGGCAGGCGGGGCAGTGCCCATCGACCTGATGCGCACCAGTCTGGGGCTTTCTGCCACCATCTGCGCCGCCGGTCTGGACGCACAGGTGGCCTACGGCATCCCCAAGTTCCGGCGCATCCCGCTGTGCGGCGGCGAAGCAGCTTATGCACTGTCCATCGTACAACAGTTGTGCGGGCATATCGGCCGCAGGGTGGAGTACGTCATTGACGGCGAGGTGCTGACCGTGGACTGCCTGATGTGCGCGGTGTGCAATGGCCGCGCCTACGGCGGCGGCTTTATGGCAGGGCCGGAGGCACAGCCGGATGACGGCTGGCTTGATGTGTTCATCGTGCGCAAGGTCAGCCGCCGGGTCATTGCAAAGCTGCTGATGCTGTACAAAAACGGTCAGCACTTTCAAAACGGCCAGCTCACCGAGACCGCAAAGCCTTACTTTATCTATCGCCGCGCAAAATCGGTCAGCCTGCGGGCAGCAGATGGCCGCGGGCCGATCATTGCCACCGTGGACGGCGAGTGTGCTCCCTGCAAGCAGGTGTCGGTACAGGTGCAGCCGCTGGCAGGCCGTGTGCTGCTGCCGCTGCCTGCGTATCAGCGTTTTACCGCGAAAAAGGCAGGCGTGAAGTGACTGGAACCGAAGTGATAGCAGAATGATCGTTATCGCAAGTCAAGAAATTAGTGCAACATTCAAACAGCATATCTGCGATATGCAATGCAACGCTGCTGCTGTTGCATTAAAAAGTTGAATTGCTATAAAATAAGAAGCCGCCAGAGTACCGTGTGATAGATATCACATGATACTCTGACGGCTTCGTTTTTTCATTTTACTGGGTCAGAAAGCTCTTTACGGTCAGCGCCAGACGGTAGAAACCGTACCCATAGGCCAGTTGTGCCGGCCAAGCCCAACTAGCGATCTTTTTGCCGGTGTCCACCACAGGCTGTACATTCAGTTGCTGCATACTGCCCCACGTTGCATTGCGGATATCGGAAAGCAGCATATCGCGGAACCAGTCACCAAACAGGTAGTTGAATGCATCCAGCGCTGAACCACCAGCGATATAGACCATTTCTTCTTCGCGGAGAAGATCGTAATTGCAGGGGTATTTCATAATTCCACCTCGTGATCGTTGTTTGTTATCGCGATTTTCAAAAAAGTGCCTATAAAACATCATGCTTGCGATATGCAGTTTGCGGGTGCTGCTTAGGCACTAAAAAAGCAAACTGCTGTAGATACAAATTTTCATTCCAGCCGATCATACAGCCAATGCCCGGCCGAACCGCTGCCATCGCCACCGCTGTAAGTCTGACGGATAAGTTCCTGCTTGAGTTCTGCTTTTTTATCGGTGTATGTCTTTTTTACTTCACGCACGATGGCAGTATCCCGACCATTTGCCTTGAGAATAGCCGTCATCTGGCTGCATATATTATTCACTTCGGCATCGCAGTCCTTTTCCATCGCCGTCAGAACATTTGTTTTTCCAAGAACGACCTGTACTTTCAAAATCAGGCTGCGCTGATCTTCTGGGTAAGCAACATACTCCTGATGTGCCTGCCGGATGATCTCCAGCAGCTCCCGTTCATAGCGCTCCTGCTGCTGGTACAGCTGCGCTACCAGCGCTTCGATCTGCGCGTCGCATTCGTCCTGCTGTGGATGAGAAGCAGCAGCGGATGTGCTCTGGCTTTGCGATACAACAGAACTGGAGACCGCAGCCGTGCTGGTATCTGCACTGGAAGCCCCCTCCGGACGGGATGAACTGGCTGCAGCAGATGCTTCGCTTCCGGCAGCGTTTTCTTCCTGTGCGGCGATCTTTTCAAGCAGTTCTTCCACTTCCGAGCTGCTCATGTTCTCGCCGTCTTGGATCAGGGTCTCAACGTCTTCTTTTGCTGGATCTGTCAACGAATTGCTTTCCGGCTCAGAGACCGCACTCTGTGCAGCCGGAGGTTCACTGACGGGCAAAGGCGATGGCTCTGTATGAGCTCTAAAATACAGCAGACCACCTGCCACTACCGCACACGATCCGATCCCACACAACGTTTTTTTCAGTGCATTCTTCATAAACGCTGCTTCCTTTTTTACAAGTTGCCTTACTGCCTTACTTTACACCGGACTTCCGCAGCACTGCGCCTACGGTTTTGAACAGGATACGGATATCCAGCCAAGGGGAGACATTCTTTACGTAGTACATCTCCATGGCCTGACGTTCCCCGCTCTGATAGGTTGCATCGTTGCGGGCATACGCCTGCCAGTACCCGGTCAGACCGGGCTTGACGCTCTGAAATGCTGCGGTTTCCGCCGGAGTATAAAATTCAAATTCCCGCTCCATAATGGGCCGCGGCCCCACAAAGCTCATATCGCCTTTCAGGATATTCAGCAGCTGCGGCAGCTCATCCAGACTGGACATCCGCAGCTTGCTGCCGATCCGGGTCACACGGGGATCGTTTTCCAGTTTGAACTCCTGCTGCAGCTCCACCTGCTGCTCCGGGGTCAGAACGATCCTCCGGTCCTGATACATTGTGCGGAATTTGTACATCTGAAATGTTTTTCCACCCTTGCCCACCCGGGTGTGTTTGTAAAAAACCGGTCTGCCGTCTTCTGATAAAATCAAAATGGCGATCACCAGAAAGAGCGGGGACAACACCGCCAGAGCCGCAAGACTTGCCAGAATATCAAAAAGGCGTTTGACTGCCTGATAGACACCTGACCTCTCCGTGCATTTGATCACGACTTTCTCTCCTTTATGCAGTGATCACCACAGTCGATATGGCAACACTTCGTTTTTGTTCAGCAGCACTACAGCTACCAGAGTTTCTGCCGCAAAGGCGGCTGCCACCAACCCGGTCAGGATGCGGCGGCGGTGCGGGTCTGTTTCTGTCTGCAGCGCTTCCGGAAGCAGCAGGAACTGCGGGGCTGCATAGTAGTAATTCAACCGTTTCATCAACGGCAGCACCCCGGACAGTGCCAGTGCAAAAGTCCCTAACAAGGTCATGTTGTACCAAATAACGTAATAGGGACAGCGCTGCTTTGCTGCATTCCAGTAATGCCCGCAGAACAGCAGAACGCACAGGTTTATGACAAAGAACATCGTCTCAAAGCCGTCTTCACTCCATGCAGAACCCAGATAACGGGCATAATATCCCAGCCCGATCCGCGGCATCAGCCAGGCAGCAGCCGTACCCAAAACACCAGAACAGGCCAGCACGCCTGCTGTCAGCAACAGGGCATAGCGGGGGTTCAGCTCGACCCGGCACAAAAAATAACACGGCAGCAGTACCACCGCTGTAGTGTGGAACAGCATTGCCACCGCCACGCAGGCCAGAAAAGGGAAGAGCCGCTTCTCCCGGATGAACTGTACGGCCACCAGCCCGATGCCAATGGCAATGTACTGCCGGATGATGTTCATGCTGAGGAAATAATTGCTGCTGGCTACATAGAGGTAGATAGCCAGAACCGGAGCAGAACACTGGGTGAATATGGCATAATAAACGCACAGACCTATTATAACAGATGTTGCCGCGATTACAAGACGAAAGTTTCCGCCCAATGCCACAGCAGCTTCCATCAAGACTCGATACCCTGGCTCGCAATTGTCCAGCACACCCAAAAAGAACTGCAAAGCAGACTCTGGACTCTCATACAGCCCCCACCGGGTAAGATCTTCGCGCATCGGCGCAAACAGCTCCTGACACAGCGCATCGCCATCGCCTGCCCGCAGCCACTGCAGAGCCCGGAATTCCGGCAGATAGGTATAAAGGAAATCTGTGCCCACACCCCACCGCGCCGCACTTACTAATATAAGCGGCAGGGAACAGAGCACAAGTGCTCCCCAGCGCTGTTTGCTGTCAATAGCGTTCAGAGCATCGGTGTTCCGTTTTTCGCACCAGACTGCCAACAGGCAGGAGATCAGCGTGGCCGCAATATAAACCAGCATTCTTTACGGTCTCCTATATCGAATTTTACGGCTGAGAAATGCGGTGCCCTTTTTGAGCCAGTGCTGATTTTCCAAAAACACCACGGGCAGTTCCGTATACGCAATATGGTTCGTTTCCATCCAGACATCCAGCAGCCGCTCGGCCAGAAAACCGTAAACACGGCCATTGTACGCATCATAACGGTCCGCATCGATACGCTTTTCGGCTTCTGCCAGCACATCGAACAACCATGTGCAGTATGCATCCAGAATGTCCCTGCGCATGACGAACATATTGAACCGATGCCCGCTGGTGCGCCCCATGACAGCTGCGTAGGCCGGCAGGTAGGCTGCGTATTTTTCTGCAAGGATACTCTGTACAGCATCCAGATCTTCCTTATGATGGGCGTGAATGTACTGGGTATAGGTCGTTTCGATCCAATAATTGCGCTTTTTCGGCAGGATCACAGGGGCTTTTTCCAGTGCAGCATGGATCTCGGTTCCTGATGCGATGCGGTCAAACTTTCTGCCGCCGGGCATTCTGCGGGCAAAATAACGCCGGTAATGCACCAACCCCAGATAATCTGCCTGCAGGTTTTTCCAGCCCCAGTAAAGAGCAGTCAGCTCACAATAGGATCTGTTTTTGTTTGAGATATTCTCTCCGGTGTTGTCTCTCAGCGCGTTTTCCATGCCCGGAATATGTACACCGCCCACCTGAATGGGCGCATAAACTGCATCTTCCGGCAGACAGTACGCTTTGTGCATCGCCACCAACAGCTTGATGTTCTCCATATATCACCCTGCCGTCTTACATCTTCCAGTAGTTGGCCACGGTCTGCCCTAACCGGACACCGCCGTACAGAAAGGTCGCTTTTCGCAGGAGGGACATCTGCCAGAAGTCTTTTGCCCAGTCTACCGTCGGCTGCAGGCTTTTTTGCAGCAGGCAGTTCCACACGGCAGTGCGCATACTGCCCAGAAACTGATTCTGAAACGTATAAGCGGTCACGCGGTCAAAAACATCCAGCAAGCCGCCGCCGGATACCTCCGGCAGCTCGCCCTGTTCCAGTACAAAATACTTGGCAGGATAGTTCATTTTTCCTTTAACCTTTCGTTGTGATTTTGGTGAAGTCATTCTGGGAAAGAGGAGTGCTTTTGATCTACAATATATTTTTGCAATAAGGGTTTTATTTGCTGAAAAATAGTGATCTGTTACAGCACCAATTTCGCCCTGTCCCGCAATATAAGCAAAAGCTCTGGGTTTCAATGGATCCCAGTGCAATCATTTGTGCCCTATTGAATCATCTCATTCTGAAAGACAGAATAAGCCCATACTTGCAATAGTTTACCTCGTTTCCTGTCCTGCTGTCAAGTGTTTGTAGGATCATTGACCTATCTAGGCAGACAGAAACGGGAAAATCTGTTTTCTCGGTTGTTCATATACATTGCTCCACGATCAAAAGTGTAATATAAAGATAGCACCATCGTAAGGACAACTTCTTTTTTGAAACAGGCGGTCAGTAAAAAGGTCGCATCAAGCGGTGTGACATACCACTTTTGCCAAAGGTCTTGATTTAAAAAAAAATCCATGGTATATTGAAACTGGAAAGCTCCAAACATGGAGTGGCATTACAATTTTGGAGACAAAGTGTTTTCGCTTCTGCAGCGAGGATGCCTTATGAAAATCAAAGAAAGTCCATCTATCATTCTGGCGTTTCATGGGATGCTTGGCCGCAAGAAGCAGACCAGCCTATTGCTGCTTTTGCTGACACTGGTTTTCTCGTTCCTGACAGCGGCGGTGATCTACTCCGTCAGTTCTGCACAGGTATTGCAGGACACCCGCTGCGAACTATACGGCGCGTGGCAGTACCTGCGTTTGTCGGATACTGCTGCGGACGCTGCACAGGCACAAAACACCTTGTCCGCATCCGCACAGGTCAGCACAGTGATCCAAAACGGAATCGTTCTCGGCGCAGACGATGGCGTGGCGGGCGGGATCGGAACGGTAGACGATACCTTTGCGCAGCTGGGACGTATCGTGCCGATCAGCGGTGATTTCCCCACGCAGTCCGATGAGATTGCCATGACGACGACGCTGCTGGATGCGCTGGGCTGCTCCTATGACGTAGGGCAGACGGTCACGCTGAAGGTGGCTGCCAATGATTACGACCCGCTGGCAGGCTCCGGCGCAGTGATGGAAAAAGCCTATACCCTGTGCGGTGTTTTGCCTGCCTATGATGTGTATTGGAATCTGAACGGCAATCTGACCGTCAGCGGCATTGTAGCAGAGCCGCTTGCCATAGACGGGCAAAAGTTCCAGACGTTTTATTACCTGAATGCAGCCGCACCCGTGACCGCTTCGACCGACCCTGCTTTAGTGGCAAACGAGTATGCCTACCCGCAGGAGGATACCGTTTCATCTTCTTTGCGCTTTTTACTGGTCGCAGCGATCATGGTCAGCTTTTTTGCGGTGGCGCAGTATTTCCTGATCGTTCTGCACAAGCGTGTACATACCATCAACACCTTCCTGACGCTGGGGGCTAAAAACCGGGACCTCCGGCTCATGTGCCTGTGGGAAGCGCTTTTTGCCGGGCTTGCAGCAGTTGCTACAGGGTTTGCACTGGGCTGCGGCGCTGCGGCCGTCGGTCTGGGGCTGCAGAAGCACCTTTCGTTCTTGGTGATCCCCGCTGCATCTCTTGCGCCGCTGGCGGTGCTGTTTCTGCTCTCCGTACTGCTGGGCGCACTTTTGCCTGCGGTGCTGGTTCGCCCGCAGACCGCAAAACCCAAAGAGAAGCCTGCAAAAAAATTCCGCTTGGCACAGCTGCCGCTTGCACCGCAGATCGGTGTCGGCTGCGCGGTATTGCTGATCGCCGTCAGCTGTCTGTATGTCGGCTGGCGTGTCATGCTGCCGTATGATCTGGATGCACCGTATGCCTGTCTGTCCATCAAGATGAACGGAACCTCCGGGATGCCGTTTTCTCTGAAAGAGGATCTCGCTGCATTGCCCGGTGTGGAAGAGGTTTCCGCTGCAATTGATCTGACCGATACCTATACCGTGACGTCAGACAAGATCCAGTCCAGCCAGATGCTTGCCGATATCTGGGTCAAGGACAACGGCAAAATCCCGGGTGTTTTAATGCACAATGCCTCAAAAGGAACACTGAATACGACAGTCTGTGCTTTGCCGGATGATGAACTACGCCGCATTGCCGCAGATGCCGGCGTTTCGGACGAGGAAATCGAGACGCTGCTGGCAGGGGATTCTGTTTTGACCCTGTGGAGAGATTGCTATTATGACCCCGCTGCGGATGAATATTATCAGGGCGTCCAACCGGATGGCAGTACGTTGGTTGAACCGGTTTTTGCGGCCGGAGACAAGTTGAGCATCCAACACCAGCGTTATACCGGGCAGGATGAAGCCGGGAATGATGTCTACCGGACGTATACCGCCCAGCTGCCCATTGCCGGTGTCGTAAAGTCTGCAAACAACTACACACTGCTGACAACAGACCGGCTCATTTTCAGCGGCACGATTTTTGTCAGTACGGCTCTTTACCATAAAATGTTTGAGAGCGCAGGCAGCTACCATATGGAAAAAGAAGGATACAGCAGCCTGAACGTGAAACTGGCTGCCGACAATAACTTCTCGCTGCGACGTTCCATTGCATCCATTGCCACACGCAGAAATGGGATTCTGAGCGCAGACAACTACGACCTGATCAGCCAGAGCTACACCGAGGGCACACAGAGCGCTTTCCTTGTCGGCATCCTTGCGGTATTCGGGGTCCTTCTGGGGTGTGCGCTGCTGGTGGTTTTGAATCTTTCGGCTTATGAAGTCCAGCAGCAGCGGCTGTCGCTTCTCCTGACGCTGGGCGTTTCCCCGAAAAAACTGGTGCTATCCTATGCAAAGCTGCTGCTCCCGGTCATTGTTGGGACAACACTGCTTGTGAATATCGTTGTCTATGCGGCAGTTTCGCGTATCGTTCCGATCCAGAGCATTCTCGACCTGATCCGTATCCCTACAAGCGGACGGGTGTTTGAATTCCATAAACCCGTGGGAAGTCAGATCATGGTCAGCATTCTGCTGATGGTGTTCTGGCTGTCCGCAGCGTTGCTGCCGATCTTCTCTTTTATTCGTAAAAAAGCATCCAAGGGGGATATCTTATGAAAGATAAAATTCTGGAAGCTGTGCAGATCTCCAAAACCTACGGGGAAGGAGAAAGCGCGGTTCACGCCCTCAGAAATAGCGACCTGACCCTTGAAAACGGTACATTTGCGTCCATCATCGGTTCCAGCGGCAGCGGAAAATCCACGCTCCTGAAAATTCTGGGAGGACTTTTGCCACCCACCACCGGTAAGGTGCTGCTGGACGGTCAGGACATTTATGCAATGAATGCGGAGCAGCTGGCACAGGTGCGGCGGCAAAAGATCGGCTTTATTTTTCAGGATTTCCGCCTGTTCCCGGAGTACACGGTGCGGGATAATATTCTGATCCCGTTTTATCTGGACCATAGAGCACCGGATGAACAGATGCTCCATAAGCTGACCGGGATCTTGGGCATTGCGGGCAAGCTGCATTCCCGCCCCGCACAGCTTTCCGGTGGACAGCAGCAGCGTGTGGCAATCGCCCGTGCACTGATTGCAAAACCGCGCATCGTTTTTGCCGATGAACCAACCGGAAATCTGGATACACGGACGGGCGAGGATACGATGCGGCTGCTGATGGAATGCGCTGCGGAGTTCGGGCAAACGCTTATCGTTGTTACCCACAACCCGGAAATTGCGCAGAAGGCGCAGCAGGTCATTCGGATCGAGGATGGGCAGATTCTGAGAGGAGAACTGCAACATGAAAAAGGGAATTTGGATACGCAATAAAATCATCCCCTACTACTTAAAAGGAGCAAAGTTTGCATTGGCCATGTTGCTAACTGAAAAAACATTGTCGGCATCCCAGATTGCAACAGCTATTTCGGAAAAAGGAATAAAATGTGACCGAAAAGAACTTGGAAAGATGCTGGCAAGTCTGGAACGGATGGGTGTAGTCACCTTAACAGATGGAGCCTATTCGTGTAGCACCAAGAAACTGAAAAACTGTCCGGTTGCATATTCTGAGGATCAGCTGATCGATTTAATTGGCATGACGCAGGGCACCGTAAACGGCAAAGCTTTTTATAGTGCAACACCGCCAATGAGCGTCAGTTCTCGCGGGAATAGCGGGGTATAAGAAAGGGGAATGGATATAGGTTTTGATCAGTGGCGCAAGGTGATGCAAAAATAGCACGGTGCATTTCTGTATCGTGCTAAAAATGGACAAACAAAAACCACGGTGCGTGTGCATCGTGGTTTAATCAAACGGAAAATATTTCTGCGCGAGACGTTTTTGCTCGGATATAAAGCTAAAAGCCGCCGCACCCTGCCCGGAAACTCCGGCAGCAGAATGCGGCGGCGTACTGTTACAAAAAACTTACTTGGAGATCTTCTGGCCGATCCAGATGCAGATGCAGGCACCGATCACCGAGATGGCAAAGGAAGAAAAGCTGCCGGAAGCGTGGATGCCCAGCAGGCCGAACAAAAACTCGCCCACAAAGCTGCCCAGCACACCCATCAGGATGTTGCGCCCAAGGGAAGTTTCCGTGCCCATAAAACGCCCGGCCAGATATCCGGCCAATGCGCCCACCAGCACGCCCACAAAAAGGGAAGCCAGCACACCTACCAGCGTCAGCAGGCCGGTCAGACAGCCCACCAGTACACACAGCAGGGCAACGATAAGTAAAATGGTTAAGGTGATCATAGATTATACCTCCTTGAAAATCACGGCTCTGCCTGCTGCCCGACGGCTTCGCGGGCGGTGCGGCAGATGTCTTTCAAACAGCATTTTTCGCATTCCGGCTTGCGGGCATTGCACACCGCACGGCCGTGCATCACAAAGCGGTGGCAAAGGTCGCTGCCTTCCTCCGGCGGGATGATCTTCCACAGCGCCATCTCCACCTTCTGCGGCTCCTTGATGCCGTCCACAAGGCCGATTTTATTACACAACCGGATGCAGTGGGTGTCGGTAACGATGGCGGGCTTGCCGAACACATCGCCCATGATCAGGTTTGCGCTCTTGCGCCCCACGCCGGGCAGGGCAAGCAATTCGTCAAAGGTGTCAGGCACCCGGCAGTCGTACTTGTCCCGCAGCATCCGCATACAAGCCGAGATGTCCCGCGCCTTGGAGTGTCCCAGCCCGCAGGGCTTGACGATGGCTTCAATGTCCTCCGGTTCGGCGGCAGCCAGCGCCGCCACACTGGGGTATTTTGCAAACAGCTCTTCCACCACAATGTTCACCCGGGCATCCGTGCACTGGGCGGCCAGCCGCACGCTGACTAGCAGCTGCCATGCGTGGTCGTAGTCCAGCGTGCACCCTGCATCTGGGTATTCAGCCTTGAGACGCCGGATGACTTCCAGCGCCAGCGCTTTTTTTGCGGTAAGGTCCTCCGGGGCCTTTTTTCGTACCGGCATGGGACAAACCTCCTTTGAAAGGGAATACTTGAATCATACCATGTTTGACAGGATTTGTAAATGTTTACGGGGCATTATCTGAGAATGATTTTCAGAAAAGCCCTTGTCCTCCTTTTCTAAATGCGTTATACTATATAAAAAGTGCCTTGCGGGCAGGGAAGGAGAAACCACCATGAACGAACCTCTTGCGCAGCGCCTGCGTCCCAAAACGCTGGCGGATGTGTGCGGGCAGCAGCATCTGCTGGCCCCGGGGCGGGTGTTCCGCCGCACCATCGAGAGCGGACGCATTCCCAACATGATCTTTTACGGCCCCTCCGGCACCGGAAAGACCACGGTGGCACGTATCATTGCCGAGAACAGCGGCATGACCCTGCACAAGCTCAACGGCACCTCCTGCGGCACAGGGGATATCAAGGCGGTGCTCAAGGATATCGGCACGCTGGCAGCGGCGGGCGGCATTCTGCTGTATCTGGACGAGATCCAGTACCTGAACAAAAAGCAGCAGCAGAGCCTTTTGGAATGCATCGAGGACGGCAGCGTCACCCTGATTGCTTCCACCACCGAGAACCCCTATTTTTACATCTATAATGCCCTGCTTTCCCGCTGCACTGTGTTTGAGTTCAAACCCCTTGCCGCAGCGGATGTGGAGCGCGGGGTGCGCAACGCCGTGCAGCGCCTTTCCGAGGGGGAGCAGGTGCCGGTGTGCATGGACGAGGACGCCTGTGCCTATCTGGCCGAAAGCGCCGGGGGCGATCTGCGCAAGGCGCTGGGCTGTCTGGACTTTGCAGTCACGGCGGCACCGGTGGAAAACGGAGAAAAGCGCATTACTCTGGATATGATCCGGCAGGTCACCCGCCGCACCGCCATGCGCTACGACCGGGAGGGCGACGACCACTACGACATCGTTTCTGCCTACCAAAAGTCCATGCGCGGCTCCGACCCGGACGCGGCACTGCACTATCTGGCACGCCTGTTGGAAGCGGGAGATCTGCCCTCTGCCTGCCGCCGCCTGATGGTGTGCGCCTGCGAGGATGTGGGGCTTGCCTACCCGCAGATCATTCCCATCGTCAAGGCGGCGGTGGATGCCGCCAACATGGTGGGTCTGCCGGAGGCGCGTCTGCCGCTTGCGGACGCGGTCATTCTGGTGGCCACCAGCCCAAAATCCAACAGCGCCCACGACGCCATCAACGCAGCCATTGCGGATGTGCAGGCCGGGCGCACCGGCCCCATCCCACGCCAGCTGCAAAACAAGCACTTTGATGGCGAGGATGCGCTGGTGAAGGGGCAGAACTACAAATATGCCCACAGCTACGCAAACCACTGGGTACAGCAGCAGTACCTGCCGGATGTGCTGAAGGATACCAAATACTACACCTTTGGCGACAACAAGACCGAGCAGGCCGCCCGGGCGTACTGGGCAAAGATCAAAGGGGAAGAAAACGTCTGAACCGTGTAAAAAAGGAGGATGGATATGCGCTACTCAAAACAGCGGGAGCTTGTCATGCAGACGGTGGAGCGGCTGTGCGACCACCCGACTGCGGAAGAGATCTACGATAAAGCCGCACAGGAGTGCCCGAACCTGAGCCTTGGCACTGTGTACCGCAACCTGAACAGTCTGGTGGAGGCCGGGCGGGTGCGCCGGGTGTCCATTCCCGGCAAGGCCGACCGTTTTGACCACACTCTGCCGTGGCACAGCCATTTGTACTGCACCGTCTGCGGCGGCGTGACCGATGCAGATGTGGACGGAAAACAGGTGATGGAACTGGTCAAAAACCAGAAGGGCAGGGTGCAGGATTGCGCCGTGGTGCTGCTGGGCGTGTGCGAAGAGTGCTGCCGCAGACAGGATGCAGAGGTTGCAGCGGCCAAACAGGCATAAAATTTGCGTGTTTCCTCTTGCCCGCAGCGGCCAAACAGGGTATACTAAAGAGTGTCTTTTATATAATAGCAGAAAATAGAGTTTCGTCGCATGGGACTGCCCTGCCCGGCGGAGAAGGATGGTTTTTTTGGAATACATTAACTTTGAACATAATACCGTTGCCGCCGAGCTGGTGCGGCAGACCTACGACACCCCGCCGCTGGCCTTTGTGCACAGCTACGGCTGTCAGCAGAACGTCAACGACGGCGAGCGCATCAAAGGCGTGCTGGTGGATATCGGCTACGGCCTGTGCGATAAGCCCGAGGACGCCGACCTGATCCTGTTCAACACCTGCGCCGTGCGCGAGCACGCCGAGCAGCGGGTGTTCGGCAACGTGGGCGCGCTGAAGGGGCTCAAGGAAAAAAAGCCCGGTCTCATCATCGGCCTGTGCGGCTGCATGGCTAACCAGAAGCACGTTGTGGAAAAGCTGCGCAAGAGCTACCCCTATGTGGATCTGGTGTTCGGCGTGGACGGCATCGATACCCTGCCGCAGCTGGTTGCCCAGAAGCTGCAAAAGCATAAGCGGGTGCTGCTGGACCCTGCCCAGCGTCCGGTCATCGTGGAGAATATCCCCATCCGGCGCGAGAGCGAGTTCCGCGCTTGGCTGCCCATCATGTACGGCTGCGACAACTTCTGCACCTACTGCATCGTGCCCTACGTCCGCGGCCGCGAGAAGAGCCGCAAGCCCGGCGATATCCTTGCGGAGTTCCGCAGCCTTGTGGAAGCGGGCTATAAGGAGATCACCCTGCTGGGTCAGAACGTGAACAGCTATGGCAAGGGTCTGGAAGAGCAGATCGATTTCTCCGACCTTCTCAACCTGCTGTGCACCGTGCCCGGCGATTATCGCATCCGCTTTATGACCAGCCACCCCAAGGACGCCAGCCATAAGCTCATTGATACCATCGCCGCCCAGCCGAAGCTGTGCAAGCACCTGCATCTGCCGGTGCAGTGCGGTTCCGACCGGCTTTTGCAGCAGATGAACCGCCACTATACGGTGGAGCAGTATCTGGAGCTCATCGAATACGCCCGCAAGACCGTGCCCGGCATCACCTTCTCCAGCGATATCATCGTGGGCTTCCCCGGCGAGACCGAGGAGGACTTTGTAAAAACGCTGGAACTGGTGCGCAAGGTGGGTTATATGCAGCTGTTCACCTTTATCTACTCCAAGCGTACCGGCACCAAGGCTGCCGAAATGCCGGACCCCACCCCCCGCAAGGAAAAGACCGACCGCATGACCCGCCTGCTGGCTACGCAGGACGAGATCGCCATGGCGCTGGTCAAGGCGCAGGTAGGGCAGACTGTCCGGGTGCTGGTGGAAGGTTACGGCCGCAACGAGGGCACCCTTTCCGGCCGGCTGGACAACAACCTGACCGTGGAGTTTGCCGCCGACCCGGCACTGCTGGGCAGCTACGCGACCGTACATCTTACCGGTGCCCGCGCCACTGTGCTGCTGGGCGAAGTGGAAGCATAAAAACGTGATTCCGGGGCAAACTGCCCCAGAAAGAATAAAAACAACAAGGAGAACCCAATCATGGATTGCATTGATCTTTTCAAGCGTGCCGCTATGGCACTGCAGACCGACCCCCGCTACGTCATTCTGGATCAGGCCCGCAAGGCAAACGATAAGGATGAGGAGCTGCAGAATCTGATCGGCGAGTTCAATCTGGCCCGCATGGATCTGAACAATGAGATCGGCAAGAACGAGCGCGACGATGCCCGCATCGCTGAGCTGAACGAGAAGGTGAACAGCCTTTACGGTCAGATCATGGGCAACGAGGGTATGGTGGCATATAACGAGGCCAAGCGCGAGTGCGAGAATCTGGTTAACTATATCGACGCCATCATCAACACCGCCATGAACGGCGGCGACCCCATGACCGTGCAGGAGCCTTCTGCCTCCTGCACCGGCAGCTGCTCTACCTGCGGCGGCTGCCACTAAGCAGAGTTTTCATCGGAACGCGGCTGTGCAACACAGACCGCGTTTTGTTTGCACCGGCGGTTACAGCCCGCAAACCGGCTGACGGAACCATACAAGGGAAAGAGGAAAAACCATGGCAGAGCTTTCGCCCATGATGCAGCAGTATCTTGAGATCAAAAATCAACACAAGGACGAAATTCTTTTTTACCGCATCGGCGATTTTTACGAGATGTTCTTCGATGATGCCGTCACGGCGTCCCGGGAGCTGGATCTTACCCTTACCGGCAAGCAGTGCGGCCTTGCGGAGCGCGCCCCCATGTGCGGCGTGCCCTTCCACAGCTACGAGGGCTATGTGGCGCGCCTGATCGCCAAGGGCTATAAGGTGGCCATCTGCGAGCAGGTAGAGGATCCCGCCAAGGCCAAGGGGCTTGTCAAGCGGGACATCATCCGGGTGGTCACCCCCGGTACGGTCATTGAAAGCAGTATGCTGCAGGACGACCGCAACAACTACATTGCCAGCCTGTACCTCAAGGGCAAAAAGGCCGGTCTGTGCTTTGCGGATGTTTCCACCGGTACGGCGCATATCACCGAACTGACGGCGGATAAGATCGCCCCGGCGGTCATTACCGAGCTGTGCCGCTACCACCCCAGCGAGGTACTGCTGAACCCCGGTCTGCTGGACTGCCGCGAGGTGACCGCTTACATCAAGAAGAATATGAACTGCTCGGTGGAGCTGGTCGAGGACGAGCGCTATGCGCCGGGGCTGGTGGCGTCTGCGCTGGAAGAGCAGTTTGGCCGAGATTGGTCGCAGACCACCGGCATAGCTGCCGAGGGTCTGGTGCGCTTTGCCATGGCCGCGCTGCTGGAATATCTGCACGATACCCAGATCAAGGGTGTGGAGCGGTTAAAGACCGTCATTACTTACAACGAGGCCCAGTTCATGCGGCTTTCGCCGGTCACCCGGGCAAACCTTGAACTGACCGAGACCCTGCGCGGACGCGAAAAGCGCGGCACCCTGCTGTGGGTGCTGGATAAGACCAGCACTGCCATGGGCAAGCGGATGCTGCGCAGCTGGATCGAGCAGCCGCTTATTTCCAGCCAGCTCATCAACCACCGCCTGAACGCTGTGGAGGCACTGGTGCGCCAGACCATGGTACGCGGCGATTTGACCGAGGAACTGCATTACATCGCGGATCTGGAGCGCCTGATGACCCGCACGGTGTACGGCTCTGCCACCCCCAAGGAGATCTACACCCTTGCCCAGACCTGCGACCGTCTGCCCGGTCTGCGCAAGCAGGCAGAGGGCTGCAGCTGCCCGGAGCTTTCCGAGCTTGCCGCCAGCATCGACCCGCTGGAGGATATCAAGGCGCGCATTTATGCCGCAGTAGACCCGGACGCACCCTCCACCCTCAAGGATGGCGGCGTCATTGCCAAGGGTTATCATGCCGAGGTGGACGAGCTGCGCTCCATCCGCGACAACACCAAGGGGGTGCTGGCGCAGCTGGAAGCCCGCCTGCGGCAGGAGACAGGCATCCCCAAGCTGAAAATTGGCTATAACCATGTGTTTGGCTACTTTATTGAGGTAAGCAACTCCTACAAGAACCTTGTGCCGGAGACCTATATCCGTAAGCAGACCCTCACCTCCGGCGAGCGTTACATCACACAGGAGCTGAAGGAGCTGGAAAGCAAGATCCTTGGCGCACACGAGCGGCTCATCTCGCTGGAGCGCCGCCTGTTTGACGAACTGCTGGAGAGCATCGGCGCCCAGCTGGACCGTATCCAACGCACCGCCAATGCCATTGCCCAGCTGGATGTACTGGCTGCGCTGGCGCAGGTCGCTGCGGAAAACAACTACTGCCGCCCCGTGGTGGACGACAGCGATGTGCTGACTATCACCGAGGGACGTCACCCCGTTGTGGAGCAGGTGCTCAAGGGCAGTATGTTTGTGCCCAACGATACCACTCTCAACTGCACCACCGACCGCTGCCTCATCATCACCGGCCCCAACATGGCGGGTAAATCTACCTATATGCGTCAGAATGCCCTCATTGCGCTGATGGCACAGATCGGCTCCTTTGTGCCGGCTGCCAGCTGTCATGTGGGCGTGGTGGATGCCATTTTCACCCGCATCGGTGCATCGGACGACCTTGCCGCAGGCCAGTCTACCTTTATGGTGGAGATGACCGAGGTGGCCGAAATTTTGAAAAACGCCACCGCTAAGAGCCTTGTGGTGCTGGACGAGATCGGCCGCGGCACCTCCACCTTTGACGGCATGAGCATTGCCCGCGCCGTGGTGGAGCATATCGCAGACCCTGCCAAAGGACTGGGCTGCAAGACCCTGTTCGCCACCCACTACCACGAGCTGACCGAGCTGGAAGGCACCGTGGAAGGCGTAAAAAACTACAACATCGCGGTCAAAAAGCGCGGCGAGGACATCACCTTCCTGCGGCGCATCGTGCGCGGCCCCGCCGACGATAGCTACGGCATCGAGGTGGCAAAGCTGGCTGGTCTGCCCGGCAGCGTGACCCGCCGCGCCCACGAAGTGCTGCGCACGCTGGAAGCATCTGCCCCCAAAAACAAGGTGGAGCAGATGGATTTTGACGCCTTGCAGGAGTACAATTCCCCGGCAGTGCCCAGCGAGATGATGGAAAAGCTGGAGACCGTGGATGTGGAAACACTTACTCCCATTGAAGCGCTGAACTTTTTGTACGAGCTGAAAAAGACCCTCAAGGGCAGCCTGAACGGCTGACCATAAAATCAACCACAGGGGAGGGAAAATACCATGGCAGTCATCCATGTTCTGGATAAGCATACCGCTGAACTGATCGCCGCCGGTGAGGTGGTGGAGCGCCCGGCATCGGTGGTCAAGGAGCTGTTAGAAAACTCCATCGACGCCGGTGCAACGCAGGTCACCGTCAGCATTGAATCCGGCGGCGTAAAGCTGATCGAAATCAGCGATAACGGCACCGGCATTGATGCCGAGTATATCCCGACGGCCTTCATCCGCCACGCCACCAGCAAAATCGAAAAGCCGGACGACCTGAACAGCATCCATACGCTGGGCTTCCGCGGCGAAGCACTGGCTTCCATTGCCAGCGTGGCGCGGGTAGAGCTGCTCACCCGCACCGAGGTGGACGAGTTTGCCACCTGCTACCGCATCGCCGGCGGCGAGGAGCAGGGCAGGGAGCCTGCCGCCCGCGCCGTGGGCACCACCATCCGGGTGCAGGACCTGTTCTACAACACCCCCGCCCGCATGAAGTTCCTCAAAAAGGACTCCAGCGAGGGCACCTTTGTGGCAGATAACGTAGGTCATGTGGCACTCAGCCACCCGGAGGTCAGCGTCAAATTCATCCGGGAAGGCAAGCTGCAATACGTCACCCCCGGCGATGGTCAGCTGCGCAGCGCCGCCTATGCGGTGCTTGGCCGGGAGTTCAGCCGCGACCTCATCGAGGTGCACTCCGAGGAAGGGTTGTACCGGGTCAGTGGTCTGATCACCCCGCCCAAGAGCTGCCGCGCCAGCCGCAGTATGCAGCATTTCTACATCAACGGCCGCTATGTGCGCAACCGCACCATCATGGCGGGCATGGAAATGGCCTTTAAGGGCACGACCATGCAGGGCAAGTTCCCGGGCGGCATCCTGCTGCTGGAAATGCCCACCGACCTTGTGGACGTCAATGTCCACCCTGCAAAGATCGAAGCTCGCTTTGCCCGGGAAAATGACGTGTTCGATGTCGTTTATCATGCGGTCAAGCTGGCACTGGCACAGCCCGGCACCGGGGAACGCCGCTTTACCTTTGAAGCGGACAAAAATGAGAAATTCGAAAAAGAAAACGATACAAAGAACGAAAATGCTGTAAAGAATAATCACTTTACGGGACTTTCTGCTGTGATTCCGGGTCAGGCAGACCCCGGTACACTGCCCGCGCAGCGCTGGGAAGCCCCGCCGCAGCAGCGCCCCGCTGCTGCACCGGTGAAAACCCCGGCTTTTACGGCAGATACCCCGCCGGTACAGCTCGCACAGCCTGCCCGCGCGGCTGCTGCTGTGCCCTCGTGGCGGCAGTCTGCCCCCGCAGAGGACATTCTGGATCCTGTGGTCACCCTCCACAGCCCGGAAAAACCGGATGCAACCGAAGTCCAGCCCGCGCCGCAGCCCTTCCGGGCAGCTGCCGGTGAAGCGCAGCTGGATGTGCACCCGGAAACGGACACCGCAGCCGACCCGCTGCTGGATCACATGGCGGCATGGAACACCGTACCCGCCGCCCCGGAGATCGAAGCCGCCACGGTGCCCTATCAGCCGGAAGAACCCGAACAGCCGGAACAGCCGGAGCAGCTGGGCTTTGATGTACCGCAGGGAGAAGAGCCGCTGCGCTATGTGGGCGAAGTTTTCCGCACCTATATTCTGGCAGAGCGGGGAGACGAGCTGTGCCTGATCGACAAGCACGCCGCCCATGAGCGCCAGCTGTACGAAAAACTTGCTGCCAACTACGGCAACGTGCCCAGCCAGCTGCTGCTGCAGCCCGCCGCCATCGACCTCTCCGCAGAGGAAAAGCAGGCGCTGCTGGAAAACCAGCCCCTGCTGGAAAACGCCGGGCTGGATGTGGCGGACTTTGGCGGCAGCACCGTGCTGCTGCGCGCCGTGCCCGCGGACGTAGAGCCGCAGAACGCCGAGGATCTGTTGGTAGAGATCGCCGACCGCCTGCTCAAGGGCAGCCGGGACGCGCTGAATGAGCACACCGAGTGGGTGCTGCACTCCATCTCCTGCCGCGCCGCCATCAAGGCGGGGGACAAGTCCTCCCCGCAGGAGCTTATGGCACTGGCCGAGAAGATCCTCTCCGGCGAGGTGCCGCCTTTCTGCCCCCATGGTCGTCCCTGCGTGCTCAAACTTACCCGAAAGGAGTTGGAAAAGCAGTTTGGACGCATCGTGTAATGCAAAACCCGCTGTGGTGGCTGTGGTAGGCCCCACCGCCACCGGCAAGACCGCGCTGGGCGTTGCGCTGGCGCAGCGGTTCTCCGGCGAGGTCATCAGCGCCGACTCCATGCAGATCTATAGAGGTTTGGATGTGGGCACTGCCAAGATCACCCCGCAGGAGACCTGCGGCATCCCGCACCACGGCGTGGACATCCTCACCCCGGAAAAGACCTTCAGCGTGGCGGATTTTACCGCGCTGACAGGGGAGTATATTCAGGATATCACCGCCCGGGGGCATCTGCCGCTGCTGGTAGGCGGCACCGGATTGTATGTGCAGAGCCTTTTGTACGGGGTGCGCTTCACCGCCGAAAAAGCCCCGGACGGCCTGCGCGAGCAGCTGACCGCCGAGTTGGAAGCCATCGGCCCGGAAGCCATGTACGCAAAACTGCAAGCCGTGGACCCGGAAGCCGCCGCTGCCATCCACCCCAATAATAAGGTGCGGGTGCTGCGGGCGCTGGAGCACTACCACGCCACCGGCAAGCGTCTCAGCGAACAAAAGGCCGATTCGCTGCCGCCGGAGCGCCCCTACCGCAGCCTTGTGCTGGGGCTGGATTTCCCGGACCGTGCAGCGCTGTACCGCCGCATCGACCTGCGGGTGGACAAAATGCTGGAAGCCGGGCTTTTAGCCGAGGCGGAATACGTCTGGCGCAACCGCGAAGCCTTCCGCACCGCCGCACAGGCCATCGGTTATAAAGAATTTTTTCCGTATTTTGAGCAGACTGCAGCGCTGGATGCCTGCACTGAAAAACTCAAACAGGCTTCCCGCAACTACGCCAAGCGCCAGCTGACATGGTTCCGCCACATGGACGGGGTCACATGGCTGGATGCCGGGGCTGAGGACGTGCGGCAGACTGCCCTGCGCCTGACCCAAGACTTTTTATCGAAAGGATGATCCTTATGCCGGAAACCCCTCAGGAACCGCGCCACAAGCTCTCTGCGCTCACCACGCTGGCAGTTGTGATGGCCACCTTTTTGCTGGCGGCGGCAGTGTATGTCTGCTGGCAGGCGGCGCACATCCTTTTCCCTCAGAACGTCTACGAAACGGCGCTGCCCATCACCATCTCCGATACCATTGAAGCGGACGGCGTGCTGCTGTTTGACGAGACCTGCATTTCCGGCAGCGGCAATCTGGGCTACCTTGTCTCGGATGGCGAGCGGGTGTCGGCGGGCACTGCCGTTGCAGAGCTGTACACCGACGCCAATCAGGCGGTGCTGCGCCAGCAGCTGACCCAGCTCACCAGCCAGATCGACCTTTTGCAGCGCTCTCAGAACACCGCAGCCACCCAGCTGGACGGTCTGCTCAAGGAGCGCTCCGGTGCGCTGTACGATCTGCTGGATGCATTGGACACCGCCCGCTACAGCGATGTGGACAGCAGTGCCGATGCCTATCTGCTGGCGCAGAACAAGCTCTGGATCACCACCGGCGATACCGCCGGCTTTGCAGATCAGATCGCGCTGCTTGCCCAGCAGGCACAGACTGTGCAGGCGCAGCTGGGCAACCCCACCCAGATCCTCGCCCCCACCACCGGCTACTTTGTCCGGGCTGCCAGCAGCGGACGGCTGAACGCCGGTGCTGCGGACATTCTGGCGCAGAGCCCGGAGCAGCTCAAGGCCTATCTGGACTCTGGCCCCGAGATGCCGCTGGATGGCTGCGTAGGCAAGCTGGTGGCCGGGTTCAGCTGGCAGTACGCCGGTGTGTGCTCGGCAAAGCAGGCCGAAAAGCTGCTGGGTTCGGACGGCAAGCCCTTGCGCACGGCAGTGGAGATCAGCTTTCCCGGCCAGAGCGATGCCGCCTTGCGCGCTACCGTCACCGAGGTGACCGTTGATGCAGAAAAGGATGTTGCCCGCTTTGTGCTGCGCTGCAATTCCATCAACGGCGACGTGCTGTGTCTCAACCACGCCCGTGCCCGCATCAGCACCGGGGAGAGCACCGGTCTGCGGGTGCCTGCTGCAGCGGTGCACTACCTGAAGGAGGACGGCACCGAGGCCAAGACGCAGGGCGAAAACTATATCCCCGGCGTGTATGTCAAGTACGGCAACATTGCCCGCTTCTGTAAGATCGACCCCGTGGATGCTGACCATCCGCTGGTCACGGAAGGAGATTACATCCTTGTTTTGCCCAAGGGAACGGACGGTTCTGTCAGTCAGGTAAGGCTTTATGACGAAATAATCGTCTCGGGACAAAATTTATATGACGGAAAACTTTTGTAGTTATTGACATCTGCTGCAAAAAATCAGATAATAGTAAAAGCTATTTGCATTCTTTTTGCAAAGAACGCCAGGCAGCCGGGCGCTGCCCGAATGAAAGGAGCAGATAATTATGTCTTTGCTGGATAGCATTAAAAAGGGCCTGATGGGTGAAGGGGACGAGTACGAGGATCAGTACATCGATGACGGCCCCCAGATGGTGAACAACAACAGCGGCGTCGGCATCGGGATGGATGAAGAGACCGAAGAGCCTGCCGAGGGCACCAGCAAAAAGAACAAGGTGGTCAATATCCACGCTACCACCCAGCTCAAGGTGGTTCTGGTCAAGCCCGAGCGGTTCGAGGATGCCAGCACCATTGCCGACCATCTGAACAACAAGCGTACCGTGGTGCTGAATCTGGAGTCCACCAACAAGGAGGTCTCCCGCCGTCTGGTGGACTTCCTGTCCGGCGTGGCTTATGCCAACAACGGCCAGATCAAGCGTGTAGCCAACAGCACCTTTATCATTACCCCGTACAACGTGGATATCATGGGTGACCTGCTGGACGAGCTGGAGAACAATGGCGCATTCTATTGATCCGGCAGCCGGTGCGGTGCGCGGCTTTGTGCCCGCCCGCAACGATGAGGAACGCTATCTCATGCGGCATATCGAGGATCTTGCCGATGCGGCTTTTTCCCGCGGCATAGCCCGGTACTCCGCGTTCCTCAGCGACCGGGAACAGGATCTTGCCCGGGCGGCACTGGGGCGTGCCGGTGTGCGGGACGGCTGGCGTTTTGACGGCGGCTGGCCCGAAGCCGAGCGCCGGGTGCTTTGTCTGGAGCCGGAGTACAGCTACGGCGAGTGTCCAGTGCGCTGTGTACAGCTGCAGTGCCGGGCGCTGCCCGGTGCGGCGCTTCCGGTGCACAAGGACTATCTGGGCAGCCTGATGGGGCTTGCCCTCAAGCGCGAAGCACTGGGCGATATTCTGCTGCCCGCCGATGCGCCGGGCACAGCCTATGCGTTCGCGCTGGAGCCGGCGGCAAAGCTTATCTGCCGGGAGCTGTGTCAGGCGGGACGCACCGAGGTGTCCACCCGTCTTTTGGAGCCGGAAGAGATCCCGGCTTTCCCGGTGCCGGAGCGGCAGCTGCTCACTGCCACCGTGTCCTCCCTGCGGCTGGACGCGGTGCTTTCTGCCATGCTGCACGTCAGCCGCGGTACTGCTGCGGAGCTGATCGAAGCGGGCAGGGTAGAGATCAACCATCTGCCGGTAGAAAAGCCCCATGCCCCCGTATACGAGCAGGATGTGTTCACCGTGCGCGGCAAGGGCCGCTTCCGGCTGACCGCATTGCCCGGGAAAAGTAAAAAAGATCGTTCGATCATTGAGTTCTTTCAATATTAAAAGCTATGGGAGGAAATGACTATGCTGACTCCGCAGGATGTCCGCTCTGTACAATTTGAAAAAAACCTCCGCGGCTACCGTACAGAGGACGTGGATCGTTTTCTGGACAAGGTCGAGGAGCAGCTGCAGCAGAACGATGCGCAGGCAGAGCAGCTGCGCAAGCAGATCGCAGATCTGACCGCAGAGAACCAGAAGCTCAAGGGCGAGCTGCAAAGCTTTGAGGCTGACGGCGATATGCTCAAGAGTGCGCTGATCAATGCTCAGCGCATGGGCGAAAACGTGATCCGCGAAGCAAACCAGAAGGCTGAGGAGATCATCCACCGCGCAAACCTGCGGGGCGATGATATCATCCGCGATGCCAACGAGCTGCTGCAAAAGGCAAGCGACCGCGCAGACGAGATCGAGAACGAAGCTAATGAGAAGCGTATGGCGGAGGAGCGGGAGTACGACCGCGTCCGTCTGGAGGTCACCCGCTTCAAGGCCGATGTGCTCAATTTGTACCGCAGCCATGTGGAGTCTTTGAGCCGTCTGCCGGAGTTCCAGAAGGAAACCAAGGAAGCTGCACAGGACGCCCCCGCACAGGACGCAGAGCCTGCGCAGGAGACTGCCGCAGAGCAGCCCGCTGCACAGCCTGATGCTGCCCCCGCAGCCGACGCTGCAGCAGCTCCGGCCGAGCAGCCTGCCGAAACGACCAAAACCACCGAACCTGCCGCCCCTGCCGATGACGACAAGGCGGCTGACAGCAGCGAGGATTTCTGGGCAAAGGACGAAAGCCAGCTCAAGCTGGACCCGCCTCCTGCTGATATGAAGCCGGACGAGCCGGACTATGATGCTTTTCAGGGCGTCAAGTTCAGCGAGTAAGGCACCCAACGCAAAAATAGAGGAGAGTGTAAACCATTGGCTAAGAACAAATCGCAGTACGACAGTACGTTGAATCTGCCCAAGACCCTGTTCGAGATGCGTGCCGGCCTGCCCAAAAAGGAACCGGTCATGCTCAAGGATTGGGACGACAACGACCTGTACAACCAGCTCATGAAGCACAATGAGGGCAAGCCCCAGTTCATTCTGCACGACGGCCCTCCGTATGCAAACGGCAATATCCACATGGGCACTGCCCTGAACAAGATCATCAAGGATATCATCATCCGCGAAAAGAACATGGAGGGCTATCAGGCTCCCTATGTGCCCGGCTTTGATACCCACGGCCTGCCCATTGAGTTGAAGGCTCTGTCCTCGGTCGGCGACAAAAAGAAGGACATCTCCAAGCTGGAGCTGCGCCAGATCTGTGAAAAGTTTGCCACCGAGCATATCGACATCATGAGCGACCAGTTCAAGCGTCTGGGCGTTATCGGTGACTTCGAGCACCCCTACCTGACCCTGAAGCCTGAGTTTGAAGCGCGTCAGATCGAGATCTTCGGCGAGATGGCCAAGAAGGGCTACATCTACAAGGGCCTCAAGCCCGTGTACTGGTGCCCGGACTGCCGCACCGCGCTGGCAGAAGCCGAGATCGAGTACGGCGAGGACGACTGCGATTCTATCTTTGTGCGTTTCCACGTCTCGCAGGATCCTAACGGTGTTCTGGCAAAGTACGGCATCCCCATGGATAAGACCTATTTCGTCATCTGGACCACCACCACCTGGACCCTGCCCGCCAACGAGGCTATCTGCCTGAACGGTCAGTTCGAGTACTCCTTCGTCAAGATCGGCGAGGAGTACCACATCATGGCCACCGATCTGGTCAAGAGCGTCATGGACGCCTGCCACATCGAGAACTACGAGATCGTGGGCCAGCCCGTTTCCGGCGCTGAGTTCGAGCTGATGCGCTACAACCACGTCTACCTGCCCAAGGAGGGCTGGGTCATTCTGGGCGACCACGTCACGCTGGAAAGCGGTTCCGGCTGTGTGCACACCGCAGGCGGCCACGGCGTGGACGACTTCAACGTCTGCCAGAAGTATCCGCAGGTGCCTATCACCGTGCCTGTGGACGACGGTGGTTACCTGACCGAGCTGGCCGGTAAGTACGCTGGCCAGCGTGTGTGGGCAGCCAACAAGACCATTTTGGCCGACCTGACTGCTTCTGGCGCTGTGATGGGTCAGGTGCACATCAAGCACCAGTACCCCCACTGCTGGCGCTGCCACAACCCCATCATCTTCCGCGCTACCGAGCAGTGGTTCTGCTCCATTGCCAAGTTCCGCGAGGACGTGTACAAGGCCATTGATACCGTCACCTGGATGCCGGATTGGGGTCATGACCGCATGACCGGTATGGTGCGTGACCGCAACGACTGGTGCATCAGCCGCCAGCGCACTTGGGGCGTGCCCATCCCCGCCTTCTACTGCAAGAAGTGCGGCACCTACCACATTACCGATGCTACCATCAAGGCTGTCAGCGCCCTGTTCCGCAAGGAAGGCTCTGACGCATGGTATAAGTACGATGCCGAGCAGATCATCCCCGCAGGCGAAGTGTGCGAGAAGTGTGGCGCTTCCGAGTGGGAGAAGGACACCGACATCATGGACGTCTGGTTCGACTCCGGCTCTACCCACGCCGCCGTGCTGGACGAGCGTCCCGAGCTGCGTTTCCCCGCCGATATGTATATGGAAGGCGGCGACCAGTTCCGCGGTTGGTTCCAGTCCAGCCTGCTGACCAGTGTTGCAAGCAAGGGCTGTGCACCCTATAAGTCCGTGCTGTGCCACGGCTGGGTGGTGGACGAGCAGGGCAAGCAGATGCACAAGAGCGCCGGCAACGGCGTGGAGCCCAGCGAGATCATCAAGGACTACGGCGCAGATATCATCCGTCTGTGGGTGGCTTCTTCCGATTACACCGTGGACGTGCGTGCCGGCAAGAACATCTTCAAGCAGCTCAGCGAAGCTTACCGCAAGATCCGCAACACCGCCCGCTTTATTCTGGGCAATCTGGACGGCTTTGACCCCAACACCGATTGTGTGGCAGACGACCAGCTGCAGGATATCGACCGTTGGGCACTGGCTGCGCTGGATGACCTGATCGTCAACACCAACGCAGGCTACGCTGTGTACGACTTCAACAAGGTCTACCACGCCGTGTACAACTTCTGCGTGGTGGCTATGTCCAACTTCTATCTGGACGTCACCAAGGATCGTCTGTACTGCACCAACGGCGCAGCCCGCAAGGCAGCCCAGACCACCATGTACAAGATCCTTGTCGCTCTGGACAAGATCATTGCCCCCATCCTGTGCTTCACCAGCCAGGAGATCTGGGACTTCATGCCCAAGACCGAGGGTATGAACAAGTATGTGGTGTTCGAGCAGATGCCCAAGGCCGGCCAGTACGCCGCCGACGATGCTTTCAAGGCAAAGTGGGCACAGCTCATCGCCGTGCGCGACGAGGTCAAGAAGGTGCTGGAGCAGGCCCGTGCCGAAAAGCTGATCGGCGCTTCTCTGGAAGCTTCCGTCACCCTGTACTGCAACGATGCCGTCTATGACCTGCTGAACAGCATCCCCATGGACGAGCTGGCCGACCTGATGATCGTCTCCCATGTGGAGCTGGTCAAGGGTGAGGGCGGCGCTGCCAGCGCTGTCGAGGGTCTGGGCGTTGCAGCTGCACACGCCACCGGCGACAAGTGCGAGCGCTGCTGGAAGTACTCTGCTTCCATCGGCAGCCATCCTGCACACCCCACTCTGTGCGCACGCTGCGCCAGCGTTGTGGAAGCATAAGCGTCCCGCATCAATACAAATCTGTTTTGTAAAAAGGGCGGCGCTCCCTTGACCGGGGAGCGCCGTTTTTTATAACAGAAACGAGGTAGCTAATGGCATTTGTACTCTTCAATCTGGCGGCTGTGGCGGCACTGGTCGGCATCGACCAGCTGATCAAACTGTGGGCGGTGCAGGTTTTGCAGCCGGTAGGCGCTATGCCGCTCATCCCCCATGTGGTGGAGCTGCGGTTCGTGCTCAATCAGGGTATGGCTTTCAGTCTGCTCAGCGGCAAGCAGCTGTTCCTTATCATCGCCACAAGCGCGGCGCTGCTGGCGGTCGCCTATGGCCTGTTTTTCCGCAGCCGCAGCAAACGCTTGCAGCAGGCAGCGCTGGTGCTGGTGCTGGGCGGCGGCATCGGCAACCTGATCGACCGTGTGCTCAACGGCGAGGTAGTGGACTACATCAACCTGCTGTTCATGCGGTTTGCTGTGTTCAATTTTGCGGATATCTGTGTTTGCGTGGGCGTGGCACTGTGGGTGCTGGTGATCTTTCTGGATGAGCTCCATGCCAATGATGCCGCCAAGGAGCAATAAACCATGGAACAGCGTGAATTTATCGTAGAGCAGGAGACTGCCGGGCAGCGCATCGACCGCTTTCTCAGCGGCGAGGACACCGGCCTGTCCCGCTCGGCGCTGCAAGCGCTGGTGGCCGAGGGTCATGTGCAGTGCAACGGCAAGGCTGTGGCCAAAAGCCTGAAACTCAAGGCAGGAGACACCGTGCTGCTGGAGATCCCTGACGCAAAGCCCATCGAGGCTGTGCCGCAGGATATCCCGCTGGATATCGTCTACGAGGACGCCCACCTGCTGGTGGTCAACAAGCCCAAGGGCATGGTGGTGCACCCCGCACCCGGCAACCCGGACGGCACGCTGGTCAACGCCCTGCTGTGGCACTGCAAGGGCAGCCTTTCCGGCATTGGCGGCGAGATCCGCCCTGGCATCGTCCACCGCATTGATAAGGACACCAGCGGCCTGCTTGTGGTGGCAAAGGACGACGCCACCCACATCGGCCTTTCCCAGCAGATGGCGGTGCACAGCGTGGAGCGCGCCTACCAGACGGTGGTCTACGGCGGCTTTGCGCAGGACGAGGGCTTTGTGGAAGCAAACCTTGGCCGCAGCAAGACCGACCGCAAAAAAATGGCGGTCTACCCGGCCACCGAGCCTCACACCAAGTACGCCTACACCGGCTACAAGGTGCTGGAGCGGCTGGGCGAGTTCACTCTGCTGGAATGCCGCCTAAAAACCGGCCGCACCCATCAGATCCGCGTACACATGGCCTCCATCCACCATCCGGTAGCGGGGGACCCGGTGTACGGCCCTCACAACTGCATCACCAGCTTGCACGGCCAGTGCCTGCACGCCAAAACGCTGGGCTTTATCCACCCCATCACCGGGGAGCAGCTGCGGTTCGATTCCGAGCTGCCGGACTACTTTACCCATTTTCTCGCAACACTCAGGAGGAAAAACACATGAACGATTCTCTGGCATCCACTCTGGTGCTTTGTGATCTGGATAACCTGCTGCTGGGCGAGGATGGCAATCTGACCCAGGTGGTGCGGGATGTTTTGCAGTTGTTCAGCAGCCGCGGCGGCAGACTGACTGTTTTTTCGCAGCGCTCTCCGCGCGCCGTGCGCTCCATTCTGGGCAGCGTGCGTCTGGCAGCGCCTGCGCTGGTGTGCGGCGGCACCATGGCCTACCACTATGCCGACGGCAACCGGGTGCCCCTGTGCAGCTTTGCCCAGCAGCAGGAGCTTTTTACCTGCCTGCCGGATACCCCCGGCGTGGGTGTCGCCGTGCAGATGCAGGACGGCACCACCCGGGTGCTGCGCATGAGCAATGCGTTGGAGCGCCATCTGCGGCAGGAGTGGACCCCGTATCTGCTGGCAAACGCCGCCGACATCCGCCCCGAGCAGGTGCTGCGGGTGTTGCTGTATCAGGACAGCAAGTCTGTACCCCTGATCTCGCTGGCAGAAAAGTCCATCGGGGATCGTGTTGCCCTGCTGGGCGAGCGTATCGCCCCGGACACTCTTGTCCTTACCCCCAAGCGCATCTCCGGCCGGGAAATGCTGGACACCGTCTGCGCCATGGCGCAGGTGGGCGCGGAGCAGGTTCTTGCGCTGGCGGGCGGTCAGCCCATGCTGGAACTGGTGCAGGCTGTGGAGCATAGCGCAGTGGCAGCCGATGCCCCGGCAGAGCTGCGCCTTGCCGCCGAGCAGATCACCCTGACGGATGCCGCCGGTGGCGCTGCTGTGGAGGTTTTGTACCGCATGGTGCGTGCTGCTGAAAAATCCGTGTAAAATTTGTGCAAAGCCCTCTGCTATTTTCCCGCAGAGGGCTTTCTTTTTAGCAAAAAATCAGGTAGAATGGGGAGGAGGACCTATGCCGAACCAAAAGCACCGCGAGGGGCTGTTTTTTCTGCTGTGCCTTGCCGCCGCAGGGATCTGTGCAGGGCTGGCGTTCCGGTTTGCAGTGCCGCTGCAAGCACAGACCCCGCAGACACTGCCGGACACAAAGGCGCTGGCGGCGTACACACAGGTGGAGCTAAACACAGCCGATGCAGATGCCTTGTGCACCCTGCCCGGTGTCGGCCCACGCAATGCACAGGCTATTCTGGACTACCGGGCGCAGTACGGTCCGTTTGCACAGGTGGAGGATGCCGCGCAGGTGCCGGGCATTACCCAAGCAATGGTGGATTCATGGGCAGGGCAGGCGTATGTCCGCTAGGGCGCAGCCCGCTTTCTGCCTTGGTCAAAGAGGAAATACGGAGATATATTGTTATGAGTGACGAATCGATCTTTATCAACCGCGAACTGAGCTGGCTGGATTTCAACCGCCGCGTTCTGGCGCTGGGCAAGGACAAAAACGTCCCGCTGGGCGAGCGGATCAAGTTTCTGGCAATTTACGGCTCCAATCTGGACGAGTTTTTCATGGTGCGCGTGGGCTCCTTGCAGGAGCGCGCAAACCTTGAGCAGAGCAAGACCAAAAAGGAAAAGCGGGAAAACAAGACCAACATGACCGCCGCCGAGCAGCTGGCCGCCATTATGCCCAAAACGGCGCAGCTGCAGGAGGAATGCGATAAATTCTACGCAAAGGCGCTGGAAAATCTGGCAGAGAACGGCTACCATAAGGTGGATTTCGACCACCTGACCAAGGAAGAAGAGCATCTCTGGAAAAAATACTTCCAGTCGGAACTGTTCCCCATCCTCAGCCCGCAGATCGTAGATAACCGCCACCCGTTCCCGTTTTTGCGCAACAAGGAGATCTACCTTGGCGTGCTGCTCAAGGAAAAGCACACACAGGAGCAGAGCCTTGGCATCGTACCCATCTCCAGCCAGATGGAGCGGATGCATTTTATCAAAAAGGACGGCGCTGTGCAGTTTGCCCTCACCGAAGAGCTGGTGCTGCACTATGCGTCCAACATCTTCGGCAAGGATTCTATTCAGGAAAAATGTCTGTTCCGGGTCACCCGCAACGCGGATATCGATGTAAAAGAGGGCATGATGGATCACGATATTGATTATCGCGAGATCATGACCGAGCTGCTCCGGCGCCGCCGCAAGCTGGCCGCTGTCCGTTTGCAGATCACGCCCGCCCCCGCACCGGAGGTGGAGCGGCTGCTGTGCAGCCGTCTGGAACTGACCCGCAAGCGGGTGTTCTTGCAAAAGAGCCCGCTGGACCTGAGCTTCTTCTTTAAGCTTTCCGGCCGCATGGAGACCGAGGGTCACCCGGCGCTGTTTTACACCCCCGCACGCCCCATGCTGCCGCCGCCGGACTATGATCTTGCCACTGAGGTGCAGAAGCATGACGTGCTGCTCAGCTATCCGTACCAGTCCATCCGTCCCTTTATCACCATGCTCAAAAAGGCCGCACAGGACCCGGACGTCATCTCCATCAAGATGACTCTCTACCGCATGGCGCGGGAGTCTCAGATCGTGCAGGCACTGATGGAAGCCGCCGAAAACGGCAAGGAAGTGGTGGCGCTGGTGGAATTGCGCGCCCGCTTTGACGAGCAGAACAACATCGACTGGTCCAAGCAGCTGGAAAGCGCCGGCTGCACCGTCATCTACGGCTTCGAGGACTACAAGGTGCACTCCAAGCTGACCCTCATCACCCGCAAGGGTGCAGAGGGCTACTCCTACATCACCCAGATCGGTACCGGCAACTACAACGAAAAAACCAGCGAACTGTATACCGATTATTCCTTCATCACCGCAGACGAGCGCATCGGCGAGGAAGCCTCCAAAGTGTTCCGCAATCTGGCCGTGCAGCAGCTCACCGAGGAAAGCGACAAGATGCTGGTTGCCCCGCTGCGCTTCAAGAGCGTGCTGCTGGACGAGATGGATCACGTCATCGCTGCCGCCCGCATGGGCCGCCCGGCTTCCATGATCCTGAAAAACAACTCCATCAGCGACCGGGATATCATCCTGAAATTGCAGGAAGCCAGCTGCGCCGGGGTGCGCATTGATATGATCGTGCGCGGCATCTGTTGCGTGCGCGCAGAGGTGCCCGGCAAGACCGAGAATCTGCACATCCGCAGTCTGGTGGGACGGTATCTGGAGCATGGCCGCATTTACAGCTTCTTTGATGGCACCCACACCCGCATCTACATTGCTTCCGGTGACTTCCTCACCCGTAATACTGAGTGCCGTGTGGAGGTAGGCGTGCGGGTGGAGGATCCTGTTCTGGTGCAAAAGCTCACCGATATCCTTCAGCTGCAGCTGCGGGATAACGTCAACGCCCGGGTCATGGATGCCAGCGGCAGCTATCAAAAGGTGAAGCCCGCCGAGGGTGAGCCGCTGGTCAACGGCCAGATGGGTATGTACGAGCTGCTGCGCAACGACTGGCAGCGCCCCGAGCCGTGGAAGTGCACCACCTCCGCCCCGGAAACGGAAAAACCGGCGGCAGTCTGTCAGGAAGTTACCGTGGAACAGCTCAAACAGGAGCTGCCCCATGTGTTCCAGCCCGCACCGGAAAAGGCAGAGAATGCCGCCCCGGCGGCGCAGCAGCCCGACCACTACGAGGCACTGGAACAGATGCTGAACAACAAGCCCCGCGCTGCGCAGCCCGCGCCGAAAACGCCCGCTGCACCCCGCCCGGCTGCAAAGCCTGCTGTCACCACGCCCAAGAAAAAGAGCCTGCTGGAACGCATCGGGAACTTTTTCCGGCGCTGAGCTGTAAAATCATGTAAACCAAAACCGGAGCTGCTGCGCAGAGATTTGTGCGGCGGCTCTGCTTTTTTGTTTGTGTTCTCCTGTCTGCCGCTTGTGCATACACTTTTCAGGATAGGAGGGCGGGCGTATGCGGGTAAAACGGAGCGGACAGGCAGCAAAAATACGCAGACGGCGGTGGGGTATCATGGCACTTGTGCTGGCAGGGCTGGCACTCTGTCTGCTGGCAGCTTTGCCGGTGCAGGCTGCCCGGAACACGCAAAAGCACTGCTTTCCGCTGGATACCACGGCGTGGCGCGTCTCGGACGCCTACGGCGCGCGGACAGACCCCTTTACCGGCAAGTCTGCGTTCCATCGGGGACTTGACCTTGCCTGCGCGGCGGGCACGGCAGTGCAAGCGGTGCAGGGCGGGGTAGTGACTGCGGCGGCATACAGCCCAAGCTACGGCAACCATCTGCGCATCCTGCACCCGGACGGCTGCGAGACCCGCTACGCACACCTGCAATACCTCTATGTCCGCCCGGGAGAAGTGGTGCAGGCCGGGCAGACGCTGGGCACAGTAGGGCAGACAGGCCGCGCCACCGGTGCGCACCTGCATCTGGAACTGTGGCAGCAGGGCGCTGCCTGCGACCCCGCCGCCCTGTTGGAGAATGCCCCGTGAACCGGCTGCGGGTGGGGAAGCTTGTATTCCGGGACCCGGTGCTGCTGTGCGGTGTGGTGTACCTGCTGCTCTACTTTGATGCCAGTGGCTTTCTGCGGCTGGGACTGCTGGCGGCTGTTTTGCACGAGCTGGGGCACATCCTTGTCTACTGCATCCAGCAAAGGCGTCTGCCGGTCATCGAGGTGACCATGACCGGTTTTTGTATGCGTACGGCAGGGGAGAGGTTCTCCCCACTCCAGAGGTTCGTGCTTGCTGCCGCCGGGCCCGCAGTCAATTTTGCCCTTGCCGGGGTATGGGCGGTGCGTCTTGCGCAAGCTGCTACCATCCGCGGCAGCGCGTTCTGGGCGGCGAATCTGCTGACCGGGCTGTTCAATCTGCTGCCGGTGCCGCCGCTGGACGGCGCACAGATGGCAGCGTGCGCAGGGGCACTCTGGCGGCAAAAATACGGAAAGTGTACACAAACCGCCGGAAACGATTGCAAAACCGGCACATTTGGGGTAAAATAAAAAGAACGCAAAAAACGGATTGTTTATGGAGGACCCGATGTTTGATCCCAAACTGAAAGAAGCGCTGGGACGGGTGCAGAAGCCCGGCCGCTATACCGGCGGCGAGCCCGGCAGTATCTATAAAGAAAAGGATAAGGTAGATGTGCGCTTTGCCTTCTGCTTCCCGGATACCTACGAGGTGGGAATGTCCTTTCTGGGCGAAAAGATCCTGTACGAACTGCTCAACAGCCACGAGAACTGGTGGTGCGAGCGCGCCTTTATGCCTTGGCTGGATATGAAGGCGGAGATGGAGCGCCTGCAGCTGCCGCTGTACACCATGGAGAGCAAAGACCCCCTCACGGCCTTTGACGCTGTGGGCTTTACCTTGCAGTACGAGCTTTCCTACACCAATATCCTTGCCATGCTGGACTTGGCTGGCATCCCGTTCTATTCCAAAGACCGTGACGACCGCTGGCCGCTGATCGTAGCGGGCGGCCCCTGCGCCTGCAACGCAGAGCCTATCGCGGATTTCTTTGACGTCATCCAGCTGGGCGAGGGCGAGAACCAGCTGCCCGCCATCTGCGCCGAGATCGAAAAGGCGAAAAAAGAGGGCATCTCCAAAAAGCAGCTGCTGCTCAACATTGCAAAGATCCCGGGCGTGTACATCCCGGCTTTCTACGATGTCACCTACCACGAGGACGGCAGAGTAAAGGCCATCACCCCCAACGAGCCGGGCATTCCGGCGCGCATCACCAAGGCCATCATCAAGGATCTGAACCAGTTCGCCCCGCCCACCAACTTTGTGGTGCCCATGGTGGGTGCCATTCAGGATCGCGCCAGCATCGAGGTGCTGCGCGGCTGCGTGCGCGGCTGCCGGTTCTGTCAGGCGGGCTTTCTGTACCGCCCCATGCGCCAGCGCGATGCCAGTTTGCTGAACAAGGCCGCACAGGATCTGTGCGCCAACACCGGCTACGAGGAACTGAGCCTTTCCAGCCTTTCTACCTCTGACCACGGTCAGCTGGAAGAGTTGCTGGATGATCTGAACGAGTGGGCACCCAAGGAGCACGTCAGCCTGTCGCTGCCCTCCCTGCGTGTGGACAACTTCTCCCAGAGCCTCATCGAAAAAACCACCAAGGTACGCAAGAGCGGCCTGACCTTTGCTGCCGAAGCCGGTACCCAGCGCCTGCGCAATGTCATCAACAAAAACGTCACTTGGGACGAGATCGAAAAGACCTGCACCATCGCTTTCAATGCGGGCTACACTTCGGTCAAGCTCTACTTCATGATGGGTCTGCCCACCGAGACCATGGAGGATATCGAGGGCATTGCCGAGACCGCCCAGAAGGTGGTAGACCTCTACTACAAGAACACGAACCACGCCAAGGGACGCGGCGTGCAGGTGACCATCAGCTGCGCCTGCTTTGTGCCCAAGCCCCACACCCCCTTCCAGTTCGTGCCCATGGATACCGCCGAGACCCTGCAGGCCAAGCAGAAGCACCTGCTGGAAAGCGTGCACAGCCGCAAGATCAAGGTGAACTACCACGACAGTACCACCAGCTTTTTGGAGGGCGTGTTCGCCAAGGGCGACCGCCGCCTTGCCCCGGTCATCGTGGAGGCTTATAAGCGCGGCTGCTACTTCGATGGCTGGGAAGAGTGCTTCAAGTACGATACCTGGATGCAGACCTTTGCAGATCTGGGTATCGACCCCGCCTTCTACTGCCAGCGCCCCATCGCGCTGGACGAGGTGACCCCGTGGTCGCATATGGACTACGGCATCACCCACGAGTATCTGGTGCGGGAGTACAACAAGGCTCTGGCTGCCCAGACCACCCCGCCCTGCAACCGTGCCTGCAACGCCTGCGGTGCCAACCATCTGTTAGGAGGTCCCTGCTTTGATTACAGTCAGAATCTCGTTTGAAAAGAAAAATGAAGCCTCCTATATCTCCCTGCTGGACTTGCAGCGGGTGATGCAGCGGGTGCTCAAGCGCAGCGGTCTGCCGGTGTGGCATACGCTTGGCTTTAACCCCCATATCTACATGACCTTTGCCTGCCCGCTCTCGCTGGGACAGGAGAGCGAGTGCGAGTGCGTGGACGTCAAGACCGAAGCCGAAGCCCCGGATTTTGCCCAGTGGCAGACCGCCCTCAACGCCATCATGCCCGCCGGTATCCATGTTACCCGGGTAGCTCCGGTGGAGATGAAGGCGGACAGCATCGCCTTTGCCTGTTACCGCATCAGCTACCCGGCGGCTGCCGCTGCGGTGCTGGAGCAGTATAATGCACTGGAAACAGCCCCTGTGGAAAAGCACAGCAAGCGCGGCAAAAAGATCATAGACCTTAAAGAGCATATCCCGCAGCTGCGCTATACCGCACTGGGGGACACTGTGCAGCTGGAACTTTGCCTGCCCGCCGCGCAGGAGCTGAACCTGAACCCCTCGCTGCTCACCGGTTTTCTGGAAGAAAAGTTCGGCCTGCCAGCCGCAAGCGCCAATATCCTGCGCACCAAATTTTTGACGGCAGACCGGCAGCTATTTGCCTGAAGCGGCGCAAAAGTCCGTCTATCAGGCAAAACAGAAAATTTTTGCAAGATTTTTCGCCAAATTGCTTGCATTCAAGCCGGTTTTGTGCTATCCTATTAGGGCGTTAGTGTCCGCTGAGACCACAGCGGGGTTAATGACAAGTATTTATCATTAAACGGGCGGTCCTCTGACGGCTATGCCGTGCATGAACGTCTAAAAACAAATGGAGGATTCAAAAATGGACGCACTGAAGATTATTTCTGAAGGCAGCATCAAGGCTGAAAAGCCTCAGTTCAACGTTGGCGATACCGTCCGCGTTGATGTTCGTATCAAGGACGGCGACCGTGAGCGCATTCAGGCCTTTGAGGGCACTGTCATTGCTAAGAAGCACGGCGGCGTTGCAGAGACCTTCACCGTTCGCCGCGTGGCTTACGGTGTCGGCATCGAGCGTGTCTTCCCCGTCAACAGCCCCTTCGTTGAGAAGGTCACTGTTGTCCGCAAGGGCAAGGTCCGCCGCGCAAAGCTGTTCTATCTGCGTGGCCGTACGGGCAAGGCTGCCAAGGTCAAGAGCGATATTTGATCATCCCCGATTTGAAACCGGGAGAAAAGGGACAACTTGTTGTCCCTTTTTTCTTTTTCAAAGCCCGGGCGTATGTGTAAAATCAGGAAAGGCTGGTGGCTAAGCTATGGAAAAACAGCAGCAGTCTGCCCCCGCAGTGCGCGGACAGGGCATACTGGAATGGTACGAAGCGCTTATCTCCGCAGCGCTGGTGCTGGTACTGATCTTTTCGTTTTTCTTCCGCATCATTCAGGTGGACGGGCGCTCTATGGTGCCCACCCTGACCCACGGCGATAAGCTCATTGTCTGGGCGGCAGGCTACACCCCGCAGCGGGGCGATGTGGTTATCGTGGACAGCTACACCGTCTACGGTAAGCCGTTGGTCAAGCGGATCATCGCCAAGGGCGGCGACACCATCAGCATCGACTACGACGCCGGTACGGTCACGGTGAACGGCGAACTTTTGCAGGAGGACTACATTGCAGCCCCTACCTATCTGGGCTACGATGTGCAGTTCCCGTTCACGGTGCCTGAGGGCACCCTCTTTGTAATGGGGGACAACCGCAACGAATCGCTGGACAGCCGCTCCTCCTATGTCGGCTGCATTGACGAGCGTGATATTCTGGGCAAGGTGCTGCTGTGCTTTATGCCCTTTACAGATTTTGAGGTGGTAAAATGAACGAAATGGATACCCGGTTTGCAAACCAGTACAATATTCAGTGGTTCCCGGGCCACATGACCAAGACCCTGCGCATGATGGAGCAGGAGATCCAGCACGTTGATGCCAGCCTTGTGCTGCTGGATGCGCGCATTCCGCTTTCCAGCCTGAACCCGGAGATCGAGCGCATCACCGACCGCAAGCCAAAGCTCTATGCGCTGAACAAGGCCGACCTTGCCGACCCGGCTGTGACTGAGGAGTGGATCCACTACTTCCACGCTGCAGATGCCGGCTGCGTGGCCATCAGCGCCAAGCAGAAGGGCGGCGCAAACGCCGTGAAGGTGGCTATTGAAAAGGAACTTTCCGGCCTGCTGGAGCGCCGCCAGAACCGCGGCATGGGCGGTGCCAAAACGCAGGTGATGCTGTGCGGCATCCCCAACGTGGGCAAATCCACCTTTATCAACACCTTTGCAGGCTCTGCCCGCGCCAAGGCGGCAGACCGCCCCGGCGTGACCAAGGGCAAGCAGTGGGTCAGCACCGAAAAGTTTGATCTGCTGGATATGCCCGGCGTGCTGTGGAAAAAGTTCGATTCCAAGACCATCGCCTCCAATCTGGCCTTTATCGGCTCCATCAAGGACGATATTCTGGATGTGGAAGAGCTGGCCATGAACCTGCTGGACGAGGTGCGCCGCAACTATCCTGACCTTGTGGCACAGCGCTACAAGCTGGATGCCGAAACGCTGGCACTGCCGCCCTACGAGCTGCTGGAAGCCATCGGCCGCAAGCGCGGGCTGCTGGTGCGCGGCGGCGAGGTGAACACCGAGCGCTGCGCCATCATGCTGGTGGACGAGTTCCGCGCCTGCAAGTGGGGACGTATCTCTCTGGAGCGCCCGCCGCAGCGGGATGACCTGACCGATTTTGCCGAGGAGGACGAGGAATGAAGCGCCGCTCGGATGAGGAGATCTCGGCTCCGCTGTACGCCTTTGACGCTGAGGTGCGCAGCCAGTACGGCTGCTTTGCCGGTGTGGACGAGGCTGGGCGCGGCCCGCTTTGCGGCCCTGTTTGCGTAGCGGCCTGTATTCTGAACCCGGAAAACCCGGTGTACGGCATCAATGATTCCAAAAAGCTGACCGAGAAAAAGCGCGAAGCACTGTTTGATGAGATCTGCGAAAAAGCGCTGGCCTACCGCATCGTTTTTGTGGGGCCGGAGGTCATCGACCGGGAAAACATCCTGAACGCCACCATGGGCGGGATGCAGCAGGCAGTGGAGCAGCTGGACATCGTGCCCAATCTGGTGCTGGTTGACGGAAACCGCACCCCCGCAGGCTTGCAGATCCCGGCACAGCCGGTGGTCAAGGGCGATGCCACCAGCGCCAGCATCGGCGCAGCCTCGGTGCTGGCCAAGGTCAGCCGTGACCGCTATATGCTGGAACTGGATAAGCAGTACCCGCAGTATCAGCTGGCAAAGCACAAGGGCTACCCCACAAAGCTGCATTACGAGCTGATCGCGAAGTACGGCATCCAGCCGTTCTACCGCCGCAGCTTCCTTAAAAAGCAGGGCTACTGGCCGGAGAGCGGCAAATGAACCGCGCCGAGACCGGCCGCAGGGGAGAAGCTGCCGCTGCCCGCTGGTATCAGAAGCAGGGCGCGCAGCTGCTGGCGCATAATTATCATACCCGCATGGGAGAGCTGGATCTTGTGCTGCGGGAGTCGGACGGCACCATCGTCATCTGCGAGGTAAAGACCCGCAGCCAAGGGATGCTGCAACGCCCCGCTGCCGCCGTAGACCCGGCCAAGCAGCACCGGCTGATCTGCGCTGCACAAGGGTATTTGCAGCAGACCGGCCAAAGCGAAGAACCGGTGCGTTTTGACGTTGCAGAGGTAGTTCCTCTTGACAGCGGGCGCTGGATGGTACATATTATAAAGGGTGCCTTTCTCTGCGAGACCTAGGCAGAAACCGTGGCACCGGTGGGAAGTATGCGGCAAAACGAGGGTTTTGCCGTACAACCGGGAACGTGCCCGGCACGTTCCGTGGCGAAAAGGAGCGATGACCATGCAGTTTTTCAGTACCAGAGATCAGAACCGCAAAGTAACCTCTTCTCAGGCAATTGCACAGGGGCTGTCCGATGAAGGCGGTCTGTTTGTGCCGGAAAGTTTTCCGCAGGTGGATGTAAAAGCTCTGTGCGGGCTGGACTACCCCGCGCTGGCAGCCGCCGTTGTGCGGGAGTACCTGACCGATTATGACCCCGCGTTCCTGACCGAAGCCACCCGCAGCACCTATGGCGCTGCTTTTGGCGGCAAGGCAGGCTATCTTGCCCCGGTGGAAGGGGATACCTATGCCCTGGAGCTGTGGCACGGCCCGACCTGCGCCTTTAAAGATTACGCCCTGCAGCTGATGCCCAAGCTGCTGGTGGAAGCCAAAAAGAATCTGGGACGCACCGAAAAGACTCTGATCCTTGTGGCTACCAGCGGCGACACCGGCAAAGCTGCGCTGGACGGCTACCATGATATCCCCGGTGTGGAGATCGCTGTGTTTTACCCCACCGGCGGCACCAGCGAGATCCAGCGTTTGCAGATGGCAACGCAGGAGGGCGCGAATGTGGCGGTTTATGCCGTGCGCGGCAACTTTGACGATGCCCAGACCGGCGTAAAGAAGGTGTTCGGCGATAAGGCCATCGCTGCCGAGCTGGAAAAGCGGAACATCCGTCTTTCCAGCGCCAACTCCATCAACTGGGGCCGCCTTGTGCCGCAGATCGTCTACTATTTTGCCGCCTACGCCCAGCTGCTCAAGGCCGGGAAGATCACCTTTGGCGACGAGGTGGACTTCTGCGTACCCACCGGCAACTTCGGCGATATCCTTGCCGGTTATTACGCAAAGCAGATGGGTCTGCCTGTGGGCAAGCTGGTCTGCGCCTCCAACGAGAACAACGTGCTGACCGATTTCCTCACCACCGGTACTTACACCGCAAAGCGGGAGTTCTTCAAGACTACCTCGCCCAGCATGGACATTCTGGTGTCCTCCAATCTGGAGCGCCTGCTGTACCATGTGACCGGCAGCGATGCCGAGGTGGCAGGCTTTATGCAGCAGCTGGCTGCCACCGGCAGCTACACCGTCCGTCCCGAGACGCTGGCCGCTATTCAGCAGACCTTCTCCTGCGGCTGGAGCAGCGAGGACGAGGTGGCAGGGGAGATCCGTGCCCGCTACGAAAAGGATGGCTACCTGTGCGATACCCACACCGCCGTGGCCTTCCATGTGGCTGCACAGAAAAAGCGTCAGGGCGTGCCCATGGTGGTGCTTTCCACCGCATCGCCCTTCAAGTTCCCCCGCAGTGTGCTGAGCGCACTGGGCAAAGCTGCCCCGGAAAACGATTTTGAAGCCATGCAGCAGCTGGAGGCTGCCACCGGTCATGCCGCACCGGCAAGCCTTGCCGCTCTGCGCAGCAAGCCGGAGCGCTTTGATACGGTCATTGCCCCGGAACAGATCGCCGAGGTGGCGCTGGGCTATCAGGCATAAGCTTCTGCGGACAGACAGAACAGGAGTAAACAGACTATGGCACTTTTTGTGCTTGGCGATCCCCATCTTTCTCTGGGCGCATCCAAGCCGATGGATATCTTTCCCGGCTGGAACGATTATGTGGACAGGCTGGAGAAAAACTGGCGCAAGCTCATCACCCCGCAGGACACCATCGTGCTGGCGGGGGATATCAGCTGGGCTATGCGCCTGACCGATACCCGCAAGGACTTTGCCTTTTTGCAGCAGCTGCCCGGGCAGAAGATCATCATGAAGGGCAACCACGATTACTGGTGGTCCACCGCCAACAAGATGAACGCCTACCTCAAGGCCGAGGGCTTTGATACCCTGCATATCCTGCACAACAATTCTTACAGTGTGGAGGGGTACGCCATCTGCGGCACCCGCGGCTGGCTGTTCGATGTGGGGGAACCCCATGATGAAAAGGTGATGAACCGCGAGATCGGCCGTCTGCGCATGAGTTTGCAGGCTGCGGAGCCCGGGCTGGAAAAGCTGGTGTTCCTGCACTATCCGCCGGTCTACACCGGCACCAGTGCCCCGGAGATCGTAGCCACCCTGAAGGAGTTCGGCATCAAGACCTGCTTCTACGGGCATCTGCATGGCAACGCCATCCGGTTTGCCGTACAGGGCGAGGTGGACGGCATCCGGTACAAGCTGGTAAGTGCCGATGGCCTGCGTTTCTGCCCCTACCGCATCAATTAACGGTGATAGAAAAGGGCAAAAACGACAAAATTTAAAAATTTGGTATGGCAATTGTGTCCAGAGCGTGCTATAATAAGTTTTGACGCGATTGTTGCACCCAATTGAGCGCGCGCGTCCCCGCATTCCGTGTGCATACAGCAAGGACGTGGTGCGCGGTTGCCCCGGGCAAAAACTTCCTGCCCTGAGCAATAGAATATTTGAGTGGAGGATAAACAAATGAATCTCATCAAGTGTGAAAAGCTCGAGAAGAGCATGGCAGAACTGCAGTTCTCCATCGACGCAGAAGCTTTCAAGAAGGCTGTTGCCGATGTTTTCAAAAAAGAGGGCAAGAAGTACCCTGTGCAGGGCTTCCGCAAGGGCAAGGCTCCCAAGGCTCTGATCGAGAAGATGTACGGCGCAGACGTCTTTACCTATGACGCCATCAACGAGCTGTTCCCGGAGGCTTTCGAGGCTGCCGTTAAGGAAGCCGGCGTGGAGCCCGTGGGCCGTCCTGAGGTCACCGTGGATTCTGCCAGCGAGGCAGAGGGCGCTACCCTGACCGTTAAGGTCGCCGTGAAGCCCGAGGTCAAGGTTGGCAGCTACAACGGTCTGACCGTGGAAAAGACTGTCCATACTGTTACCGACGAGGCTGTGGACGCTGAGCTGAAGCGTGTGCAGGAGCGCAACGCCCGTGAGCTGACCCGTGAGGGCGCTGCTCAGGATGGCGATATCGCTGATATCGACTTCGAGGGCTTTGTGGACGGTGTCGCATTCGAGGGCGGCAAGGCTGAGCACTACAACCTGACTCTGGGCAGCGGCAGCTTCATCCCCGGCTTTGAGGAGCAGGTCGTTGGCCACTCCGCCGGCGAGGAGTTCGATGTGAACGTCACCTTCCCCACCGAGTATCAGGCTGCTGAGCTGGCTGGCAAGGCTGCTGTCTTCAAGATCAAGCTGCACGAGGTCAAGTACAAGGAGCTGCCCGCTCTGGATGATGAGCTGGCAAAGGACTGCTCCGAGTACGACACTCTGGACGAGTTCAAGGCTTCCATCCGCAAGAACAATCAGGAGCAGCTGGACAAGCAGGACGATCTGGCTGTCGAGAATGCTCTGGTCGATCAGGTCATCGAGAGCATGGAGGGCGAGATCCCGCAGGCTATGTACGATGTCCGCATGGACGAGATGGTCAACGACTTTGCTTTCCGTGTGGAGCAGCAGGGTCTGCGTCTGGAGGACTACCTGAAGTATATGGGTCAGTCCATGGAGCAGTTCCGCGCCGCTTTCATGCCGCAGGCTGAGAAGCAGGTCAAGATCGGTCTGGCTCTGGAGGCTGTTGCCGCTGCTGAGCACATCGAGGCTTCCGAGGACGAGATCAATGCCGAGATCAAGCGCATTGCTGACCAGTACAAGATGGAAGAGGACAAGGTTCGTGAGCTGGTCAATCTCGAGGATCTGAAGCAGGATCTGGCTCGCACCAAGGCCATCGACTTCATCAAGAGCCACGCCAACATCGTGGAGAAGCCCGCAGAGGCTGAGAAGGCTGCTGACGCTGAGTAATCAGTGCCGGGCCCTATAAAGCGCCGCAGGCGTTTTATCAAAGGTTGTTAAAATTGACCGGTACGGCTGAACTTTACAAGGGGACCCGTATCGGTCAATTTTGCCAATAAACTTAAACCATTTCAGGAGGCGAACTTTATGAGTTTTGTTCCTTACGTTGTCGAGCAGTCGGCGCACGGAGAGCGTTCCTACGATATTTTCTCTCGTCTGCTGAACGATCGCATCATCGTGCTGAGCGAGGATGTCAACGATACCACCGCAAGCCTTGTGGTGGCGCAGCTGCTGTATCTGGAAGGGCAGGACCCGGATAAGGACATCAGCCTGTATATCAACAGCCCCGGCGGCTCCATCAGTGCCGGTATGGCCATCCACGACACCATGCAGTATATCAAGTGCGACGTTTCCACCATCTGCATGGGCATGGCTGCCTCTATGGGCGCATTTCTGCTGGCAAGCGGCACCAAGGGCAAGCGCTTTGCGCTGCCCAACGCCGAGATCATGATCCACCAGCCGCTGATCGGCGGTCAGGGCGGCGGCCTTTCCGGCCAGACTACGGATATCAAGATCCATGCTGAGCACATGGTCTATATCCGCGATAAGATGAACCGGATGCTCAGCGAGTACACCGGCCAGCCGCTGGAAAAGATCCAGCAGGACACCGAGCGCGACAACTACCTTACCGCGCAGCAGGCAAAGGAATACGGCCTGATCGATGAGGTCATTGCCCACCGGTAAACCGCTATAATCTATCCAGGATAAGGAAAAACAGCTATGGCAAATAACAATTCCGGCAAAAACGAAAAGGATCTGGTTTGCAGCTTTTGCGGCAAGCATCAGGACGAAGTGGAGCGCATGATCATTGGCCCCGGGGTCAATATCTGCAGCGAGTGCATCGGCCTGTGCCACGATCTGCTCTCTGACAAGCCGGATCAGCCCAAAAGCGCCCGTCCGGGACGCGGAAGCGCAAGCCGCGCCCATGTCCAACCCGCTGCCGCAGATCTGGATATCAACATCATGACCCCGGCCGAGATCAAGGATGGTCTGGATCAGTATGTCATCGGTCAGGACGAGGCAAAGCGTGTGCTGTCCGTTTCGGTCTACAACCACTATAAGCGCATCCTCAGCGGCAAGGGCGGCGATGTGGAGCTGCAAAAGTCCAACGTGCTGCTGCTGGGCCCCTCCGGCGTGGGCAAGACCCTGTTGGCACAGACACTGGCCAAGATGCTGGGCGTGCCCTTCGCAATTGCGGATGCCACCACCCTTACCGAGGCCGGTTATGTGGGCGAGGACGTGGAGAACATTCTGCTCAAACTGATCCAGGCGGCAGATTTTGACGTGCAGAAGGCACAGATCGGCATCATCTACATTGATGAGATCGATAAGATCACTCGCAAGAGCGAAAACCCCTCCATCACCCGCGATGTGGGCGGCGAGGGTGTGCAGCAGGCACTGCTGAAGATCTTGGAGGGTACTGTCAGCAACGTGCCGCCGCAGGGCGGCCGCAAGCACCCGCAGCAGGAGTTCATCCAGATCGACACCACCAACATCCTGTTCATCTGCGGCGGTGCCTTTGATGGTCTGGACAAGTATATTCTGCGCCGCACCGATAAGTCCGCGCTGGGCTTCGGCAGTGCGCTGAAGGATAACTCCACCGAGGCCGAGCGCGCTTTGCTGCGCAAGGTAGAGCCCCACGATCTGGTCAAGTTCGGCCTGATCCCGGAGCTGATCGGCCGTCTGCCGGTCATCACTGTGCTGGATGATCTGGACGAGGATGCATTGGTACGCGTGCTCAAGGAGCCCCGCAACAGTCTGGTCAAGCAGTACAAGGAACTGCTGGGCATGGATAACGTGGAGCTTACCTTCACGGACGAAGCCCTGCACGCCATTGCCCGCAAGACCATCGAGCGCAAGACCGGTGCCCGCGGTCTGCGCAGCGTGATGGAAAGCATTCTGCTGCCCATCATGTACGAGGTGCCCAGCGATGCCACCATCATCCGCGTGACCGTGGACGAGGACACTGTGGAGGGCGGCGAAGCACATCTGGAATACGGCGCTGTGCGCAAACGCTATAAAAATCAGGTCGCTCTCAGCTGACGGCATTGCCGCACAGCAGGGGAGCGCACCCGCCTGAAAGCCCTGTTTCGAAAGCTTTTTGCTTTTGGCAGGGCTTTTTGCTTTCAAATTCTTGTTTCTGACAGGAAAATGTACTATAATAGCAAAGTGTGGATCGTGCGGCGTGTGTTCTCTGGCAGGGGCATACCGCAAAAGACGAGCCATAGAATTGGGTAATAGGAAGTACTATAAAGGAGTGTGTATTCAATGGCAAATTATCACGAGATGGATCGCGCTGCGCTGACCGCTGAAAAGGCAGCGCTGGAACAGGCTTATAAAGAGTTTCAGGCAAAGGGTCTGAAGCTGAATATGGCACGCGGCAAGCCCGGCCCCCACCAGATGGATCTGGCAATGGACCTGCTGAAGATGACCGACTACACCACGGATGCAGGCACCGATGCCCGCAACTACGGCGAGCTGGAGGGTCTGAGCGAGGCCCGCGCCCTGTTTGCAGATGTGTTCGGCGTAAAGCCCAACGAGGTGTTTGTGGGCGGCAACTCCAGCCTGCAGCTGATGTATAACCTCATCAACATCGGTTATGTGTTTGGCTTCCCGGAGTCTCCCTGTCCGTGGTCTCAGGTGGAGAAGCGCAAGTTCCTCTGCCCGGTGCCCGGCTATGACCGTCACTTTGCCATCACCGAAGAGTTCGGCTTTGAGCTCATCAGCGTGCCCATGACCCCCAACGGCCCCGATATGGACGTTGTGGAAAAGCTGGTGGCAGAGGATGATACCATTAAGGGTATCTGGTGTGTGCCGCAGTACTCCAACCCCGATGGCTACACCTACAGCGATGAGACCATCGAACGCTTTGCCAAGATGAAGACCGCAGCCCCGGATTTCAAGATCTTCTGGGACGAGGCTTACATCGTCCATCACCTGACCGAGGAGATCATCGAGACTCCTGTTCTGCTGAACGTGAGCAAGAAGTACGGCACGCAGGATCGCGTGTTCATGTTCACTTCCACCAGCAAGATCACCTTCCCGGGTGCCGGCGTTTCTGCCATTGCCTGCAGCGACAACAGCATGAAGTATATGTGCAAGCGCTTTGCAGTGATGATCATCAGCTACGATAAGATGAACCAGCTGCGCCATGTCCGCTTCCTGAAGAACAAGGAGGGCGTTCTGGCACACATGGCAAAGCACCGCCGCCGTCTGGTGCCCTGCTTTGATGCCGTCAAGACCGCCTTTGCCGCCAACCTCACCCCCTGCGGCGATATTGCCCACTGGACCAACCCCAAGGGCGGCTACTTCATCAGCCTGTATGTCATGCCCGGCTGCGCCAAGCGCGTGGCAGAACTGTGCAAGGATGCAGGTCTGGTGCTGACCGGTGCAGGCTCTGCTTATCCGTACCACAAGGACCCGCAGGATTCTCACCTGCGCATTGCCCCCACTTACCCCAGTCTGGACGAGGTGGAGACCGCTTCCGAGCTGCTGTGCGTCTGTGTGCGTCTGGCCGTTGTGGAAAAGCTGCTGGCTGATATGGCCTAAGGCTTGAAATAACTTGTATATTCTCCTCTGCGGGGCTCTTTGCAGGGCCGGCAGGGGAGTTTTATCACAGAAAGGCCGGCACGACGGCTGCTCTGTGAGGAGAGGAGCCGTTGGCAAAACTTGCGGTTCACAACAAAAACGGCTGCGGCTGCACAGCCGCCGCTTTTGGAGGTTCCCTGATTTATGAAAACAAAAGGCAAAGCATGGCAGCTGGTCGTTACCGCGCTGCTGATCGTTGTATTTGTCTACACCGCCTTTTTTGGCGTGGCAGCAAAATACGGCGATGTGACCACCACCTATATCAAAGGTGCAAAGGATATCCGCTTTGGTGTGGATATCAAGGGCGGCGTCAACGTCACCTTTGTGCCCTCGGATGGCTACGATGCCACGGACGAGCAGCTGGATGCCGCCCGTCTGGTCATCGAGAACCGTCTGGTCGCGCTGAACGTGACGGACTACGAGCTGTATGTGGACAACAATTCCGACAGCCTGATCCTGGAGTTTCCGTGGCAGTCCGGCGAGACGGACTTTGACCCCGAGTCCGCCATTCAGGAGATCGGCACCACCGCCTATCTGACCTTCCGCGAGGGAGCCAGCAAGGACGGTGAGCTGATCCTAGACGGCTCCATGGTCGAAAGCGCTTCGGCGCAGTACGGCGCTGTGAGCAACGGCGGAAGCTCAGAGTATTACGTCGCCCTCAAGTTTACCACCGAGGGTGCCAAGGCCTTTGGCGATGCCACCACCAAGCTGGCCGCCGATAAGGGCAGCATCAGCATCTGGCTGGACGACGAGAACGTGAGCACCGCCACCGTCAACACCGCCATTACCGATGGACAGGCCATCATCACCAGTTCGGCTTCTAATCCCTTTACGCAGGATGCCGTGGTCAAGATGGCACGCCAGATCAACTCCGGTGCGCTGCCCTTTGCCCTGAGCGTGGACAGCTACTCTACCGTGAGCCCCAGTCTGGGCGAAAACAGCCTTGGTGCCATGGTGCTGGCAGGTCTGATCGCTTTTGCCCTCATCGTGGTGTTCATGACGGTGCTGTACCGTCTGCCGGGCTTTCTGGCCTGCATCGCGCTGGCCGGTCAGGTGGCGGCTACGCTGGCCTTTGTGTCCGGCTACTTCCCGGTATTTGAAAGCTTTACCCTGACCCTGCCCGGCATCGCAGGTATCATTCTGGCCATCGGCATGGGCGTGGATGCCAACGTCATCACCGCCGAGCGCATCAAAGAGGAGCTGAAAAACGGCAAATCTCTGGACGGCGCCCTGAAGAGCGGCTTTGCCCGCGGTCTGACCCCCATCATTGACGGCAACGTGACTATCGTCATCGTGGCCATCGTGCTTATGGGTGCCTTCGGCCCCTCGGATGGTCTGTTTGCCAAGGCACTGCACTTTGTGTTCTTTGCCTTCGGCCCCTCTACCGCAGGCACCATCTACGCCTTCGGCTATACGCTGCTTACCGGCGTGCTGCTGAACTTTGTGTTCGGCGTGTTCGCTACCCGTGTGATGATCCGCGGTGCAGCCGCCATCAAGGCACTGCGCAATCCGTGGCTGTACGGTGCTGCAAAGCCCGTGCAGGAAAAGGCCGAAAAGAAGCCGGTGGATTTCGTGTCCCTGCGCAAAAAGTTCCTGACCATCTCCGCCTGCCTGATGGCAGCCATTCTGCTGTGCGCCGTGGTGTTCGGTGTGCATCTGGATACCGAGTTCACCGGCGGTGCTATGATCACCCTGTCCTACGAGGGCAGCTTTGACCAAGCCACTGTGCAAAAGACCGCTGCAGCGGCGCTGGAAAACACCGGTCTGACCCTGCAGACCGGCGAGAACGTAGCCACCGGCGACCAGACCCTGAAGATCTCCATGCCCGGCACCGAGACCGTGACCACCGAGCAGGTGGAGAACCTGCTGGACTCCCTGAACGAAAACTACCCGGATAACCAGTTCACCCAGCTGTCCCTGAGCAACGTCAGCGCAGCCATGGGCACCAAGTTCCTGCAGAAGAGCTTGGTGGCTGTGCTGTTTGCACTGGTGCTCATTCTGCTGTATATCGCCCTGCGCTTCAAGAACATCGGCGGTCTGACCGGCGGCATGATGGCAGTGCTGGCGCTGGTCAACGACCTGATGGTGGTGTTCGGCACCTTTGTGCTGCTGCGCACCGCACTGGACGGCAACTTTATCGCCGCTATGCTCACCATCCTCGGCTACTCCATCAACGATACCGTTGTGGTGTACGACCGTATCCGCGAGAACCGCGCCCTGATGGGTAAAAAGGCTGGCTTTGAAGAGCTGGTCAACCAGTCGGTCAACCAGTCTGCCCGCCGCACCCTGATCACCACCATCACCACCGTGATGGCACTGGGCGTCATGTGCATCGTGGCAAAGCTCTACGGTCTGGACAGCATCTTTACCTTTGCGTTCCCGCTGATGATGGGTATGATCAGCGGTGTGTACACCTCTCTGTGTGTTTCCACCTCGGCATGGGTGCTGTGGAGCGAGCGCAGGAAAAAGAAAGACTAAGGCGGAGGAACAAACGATGAAGTGCCCTTATTGCGGTGCGGAGGAATCCAAGGTGATCGACTCCCGCCCGACTGAAGACAACGAGCGCATCCGCCGCCGCCGCGAGTGTCTGAACTGCCATATGCGCTTTACCACCTATGAGGTGGTGGAAACGGTGCCGCTGGTGGTCATTAAAAAGGATAACTCCCGCGAGCCCTTTGACCGGCAGAAGCTGCTCAATGCCATGCTGCGTGCCTGCGCCAAGCGTCCTGTCAGCTATGAAGCACTGGAGCACGCCGTCAGCAGCATCGAACAGTCTCTGTTCAGCTCCTACGACCGCGAGATCCCCAGTGTGCGCATCGGCGAGCTGACCATGCAGGAACTGAAAAAGATCGACGAGGTGGCCTATATCCGCTTTGCATCGGTCTACCGCCAGTTTGCGGATGTGGAAAGCTTTCTTGATGAACTGAAAAAGCTTGTGGGAGACCGCAAGGAAAAACAGTAAAATACAACCCGGAGGGGCTGTTGCACAAAGTGATGTGCAGCAGCCCCTTTTTTGTGTGCTTATTTGAAACGAAATCTCCTTATAAGAAGAGAATGCAGACAGGAACGCAACAAAGCGCCACAAAAGCGTACACAAAGCATTGATATGCAAAATAATGTATAAAAATCCGATAATATACACTCCGGTAGGCATCGGAACAGCCCGGAAAGTGTGCGGAAGCTGTTGCACTTGGCTGATTTTGAAGAGAAGCGCAACACAACTGTAACGTTTTCGGAACTTTTGTTACGCTTGAGTTGCGGTAAAAGAGCGGGAAAATTTTAAAAAATCTGTATTTTTTCTGCAAATTAGCCTTTGAACCTCTTGACGTCTGTATGGTTTTGTGATACTCTTGTGACACAAGAGTTGCAGATGTGATACGACAGAGTTGCAAACAAGTTGCAGCATACAACATCACACTGTATAAGGCAGCAGACCGGAGGCAATCTTATGAAGCGTGCAATGAGTACCATGAAGAATATCGCAGCAGCTGCTATGACGCTGGCTGTGGTTTTTGGTTTTGCAGGCTTCAAGCCCGTCACCGCAAACGCAGCACAGGCTGCCGTGCCTGCTGCCGCTTCCGTGGAGGAAGAGAACTCCTACTTTGAGGAAGACGCTTACCAGCGCAGCTTCCTGACCCTGATCAATAACGAGCGCGCACAGGCTGGTCTGGCTCCCGTTGCTCTGGGCGACAGCAGCCACAATGCCGCTGCAATGAAGCGTGCCGAGGAGCTGGCAGTTTCTTACTCCTACGTTCGTCCCAACGGTCAGCGCGATTTCACCGTTCTGGCAGAGAACGGCATCAGCGATGTTTCCACCGGCGAGAACTACATGGCCGGCTGCTCCACCCCCGATGCCGCAATGGATCAGTGGATGGCTACCGATTTTACCCGCGAGCGCATCCTGAACGCCGATGCCACCACCGTGAGCGTTGGCCACTACGAGGGCGGCGCCTACAACAACTACTGGGTGCTGATCTTCTCTTACCCTGAAAATTCTCACACCGAGGACTACCGTCAAGAAGTTCTGGATCTGGTCAATGCTCAGCGCGCAAAGTACGGTCTGACCGCTCTGGAAATGGGCGATGATAATCTGACCGCCGCTGCACAGACCCGCGCCGAGGAGATCGCCGTTGTAAACTCTCACGTCCGCCCCGATGGCTCCAAGTGCTTTACCGTCCTGAAGGACTACGGCGTTACCGATACCCCCACCGGCGAGAATGCCGCATGGGGCAGCGTCTCTCCTGAAGAGGTCGTCAACGCATGGATGAACTCCGAAGGCCATCGCGCCAATATCCTGAACCCTGAGGCTCGCAAGATGAGTGTTGGCTACTACTACAACAGCAACAGCACCTGGGGTCATCAGTGGATTCAGATCTTTACCAAGTGATCAACTGCTTTCTTCTTATAAAAGACTGACGGGGCCGCAAGGCTTCGTCAGTCTTTTTATTTGCGCCCGTTTGTGTTATACTTATTCTGAGTTATTATCAGGAGGATCTAACGTGGAGGATTACCGCACCGTCCGGGGCACGGCCACCGGCGAATACGAAGAGAAAAAGAGCCGCTTTATCGCACAGCTTTCCTTTGCCGACAGTGAGGAAGCCGCCGTTGCCTTTCTGGAACAGGTGCGAGCAGCCAACCGCACCGCGCGGCACAATGTTTACGCCTACCGCCTTCGGGCGGGCAACCGCGAGCGCTATTCTGATGACGGTGAGCCGGCAAAGACTGCCGGTACGCCCGCGCTGGAGGTGCTGCAGCACAGCGGCCTGACCGACCTGATCGTGGTGGTCACCCGCTACTTTGGCGGGGTGCTGCTGGGCACCGGCGGCTTGGTGCGTGCCTACACCACCGCCACCGCCCGCGCACTGGAAAACGCGGAGGTCGTCACAGTGCGCAGTGTGGTGGAGCTGCAGGTAACGGTGGATTACGCCCTTTACGAACGTGCGTCCCTGCTCATTGATGCCGCCGGGGCAAAACAGGCACCGCCGGAGTTTGCAGACCGTGTTACCCTGCGCTGGCAGATGCCGGAACACACCGAAGCCCCGCTGCTGGAGCAGCTGCGGGAGCTGACCCGGGGCAGCGCTCAGGTGACGGTGTCTGACCCGTTCTACGCACCATTTTAAAAAACAAAGTCTTTTTTGCAAACCGACACCGAACTTCCCCCTTCGACACTGCCGATGTGTTACAATTGCCGCAGCGCAGCAATTGGGATCGGCTGTGCGCAGAGGGGAGGGGAGAAGCCCGAAAAACAAAAGGAGGATCTGTATGGATGTGCGCCGGAGAACCGAAGAAATCGAGCACCTCGCCTTTGCGCCTTGGGCGACCTTCAGCGATGCAAGCCGCGGCAGAGTCGTGCCGGAGCCGCAGGACCCGCTGCGCCCGGTGTTTCAGCGGGACCGCGACCGGGTGCTGCACTGCAAGGCCTTCCGGCGTCTCAAGCAGAAAACGCAGGTGTTCCTCTCGCCGGAGGGCGACCTGTACCGCACCCGGCTGACCCATACGCTGGAGGTCTCGCAGATCGCCCGCACCATTGCCCGTGGCCTGCGCCTGAACGAGGATCTGACCGAGGCCATCAGCCTTGCGCATGATCTGGGGCATACCCCCTTTGGTCACGCGGGAGAAAAGGCACTGGATGCTCTTTGCCCGGACGGCTTCCGCCACTATATGCAAAGCCTGCGTGTGGTGGACCGGCTGGAAAAGGACGGCGAAGGGCTCAACCTGACGTGGGAGGTGCGTAACGGCATCGTTACCCACACCAAGGGCACATGGGCAGCTACCCCGGAAGGACGCATCGTGCGCTTGGCAGATCAGATCGCCTTTGTCAACCACGATATCGAGGACGCCGTGCGCGCCGGTGTGCTGGACGCTGCCACCCTGCCCAAGGACTGCACGGCAGTGCTGGGACAGACCAAATCTGCCCGCATCACCACCATGATCAACAGCATTCTCACCCACAGCGAGGGGGATGTCCGCATGGGCACGGAGGAATACGAAGCGTTCCTTGCTCTGCGGGATTTCATGTACACTACCGTGTATGTGGATAAAAACGCCAAGCGTGAGGAGCAGAAGGTGGACAAGCTTATCGCGGAGCTGTACGAATACTACCTGACCCATGTAGACCGGATGTCCAACTTTTATGTGCAGCTGGCCTATCAGGAGGGACGGGAGCGCGCCGTCACCGACTACATCAGCGGTATGAGCGACGAGTTTGCTATCCGCACCTTTGAAGAACTGTTCGTGCCCCAGAAATGGCACGTCCTTTAAAACTGGAGAGGTCGTTTAAAACAACATGATCCCACACGAATACATCGAGGAGCTTACCCGCCGCACCGACATTGTGGAGCTGGTGGGCAGCTATGTGCAGCTCAAGCGCAAGGGACGGCTGTATGGCGGGCTGTGCCCTTTTCACAGCGAAAAAACGCCGTCCTTCTATGTGTACCCGGACACCCAAAGCTTTTACTGCTTCGGTTGTCAGGCAGCCGGAGATGCCATCAGCTTTGTCAAAAAGATCAACAATATCAGCAGCGGCGAAGCCATCAAGATGCTGGCTTCCCGCGCCGGGATGCCGGAACCGCAGGAGGACGATAAGACGGGACGCCTGCGCAGCCGGGTGCTTTCTATGAACAAGGAGGCGGCTCGCTTTTTCCACGCCTGCCTGAACTCTACCGTGGAAGAGGCACGGCAGGCGCGCGCCTACTGGCGGCGGCGCGGGCTGGACGATAAGACCATCGTCCGGTTCGGGCTGGGCTATGCCCCCAACGATGGGCAGGCGCTGTACCAATACCTGCGGGATAAAGGCTACAACCAGCAGGAGCTGGATGCCAGCGGCCTGTTCAAGCGCAGCCAGTCCGGGCGCATCTATTGCCTGTTCTGGAAGCGTGTCATGACCCCCATCTTTGACCTGCGCGGCAACATCATTGCCTTTGGCGGGCGCGTGATGGACGACTCCAAGCCCAAATACGTCAATAGCCCGGAAACGCTGGTCTACCACAAATCCGAGACGGTGTTTGCCATGCAGATCGCAAAGCGCAGCGCCTCCCGGCGGTTCGTGCTGTGCGAGGGCTACATGGACGTCATCAGTATGCAGCAGGCGGGCATCGACACTGCCGTCTGCGCTTGCGGCACCGCGCTGACCCCCGGGCAGGTGCGCATCATCAGCGAATATGCCGACGAGGTCATTCTGAGCTATGACTCGGACGAGGCCGGTCAGAAGGCGACCCTGCGCTCGCTGGAGCTGTTCCGCAACAGCCCGGTAAAGGTAGGCGTTTTGCAGATCCCCGGTGCAAAGGACCCGGATGAGTATATCAAAAAATATGGCCCGGAGCGCTTTCAGGCACTTCTGGACGGGGTGGGCAACGCGCTGGACTTCCGGCTCAAGCGCCTGCGGGATCAGTACGATCTCTCGCAGGATGCGCAGCGGCTGCAATATGTAAAGGAAGCTGTGGAAATGCTGGCCGAGCGCTCCAACCCCACCGAGCAGGAGGTGTACGCCGGACGGTTGGCAGAGGAAACTAACATTTCCAAAACCGCTATTCTGGCGCAGCTGGGCACCGCAGCAAAGCGGGCGGGCGGCAAGTACCGCCGGGAGAAAAACCACGAGCGGCTGCATTCCGGCGAGATGGATCAGATCAAGGTGCCTTACAGCGCAGGCGGCAGTCAGGCACTGGGCATCGCCAGTGCCCAGCAGCGGCTGCTGGCGGCCATCCTGCGGGAGCCGCGGTATCTGGAACTGGCTAAACAGCAGCTGACGGCGGAGCAATTCATCCAGCCGCAGCAGAAGGAACTATACGAAGCGATGCTCAATTGCAGCCGGGAGGGCGTGGAGCTCAGCCTGACGGCACTGCGGGCATTTGTAAGCGAAGAAGCATTGAATGAACTGAGCCGACTTGCGGCACAATACAGCGATGTGAACTGCACCCCGGAGGATATCCATCTGTATCTGGACAGGATCGCCCGGGGAATGCCGGTTGCAAGCAAAGCTGCTGCAATGTCCGGCGATGAGATCACACAGTATCTTCAGTCGATGCGCGAAAAAAAGCAGGGGACGCTGCCCGAACAAGACTGATCCCTGTTTTCCCTCCGGCTGGAGCTGGAGAGAAAAGGAGCAGGAATCATGCAGAAATTGTCGCAAACGGAAGAACTTGCCCGCAGCCTTGCCGCAAAGGCGCGGCGCCACACCCTGACCCCGGAGCAGATCAGCCGCGCCATGGAGGAAACGGATTTCGATGTTGCACAGCTGGATGAACTCTACGCTGCGCTGGAGCAGCGGGGCGTTCATCTGGCAGAGGAGGAGCCTGCCGAGCTGCCCGTGCTGGACGATGCACAGATCGGCAGGCTGGAGAATGAGCTGTCCTCAGAGGGTGTGGCGCTGGATGACCCGGTCAAGACCTATTTAAAGGAGATCGGCCGGGTGCCGCTGCTGACCGCCGGGCAGGAGATGGCACTGGCAAAGGCTGCCCGCGCCGGAGATGCAGATGCCCGCCGCGCTTTGAGCGAAGCAAACCTGCGGCTGGTGGTATCGGTAGCCAAGCGCTACGCCGGGCGGGGACTGCCTTTTCTGGATCTCATTCAGGAAGGCAACCTTGGCCTGATGAAGGCGGCGGAAAAATTTGAGCCGGAGCGTGGCTTCAAGTTCTCTACCTACGCAACGTGGTGGATTCGTCAGTCCATCACCCGCGCCATTGCGGATCAGGGACGCACCATCCGCATCCCGGTGCATCTGGTGGAGAGCATCAACCGGGTCAAGAAAACGGCGGGCGACCTGCTGCATAAAAATGGACGGGAGCCCACCGTGGAGGAGATCGCCGCCGCACTGGATATGGAACCGGACAAGGTGCGGGAGCTGCTGCAATTGTCGCAGGAGCCCATCAGTCTGGAAACGCCGGTGGGGGAGGAAGAGGACGCCCATTTAGAGGACTTTATTCAGGACGAAGATGCCGGTGTCCCGGTGGACGAAGCCGGGCGTCAGCTGCTGCGGCGGGAGCTGCTGCACGTCCTTAAAAGCCTGACGCCCCGGGAGGAGCGGGTCATCACCCTGCGCTTTGGTCTGGAGGATGGCCGTGCCCGCACGCTGGAAGAGCTGGGCAAGGAGTTCAACGTGACCCGGGAACGGGTGCGGCAGATCGAAGCAAAGGCGCTGCGCAAGCTGCGCCACCCCAGCCGCGCGAAGCTGCTGCGGGATTATCTGGACGAGTGAATCGCATAAAATTTTCAGGACGAGACTGCTGCACAGCATTTTGTGCGGCGGTCTCTTTTTTGCGGCAGGGAAGTGCAAAAGTCACACTTCCGGGCACAAGAGTAAAGATAGACAAATTGCACAAGGGTGTTATGAACAGGAACGTGCAAAATAAAAAAATCAAGTACTTGGCAGACAAACAGCTACACGCTGCCGGGCGTGCGAAAACAAAGCGAAAATTAAATTTATTTCGGCAAAAAACTGAAAAATGGCTTGACAACAGGGGTTTTCGGGTGTATACTGCATTAGTATCACATAATGGACTAGTGCGCCAAAAAGGGAACTGTGATGGCTGCCGCTTGAGGGCTTGCCCCGAAAAGTTTGTGCAAAACGCCGGAACGTTCCGCAGGACGCGGGTCGAATTATGTGTGTCTGCTCAAATTTGACCCGTGTATACGACATCCCGTAGAATATAAAAGTAAGGAGTGGTTGATTTTATGATGAAAGTCAAGCCCGTTAAGCTCGGCAAAACCGAGCGCATGAGCTTCTCCCACATCGACGAAGTCATCAGTATGCCGAACCTGATCGAGGTGCAGAAGAACTCGTATCAGTGGTTTCTGGATGAAGGCCTGAAGGAGGTCTTCCACGATATCGGCACCATTGAGGACTACACCGGCAATCTGGCACTGAGCTTTGTGGACTTCCGGCTGGATAAGGAGCCGAAGTACAGCATCAAGGAGTGCAAGGAGCGCGACGTTACCTTTGCAGCCCCCCTGCGCGTCACCGCCCGTCTGCTGAACAAGGAGACCGGCGAGGTGAAGGATCAGGAGATCTTCATGGGCGACTTCCCCCTGATGACCGACGCAGGCACCTTTGTCATCAACGGTGCCGAGCGTGCGATCGTCAGCCAGCTGGTCCGTTCTCCCGGTGTGTTCTACGGCCATGCCAAGGATAAGGTTGGTAACGACCTGTATAGCGCCACCATGAACCCCAACCGCGGTGCATGGCTGGAGTACGAGACCGATGCCGCCAATGTGTTCTATGTCCGTATCGACAAGAACCGCAAGCTGCCCGTCACGGTGCTGTGCCGTGCACTGGGTCTGTCCTCTAACGAGGACATCCTGAACTACTTCGGCGAGGACGAGCGCATTCTGGCCACGCTGGAAAAGGATACCACCAAGAACCGCGAAGAGGGTCTGCTGGAGGTCTACCGCAAGCTGCGCCCCGGCGAGCCTCCCACGGTGGAGTCCGCTACCAGCCAGATCGATATGCTGTTCTTCGATCCGCGCCGGTACGACCTGTCCCGCTTCGGCCGCTATAAGATGAACAAAAAGCTGTCTCTGGCACGCCGCATCATGAACCATGTGGCCGCAGAGAACGTGGTGGATCCCTTCACCGGCGAGATCCTTGTCGAGGCTGACAAGAAGATCGACCGCAAGCTGGCCGAGCAGATCGATGCCGCCGGCGTGGATCTGGTCGTGCTGAAGATCGATGATCCCATGAAGGATCAGCCCCACAAGGTCAAGGTCATTACCAACGGCTGCGTGGACGCACAGGCCATCATTGATAGCTACTACCCTGCATTCAAGGGGGTGGATGTCAAGGAGTGCGGCATCAACGAGCGCTGCAACCTCAAGGAGCTGCGCAAGATCCTCGATAACGCTTCCAGCGCCGAGGAGGTCATGGAGAGCCTGAAGAAGGATCACGACCTGCTCATCGGCCGTACCGTCACCATCGACGATATCCTGTCCTCCATCAACTACCTGAACGGTCTGGGCTACGGCATCGGCACCACCGATGATATCGACCATCTGGGCAACCGCCGTATCCGTAGCGTGGGCGAGCTGCTGCAGAACCAGTTCCGCATTGGCTTCTCCCGCATGGAGCGCGTCATCCGTGAGCGCATGACCCTGCAGAGCCAGGATCAGAGCGTCATCACCCCGCAGGCACTGATCAACATCCGTCCTGTGGTGGCAGCTATCAAGGAGTTCTTCGGCTCCTCTCCGCTGTCGCAGTTCATGGATCAGAATAACCCTCTGGCTGAGCTGACCCACAAGCGCCGTCTGTCTGCTCTGGGTCCCGGCGGTCTGAGCCGTGACCGCGCAGGCTTCGAAGTCCGCGACGTTCACTACAGCCACTACGGCCGTATGTGCCCCATCGAGACCCCTGAAGGCCCCAACATCGGTCTGATCTCCTATCTGGCATCCTATGCCAAGATCAACGAGTACGGCTTTGTGGAGGCTCCCTACCGCAAGGTCAAGAAGGTCTACGACGAGAACAACAACCTCATTGAGCAGGTCGTCACCGACGAGGTGGAGTATATGACCGCCGATGTGGAGGACGAGTACGTTGTGGCACAGGCCAACGAGCCGCTGGACGAAGGCAAGCACTTCGTCCGTCCCCGCGTGTCTGCCCGCCGCCGCGACGAGATCCTGGAAATCGACGCAGAGAAGGTCGATTACATGGACGTCTCTCCGCGAATGATGGTCTCTGTTGCTACCGCCTGCATCCCCTTCCTGGAGAACGATGACTGTAACCGTGCACTGATGGGCTCTAACATGCAGCGTCAGGCAGTGCCTCTGATGGTCACCCAGCAGCCCATTGTTGCTACCGGTATGGAGTACAAGGCAGCTACCGACTCCGGTACCGCTGTGCTGGCTAAGAGCAACGGCGTTGTGGAAAAGGCCGATGCCGACCACATTGTTGTGCGCAACGAGCAGGGTGCTCTGGAGGATTACTCTCTGATCAAGTTTGCCCGCTCCAACGCAGGCACCTGCATCAACCAGCGCCCCATCGTGGAAGTGGGTGAGACTGTCACCGCCGGTCAGGTGCTGGCCGATGGCCCCGCAATGCGCAACGGCGAGATCTCTCTGGGTAAGAACGCTCTGATCGGCTTCATGACCTGGGAGGGCTACAACTACGAGGACGCCGTTCTGCTGAACGAGAAGATCGTGCGCGAGGATGTGTACACCTCCATCCACATCGAGGAGTACGAGACCGAGAGCCGCGATACCAAGCTGGGACCCGAGGAGATCACCCGCGACATCCCCAACGTTTCTGAGGATGCCCTGAAGGATCTGGACGAGCGCGGCATCATCCGCATTGGTGCCGAGGTCAAGAGCGGCGATATTCTGGTCGGTAAGGTCACCCCGAAGGGTGAGACCGAGCTGACCGCCGAGGAGCGCCTGCTGCGCGCCATCTTTGGTGAGAAGGCACGCGAGGTGCGCGACACCTCCCTGCGTGTGCCCCATGGCGCATACGGCATCATTGTGGATGTCAAGGTCTTTACCCCGGAGAACAGCGATGAGCTGCAGCCCGGTGTGCGCGAGGTCGTCCGCTGCTATATCGCCCAGAAGCGTAAGATCAGCGTTGGCGATAAGATGGCAGGCCGTCACGGTAACAAGGGTGTCGTTTCCCGCATCCTGCCGCAGGAGGATATGCCCTACCTGCCCGACGGCACTCCGCTGGACATCGTGCTGAACCCGCTGGGCGTGCCTTCCCGTATGAACATCGGTCAGGTGCTGGAAGTCAACCTCGGCTACGCTGCCAAGGCCTGCGGCATCAAGGTCATGACCCCCGTCTTTGATTCTGCCCGTGAGAACGACATCGGCGATACCTTTGATACCGCCCGCGAGATGTGGCACGGCGAGAATGCTCCCGCTTACCCCACCAAGCTCCCCAAGATCATGGGCGAGAAGGGTCACATCATCGACTTCTCCAAGATTGAGCTGGATCGTGACGGCAAGACCACTGTTTACGATGGCCGTACCGGTGAAAAGTTCGATAACCGCGTTACCGTTGGTTATATGTACTACCTCAAGCTGCATCACCTGGTCGATGATAAGATCCACGCCCGTTCCACCGGCCCCTACTCTCTGGTCACCCAGCAGCCTCTGGGCGGCAAGGCGCAGTTCGGCGGTCAGCGCTTCGGCGAGATGGAGGTCTGGGCACTGGAAGCTTACGGTGCCGCTTACACCCTGCAGGAGATCCTGACTGTCAAGTCCGATGACGTGGAGGGTCGTGTCAAGACCTACGAAGCCATCGTCAAGGGCGAGCCCATCCCGCAGCCCGGCATCCCCGAGTCCTTCCGCGTTATGCTGAAGGAACTGCAGTCTCTGGGTATGGACGTGATCGTGCAGGATAAGGACGGCAACGAGATCGATATGCGCCAGAACTTCGACGACGAAGAGACCGGCTTTGATATGCGTGATGTTGCCGGCACCGAGACTGTGGTGCAGGAGAGCGAACTGACTGATTACAACATCAAGGACGCCGATGCAGGTTTCGATGATCCCTCTGTGCTGGAGGATGACAACTCTGTCTCTGCAGAGTCCGCTTCCTCCGATGAAGTGGATTTTGACGAATAAACCCCTTATAGGCTGTTTTCCCGCTGCGGTGCGCGTGCTGCCGCCGCAGACAGGGGAGAGCAGCGGGTTTTATAGGTCGCCTGTCATCATCGAAACAACTAGAGATTAAGAAAGGGTTCGTTTCATGGAAAACAACGTTTTCGATTCCATTAAAATCGGCCTTGCCTCCCCGGAGCAGATCCGCGCATGGAGCTACGGCGAGGTCAAAAAGCCCGAAACCATCAACTACCGCACCCTGAAGCCGGAGCGTGACGGCTTGTACTGCGAGCGCATTTTTGGACCTACCAAGGACTGGGAGTGCCACTGCGGCAAGTATAAGCGCATCCGTTACAAGGGCAAGGTGTGTGATCGCTGCGGCGTCGAGGTCACCAAGGCCAAGGTTCGCCGTGAGCGTATGGGTCACATTGAGCTGGCCGCTCCTGTGAGCCATATCTGGTATTTCAAGGGCATCCCCAGCCGCATCGGCCTGATGCTGGACATCAGCCCCCGTCTGCTGGAAAAGGTGCTGTACTTTGCAAGCTATATCGTCACCGATCCCGGTCTGACCCCGCTGGACAAGAAGCAGCTGCTGACCGAGAAGGAATACCGCGAAATGTGCGATCGCTACGGCGACGAGTTCGAGGCTGCCATGGGCGCTGAGGCTGTCCAGACTCTGCTGAAGGAGATCGATCTGGATCAGTTGAGCGCTGAGCTGACCGCCGAGGTGGAGAAGTCCTCCGGCCAGAAGCGCGTGCGCATCCTCAAGCGTCTGGAAGTTGTCGAGGCTTTCCGCATCTCCGGCAACCGCCCCGAGTGGATGGTCATGGACGTGCTGCCCGTGCTGCCGCCTGACCTGCGCCCCATGGTCCAGCTGGACGGCGGCCGTTTCGCCACCTCCGACCTGAACGATCTGTACCGCCGCGTCATCAACCGCAACAACCGTCTGCGCCGCCTGCTGGAGCTGGGCGCTCCCGACATCATCGTGCGCAACGAGAAGCGTATGCTGCAGGAGGCTGTGGACAGCCTGATCGACAACGGCCGCCGCGGCCGTCCGGTCACCGGCCCCAACAACCGCGCACTGAAGAGCCTTTCCGACCTGCTGAAGGGCAAGCAGGGCCGCTTCCGTCAGAACCTGCTGGGCAAGCGTGTTGACTACTCCGGCCGTTCCGTTATCGTTGTCGGCCCTGAGCTGAAGATGGATCAGTGCGGTCTGCCCAAGGAAATGGCTCTGGAGCTGTTCAAGCCCTTTGTCATGAAGGATCTGGTGGAAAAGGGCATTGCCAACAACATCAAGTCCGCCCGCAAGATGGTCGAGCGCGCAAAGCCCGAAGTCTGGGACAGCCTCGAGACCGTCATCAAGGGTCACCCCGTGCTGCTGAACCGTGCACCTACCCTGCACCGTCTGGGCATTCAGGCATTCAACCCCGTGCTGGTGGAAGGCCGTGCCGTCAAGCTGCACCCGCTGGCTTGTACCGCATTCAACGCCGACTTCGACGGCGACCAGATGGCAGTCCATCTGCCCCTGAGCGAGGATGCCTGCCGTGAAGCCAAGATGTTGATGCTGGCTTCCGGCAACCTGCTCAAGCCCTCTGACGGCGCACCTGTTACTGTGCCTACGCAGGATATGATCCTGGGCAGCTACTACCTGACTACCGTCCGCGAGAACGACGAGGGCGCAGGCAAGGTGTTCCGTGATGAGAACGAGGTTCTGATGGCTTACGCCGAGCACGTCATCACCCTGCACGCACCCATCAAGGTGCGCCGCACCATGACCATTGACGGCGTGGAGCGCACCGGTCTGGTGGATGCCACCGCTGGCCGCATCATCTTCAACAATCCCATTCCCCAGAATCTGGGCTATGTGGATCGTACCGATCCCGAGCACTGGCTGGAGTACGAGGTCAGCTTCCGCGTGACCAAAAAGACCTTGCCGGAGATCATCTCCCGTTGTATGACCCGCAACGGCACCCGCAAGTGTGCTAAGATGCTGGATGCCATCAAGGCACAGGGCTACAAGTACTCCACCCTGTCCGCTATCTCCGTGGCTGTGTGCGACGCTGTGATCCCGCCCCAGAAGCAGGAACTGATCGCCGAGGCCGATAAGGAGATCGCCAAGGTCGGCAAGCTGTTCAACCGTGGTCTGATCTCGGATAACGAGCGCTACAACAAGACCATTGATATCTGGCAGAAGACCACCGATAAGGTCTCCAAGGCTCTGGCAGACAACCTGCCCAAGGACAACGAGATCTATATGATGGCGGACTCCGGTGCCCGTGGTTCTATGAACCAGATCAAGCAGCTGGCCGGTATGCGCGGCCTGCTGGCAAACACCGCCGGTCACACCATCGAGATGCCCATTCGTGCTAACTACCGCGAAGGCCTGAACATTCTGGAATATTTCGTTTCTGCCCGTGGTGCTCGTAAGGGTCTGGCTGATACCGCTCTGCGTACTGCCGACTCCGGTTACCTGACCCGCCGCATGGTCGATGTTTCTCAGGACGTCATTGTCCGCGAGATCGACTGCGGCACCACCGATGGCCTGTGGGTCTCTGAGATCCACGAGGGCAAGGAGAAGATCGAGAGCTTCCGCGAGCGTCTGATCGGCCGTTTTGCCGTGGGCGATGTGGTCAACCCCATCACCGGCAAGGTCATCGTGCCCGAGGGCAAGATGATCGACCTGTACGACGCCAACGAGATCGAGGCAGCCGGTATCACCCGCCTGAAGATCCGCAGCCTGCTGACCTGCCGTGCTAAGACCGGCGTCTGCGCACGCTGCTACGGCTCCGATATGGCCAACGGCGAGCCGGTCCGTCTGGGCGAGTCTGTCGGTGTTATCGCCGCAGAGTCCATCGGCGAGCCCGGTACTCAGCTGACCATGCGTACCTTCCATACCGGCGGTATCGCATCTGCCGAGGATATTACACAGGGTCTGCCCCGTGTTGAGGAGCTGTTCGAGAGCCGCCGTCCCAAGAGCATGGCCATCATGAGTGAGATCTCCGGTGTGGTCTCTCAGGACGACACCAAGAAGAACGTGGTCATCAAGGTCACCGGCAAGGACGAGAACGGTGCAGAGGAAGTCAAGAGCTACTCCATCCCGTTCACCCAGCATTCCCGCGTGATGCCCGGCGACCGTGTGGAGAAGGGCGACATCATTACCCGCGAGGGCGTGCTGTACCCGCAGGATATTCTTGCTATCAAGGGTCTGGAGGACGTGCAGAACTACCTGATCAATGAGGTCCAGAAGGTCTACCGTCTGCAGGGCGTTGAGATCAACGATAAGCATATCGAGGTCATTGTCCGTCAGATGTGCCGCAAGGTGCGTGTGACCGACTCCGGCTCCTCTAATCTGATCGGCGGTGCTCTGGCAAGCCGTCTGGAAGTGGAGAATATCAATGCAGATCTGCAGAAGCGCATTGATGCAGGCGAAGAGGGTCTGAAGCTGGTGGAGTACCAGCAGGTGCTGCTGGGCATCACCAAGGCTGCTCTGGCCAACGACTCCTTCCTGTCCGCTGCATCCTTCCAGGAGACCACCCGCGTGCTGACCGAGGCTGCCATCAAGGGCAAGGTCGACCCGCTGTCCGGTCTGAAGGAGAACGTCATCATCGGCAAGCTGATCCCCGCCGGTACCGGTCTGCCGGAGGTGCGTGAGGATCTGAAGAACCGTGAGGCTGAGCGCGACGCCGAGGTCGCAGCCGAGCTGGCTGCCTCCGCACAGTAAGCGCAGCATCCGTCAGGATCTGATCAATTAAGCAAAACCGCTCCGTGGGCGAAAGCCTGCGGGGCGGTTTTTGCGTGCGAAAAGCAGCGCAGCAGGGGAGGGAAAAGGCACTTTTTCTGCCGAAAATTGCCCGAAAGAAAAAATCTGGAATAAATACAAAAAAATTTGCAAAAACTGTTGACATCCGGCTGCAAAGCGGGTATTATATAACTGTTGCGCGTCCCTCATGGGGATAGTGCGGCAAAAAAGTCGGAAAATCTTCCGATGTTCATCATTAAGAAAGGAGAAACAAAATGCCTACTTTTAACCAGCTTGTACGCAAAGGCCGTGAGGTCCTGACTACCAAGAGCACCGCTCCCGCTCTGCAGAAGACTTATAATTCTCAGAAGAAGCAGTACTCTGATCTGAGCAGCCCCCAGAAGCGTGGTGTCTGCACTGCAGTTCGTACCATGACCCCCAAGAAGCCTAACTCTGCTCTGCGTAAGGTTGCTCGTGTCCGCCTCACGAATGGTATCGAGGTCACCTCTTACATTCCCGGTATCGGCCATAACCTGCAGGAGCACTCCGTCGTGCTGATCCGTGGCGGCCGTGTTAAGGACCTGCCCGGTGTGCGTTACCACATCATCCGTGGTACCCTGGATACTCAGGGTGTGGCAGGCCGTAATCAGGCCCGCTCCAAGTACGGCGCAAAGCGTCCTAAGGCCGGTGCTGCAAAGAAGTAATTGAGGACAACCGCCATAAACGGCTTTCCTTTATATAAATAACAAGTCCGCTTAAAAGCGGAGGGTAACGGTTTATGTAAGGTCAGCTCTTTGTGACACAACGGGAGTTTTATTACTTTCGAGTACCGATGATATCATTCTGTGAAGGAGGGAAGAAAGATGCCTAGAAGAGGTAACATTGCTAAGCGCGATGTCTTAGCTGATCCTATTTACAATTCCAAGATGGTCACCCGCCTGGTCAACAGCGTCATGCTGGATGGCAAGAAGGGCGTCGCTCAGAAGATCGTTTACGAAGCTTTCTCCATGATTCAGGAAAAGACCGGCAACGATCCTCTGGAGACTTTCGAGAAGGCGATGGAGAACATCATGCCCAGTCTCGAGTGCAAGACCCGCCGTGTTGGTGGCGCTAACTACCAGGTTCCCCTGGAGGTCAGCCCCGCTCGCCGCGAGACTCTGGGTCTGCGCTGGCTTACTGCCTACAGCCGCACCCGTGGTGAGAAGACCATGGCACAGCGTCTGGCTGCTGAGATCATGGATGCTGCCAACAACACTGGTAACGCCGTGAAGAAGCGTGAGGATACTCACAAGATGGCAGAAGCTAACAAGGCTTTCGCACATTTCCGTTATTGATCTGTTCTGTAGGAGGTTAATTTCATGGCTACACCCAGAGAAGTTTCTCTTCAGATGACGAGAAATATCGGCATTATGGCCCATATCGATGCTGGTAAGACTACGACTACCGAGCGTATTCTGTACTACACCGGCATCAACCACAAGATCGGCGAAGTCCATGATGGCGGCGCTACCATGGACTGGATGGTTCAGGAGCAGGAGCGTGGTATCACCATCACTTCCGCTGCTACCACCTGCTACTGGAGCCACTCTGAGACCCAGAAGGATCCGGTCGCATTCAAGAAGAACCGTCACCGCATCAATATCATCGACACCCCGGGCCACGTGGACTTCACTGTTGAGGTTCAGCGTTCTCTGCGCGTGCTGGACGGTTCTGTGACCGTTTTGGCTGCTAAGGGCGGTGTCGAGCCCCAGTCTGAGACCGTTTGGCGTCAGGCTGACGAGTACAAGGTTCCCCGTATGGTCTACGTCAATAAGATGGATACCATGGGTGCCGACTTCTTCCGCTGCATCAAGATGCTGCACGATCGTCTGCACGCTAACGGCGTAGCGATCCAGCTGCCTATCGGTCAGGAGGATACCTTCCGTGGTATCGTTGACCTGGTCGATATGAACGCTGAGGTCTACTACGACGATATGGGCAACGATATGCGCACCGAGCCTATCCCCGAGGATATGGTCGAGCAGGCTGAAGAGTACCGTAACATTTTGGTCGAGGCTGTTGCCGAGAACGACGAAGAGCTGATGGAGAAGTACCTCGAGGGTGAGGAGATCACCCGTGAGGAACTGAAGGCTGCTATCCGCAAGGAGACCATTGCAAATACTCTGGTTCCCGTTGTCTGTGGTTCTTCCTACAAGAACCGCGGCGTGCAGAAGCTGCTGGACGCTATCGTTGACTATATGCCCGCACCTACCGATGTCGAGGACATCAAGGGTGTGAATCCTGAGACCGAAGAGCAGGAGACCCGTCCTTCTTCTGACGATGCTCCGTTTGCTGCTCTGGCTTTCAAGATCGCTACCGACCCGTTCGTTGGTAAGCTGGCATACTTCCGTGTGTACTCCGGTAAGGTTGAGGCAGGTACTACTGTCTACAACTCCGTGAAGGACAACAAGGAGCGTATGGGCCGCATCCTGCAGATGCACTCCAACCACCGCAAGGATATCGACTGCTGCTACGCAGGTGATATCGCTGCTGTTGTCGGTCTGAAGAACACCACCACTGGTGATACTCTGTGTGATGAGAATCATCCCATCATTCTGGAGTCCATGAAGTTCCCCGAGCCCGTTATCCGCGTTGCTATCGAGCCTAAGACCAAGGCTGGTAACGAGAAGATGGGCATCGCGCTGGCAAAGCTGGCCGAAGAGGATCCGACCTTCAAGACCTACACCGATGAAGAGACCGGCCAGACCATCATTGCTGGTATGGGCGAGCTGCATCTGGAGATCATCGTTGACCGTCTGCTGCGTGAGTTCAAGGTCGAAGCAAACGTGGGCGCACCCCAGGTTGCTTACCGTGAGACCATCCGCAAGGAGGCCAACCAGGAGACCAAGTACGCACGTCAGTCCGGTGGTAAGGGTCAGTACGGTCACGTTAAGATCAAGATCGAGCCCAATGAGCCCGGCAAGGGTTACGAGTTCGTCAACGCTATCGTTGGCGGCGCTATCCCGAAGGAATACATCCCTGCTATCGACAACGGTATTCAGGGTGCTATGAAGGCTGGCGTTCTGGCAGGCTATCCTGTTGTTGATGTCAAGGTCACCCTGTGGGATGGTTCTTATCATGAGGTCGACTCCTCTGAAATGGCCTTCTCCATCGCTGGTTCTATGGCATTCAAGGATGCTATGCGCAAGGCTGATCCTATCATCACTGAGCCCATCATGAAGGTTGCTGTTATCGTTCCCGATGAGTATCTGGGCGATGTTATCGGTGACCTGAACGCTCGCCGTGGTCAGATCCAGGGCATGGAGGCTATGGCTGGTACTCAGCGTGTCAACGCATTTGTGCCTCTGGCTCAGATGTTCGGCTACGCTACCGACCTGCGTTCCAAGACTCAGGGTCGTGGCCAGTATGTTATGGAGCCCTCTCACTACGAGCCGGTTCCCAAGAACATTGCTGACCAGATCATTGCTGGCCGTACCAAGGGCTAAGCGCTGTAAAGCATAAGAATTTTGCCGGGGTAGTGTAACTCCGGCAAAATTTCCTGTAAAAGCACTTGATTTTACAGGACAAATTTAGTAGAATAGCCTTGCAATGCAATGTCTGCATTTTGCAGGGTTGTTGTAACCAATATCAAAACCTAAATTAAGGGAGGATATTCCAATGGCTGAAAAGGCAAAGTTCGACCGTTCTAAGCCGCATGTTAACATCGGCACCATCGGTCACGTTGACCACGGCAAGACCACTCTGACCGCTGCTATCACCAAGTACCTGGCTCTGAAGGGTGATGCAGAGTTCATGGACTACGCTAACATCGACAAGGCTCCTGAGGAGCGTGCTCGTGGTATCACGATCAACTCCGCTCACGTTGAGTACCAGACCGAGAAGCGCCACTACGCTCACGTTGACTGCCCGGGCCATGCTGACTACGTTAAGAACATGATCACCGGTGCTGCTCAGATGGACGGCGCTATCCTGGTCGTTGCTGCTACCGATGGTCCCATGCCCCAGACCCGTGAGCACATCCTGCTGGCTCGTCAGGTCGGCGTGCCCTATATCGTTGTGTTCATGAACAAGTGCGATATGGTCGACGACGAGGAGCTGCTGGATCTGGTCGAGATGGAGATCCGTGAGCTGCTGAGCGAGTACGACTTCCCGGGCGACGATACCCCGATCATTCGTGGTTCCGCTCTGAAGGCTCTGGAGGCTCCCAACGATCCTGAGGATCCCGCTTACGCTTGCATCAAGGAGCTGATGGACGCTGTTGACTCCTACATCCCCAACCCGGATCGTGAGGAGGATAAGCCCTTCCTGATGCCCATCGAGGATGTCATGACCATTTCTGGCCGTGGTACCGTTGCTACCGGTCGTGTTGAGCGTGGTATGGCCAAGGTTGGCGATGCTATGGAGATCGTCGGCATCAAGCCCGATCGTCTGAACACCACCATCACCGGTCTGGAGATGTTCCGTAAGTCTCTGGACTTCGCTGAGGCTGGCGATAACATCGGCGCTCTGCTGCGTGGTGTTGATCGTACCCAGATCGAGCGTGGCCAGGTTCTGGCTAAGCCCGGTTCTGTGCACCCCCACAACGTCTTTGAGGCTCAGGTCTACGTCCTGACCAAGGACGAAGGCGGCCGTCACACTCCCTTCTTCTCCAACTATCGTCCTCAGTTCTACTTCCGTACCACCGACGTGACCGGCATCATCACCCTGCCCGAAGGCACCGAGATGTGCATGCCCGGCGATAACGTCATGATGCACGTTGAGCTGCTGACCCCTGTTGCTATGGAAGAGGGCCTGCGTTTCGCTATCCGTGAGGGTGGCCGTACCGTTGGTTCCGGCGTTGTTGGCAAGATCATTGAGTGATTTTGTCCTTGAACGTAAGTTCCAAGGCTAACTAGCAATTTATAAAGACCTTCCCGTTCCGGAGAGCGGGAAGGTCTTTTTGTTTTGTTTATGGCAGTTGTAAGCGGTTCAGTTTCAAAGCTCTTTTACCGTGTCAGAGTGTTGTAGCAGTCTGCAAAGGCGTGCAGAAAGGCGGTCAATTCCTCTTCTGTGGTAAGGTGGCTCAGGCTGATGCGCCACGAGGAAAGGGCATTGCGCCGGTCCTGACTGACTGCCAGCACTGCCCGGGAGGGCAGTCCGTCGGACGAACAGGCGGATTTGACCGAGACACACACCCCGCGTGCGTCCAGCTCCCGCTGGAACACGGTGCCCTTTACGCCCTGCACGCTCAGGTTCAGGATATGCGGCACAGCGTTTGCGGGGCTGTTGACGCGCACTTTTGGATAGCGGGAAAGCTCCGTACGCAGCCGGTCGTTCAGGCTGCGCACGGCTGCGGCGCGGGCGGGCAGCTCCGCAGTAGCCTTTTCCAAGGCCAGCGCCAGCGAGCAGGCAAGGGCTACGGTGGGCGTGCCGCTGCGGTAGGGGGTAGTGCTCTCTCCACCGTGGATGAGGGGCGGCAGTGCCAGCCCCAGCCGCTTTACCAGCACACCGATGCCGTTGAGCCCGTAAAACTTATGGGCTGTCAGGCTCATGGTGTCCACGCCCTCAAACTGTACGGGAATTTTCCCCACAGCCTGTGTGGCGTCCACATGAAAATGGCAGTTGGGATACGCCTTTAAAAGCTCTGCAATCTCCGCAATGGGCTGCACTACGCCCAGCTCGCTGTCCACGGCGGTCACTGCCACCAGAACCGTGTCCGGACGCAGCCGCCTTTTCAGGTCTGCAAGATCCACCGTGCCGTCCGACCGGATGTCCGGCAGCTCCACCTCGTACCCCTGCTTTTGCAGCGCCTCCAGACTGCCGCTGACGGACGAATGCTCCAGCGGGGTAGAGAGGATGTGCCTGCCCGCTGCACCTCCCAGCGCCGCTAACCCCTTTACAGCAAGGTTGTTGGCTTCGCTTGCGCCGGAGGTATAGATGATACCCGCAGGCGGTGCGCCCAGACAGCGGGCGATGCTGCGGGTCGCCTCGTTCATAGCAGCTTTTGCGGCAGCGCCTGCCTGATGGTGGGCGTTGGCATTGCCCGGGTAGCGCCGCTCTGCTTCACAGAAGCATCGCAGCACTTCCTCGTCCACAGGGGTATTGGCAGAATAATCCAGATAAAGCATAGAACCTCCTGCAATATCAACACATCGGTATGATAGGAAATAAGAACAGGCTCTATTATAGGCGATTCTGCCGCAAAGCGCAACCCCCGCAGCTTACGGCGCGGCGCAACAGGCAAGAAAAAGCTGTCAACACCTTGCTGGAAAGCCCAAAATCTGCTATACTTAACAAAAAGGCTGCGGCGTTGCTGCTGCCTTGCCGGAGCGGTTCCGGTTGTTGGAAGGAACACAAAAAGAAGGGGAGGAGCACAATGTTCAAGCGTGAGCGACTGCATAGCGGCTTCTTTCTCATTTTTGTGCGAAGGTCTTGTTCCTGAAATTCAGAGGCACTGCTGTTTCAACGGCAATGCCTCTTTTTTTGGGAATAACAGTACAGGAGGTTTTCTATGAGCGAAAAGATCGATTACTCCAAAGGCGTATACGACGCCAAAAAGCTGGGCACAGGCCGGATGTTCATTCTGGGTGTGCAGCACATGTTTGCCATGTTCGGCGCAACGGTTCTGGTGCCGCTGCTCACCGGCCTGAGCGTTTCCACCACTTTGCTGTGTGCCGGTCTGGGCACCCTGCTGTTCCACCTTATCACCAAAAAGAAGGTCCCGGCATTCCTCGGCTCCTCCTTTGCGTATCTGGGCGGCTTTTCCATCGTGGCTCCCATGCTGGCTGATGCCGATGGAAACCTGACCGTTGCCAACACCAAGATGCTGCCCTATGCCTGCGCTGCCATTGCGTTCTCGGGTCTGGTCTATCTGGTGGCCAGCCTGCTGATCTCCACCTTTGGCATCCGCCGCATCATGAAGTTCTTCCCGCCGGTGGTCACCGGCCCCATCATCATCTCCATCGGCCTGATCCTTGCACCCTCTGCCGTCACCAACTGCCAGTCCAACTGGCTGCTGGCTTTCGTGGCACTGGGCACTGTCATCGTGTGCAACATCTGGGGCAAGGGCATGGTCAAGATCCTGCCCATCCTCATCGGCGTGCTGGTCTCCTACGCGGTGGCACTGGTCACCGGCGCAGTGGACTTCCAGAAGATCTCCGAAGCCGCTTGGCTGGGCATCCCCCTGCACAAGGAGGCTATGGGTCTGTTCGCCATTGACGGCAGCCCGGAGTTCATCAGTGCGCTGTTCACCATCATCCCCATCGCACTGGCTACCATGATGGAGCACGTTGGCGATATTGCCGCCATCAGCGCCACCGTCGGCCACAACTATATCAATGACCCCGGCCTGAACCGCACCCTGATGGGCGATGGTCTGGCCACTACCATGGCTGGTCTGCTGGGCGGCCCCGCCAACACCACCTACGGCGAGAACACCGGCGTGCTGGCACTGAGCAAGATCTACGACCCGCTGGTCATCCGTATTGCCGCTGTGCTGGCCATCATCCTGAGCTTCAGCCCCAAGTTTGAGGCTGTCATCAACACCATCCCCACCGGCATCATCGGCGGTATCAGCTTTGTGCTGTACGGCATGATCTCTGCCATCGGTGTGCGCAACGTGGTGGAGAACCGCGTGGACTTCACCAACAGCCGCAACCTGATCGTTGCCGCCGTCATTCTGGTGTGCGCACTGGGCTTCAACTCTGTGGGCGGCGTTGGCTTTACCGTTGGCAGCGTCACCATCAACCTGTCCGGTCTGGCTGTGGCTGCTATCGCAGGCATTCTGCTCAACGCCATCCTGCCCGGCAACGACTACGAGTTTGACGCTACCGCCGGCTCCGATGCTGCTACCAGCGGCAACCTGCAGGTCTGATTCCGGTAATGCACCCAGTTTTCTGCAGTGGAATTTGGACATTCTGCCAGATTTTAATAAGTAGGAATAATTCTTAAAAATATACTTGACTAACTAGGAATTATTCGCTATAATAGAGCCATGGAAAGGGAAGTGCACAAAGCACAAAGCTCCTTCCGTGGCTCTTTCTATACCCGGCAGCGCGGCTGCCCCGCATAGAAACAACAGGCGGGTGGTTTCCGTCCTGTATCATTTTTAACAGATCGAATGGAGGTAAATTCTTATGAAGAAATACGTTTGCACCGTTTGTGGTTATATCGCTGAGGGTGAGATCCCCGCTCAGTGCCCCGTTTGCAAGGCTCCCGCTTCCGCTTTTGTGGAGAAGACCGGCAACACCTATGTTACCGAGCACGTTGTTGGCATCGGCAAGGCAGAGGGCGTGCCGCAGGAGATCGTTGATGGTCTGCGCGCTAACTTCGAGGGCGAGTGCAGCGAGGTCGGTATGTATCTGGCTATGGCTCGCGTGGCAGAGCGTGAGGGCTACCCCGAGATCGCCGAGGCCTACAAGCGCTATGCTTACGAGGAAGCTGACCACGCATCCCGCTTTGCAGAGCTGCTGGGCGAGGTCGTGACCGACAGCACCAAGAAGAACCTGATGATGCGTGCCGAGGCCGAGTGCGGTGCCTGCGCAGGCAAGATGGATCTGGCCAAGAAGGCTAAGGCGCTGAATCTGGATGCCATCCACGACACCGTCCACGAGATGGCAAAGGATGAAGCCCGTCACGGCCGCGGCTTCGAGGGCCTGCTGAAGCGCTACTTCAACACCGAAGTCTGATAAGGGTTCCCCAGTTATCTATGCTGCCCGCTGCAAGGACATTCTGCCCTGCAGCGGGCTTTTTGCGCTCCTGATGGCGGCTTTGCCTATAAAATTGCCATTTCCGGTAACGGCCCTCCCGTGAAAAAGCAAGCGGGGAAAATCCGCAGATTTTCCCCGCTTGCAAATATAAAATATTTTTCCCTCTGAAGATACGCAAGGCGAACGTGGAGCGCATTCAAAATCGTCCTACTTACAAAAAAGGCAGCTGCGCAGAAATTTACGCAGCTGCCTTTTGCCTTTGCAAGGGCTGTACCTTACTGAATGCCGGTGACAGGATAATCCTGTGCTTCCACGGCCTTCTTCAGCACCTCATCGTCTACTTCAGCGTTCAGGGTAACGATAGCAGTACCGGCTTCGTGGCTGACAACAGCCTTGTCCACCTGCGGCAGAGCCTCCAGCGCTTTCTTGACGCGGGCTTCACAGTGGGGGCACATCATGCCTTCTACGGTCAGGGTCTTTTTCATAGCGGTCTCCTCCTTTTGATTAGATGCAGTTGTATCTTCCTCCGCTGCGGGCTGCACAAGGGCAGCGGGCAGGGCAGGGACGTGTTTGGGCGGGTGGTCACGCTTTGCGCTGTGCAGGTCAAACAGGTTCAGCCGCAAGGCGTTGCTCACCACGCAGAAGCTGGAAAGGCTCATGGCAGCTGCGCCGAACATGGGGTTCAGCGTCAGCCCCAAGGGAATGAACACACCGGCTGCCAGCGGGATACCGATGATGTTGTAGATAAACGCCCAGAACAGGTTTTCGTGGATGTTGCGCAGGGAAGCGCGGCTCAGCCGGATGGCGGCGGGCACGTCCGAAAGCTTGGAGTTCATCAGCACTACGTCCGCAGCGTCAATGGCTACGTCCGTGCCTGCGCCGATGGCAATGCCGGTGTCGGCGCGGGTCAGGGCAGGGGCGTCGTTGATGCCGTCGCCCACCATGGCTACCTTGCCGTACTTCTGCAGCTGCCGGATGACAGCTTCTTTGCCCTCCGGCAGCACCCCGGCAATCACCTCGTCCACACCGGCCTGCCGGCCAATGGCTTCGGCGGTGCGCTGGTTGTCACCGGTCAGCATCACCACCCGGATGCCCATATTCCGCAGCTCCCGGATGGCCTGCGGGCTGTCCTCCTTGATGGTATCTGCAACCGCGATAACGCCCAGCAGACGGTGAGCGCCGCCAAAGAAGAGGGGAGTTTTACCCTGTGCAGCCAGCGCAGCAGCCTGCGTTTGCAGCGCAGCAGGGATAGCGACCTTTGCACCGATAAAGGCAGCATTGCCGCCAAAGATCTCCTTGCCCTCCAGCTTGGCGGTAAGGCCGTTGCCCGGCAGGGCGGTAAAATCGGTAACAGAGGGCAGCTCCAGCTGCTTTTCCTCCGCATAGGCCAGCACTGCCCGCGCCAGCGGGTGCTCGCTGCGGCCCTCCAGCGCGGCAGCCAGCGTGAGCAGCTCAGTTTCGGTCACATCCGCAGCGGGCAGAAGGTCGGTGACAGTGGGCTCGCCGCAGGTGATAGTGCCGGTCTTGTCCAGCGCTACGATGCGGGTACGGCCAGCTTCTTCCAGCGCCGCAGCGGTCTTGAACAGGATGCCGTTCTTTGCGCCTAAACCGTTGCCCACCATAATAGCCACCGGCGTTGCCAGACCCAGCGCACAGGGGCAGCTGATGACCAGCACCGAGATGCCCCGCGCCAGCGCGTAGCCTACGTCCCGCCCCAGCAGCAGCCAGACAAGGGTGGTGACCACCGCAATACTGATGACCGCAGGCACGAAAAAGCCGGATACGGTATCTGCGATCTTTGCAATGGGGGCTTTGGTGGCGGCGGCATCGCTGACCATGCGGATGATCTGCGCCAGTGTGGTGTCCTCGCCCACGCGGGTGGCACGGCACTGCAAATAGCCGGACTGATTGGTGGTGGCGGCGCTTACCTTATCGCCCACGGCCTTGTCCACCGGGATGCTCTCGCCGGTCAGGGCACTCTCGTTCACGGCGCTGCTGCCCTCCAGCACAATACCGTCCACCGGGATGTTCTCGCCCGGGCGCACCACAAAGATATCCTCTTTCTGCACCTGCTCAATGGGCACGGTCACCTCGGTACCGTCCCGCAGCAGGGTGGCAGTTTTGGGGGCAAGCTTCATCAGGCTCTTGAGCGCATCGGTGGTCTTACCCTTAGAGCGTGCTTCCAGCATTTTGCCTACCGTGATAAGGGTCAAAATCATGGCGGCAGACTCAAAATAGAACTCCATCATGTAGTGCATGACCAGTTCTTCGTTGCCGTGCAGCTGCGCATCGGTCATGGCAAACAGGGCGTAGGTACTCCACACAAAGCTTGCCATCGAGCCCATGGCTACCAGGGTATCCATGTTGGGGGAGCGGTGCACCAGCCCTTTGAAGCCGTTGATGAAAAACTTCTGGTTGATCACCATCACGATGCCCGCCAGCAGCAACTGCACCAGCCCCATGGCAATGTGGTTGCCGTCAAACCAGCGAGGCAGCGGCCAGCCCCACATCATGTGTCCCATGGAAAAGTACATCAGCACCAGCAAAAAGCCCAGCGAGGCGATGAGCCGCCGTTTCAGCTTGGGCGTTTCGTGGTCCGCCAGCGCGTCCAGCTCTGCGCTGGTGCTGGCGGCTGCGGCGGCCTTTTTGGGGCTTGCACCGTAACCTGCCTGCTCCACGGCGCGGATAATGGCGGCATCCTCTGCGGTGCCCTCCACGCCCATGGAGTTTGTCAGCAGGCTTACCGAACAGCCGGTGACGCCCGGCACACTCTTTACGGCCTTTTCTACCCGGGCAGAGCAGGCCGCGCAGCTCATGCCGGTAACATTGAATTGTTCCATTGCTTTTTCTCCTTGTGGTCAGTTTGCCCGGCGGGCGGTCATTTCATCAGCTTGGGCAGCAGCCGGAGCAGTTCTTCCAGCTTTTCGTCGCTGCCGGCACGCAGGTCGTCCGCCACACAGCTGCCGATATGCTGCGCCAGCAATTCCCGGGAAAAGCTGTTCAGCGCCGCATTGGCTGCAGCCACCTGTACCAGAATATCTACACAGTAGGCTTTCTTTTCCAGCATCCCGCGGATGCCGCGTACCTGCCCTTCAATGCGGTTCAGGCGGTTGAGCAGGGCCTTGTATTCCTCCGGGCTGCGCTCTTTGTGGCGGCAGCAGCAGGGGACAGCAGCATCTGCCGCAGCGTCCGCCTCCGGCGCATTATCGCAGCAACAACAGTGCTTTTGGTTCTCTTCCATCTCGGAATCGCTCCCTTCATAAACCCCCATGGGGTATATTTTGCTTGCAACAGCAGTATAGCACACAATATCCGACAATTCAAGTAGGAAATGAAATATAAATGGTGCTGCAAACAAAAAATGGTTCAGAAACGCCGCAGGTGTTTCTGAACCATAAATTTAAAAGTAAAATTCCGCTGCACATAAGAAAACGAGGGAAGCCCCGCAGGCTTTCCCTCGTTGTAAGCTCTTACTTTACTTCCAGAATGCGCGGTGCAAACAAGCTCCACATCTTGCCCCACCAGTACCAGTCGTGGGAGACGTCACCGCCCCAGACCTCCAGATGTGCGGGCATTCCCTGATCCTTCAGCAGGTCGGCCAGTGCCTGCGTATCGTCCAGTGCGTCGCCCTCGTAGGCACCCTGACCGGCACAGAGGATCAGGCAGTTCTCTTCTGCCTTGGTCAATGCCAGCTTGTTGGCAATGCCGTTCTCCTGCAGGTAGGCAAGGGGAGAGCAGCGCAGCACCATGTCGTCGCTGCCGGTGCCCCAGAAGCGGGTCAGGTCGTAGATACCGCCCATGCCCACAGCACCTGCAAACAGGGTGGGACGGCGCAGACGGCAGTGGACGGCGTGGTAAGCGCCCAAGTCCACACCGGCAGTCCAGATCCGGGTGCCCTTTTTGGCGTTGTTCAGGGTCAGAATGCGGGGAGCCAGCTCAGCGGTCAGGTAGACAAAATACTTTTCCTGCAGCTCGGCGCGGCGGCGCTGGGGCAGATCACCATTCAAAAGACCCTCGCCGTCCACGGCATCTGCGCAGAACAGCTGCACCTTGCCCTCGTTCAGCAGCTGGGCAATGGCATCGGGCATCCCGTTGTTCTCCCAGTCGTAAAAACGGCCGCCGCGGGCGGGCAGTGCCAGCACCGGCACACCGGCATGGCCGTACACCTTAAACTCCATCTCACGGCCAAGAACCGTGCTCCACTCTTTGTAATAGGTACCCTGGATCATAAATCAAGCACTCCTTATTTTATCATTCACCGGCCCGGGTACAGTCGCTGCGCACCGGTGCCGGATTTGGAAGCTATAATCAGATAAACTGGTTGCGCTGCGGGTCGTAATCGTAGCCCACAGCGTGCAGCTTTGCGCACAGACCGGCCTTGTCGGCCTCCAGATCCTCGCACAGCGCATCGAGATCTTTATACTGATCCCGCAGTTTCAGGTTCACCACGCTCAGCAGCATGATAGGATCAACAGGCAAAGACATTTTATTCCACTCCTTGCAGCAAATAAAAAAGCCGGCCACTCGACAAAGTGACCGGCCACATACACCAAATTAGACAGCGCGGGTAACTTTGCCAGCGCGCAGGCAACGGGAGCATGCGTAGACATACTTGGGAGAGCCCTCCACGACCGCCTTGACACGACGGACATTCGGCTTCCAGGTACGGTTGGAACGGCGATGAGAGTGAGAGACCTTGATACCAAAGGTAACACCCTTGCCGCAGCATTCACACTTAGCCATGGTAATTGCACCTCCTACAGTGAAGTATGGAATCAAAATAATCAGCTTGACTATTTTACCAGAGATGCAGAGAAAAAGCAAGCCTTTTTTTAAATTTCCTGCAGCTTTTTGTATTCCCGGCGCAGTGGGGCTTGTGCAGGGCACAAAAAAATAGTATTATAAAAGAAGAAATTCATTTTGACAGGAGATTTACATGACCGCACAGGCAACCTATTATATCATCCGCGCACTGGTGGCGCTGGTGGCCATCCCGTTCCACGAAGCCGGCCATGCGCTGGCAGCATGGCTGCTGGGCGATGCCACCGCCAAACGCGAGGGGCGGCTTTCGCTGAATCCCTTTGCCCACTTTGACCTGCTGGGCACCTTATGCATGGTGTTTGCGGGCGTGGGCTGGGCAAAGCCTGTGTCCACCAATCCCCGCAACTTCAAAAACCCCAAGTGGGGTATGGCGCTTACGGCGCTGGCAGGCCCCGTGGCAAACCTTGTGCTGGCTTACCTTGGCATGGTGGCATGGAAGGTGATGTACTACTGGGCACCGGTCAATAATGCCACCATCTACATTGCCATGTTTTTGCGGTATCTGGTGCTGATGAACGTGAGCCTTGCGGTGTTCAACCTGATCCCCGTGCCGCCGCTGGACGGCAGCCGCATTTTGCTGGTGGTGCTGCCGCAGCGCATCTATTTTGGCCTGATGCGGTACGAAAAATATATCATGATCGTCATGCTGGCAGCGGTGTGGGGCGGCTTTCTGGATGTGCCGCTGTACTACCTGAACAACGCGGTGTGGTCGCTTTTGGGTGCGGGCACCGGGTATATCGATAAAATCGCCTACGCCGTTTACGCCAGCAGCCTTGGGGCGGTGATCTGAGTGGCAGAGGAATTGACCTTCCATCTGGAAGATTTTGACGGCCCGCTGGAATTATTGCTGGCGCTGGTGGCCAAGCATAAGATGGATCTGCACAACATCCCCATTTTGCAGCTCATCGACCAGTACACCCGTACCGTGGAGCAGGCCGACCCCGACCCCGAGACCGCCAGTGCCTTCATTGAGATGGCGGCGCATCTGGTGGAGATGAAAAGCTTTCTGCTGCTGCCCCGCAGCGAAGAGGGCGAGCGCATGAAGCAGGAACTCACCGGTCAGCTCATCGAGTACGACCAGTGCCGCCGCATGGCGGCTCTGCTGCGCGCAAAAGGGGAGACCGCCCCGGTATTCGTGCGCCGTCCCATGGAGATGGAGCTGGACAACACCTACGCGCTGCACCACGCCCCGCAGATACTGGCCGACTACTGGCAGGCACTGGCAGGCCGCACGAAAACCCGCCGCGTGCCCACCCAGCAGCAGTTCGAGCCGCTGGTCACCGCGCCCATGGTATCGGTCACCAGCCGGGTGGTGTACATCCTGCGCCGGATGCTGGGCGGCACCGTGGCAAAAATGGAGCAGTTGTTTTCCCGCAGCCAGAGCCGCAGCACCAACGTAGCTACCTTTCTGGCGCTGCTGGAGCTGGTGCGCGGCGGACGCATCGCGCTGGATGACCGGGGAGAACTGACCATGCGCCGCACCCGCCCGGAACGCAATAAGGAGAACCCATGAACCAAAAACAAATCCTTGCCGCCGTAGAGGCCATGCTTTTTGCCTGCGGCGACCCCATAGGGGCCGATAAGCTGGCACAGGCAGTGCAGCTGCCCCAGTCCAGCGTGGATGCTGCGCTGGAAGCCCTGCACACCCGCTACCAGCGGGAGGACAGCGGCCTGTGTCTGCTGCATCTGAATACCCGGTGGCAGCTGGCCACCAAGACCCAGTGGGCAGACTGTGTGCGCCGCGTGCTGGACAGCCGCCGCGCCGTACCGCTTGGCCCTGCGGCCATGGAGACTTTGACCGTCATCGCCTACAACCAGCCGGTGTCCCGCGCTTTTATTGAGCAGGTGCGCGGCGTAGATTCCTCCTCCAGCGTGTCCGGCCTGCTGGAAAAGGGGCTGATCGAAGAAGCCGGACGTCTGGATCTGCCGGGTCGCCCGGTCAGTTTCCGCACTACCGATACATTTTTGCGTGTGTTCGGTCTGTCCAGTCTGGCAGACCTGCCGCCGGTGCACAGCGACGCACCGGCAGATGATCCGACCGAAAGTGAGGGTTGACCCATGGGCATGGTTCTTTCCGCAGTGGGCGCTTGTCTGCTGTTCATCCTCAAGGCGGTGGGCATCCTGCTGCTGATTTTGTTGGTGCTGGCGGCGCTGTTGCTGCTGTGCCCCTTCTGTGCGGATGTCTGCTGGCAAAACGATACGCTTACCGTAAAAGCCGGGGCACTGGGCATTACCTTCCCGGTGTTCCAATACCCAAAGCCGGAACCTCCCGCCCAGCCGGAAGAACCAAAGGGCTTTACCGGCAGACTGAAAGCAAAATTCCGCGCATGGCGTGCGGAGCGTAAGCACAAAAAGGCTGAAAAAAAGGCTGCGCAGCCCGCAAAGCCTAAAGCCGAAAAGCCGCCCCGCCAAAAGGCAAAGCTCACGCTGGATGTGATCTGCACTATGCTGCGGGGCGCAGGTACGCTGCTGCGGGCGGTGTTTGGTGCCATCCGTTTTACAAAGATCTCGGTCTGCCTTGGCGTGCGCGGCGACGATCCCGCCGCAGCTGCCCGCAATTACGGCAAGCTGCAGGCATGGCTGTACCCGACCCTTGGCGTGTTGGACCATTTTTTCTTTCTGGAATTTGACCAGCTGCGCGTTCTGCCGGACTTCGGCAGCGCCCAGCCCACCGTGCAGGACAAGGTGTCCTTCCGGGTCAGCGCACAGGCGCTGTTCATCGTCATTGCCGCTGTGCGGGTGCTGTACGAGTTCTGGCGCAAAAAAGTATTGGACATCTTTATATAAAGTGTGGTACACTAAATCTATATCAGAATGCTTTCCGGCGGGCGAACGTCTGCACGGATGAATAAAGGAGAGTTGTTTTATGGCAGAGCATCCTATTCAGGGTCTGATGAATGTTACGATGGAAAAGATCCACCAGATGGTGGACTCCAACACCATTATCGGCAAGCCCATCACCACCGAGGATGGCATCACCATCCTGCCGGTGTCCAAGGTGAGCTTTGGTTTCGCTTCCGGCGGCACCGATTTTAACGGAAAGAACGCTGCCAACAAGGATCTGTTCGGCGGCGGCTCTGGTGCCGGTGTCAACATCCAGCCGGTGGCATTTCTGGTCATCAAGGATGGCTGTGTGCGCACCATCCAGCTGTCGGATAGCTCCAACAGCATCGACCGTGCCCTGACCATGCTGCCCGAGCTGGTGGAAAAGCTCACCGCTCTGGTCAAAAAGGACGATAAGGCACCCGCAGAGGAGCCTAAGGCAGAGTAACCCTTTACACAAATCAAGCCGCAGCCGCAGGCCTTTATGGTCTGCGGTTTATATAGCCGCGCACCGTGCCCTGCAAAAGCAGAGGAGCGGTGCGCATTTTGAGCGCCGTGAGGCGCACAAGGAGTAATATTATGGCAGAAGAACGTATTCAGAAGATCATGGCAGAGCAGGGGCTGTGCTCCCGCCGCGCCGCCGAGCAGATCATTGCCGAGGGCCGCGTCAAGGTGAACGGCCACCCGGTCAAGGTGGGCGACAAGATGGACCCCAACCGTGACGTGCTCCATGTGGATGATGAGCGCATCTACATCCAGAAGAACCAGCAGCTGTATTATCTGGCGCTGTACAAGCCCCGTGGATATGTGACCACCGCCAGCGATGAACTGGGCCGCAAGACCGTGATGGACTTGGTCAGCGACATCCCCGCCCGTCTGTACCCGGTGGGACGATTGGATAAGGACAGCGAGGGTCTGCTGCTGATGACCAACGACGGTGCCTTTGCACAGGCCGTTACCCATCCATCCGGCGGCATCTCCAAGCTGTACCGCGTTACCGTGCAGCCCCGCGCCGATGAGGCCACCATCCTCAAGCTGAGCAGCGGCGTTGTGCTGGATGACGGCACCAAGACCATGCCCTGTGCCATCAATGTGGTCACCGACGAGCCCGGCCGCACCGTGATGGAAATGACCCTGAAAGAGGGCAAGAACCGCGAGATCCGCCGGATGTGCGAGAGCGTGGGTCTTGAGGTGGTGCGCCTGAAGCGCAACGCTGAGGGCGTGGTCAAGCTGGGAATGCTCAAGCCCGGTACCTACCGCGAGCTGACCAAGGCCGAGGTGAACGGTCTGCGCGCCGCAGCGGTCAAGGGCCGTGCACAGACCCGCAGTGCTGCCCAGCAGTCCAAAGCTGCCGAGCGCCGTCCCCGCGGCCCTGTGGGTAAAAACGCACCCCGGAAGCAGAAGTAAGGAGTTATCGGATCATGGAACGAGAAACTCTGAAATCCCGTCTTGGCTTTATTTTGCTTTCCGCAGGCTGCGCCATCGGCATCGGCAATGTGTGGAAGTTCCCGTATATCGCCGGTCAGGGCGGCGGCGGTGCTTTTGTACTGTTCTACCTGATCTTTCTGGTCATTCTGGGTCTGCCCATCATGACCATGGAGTTTGCCGTGGGACGCGCCTCCCGCAAAAGCCCAGTGCGGGCGTATCAGGCGCTGGAAAAGCCGGGGCAGAAGTGGCACATCCACGGCTACTTTACCCTCATCGGCTGCTACCTGCTGATGATGTTCTACACCACCGTAGCGGGCTGGATGCTGCACTATTTCTACATGACCGCTGCCGGCAAGCTGGCAGGGCTGAACGCCGAGCAGGTGGCCGGTAAGTTTACCGAAATGCTGGCCAGCCCCGCCACCATGACCTTCTGGATGGTATTCGTGGTGGTAGTGGGCATTCTGGTGTGCGCTAAGGGGCTGCAAAGCGGTCTGGAGCGTGTGACCAAGGGCATGATGATCGCCCTGCTTCTCATTATGGTGGTGCTGGCTGTCAACAGCCTGTTCATGCCCGGGGCAAAGGAAGGCCTTTCTTTCTTCCTTGTGCCGGACTTTACCCGGATGCAGGAAGTGGGCGTGGTCAACACGCTGGTCTCCGCTATGAATCAGGCCTTCTTCACCCTCAGCCTTGGCATCGGTGCCATGTCCATCTTCGGCAGCTATATCGGCAAGGAGCACTCCCTGCTGGGCGAGTCTGTCCGTATCGTGGTGCTGGATACCTTCGTAGCTATCACCGCTGGTCTGATCATTTTCCCGGCCTGCTTTACCTACCATGTGGACCAGACCAGCGGTCCCAGCCTGATCTTTATCACCCTGCCCAACATCTTTGCTAATATGTCCATGGGTCGGCTGTGGGGCAGCCTGTTCTTTTTGTTCATAGCCTTTGCAGCCATGTCCACCGTGCTGGCAGTGTTCGAAAATATCATCTGCTGCGGCATGGAACTGACCGGTTGCAGCCGCAAAAAGTCCAGTCTGGTGAACCTTGTGCTCATCATCCTGCTGTCCATGCCCTGTGTGCTGGGCTATAACCTGTGGGCATGGGATGGCTTTGCGGTGTTCGGCGGCGCTGTGCTGGATGTGGAGGATTTTCTGGTCAGCAACCTCTTCCTGCCGCTGGGCAGCTTGGTATATCTGCTGTTCTGCGTCACCCGCTACGGCTGGGGCTGGCAGAACTACAAAAAAGAGGTCAACACCGGCGAGGGTCTCAAGGTGCAGGACTGGATGCGCGGCTACCTGACCTATGTGCTGCCGCTTATCGTAGTGTTCATCTTTGCGTTTGGACTCTACGACAAATTCCTAGCATAAGACGTCTGCTCTGTCTTTGATTGACGAACGGGCGGAACAAGTGTAATATAAAAGCATATAGGGTGCTTCTCCCGGCGGGGGACACTGCTATATGCTTTTTTGTATTCAGAAGGAGGAAATACCCCCATGCACATTCTGGTCTGTGACGATGATGCGGTCTTTGCTGCGCAGATGGACGAGTATATCTCGGAATGGTTCCGCGCACGGGAGATTCAGGTGCAGAGCACTGTCTGCACCAGCGGCGAGCAGCTGCTGGCCACCCCAGAGCTGGAACGCTACCAGCTGGCGTTTCTGGATGTAGACCTGAAAACCACCGACGGCATTGCGCTGGGGCGCAGGCTGCGGCAGGTCGCCCCGGATATCGTGCTGGTGTACATCTCGGCGTATCTGGAATTTGCCCCGCAGGGCTACACGGTCAACGCCTACCGTTACCTACTCAAGCGGGATATTGCCGCTCAGCTGCCCAGCTGTCTGGAGGATATCTTTGCCGGCATGACCGACTCTAAAAAGACGTTGGAGGTGCACCACAACCGTACCACCAGCGAGATACCTCTCGACCAGATTTATTATCTGGAAAGTGATCTGCGGCAGATCAATGTCTACGGCGATATCCCGCACCAGCCCATCTGCACCTTTTACGGCAAGATCGCCGATTTGCCCGCCATGCTGTACGAAAACGGTTTTTTGCAGGTGGGGCGCAGCGATGTGGTCAACCTGCAATATGTGCGTTCCATCCGCAACTATAAGGTAGAACTGCGCAGCGGGGTAGAACTGAACGCAAGCCGACAGGATTTTGCAGCTATCCGCAGCGCATGGCTGGAATGGAAGGGGCAGTTCGGCGATGAATGAAGAATTCTGGCGCTGGTATATGTACGGCCACTGGGTCTGCCTGACCCAATGGCTCGGCTTTATCATGGTGGAATATGCTTATCTTGGCAAGGGAAAGATAAAGCACCCGCTGGTGTGGTCCTGTGTTATAACCATGCTCACGATGACCCTCTCGGTCGTGCACAACTATGGCTTTTTTACGCCGAGGGCAGTGGCTCTCACAATCCTTTTTCTGTTCATCACCGTCATGCTATTTGGCGGCACACCGGGTCAGAAGTTTACTGCTTGCCTGATCAACGGTACCATGTGCCTGTTGGTCGAAAACAGTATGCGGTATGTCATATCGTGGATCCTGAAGTGTGAACTGCAGCAGGTCATCCAACGCGCAGACTGTCTGATCATCATAGCGGTGGCAAATATGGTGGTGGGCGCAGCTGTGGCCTTTTTGGTAGGCAAGTGGCGCAGGCGCAATGCGCTGGAGCCCTTGCAGGCGCTGACCATGAGCTTTTTTCCGGGTGTGGTCGTGGTGCTGAACATCCTGCTCATGCTCACAGATAACAACAAAAGGGCCACCATGGCCACAATGGGAATGACAGTGGGGCTTACGGTGGCTGTCATGGTGCATCTGTGCATCGTGGCGATGTTCAATGATCAGGTCATGCAGCGGCGCAGCCTGCATTTTCAGGCCGAACTGGAGCAGCAGCGGGCTTCGGCTCTGCTGGATTCCTACACCGCCCAGCGCCGTCTGACCCATGAGTTCACCAACCACATCAGTGCGCTGCGTGCCTTGCTGGAGCAGGGAGATGTGGCTGGTGCACAGAACTATATTGCCGGCGTAGATAAGGCTGTGGCGGCCAGCACCACCATTATGGATACCCACAACCCGCTGCTGGATTCCATCCTGACCCGCAAATACGAGGAAGCCACCCGGCAGGGCGTAAGCGTGTATTTTGACCTTTGTGATTTGCGGAATTTTCCCTTAAGCGGGGTGGATATGGTCACCGTGCTGGCAAATCTGCTGGATAACGCCATCTGTGCCGCAGCGCAGGCGTACCCACCGGAGGTGTATGTGCGGGTGCGCAAAACGGAGGAAGAATATCTTCTCTCGGTGCGCAACCGGGTGCAGCGGGATGTGGAGCTGCCGCCGGATGGGCAGCTGCCCCGCACCACCCGCAAAGAGCCCGGCCACGGCATGGGGCTTTCCAACGTGCGGGATGTTCTGCTGCGTCACGGTGCGGAGTATACCCTGAGCTGCCGGGACAATTGGTTCCGCTTTACCTGTGCGGTGCCCACCGACAATTCATGACATCTGCACCGTCAGAATATGACAGTTTTTGTGCAACACAAGCGTAACTCTGCTATACTAAAGCCAGTAAAGGAAGCCTTCCGTGCGGACATGGTCACGTTGCGGTGGGAGGGTAACACCCTTCTTTTTAAGAGCTTTGTTGCTGGATGGAAAACAGTCTGCGGTGCGTGTAAGCGGGCTGTCTACCTTTGCTTTTTGGGTTGCGCAGAGATGCGCAGACCTCTGCTGACGGAACTTTCTGCGGCGGGCCTTTTGGGGGTTGCAGTCGATAAAGTTACTCGATGCGTCGCAATTCCGGCTCTGCTTGCTGTATGGGAATGGCGTAGGCAGGCCGGAGTGTCGTGCGCTGCAAAGAGTTCCGTCAGCTCTCTTTTGTGCAAAAAAAGGACTGCTCTACATGGGTTTTGCCCAGTATAGCAGTCCTTTTTGTATACTCGACCCTCTCAGTCATCGCCGCGCTCTGCCGATTTCCTCAAAGAAAAACTTTGACTCTATAAGCCAACGGATGAAAAAGCAGCTCAGCCAAGCCCGCAGGCTTGGCTGAGCTGCAAAATTAAAATGCAATTCCTTGAACTATGCGCAGAGCGAAGCGGAGCGCATTTGAAATCGTTTTGCTTCGGGCAAAAATGCAGTTACTCCGGCTTTACCTGCAGCTCCTGCTCGCAGTAGATGCAGCGGTACTTGCCGTTGGAACTCAGCTCAAAGATCTGGTCGCACTCCTCTTCAATGCTGGAGATGCAGCGGGGGTTCTTGCACCGCACGATGTTCACCAGACGCTTGGGCGGCTTGGGCTGCTCCTTGCGGACAGCCTTGCCGTTCTCAATAATGGTCACGCTGATGTTCGGGTCCAGATAAGCCAGCACATCCAGGTTTAGCCACGAAGCGTCGCCCTCCACCTTGATGATGTCCTTACGGCCGCTGGCCGTCTTTTTGCTGCGTGCGTTCTGGATCAGCGCCACACTGGCAGTGCGGTTGCCCGCAATGCCCAGCAGATCCATCAGACCAATGGCAGTGCCTGCCTTGATGTGGTCGATGACAATACCGTTCTGAATCTCGTCAATATTCAACATATCAGTTCTCCTCCTTCGGTGCTTTGGGGTCTGCAAGCCCCAGCAGGGTCATGATCAGTGCCATGCGGACGTAAACGCCGTTCTGCACCTGTTCAAAATAAGCGGCGCGGGGGTCGTCGTCCACGTCCAGCGCGATCTCGTTCACACGGGGCAGGGGGTGCAGCACCGCCATGGTGGGCTTGGCCTGCGCCATCTTTTCGCGGGTCAGCACATAGCTGTTCTTCAGGCGGATATAGTCCTCCTCGTTGAAGAAGCGCTCCTTTTGCACGCGGGTCATATACAGGATGTCCAGTTCCGGCATGGATTCCTCCAGACTGCGGGTCTCCTTGTAGGGGATGCCGTTGGCCTCCAGCACGTCGTTGATGATATAATCCGGCACCCGCAGTTCCTCCGGGCTGATCAGCACAAAGCGGACGTTCTTGCAGCGTGCCATGGTCTTGAGCAGGGAGTGGACGGTGCGGCCAAACTTCAGATCACCGCACAGACCGATGGTCAGATCATCCAGCCTGCCCATGCGGCGGCGGATGGTCATCAGGTCGGTCAGGGTCTGGGTGGGGTGCTGGTGACCGCCGTCACCGGCGTTGATCACCGGAATGCGGGAGTAGCGGGAAGCACGCAGCGGTGCGCCCTCCTTGGGGTGGCGCATGGCAACGATGTCGGCATAGCAGGACACTACCCGGATGGTGTCGGCTACGCTCTCGCCCTTGGTGGCGCTGGACACGTTCTCGCTGGGAAAGCCCAGTACATGGCCGCCTAAGTTCAGCATGGCCGCTTCAAAGGACAGCCGGGTGCGGGTGGAGGGCTCGTAGAACAAGGTAGCCAGCTTTTTGTGGTTGGCCACCTCCTGATAGGCGGCGGGGTCGGCGCAGATACGGTCGGCAAGATCAAGCAGCTGTGTGATCTCCTGCTGGGTAAGATCCAAAGGATCGATCAGATGACGCATAGATAGGATACCTCCGTTTAAAGCAGTTTGCGTAAAATGGAAAAATCAAAAAAGTTCGTGTAGTAGCTCAGCGAGCGCATCACCGGCTTACACAAACGATTGAAACATACTTCGTCCAGCAGCAGCATGGCCTCGCCCGGGGCAAGCCGCATGGCTGCGCGGATGGCTTCATCGCCGCAGCTGGCCTTCAGGTGCGCCACGTTGGAAGAGATCTGCTGGTGGCACTCCTGCTCTAAGATCTCAAAGATGTCGCCGGTCAGGTCGATGCGGGTGTAGTCCCGGTTGCCGAACAGGCTGCGGGGCAGGTAGTCGATGGAATAGATCACCGGGGTGGTGTCGGCAAGGATGCGCTTTTTGATGCAGATCACCTCGTCACCGACTTCCAGCGCCAGCGCGTGCGCCATCTCCTCGCCTGCACGAAGAAGCATCACCTGAATGCCGTCGGCATGGGGATAGCTGCCAAAGCTGCGGATCAAAGGGTAGTACTCCAGCTTCTGGTCCAAGCGGCTGCGCAGCCCCAGCACAGCGCGGTTCACCACCGTGCCAATGCCGCGCACCCGTTCCACATAACCGGCGCGCTCCATCTCGCTCAGCGCGTCACGGATCACGGTGCGGCTCACCCCCAGCTCGGTGGCAAGGTCTACCTCGGCGGGCAGACGGTCGGCTTGGGCATAGCGCCCGTTGGACAGCTCCTCCAGCAGGCTTGCAACAACGCGGTCGCTGATCACGGCGCCGCCCAAGCGGCTGGACGATGCCAGTGCGGGATCTTTCATGGATGGTTCCTCCGTTTCCGGGCGGCAAGCCGCCCCGAACTTCATACAAACGGGCAGGGAGGATTCCTCCACAGCCCCTTCTCTCCTATTATAGCATAATTTGACATTTAGAAAAGCGTCATTTATACTGGAATCTGCTGAAAAGTACGATTTTATTTTGGAGGGCATAGTACAGATGGACTATTTTCTGCAAAAAGTATGCGGCAAGCCCGCCTGGCAGGCTGTTACTCTGCGGCGCTGCACCCCCGCCGAGGCATCGGCGGTGTTCGCGCTGCAAAACGAAGTGCGCGCCGCCATGCCGCACCCGGAGCAGTTCGTGCCGGACACGCTGAAAAACATTACCGCTTATCTGCGCACCGGGATATGTATCGGCGCATGGCAGCAACGGCGGCTGGGCGCGTACCTCATCCTGCGCCTGTGCGGGCAGAGCGATGAAAACTACGCCGCCTTTCTGGGTGTGCCGCAAAGCCAGTGGCAGCACTGGGCGAACGCAGACAGCGCGGTAGTGCACCCGGACTGGCGGGGCAACGGTCTGCAGCGCGCCATGCTGGAAGCAGCCCTGCCGCTGCTGCCGCCGCAGATCACCCATCTGGGCGCTACCGTCAGCCCGGATAACAGCTACAGCCTGCGCAACGCACAGGCCGGCGGCTTCGTCATCCGCTGCCGCCGGGAGATGTACGGCGGCTACGACCGCTATCTGCTGGAAAAGCAGCTGTAACTCCATGCAGTTTTGGTGTACAACCTTTTCGAAATGTGTTATACTATACGGTATGAATAACAGCGAAGGAAACAGGTGAAACCATGGCAGCATCTCTCGGGCAGGAATTCTGCACCCTGCGTGATACTTACATTGAAAAGCAATTCGGCCGCCTGAACGATATGCAGCGGCAGGCTGTGTTTACCACGGATGGCCCGCTGCTCATCCTTGCCGGTGCCGGCAGCGGCAAGACCACCGTGCTGGTCAACCGCATTGCCAACCTCATCCGGTTCGGCTCGGCGCACGGCTCCAAAGAAACGCCCCGCCCGGTGACCGAGGAGGACGTCAAAGCCCTGCGCACCGCCATCATGACCGGTACCAATGCCCCCAGCTGGCTGGACGGGATGCTGCGCCGCAACGCGGTGCGCAGCTGGAACGTGATGGCCATTACCTTTACCAACAAGGCGGCAGGGGAACTGAAGGAACGTCTGCGCCGGATGCTGGGCAGCGAGGAAGGGGACGAGGTGTTTGCCTCCACCTTCCACTCGGCCTGTGTGCGCATCCTGCGCCGCTGGGCGGAGGAGATCGGCTACCCCCGCAGCTTTACCATCTACGACACCGACGATGCCCAGCGCGTGATGAAAACGGTGTATAAAGAACTGAGCATCGATGATAAATTTCTGCCCATCAAGGCCGCCATCAACCAGATGAGCCGCTGGAAGGATCAGCTGGTCAGCCCGGAACAGGCGCTTGCAGACCACGCCAGAGACGTGAAGAGCACCCAGACCGCCCGCATCTACGCAGCCTACGAGAAAAAGCTGAAAGAGGCCGGTGCGTTCGATTTTGATGACCTCATCTACCAGACCGTGCAGCTGCTGGCCGACCACCCGGACGTGCGGGAGTTCTACCAGAACAAGTACCGCTACCTGCTGGTGGACGAGTATCAGGACACCAGCGTGGCGCAGTTCCGTCTGGTCAGTCTGCTCACCGGACCGGAGCGCAACATCTGCGTGGTGGGCGATGACGACCAGAGCATCTACCGTTTCCGCGGCGCTACCATTGAAAATATCCTCAACTTTGAAAAACTCTACCCCGGCACTAAGACGATTCGTCTGGAGCAGAACTACCGCTCCACCTCCAACATCCTCAACGCAGCCAACTGTGTCATCCAGCACAACACCGAGCGCAAGGGCAAGACCCTGTGGACGGACAACGGCGAAGGCGATAAGGTGCAGGTGTATACCGCCGAGAACGAGCAGGATGAAGCCAGCCATATCGCGGACGTTATCGGCCAGCACCTGAAGGCGGGCGGCCATCTGGCAGACCACGCCATCCTCTACCGCATGAACGCCCAGTCGGCTCCCATCGAAAGCTACTTCACCCGCGCAGGTATCCCGCATAAGATCGTGGGCGGGCAGCGCTTCAACGACCGCAAGGAGGTCAAGGACATCCACTCCTATATGTCCATCGTGGCCAACCCCCGGGACGATGTGCGGCTGCGCCGCATCATCAACGAGCCCGCCCGCAAGATCGGTGCTACCACCGTTGACGTCATTGCAGACTTTGCCGGGCAGCAGGGGGTCAGTATGCTGGATGTCATCAGCCATGCCGACCAGTACGCCAAGCTCTCCCGCGCGGTCATGCCGCTGCTCAAGTTCTGGCAGATCTATCAGCGCCTGCAGGATTCCCTTGCCACCCGCACGCTGGATGAGTTCGCTTCCGATGTCATTGAGCTGACCGGCTACAAGGCCATGCTGGAAGCAGACGCCGCCAAGGGGCACGAGGATGCCGCCGACCGGCTGCAGAACCTTGGCCAGCTGGTCAACAACGTCAAAAATTACTGCGATCAGCACGGCGAGGAAGCCACACTGGAAGGCTATCTGGAGGATATCGCCCTCATCAGCGATATCGACAGCTACAACGAGAGCAGCGATCAGGTGGTACTGATGACCATCCACTCTGCCAAGGGCTTGGAGTTCCCTTATGTGTTCCTCATCGGCATGGAGGAGGGCGTTTTCCCCAGCGAGATGAGCAAGTACTCCGAAGCAGATCTGGAAGAAGAGCGCCGTCTGGCTTACGTCGGTATCACCCGCGCCAAAAAGGAACTGTACATCTCCAACAGCGTTACGCGGATGCTGTACGGCCGCACCCAGCGCAACGAGCCCAGCCGCTTTCTGCGGGAGATCGAGCCGGAATATATCGAGGAGACCCGCAGCCCGGTGCTGGAACAGCGTTCCCGCATGGGCGGTTGGGGCAGTAGTTACAGCGATACCGTGCCCGGCGGGGCATCCGGCTACTCCGGCCCCTCCGGTTACAGCCGCAGCAGCTACGGCGGCGGTTATGGCTCGGGTTACAGCTCGGGCAACCGCAGCGGCTACCTGAACCGGGAATATAACGCCGGTGAAAGCCGTGGCTTTGGCTCCTCTTACGGCGGAAGAAGTACCGTTTCCTCCGGTTTTGGCAGTCACTATGGCAACAGCTCCACTCAGCCGACTACCAGAAGCGGCGGATTTGGTTCTGGATATTCCAGCGGAAATGCGACGAAAAATGCTGTAAAGCAAACGGTCTTTACAGCAAATTCTGCCGTAAAATCGGTGGCTTTCGACGCAAAGCACTATGAACCGGGCGACATCGTGGAGCACAAGGTGTTCGGCCGCGGCACGGTGCTGAAGGTAAAGCCTGCTGCCGGGGATCAGATCGTGGAGATCAACTTTGAAAAAGTGGGCATCAAGAAAACGATGGCCAATTTTGCGCCCCTGACCAAGATTACGGAGGAAGAATGACCCTATGATGACTGTTCGTTTGATCGCCCACACCCCGGAACCGGAAAAGGTGGTGGCGGCTGCCGCAAAGCTCTGTTACTCCGACGCCCATATCACCGACCTTCTGGACGGGTTGGACGAGGAAAAAACTGCAAAATTTCTGACCATGCTCAGTGACCTTGGTCATGCCAGCCCCATCGAGCACGCCAGCTTTACCTTTGGCATTGAGGGGGTCAGCCGCACTCTGCTTGCCCAGATCACCCGGCACCGCATCGCATCCTTCAGCGTGCAGAGCCAGCGCTATGTGCGTCTGGATGATTTCCGCTATGTGACGCCCCCGGAGATCGAAGCCATCCCGGAAGCAAAAGCCGCTTTCCTTGCCAGCATGGAGGAGGACGCCCAGCGTTATCTTGACCTCGCTCATAAGCTGGAGGAGGGGCACACCGCCCGTCTGATGGCTGAGGGAATGCCGGAAAAGCAGGCCCGCGCCAAGGCCTCCAAGCAGGCCAACGAGGACGCCCGCTTTGTGCTGCCCAACGCTTGCGAGACCAAAATGGTGGTCACTATGAACGCCCGCAGCCTGATGAACTTCTTCCAGCTGCGCTGCTGCAACCGCGCCCAGTGGGAGATCCGGGAACTGGCTGAAAAGATGTTCGCGCTGGTGTACCCGGTAGCACCCCATATCTTTGCCAAGGCCGGCCCTGCCTGCCTGTGCGGCGCCTGCCCGGAGGGCAAGATGTGCTGCGGCAAAACCGCTGAGGTGCGCGCAAAATATGCTGCCATTAAAGAAGGTGCCGTCGTATGAGCAAAGGCAAACTGATCGTACTGGAAGGGCTGGATGGCAGCGGCAAGGCCACACAGGCAAAGCTGCTGGCAGAGCATCTTGCCGCGCAGGGTGTACCGGTGCAGAAGATCACCTTCCCGGATTATGCCAGCGATTCCAGCGCTCTGGTCAAGATGTATCTGGCGGGGCAGTTCGGCCAGCACCCGGACGATGTAAACGCCTACGCGGCTTCCAGCTTTTACGCGGTGGACCGCTATGCCAGCTATAAAACCAGCTGGGGCAGCTTTTATGAGCAGGGCGGTGTGATCATCGCCGATCGATACACCACCTCCAATGCGGTGCATCAGTGCTCCAAGCTTCCGCAGAAGCAGTGGGAGGAATATCTGCACTGGCTGTTTGATTACGAGTTCCGTCTGCTGGGTCTGCCCGCACCGGACAGGGTCATCTATTTGCAGGTAGACCCGGCGGTCAGCCAGCGGCTGATGACCCAGCGCTACCACGGCGACGAAAGCAAAAAGGACGTGCACGAGAAGGATACCGCCTATCTAGCGCGCAGCCGTGCCGCTGCTGAGTTCTGCGCCCGGAATCTTGGCTGGGACACCGTGCACTGCACCAGCGGGGACGCAATGCGCAGCATTGAAGAGATCCAGCAAGAGGTGCAGCAGCTTGCCCGGAAAACACTGGGCTGAACGATAAAATATGATAAGAGGGGGCATCCTGAACGATGTATCGTCTGATGCAGCCGTCCGACGAGGCGGCAGTGCTGGCTTTGTGGCAGAGCCAGCATCATGATACCGAAGATTTTGCAAAAATGGTACTGGAACGTTTTGCCGGTGTGCAGAACATTTATGTGGCCGATGAAAACGACACCATCGTGGCGGCTGCGCTGGCTGTGCCGGTCACCCTGCAGGGCCGCACGGGCAATTACCTGTGCCTGTGCGGCGAGGGCAGCCTGCTGCTGGCGGGTCTGCTGGATACCCTGTGCGCCCAGCAAAAGCTGCGGGGCGCAGGCTTTACGGTGGCAGTCCCGGCAGATGCAGCACAGGCCGCTCTGCTGCAGGATAAGGGCTTTGCGCAGGCCTTTGCGCTGCGCTGCCTGCCCCGCGAGGTAAGCCGCAACCTGTGGAGTCAGGCAGAATTTGACACGGTTACGGCCAAAAAGCTGTGCGAGCTGCGGGAACAGTTCTGGAAGGATACCGTGCAGCTGAGCCCGGAACGCATGGCGGTGGTACTGCAGGAGCTGTACGCCCGGGGCGCTACCATCGTGTCCAACGAGCATGGCTACGGCATCTACTTCCGCAAGGAGGACACCCTGTATTTTGTGGAGATGATGGCCGACAGCGACCGCGCCGCCGAGATCCTGATGGAAGCCGCCCGCGAGAAGGAAGTCATTGTGGAAAAGGCGGTCATCACGGTAGGCGCTGCCCAGCCACTGTTTCTGGGCGAGGGCACCCGGCAGGAATACGGCATGATCCGCTTTGATGCAGAGCCTTTTGACGTGAGCGAAAGCTATCTGCGTCTGATGCTGGAAAACTAAAAAAAGGAAGGTGCGTATGGCACACAACGATACACACGCAGCCCGCAAAAAGGGCGGCGCAGGTAAAATTCTGCTGGTGGTGCTTCTGCTGCTTCTACTGGCCGCGGGCGCAACGGTGCTGTTTGCCCGCAGCGAGATCCACGGCAGCAGCAAGCCCGGCACGGCGGTCACCGTAAGCATTCAGCAGGGCAGCGGCGTAGCCACGATCGCCAACAAGCTGAAGGACGCAGGCGTCATCCGCTCTGCCTATCTGTTCCGCTGGTATGTGGGGGAAAAGGGTGCTGCCGCAAAGCTGCAATACGGCGATTTTGAGCTGACCACTGGCAGCTCCTACGATGCACTCATCAGCACCCTTTCCCAGTACGCCAAGGCAGAAACAGCGCGGGTGACTATCCCGGAGGGTACAACGGCTATTGCTATTGCCCAGAAGATGGAAGCCGCTGGTCTGTGCACCGCCGAGGAGTTTTTGAAGGAAGCCAACGAGGGCGATTTCAGCGCATATACCTTCTGGCAGTATGTCCCGGAGGATAAGGATGCCCCGAACCGCTTTATGAAGTGTGAGGGCTATCTTTTCCCTGAGACCTACGAGTTTTTGAAGGGTGATACGGTGCATAACTATGTAGCTACTTTCTACGCCCAGTTCGATGCACAATTTACCAAGGAAATGTACGCAGCGCTCAAAAAGCAGGACATGACCCTGCCGGAGCTGGTCACCCTTGCCTCCTTTGTGCAGGAGGAAGCGGGCAACAGTCAGGACTCCAATGTGGCGCAGGTGTTCCGCAACCGTCTGGCGGAGGGCTCGCCCTACCCCCGGCTGCAAAGCAACACCTCCAGCCATATCCAGAGCGACGCCGACAATAACTATCTCTGGAACTGGGTCGCGCCCTACTACGGCGGCTGGGACGATATCCCGGAAAATATCCTTGCAGCCTACGACACTTACAGCTGCACCGGTCTGCCCGCTGGCCCCATCTCGAACCCCGGCCTTGCCGCCATCAAGGCGGCGCTGGAGCCGCAGCCCGATGAGGAAGCCAAGGACGCTTACTTCTTTGTGACTGACCTCAAGGGCAATTACTACTACGCCCACACGCTGGCAGAGCATAACGCAAACTGCAAAACTGCCGCAGCTGTGAACAAAAGCCTGAAAAACTGAGGAAAGGCCGCTGCACTAAAAAACACGGTGCAGCGGCCCCTTTCCCGTTAAAAACTGTGATACATAAGAGAGGAACCTACAAATGCTACAGATCCCGGAACTGCTTGCCCCGGCGGGCGATGCAGAACGTCTGCGTTATGCCATCAACTACGGTGCCGATGCCGTTTACTGCGGCCTGCCGGAGTTTGGTATGCGCTCTGCCCCGGCTAATTTCACCCCGGAGCAGCTGACGGAAAGCGTCATCTACGCCCACGCCCGTGGTCGCAAGGTCTACCTGACCATGAACACCCTGCCCACCAACGAGGAAGCCGACCGCCTGCCGGAGGCCATCAAGGAAGCCGCCAAGGCCGGTGTGGATGCCTTTATCGTGGCAGACCTTGGCGTGCTGGATGCCTGCAAGACCTTTGCCCCGGATATTGACGTGCATCTTTCTACTCAGACCGGCATCACCAACTGGGCAGCCGCCCGCGCCGCCTACAAAATGGGTGCAAAGCGCGTGGTGCTGGCGCGGGAGATGACCTTGCAGGATATTGCCATCCTGCGCGATAAGACCCCGCCGGAGCTTGAAATCGAAGCTTTTGTGCATGGTGCTATGTGCATGAGCGTGTCCGGCCGGTGTCTGCTGTCCAACTACATGGCCGGACGTGACGCCAACCGTGGCCAGTGCGCCCAGCCCTGCCGCTGGAAGTACTACCTGAGCGAGGAGACCCGCCCCGGTCAGCTGTACGAGATCGGCGAAAACGAGAACGGCAGCTACATCCTTAACGCCAACGATCTGTGCACCGCGCCCTTTATCGACCTGATCTGCAAGGCGGGCGTGGACAGCCTGAAGATCGAAGGCCGTGCCAAGACCTTTTACTATGTGGCCAGCGTTACCGCTGCCTACCGCAAGGCACTGGACGCCTATCTGGCCGACCCGGCAAACGATAACTTTGAACTGCCGCCGGAGGTGTACGCAGAGCTTACCCGCACCAGTCACCGGCACTACTCTCCCGGCTTCTATTTCGGCCGCGAGCAGGCCAAACAGGCCACCGACAGCGCCACCTACATCCGCGAGTGGGAGTTCGTTGGCACGGTGGACAGCTGGGAAAACGGCATCGCCCACTGCCAGCAGCGCGGCAAATGGAGCCTTGGGGATACGCTGGAGGCACTGTGCCCGGACGGACGCAGCATCCCGCTTACCCCGAAATGGATTGAAAACGAAGCAGGGGAGCGGGTGGAAAGCACTCCTCACGCCATGGAAAAATATACCATGCCCACCCCGGAGCTGCCGCCCATGAGCCTGCTGCGCCGCAAAACGGTGTAACAGCGTGACAAAAAGGAAGGAAAACGCCGTGAAGTACAATAACACTTCTGGCCGCTACACCCTTCTGGACGAGCTGCGCGGGCTGGATTTAGTTAGCATGATGCTCTATCACGGCTGCTGGGATCTGGTCAATCTGTTCGGCATTCAGGCCGACTGGTATTATGGCCTGCTCGGGCATCTGTGGCAGCAGAGCATCTGCTGGGTGTTCATTCTGCTGTCCGGCTTTTGTGTGCAGCTGGGGCATCATACCCTGCGCCGGGGCGCACAGGTGTTTGGGGCAGGGGCGCTTGTCACGGCGGTCACGCTGCTTTTTATGCCGGAGGACAGAGTTATCTTTGGTGTGCTGACCCTGCTGGGCAGTGCTATGCTGCTGACCGGTCTGTTGGAAAAGCCGCTGCGGCACACTCCGCCCGCAGCAGGGTTTGCTATCTCCGCAGTGCTGTTTGCCCTGACCCGCAATGTTTCGGCAGGCTATCTGGGTTTTGGCAGCCTGCGCCTCTGGCTGCCGCAGACACTGTATGCAAACTACGTTACAGCGTACTTTGGCTTTTATCCGTGGTGGTTCTATTCTACGGATTATTTCGCCCTTCTGCCGTGGCTGTTTCTGTTCTGGGCGGGGTACTTTCTCTACGGCGTTGTAGGGCGGCAGCGCATGGAGCCCTTGCACTGCTCGGTCTGCCCGCCGCTGGGCTGGCTTGGACGGCACTCGCTGCTGCTGTATCTGTTGCACCAGCCGGTCATCTACGGGGTGCTTCTGGCAGTGTTCCGCGTATTAGGTGGCTGAAACACACGCTTCATGCACTTTTGGGCAAGGCGGCATTGTTGCATCATGCAAACATTGCGCCAATGCCTTGACAAGCGGGGCAGGGCTGTGGTATCCTGTTGGCGGTTAGAAAATACTAACTACAAAAATGCGTCATGAAACATGGACGCATTTTTACAGAGCATGAAGTTAAACAAAACTAACTACACAGAGAAAGAGGTAGAGTTTTATGAGCAAAGTAGCAATCGTATTCTGGAGCGCAACCGGCAACACCGAGACCATGGCAAACTGCATCGCCGAGGGCGCAGGTGCCAACGGCACCATCGTGTCCTGCGCCGAGATGACCCCCGCAAAGCTGGCAGAGTTTGATGTGGTGGCCTTTGGCTGTCCGGCTATGGGTGCAGAGCAGCTGGAAGAGAGCGAGTTCGAGCCTATGTTTGCTGCACTGGAAGGCTCTCTGAACGGCAAAAAGATCGCACTGTTCGGCTCCTACGGCTGGGGTGACGGTCAGTGGATGCGCGACTGGGTACAGCGCGCACAGGATGATGGCGCACAGCTGTTCAGCGAGGAAGGGCTCATCTGCAACGAAACGCCCGATGATGATGTGCAGGCTGCCTGCCGTAAGCTGGGCGCAGATCTGGCGGCATGGTGAGCTTTACGAGAGGGAAACTCTCTTGACAAAAATGGTTTGCTGCGCTAAACTATAACTTGCCGTGCTTCGGCATTTTTATAGAAGCGAAAGTTAGAATATACTAACTTTTAGAAGTGCAGCAGCCGTTATGCAGAGTATCGTAAAAATGCAGAATTTACGGCAGGAGAAAACGGACGAAATATCCGTCAACTCCTGCCGTTTTTGGTAAAGGCGGTGTATATGGAAATGGCTGTGGCACTTGGCGTTACAGTAGGCTTTGCGTTTTTGCGCAGTGCAGTACGCCGTGCTGCGCGCCGGTCTGCCCGTAAAAAGAGTAAGAACGATCAGGAGGAATGGACCCGATGCAGCAGACTCCCAAAAACTTGGATAAAAAGCGTGCAGATGAAAAACTGCTTGTCAGCGAGATGATCGCACTCTACTGCCGCAAACAGCATGACACTCCCAAAGGCACTTTATGCCCGGAGTGCCGGCAGCTGCACGATTATGCGCTTGCACGCATTGAAAAGTGTCCGTTTATGGAAACAAAGACCTTCTGTTCCGCCTGCAAGGTCCATTGCTATAAGCCGGAAATGCGGGAGAAAATTCGTGCGGTCATGCGCTGGGCGGGTCCGCGTATGCTGCCGGTGCATCCGGTATTGTCTATCAGGCACGTGGCGGTCACGCTCAAGTCCAAGCGGGAAGCCAAAAAGGCAAACGGATAAAATCCATGTATAAACCCTTGCTCTATAGGGCAACCTATGGACAAAGAGGTGATAAACATGGAAAACATCGGCGTGACCTGTGATGTCTGCGCGTGCTGCCACAATGTGGACGGCTGCAAATGTGATCTGCCGCAGATCAAGGTGACGGAGCAGTGCAGCTGCACCACCCAGCAGGTGGAGACCCCGCACTACTGCCAGAGTTACGAGGAAAAGTAAGTTCCCACCAACGCAAAGCAGCCCCTGCCGGAGAAAGCTTCTCCGGCAGGGGCTGCTGCGTTTTACAGCATCAATGCTCAGCGCAGCGTCACGTTACAGGTGGCAAGGCTGCGGATCAGTGTGCCTACGCTGTCCTTCATCTGGATACCGGCAAAGCCCAGCGCAAAGGCGGCCTGCACGTTTTCCAGCCTGTCGTCGATAAATACGCACTCGCTGGCCTTCAGCTGATACTTCTTCAGCAGAGCTTTGTAGATCTGCGGGTCGGGCTTGTTCACCTGTACCTCACAGGAGGCTACGCCGCCGTCAAACTGAGCCAGCACGCCGCGTTCGATCAGCAATTCCAGCACATCCTGCGGAATGTTGCTCAGGTAATACACGCAATAGCCGTGGCTCTTCAGCCGCCGCACCAGTTCCAGCATCCGCAGACGCGGGCGCAGAATGTGCATCCAGTCGTCCAGCACGCCCTGCACCTCAAAGGCGCAACCCTCGGCATGGGCGTGCTCCAGCATACGCTGGTTGCCGTCATAGCGGGAAAGCTTGCCCGCGTCCAGCAGCTGCCACTCCTCGCTGCCAAAGGTCAAATCGTAGACCTTCTCCTCCATTTCGGCGTTGCACAGCCGGTCTACAAGGTACGCCTTGGGGTCAAAATCCACCAGAACACCGCCGATATCAAAAATAATGCTTTTATACATAACTGCTGCCTCGCTTGTATTGGATGTTTTTCTCAGATATTTTCCATAGTATACCACAACCGGGCGGGTGCTTTCCACCCCTTTGGCATAGAAAATGCCGCCCCGGCGTATGCTGTGGCAGAAAGGGGAGAGTGCCGTGACGATCCGGGAACTGTGCGAGAAAGAGGTCGTTCAGTTGGAGCAGGGGGTGTGCCTTGGCCGCGCGGATGATCTGGAGTTTGACCCCGCAACGGCGCAGCTGCAAAGCCTGATCTTACTGGGCAGGCCACGATTTTTTGGTCTGCTGGGTCGGGACGAGAGTCTGACCATCCCTTGGAGGGAGATCGAGACCATCGGCACGGACGCCATTCTGGTGCATACCGCCGTGCCAAAAGCACCGGCAGCACCGCACGGCTTCTGGCAGCAGCTGCGTGCTAAGCTGGGTCTGTGAAAAATAGGGGAATATTTTGAAAAATCAAACACTATTTTTTGTAAAATCATGAATGGACATTTTCGGCAAAGTGACTATAATAGGCACGAAAGGCTTGTGCAAATAGCACAGCCGCTTTGAAAATAGGGTTCGGGACGTGGAAAGGGATATCGACTATGAAAACATCCAAACCGCTGTTGACCCTGCGGATGCTCTTCCCGGCGGCAGTTTCTCTTATCGTGCTGCTGCTGGGCGAGTGGATCGCGCGTGGGTCGCTGACCGCTGATACCTTTATCAGCTTTATTTTCCCCCATTTCGGGGCATACCTGCTGGCATGGCTGCTGCTGTTTCTGGTGTGGGAACTGCTGGACTGGGTGCTGCGCATCCCGCCGCTTGCCACGCTGGGCATGGCTGTTCTGGGCTGTGCGCCCTGCGCGGTAAACTTCTATACCATGCAGCTGCGGGGTGAGCCCTTTCTGCCGTGGGATCTGATGCAGGTGTCCGAAGCTGCCGGTGTGGCCTCTGCTGCTGGGCTCAAGCTGCAGACCAGCATGGTGGTCTCCATTGTGCTGGTGCTGGCGCTTACGGTGGCAAGCTTCTTTATTTATCGCGGTCGGCTGCGTCAGCGCTGGCTGCCAAGGCTTGCGGGCACCGGTGCTTCGGCGGCGGCGCTGTGTCTGCTGATCTTCGGCGTTTACTTACAGCCCGCAGTCACGCAGGTTTTGGGCATCACGCCGGATGCGTGGATGCAGGACCGCTACTATCGTTACTACGGTGTACTTACCGGTTTTATGACTAACCTCACCAATCTGGAGATCGACAAGCCCGAGGGCTACTCGGAGCAGGCGGTGGACGATATTCTGGATAACGTGGCCGAGAGTGAGAAATTCTCCACCGGCCCCATGTATGCAGACAGCTATGCCGCCACCACCCCCAAGGAGGAGCAGGCAAAGCAGCCTACCATTATTTATGTGATGGACGAGTCCTACTGGGATGTTTCGGAGTTAGAGCAGTACGGCATCACCTTTGATACCGATGTATCGCAGAATCTTCATGCTCTGCAGCAGACCAGCGCCTACGGCAGAGCCTACAGCCCCAGCTTTGGCGGCGGCACCTGTGATGTGGAATTTGAAGCCCTGACCGGCTACTCGGTGTCCTTCCTGCCCAGCGGCAGCAAGCCCTACCAGCAGCACGTCACAAAGCCCATGTTCGCCCTGCCCAATTACCTTAAACTCAAGGGCTATCAGACCGCTGCGGTGCACTGCTTCTGGGCAAAATACTGGAGCCGCGATAAGGCCTACCCTAACCTCGGCTTCAGCGATTTTATCAGTCTGGAAGATATGCACGGCGTGACCAAGGTGCGCAAGCACTACTGGACCAGCGGCCTTGTGACCGATGACTCCATGGCCGACCAGATCATTCAGCAGTACGAGAAGATGAGCACTTCCTCTGATAAGCCCATCTTCCTGCACGCGGTCACCATGCAGAACCATACCAATTATAATAGGGATAACTACCCGGACGACGAGCGGGTACACGTTGTATCTCATCCGGTGGGGCTCAAGAGCAGCACTGTGGGCGCGCTGGAAGATTTCGCTACCGGCATCCGGGATGCAGACGCGATGCTGGGTAAGCTGACAGAATACTTCTCTCAGGTGGATGAGCCGGTCATTCTGGTGTTCTGGGGCGACCATTATAACCCCATCGATTCCAACTACGATGTCTACACCACCACCGGTTATGCAAGCGGCTCCAGCACCGACCCCCGTCTGCACCAGACCACGCTGCTGATGTGGTCGAATTACAGCCAGCAGCAGGTGGACTTTGGCACCATTGCCGCTTACGATATCTCCCCGGTGATGATGGAACTGTTCGGGCTGGAGCAGCCGCTGTACTTCCAGTTCCTCAACCGGCAGCTGCGGGTTGCCAGCCGCAGCTGCACCCGCGGCACCACCATGAATCTGGACGGCACCACCACCCAGCAGCCCACGGAGTTCCAGCAGCGCTGGACGAACGAGCACTGGATGCTGCAATACGACCTGATGTTCGGCAAGGGATATGCCCTCAACCGCATGGGTGTTGCGGGCTTAAGCGGGATGAATACGGGCAAATAAGAGAAAAAGTGAGAGTTTCTTTATACAAAACAGAGAAAACCACTTGCAACCGCATTCTTTTTGTGCTATTATAACAAAGCATTACACACGCATCACTATGCCCTTTTGTGCCCTTTTGGGTTGAGGGCAGTCTGTCGGTACCCGATGTACCGTGCAGATCATGGTGTGCGGAGGTAAAACAATATCTGGAGGTATTTTATTATGGCAGTCGTTTCTATGAAGCAGCTTCTCGAGGCAGGTGTGCACTTCGGTCACCAGACCCGCCGCTGGAACCCCAAGATGGCTAAGTACATCTTCACCGAGCGCAATGGTATCTATATCATTGACCTGCAGAAGACCGTGAAGAAGCTGGACGAGGCTTACAACTACGTGAAGGAAGTTGCAGCTGAGGGCGGCGACATCCTGTTCGTTGGCACCAAGAAGCAGGCTCAGGAGTCCATCCGTGATGAGGCTCTGCGCTGCGGTATGCACTATGTCAACGCTCGCTGGCTGGGCGGCATGATGACCAACTTCCGCACCATCCGTAAGCGCATCGACCGTATGGATCAGCTGGCTAAGATGAAGGAGAACGGCACCTTCGAGCTGCTGCCCAAGAAGGAAGTGGCTAAGCTGGAGCTGGAGATGGAGAAGCTGGACAAGTACCTGGGCGGCGTCAAGAACATGAAGACCCTGCCGAAGGCTATGTTCATCGTTGATCCTCACAAGGAGCGCATCGCTGTTGCCGAGGCTCGCAAGCTGAACATCCCCATCGTTGCTATCGTTGATACCAACTGCAACCCCGATGAGATCGACTACGTGATCCCCGGCAATGACGACGCTATCCGCGCTGTCAAGCTGATCGCCGGCGCTATGGCTGACGCTGTGCTGGAAGGCAAGCAGGGCAACCAGGAAGCCGCTCCCGCCGAGGACGCAGCAAACGCCTGATTTCCCATTCCGCAACCAATCAAATAACGTGTAAGGGAGAAAACAAAAATGGCTATTTCTGCAAAGGACGTTATGGAACTGCGCAAGCAGACCGACTGCGGCATGATGGAGTGCAAGAAGGCTCTGACCGAGGCTGACGGCAACTTCGAGAAGGCAATCGAGATCCTGCGCGAGCGTGGTCTGGCTACCGCCGCTAAGAAGGCAAGCCGCGTTGCTGCCGAGGGTATGGTCTACGCTGACTACTGCCCCACCTGCAAGGTCGGTGTTGTCATCGAGGTCAACGCTGAGACCGACTTCGTTGCCAAGAACGACAAGTTCGTTGACTTCGTCAAGGAGGCTACCAAGGTCATCATGAAGCAGAACCCCGCTGATGTCGAGGCTCTGATGGCTTGCAAGACCGAGGCAGGTGAGACCGTTGACGAGGCTCTGAAGAACCTGATCCTGGTCATCAAGGAAAACATCAAGGTTCGCCGCTTCACCCGTTACGAGGGCGTCTGCTCTGCATACGTCCACGGCGGCGGCACTCACGGCATTCTGGTCAACTTCGAGACCACCAACGACATCGATGCTAAGGACGAGTTCGTTGCTTACGGCAAGGACATCGCCATGCAGGTCGCTGCTGCTAACCCCGGCTACGTCGACGAGGCTTCTGTCCCTGCCGAGGTCGTGGCTAAGGAGAAGGAGATCATGCTGGCTCAGATGGCTCAGGATCCCAAGACCGCTAACAAGCCTGAGGCTGTGAAGGAGAAGATGATCGAGGGCAAGATCAAGAAGTTCTTCAAGGAGAACTGCCTGGTCGATCAGGAGTTCGTCAAGGACGGCGACCTGACCGTTGCTCAGTACACCGCTAAGGTCGCTAAGGACCTGGGCGGCGAGATCAAGATCGTCAAGTTCGCCCGCTTTGTCAAGGGCGAGGGTCTGGAGAAGCGTGCTGACGACTTCGCATCTGAAGTTGCAAGCATGGTGAAGTAATTTAAACTTCCAAAGACAAAAAAGGAGCCGCAGTACCTGTAACAGGGTGCTGCGGCTCCTTTTGATTTGCGTGAAAAGGCAAATACCGGGCAGCCCGCAGACTGCCCGGTATTGCTGTATAAATCTTCTGCTTATGCTTCGTCCAAAACCTCTTCGGGATCCTCAATGGCGTCCTCGATAGTCTCATCAACCTCCATCGCTTCTTCAGCGTCCGGGGCGGCAAACAACTCCTGAATCTGATCCCGCAGCCAGAGCAGACGGTTATCCAAAGCCTTGTCCCGTGCCAGCAGCGGCGCAATGATCTCAGGCTTGTCGGTGATCAGGTCGTCCACGCCAAGCTGCAACAGCTTTTCGGCATCCTGCTGACGGTTGATGGTCCATGCGGAGATGGTCTTGCCGCGCAGATGGATCTGCTGCACCATACCGGCGGTGATAAAAGTGGACTCTACGCTGAAAAAGTCTGCGGCAGGCAGGTCGTAGTAAGTGCCCACGCCCAGCGCCAGAATGTACCCGGTGGTAATGTCCGGGTCCAGTTCCTTCACCTTGCACAGGGTCTCGTAGCTTTGAGAGGTGACCACGCAGTCCGCGCCGTAGTCGTATGCGTGGATCAGCCGCACCGTTTCGGCTTCCAATGTCGGCGTAAAGGTGCTGGGCTTGATCTCAATGTTCAGTTCTGCCTTGCCCTTGCACAGCGCCAGAACCTCTTCCAGCGTGGGAATATAGGAACCCGTGAACTGCCGATGGAACCAGCGTCCGGCATCCAGCTGCTGCACCTGTACATAGGGCAGGTCGTAGATGTTGGCGTTGCAGCCGGTACACCGGCGCAGGCTGGTGTCGTGGGTCACCACGGCTACGCCGTCAGCGGTCATCTGCACGTCCAACTCAATGCGGGGGCTGCCGTCTTCCAGCGCGGCCTCGAAGGCAGCCATGGTGTTCTCCGGTGCACGGGAAGAATAGCCACGGTGATAGGTGATCACCGGGTCGGCAAGGCCCAGCACGCTTTGCAGCGGCTGCGTTTGCGGGAACAGCAGGTATACCGTCGCTACGCCGCAGGTGACCAGTGCGGCGCAGGCCATCATCCCGGCCAGCACCGTCTGCTCACGGTGCAGGGCAGGGAGCACATCGGAAATGGTCGGCTGCGCTGCATCGGACTGCCGGGGCGCTTCGTACAGTACCTCTGTAAGGGTGCTCTGCGCCGCCGTCATGGCACAGTCCATAAGAAGGCAAAGGAACGGTAACTCGATCAGCAGCGCCGCGCGGGAAAGCGCCAGCAGGGCAGCAGTGCTGGCAAAGCCGACACCTAGGATGACGCAATAGAACAGCGCTGCCCCGCACAGCAGCATCAGCCCGGTGCGCACGGCGGCGGTCAACATCCAGCGCAGTGCCAGCCCAAGCAGCTGCCCGGTGCGGCTGCGCAAAATGTGCAGGCTCTCCGCAAACGCACAGCTAAAGCTTTTGCGCTCCAGCAGAAATTTTGGCAGAACCACAAGCCCGTCCAGCAGCAGTGCCAGCACAAAAAGCACCGCCAGAGCAAATAGAAAACGATTGGAGGAACGCGCCTTCAGCAGCCCCCAGAGATATTCCGGCACGGCAAACTGGGTCAGATGGTTTGCTGCCAGAAAAAAGTTCGTCAGCGGGATCAGGGCAGCGCCATACAGCATCAGTGGGAGATTCTGCGGCAGAAACACCCGCACAAGGCTGCAAAAGGCATCCCGGAACACCGCCCACGCCCGCAGCGGCTCGCCGTGCCGTATCCGTGTCAGCAGCTGCAGCATCGTGGCGATTTCATACAGGCTCCAGAAGGCTGCCAGCACCGCCAGCACGGCGATGCACCCGATAATGGCAGGGGAGGCAAAGATGCGGGAAGCGGTCTTATTGTTGAGGTAGCGGATGGGCGCGAACCGCAGCGTCAGTGCCCAGATCAGCTGCAACGCCGGTACGAACAAGAGGTTTGTCAGTACCTTATAAAACAGCAGAAAAAACAGAAATACCCGCCCCTTTGGCGAAAGCAGGGAACGGGCGGCATCGTGCAGAGAGCGGTAGGCCTGCTCCTGCTGCCGGAGCTTTGCGGAAAATCGCTTCAAGATAGCTTCAACCTCTTTTTTCATTTTTACCGGGCTTTTCTCGTGCACTGCATAGGTACAGTTTGGCAGACTGCCCGGCAAATATGATTTTTAATATTTTATCGCAAGTCAAGAAATTAGTACAACATCCAAACAGCATATTTGCGATATGCAATTCAACGCTGTTGCTGTTGCATTAAAAAGTTGAATTGCTATAATATAGTGTAACATAAACGCAACGGAAAGAAAACGCGGCAGGCGGGTGCAGTTTCGCCAAAAAAATCGGAAAAATTTCTACATCCGCAAAAAGGGCGTGCGATAGCAGTTGCCCAGATAAAACGCGCAAAACGATGAATCGTTAAAAATTTGGCTTTCCATAAGCGATGGATGTTGAATCACATGGATTTTTATAGAATCCCTTGCATTTTTTTGCCAGCTTCTGTATAATAAATATAATTTTGAAAGCTCACACAGACAACCAGGAGGTCTAATTATGGCTTCAAAGATCAATAAGGGAGAAATCCTCGCCAAGTTCTTCGATGACGGGGAATACACTGCACTGTTTGCTGATGGTGCAGTGAGCGCTGCCTGCGGCTATGCTGCAGGTCAGCAGGCTTACGCTGTTTATCAGAACGGCGAGGCTGTTACCGTAAAGGATGTTGAAAAGAACATCAAGGTTCTGGAAATGGCTGCACAGACCGGCTGCCCGGTGGTCACCTTCTATAACTCGGTTGGTGCAAAGCTGGCTGAGGGTCTGGACGTGCTGACTGTCAGCGCAAAGCTGAATGCACAGATCGCAAAGGTCTCCGGTGTTATTCCGCAGGTGGCCGTTGTTCTGGGTGTCTGCGGCGACACCAGCGCTCTGAGCGCTGCCAACGCAGACGTCTGCATTATGGCCGAGGGCGCAGAGCTGTTCTTCACCGCTCCGTTCACCTCCGCTGCTAAGGGCGATAAGGTCGCCGATGCAGGCAGCGCCGCCGCTGCCGCCAAGGCAGGTGTGGCTTCCATCGTGGCTGCCGATGCCGCAGAGGCTGCTGAAAAGGCCGCTCACATCGTGGGTCTGCTGCCCGCCAACAACCTGACCGGCCCGGCGATCTTCGAGTTCGAGCAGCCCACCGCTGTTCTGGCTGCCGGTGCCGAGCCCGCAAAGGCTGCTGCCGCTGTGATCGATAAGGACAGCGCTGTGGAGCTGTACGCAGGCTTTGGTAAGTCTGTCTACACTGCATTTGCAACCATCGGCGGCAACGCCGTGGGCGTTGTGGCAACCGGCAAGCAGCTGTGCCACAACTGCGTAGCCAAGGCTTCCCGCTTTGTGCGCTTGTGCGATGCTTTCAGCGTGCCTGTGGTCACCATCGTGGACACCGAGGGCTTTGTGCCCAGCGTTACCGATGACGTGGCCGGCGGCATCCGTGAGGCTGCCCGTCTGGCCGCTACCTACGCCGATGCTACCACCGCAAAGGTGGCTGTGCTGGCCGGCAAGGCTGTGGGTCCTGTGTACACCGCTCTGGCTGCTGCCGACCTGCGCATCGCTGTGACCGGCTGCACCGTCAGCGCACTGGAGCCCAGCGCCGCTGTCAGCGTGCTGTACAAGGACGAGATCGATGCTTCCGACAACATCATTGCCGCCACCAAGGCCAAGGCTGCTGCCTACACCGCTGAGGTGTGTAGCGCTGCCAGCGCAGTGGCTGCCGGTGCTGCCGACATGAGCTGCGATGCCGCCAATGTGCGTGCCAGCGTTGTGGCTGCACTGGAGCTGCTGAGCACCAAGCGTGCCGCCCGCCTGCCCAAGAAGCATGGCAATATGGCTCTGTAAGCGTCCGAATGTAAGTTAATTGAGTTCGATTTTGAATTGGAGGATCCTTCCATGAAGTACTACAATATTACTGTCAATGGTGTTGCTTACAGCGTTTCCGTTGAGGAAACTGCCGCAGGCGCTGCTCCTGTTGCTGCTGCTCCCGTTGCAGCACCCGCCGCACCCAAGGTCGCTCCCGCTCCCGCAGCTGCTCCCAAGGCAGCCGCCGGTGCAGCCGGTGCAGTTGCCGTCAAGGCTCCCATGCCCGGCAACATTCTGGATGTCAAGGTCGCTGCCGGTGCTTCTGTCAAGGCCGGCGACGTGCTGGTCATCCTCGAGGCCATGAAGATGGAGAACGAGATCGTTGCTCCGCAGGATGGCACCGTGGCTTCCATCAACGTGAACAAGGGCGATACCGTCAACTCCGGTGACGTTCTGGTTTCCATGAACTAAGGAAGAGGTGACAACCATGGCAAAAAAGCCGATCAAGGTGACCGAGGTCGTCCTGCGTGATGCGCACCAGTCTTTGCTGGCCACCCGTATGACCATGGACGAGATGCGCCCCATCCTGCCCGAAATGGACAAGATCAACTACTTCTCTGTGGAGTGCTGGGGCGGCGCTACGTTCGACAGCTGCATCCGCTTCCTGGACGAGGATCCTTGGGAGCGCCTGCGCATCCTGCGCAAGGAGCTGCCGCACCAGAAGCTGCAGATGCTGTTCCGCGGCCAGAATATGCTGGGCTACCGCCCCTACGCAGATGACGCTGTGGAGTACTTTGTACAGAAATCTGTTGCCAACGGCATCGACGTTATCCGCATCTTCGACGCTCTGAATGATCCCCGCAACCTGCAGACCGCCATCAAGTCTGCCAACAAGGAAGGCGCTCATGTGCAGGGCTGCATCAGCTACACCCTGAGCCCTGTGCACAACAACGAGTACTTTGCAGCCTACGCTAAGACTCTGGAAGAGATGGGCGCAAACTCCATCTGCATCAAGGATATGGCCGGTCTGCTCACTCCCTATACCTGCTATGATCTGGTCAAGAAGCTGAAGGAGACCGTCAGCATCCCTGTGGATATCCACAGCCACTACACTGCAGGTCTGGCTTCCATGTCCATCCTCAAGGGCATCGAGGCAGGAGCCGACATCATTGATACCGCTATGAGCCCCCTGAGCCTTGGCACCAGCCATATGCCCACCGAGAGCTTGGTTGCTGCCCTGCAGGGCACCGACTACGACACCGGTCTGGATCTGAAGCAGCTGAATGTCGTGCGCGCTTATTTTGCAAAGCTGCGCGAGAAGTACATCGCCAACGGTCAGATCAGCCCCAAGAGCCTTGGCGTGGACGCCAACACTCTGCTGTATCAGGTGCCGGGCGGTATGTTCTCCAATATGCTCAAGCAGCTGAAGGATGCCGGCAAGGAGGATAAGCTGGACGAAGTGCTGGCCGAGATCCCCCGCGTCCGTGAGGATGCAGGCTATCCGCCGCTGGTCACCCCCACCAGCCAGATCGTTGGCACGCAGGCTGTGTTCAACGTCATCATGGGCGAGCGCTACAAGATGGTCACCAAGGAGTTCAAGGGTCTGGTCCACGGCGACTACGGCAAGACTCCCGCTCCCATCAAGCCCGAGTTCACCAAGAAGATCCTTGGTGACGAGCAGCCCATCACCTGTCGCTTTGCCGATACACTGGCTCCCGAAATGGACAAGCTGAAGGCCGAAGCTGCCAAGTGGGCAACGCAGGAAGAAGACGTGCTGACCTACGCCATGTTCCCGCAGGTCGCACCCAAGTTCTTCGATAAGCGCAATGCTAAAAAGCAGGGCGTGGACGGTGACCATGTGGATTACACCAACCAGTCCCATCCTGTCTGATAAATAAGTTTCTTTCAGGGCTGCTGCACAAAAAGCTGTGCGGCAGCCCTTTTTGTATATCCGGCAAAGGCACAAAACAGGCTGCGCCGGGCAATGCCGGAAAAACTTCTGCATACACATTGACTTGCTGCCCAATACATTTTATAATGAAAGAAATGATCCCGGCAATACAATAAATGATGTGGAGGAAAATGCTATGCGAAGCATCCCGGAACAGCGCATTGCTGAGTTTCAGGAGCAGGACTATCAACGGTATTTTGGCATTTCAAAACTGGAATTTGACCGGATGCTCAAGGCTCTGCAGGAGGCTTACCGTCAGGAGCACAAACGTAAGACCCGCTTTACCAAGATCTCCATGATGGACAAGCTTATTCTGACCTTGATCTATCGCTACGAATACCGCACGATGGAAAGCATTGCCAAGGAATACGAGGTCTCTCTGGATACCATTGCCGACAACATCCATTGGGTGGAGCGCACGCTGCTCAACGCAGATATCCTGCAAACCAGCGTGACCTGCGTTTATAAGACGAACTGATGTTATGACCCTGCGTGAAAACGCGGGGTTATAATTTTTCAGGGGGAAAGCTTCTAAAAAGCGGTAACTGCCGCAGCCATGTTGTTTTGACTGCGGACGGATGCACAACAGTAAAAAATGGAAATCGTGTTTTTTGCGCGGATGCAGTCTGCACCTTGAATTTTTCAGAAAAGAATAGTAAAATGATGCTATATGTATCGTAACATGGGCTTGTGTGCCCAAAGCGGATACCTATACAGAAAAAACGAAGTTAAACCGCAAAAGAATAGGAGCTAGTATGATCTTAAGCATGACCGGTTTCGGCAGGGGGACTGCCGTGCTCAATGGCCGTGAGATCACTGTGGAGCTGCGCAGCGTGAACTCCCGCTATTTCGAGTATTCCTCCCGCATCCCGCGCACCTGCAGTTCTCTGGACAGCCGCCTGAAAAAGCAGCTCAACCAGCGGATCTCCCGCGGCAAGGTGGAGCTTAGCATGACCGTGCAGAACGTGGACGCAGCGGATACCGTGGTCGCCGTCAATATGGAGTTTGCCCGCAGCTATCAGCAGGCGATGCGGGCCTTGTCTGAGCAGCTGGGGGTAAAAAATGATGTGTCCACCGCTGTTCTGACCCGTTTCCCGGATGTGCTGACCACCCGCCACGCCGATGTGGACGAGGAGCAGCTGTGGCAGGATGTGTCTGCCGTCACCGCGCAGGCGCTGGATCGCTTTGTGGAGATGCGCGCCGCCGAGGGTGCCAAGATGAAGGCAGACGTGGAAAGCCGCCTTGCGTTTTTGGAACAGTGCGTCGGCAAGGTGGAAGCTTTGAGTGCAGGCCGGGTAGAGAACTACACCAACCGCCTGTACGAAAAACTCAAGGTCATCCTGCAGGATCGTGATATCGATGATGCCCGTGTGCTGACCGAGGCTGCCATCTTTGGCGATAAGACCGCCGTGGATGAGGAGACTGTCCGTCTGCGCAGCCACATTGCGCAGTACCGCGATATCCTGCAGCTGGACGAGCCCGTGGGCCGCAAGCTGGATTTCCTGACGCAGGAGCTGAACCGCGAGACCAACACCATTGGCTCCAAGTGTCAGGATCTGGATATCACACGCATCGTGGTGGATATGAAAGCGGAGATCGAAAAGATCCGCGAGCAGATCCAGAATCTGGAATAATATGTTGTGGAGGAGCCTATGAAACTCATCAACATCGGCTTTGGCAATATGGTCAGTGCGGGGCGCGTGGTGGCAGTCGTCAGCCCGGACTCTGCACCGGTCAAGCGTCTGGTGAAGGAAGCACGTGAGCGTGGGATGCTGATTGATGCCTCTTATGGCCGCAGCACCCGGGCGGTGCTCATCATGGACTCCGATCATGTCGTGCTGTCCGCCCTTCAGCCCGAAACGGTGGCAAGCCGCGCCGCCGGGCAGGAGGGCAGAGCATCAATGGAGGAAGAAGCATCTCATGGCGAATGATAAATTTCTGTTTGTAGTTTCCGGCGCAGCCGGTACCGGCAAGGACAGCGTGGTCAAGGCACTGCGCGAGGCACACCCCGAGATCGAAAAGACCGTCTCTGCCACCACCCGCACCCCGCGCCCCGGCGAGCAGGAGGGCGTGGACTACTACTACCGCACCCGGGAGCAGTTTCAGCAGCTGCTGGAAAACGATCAGGTGGTAGAGCACAACTTCTATAACGGCAACTACTACGGCACCCTGAAGTCTGAGGTGGAAAAGCGGCTGGAAGCCGGCAAGGTGGTCGTGCTGGTCATCGATGTGCACGGCGCTGCCAATATCCGCCGGATGTTCCCGGGCGCTACCACCGTGTTTCTGCTGCCGCCCTCTGTGGAGGAGTTGGAGCACCGTCTGCGCGGCCGCGGCACTGAGACCGAGGAAAGCATTCAGGAACGTCTTGCCACCGCCCGGCAGGAGCTGGCTGAGCAGGATAAGTTTACCGTAAAGCTGGTCAACAACCAGATCGAGCCCTGCGCCGCAGAGCTGTATCAGGTCATCTGCCAGCGCGCCGGGCTGCAAGGCTAAAAAATCAAGCGTTGAAGGAGTTGGACGAATGCCCAAAACGGTAGGTGTTGCCGTCAGCAATGCGACCTTCCATTTTGATAAGTTGTATACCTACGCCGTTCTGCCGGAGCACCAGAATGCGGTGCGTCTGGGCAGCATGGTGTTGGTGCCCTTTGGCAAGGGCAGCCGCGCCCGCATGGGCGTGGTGCTGGCCTGCGATGCCGAGCCGGAGCACTCCAAGCTGAAATATCTGTTCGATGTAGCCCCGGCCTCGGCCTGCCTGACCCCGGAGCTGCTGCGGCTGGTGCATTTTTTAAAGGAGCGCACCTTCTGCACCTATTACGAGGCCGTCAAGGCAGTTATTCCGTATGGTGCACAGTACAAGCCCGCCGTGGCGGCAGACGGTGTGACCCCGGTACTGCAAAAGCAGCTTACCCGCCACACCGAAAACGCCTACAAGCTGGTGGGCACACTGCCGCAAAAGCCAAAACCTACGGCAAAGCAGCTGGCAGCGGTGGCATTGCTGAGCGGCGGCCCTCGCACCCTGAACGAGTTGGAGGATAAAGGCATCAGCCGCGCGGTGCTGGATAACCTGTGCACCAAGGGCGTGCTGGAATGCAGCAAGGTGAATAAGTCCATCGACCTGTACGCCTCCATTCCGCTGCGCAACGACCCTATCGCCCTCACGGAGCAGCAACAGGCCGCTTACGATACGTTGCTGCCCAAGTTAGAAGATACCGCACCCCATTCGGCGCTACTCTACGGCGTGACCGGCAGCGGCAAGACGCTGGTATTTTTAAAATTGATTGCCCGCTGTCTGGAACTTGGCCGCAAGGCGTTGGTGCTGGTGCCGGAGATCAGCCTGACCCCGCAGATGATCCTGCGGTTAAAAGGGCAGTTCGGCCGCCGTGTGGCGGTGCAGCATTCCGCACTCAACCACACCGAACGCCTGCTGCAATGGCAGATGATCCAGGATGGTGGTGCAGATATCGTGGTTGGTACCCGCAGCGCTGTGTTTTCGCCGTTGGAAAACATCGGCCTTATCATCATTGATGAGGAGCAGGAGCACACCTACCGGTCGGAATCCGCGCCGCGCTACTCTGCCCACGAGGTCGCCCGGCAGCGCGCCGCCGAAAACGGTGCACTGCTGCTTCTGGCCAGCGCCACCCCCAGCACCGAGAGTTTTTATGCTGCGCAGAATGGCCGCACCCAGCTGGTGCGTCTGACCAAGCGCTACGGCGGCAACCCGCTGCCCAGTGTGCAGATCGTGGATATGCGGGCAGAACTGGCTGCGGGCAATCCCCGCGAGATTAGCCTTGCGCTGGAAGATGCCATCCGCCGCAATCTGGACGCAGAAAAGCAGACCATCCTTTTGCTCAACCGCCGGGGCTACCAGACCATTGCCCAGTGCGAAGACTGCCGCGAGGTGCTCAAGTGCCCCAAGTGTAGCGTGCCCATGGTGTACCACAAATCAGCGCATAAGGTGCTGTGCCACTACTGCGGCTCCCAGCAGGAGCCGCCGCCCACCCTTTGCCCGGCCTGCGGTGGCAAGCTGCAGTACCGGGGCTTTGGCACCCAAAAGGCTGAGGAGGAGCTGGCAAAGCTCTTCCCGGAGGCGCGGGTGCTGCGTATGGATCAGGACTCTACCGCCGCCAAGGACGCCCACGAAAAGTTGCTTGCCAAATTTGCAGCGCATGAATACGACATCATGGTGGGCACCCAGATGGTGGCAAAAGGGCTGGACTTCGAGGATGTGACCCTTGTGGGCGTTCTGGGCATTGATTCGCTGCTGTTTGCACAGGGTTTCCGGGCATACGAGAACGTGTTCAGCCTGATCACGCAGGTGGTGGGACGCAGCGGCCGCGCAAAAGAGCCCGGCTTTGCTATCATCCAGACCACCGACCCGGACAACCCGGTGCTCACCCTTGCCGCCGCACAGGATTACGATGCTTTCTATGAGCAGGAGATCGCCTACCGCAGGCTGGGCTTGTACCCGCCCTTCTGCGGGCTGTGCGTCATCGGCTTTGCCGGTGCAAAGGAGAACGAGGTGGCGCGTGCCGCTGCCCGTTTCTCGGTGCTTTTAGGGCAGCAGGCGGCCAAGCAGCCGAATCTGCCCCTGCGCATTCTGGGGCCTACGCCCGGCAGCATTGAAAAAATCAACGACACCTACCGCTATAAGCTCACCGTCAAGTGCCGCAACGACCGCCGCTTCCGCGACCTTGTGCGTGCTGCACTGGCACTGTATGAAAAAGAAAAACTGCCGTCCAAGGCATCGGTCGTGGTAGATCTGCATTCGGACGGTGACATCTGATAAAACTGGAGGTACCATTATGGCTATCCGTAATATTGTTAAAGAAGGCGACCCCATCCTGAACAAGGTCTGCCGCCCTGTGACCAATTTTGACGACCGTCTGGCTACTCTGCTGGACGATATGCGCGAGACCATGATCGCCGCCGACGGCGTGGGTCTGGCCGGCCCGCAGGTGGGTATGATGCGCCGCCTGTTCGTGGTGTGGGACACCACCGATGCCCCGGAGGAGATCCCCGAGGATTACGAGTACAAGTTCATTGACTTCGTCAACCCTGAGATCCTTGCCGTTTCCGAGGAAGAGGAGACCGCCTACGAGGGCTGCCTGTCCTTCCCAGGACATAACGGCGCTGTGACCCGCCCCGTTGCCGTCAAGGTGCGTGCGCAGGACCGCAACGGCGAATGGTTCGAGCTGGAAGCTGACGGTCTGCTGGGTCGCTGCATCCAGCACGAGAACGACCATCTGGACGGCATCACCATCATGGAGTCCAGCGAGTACTTCTATGAGGATACCGAGGAAGGCAAAAAGGCTGCCCGCGAAGCGAAAGGAAACAACTGATGCGCATTTTGTTCATGGGCACGCCGGATATTGCCGCCGAGTGCCTGAAAGCCCTATATGCCGCCGGGCACGATATCTGTGCCGTGTACACCCGGCGGGATAAGCCGGTCGGCCGCAAGCAGGTGCTCACCGCGCCGCCGGTCAAGGAGGTTGCTCTGGCGCACGGCACACCTGTGTTCCAGCCCCGCACCCTGCGGGACGGCAGCGAGGATGAAAACATCCGTGCCCTCGCCCCGGAGCTGATCGTGGTGGTGGCCTATGGCTGCATCCTGCCGAAGTCCGTGCTGGAAATGCCCCGCTATGGCTGCATCAACCTGCACGTTTCGCTGTTGCCGAAGTATCGCGGCAGCGCCCCGGTGCAGTGGTCGGTGCTGAACGGTGACGCCGAGACCGGCGTTTCCATCATGCAGATGGACGAAGGGCTGGATACCGGCGATGTACTGTACTGTAAAAAAATCGCCATTGACCCCGAGGAGACCAGCGGCGAATTGTTTGACCGCGTTACCGCTGTGGGCGCCGAAGCTCTGTGCGAGACTATTCCCCAGATCGCCGCAGGTACCCTGACGGCTGTGCCGCAAGACCACGAAAACGCCACCCTTGCCCCCATGCTGAACAAGGAGATGGCAGAGTTCCACCTGACTGACTCTGCCGCCCATATCCATAACTGGGTGCGCGGCATGAATCCTTGGCCGGGTGCGTGGTTTATCACTTCCGGCGGCAAAAAACTTAAGGTGATGTCCTGCCGCGTGGCTGCCGCCAACGGTGAAGCCCCCGGCACTGTGCTGGCCACAAAGCCCCTGACCGTAGCCTGCGGCGAGGGTGCTATCCAGCTGCTGGAAGTTGTGCCGGAGGGCAAAAAGCCCATGGATGGCACCGCCTTTGCAGCGGGTCTGCGCCTGAAAACGGGGGATAACCTCTGATGGCGGCAAATCCGCGTGCGGCAGCGGTTGCCGCACTGGTACGGCAGGAGCAGGACGGCTTTTCCAATCTGGTGCTGGACGCAGAGCTCAAGCGCCAGAAGCTGGAAGGCCGGGATAAGGCCTTTGCAAGCTCCATCTTCTACACCGTATTGGAGCACCGGGGCACGCTGGACTATATTCTGGAGCAGTTTCTGCCCAAGGGTCTTGCAAAGCTGGATGCCCCCGTGCGGGAGATTCTGCGCGCTGCACTGGCACAGGCGCGCTATATGCAGGTGCCTGTCTCCGCAGCAGTGAACGAAGCGGTCAAGCTGACCCGCACCTTTAAAAAATCCAGCGCTTCCGGCCTTGTCAACGCTGTGCTGCGCAAGGCCTGCGGCTATGATTTAGACGCTGCCGTCTTTACAGACGAGATCCAGCGCCTGATGGTTTTAGGCTCTGCCGGGCGGGATGTGGCGGAATTCCTCCACAAAAACTACCCGGATGAAGCACTGGGCATCCTGACCCATCAGGCTGATAATGGTTTGACCAGCCTGCGCGCAAATCCCATTAAGGCCAACGCTGCACAGCTGTGTGCGCTGCTCACAGAGCAGGGCGCAGCAGAGGTGCGGCAGGGCATCGTGCCCGGCAGTGTGCTGGCACGGTTTGCGGGCAGCCCGGCAGACAACGAGTTGTTCCGGCAGGGGTACTACCATGTGGAGGGGCAGGCCAGTCAGCTGGCAGCTCTTTGCGTGGGTGCAGCCCCCGGTGAGACGGTACTGGACCTGTGCGCTGCCCCCGGCGGCAAGACGATTTTGCTGGCCGAGCAGATGCAGGGCACAGGAGAACTGTACAGCTGTGATGCGGCAGAAAACCGTGTAGGGTTGATCCGAACCGCTGTGGATCGCATGGGCTTTGCCGGGGTGCATACCCTGTGCAACGATGCCACCAAGCCGAACCCTGCACTGCCCATGGCAGACCGCATCCTGACGGATGTGCCCTGCAGCGGCTTGGGCATTCTGGCAAAAAAGCCGGATCTGCGCTATAAAAAGCTGGAAGCTGCCCGGCAGGCAGAGCTGCTTGCCACACAGGCGGCAATTCTGGATACCGCTGCGGCGCTGCTCAAGGCGGGCGGGCGGCTGGTCTACTCCACCTGCACCATCGACCCGGCAGAAAATCAGCAGCAAATTGCAGCCTTTTTGCAGCGTCACCCGGAATTTGCGGTCTGCGCGCCGGATGTACCGCTGCCCGCCGGGATGACGGCAGAGGAGCACGGCTGCCTTTCGGTGCCCACCCGTACCGGCATGGACGGTTTTTTCCTGTGTGTGCTGCAAAAAGCCGCCGCAACGCAATAAGCACGACCTTTGTGGGTCGTATCCTCTTATAGGAGAACAGAATGGAACAAAAACGCTGTATTTCTTCCCTGACGCTGGCAGAATTGACTGCTGAACTGAAAGCGCTGGGACAGCCGGGTTTCCGGGCAAAGCAGATCTTCCACTGGGTGCACCAGAAACTGGTCACCGAGTTTTCTGCCATGACCGACCAGCCCAAGACCCTGCTGGCAAAGCTGGAAGAAACCTTTTATATCGCTGCACCGCAGATCGAACGCCGTCAGGAGGCCAAGGATGGTACTGTGAAGTATCTGCTGCGCATGGCAGACGGCAACTGCATCGAGACTGTTGTCATGCGTTACCACTACGGCAATACCGTGTGCGTGTCCACGCAGGTGGGCTGCCGCATGGGCTGCCGGTTCTGCGCTTCCACGCAGGCGGGGCGGGTGCGTAACCTTGAAGCAGGCGAGATCTGCTCCGAGATCTACACTGCCCAGAAGGATATCGGCGAGCGCATCTCGCATATCGTGCTCATGGGTATCGGCGAGCCGCTGGATAACTTTGACGAGGTGATGCGCTTTTTGGAGAACATCACCTCGCCCGAGGGCGTCAATATCGGGATGCGCAACATCAGCCTTTCCACCTGCGGCCTTGTGCCTAAAATCGACCAGCTGGCGGAAAAAAAGCTGCAGCTTACCCTTTCCATCTCGCTGCACGCACCCACCAACCAGATCCGCAGCAGCATGATGCCGGTCAACGATGCCTACCCGGTGGAGCAGCTGATCCAGACCGTGCGCCGGTATCAGGAGACCACCGGCCGCCGGGTCAGCTTTGAATATTCCATGGTGCGCGGTGTCAATGATTCTGATATCTGCGCAAAGCAGCTGGCAGACCTGATCCGGGGCATGGGTGCTCATGTAAATCTGATCCCCATCAACCCGGTGGACGGCAGTCCGTACTCCGCTACGGATGCAGCCAATGTGCGCCGGTTCCAGCAAAAGCTTGAAAGCCTTGGCGTAAACGCCACGGTGCGCCGCCGCCTTGGCAGCGAGATCAGTGCCGCCTGCGGCCAGCTACGCCGCGACGAAATGAACGGCAAGGCATAAATAGAGGGAGAAACCTATGAAACTTGCAGGAAAAACGGATGTAGGACGCGTCCGGCAGGACAATCAGGATGACTACCGTGCCGGGGAGCTGCCCGGCGATGCAGCCTGGGCGCTGGTGTGCGATGGCATGGGCGGCGCACGCGGCGGGCGGGAAGCCTCGCAGTGTGCGTGCAGCGTCATCGAGCGCTGCTTTCAGGAGCAGTACAGCCAGTGCATCCCCGGCGAAGAGGAGACCTTTTTAAAGAAGGCGCTGCTCAGCGCCAACCGCTATGTGTTCCAGAAGGCACTGCGGGAGGAGTCTCTGGCCGGTATGGGCACCACCGCTGTCTGCGCTCTGGTGCGTGGCGGCAAGGCCTATCTGAGCCACGCGGGCGATTCCCGCGCCTACCTGTACCGGGACGGCAAGCTGGCGCAGCTGACCCACGACCACTCCTATGTGCAGGAGCTGGTGGACTGCGGCACCATCACGCAGGAGCAGGCAGAGCATCACCCGCAGAAAAACATCATCACTCGGGCGCTGGGTGTGGATTACCGGCTGGAGCCGGAGTTCACCACCGTGGCGCTGCAGGCAGGGGACGTTCTGCTGCTGTGCACGGATGGCCTGACCAATGCCGTGCCCACAGAGCAGCTGGAGCAGCTGCTGCGCAGCGGGTCTTTTTATGATCTGCCGGATGTTCTGATCCGTACCGCCAACGAAAACGGCGGCCCAGACAATATCACCGCCCTGCTGGTGGGGGTAGAGCCGATGGAGGTGCGCCATGGATAACCTGATCGGTAAAAGACTGGACGGCTTGTACGAGGTGCAGGAACTGATCGGCTCCGGCGGCATGGCCAATGTATATAAGGCGGTCATGCGGGGACAGAACGGCCCCGTGCCCGCCGGGACTGTGGTGGCCGTCAAGGTGCTGCGGCAGGAATATATGCACGACCCGGATCTTGTGCGCCGCTTTAAAAACGAATCCAAGGCCATCTCCCTGCTGAACCACCCCAATATCGTCAAGGTGTACGATGTTTCGGTCAATGACCATCTGCAATATATCGTCATGGAGTATGTGGACGGCATGACCCTGCGGGAGTACCTCAACGAGCGGGGCGGCAAACTCTCCAGCCGGGAGACTGTGCACTTCATCTCCCAGATCCTCAAGGCGCTGGAGCACGCCCACGCCAACGGCATCGTGCACCGGGATATCAAGCCCCAGAACATTATGCTGCTGGATAATGGCCAGCTGCGCATGATGGACTTCGGCATCGCCCGCATTTCCCGGGCAGATAACCAGATGCTGGCCGGCAAGGCGATGGGCAGTGTGCATTATATCAGCCCGGAACAGGCCAAAGGCGACGAGACCGACCGCACCAGCGACATCTACTCGGTAGGCGTCATGATGTACGAGATGCTTTCCGGTCATCTGCCCTTTGACGCCGATGATGTGGTGGAGGTCGCTATCAAGCAGATCTCGGACGAGCCCCGCTCACTGCACGAGCTGGCACCGGAGGTGCCCTATGCGCTGGTGGAGATCACCGAAAAGGCTATGGCGAAGCTCCCCCAGAACCGTTACCCCTCGGCACGGGCGATGCTGGAGGCACTGGACACCTATGTGCAGAACCCCTCCGTGCTGTTTGAATATCAGTATATTACAGAAGAAGCACCCGAAAAGGTGGTGAAACGTACCATGAATCAGAACCGCGCGATCCGTCAGAACGAACAGCCTGCCCCCCGCAAAAACGGCAAGGGTAAGCCGGGCAAAAAGCGCCGCACCGTCTTTTTGCCGGCCTTGTTCGGCATCACCATTGCCTTTGCAGTGGCCTGCATGGCGCTGTGCTGGATGATCCTGAACGACTCCTCTAACCTGATGAACAACAAGGCTGATGTCACCCTTGGGGACTATATCGGCATGACCAAGGATCAGGCCATGGCCACGGATCAGATCGCATCCGGCCAGATCGCCCCGGAGTGGGAAGAAGAGTATAACAGCAACTATGCCGCCGGTTATATCTATAAGCAGTCGCCGGTGTCCGGCCGCACCGTCCGCGAGGGTCAGAGCGTGACGCTGACCGTCAGTCTGGGCACTCAGTATGTCACCGTGCCGGATCTGACCAACTATGTGCAGTCCGATGCAGAGCAGCAGCTCAAGGCACTGGGCGTTTCGGTGCTGGTCACGCAGGCTGTGGATACCTCGGTGGCCTCCGGTGCGGTCATCCGCACCGACCCTGCCGCCGGTACGCAGGTGGCAGCAGGCTCCACGGTCATCCTTTATATCAGCCGTCCGCAGGTGTCCACCACCACCAAGGTGCCCTCGCTTACCGGCATGAGCGTGGATGATGCCCGCACCCTGCTGGTGCAGAACCATCTGGGTCTTGGTAGCCAGAGCGAAGAATACAGCGACCAGCCCGCAGGCACGGTGCTCAGCCAGAACCCTGCAGCAGGTACCACCGCGAAGCTGAACAGCCGCGTAAACGTTGTGGTCAGCGCAGGCGCTGCACCGGCGCAGGAACCGGAGCAGCCGGGTGGCGATGGCACCACTTCCGGCACTACGGGCGAAGGCTCTACCGGCGGCGAGAGCACCGGCGGCAGCAGCGAGCCGAGCTCCAGCAGCAGCTCCACCGGCGGCGGTATTCTGGACTGGTGGTCCTCGCTGCTGGGCTGACGGAGGATATGCATGAACGGTTATATCGTAAAAGGCATTGGCGGCTTTTACTATGTAAAAACGCCGGATGGTATCGTGGAGTGCAAGCCCCGCGGCATCTTCCGCAAGCAGAAGATCACCCCTGTGGCTGGAGATGAGGTAACGCTGGAGACCGAAAACGGTGCGGCGGTCATTGCACAGATCGCCCCCCGTAAAAACGTTTTTGTGCGCCCGCCGGTGGCAAATCTGGATGTGCTGTTTCTTGTGGCAAGCACCACCCAGCCCACCCCCAGCACGCTGGTGCTGGATAAGCTTTCCGCCATTGCGGTGGATAAGGGCGTACAGCCGGTGGTGGTGTGCACCAAAAGCGACCTTGCCGAAGCAGATTTTCTGGCAAACGCCTATGCAAAGTCCACTCTGCCGTTTATCCGCATCGACTACGAAAGCGGTGCCGGGCTGGACGAAGTGAAGCAGTGGATCAACGGCAGATTGTGCGCCTTTTGCGGCAACTCCGGCGTGGGGAAATCCACCCTGCTGAATGCACTGCTGCCGGACGCTGCCCGCGAGACCAGCGCCATCAGCCAGAAGCTGGGACGCGGCCGACACACCACCCGTGAGGTGACCGTCTTTGAAGCCTACGGCGGACGCATTGCCGACACCCCGGGCTTTGCCAGCTTGGAAGCCAACCGTGCCGGGTTCATCCCCAAGGAGAATCTGGAGCACGCCTTCCCGGAGTTCGGTCCTTATCTGGGTCAGTGCCAGTTTACCGGCTGCTCCCACCGCAGCGAAAAAGGCTGCGCTGTGCGGGCGGCGCTGGCAGAGGGCAAACTTTCCCAGACCCGGTACGACAGCTACTGCGCCATGTACGACGAAGTAAAGGATGTCAAGGACTGGCAGCGCCCGAAAGTGTAATACGGAAGGAAGAATATAATGTCCCGTTGTGTGATCCTTTCCGCCTGCCCGGTGCAGCCGGAGCTCAAGCGCCTGCTGCGCAGCGATGATTTTATCATTGCCTGCGATGCGGGCTACCGCAACTGTGTGCGGCTGGGCTGTAAACCGGATATCATTGTAGGCGACTTTGATTCTGCTCCCTGCCCGCAGCAGGATACGGACGATATCGTTGTTCTTCCCCACGTCAAGGACGACACCGATACCGAATATGCCGCAAAGCTTGCTGCACAGAAGGGCTTTGACGAGGTGCTTTTGCTGGGTGCACTGGGCGGCAGGCGGGTAGAGCACACCCTTGCCAACCTGTGCACCGGCCTTGGGCTGGAGCAGCGCGGCATCCGCGCCGCCTTGCAGGACGAGCGCTCCCGCATCACCTTTGTGCTGCCGGGCGAGAGCCGCAGCTATCCCAAGGAGGAGTTTTTCTACTTCTCGGCCTTCCCCATGGAGGGGCGCGCCGAGGGTGTGTACGAAAAAGGCTCCTTCTACGAGCTGGAAGATGCTGTACTCACAGCAGGCTATCCGCTGGGCGTAAGCAACGAGTACGCCGAAGGTTCAAGCTGCATCACCATCAGCACCCGGCAGGGCGCGCTGGTGGTGGTGGAAACCATCGCGGATTGAACCATTCCCGGAACATTTTTGCCTGTCAGACGCTATAATGGGGTAAACATGAGCGAAAGGCGGGGTGGAGATGCAGGTAGTGGTCATTCGCAGCCCGAAAGCGCTGTGCGGCATTCTGCGCAAGCTGTTCGGCATCCGCAAAGAGAACTGAATCCATAAAAGACCGGTGTGTGGCAGCTGCTGCACACCGGTCTTTTGCTGTCGGCATACCGTCGTCTGCTGCCGCATACACTCTTACGGAAACGGACAGGGAAAGGAGCACACTGCACATGGAACTGAAGATATTCCGGGACACGCTGCCGCAGGGCGGGGCGGGCTGTACCATAAAAGCAGAACTTCCGCTGGAGACCGAGATCCGCATTTCGGACGATTTGCCGCCGGTGGGTAAGCTGGTAAAGTGCTTTGTCCGCCCGGTGGTGCTGCAGCGGCAGCTGCAGCCGGGCAGACTTACCTTAGAGGGCTATCTGCGATGCACAGTGTTTTACCAGAGCGAAGCGGAAAAAGGCTTGTGCCAGACCGAGCAAAAGCTGCCCTTCACCCGGCAGCTGGAACTGCCGGAGCTGGCTTTTACCGCATGGACAGCCGTGGTGGAAGGGCAGACAGAGTACCTCAACACCCGCGCGGCAGACCCGCGCCGCATCGAGGTGCGGGGTGCCTATGGGCTGGTGGTCACGGTACACACACAGTGCAAGACCGAGGTCATTACGGCGCTGGCAGATGGCGGTATCGAGCAGCAGCTGCGCACACTGCAAGGCGTACGCAGCGTGGCCGTGCTGGATAAGCTGGTGACCTTGGAGGGCGAGCTTGTCTTTGCAAAGCCCCCGGCGGCTGTACTGGATATTACCGGCAACGCCTGTGTGGCAGAGGTAAAGCTGCTTGCCGGTAAAGCTGTGGTCAAGGGGGAGTTGCGGGTGCAGTGCGCGTGGCGAGCAGAAGGGGACACTGCCCTGCAAAGTCAGGCGGCGGCGCTGCCCTTCCAGCAGGTGATAGATCTAGAGGGCATCACCGAGGACTGCCATTGCTTATGTGTGGCAGAGCCGGTGGGGTTTACCCTGTCGCAGGCAGAAAGCGCCGCTGCCCAGCTGACGGCAAACGTCATGCTGCATCTGCGGGCATGGCGCAGCTATCAGCTGCAAGTAGCGGTGGATGCTTTTTCCACCCGGTTTGAAACGGAGCTCACACCGCAGCCGCTTGTCACGGAGCAGCTGCTCTGCACCCTGAACGATACCGCAACCGCCACAGGCTCCGGCCCGCTGCCGGATGCAGGGGCGCAGCTGCGGGCCTGCTTTGTGCACTACGGCCCCCAGCAGACCGTCCAAAAAGGGGAGGGCTGGGTGCTTACCGCCAAAGCAGTGGTAACAGCCCTTGCAGAAAATACCCTCGGCGAGCTGGAAAGTTACGAGAAAACCTTGGAGGTCAATATCCCGCTGCCCATCACACCGCCGGAGGGAACTATGCTTGTGCCGGAATGCTGGCTCAGCACTGAGAACGTGCAATGCACCTGTGCGGGCGGTACGCTGGAAGCAACGATTACAGTCCGGGTAGAGGGCATGATCTTAGGCTGTGCCACAAGCCCGGTCATCGGCAGCATCACCCTTGGTGACTCGCTGCCCGACACCGACCCCGAGATCGCCTTGCGCATCTACTACGCGCAGGCGGGGGAGGAGGTGTTTGCGGTGGCCCGGCGGTTCCATGTAGCCCCGGCGCAGATCCTTGCGGCAAACCAGCTGGAGGAAGAGCTTACCAGCCTGCCGCAGGCACAGCGGCTGCTGATCCCGGTCACCTGAACGTAAGGCTGTAAATAATCGAAAAAACGCACCCCTTTCCCGGACGGTATGAGCTGCCGCGCTGGGGAGGGGTGTTTTTGTTCGTGCCTGCGCAGAAAAAGCAATGCGAAGAGTTGCTAAAAAGATTGGAAAGAAAACTTATAAAATAAGACGTATTATCGCTGCAAAGTATGAGTAATATACGATTAGTATCTTCGACAGGTGATTTGAAATCAACGCAAGCACTACACTGATATCGATTTCAATGCGTAAGAACACTCAAAAATACGATTTGTATTTTACACTTTGCAGACCATCCATGGATGTGGTATACTGAAGTACAGTTTATAGAATCAGAATGTTTTCTGCCCGGGTCGATCTGCGCTCGGTAGATTGCATTGAGCACAGCAGGCAGAAAATAAAATCATATCGCGGGAGAGTGGAATATTTGGAACTGGAACAGGCTAAAAAGCGCGTGGAAGAACTGCGCGCAGTCATTGAGAAAAACAACCGGCTTTACTACGATCAGGATGCGCCGGAGTTGGAAGATTTTGAATACGATGCCCTGACGCGGGAGTTGAAGGAGCTGGAAGCGCAGTTCCCCCAGCTTGTCACAGCGGCATCGCCCACCCAGAAGGTGGGCGGCACTGCCAGTAGCAAGCTGCCCAAGGTGACCCATGCCGTTAAGATGGAAAGTCTGCTGGATGCGTTTTCCTTCGACGAACTGCGGGACTTTGACCGCCGCGTCCGCGAAGCCGGGGTAGAGCCGGAATATGTTGTGGAAATTAAGATCGACGGTCTTTCCTGCAGCTTGGAGTACGAGAATGGGCAGCTTGTCCGCGCCTCTACCCGTGGTGACGGCGTGGTGGGCGAGGATGTTACCGCAAACGTGCGTGCCATCCGCAGCATCCCCAAGACCCTTAAAGACGCACCGGAATTTTTGGAGGTGCGCGGCGAGGTGTATATGCCCCATGAGGCCTTTCAGCACCTGTGCGCCGAGCAGGAATTGCAGGGCGCTGCACCCTTCAAAAACCCCCGCAATGCAGCGGCCGGTTCTCTGCGGCAGAAGGATGCCCGTATCACCGGCAGCCGGGGACTTTCCATCTTTGTGTTCAACGTGCAGCAGATCCGTGGCAAGACCCTGACCAAGCACTCCGAAAGTCTGGATTACCTCAAGAGCCTTGGTCTGCCCGTGTCGCCGCGCTACCATGTGGTGCACGATATCGAGGACGCCATTGCCGAGATCGAGAACATCGGCCAGAACCGTGCCAAGCTGGATTTTGACATGGACGGTGCGGTTATCAAGGTGAACGATTTTGCCCAGCGGGAGTTGATGGGTTCTACCAACAAATTCCCGCGCTGGGCTATTGCCTTCAAGTACCCGCCGGAGGTCAAGGAGACCACCCTGCGCAGCATCGAGGTAGCTGTGGGACGCACCGGCGTGCTCACCCCCACCGCCTGCTTTGACCCGGTATTTCTGGCAGGCACCACGGTAGCCCGCGCCACCCTCCACAACGAGGATTTTATCCGGCAGTTCGGGCTGTGCATCGGGGATACCATTCAGGTGCGTAAGGCGGGCGATATCATCCCGGAGGTCATCGGGGTCACTCATCATGCGGAGGACGCTGAACCCTACACCATGCCCACGGTCTGCCCCTCCTGCGGTGCGCCGGTGGTGCATCTGGAGGACGAAGCCGCCCTGCGCTGTGTGAACCCGGAGTGCCCGGCACAGGCGCTGCGAAATATCATCCATTTTGCATCCCGGGACGCCATGGATATCGAGGGTCTGGGCGAGGCAGTGGCCACCCAATTGGTGGAAAAAGAGCTGGTGCATTCTGCAGCGGATATCTACACGTTGACCCGGGAACAGCTGCTGGAACTGGACAAATTCAAGGAGAAAAGCGCGGACAACTTGTTACAGGCCATTACGGCTTCCAAGCAGAACAATCTGGATAAGCTTTTGTTCGGCTTTGGCATCCGCAACATTGGCGATAAGGCAGCCGCGCTGCTGGCAGAACATTTCGGTACGCTGCAAGCCATCCGGGAAGCCACCGCAGAGCAGATCAGCCAAATCGACGGTTTTGGCGGCGTGATGGCGCAGAGCGTGGTGGAATTCTTTGCTAAGGAAGGCACCACCGACCTTGTGCACCGCTTGGCAGATGCCGGGGTCAATATGCAGTGGAAGGGCGAGCCGAAGGGGGACAAGCTGGCGGGCAAAACGCTGGTGGTCACCGGTACGCTGGAGACCCTCTCCCGCAACGAAGCCGAAGCATTGATCGTGAAAAACGGCGGCAAAGCCAGCGGCTCTGTCTCCAAAAAAACGGCCTATGTGGTGGCTGGTGCGGCGGCGGGCTCCAAGCTGACCAAGGCGCAGGCGCTGGGCGTGCCGGTGCTGACCGAGCAGGAGTTCCTTGCCATGCTGCAAGATGCCCCGGCAGAACAGGAAACGACTTAAAGTGCCCTTCCGAATGTCAAAATACAAATAATTTCAAAAGCTTCTGCAACGCTGTTGCAGGGGCTTTTTTGTTTGATTGTTCCCAGTTCTAAGAACGCGCAAAGCGCATACAATGCTAGCACAAAGCTTTCGTGGAAGGAGAAACCAAAGTGGACGAGTATTACCGGGCTGTCAAAGCCCTTCCCGCTTGGCTGGCAGCACCGCTGGCACAGCTGCCTGCACAAACGGCAGTGCGCGTGCAGGAGCTGCGGCTGCGTATAGGCTGTGCGGTCGCGTTTACCGTACAAGGACGGCAATGCGCTGCTTCAGTTTTGCCGGGTTGTCCACCGGCATTGGCTGCAATGCGGCTGGATGCGCTGCAGATAGAGGAGATCTTCTACACCCTTTGCAACGGCTCGGTACACACCCATGAAAGGGAGCTTGCCGAGGGCTACCTGACCACTGCCGCCGGCAACCGTGTGGGCGTAGCGGGACAGTTCGTGCAGCGGGAAGGGCAGAGCATTGCTCTGCAAAAGGTCACCTCGCTCAACCTGCGGATCGCACGCAACTGCGCCATCTGCCTGCCGCCCGAGCTGGACAAGCTGTTGGAGCAGCATTTTACCGGGCTGCTGGTGGTGGGAGAGCCCGGCAGCGGCAAGACCACCCTGCTGCGCACCATCGCCCGGACGCTGGCCGAGCGGCAGCGTCTGGTGGCAGTGGTGGACGAGCGGGGTGAACTTTTCCCGCCGGAGCAGCCCCTGCTGCCGTTGGAGCGTATTGGCGGGGTGGATAAAGCCCGTGCCGTCCAGATGGCGCTGCGCACGCTGGCACCGCAAGTGATCCTGTTGGACGAGCTGGGCAGTCTGGAGGAAACGATGGCACTGGAACAGGGCTTTTTCAGCGGGGTGGACTTTATTGCCAGCATCCATGCGCCGGATGCCGCACAGGCGCAGTGCCGCCCACAGGTGCAGACCCTGCTGCAACGCGGGATGCTGCGGCAGCTGGTCGTCCTTGCCGGGCGGGAGACGCCGGGCTGCATCCGGGAGGTGCGTGCCGTATGAGCAGCCTTCTGCGCGGGTTTAGTCTGCTTTTGCTCCCGCTGTGCGGCTGGCTGGCGGGGGACGCAGTACAAGCCAAAACTACATTGCATCTTGCCGCCTTGCAGCGCACCATCGCGTTATTACAGCGCATCCGGCAGGAGATACAGTACCGCCGGGCAGACCTGCAAAGCCTTTACCGGCAGCTTTGCCGCGAGGGGGTGTTAGCGCAAACTCCCGGCGGCACATTGCAGCAGCTGCCTGCACCGGGGCAGCTTTCGGCGACAGAACGCGCCTGCTTCACAGAATGTTTCGGTGGTCTTGGCCGTGCAGAGACCGCACAGGAATGCGAACGGCTGGATTACTATACGGCGCGGTTCGAGGACTATTTGCAGCAGGCACGCCGCGCAGCACAGCGGCAGGCCGGTCTGCCGCACCGTCTGGGACTGGCAGGCGGCATGATGCTGGCGCTGCTCTTTTTGTAAAGGCTGTATGGGACAAAGGAGAAACGGATGGATATCGAGCTTGTGTTTAAAATTGCGGCCATCGGCATCATAGTCGCGGTGCTCAATCAGCTGCTCATCCGCTCCGGGCGGGAGGATCAGGCCATGATGACCACGCTGGCCGGGCTTGTAGTGGTGCTCTCCATTCTCGTCAAGCAGATCAGTACCCTGTTTGCTACCATCCGGTCTCTGTTTGCGCTATGAGCGCGGCAGTTCCGGTACTGACGGCGCTGTTGCTGGCAGCCTTTGCAGGCATTCTATTGCAGCGGTACTCCCCGGCGTTTACACTGCTGCTTTCGCTGGGTGCTGCGGTGTGGCTGCTGCTCCGTCTGGCACAGCCGCTGCGCGGGGTACTGCAAGCATTCGTGCAGCTGGGGCAGCGCACCAATGCGCAAGCATTTTCCTGCCTTTTGCGCAGCGCTGGGATTTTGCTGCTGGCAGATTACGTCCGTACTCTCTGCGAGGAAGCCGGAGCGGATGCCCTTGCATGGTGCGCCGGGCTGGCGGGGCGGTGTCTTGTACTGGCGGCAGTATGGCCGCTGCTGGAACAGATATTCCAGACGATCTGGGGGCTGGTGGGATGAAAAAACGCAGCCTTATCATTTGCGTGGTAATACTGAGCATTCTGTGCAGCAAAACTGCTCTGAAAGCTGCGGCTGCAGAAGTCGCACCGTGGCAGACTTATCTCGAAAAAGCACCTGTGCAGGCCGAGCAGTTTGCGGCAGACCCGCTGGGTACCCTGCTGCGTTTGTTTGCCGCCGAGCCGGTGCAATTGCTGCGGGATGCGCTGCAACAATATGCCGCTATTCTGCTTTTTTTATCGCTTGCAGCCGGGCTGGCATTTCTCTTGCAGGACACTGCCGACAAAGCACTGCTGGAACTGGCTGCTGCCGGTGGCTGCGGCGTTTTATTGTGGCAGGAACTGGACAAGCTTGCCGCCGCGCTGTGTACCCGGATGGCCGGGTGGAAAAGCTATCTGCTGGGCTTTTTGCCGGTATATAGCGGCGTACTGGCGGCTGGCGGGGAGTGGAACGCCGGAGCGGCTGCAAACGGCTTTCTGCTCACGGTGCTGTGTTTTATCGCACAGGCGGTCACTCTCTGGCTGCAGCCGCTGCTGCGCAGCTACCTTGCCATCAGCATGGCCTGCGGCATCAGCTCCCGCAAAAGCCTGTCCGAGGGCTGCACCCTGACCGGGCGGCTGCTGCGGCAGGCTATCGGCTGGGCGGGCAAAGCATTCGCTGCCCTGATGAGTATTCAGCGCGTGGTAACGGTGCAGTTGGATCGTTCTACCTCTCGTCTGGGGCAGCTGCTGACCGGCAGTGTGCCCATCGTGGGGCAGGCGCTGAGCAGCGCGGCAGACGCAGTGCTGGCCGGGATGCAGCTGCTCAAAAGCACCCTTGGCATTGCTGCATTGCTCAGTATCGGGGCAGAGTTTGCGCCCTTGTATCTCGGGCTGCTGGTGCATCTGTTTTTTCTGTTCTGCTGCAGCTGGCTTGCCGGGATCGGTGGGCTGGAGCACTGCCATAAGCTGCTGCAATGCTTTGCTGAAGCCGCGCGCTGCATGGCGGCAGTCACGGCCTTGTTTTTCATGTTGTTTGTGGTAGGCATCGTGCTGCTGATGCTGACAGGGGGTGGTTAGATGCAGGCATTTCAGCGGGCTGCGGCAGTGTTCTGCATGGCGTGCATCGGGGCGGAGCTGGTCAGTCTTTTTGGCGGACAAGGCTGGGCTGGCCGGTGCATAAAAGCCGTAGCCGGGCTATATATTTTAGCAGTCCTTCTTGCGCAGCTGCCGCACCTGCAGGGCAGGGTCGCGGCCGCTTTTTCGGGCAATACAGCCCCGGCGGCTCTGTCTGCTATACAGTCGGATGTACTGGAAACGGAGATCTTGACCCAGACCAAAGCCCGGCTGGAGGAGTATTGCGCCGTACAGTGCCGTCAACAGTTCGGGCTGGATATTCGTGTGACAGTCACACTGGAAAAAGCCGGGCAGCAGGTCGTGGTAAAAAAGGCTGTTGCTGCTTTCCCGGCGGGCTGCACCGCAGCCCAAAAGCAGGCAGCGCTCAGCTTTTTGCAGCAGACGCTGGGTGCTCCAACGGCAGTGGAGGAGAGCACACCATGAAAAAGAACGAATTGCTTTCCGTTTTTCGCTCTCTGCAAAGCAGCAAGGGCCGCACTTCGCTGGCGGTGGCTGTCGGTGTACTGGCAATGCTGCTGCTTTTGCTGTCGGAACTTTTACCCGGTGGCGATACGCAGAAAGCAGCGGCATCCACCGCCCAAACAGCCACCGTCAGCCAGTATCAGACCCAGCTGGAGCAGCAACTGGAAGGGCTTATCAGTCAATTGCAGGGAGCGGGGCGCACCACGGTCATGGTCACCCTGACCACCGGAGAGGAGACCGTCTATGCGGTGGACACCCAGACCGGGGAGCTGCAGCAGCAGGAGACCCATGTTCTTTTGCAGGATGGCTCTGCGCTTGCCGAGACAACCTATCTGCCGCAGGTCTGCGGGGTCGCCGTGCTGTGTGAGGGCGGGGGAGATGTCCGCATTGCAGCCCGCATCACCGAGCTGTTGCATTCGCTGCTGAATCTGCCCACGAACCGCATCTGTGTGGAACAGCGCAAGCGCTGAGCCGCTGCTTTGATCAAGTACCGAAATAGTTTTACCGAAAACCCAAAGGAGGAAGCGTTTTATGAGAGCACTTTCCAGAAACACCCGCAGGGTCACCGCCCTGACACTGGCGGCGGCACTGGTCATTGCCGTCTACTTAAACTGGCAGTATGCCCGGGCGGACATCACCCCGCAGACAGAGGACGACACCCTCATGGTCTCGGCAGAGCCGGTGGAAGCAGATGCCGAGACCACCATCACGGATGCGCTGCCCACAGAAGCAGAAGCGGTCTCCGGTGCCAGCAAAAACTACGGCGAAGCACAGCTTGTCAGCGTTGCAAACGACAGCGGCACCCGCTTTTTTGAACAGGCCCGTCTCAAGCGGGAAAAGGCACACGATGAAGCCATGGACACCCTGCAAAAGAGTCTGAAGTCCTCCTCCCTGACAGCGGAGGAGAAAAAGGAGTACACCGCACAAATGGCGGCAGGGCTGGAAGATCTGAACGCAGAAAATGAGATCGAGACACTGGTGCGCGCCAAGGGCTTTGCGGATTGCCTGTGCTTTTTACAAGCAGGGCGGGCAGACCTGACCGTGATGACGGCAGGCGAGCCGCTCACGGCGGCACAGGTGGCGCAGATCCGGGATGTAGTGATGAACAAAAGCAGCGTGACCGCCCAGAATATCACGGTGGTGGAGGTAAAGTAAGCACACTCTATTTATGCGGACACCCCGGCGGCGCAGGTGCAGTTTTTCTTGCAGGCAGAAAGCTGTATGCGCTGCCGGGATGCCATTCCGTGCTGATTTCCATCTTCTTTTCCAAACAAGTATTGAAATTGCCCCCGCATTGATGGTATAATAACTCTATCAAAAATGAATGCTGCGTGCCTTTATGCACCGCACAAGGGCGCGTTTGAACACAAAAGGCGGGCACGGCAGACCGGTTCCAACAATTTGAGACCGCCGCCGGAGCAGCCTTTGGATGGAGGACAGCACAATGGATTTACAGAACATGGATCTTCAGGGCGGCAGCCTTCAGATTTCGACCGAGGTCGTGGGTAAGATCGCCCGCTGCGCCGCACTGGAAGTGGATGGCGTTGCCGAGGTATCCTGCGGCGTGCAGAACAAAAAGCTGAAAAGCCTGCTGGAATCTGCCAGCATCCAGCCGCCTGTGGTGGTGGAGATGCGGGACGGCACAGCCAGCATCACCCTGCACCTGATGATGCAGTTCGGCGCACGGATTCCCTCTGTGGCTGAAAAGGTACAGGAGAACGTCAAGTCTGCTGTACAGAACATGACCAATGTGACGGTCAGCCGCGTGGATCTGGTCATTGCAGGCCTTACCGAAGCGCAGTAACAAATTCAGCAAAAAATCATATCAGAAACGATCCTCCTCCCGGTACGTCCGGCGGGGAGGGTTTGTATTGCGAAAGGAACATTATGGAAAATATTCTGCCCCGTAGAGAAGCCCGTGAAAACGCCTTTTTGCTGGCATTTTCGCAGACCTTTGGTGACATTCCTCTTGCCGAGGCACTGTCCAACCATGCCGAGAACGATGAAGAGCATCCTGTGGATGCATTCAGCCGTCTGCTGCTGAATGCCTACTATGATCATTCCGCAGAGGTGGATGACGAGATCCGTGCCCATCTGCGTAACTGGACCATGGAGCGTCTGCCCCGCGTCAGCCTGACCGTGCTGCGTCTGGCTGTGGCCGAGATGCTGTTCGGCGGCGAGAACAAGCCCGGCGTTGCCATCAATGAGGCTGTGGAGCTGACCAAGAAGTACGGCGCGGGCGAGGACTACCAGTTTGTGAATGGCCTGCTGGGTGCTGTGGCACGCGACCACGGCCTGAGTGATGAAGCCGTCGCGGAGTCGGCTGAACAGTGAGCCGTTACACGCTCGGGGTCGATACAAGCAACTATGCAACCTCTCTGGCAGTTTTTGATACAGCCGGGGAGGTTGTTTGTGCAAAAAAGCGCTTTTTGCCGGTAAAAGCCGGGCAGCTTGGCCTGCGGCAGAGCGATGCGCTGTTCCATCATACGGCAGCTCTGCCGGAGATGCTGCAGGAATTGGCGCAGGAATTCGACCTGACAAAAATAGATGCCATAGGCGTTTCGCAAAAGCCGCGCCCGGTGGAGGGCAGCTATATGCCCTGTTTTCTGGCTGGTGTCAGCGCCGCAACTGCCTTTGCGGCGGCGCGGGACATTCCGCTGATCTACACCACCCATCAGCAGGGACACGCTGCGGCGGCGCTGTATGCCGCAAAGGGCGAGGCGCTGTTCTCCCAGAAGGTGCTGTTGTTCCATATCTCCGGCGGCACCACGGATCTTTTGCTGTGCGATCAGGTGCGTACCATCACCACCCTTGGCACCAGTACCGATCTGTACGCCGGTCAGGCGGTGGACCGCGTAGGCGTACGACTGGGCTTTGGCTTCCCCGCAGGTGCCGAGGTCTCGCGCCTTGCTGCGCAGTGCACCGAGGAGATCCGCCCAAAATCCAGCGTAAAGGGGCTGCAATGCAGCCTTTCCGGGCTGGAAAACCAATGCAACGCCCTGCTTGCGGCCGGAAAAGCACCGGAATACGTCTGCAAGTACTGCCTGCTCTGCGTAGCGGATACTGTTGTCCGCATGACGAAGGCTGCGCAGAAGGAATACCCCGGCTTGCCGGTGGTCTGTGCCGGCGGCGTGATGAGCAGCGATATCATCCGCACATGGGTGCAGCAGCGTCTGCCGCAGGTCTATTTTGTGCCGGGGCAGTATTCCAGCGATAACGCCATCGGCGTATCCATTCTTGCTGCGCGGGAGGCCGGGCTATGGCTGATGTGATCTCGGTATCAGAGCTGAACCATTATGTCAAAACGCTTCTGGACGTCAACGACAGTCTGTTTGATCTTGCCCTGCGCGGCGAGATCGCAAACTTTGTGCAGAACGCCCGCAGCGGACACTGCTATTTTTCTCTGCGGGACGAAGCCTGCAGCGTAAAAGCAGTGATGTTTCGCACCGATGCCCGCCGTATGGCGTTTCGCCCGGAGGAAGGAATGCGGGTGGTGGTGCGCTGCCGTGCTACCCTTTACGAGCGGGACGGCGCGTTTCAGGTCTATGTGAACGAAATGTTCCCGGACGGTCTGGGCGCGGCACAGCTTGCGCTGGAACAGCTGAAGGCTCGGTTGGAAAAGGAAGGTCTGTTCGACCCCGCACATAAAAAGCCGCTGCCTGCGTACCCCAAATGTATTGGTGTCGTCACCAGTAAAACCGGGGCGGCGCTGCAGGATATCCGCAACGTGATCAGCCGCCGCTGGCCGTCTGTCCGGCTGCTGCTGTGCCCGGTAACGGTGCAGGGCTTTGAAGCCGCCCGGCAGATCGCTGCCGCCATCCGCACGCTGGATCAGAGCGGGCGGGTGGACGAGATCATTGTGGCACGGGGCGGCGGCAGCAGGGAGGACCTGTGGGTGTTCAACGCTGAGGAGATCGCCCGGGCGGCGTTTCGCTGCAAAACGCCGCTGATCAGCGCTATCGGACACGAGATCGACTACACTCTTCTGGACTTTGTGGCCGACCAGCGTGCACCCACACCGTCCGCTGCCGCAGAGCTTGCAGTGCCGGATCGGGAAGAGCAACAGCGCATTTTAAAAAATATTGAAGAAAATATTCACAAAAATATACAAAAACGGCTCGCGTTGTGTTATAATGGTCTGGAACAATACAACTTTTTGTTGGAGCAGAACGCGCCGGATAAAATCTTACAGCAGTATTCAAGCCGTCTACAGCAGATGCAACAGGCCATTCAGACGCGGCAAAAAGTGCGTATGAATGATAAAAACGTGCAGCTGCAGCACGCGGCTGCACTGGCGTCATCACTGGATCCGTACCGTGTGCTGGCTCGCGGCTATGCTCTGGTGACCGATGCAAAAGGCAAGGTCTGCACCATGGAGCAGCTGCAGCCGGAGCAGACCATCTGCGTGCGCAGCCGGCAATATCAGGCACGATGCCGTGTAGAAACGGTGGAGGAGATCAATGAGAGCACCCAAAAGCTTTGAAGAAGGAATGGATCGGCTGAACGCGATCCTTGCGCAGATGCAGCAGGAGGATACCTCGCTGGCAGATTCCGTCAAGCTGTATGCGGAAGCTGCCACCCTGATGCAGTACTGCCACGCGACACTGGAAAAAACGTCGCTGCAGATCGAGGAGATCAATGCAAGGCTCGCACAGACCGTAGAAGCACCACAGGAGCAGGAGGAAGAATAATGGAATACAAGGCGCAATATCAGGAATATCTGCTGCAGGCTACGGCTGCACTGGATGCTGCCAGTGCCCGTTTTCTGCCCGAGGAATCGGAGGTGTGCAGAGCAGCCCGCTATAGTCTGCTGGGCGGCGGAAAGCGCATCCGCGCAATTCTGACGCTCAGCGTCTGCGATATGCTGGGCGGCGAGATGCAGGCAGCTGCACAGTTTGCAGCAGCTGTGGAGATGCTGCATTGCTACTCGCTGATCCACGACGATTTGCCCTGCATGGACAATGATGATCTGCGCAGGGGACGCCCTTCCTGCCACAAAGCCTTCAGCGAGTCAACGGCAATGCTTGCCGGTGATGTGCTGCTGACCGAGGCCTTTGAGGTGATCGCCAATGCGCCCGCTGCACCGCAGATCTGCGTAGCAGCCGCCCGTGCGCTGGGCGCAGGTGCCGGCAGCCGCGGCATGGTCTACGGACAGGAGCTGGATCTGAAATATGAAGCGCTGGCAGCCACCGAGGAACAGCTGCGCCTTATCCATCGCAACAAGACCGGTGCGCTGATCAACGCCGCCGTCCAGATGGGCGCTGCTGCGGCCGGTGCAGCACCGCAGCAGTGCGAGATACTGGCCTCCTACGCATACGGGCTGGGACTGGTGTTCCAGATCGTGGACGATGTGCTGGATGTTACCAGCACTCCAGAGCAGCTGGGCAAGCCCATTGGCAGCGACAGTGAAAACGGTAAGACCACCTTTGTCACTCTGTACGGAGTGGACGGTGCAATGGCGCTGGCGCAAAAGCTGAACGAGCAGATCTGTAGTGATCTGCAGCAGCATTTTGGTGCAAAGGCGGCTTTCCTGCAGCAGCTGGCACAGCAGCTTCTGGTGCGCAAAAACTAAAAAAAAAGGAATACAGATATGCAGCTTATTCAAAACATCTTATCGGCCAATCAGATCTTGACCGCATCGCTTCTCAGTTGGTTCGTTGCACAGGTATTAAAGACGATCATCAACTTTATTCTGCTGGGCAAGTTTCAGCTGGAGCGGATGTGGGGCGATGGCGGTATGCCCAGCGCACACAGTGCGACCGTCTGTGCTATGGCCATTGTTACTGGGCGCAGCGCTGGGGTCTCCTCGCCCATTTTTGCGGTGGCCTGCGTGGTGGCTATTATCACCATGCACGATGCTATGGGCGTCCGGCACGAGACCGGAGAGCAGGCAAAGGTGCTGAACCAGATGATCGCCCAGTGGATCGATGTGAGCGAGAAAAACGCTCCCTTTTTGCAGAATATGCACCTGAAGGAAATGGTCGGCCACACGCCGCTGCAGGTCGTGGCAGGCGTGCTGCTCGGCTCGCTGGTGGGCTTTTTGTTCCCAGTCGTGTGATGAAATGCGGCCTTCTGCAGAAGCTGCTTTGTATTTGCAACAGAGCAGCGCAGAATGGCTGCGGTAGAAAAAGCGAAAGAACAAACGCATAAAGGACGTGTGAATATGGAGTCGTTGCTGGACAAGATCGATCAGCCCAGCGATCTTAAAAAGCTGAATGCACAGCAGGTGGAGAAGCTTTGCGCGGAGATACGGCATTTTATGCTGGAGAATATCTCCAAGACCGGTGGACATCTGGCCTCTAATCTTGGCACTGTAGAGCTGACCGTGGCACTGCACCGAGTGCTGGAAACGCCGAAGGATAAGATCGTATTTGATGTGGGACATCAGTGCTACACCCACAAGCTGCTTACCGGACGCCGGAAGCAGTTTGACCATTTGCGGCAGCTGGATGGCATTTCCGGCTTCCCAAACCCCAACGAAAGTGTGCACGATGCCTTTATTGCCGGACATGGCAATACAGCACTTTCGCTGGCCATTGGCATGGCATGGGCAAAAAAGATCAAGCATGAGCCCGGACTTGTGGTGGCACTGATTGGTGATGGCGCCTTTACCGGCGGCATGGTGTACGAGGGCATGAACAACATCGGCGGGCTGGACAATCTGCTTGTGATCCTGAATGATAACAAGATGTCCATCTCCAAAAATGTAGGTGCGCTGGCGCGGTATTTGACCCATCTGCGCACGACTACGGCCTATTACGACGCCAAGGACAATGTGCGCAGCTTTCTGGACGGTGTGCCATTGATCGGCCCGCCGATGAAAAAATCGCTGATGGGCGCAAAAACACTGGTGCGCCGCGCTATGTACCACTCCACCATGTTTGAGGATATGGGCTTTGAGTACATCGGCCCGGTAGACGGCCATAATGTGGAAGAGCTGGAGCGCACTCTGCGCTCGATCTACCAGCGGCCGGGTCCGCACTTTTTGCACGTTGTGACCAAAAAGGGCAAGGGCTATCAGCCGGCAGAGATGAACCCGGGCAACTATCACGGTGTATCTGCCTTTGACCCGGATGGAATGCCGGACCCGGAGGTTGCGCCGAAGGAGTCCTTCTCCACAGTTTTTGGTAAGCTGCTGGTGCAGGAGGGAACACAAAACCCGAAGCTTTGTGCGATCACTGCTGCCATGAAGTACGGCACCGGACTGCAGTTCTTTGCCCACCGCCACCCGCAGCGCTTTTTTGATGTGGGTATGGCAGAGCAGCACGCTGTTACTTTTGCGGCAGGCCTTGCCAGTCAGGGAATGCTGCCGGTGGTGTGCATCTACTCCACCTTCCTGCAGCGCTCCTATGACCAGATCATCCATGATGTCAATCTGCTAAAGGAAAATGTGCTCTTTGCCATTGACCGTGCGGGCTTTGTTCCCGCAGACGGCGAGACCCATCAGGGCATCTACGATGCAGCCTTCCTCAGCCAGCTTAACATCCCGGTCTATGCGCCTTCCAACTACGAAGAACTGCAATACTGGCTGCACTATCTGCTGCAGGATACGATCTCCGGCCCTCGTGCCATCCGCTACCCCCGCGGCGGCGAGAACACAAAGCTGGCGCAGTATCCCTGCACAAAGCAGGAGTACGACTTTTTGCAGCAGCTACCCGGGGCAGAGATCCTTCTGGTCAGCTATGCAGACGAGCTGGAGGATCTGCTGGATGCTGCCGACCAATTGAACGCTGCATCGCAAAATGCGGATGTTCTAAAACTTGTAAAGTTATATCCCTTTACAGGTAAACTTATCGATGCTGTGTCGAAATATAAAATCGTGCTGTTTGCAGAGGAGTGCGTTGCTGCCGGCGGGATCGGTGAGCATCTGGCTTACGCTTTGCAGCAAAACGGCTGGAATGGCCGCTTTTTGCACTGTGCTGTCCGCACAGCCTGCCTGCCCCATGCAACCGTCCCGCAGATCAAGCAATGCACCGGTCTGGATGCTGCGGATATTGTGCAGGCAGTCCGGGCTGCCCTCACGAAAGGAGAAAACGAGCTGTGAAAATTCGGTTGGACCAATATCTTGTGCAGAACGGACTTGTGCAGAGCCGGGAGCGCGCCAAAGCTTTGATCATGGCTGGTGTGGTTTTTGTCAACCAGCAAAAAGTGGACAAGGCCGGCGAGATGATCAAGGAGGACGCAGTTGTCGAGGTGCGCGGCCACGATATCGGCTATGTCAGCCGCGGCGGCCTGAAGCTGGAAAAGGCTATGAAGTGCTTCCCGCTTACCCCTGACGGCAAAGTGTGCATGGACATCGGTGCGTCCACCGGCGGCTTTACCGACTGTATGCTGCAAAATGGTGCAGTGAAGGTGTATGCCGTGGATGTTGGCTACGGTCAGCTGGCATGGAGCCTGCGGACGGATGAACGCGTGGTAAACATGGAACGCACGAACATCCGCTATGTCACGCCGGAGGATCTGGCAGAGCCCATTGAGTTTTTCAGTGTGGATGTTTCCTTTATTTCTCTGCATCACATCTTCCCGGTGGCGCAGCGCATCACCACCCCGGACGCTATGGGCGTCTGTCTGGTGAAGCCGCAGTTTGAGGCAGGCCGCGAGAAGGTGGGCAAAAACGGCGTGGTACGCGACCCCGCGGTGCATCGTGAGGTACTGCACAATGCCATGTCTTATGCTGCTGAAAACGGCTTTGTGGTGCGCGGGCTGGATTACAGCCCGGTCAAGGGGCCGGAGGGGAATATCGAGTACCTGATGTTTGTGCAGAAGAGCGATCAGCCCGCAGTGCTGGATGATGAAGCTGCCGCGCAGGTGGTGGCGGCAAGCCATACCACACTGGATCGCTGAGGCTCAGCCGTCAGCAAAGGAGAAGCCGGTATGACGATCTACATTTCGCCCAATCCGGGCAAGACCTCCGCAAGCGAGATCGCGCTGCGTGCGGCGCAGATCCTGCTGACCCACGGTGCCGCTGTGCTGATGAGCGATGCTCTGCGGGAAAGCTGCAGCACGGCAGGGGTCGTTTATCTGCCGCTGGAGCAGTGTCTGGAACGCACGGATGTGATCCTGACCATCGGCGGGGATGGCACCATCCTGCACGAAGCAAATCTTTCGCTCCGGTACGCAAAGCCCATCCTCGGCATCAATCTGGGACGCTGCGGTTTTCTGGCCACCTGCGAGATCGGCGAAATGGAAACAAAGCTGGCCGCCGTGGCACGTGGCGAGTTTCAGCTGGACAACCGGATGCTTTTATATGCCCGGGTGCTTGGTCAGGATGGCTGGGAAGGTCATGCCCTCAACGATGTGGTGGTGACCAAAGGGCGGTTGCAGCAGGCCATCGACTTCAGCATTTACTGCGATGATATTCTGGTAGAGCACTACCGGGGCGATGGTGTCATTGTGGCGACCCCCACCGGCTCTACGGCCTACTCGCTGGCAGCCGGCGGCCCGATTCTGGACTCGCAGACCAAGGGCGTTGTAGTGACCCCTATCTGCCCTCACAGTCTGGCCAGTCCGGCCATGGTGTTTGCGCAGGAGCGCAAGCTGAATGTCTGTGTGGGACAGGTGGCAGATGATGAAGTGTTTATCAGCTGTGACGGTGGTGTGGGCTACCCCCTCAAGGCGGGTGCCACCGCAGAGATCCGCCTGTCTGATCAGAACGTCAAGCTTATCACTTTTGGGCGGGCAGACCAGTTTCAGGCCATTGACCAGAAACTGCGTAAAAGACAATAACACGGGAGGCGATTTTTAAGATGGCACGCAGCCGCAAAGAAGATACAAAAACAAAAGCGGAACGCTTGCAGACGATCCTGCGTCTGGTGCAGGAGCATCCCATCAGCCGACAGGAGGTGCTGCTGGAGCACCTGCGGAACGAGGGCTTTGAGGTGACGCAGGCCACCGTTTCCCGCGATATCCGGGAGCTGTGCCTTGTAAAGGCAGCTACTACTGAGGGCTATCGCTATGTTTCCAGCCGGAACGAAAGCTTCAACCCCAAGACCCAAGGGCGCTTTGAGACCATCTTCCACGAGTCTGTTCTGGAGGTGGATTATGCCGGGCACGTTGTGCTGGTAAAATGCTATTCCGGCATGGCCAATGCCGCCTGCGAGGTTTTTGACGCTTTGCAGTGGAAAAACGTTGTTGGCACCCTTTCTGGTGATGACACCTTTTTAATCGTTGCGCGCTCTGAGCGCGATGCCAAGACCATTTGTTCGGAGCTGACCCGTTATGTGGGACAGAGATGACGGTAGGAGAACGAAGCCATGCTGAGCAGCCTGCAAATTGAAAATGTTGCCGTGATCCAGAAGGCAGAGGTGCACTTTGAACCGGGACTGAACGTACTGACCGGCGAGACCGGTGCGGGCAAATCCATCCTGATCGATTCCATCAATGCGATCCTTGGCAACCGCACCTCTAAAGACTTGGTGCGTACCGGGGCTTCAAAGGCGGTGATCCGCGCCGCCTTTGAACAGGTGCCGTCTGCTGTGCTGGATAAGCTGGAGCAGTCCGGCTATGAGCGCTCCGAAGCACTGCTGCTCAGCCGCGAGATTACCGCCGAGGGTAAAAGCAGCTGCCGCATCAACGGAATGCCGGCTACCGCAGCTGTTCTGCGGGATCTGTGCGGCGGTCTGATCAACATCAACGGTCAGCACGATTCCGTAGGTCTGCTCAATCCGGCGCACCATCTGGGGATTCTGGATGATTATGCGCAGAATCGCACTGTTTTTCAGGAGTACTATACCTTGTACCGGAAACTGGTGCAGGTCAAGCGGGAGCTGGATGCTCTGATCACCGATGAAACCGAAAAGCAGCGCAAGATCGATCTGCTGCAATATCAGGTGCAGGAAATTGAGGATGCCGGACTGACTGCCGGTGAGGAGCAGACGCTGGAAAACCGCCGGAAGGTGCTGTCCAATGCATCTGCCATCCGGGATCGTCTGGCACAAAGCTATGCGCTGCTATCCGGCAGTGATGACGCTGCAGGTGCGGTGGATCTGCTGGGGGAAACCTCTAACGCAGTGGATGCCGCTGCGCAGTTGGACCCTGCGCTTACAGCCGCCGCTGGGCAGCTGCTGGACTTATATTATAATGCCAAGGACGTGGCCGCGGATCTGATCGGGCGGCTGGATGCCTACGACACCAACGATGCAGAGCTGGACGAGGTGGAGCAGCGGCTGGATCTTTTGTACCGGCTGAAGCGCAAGTACGGCAGCACGGTGGAGGATGTGATCGCTTTCGGGCAGAAGGCCCGGGAGGAGCTGGATAGCATCCAGCATTCCCAGCAGCGCTATGATGCCTTGCAGGCGGAAAAATTGCGTCTTTACGCAAAAGCGCGGGAAAAAGCAGAGGTGCTGACCCAGACCCGGCTGAAAGCCTTTGAGGAATTGAACACCCGCATTTCCGGCACGCTGGACTTTTTGAATATGCCGGGCGTGCGCATGACCTTGCGGCACACCCGCGGTCCGCTGGCCAGCCACGGGCAGGACAGCGTTGAATTCTACATCTCAACAAACCCCGGTGAAGCGCCTAAGCCGCTGGCTAAAATCGCGTCCGGCGGCGAGCTGAGCCGCATCACCCTTGCCATCAAGAACGCAATGGCCGATAAGGACGCTGTGCCAACCGTGATCTATGATGAGATCGACAGTGGCGTGTCCGGCAAGGCAGCCGGACGCATTGGCGAGGTACTGCGCCAGAGCGCACAGGGGCATCAGATCCTGTGCATCACCCACACAGCGCAGATCGCAGCACTGGCCGATTGTCATCTGCTCATCCAGAAAAACGTGTCCAACGAGCGCACCTATACTGAGATCCATCCGCTGGACGAAAATGGCCGCGTAGAAGCCTTGGCGCGCCTGATCTCCGGCGACCATGTCACCGAACTTTCCCGCGCCAATGCACGGGAAATGCTGCAGGAGCGCAAGCACAGCGGTTGATTCATAGGAATGCATTTATGCAGAAAAAGACAGCTCTTGACAAGGCGGCGGTCTTGTGATAGAGTAGACACTGTTAATGGCGATGAAGGGAACAAGTACCCTGAAGCGTTCTGTCCAGAGAAGTCCCGGTTGGTGCAAGGGATCACAGAACAGCAGGGGAAATACCTCCCGGAGCTGCAGGCTGAATGCGTAAGGGGCTAGTAGGCTGTGCCGCGTGCGAGCGTTAAAGACGCAGGAGTGTCACTCTACTCTGGGGTGTGCACTCGTAAGGCCGTTTCTGTGAGGAAACGGCAAACAGAGGTGGTACCGCGAAGTTATCTCGCCCTCTGCCAAAAATAAATTTGGCAGAGGGCGTTTTTGTTTCCTCTGCCCCAAAAACAGGAGGTTTTTCCCATGACACTGTACGAAGAACTGAAAGCCCGCGGTCTGGTAGCTCAGATTACCGATGAGGAGATCATCGACCTGATCAACAACGGCAAGGCTACCTTTTACATCGGCTTTGACTGCACTGCCGACAGCCTGACCGCCGGCCATTTTCTGGCGCTGACCCTGATGAAGCGCCTGCAGCTGGCAGGCAACAAGCCCATCGCTCTGATTGGCGGCGGCACTACCATGATCGGTGACCCCTCCGGCCGCACCGATATGCGCAAGATGCTGACCAAGGACGATATCGCCCACAATGCCGCCTGCTTTAAAAAGCAGATGGAGAAGTTCATTGATTTCTCCGAAGGCAAGGCTCTGATGGTGAACAACGCCGACTGGCTGCTGGATCTGAACTACGTTGAGCTGCTGCGCGAGGTGGGGGCCTGTTTCTCCGTGAACAATATGCTGCGCGCCGAGTGCTACAAGCAGCGCATGGAGAAGGGTCTGTCCTTCTTAGAGTTCAACTACATGATCATGCAGAGCTACGACTTCTACTACATGTTCCAGCACTACGGCTGCAATATGCAGTTCGGCGGCGACGACCAGTGGAGCAATATGCTGGGCGGCACCGAGTTGATCCGCCGCAAGCTGGGCAAGGACGCCTATGCCATGACTGTGACCCTGCTGACCGACTCTCAGGGCAAGAAGATGGGCAAGACCGCCGGCAACGCTGTCTGGCTGGATCCCAACAAGACCAGTCCCTTCGAGTTCTACCAGTACTGGCGCAACGTGGGCGATGCCGATGTGATGAAGTGCATTCGGATGCTTACCTTCCTGCCGCTGGAGCAGATCGAAGAGATGAGCACTTGGCAGGATCAGCGCCTGAACGAAGCCAAGGAGATCCTTGCTTACGAGATGACCAGCATGGTGCATGGCAAGGAGGAGGCCGAAAAGGCTCAGAATGCTGCCCGTGCACTGTTCAGCGGCAACGCGATGGATACCGAGCATATGCCCAGCACCCAGCTGACCGAGGCTGACCTGACGGACGGCGCTATCGGCATCCTGACCCTGATGGTCAAGGCCGGTCTGGCTGCTTCCAATGGCGAAGCACGCCGTCTGGTGGTGCAGGGCGGTGTGCTGGCAGACGGCGAAAAGGTCGCTGCTCCCACTGTCAGCTTTACCGCAGAGCAGCTTGCCAAGGGTATCGTGATCAAGAAGGGTAAAAAGATCTACCACAAGGTAACGCTGTAAAAAAGCATTATTAAAAATGGTCCAGAAACGTCTGTAGGCGTTTCTGGACCATTTTTTACATTTTAGCGCGTAACAGCCGCTGATGGCCTGCAAATCGAACCGGAAACGCAGCTGCCCCCTCCGGCCTATTGCTGTTACAGCTCGTACGCCTTTTTCAGCGCTTCATAGGCAGCGTCCTCGTTTTCAGCGTGGACGAGCAGAGAGATATCCAGATCGCTGGTGGTGATCAGCAATACCTCGATACCAGCCATAGCCAGTGCGTTCAGCGCCCGCGCAGCCACGCCGCAGCTGGTGACCATATCCTCGCCGAACAGATTCAGCTTGGAGTAGCCCACGCTGATCAGAGGAGAAGCCTTGGCGTCCTTATCCAGATTTGCCGCCGAGATTGCTTTCATCACCAGCGGCAGATCGCTGCTGGATGCAGTAAAGCTGAAATCAATGGTAGTGCCGTGTGGGGCGCTCTGGCTGATCATATCCACCACCACGCCGGTCTCTGCAAAGATATCCAGATAGCGGGACAGACTGTTGCCCCGGAACGCCACGTCCTGCACGCTGATCATCATCAGGTCAGTCTCGATATTGATCTTCGATACTCCGTACATAAAAAGTCCTCCGTTCTGCCCGGGCTACCGGGCAACGCTCAATCATTTCACATTTTTATGTAAGTACTATCGCAATTCAACTTTTAATGCAACAGCGCTGCATTGCATAGCACAAATACGCCGCTTTTATGTTACACTAATTCTCGTCTTGCGACAAAAAGGATGCGCTGATATTATTTTGCGCGATTTTTTGTATCCTGTCAAGGCTGAAATCAGAATATTTTGCCCGCACACCATGCGCTGCCGCCAATTCCTGCGTGTAATCGCGCAAAAGATAGGTGCGCACATTGGCTTTTCCTGCATCGTAATGTGTCACGGTGGGGTGCAGCTGCGGCGCAAGCACTTCACATTGCACTGAGCCGTTCGGCTGTGTGGTCTTTTGCAGCTGCAAAGTCAGGATAGCGCCCACCAGCTGATCCGGACGGCTCTGAGTGCTGAGAAAATTGCCCAGCGAGTAGGCCGCAAAACTCCGCCGCCCATCTGCTGCGGTAAGCCACTGGGCATCCTGCAGCACATGAGGGTGGGTGCCCACAATGACATCCGCACCCCAGTCTGCCAGCTGTTGCGCCAGTGTGCGCTGGCTGTCCACGATGGCGTGGCTATCCTCTACACCCCAGTGAACCCCAACCACCACAAAATCCGCCTGCTGGCGTGCCAAACGCACCTGCCGCTCAATCACATCGGTCTGGCTGGTGTAGATGATATTGGCCGTCATATTCTTGTTCTGGCGGATGCCGTTGGTGTGCTCGGTATAGGAGAGATACGCGATGGTGATGCCGTTGACGGTTTGCAGCGGGATGCGGTCATAGTCCTCTTCGCCGCGCCACAGACCGGTGGTGACCACGTCCTCCGGCATAGACTCCCAGAACTGTAGAGTGGCTGCGATACCGGACGCGCCCTTGTCGTAGGTGTGGTTATTGGAAAGGCTGAACACCCGCACCCCGGCGCGGTACAGCGCCCGCGCACAGTCACCGGGGGTGGAAAAGCTGGGGTAGGTGGAGGGTGCAAGGGTGTCGCTGCAAAGGGTCTCCTGATTGATCCAGTTCACATCCTGCTCAGCATAGAAAGGAGCGATATGCTCATAACAGTAATCAAAGCTGTACTTTCCATCTTCGCCTGCCCGGCGGGCGGCCTGATTATAAATGGGAGAGTGGATCAGGTTATCTCCTGCTGCGGAAAAGCGGATGGTCTCCACCACAGGCTGTGGTTCAGGTTCCGGCTCCGGTGCCGCAACAGATGAAGCAGGGGATAGCGTGTCCTCCGGCGGCTCTATGCCGCCCACCGGCACATCTTCTCCCGGCAGCCTTGTCCAGATCCCCAGACACAGTGCTATCACGCTCACCGTAAGAACCGACAGCACCACCGCCCGGAGCGTTTGCTTTCGGCCGCGCTTACGGGCAGCCGGACGCCGCCGCTTTAAAGGCTCCTGCTTCATCGTTCACCTCTTCTCCCGGCGTATGCCGGGGCAGCTTATTTTTCAGAGGGCGGCGATCAGGTCGCCCATATCGTACAGCCCCGGCTCTTTTTTTGCCAGATAGACTGCAGCATTCACGGCACCGTTGGCAAAGATGCTGCGGGAGTAGGCAGTGTGCCGCAGGGTGATCACCTCGTCCGGGCCGCAGAACAGAACCTCGTGGTCGCCTACGATGCTGCCGCCGCGCACAGCGCTGATGCCGATTTCCTTCGGGTCGCGCTTCTGGCGCACGGAAGAGCGGTCGTACACATAATGGTACGCGCCGTCATTTTCCTCGTTGATGGCATCGGCCAGCATCAGCGCCGTTCCGCTGGGTGCATCCAGCTTGTTGTGGTGATGCTGCTCCACGATCTCAATATCATAATTGATGCCCAGCACAGCAGAGGCACGCTTGCACAGCTCGGCCAGCACATTGATGCCCATGGACATATTGGCGCTCTTGAACACCGGAACGCTGCGGGACAGCTGCACTACCTTCAGCTGCAGCTCCTCCGAAAGGCCGGTGGTGCACACCACGATGGGCATTTTGTGGGTCTGGCAGTAGGGCAGTGCCTTTTCCACTGCAGCAGGGGAGCTGAAGTCGATGATCACATCGCCCTTGCCGTTCAGCTTTTCCAGACTGTCGTAGACCGGGATACCGTTCTGCTCGCCGTCCTTCATATCGATACCGGCCACCACGCAGCAGTCCTCCCGCTGTGCGATCATATCGCACAGCACATGGCCCATACGGCCGCCAATGCCCTGAATCACGATCTCTGTCATTGTTGTTTCCTCGTTTCTATAATATGGCAGAATGCCCGGAAGCTGAAAATTCCCGGGCATTCTGTACGCTTTTTATTCCTTGATCAGACCAGCAGCCTGCAAAGCCTGCTCGATCTTTGCCTTGTGGGCATCGCTGGGTTCTACCAGCGGCAGACGGCATTCGCCTGCGTTCCAGCCCAGCACGTTCATGGCGTACTTGACCGGAATGGGGTTCACCTCGCAGAACAGAGCCTCCTCCAGCGGCAGCATTTCCAGCTGCAAAGCGCAGGCCTTGGCGGTGTCGCCGTCAAAGAAAGCCTGACAGCAGTTATGCACCAGTTCCGGCGCAACATTGGACACCACGCTGATAACGCCCTTGCCGCCCAGTGCCAGCAGGGGAACCACCTGATCGTCATTGCCGGAGTAGATATTCAGCGCATCACCGCACAGTGCAGCTACCTTGGCCACCTGAGAGATGTTGCCGGAGGCCTCCTTGATGCCGTTGATGAGCGGGTGCTTGCTCAGCTCCAGAGCGGTCTCGGGTGCAATGTTCAGACCCGTGCGGGAGGGCACATTGTACAGGATGACCGGGATGCCGCCAGCCTCAGCCATGGCGGTAAAGTGTGCCACCAGACCGGCCTGCGAGGTCTTGTTGTAGTAGGGGGTGACCATCAGCAGGGCATCAGCACCGCAGGCCGCAGACTTTGCTGCCAGTGCGCAGCCGTGGTCGGTATCGTTCGAACCGGCACCGGCAATGACCGGTACGCGGTGATTGACCGTATCCACGGCGAACTTGATGGCGGCCAGCTGCTCCTCATCAGTCATGGTAGAGCACTCGCCGGTGGTGCCGCAGATGATGATGGCATCAGTGTGGCGGGCAATCTGATCCTCGATAATGCGGCCCAGCTCGTCAAAGTTGATGCTTCCGTCCTCGTACATCGGGGTGATGATGGCAACACCCGCACCGGTAAAGACAGGCTTCTTCATAGTAAAAAACTCCTTTGCTGCGTGTATCGCGCAAAAATTCAGGCATTAGTCCATATAGCCCTTTGCTGCCAGCAGCTCAGCCAGCAGCACAGCACCGCCGGCAGCACCGCGTAGGGTGTTGTGGCTCATGCAGGCAAACTTGTAGTCAAACAGGGTGTCCTCCCGCAGACGACCGATGCACACGGCCATGCCGTTCTCGGTGTTGCGGTCCAGCTTGGGCTGCGGACGATCGGGCTCGGTAAAGTAGTGCAGGAACTGCTTGGGTGCGCTGGGCAGGTTCAGTTCCTGTGCAGGGCCGCGGAAGTTCGCCCAAGCTTCCAGCATCTGCTCCTTGGTGGGCTTTTTATCAAAGCTTACGAACACGGCTGCGGTGTGACCGTCCGAGACAGGCACACGGAAGCACTGTGCAGTGATGACCGGCTTTTCAGCATTGACGATCTGGTCGCCCTCGATATGGCCCCACAGCTTCAGCGGCTCGCGCTCGCTCTTTTCCTCTTCGCCGCCGATGTAGGGGATCACGTTGTCCACGATCTCAGGCATCCGGTCAAAGGTCTTGCCTGCACCGGAAATGGCCTGATAAGTGCACACCAGTGCCTTGCTTACGCCAAAGTCCTTCATCAGGGGATGCAGGGCAGGTACATAGCTCTGCAGGCTGCAATTGGACTTGACAGCGATGAAGCCGCGCTTGGTACCCAGACGCTTGCGCTGGGCGGGAATGATCTCGATATGGTCGGCGTTGATCTCGGGCACCACCATGGGAACATCCGGGGTGAAACGATGGGCACTGTTGTTGGAGACCACCGGGCACTCAGCCTTGGCGTATGCTTCCTCCAGTGCTTTGATCTCGTCCTTGGGCATATTGACAGCGCAGAAAACAAAATCCACCTGCGAAGCAACTTCCTCTACCTTGGAAGCGTCCAGAACGGTCATCTTCTTCACGCTCTCCGGCATGGGAGTGGTCATGGCCCAGCGGGAGCCTACTGCATCCTCATAGCTCTTGCCCGCACTGCGGCCGGATGCGGCCAGTACGGTCAGCTTGAACCAGGGATGATTCTCCAGCAGAGTCACAAAACGCTGACCCACCATGCCGGTTGCGCCTACAATACCCACTTTATACTGTCTTTCCATTTCCAGCACCTTTCCTTTCAAAAAAACAAACAGCAAATCTTAGTATTGCGAAGAACACGGCTTGCAAACCGGACAGCGATGCAATATAATAGATACTGTTTATACAGATTCTATGATATCATTGATACGTTGTCCGTGTCAATCATCGGAAAGGCAAATGCACACTATGTTAAAAAAAGATTTTTGGTATGATTTACCCAAAGAGCTCATTGCACAGGAGCCTGCAGCCCCGCGGGATGCGGCGCGGCTGATGGTTCTGAGCCAAAAGGACGACAGCATCCGGCACAAGGTGTTCCGTGATCTGCCGGAATTTCTGGAGCCGGGGGATCTTTTGGTGGTGAACAATTCCAAGGTGCTGCCCGCCCGCATCGTGGGCGTCAAGCAGCCCACCGGTGCCGTGTGTGAGCTGTTGCTGCTGCGGCAGGTGAAGGGCGACCAGTGGGAGTGCCTGGCAAAGCCCGGCAAGCGGATGCAGCCCGGCACAAAGGTGAGCTTTGGCGACGGCAGTCTGACCGCCGTGGTGGATGAGACCATGGAGGACGGCAACAAGTACGTTACATTCTATTATGATACCGAAACGCTTTATGAAAAGCTGGATGAATTTGGCAAGATGCCGCTGCCGCCTTACATCACAAAGCAGCTGGAGGATCAGAGCCAGTATCAGACCGTCTATGCTAAGGAGTTGGGCAGCGCGGCTGCTCCCACCGCCGGGCTGCATTTTACCCCGGAGCTGATGGACACCCTCCGCGCTATGGGCGTCGGCATTGCCGAGGTCACACTGCACGTTGGTCTGGGCACCTTCCGCCCTGTACAGGAGGACGAGATCAGCGACCACAAGATGCACAGCGAGTGGTACTCCATCAGCGAGGAGACCGCCCGGCGCATCCGCGAGACCAAGGCCGCGGGCCACCGGGTCATCGCAGTGGGTACTACCAGCTGCCGCACGCTGGAGGCTGCTGCTGCCAAGTATGGCGAGATCAAAGCCTGCAGCGGCAACACCTCCATCTTCCTGTATCCGGGTGTGAAGTTCAACTGCATCGACGGCTTGATCACCAACTTCCATCTGCCGGAGAGCACCCTGATCATGCTGGTGTCCGCTCTGTACGGCTACGAAAAGACCATGCACGCCTATGAAGTAGCCGTGGCAGAGAAGTACCGCTTCTTCTCCTTTGGCGATGCTATGCTCATTTTGTGATTTTTTTGTAATTGCGGCATAATGCTGCTGTGATCATTCTGATAACTTGCAGGCTTGCTGCCTGCATCGAGGCTGCACGGCTGTTTTCCGTGCGCAGAAAGGAAAAGACCATGCCTTCTTTGACGACCTACACCCTGCTCAAGCAGGAACACAACGCCCGGCGGGGCGAGTTCAAAACCGTGCACGGCACGGTGCAGACCCCTGCCTTCCAGAACGTTGCCACCGCCGGTGCCATCAAGGGCGGCCTGTCGGCGCAGGATCTGAAGGATATCGGCGCGCAGGTCATGCTGTGCAACACCTACCACCTGCACCTGCGTCCCGGCGACAAGCTGGTGGCAGATATGGGCGGCCTGCACAAGTTCACCCGCTGGAACGGGCCTATCCTGACCGACAGCGGCGGATTTCAGGTGTTCAGTCTGGCAAAACTGCGTAAGATCACCGAGGAGGGCGTGACCTTCGCCTCTCATCTGGATGGTCACCGCATCTTTATGGGCCCGGAGGAGAGTATGCAGATCCAGGCAAATCTGGGCTCTACCATCGCCATGGCCTTTGATGAGTGCGTGGAGAACCCCGCCCAGCACGATTACTCCAAGGACAGCTGCGAGCGCACCACCCGCTGGCTGAAGCGCTGCAAGGCTGAGATGGCACGCCTGAAGCACGAGGGCATCTCGGTCAACCCGGATCAGCTTCTGTTCGGCATCAATCAGGGCTGCACCTATGCAGACCTGCGTGTGGAGCACATGAAGCAGATTGCCGAGCTGGAGCTGGACGGCTACGCCATCGGCGGTCTGGCTGTGGGCGAGCCCACCGAGGTGATGTATGAGATGATCAGTCAGGTGGAGCCGTATATGCCCAAGGACAAGATCCGCTATCTGATGGGCGTCGGCACCCCCGGCAACATCATCGAGGCCGTTGCCCGCGGCGTGGATCTGTTTGACTGCGTTATGCCCAGCCGCAATGCCCGCCACGGTCACCTGAATACATGGAGCGGTATCATCAACATCAAAAATGCCAAGTACGAACGGGACGAGCGTCCCATCGACCCCGCCTGCGGCTGCCCGGTGTGCCGTAATTACTCCCGTGCCTACATCCGGCATCTACTCAAGGCAGACGAGATGCTGGGTATGCGCCTGACCGTGATGCATAACCTGTGGTTCTATAACCACCTGATGGAGCGTATCCGGGATGAACTGGATGCCGGTACCTTTACCGCCTTCCACGACAGATACGTGAAGCTTCTGGATACCCGAATTTAAACTTTAGCCTTGCAACAAGGCCGATAAGAGGGTATAATAGCATTATCTGAATTTTTGAGAGGAGATTTTGCCCCATGCAATTTCTGACTACCACGTCCGAAGGCTATATCAGCCTGTTCTTCACGCTGGCACTGATGCTGGTCCTGCTGTACTTCATGATCTACCGTCCCCAGAAGAAGCAGGAAAAGAAGGATGCCGCTATGCGCAGCAGTCTGGAGATCGGCGATCAGGTCACTACCATCGGCGGTGTCATTGGCCGCGTTGTCGCCATCAAGGACGACACTTTTGTTCTGGAGACCGGCGCTGACCGCGTGAAGATCCGCTTCACCAAGTCTGCTATCTCTTCGGTCGAAAAGCTGAACATGGACAAGGCTCCTGCCGACAAGAAGTAAGCGTTAACACCGTGCATACATGAACCGCCTCCCTGCATAGACTATGTGCAGGGAGGCGGTTTTGTTATGTCTGAGTCTCGAGGTTTCCCGGCGGAGCTTCTTTCGTTTGCGCTTTTCGGGGCGTTGGGGGTAGCTGTAACAGCGGCAGCTTTGGCCGGTTTTGCGCAGCTGATGGCCGGGCAGGGCTGCTCCGGCAGTGTCGTGCCGGTACTTGCCACAGCAGCCGTGTGCATGGGTAGTTCGCTGTGTGCACTGGCGGCAGCGTTCCGTAAAAAGGTGCGCGGTCTGCTGACCGGACTGCTTCAAAGTACATTTCTGGCGGCACCGCTTGTGCTTTCTGCTGTGTGGAACGGCACCGCTGCCGCGCCGGCTGTAGTGTGCCGTATTCTGGCGGTGCTGCTCTGCGGCTGTATCGGAGGGCTGCTTGGGGTCACCCTGCGCAGCCGCAGGCACACGCTTCGTTGATCAATCCGGCAAATCGAATCCATCAGAGGGAGAAAACAGCGTATGTGGATCTATGAACAGACCAAACCGGAGGAAAACCTGTCCTTGCTGCCACAGACGGTCAGCCTGCCGGTGCAGAAAGCAGAGCCTGCTCTGCCGACTGTACCGGAAACTGCACCGGAGCCCGTAGAGCAATTGCCATCAAAAGAGCCCTGCATCCCGGCAAAGCGGCACGCCACCCGGGATTGCTGGCTGCTGGCTGCGGCCTTTCTGCTGGGGAGTTCGGCAGCCGGTGTATTGCAGGCCGTATGCGATGCCCGGCAGGCAGAGCTGCTGCGGTATTATCTGGAAGCGTGGCAAGGGATGTTTGCACCGGGCAGTATGCAAGGGACGGTACAGCTTTTTAGCATGGAATATCTGGCTCTCGGCCTTGTGGTCAGCCTGTTTCTGGTATTGGGGCTGTCTGCCCTTGGGCCTATAATGATCTTTGGCAGCATGATGTTGTACGGTTTGGGCAGCGGTCTGCTCATGGTACAGCTTTGCACAGCAGGCGGGTGGAAAACAGTGCTTCTGGCGCTGCTGTGGACAGGCTTACCGGCGGCAGCAGCAAGTGGCTGTCTGTGCTTTTTCGGGGCCTGCGCTTTGCAGGTCAGCAGCCGAATCCACGCCTATTCCTTCCGCAAGCATTCCGGTGGACAAGCCCGCCCCGGGGTGCAGGCATTGCTGGGGCAGTATCTGCTGACCATGGTGGTACTGCTGCCGCTTTGCGGCGCAGCGGCAGGACTTTCGTATCTGGGCAGCTGCCTGTGAACAGCATCCTTTTCTTGCGGGTTTTGGCACAGTGTGTTACAATAATAAAAGACCATAAATAAATGAGGGACAGACATGAAACTGAAATCCGTCTATGTATGCTCCAATTGCGGAGAGATAAGCCCCCGCTGGATGGGGCGCTGCCCCAGCTGCGGCAGCTGGAATACCATGAACGAGGACGTTGTTGCCGAAGCTCCAAAGGCAGGGACTCCTGCTGCCCGGCAGGCTGCTGCGGCTCGTCAGGAGGGCATGACCACCCTGACCGCCCGGCGGCTGTCAGAGATCAGCACGACTGAGGAAAAAAGCCGTATCCTGACCGGTATCTCGGAGCTGGACCGTGTATTGGGCGGCGGTATCGTGCTGGGCGGCGTGGTGCTTTTGAGCGGTGAGCCGGGCGTTGGTAAATCTACTATGCTGCTACAGCTGTGCGGTGCCATCTCTAACCAGCACAGCGTGCTGTATATCACCGGAGAGGAATCTGTCCGGCAGGTCAAACTGCGCGCCGCACGGCTGAAGGTACCGCAGGACAACATCTTTCTGGCGGCAGAAAACGACGTGGATGAGATCTGCGGCCTGACCGAAAAGGAAAAGCCGGATCTTGTGGTCATTGACTCCATCCAGACCATGCGCTGCATGGATATCTCGTCCTCGTCCGGTACAGTCAGTCAGGTGAAGGAGAGTGCCGCGCGGCTGCTGGCGGTAGCCAAAAAGCAGGAAATTCCAATGTTCATCGTGGGTCATGTGAACAAGGATGGCGCGATCGCAGGTCCCAAGGTCATGGAGCATATCGTGGATACGGTGCTTTACTTTGAGGGCGACAAGATGCTGCCGTACCGCATTCTGCGGGCAGCCAAAAACCGCTATGGCTCCACCAATGAGCTGGGAATGTTCGACATGACCGGCACAGGGCTTGCCGAGATCGAAAACCCCTCCCAAATGCTGCTGGAAGGGCGTCCGTTGGGGGTTTCCGGCAACTGTGTAGCCTGCACTATGGAGGGCAGCCGTCCCATCCTGAGCGAGATACAGGCACTTGCCACCAAGACAAATTTCCCGGCACCCCGCCGCGCCTGCAGCGGATACGACTATAACCGCATGAACCTTTTGATCGCTGTGCTGGAAAAGCGGGCAGGGTACTTCTTTGGCAATCTGGATGTCTACGTTAACATCGTAGGCGGCATTGCGTTGCGGGATACCGCCTGCGACCTTGCCGTCTGCCTGAGCATGGTCTCCTCGCTGCTGGACCGCCCGGTCAGCGATAAGCTTATCGCCATCGGAGAGGTAGGTCTGGGCGGGGAAGTGCGCAGTGTGCCCAATCTGGAACAGCGCCTGCACGAGGCAGAGCGTATCGGCTTTGAGCGGGCAGTTATCCCTAAGCACAGTCTTGCGCATCTGAATGCCGCAGATTATCCCGGCATGAAGCTGGTTGGCGCAGCTTATATTGCAGATGCCATCAATGCGCTGAAAAACGACCGCCTGTGATGAAACGAGGAACCTATGTCGATCTATCTGGACGAAAGAAACCCCGGTAAGCACGCGCCCTTTGAGGATGCCGCCCCGGATATTGTAGAATATGTGCGGTATCTTGAGGTGATCGCCGGTAAAAGTGCCAACACGGCTTTCAATTATTACTGTGACCTGCGCTCTTTCAGCCGCTTTATGAAGCGCCGCCGCGGTCTTGTGCCAACAGATGCAGAATTTAAAGAAATTGACCCCAAGGGGCTGGACACAGCCTTCTGGGGCAGCATAACAAAAGAGGACATCTACGAGTATCTTTATTTTCTGAACCGGGAATGCGGCAACAAAAAATCCTCTACCGCCCGGCGGCTGGCCAGCCTGCACGGCTTTTATGATTATCTGGTCAATCAGGTCAACCGCTTAACCGAGGACCCTACGGCGGCTATCCGCCCGCCCAAGCAGGATAAAGTATTGCCCAAATATCTGACAGCAGAGCAGTCCATCTCGCTTTTGGAGAGCACCCAGACCCAGAGCGATTTCCCGGAGCGTGACTATTGCATGGTGGTGCTGTTTCTCAACTGTGGTATGCGTCTTGCAGAGCTGGTAGGCATGGACCTTGGAGACATTGATTTGGAGCAGCGGCAGATCCGCCTGTTCGGCAAAGGCCATAAGGAACGCATGGTCTACCTGAACGATGCCTGCGTGGAGGCGTTGCAGTTGTATCTGCGCAAGCGCAATACTATGGAAGGGGTTTCACCCAAGGAAAAAGCCGTGTTCATTACGCGGATGCGCAAGGAGCGTATCTCGAACCGCAGGGTAGAACAGCTGATCTCCGGCGCAATGAAGGCCGCCGGACTGAAGGGCTTTTCCACCCATAAGCTGCGCCATACTGCCGCTACGTTGATGTATCAAACCGGCAATGTGGATATCCTTACCCTCAAGCAGCTTCTGGGTCACAGCAGCGTTGGGACAACGCAAATTTATACGCACCTACAAGAATTTCAGGTGCGCTCTGCCATTGAAGAAAACCCGTTGGGCAGAGTACTGCCCATAAAAGCCGCAAAAGCAACCTTGGATACAACAAAAATGGCAGGGGAGATGCCACCTGAAAATGCCCCGGCGGGAGAGGACGATTCTGAGCCGTCCGGCCCTATGGCGGCCTTTGAGGGCGCTGCACAGGATGGCTTCCGAGCAGATATCTCGGCAATGTCTGCCGAAGAAACCGATGACTCATCGAACGATACTTAAACCACTAAGATCTTATAACCTGAATAGCGCTTGAAACGATGCAAAGGCCTATGACACGATCCGGCTTGACCGGATTAAAGTCATAGGTCTTTATAATTTACATTATAAGCAGTCAGCATCCATACATAAGAAACGATCTGGTCGAAACACGCAAAGTAATGTCTACACAAAAGCAACTGAACAACCACAGCCGTAACATGAAATGTTATAAAGCAAGCGCATAGAGATGCTTGCTGGAATAAAATTGTTAGAACAAAATGAATTACTAACAAACCAATGAAGCAGCGCATAACACGGAAAGCATCTGAAAGTGCGAGACAAATAAAACAATAAAACATGGTAAAAAGTGCAAAATGTGCAAAGCGGTTGAATCAAGCCTAAAAATGATCCAGCCGGGGCTGAAACGCCCAAAATCCGGGAAATGGGTATTTTTCACTCCCCTAAGTTTCGCATAACGTGCATTATACGAAACAATTATAATCAAAAAACAGAAGCTGCCCTTCTCTCTTTCTGTCAGATTTCCGGCAGCTTCTGTGGATGCGTTTCAGTTTGCATACGCCTGCATCTACACCGCTGGACGTATTACCAGTACGTTCAAGTGTTTGACTTCTGCCTGCGATGGCTGTTCTGGTGCGTTACCAGTCATGTTATATAAGCAGTATCGCTTCTTCTGCTTTGGTGAAGCGATGCTCATTTCACTGGCAGCGGTTCTGTGCCAAAGTACGCACAGATGGCTTCGTAATAAATACGCGCCACAGTCTTGCAGCCCTCCTCGCTGCCAAATCGCTCTACATCCTCGGCGTTTGTCACAAAGCACTGTTCTGATAATACTGCCGGGCAATCCACATCTTCCAGCAGCGTAAAGCTGCGCTCAGGCCGTACCTGTGTGTAGGTGTTCTCCACCAGCTGTTTCTGGTCGTTTTCCAGATAATAAATGTAACGCACTCCCCCACGTCCGCGCAGCTTTGCGCCGATGCTCTGCATTCCACCTGCCAGCAGCCGGGCAAAATAAAAGCTCTCCTGATGCCATGTGCGCCCGGGCACTGCCGGATAGCACTCAAAGCCGGATGCCGTAGAGCCGTTGGCTGCGGAGTTGCCGTGGATGGACAGCAGCAGCTGCGGGCTTTGGGCACTGGCGGTGGCTGCACGTTGGGCAGGCGTCGCGGTTTCATCAAAGCTTTCCCGGGTCTGCAACGGAATGTAATTCGGATCCTGCTCTAGCCACTGAAGCAGCGCAGCAGCCGTTGCTGCGGTGATCTGTTTTTCTTCAACTACTCCCCTTGCGCCCGGGTCGCTGCCGCCATGCCCTGCGTCTATTGCCACCCGGTACGGCGGGTCGCCCACCACAGGACGAAAATCATCCTCTGATGCTGAGACTGCGGGTTCTGCGGGTGCGTTCAATTCCAGTGCCGCCTTCCATAAAAACAGGCCGAAACAGAGCATCAATGCCGCAAAAACAAACAGCATACCGCGTAAAAGCTGGTGCTGTGTTTTGCGGCGGCGTGTTTTATGTTTGCTATGTTTATTTGCAGGTCTGCGATGACTGGTTGGCATAAAGTTTTACTTCCTGTTCGTTTTACATTTATAATACGAGTATACTCGCCTTTTCCCTGCGCTGCAACAAAAAAAGACTGCCAATTTTTCAAAAGGCAGTCCTTACTGGGTTATTTCAGTTCTACAACCGTCACGCCGCTTTCGCCTTCGCCGTAACGGCCAAGACGGAAGCTTTTTACCATGCGGTTACCGCGCAAATGCTTATGGATGGCGGTGCGCAGTGCACCGGTGCCGTTGCCATGGATCAGATAGACCACCGTCTGCCCGTTCAGGATGGCACGGTCAATAAAGGAATCTACCTCTGACAGTGCCTCGTCCACCGTCAGCCCCAGCAGGTTGCACTCCATTTTGGCGGTGCGCTGTACGCGCTCTACCCTGCCGTTGGGACGGTTGGTGTCGCCGGTCAGGCGGGAATACCGCTGCTGCGCCTTGGTTTTTGGTGCAGTGGGTTCTTTTACCAGCTTTTCCGGCTGCTTCAAGCCCTTGAGGGGTACCTTGGTCTTAATGATACCGGCGCGCACCAGCACATCGCCGTTTTTATCAGGCAGCGCCAGAACGGTGGCCAGCTGGTTCAGTTCTGCAATGCAGACCTCCTGCCCCACCTTTACCTCCTTCAGCGGCACAAACTCCTTAACGGGGTTATGCACCACCTCTGTACCGGCAAACAGCTTTTCGGTCTCCTTTTTGGCAATCTCGCGGGCGCGCTGTGCCTTCTGCTGGGCGCTCATACGCTCGTCCTTTTGCAGCTGGCGCAGTTCGTCGGTCAGCGCGTAGGCCTGTGTTTCTACCTGCTGTGCCAGTGTACGTGCCTTGGCACGGGCGGCTTCCAATTCGTTTTCGCCCTGCTGGATCAGCTCATCCCGCTTTTTGCGGGCGGCTTCCAGCTGATGAGAAGCTTCGTTGCGCAGCTGCTCCACCTCGTTCTGGCTTTCTTTCAGTTGAAGTTTCAGATCATCCAGCTGACCCAGAACCGCATCCAGACGCTTGTCCTCGGCAGACAGATGCTGCTGGGCAGCCTCGATAACACGGCTGGGTATCCCCAGCTTTTCGCTGATCAGGAATGCGTTGGACTTGCCCGGTACGCCCACACTCAGCTTATAGGTGGGGCGCAGGGTCTCCAGATCAAACTCGCAGCTGGCGTTGACCACGCCCTTAGTCTCCAGCGCAAAAACCTTCAGTTCCGCATAGTGGGTGGTAGCCATCAGCAGTACACCACGGCGGCGCAGCTCCTCAATGATGGCAACAGCCAGTGCGGCACCCTCGGCAGGGTCGGTGCCGGCACCCAGCTCGTCCAGCAGCACAAGGGTGTGCGGCATGGCAAGCTCCAGAATGCCGGTGATCTTTTTCATGTGGCCGGAGAAGGTGGAAAGGCTCTGCTCAATGCTCTGTTCATCGCCGATATCTACCAAAAATTCATCAAACACACAGATCTCACTGCGCTCGTCTGCCGGGATCAAAAAGCCGCACTGTGCCATAGCGCACAGCAGACCGGCGGTTTTCAGAGTGACCGTTTTACCGCCAGTGTTCGGACCTGTGATGATAAGGGAATCGTATTCACCGCCCAGTGCAATATCCACAGGAACGCACTTTTGCGGGTCGATCAGCGGGTGGCGGGCGCGGATCAGATTAAAGGAAGAATCTGTGCGCACAGCGGGCTTGAAGGCCTTCAACTCCAGCGCAAGCCGTGCTTTCGCCAGCAGGATGTCGATTTCCAGCATGGCCTTGTAGCTGTACTGAAACTGCGGTTCAATGGCGGCTACCTGTGCGGTAAAGGCCACCAGAATGCGCTCGATCTCCTGCGCTTCCTGTGCGCGGTACTGCAGGATGCGGGCATTGGCTTCCACCACAGCCTGCGGCTCCACAAACACCGTAGCGCCCGTAGAGGATACATCGTGGATGATACCGCTCACCTCGCCGCGGTACTCGCTCTTGACCGGCACAACATACCGGCCGTTGCGCATGGAAACCACGCTCTCCTGCAGGTATTTGGAGGTATCCATGTTGCGCACCATGCTTTCCAGCCGGTCGCGGATGCTATTTTCAGTGGCGCGGATCTTCTTGCGCAGCTCTGCCAGCGTGCGGGAGGCGGTATCTGCCATGGCATCCGGTGCCAGAATGGCACTGGAGATCTGCTGCTCAAGACCCGGTTCCGGTGCCAGCGCGTAAAACAGATCATCGGTCGGCAGAGCATCGTGCTCAGAGGAGCCGTACCAGCTGGTCAGGTGCTGAAAATTGCGCAGTGCACCAGCCACCATCAGCAGCTCGCCCATGGAAAGCACACCGCCCTTTACGGCACGGGCGGCAAGTTGACTGACCCCCTCCACTCCGCCAAAGCGCGGTGAGCCGTTTTTGATCAGCAGAGTGTTGATGGCATCTGTCTGCTCCAGTGCATAGCGCACCTCATCCGGGTCGCACTGCGGCTCAATAGCCAGCAGCATGGCACGGGCTTCCTTGCATACGCAGCCCTCTGCTGCACGGGCAATGATCTTATCCAGTTCTAATGTTTTTAAGTAGCTTGTTTCCATACTGTTCCTTTTTGGTCAGGGCAGCACGCTTTTCAAAAAGGCATAACTCTTCAGCGGCTTATCCAGATGCGTCAGGGCATAGTTTTCAGCCACTGCGGAAAGCTTTGCCAGACTGCCCACAGAGATCTTGAATGCAAATATTTTTTTGTCCTCTACCAAGCAGATGTGACGCAGTGCAAACAGCGCAGCCTTGTCCAGATTGCAGTTCTTGCCTGCCTTTGCGGCGCAGGCTGCACAGAGCAGATGCCCTTCCTGTGCGTCCAGATAAAAGGCATCTCCTTCATCGTAGGTGCCACAGTCCCGGCAGCAGACAATCTGCGGCATAAAGCCGCACTCACTCATAGTGCGCAGCTCAAATACCGCCTTGATCACCCGCAGGTCGGTGCGGTGCTCGCTGATCATATACAGGCTGTTCAGCACAAGCCGCAGCTCCCGGGCTGCTTCCTCTCCAGTAGGCGAAAGCGCAGCAGCCATCTCGGTAAGATACATAGCAAGGCTTACCCCTTCAATGGAGGAAGAAACGCCATGGAAGATGTTCTGTACCTCGGCTTCCCGCACAGTATACATATTGCGTCCGGGCACCAGCGTAAACTCCGAATAGCAGAACAGCCCGCAGGCGCTGAACAGCTTGCTTTTCAACCGCAGACTGTTTGCAGCCATTGCCGTGATAACGCCCAGCTTCGGGGTTAGGATCGTCAGAATACGGTCTGCTTCTCTATAACGGGTCTCCTTCAGTACCAGACCCATGGTCACAAATGGTTCCATCATCCGTTTCTCCTGCCGGATGCTCGGCGGGCAGCTGCACCAGTTGTTTATAATCGAGATAACGGAGAATATTCCCCGTGCAGGCAAAGGCCTGCCAGCTTGCGGCAGCATCCATTTTCAGCACTCCTTCCCTTTCCTGTACACAGGCTGCTTTTGTTATAGTGTCAGCCTGATTCTAGCACAGCATACAAGGGAAAACTGTCCTGCTTTGGCAGCGCTCAGCGGTTGGAGGGATTCTGCTTAAAGCCGAAATTGTTCAGCAAAAACTCGTTGTCCCGCCAGTCGGATTTTACCTTGACCCAGCACTGCAGGTTGACCCGGCAGCCCAGAAATTCTTCGCAGTCGGCGCGGGCAGCACTGGCGATCTTTTTGAGCATCGCACCGCCCTTGCCGATGACCATGCCCTTGTGGCTCTCCCGCTCGCAGTAGATGTTCACATCAATGTCGATCAGGTCTGTGCCCGGGCGCTCCTTGAAGCGCTCCACCACCACTGCAATGCCGTGCGGGATCTCGTCCCGCATGAAGAGCAATGCTTTTTCGCGGATGACCTCAGCCACCAGTTCTTTTTCCGGCATATCGGTGTAGGCGTCATCATCAAAGTAATGGGGACCTTCCACGGCGTAACGGCTCAGAGCATCAAACAGCTCCTCGCTGCCTTCTTTGTTGCGCACGCTGATGGTGTAGATTGCATCAAACACACCCAGTGCCTTCAGCTCTGCCTTGCGGGCTTCCAAATCGGCAGGGTCTTTCACAAGGTCAGTCTTGTTGATGACCGCAATGGCTGGGCCGCTGCGGTGCAGCGCTTCCACCAGCGCCATCTCAGATTCGTTCAACGCACCGTAGGGCTCGAACAGCATCATGGAAACATCCACATCCGCAATGGAATCGCTGGCGGTCTTATCCATGCGCTTGCCCAGCTTGTTGTGCGCCTTGTGCACACCGGGAGTATCCAGCAGCACATACTGCAGCGGCCCACGGGTGATCACGCCGGTAATGCGGGTACGGGTGGTCTGGGGCTTAGAGGTGACGATGGCCACTTTCTCGCCGACCAAGAGGTTTGTCAGGCTGGATTTGCCCACGTTCGGCCGTCCGATGACAGCAACGAATACAGAGGAGGTGTCGTAATGCTCCTGAACGGGTGTTGTAGTACTCAAAGCGAACTCCTGTCTTGTTTTTATGTTCTGTTGCAAAGGGATATCATTCCGTGTAGCTGACCGTGCGGGGCAGACCCAGCTGCAGCAGCACAGCCTCTTCTTTTTCGCGCATACGCATAGCTTCCAGACCGCCGTTTTCGTGGTCGTAACCCAGCAGATGCAGCATGGAGTGAACAGTCAAAAAAGCCACCTCCCGCTGCAGCGGATGCCCATACAGATTGGCCTGCTCCATGGCGCGCTCCATGCTGATGACGATATCGCCCAGCATCATGCAGCCGTTGTTCTCGTCGATATCATACTTGCCGTCCTCACCCAGAGGAAAGCTCAGCACATCGGTGGGCATGGGCTTGTTGCGATACTGATTGTTCAGCTCGGCAATGGCAGCGTTGTCCACAAAGGTAACGCTGATCTCTGCGGGACGGTCAAAATGCTCATACTCCAACACAGCGTTGCAGGCGCGGCGGATGAGGATGCGAAGCCCGGAGGGCACCTTGACAGCTTTCTGGGAGTTGGTGATCAAAACTTTGTTGGACATATCGGTCCACTCCTTTCAAAGGGTTATTTAAAATTCTTTTTGTTTTCTTTATTTTCCGCTTCGGCAGCCGGATGGGCGGCACGCTCGTAAGCCTTAACGATTTCCTGCACCAGCCGGTGGCGCACAACGTCCTTATCAGTAAAGTAGCACTGTGCAATGCCGTTCACATCCTTCAGCACCTTCAGCGCGTCCACCAGACCGCTGCGGGTGCTGCCTGGCAGATCGATCTGGGTCACATCACCGGTAACGACCACCTTAGAGCCTACGCCCATACGGGTAAGAAACATTTTCATCTGCTCCGGGGTGGTGTTCTGCGCCTCGTCCAGAATGATAAAGGAATCATCCAGTGTGCGCCCGCGCATATAGGCTAGCGGAGCAACCTCGATGATCTGCTTTTCCACCAGACGCTCGTAGGTCTCTGCGCCCAGCATATCAAACAGGCCGTCGTACAGCGGCCGCAGATAGGGGTCTACCTTCTGCTGGAGGTCACCGGGCAGAAAGCCCAGCTTCTCACCCGCTTCCACCGCCGGGCGGGTCAGGATGATACGGGAGACCTCCTTGGCCTTAAAGGCTTTTACCGCCATAGCTACGGCCAGATAGGTCTTGCCAGTACCCGCCGGGCCGACACCGAAGGTAATGGCATTGGAACGGATGGCGCTCAGATATTCCTTCTGTCCCAGCGTTTTGGGACGGATCGGGCGTCCCTTGACCGTGACAGTAACAAAATCCTCGGTCAGCTCCTTTACCCGCTTCTCCGCGCCATCATGCGCCAGACTGATGCAGTAGTGCACGGTCTGATCTTCCAGCGGGGTGCGGTTCTCGATCAGAAGCAGCATTCCCTCCACGGCGCGGTTCGCTGCCGCCACGTTGGCAGGCTCACCGGAAATGCGCAGCTGTGTGCCGCGGCAGACGGCGGTGACAGAAAACTCTTTTTCCAATAAGCGAATATTCCGGTCGCAGTTGCCAAAAACAGCCGCTGCGATCTCTACACTATCCAGTTCAATACACTTTTCCGCCATGGAGCTCCTCCCGAATTGCAGAATTTGATGACTATATTGTACCACCAAAATCTTCAGAAGAAAACTATGAAAAGTGCACAAAATATTTTCCTACATTCCATCGGTTTTTCCATACGAACTGTGTCTTAAAGCTTTTTGATGACTTTTTTCTGAAAACACTTGACATAGTGTATCGTGAGACGATATACTTTAAGTACGATATATCGGTTGACGATATAAAGACGTCCGATAGAATCCATGGAGTATTTCAGTATGGAAAACCTTGCATTGACAGAATCGACCTATTATATCCTGTTGTCTCTTTACCATCCGCAGCACGGCTATGGCATCATGCAGCAGACGGAGCAGCTTTCCGGGGGCAGAGTCCATCTTGCCGCCGGGACACTGTATGGTGCCTTGACCTCTCTGTGCGAAAAAGGCTGGATCCGTCCCCTGCCTGCTGAGAGCGGCAGCCGCAAAAAGGAATACCAGCTTACCGCAGAAGGTGTACAGGTTTTAAAGCATGAGCTTGCCCGCTTGCAGCAGCTTGTGGCAAATGGTGAGAGCATCCTGAAGGAGGAAGCCTTATGAAGGAAAAGAAAACCGTTTTCAAGCTTTTCTTTGTGTGGGATTTTGAAAAAGAAGAGCGCTGGCTGAACGAGATGGCACAGGAGGGCTGGGTACTGGACAATACCGGGTTTTCCTTTTATACCTTTGTACGCTGCGAACCGGGCGAGTATATCATCCGTTTGGAGATGAACCCCAGCAGTGATTACCGCGCCTTTGTAAAGGAGCTGGGTGCAGAGTATATCGGCGGCTGTGTCAACTGGGTGTACTTCCGGCGGAAAGCGGAGCTTGGCAGCTTTGAGCTGCTCTCGGATATCGACTCCCGCCTGACGCACCTGAGCCGCATCGACAGGATGCTTTCCCTGATCTGTCTGGCAAACCTGATTCTTGGTATAACGAACTCTTTAAATCAGGCTCGCTACGGCTGGCTGAACCTGTTGTGCGCAGCAATGCTCTCCTATGCACTGGGGCGTATCCACGGCATGAAAGTAGCGCTGGAAAAGGAACGCAATTTGCACGAATGATTTGTCAAGCCCTTCTTTGACACAACCGCAGAGAAAAAGCTGGCGTATCTTTGGATAAAAAGACAATGGCAAACCGATCTCCATCGTGATACAATAGCAAGCGTTGTGTGCCGCCGCCCGGCGGCCGTTTATACTGCTTGAAAACAAAGGAGAAGGAACCATGGAACAGCTTTTTCTGATGCCCGGTGAAGAACGATACGAGCGCTTCAAGGATGGCAACGGTGTTCCTAAGGTGCACTACTCCTACTGCTCTATGCGCGGTGCATTCTTTGACTGCGAGAGCCGCAGTCTTGAGGAAGCCCAGCGCCTGTGCGAAAACTGGCTTGTGGGGCAGGATCGCTGCTACCGCAACTAACATAGAACCTTAAAACCCCTGCCGTATTTGCAGACCTTTCCGCAAAACGGCAGGGGTTATTTTTATATAGGTTTTACTGCCACACCTGCGCACAGACAAGCTCCAGTACACTGCCGGCAATACAGCGGGATTTATCCGAAATCAGGAAACAGTTGGAAAGCTCCTCCCGCCGGGGATCGATATCCGCAATCTTAAAGCCCGGTGTGACTGGATAGCCGCTGCGCAGCAGTCCGCGCAGAATGCCGGAAATTTGTGCGGTGACCGGGATATCTTTTCCCTCCGGGGTGCGGATGGTAGCAATAACTTCACCCTTCTCTACTAAATCTCCGATCTTACGCACATTCATAAAAACACCGGCGGCCTGTGCATGGATCACCCGCTCTGCACCGTACCCGCCGATGACGCCGGGGATGCCGGTATTGGGGATTGCACTCCCTTCCCGGATAATCCTACCCAGCCGGTGGCCGCGCTTGGTCTCCACCACAACGTCTACGTCCTGCCCGGCCACAAAGCCGGGACCAAGGGCAATGGTCAGCGGTGCCATATCCCGATAGGTGCCAAGGTTGCGCTTGGCCAGAATGGCGTCCACTACGACCTCCGGCTTTGCCCGGGCAATACAGGCTCCCTCCGGGTCAACGAGCACCGGAACAGCGCCCTGCGCCCAGACGGACTGTGCCTGCTCTAAAGCTTCAATGCGGACGGCACGCAGTTCTTCGACCGTGGCTTCGCCTTCATACACTGCTTCACACAGGGCAACCTGACGGCGAATGGCTGCGGGTTTTGTAGTTTCCAATACCAGCACCCGCAGCCCGGCGCTCCACAACCGGTGGATGGTACCGGTGGCAAGGTCGCCGCCGCCGCGCACGATAATTAAGGCATCCTTTTTCATTTTGCTTCCTCCCCGGGGAAAAGTGTCTGCAGCAACACCTCCATGGAGCCGCCGCAGGCAGCAATGGCTGCGTCCTCGTTTTTGCCGTCAGCCGAAAGCTGTAAGCATTGCAGGGCGGGCGCAGCCTGTGCCAACATCTTCCGGGCAGCCTGCACCGTGTAATGCTCCATAATGCCGCCGCCCACACTGCCCACAGTACTGCCATCAGGCAGAACAAGCATTTTTGCGCCCACATCCCGCGGGGTGGAACCATGCCGTGCAACGATGGTCGCCAGCACCGCCGGAGTGCGTGCATTTTCTGCCTGCACCATTGCATCCAGCAATGCGATGGGATAACCCTCGGTCTGAGGGCGGGCATTCTTGACCTGCACGATCTCCGCCAGAATGGAAAGTGCGATCTCCGCAGCCGTCTGCGCCCCGATGGCAAGGCCGATGGGTGCGCAGAGCGACTCCACTCGCTGGCTGTCCAACCCGGTCTCCAACAGCTGACGGCGCACCAATGCGGCACGGCCACGACTGCCCATCATGCCCACATAAGCCGCGGACTTTTGCAGGATCAGGGTAAGGCAGTCCAGATCAAAGGCGTGGGAGCGGGTCAGCACCGCAAAATAGGTCTCTGCTCCGCCGGACACATTCTGGAGTGCCTGTACAAAGGGGGCGCAGAGCACAGTGTCTGCTCCGGCGGCACGCAGCTGCTGGGCAAATTCTTCCCGGTCATCTATGGCAAGCACCGGTAGGCCGAGAAGCTTTGCCTGTTTTACAAGGGCAGCAGCCACATGTCCGCCGCCGCAGACCACCAGCTGCGGCACTGCACCAAAACGCTCGGCAAATACCCGCTGCCCGTCCAGTGTAAGAAAGCCCGTAGCGGTACAGTCTTGCAAAGCGGCAAGCTGACGCTGCAAAAGCCCAGCGCTCGGGGTCTGCCACAGGGCATCTCCGTCCCGCAGCAGCAGCTGACTGCCTGTCTCTGCGCCTTCCAGCACGGTAGCCAGCGTATAGCTGCCGGTCTGGTTTGTATCTTGCAGAACGTCTGCAAGCGTTTGTCTGTTCATTGGTGTTTCTCTCCCTCTGTTATTGCTCCACAGGCGTTACCTTATCAAACCGTGTTTGATCCAGTGCTGCCTGCCAGCTTTGCCAGTCCTCCGGCAGCATACGCCATGCAAGCCCGCACCCTGCCGAGATCTCACGCGGCAGCGGAATCAGCCGCCCGGGCACCTGTCGGACATGGCATTGCTTTTCCCACTCCATAGCTTCTAAGGTGGTACGGAAGGAAAGCACGATATAGCTTCGTTTTATTCGCATAAAAGCTCCCGGGCAAGTGCGCAGACTGCCTGCGCCGCCTGCTGCACCTCCTGCTCCGTATTAAAATGAGAAAAGCTGAACCGTACCACGCCCTGCTCGGCCGTGCCAAGGGCCTTGTGCATCAGCGGAGCGCAGTGTGCCCCGGCACGCACGCAGACGCCATAGTCCTCCCACAAGATATCTGCCACCCGGGCAGAATCCTCCTGTCCGATGTTCAGCGCCACAATGGGTGCACGGGGCTGCATGGTCATATCGCCGTACACCGTTACACCAGGTGCAGTGCGCACCTGCTCATAAAACAGGCGGGCAAGGGCGTTTTCCCGGGCGGCAAGGCTTTCTACGCCCTGCTCCAGCAGCCAGCGCACCCCGGCACACAGCCCTGCAAGGCCATGAACGTTCAGCGTGCCGGCCTCCAGTGCGGTGGGCATCTGTAAAGGGTGCACTTCGTCAAAGCTGTGCACACCGCTGCCGCCCACAAGGAGCGGCGCGATCTGTAACCCGGGGCGCACATAAGCACCGCCAGTACCCTGCGGCCCCAAAAGCGCCTTGTGACCGGTAAAGCAGAGGGCATCTATGCCCAGCCGCTGCACATCAATGGGCTGTGCACCGGCAGTCTGGGCAGCATCTACGATGAACAGCAGACCGTGCCGGTGGGCAAAGTCTGCTGCGCGGGCAAGGTTGATGCCGTTGCCGGTCACGTTGGAAGCTCCCGTCACCACCAGTGCCCGGGTGGTTGGTCGCAGCAGCGTTTCCCACTGGTCGTAGCAAAGCCGTGCAGCGTCATCCACCCCGGTAAAGGAGACCTCTACTCCCTGCGCCCGCAGCCGGTACAGCGGACGCAGAACGGAGTTATGCTCGCATACCGTTGTGATGACATGGTCGCCCGGATGCAGCACGCCGTTCAGTACTGTGTTCAGCGCCATGGTTGCGTTGGCGGCAAAAACAATGCAGGAGGGGTCTGGCGCATGGAAAAGCTCTGCCAGCGCCAGACGGGTGTCCAGCACGATCCGTGCGGCGTGAAGGGTAGGCTCGTGTGCGCCGCGCCCGGGGTTGCCTGCCGTGTGCAGCGCCTCCAGAATAGCCTGTTCCACCTGCGGTGGTTTATGCAGAGTTGTGGCTGCGTTGTCAAGATAAATCACGGCTTTACCACGTTCCCTGCCTGCGTCAGCTTTTCGGCAATTGTATACATATTGGTCACACTGCCAACAGCCAGCTTCTCGGTAAGGCCGTAAAAATTCAGGCAGGTGCCGCAGGTCAGGATCTCCACGCCCTGTGCTTCCAGTGCCTTGAGATCTTCCAGCATGGCAGAGCCTTCACAGGTCAGCGCCGCACCGCCGTTATAGAACAGGATGGTCTTGGGCAGCTTGTCCTGCTGGGTCAGCGCAAACACAAAGGCCTTGAGCAGGGTCTTGCCCAGCTCCTCGCTGCCTTCGCCCATCGTGGCAGAGGCAATCGCAACCACCGTATCGGTGCGGGCATCCGGTGCGCATACAGGGGCTTGCTCTGCCGGGGCGTCTGCCGCTTCTCCCAGTGTGAACAGCACACGGTATTTGCGCTCTTCCAGCTTTTCAGCACTATACTGATAGCACTTCTGCTGTGCCATTTTGGTCAGGTTCTGTACGGCGATCTCGTTGTCCACCAGTACCTCCACCTGTCCCGCGCCCTGCAGCTCAGAAATCGCCTTTTTTGCCTTGACGACCGGCAGCGGGCAGGCATCGCCCAGTGCATCTACTTTAATAAACTCAGCCATGCTGATTACTCCTCTCATTTGTCTGTTAAAGTGATCTCGATTTCCTGCTTCGGCAGGATTTCTCCCACAATGCTTGCAGGCAGACCTGCGGCGCGCAGTTCCTGTTCCAGTGCCGCTGCATCCGCCGGGTCTACCGCCAGCAGCAGCCCGCCGGAGGTCTGCGGGTCGAACAAGACCTCCTCCATGGCGAAGCTTACGTTTTCAAACCGGACGAACGGCCCGGTATGGTTGCGGTTGCGCTGCCCGGCGGCAGTGTACAAAAACGCATTCGCTGCTTTTTCTGCGCCCGGCAGCACCGGCACGGCATTTGCGTGGATGATGCAGGAAAGTTTGCCGCCCATCATCTCATGCAGATGGCCGAGAAAGCTGAAGCCGGTCACATCCGTAGCAGCATGGACGTGATACTTGCGGCTGAGTTCTGCCGCCGTTTTGTTTAAGGTGGTCATGGAGCGGATAGCTGCTTCCATCTCCTCCGGGGCGGCCTCACCTACGCGGTTTGCCGTGCAGAGCAGACCCACGCCTAAAGCCTTGGTCAATACCAGCTTGTCGCCGGGCATACCGGTGTCGTTGGTGTACATCTGGTGCGGGTCTACAAGGCCGGTCACGGAAAGGCCGTATTTTACCCCGCTGTCCGCGATGGAATGCCCGCCCGCAAGGCTGCCGCCGGCTTCTGCCACCTTTTCAGCGCCGCCGCGCAAAATCTCGCCCAGTACGTTCAAGTCCATATCCTCCGGGAAACAGACCAGATTCAGTGCAGTCTTTACCTCGCCGCCCATGGCGTAGACATCGCTCAGGGCGTTTGTGGCAGCGATCTGCCCAAAAGTATAGGGGTCGTCCACCATCGGTGGAAAAAAGTCCACGGTCTGCACCAGCGCAATGTCGTCCGTAATGCGGTAGACTGCGGCATCATCCCGGCTGTCATAGCCGACCAGAAGATCCGGGTCTTTTTCGCCCCGGGGCAGCCTTTCCAGAATACGGCTCAGCACCCCGGCACCCAGCTTTGCGGTGCAGCCACCCCCGGTACAGAATACGATCTTATCTTCCTTGCTCATGCGCGTTCTTCCTCTTTGAAATGCGTCAGCACGCACTGTATGCCCTGCTGACGCAAAAGCTGTTGTATTTGTATGCCCTGCTGCTGCAGTTCCGGCGTATCAACCTGATTGAGCACAGCGTAAAACTCCCGGTCACCCACCGCCTTGCGTCCGCCCTGCGTGCTTGCAAGCAGCTGCGCCAACATGGCCGGCGTAAGGGGCGCATCCGGCGCAGCCGCTAAAAACTGCGGACGGATGGTTTCATAGCGGAAGCAGACCTCCCGCAAGGGCTTGCCCAGCGCCGAAAGCCCTGCTACCGCCAAAACGATATCGCTTTGGGGCAGCAGCACCGGCTCGTGCGCCGCCGGAACCTTGCAGGGGTGGTGCTTTGCGCCGTCCGCTTCTATAAATACCGCATCTGCCTGCGCCATCCGGCGCAAAAGCTGCTGCGGCGGCAAAGTCAGCTTCCCGTTTTCTGCCGGAGTGCCGATCACTGCGTAGTGACCCGCTTGCCACAGAGTTGTAAGCGCTGCGTCATCCGGTGCATAGTAGGCTACCGGTTGCCGGATGTGGGTGGTCGTCATCACAACCACCCGCCAGCCCTTGCGGGCACAGTGGTCTGCCATGGCATACAGCAGGGTGGTTTTGCCCCCGCCGCCTACCAGAGAAACGATATGCCCTTTCTCTGCCAGAAACGGAAGCTCTTTTTCGTTCAGCATCAGCCTTTACTGCTTGGCTGCAACTGCCATAGCGATCTGCTCCGGGGTGATGGGCAGCTCGTAGAAGCGGGTGCCGATGGCGTTATAGATGGCGTCCGAAATGGCGGGCAGCGGCGTATTGATGACCACCTCGCCGATGGACTTTGCACCAAAGGGGCCGTTGGGCTCGTAGCTGTTCTCAAACTCCACATGGATGCGGCCGATATCGTTGCGGGCAGGGATCTTGTACTGGAACAGAGAATTCTCTTCCGGGTAGCCGTTTTTGTCGTAGGTGATGTTTTCGGTCAGGGTCATGCCGATACCCTGCAGGATGCCGCCTTCGGCCTGCACCCGGGTCAGGTTGGGGTTGATGGGAGTTCCGCAGTCCACGCAGGCATCAAATTCCAGCACCCTCACCTCGCCGGTCTCGGTATCCACCTCTACCTCGGCAGCGCCCACCATATACGGCGGCGGCGACAAGGGCGAGGTGTGGGTCTCGGTAAATTCCAGCGGGATCTTATGGCCGAACTGGGAAGCAAAGGCGATATCGGACAGAGTCTTTTGGCGGGTGGGGTCGGCGCTTTCAAACACGACCTTGCCGTCAAACTCCACGGCATCCGCCGGGCATTCCAGCAGCTCTGCGCCCAGCTTGCAGATCTGTTCCCGCAGCTTCAGTGCACACTTTTCGGTGGCCTTGCCGGTGACATAGGTTGTGCTGGAAGCATAGGAGCCGGAATCGTAGGGAGAAGAATCCGTGTCCGCACCAAAGACGGTGATCGCATCCAGCGGGCAGTCCAGCACCTCGGCAGCGATCTGTGCCAGCGTGGTGTCGCAGCCCGTGCCCATATCGGCAGCGCCGATCATCAGGGTATAGAAGCCGTCATCATTCAGCTTGAGGGTAGCGCTGCCCACGTCCATGCCGGAGATACCGGAGCCCTGCATGGCCATACCCATGCCCACGGCACGGATCTTACCGTTGCCCATATCCCGGGCAGGATACTTGTGCTCCCAGTCGATCATCTCGCGCACCTTGAGCACGCACCGGTCCAATGCGCAGCTGGTATTTACCGCGCCGTAATAGGCGGGCATCACATCGCCCTCCTGCACGGTGTTCTTCAGGCGTAGTGCAATGGGGTCCATGTTCAGCTTGTGTGCCAACTCGTTCACCGCAGACTCCACCGCAAACAGACCCTGCGTAGCACCATAGCCGCGGTATGCACCGGCAGACATATGGTTAGTATATACCACATCGCTGACAAAGCGGAAGGCCTCGGCCTTGCCGTACAGCGGGATGGACTTGTGACCAGACAGACCCACAGTAGTGGGGCCATGCTCGCCGTAAGCGCCGGTGTTGGACAGAGTGTACAGGTCGATGCCCTTCACGATGCCGTCTCTGGTAGCGCCCAGACGGACGTGCATCTCCATCTCGTGGCGCGGCGAAGAGGCCGTCTGGCTTTCCACCCGGCTGAAGATGAGCTTGGAAGGCTTTTTGGTCATCCACGTCACAAAGGCCGGGTACACCTCGCTGACGGCGGTCTGTTTTGCACCAAAGCCGCCGCCGATGCGGGGCTTGGAGACACGCACCATGGATTTGGGAATGTGCAGTGCATTGGCAATGTTGCGGCGGGCGTGGAAAACGATCTGGGTAGAACTGAGCACATTCAACCGCCCGTAAGTATCAATGGAGCAATAGGTGCGGAAGGTTTCCATCATGGCCTGCTGGCAGGCCTTGGTGTGGTACACATGGTCGATGACCACATCACATCCGGCCAACACAGCGTCAATATCGCCGCTGCCGCACGCATCGTGGGCGCAGAGGTTGCGCTTGTTGTCGGCACCCACGGGGGCAAGGCTTTCCCAGTTGTCCTCCGGGTGCACAAGGATGGGGTTATCCTTTGCGGTGTGGAAATCCAGAACAGCTTCCAGCACCTCGTAGTCTACTTTGATAAGCTTGAGCGCCTTATCTACGCACTTTTCATCTTTACCGGCTACGATAGCCACCACATCTCCCACAAAGCGGACGTGGCGGTCGATAAGCAGACGGTCGTAGGGGCTGGCCTCCGGGTAGGTCTGGCCGGCCTGTGTGTAGCGGCGGGCATCCTGCGGCACATCCTCCCAAGTGAAGATGGCTTCGATGCCGGGCACCTTTTTGGCAACAGCGGTGTTGATGCTGCGGACGATGGCGTTTGCATGGGGCGAGCGCAGCAGCTTGACGATCAGGCAGTCCTGCGGGATGATATCATCCATATAAACAGGCTGGCCGGTGACCAGCTGCATCGCGTCTTTTTTGCGGAACGGTTTGTTGACGGTTTTCACTGTGCGCCCTCCTTCTGCTTTTTCCATGCCAGAAAGTTCATGATGCCGCGCAGCTGGCCTTCGTAGCCGGAGCAGCGGCACAGGTTTCCGGCAAGGTATTCCTTCACCTGCTCTTCAGTGGGGTACGGCTGCTCCCGGAACAGAGCCAGCGCGTTCATGATAAAGCCCGGGTTGCAGAAGCCGCACTGCTCTGCGCCCTGATCTGCGATAAAGGCACCAAACTCGGCGGCCTCCTGCTGCAAGCCCTCCAACGTGGTGATTTTATGCCCATCGGCACGGGCTGCCAGCACGGAGCAGGACAGCACAGGCTTATCGTCCATAAACACGGTGCACAGACCGCAGTTGGAGGTCTCGCAGCCGCGCTTGACGCTCTTGCAGCCGTGTGCGCGGACAAACTCGATCAGAAGCATATCCGGGGCGATCTCCTCGGATACCCGGACACCGTTCAATGTAAGTGTGATCTGCATTTACTTTTCCTCCTGCATTTTACGCTGTTCCAGTTCCAGCACCGCGCGCTTTGTCAGCACACCTGCCAGATGCCTGCGGTACTCAGCGCTGCCGCGCATATTGGAGCCGGTAACGATCTGCGCCTTTACGCTTTCCGCAAACTGTGCGGCAAGCTGTTCTGCCGCAAGGGCAGGCTCTGCCGGGAGCTCGAACCGCACAGCGCGCAGCGGACGTGCACCAATGGCGATGCGGTAATCTCCGGTCTCCAACCGGGCAGCGGCGCAGGTCAGCACCGGAATATCGGTCTGACTGTTGCGCACCGACTGGTAATAGAGCTGCATCGGTGTCTTTTTTACGATCAGCCGCACCAGAACATCCCGGTCATAGGGGCGCTGGGCATATTCCTGCAAAGACAGGATGCCGCCCTTGTACAGCTCTACATCACAGTCCATGGCTAGGAACATGGTCAGCACATCCGAAAAACCGAACCGGCTGTAAATGCTGCCGCCCATGGTCGCCAGATTGCGCAGCTGTACGCCCACGATATGGCGCACAGTCTCCCGCATAGCACCATGAGTATAGGCGGCAAGCCCCGGATGCTGTTCCAGCTGGCGCAGGGTGACCATAGCGCCGATGGAAAAGCTGTCCTCGGTCTCCTCAATGGTATCCAGTCCCAGACCGGAAAGGTCGATGGCGGTGCCGACATTGATGGTTTCCATCTTTAGCCAGATCATGCCGCCCAAAATGCGGTTTGGCTTTTTCTGGTTCAGCTGCCACGCTTCCTCCAGACTTTCTGCCCGCTTATATTCTCGGATCGTCATCATGTGCAGTACCTCTCTTTTCTATCGCTGCGATATCTCTTCTTTTATTTTAGCACAGCTTTCGGTATAATACTATTATAAAATGCTGCTGAAGGAGTGTTTTTGTATGAAGAAGTCGCTTACGGTCAGCTGTGTGATCATGGCTTCCGGGCTAAGCCGCCGGTTTGGCGCAAATAAACTGCTGGCAGATTTTTGCGGCCAGCCCATGCTCTGCCGGGCTTTTGCCGCCACTGCCACACCCGGTATCGCTGCCCGCATCGTGGTGACCCGCTCGGAAGATGTACAGGCACTGTGCAGGACGCAGGGTGTCCCGGTGCTGCTGCACAGCTTGCCCGGCCGCAATGATACCGTTCGACTGGGCCTTTCGGCGCTGCTGGAGCAGCTGCCGGAACTGAGCGGCTGTATGTTTCTGCCCGGGGATCAGCCCCTGCTGCGCCGGGAGACGGTAGAAGCCATGACAGAGCGCTTTTGCCACGAACAGACATCCCCGGCAGAATGGCAAAAAGAAACAGAACGGGAGATCTTCCGTCTGGGTGCCGTGGCCGATAACGACCCGACACCTCTTGTTGGAAGTCCCGTTCTGTTTGGAAGCAGTTTTTTTTCGGAACTGCTCACCCTGCCGGAAAATAAAGGCGGCAACGTGCTGCTTAAAAAGTACCCTGCGCAGGTACGCACGGTCTGTATTGCAGCCCCTATGGAGCTGCTGGATGCGGACACCCCGCAGGTGTTGCAACAGCTGGAAGCCCTTGCCCGGCAAAAAGGCTAAAGCTTACTCCGCCATATCGTTCTTGGGCAGCAGCACGTTCAGCAGAATCGCCACAAAGGCGGCCGGAACGATACCGGACTCGCCACAGATCAGCTGGAAGACTTGCGGAGCCTGTGCCAGAATGCCGCTGTTGGCACCCATGCCATAGCCAACGCCCAGTGCCACGGACACGATGGTCAGGTGGCGCGGGGTCATCTTTTCCTTGGTGATCAGCTGGATGCCGCTGACCACGATGGAAGAGAACATCATAACGGCAGCACCGCCCAGAACGGCCTGCGGCATGATGGAGATCAGCGCGCCCAGCTTGGGGATCAGGCCGCAGAGGATCAGGAACACAGCGCCGGAAGCCAGCGCCATGCGGTTGACCACCTTGGTCATGGCCACCAGACCCACGTTCTGGCTGAAAGAGGTGTTGGGCAGCACGCCGAACAGTGCGGCAAAGGTAGAGCCGAGACCATCACAGATGACGCCGCCGGACAGCTCCTTATCAGAGGGCTCACGGTTCATGCCGCCCTCCATCACGCCAGAGATATCGCCCACCGTCTCCACTGCGGTGACGATGAACATGATCAGCACCGGCAGGATCGCACGGGCATCAAATACCACCTTGACCGGCATCAGCTTGGGCACTGCGAACCAGGAAGCCTGCGCCACCTTGCTCCAGTTGAGCACCCATGCCTTGGTGAACTCTACGCCATCAGCAGTCACACCAGTGGTGGGCAGTACCAGACCCATGATGAAAGCAACCACATAACCGGCCAGAATGCCGATAAGGATGGCGGAGGAGCTGAGGAAACCGGTGGTCCAGTGTTTGAAGAACAAGATGACCACCAGCACGAACAGTGCCAGCAGCAGGTTCTCCACAGAGCCGAAGTCCTTGGCCTTGTTGCCACCGCCGAAGGAGTTGATACCTACCGAAATCAGCGAAAGACCGATGGAAAGCACCACCGTGCCGGTGACCACCGGCGGAAAGAACTTGCGCAGCGGCTTCAGGAAAAAGCCCAGCACGCTTTCAAAAATACCGCCGATGATGGATGCGCCCATAATCGCGCCATAGGCCAGCACACCGCCGCCCATCGTGCCCACAACGCTGTTGAACACGCCAATAAAGCCGGAACTGGTACCCATGATAATAGGTACTGCGCCGCCCACGGGTCCGATGGTGAACAGCTGCACCAGCGTGACGATACCTGCCACGAACATGGCGCTCTGCAGCAGGGTGACCTGCAGGTCTGCAAACTCGCCGCCTGCAATGCCGCAGGCGCTGGTGATGATCAGCAGCGGGGTCAGGTTGCCCACGAACATGGCGCAGACGTGCTGCAAGCCCAGCGGAATGGCCTGCCGCAGGGACATTTTGGCTTCAAACTGATAAGCCGCTTCTTCAAGCTTGACTTCCTTCAAAAATTCCACTCTCCTCAAGGTTTTAAAGGTTTATGCGGTTCGGATGCTTTGCAAAAAAGCGAAAATATTATAGCAAAATGCAGATAAGATGTAAAATAAGTATGACTTTTTACATGAAGAAATGCTGCATCCTATAAGCGAACTTTTCTCCGGCAGATAAGCAAAAAAGCAGGGTTTCCGTATGATTTGTCCCACCCTGTCGGGCTGGCAGCATACAGAATCCCCTGCTTTTTTCGTGCTTTTCTCTGTTTTTTGTGCGATACGGAAAAATTTGATTCTCTGAGGTCAGCGCAGTCCATAATCCCGCAGACAACGCGTAAGACCGGTCTGTGTGGTGTCAAATACGATGCCCTGTGCCCGCAGCTTGCTGCAATCCATTGCAAGGTTCCGTGCCCAGTCGGCTTCCTGAAGATCGACCGTGATCCCCAGTGTCTCAGCAAACTGCCGGGCGGTCAACACCATATTTTCAGCGTTCTCACTGCCGAAGTTATAGACCCCGCCGGACAGGGTCAGGGCAGGCTCCAGCAGTGCCACCGCCTGACGGACATAGGTGATGCCCCGGAAATCCTGGACAGAAAAGCGGAGAGATTCTCCCCGCTGTGCCGCACGCAAAAGGTTCAGCAGCAGGTTGCCCCGGATGGGCAGCCGGTAGCCCGGCAGGTCGTACATCCATGTGGCGCGCAGCAACACGGCGCTCGGGCAGAGCGCCTGCACCTGCTGCTCCATTTCCAGCTTGCCCTGCCCATACACATTGGCAGGCTGCAGCGGAATGGTTTCCGGCAGTGGACCGGACTGCTCTACACCGGCATAGACCTGATCCGAGCTGAAAGCCACCAGCTTTGCGTCTGTTTCCGCTGCGGCACGGGCAAGCCAGACCGGCAGCTCCACATTGGCGCGGTAAGCCTGCTCCGGGTGGTCGGCGCAGTAACCGGTATCCGAAATAGCTGCGGTATGCAGAATGACATCCGGGCGCTGCTGAAAAATAGCCTGCCGCACGGCATCTTCCCCTGCTGCTGCCAAAAAGCCTTTGGGAAAGGCGCACAGCTCGTAGTGCCCCGCCCATTGCTGCATCACGCGGGATCCTACAAAGCCGCCGGCACCGGTTACAAGGATCTTTTTCATTTTGTTCTCCTGTTATAAGATTTCAGATGAAAAATTCCAGCACGAACACCACGGCACAGCAGCCCGCAGCCACCTGAAACAGACTTGCGCCAAACCATGCGGCGGCAATGCCGACTACCAATGCAACAGCACCTGCTGCCGGGCTCTGCGTTGCCTGAATGATGGCCGGGAAGGTCATCACAGCCAGCGTCACATAGGGCACATAGTACAAAAACGACTGGATAAAGCGATTTTTGATAGGCTTGCGGATCAGCGTCAGCGGCAGAATGCGGATGGCATAAGATACCAGCGCCATGACCGCAATATAGATATAATTGTTATGCGTCATCTTCGTTTTCCTCCTGCCTGACCGGGAACAGCACCGCTGCTGCGCCGGAGATTGCCACCGTTAAAAGAATGGTGCGGGTACCCTCGGAGAGCGCCGAGATGCCCGGCAGATAGCTGCACAGAAAGCTCAGCGCAAAGCTGATGATAACCAGTACGGCAACGACCCGGTCTTTGCGAGCCGGCGGGATAATGATGGCTAAAAACATTCCGTACAGCGCCACACTCAGGGCACTGACCACCCGCAGCGGCAGCAGGTTGCCCGCTATAATGCCCAGCGCCGTACCGGAAGCCCAAGCCGGTGCCGCCAGCAGGATGGCTCCATAGGTATAGTACGGGTTCAGGCTGCCCGGGCGGGCGATGGTAATGCCAAACAGCTCGTCCGTGACATCGTAGCCGATGAGCAGCCGATGCCAGAAGGGCGTTTCCGGTGCAAAGCGCTGTGCCAGTGCACAGCTCATCAACAGATACCGCGCATTGGCGATCAGGGTGATGACTGCCACCTCAAAATAGGTGGCGTTTGCCATGATCAGCGCAAATGCGGCATATTCTCCTGCAGAGGCGTTGTTCAGCAGGCTGACAAGAAACCCCTGAAACGGCGTAAAGCCCGCCTTGCGCGCCGCAATGCCCAGCGAAAACGATACCGCAAAGTAGCCCAGCGCAATGGGCACGCCATCCCGCATTCCATCGCAGAACACCTTGCGGCTGAACTGATCCGCCCTTCCCGTTTGGACGAGCTGTGGCTCCAAAAGCCTCTGCTTCGATTCCATAGTTGATACTTCCCCTTTCCTATTTTGCAAACAACGGATCCTATTATACTCCCCTGCGGGCGGAGAAGGAAGGGGTTTAGGGCTTTTTTGTGCAAAATACTGCGTTTATCGCAATTTTCAAAAAAGTGCCTATCAAAACGGCATATTTGCGATATGCAGTTTGCGGATGTTGCTTGGGCATTAAAAAAGCAAACTGCTATAAAAGGGTTACCGTTTGCTCTGATACAGGAGATACTTTGAACGTTACAGTCTATTTGACCGTACCAGAAGAAAAAACACCCCGGGAGGTTTCGTTTTAACGGAACCCTCCGGGGTGATGGTGCTATTGGGGATTACTCGAGCTCGATCGTTGCAGGCGGCTTACCGGTGCAATCGTAGAACACGCGGTTGACGTGCTTGACTTCGTTGACGATGCGGCTGGTGACAGTGCCCAGAACATCCCACGGCATATCGTAGCTTTCTGCGGTCATGAAATCAGTAGTGGTCACAGCGCGCAGCGCAACGGCGTAATCGTAGGTGCGCTCGTCGCCCATAACGCCAACGCTGTGCATATTGGTCAGCGCAGCGTAATACTGGCTGATCTCCTTATCCAGACCGGCCTTGGCGATTTCTTCGCGCCAGATGGCGTCAGCGTCCTGCACAATGGTGACCTTCTCGGGGGTCACCTCGCCGATGATGCGGATGCCCAGACCGGGGCCGGGGAACGGCTGACGGCTGACCAGATACTCGGGCAGACCCAGCTCGCGACCGGCCTGACGGACTTCGTCCTTGAACAGGTTGCGCAAAGGCTCCACCAGTTCCTTGAAGTCCACGGTATCGGGCAGGCCGCCCACGTTGTGGTGACTCTTGATGACGGTGGACTCGCCGCCCAGACCGCTCTCCACCACGTCGGGGTAGATGGTGCCCTGTGCAAGGAAGTCCACCTTGCCGATCTTCTTGGCCTCTTCCTCGAACACGCGGATGAACTCTTCGCCGATGATCTTGCGCTTGCGCTCCGGCTCGGTGACGCCCTTCAGCTTGCTGAAGTAGCGGTCGCGGGCATCCACACAGATGAAGTTGATATCGAAGCCGTTGGCATTGCCCGGGCCAAAGACAGAGCAGACCTCTTCCTTTTCGTTCTTACGCAGCAGACCGTGATCCACGAACACGCAGGTCAGCTGCTTGCCGATGGCCTTGGCCAGCATAGCGGCCAGCACGGAGGAATCCACGCCGCCGGACAGTGCGCACAGCACCTTGCCCTCGCCGATGCGCTCCCGCAGAGCCTTGACATTGTTCTCTACAAAGGAATCCATCTTCCAGTCGCCGGAGCAGCCGCAGACGTTGTACACGAAGTTGCGCAGCATCTTCTTGCCCTCGGCGGTGTGCAGCACCTCCGGGTGGAACTGCACAGCGTACAGACCCTTTTCGGCATTTTCAACGGCTGCCACAGGGCAGTTTGCGGTGTGGGCAGTGATCTCAAAGCCGGGAGCCGCCTGCTCGATGTAGTCATTGTGGCTCATCCAGCAGATGGTAGAAGGCTGCACATCGGTGAACAGCTTGCTCTCGGTGTTCACAAACACCTCGGTCTTGCCGTACTCACGCTCGGGAGCGCGGCAGACATGACCGCCCAGCAGGTGCATCATCAGCTGGCTGCCGTAGCAGATGCCCAGCACAGGCACGCCCCAGCTGAAGATCTCGGGGTCGATGGTGGGAGAATCCTCCAGATAAACGCTGTTGGGGCCGCCGGTGAAGATAATGCCCTTGGGATTCTTGGCCTTGATGACCGAAAGATCGGTTTTATAGGAATAGATCTCGCAGTAGACATTATTTTCTCGGACGCGGCGGGCAATCAGCTGATTGTACTGTCCGCCAAAGTCCAGCACGATGACAGTTTCATGCTGCATGATGTTTTCCTCCATTTTTAAGTGAGTTTCTACAGATAATTTCAGTATAGCACATCTTACAATAAAAAGCGACAGTTTTTGTGAAGTTTTCTGTTATTTTATTTTGCGGATCGGATGCCGCAGCACGGTTTTCAGCTTCTCCGGTGCAGTGCGGCGCGGGTCGCCCAGATAGATCTCGTGATGGAAGCGTGTGTCTGAAAAATCAGGGCAATATCCCTGCTCCGCTGCAAACGCATCCAGCTGCCGCAGGGTCTCCGGCTCGGTGTCGTAGGGGCCGATGTGCATACACTGCACGCACAGACCTTCATCGTAGGTAAAAAACTCCACCTTAGAAAAGTCTTTTTTCTTTTTGGCGGTGGCTTCCTGCACTGCCCAGTCAAATTCGGCACGGGTGACAAATTCCGGCAGACGAATCATGGAGGTCCAGATAAAAGACGACTTGTCGGCAAAATCCACACCCTCTGTCCCAGGCTGATGCCACAGTCCCTCCAGCGGCGGAACGACATATTCAAAATAGCCATCCATCTTATGGCTGCCCTTGCAGCTCATTTTAATGGTAAACGCAATGCCGTACAGCAACTCTAGCGCCGCCTTGTATTCCCCTGCTGGGTCGTTGGGGTTACCCTTGCCCTGCACCGCTACAAAATTCATCGCAGGGACGGTGATGATCTGCGGTTTCTTCGGCGGGAGGTAAAATTCTTTATATTCCTTCTTATAGTCATATGGCATCCTTCTTTTCTCCTTCCAACAGCTCACGCTGTTTCTTTTTGCTAAAGCTGCCCAGCACAAGCCGATAAGATTTTTCCAGCATCTCCCGCAGCAATGCGTCCGGCACGTTTCCATCTGCTTTTACAGAGTTCCAATGCACCTTGTTCATGTAGTAGCCCGGAATGATGTCCTTATACTGTCTGCGCAGAAAATCGCCCTCGGCGGGGTCTAGCTTGCAGGTAATATACACCGGCTTTCCCGTGGCATCATCCAGACAGACGGCTGCAAACATTTTGCCGCCGATGTGGTATCTTATCCAGTTCCACTCTGCCTGTAAGTCTTTGGTAACACTAGGCTTTTGCAGAAGCTCTGCGTCAATCCAGCTGTATTTCATGGCGGCACCTCCGTTTTTTCTCAGTATAACTGATTTGGAGACGTTTGTAAACAAAAAGTTGTGGTTTTTTCTCATAATACGTCATCTCTGAAAAATTGACAGCAAAAAAGAGCCATCCGCTCAGAAAACCCGAACGGATAGCTCTTGTATTTAACGTTAAAATCAGATGGAAATGGTGTTGCACACATCCACCAGCACGGGGTCAAGGCTCTTGGTCATCTCCAAAGCCTCGTCCACGGGGTAGTCCACCAGCTTCTCACCCTTCATGCCGACGATGCGGTTATACTTGCCCTGCTCCAGCAGGCAGACAGCCTGATAGCCCATGGCAGAAGCATTCACGCGGTCGCGCAGAGTGGGAGAACCACCGCGCTGCACATGGCCCAGAATGGTTGCGCGGGAATCAATGCCGGTGCGTGCTTGGATCTCGTTGGCGATCTCCTGTGCATGACCCACACCCTCGGCCACGATGATGATAAAGTGACGCTTGCCGGTCTTCTGGGTCTCGGCGATCTTATCCAGAATGTCGCGCTGCATATCGAATTCCTTCTCGGGCAGCAGCACAGCCATAGCGCCGGATGCGATGGCCACATTCAGAGCGATGTAACCGGCGTTGCGGCCCATGACCTCGACCACACTGCAGCGGTCGTGGCTCTGGGTGGTGTCGCGCAGCTTGTCGATCATTTCCAGCGCAGTGTTCATGGCGGTATCGTAGCCGATGGTGTAATCGGTGCAGCCGATATCGTTATCAATGGTGCCGGGCAGGCCGATCATGGGGATGCCGCGGTGTGCCAGTGCGCGGGCACCGCGGTAGGAGCCGTCGCCGCCGATAACGACCAGCGCATCAATGCCCAGCTCGCGGCACTTTTCAGCGCCCTTATCCTGACCTTCCTTGGTCTTGAACTCCAAGCAGCGTGCCGTATACAGAATGGTGCCGCCAGCAGAGATGATGTTAGAAACGCTGCGCAGGTTCATTTCAAAGCACTCGCCGTTCAGCAGGCCATTGTAGCCGCGCTGAATGCCGATCATACGGAAGCCCTTGTGCAGGCCGGTGCGTACCACAGCGCGCACAGCAGCGTTCATGCCGGGAGCATCACCACCGCTTGTAAGCACGCCAATCGTTTTGATTTGCTTTTCCATACGAGAGATTCCCTCCAATTTACAGTTCAGTTCTTCATTTACCCTTTTGCCTGTAACCTCTTCTTCCCGAAACAGGCTTGTTGCTTTGCAACAGCTTTGATTCGCCTTTAATGATTATAGCACACCATCCAGACAAATTTCAATAGGGTTTTGAGACTTTATGCAAATCTATGCAGCACGATATAATAGCGTTATATCGCGTTATTTTTGCAGTTTATGCAACTCATCAAATTTAAAATCGCCCCATGCGGTGCCATTCGTGCACAAATATGTTATTTTGTTGCAACGTTTTCTGCACCCAGCAGCCGCTCCAGCTCTTTGAAGAAAAGCGGATGCCCGGAGGTGTAAAGCCGGCGCGGTGCTGCCAGCTTCTGCTTGGTATCTTCCAGATACAAAATCACCGGGATATCGCCATCGAAGATCTCCAGCAGGTTCACCACTTTATCGTACTGGGGGCAGCTGCGGGACGGCAGACGGATGAACACCCGCCGGGCAGCGGTTTTGACAGGATCCGGGCGGCCTTTGTCCAAGCGGGTCGGGTCGTAGCTGTCAATGGGCAGAATGCTGTCTGCCAGCAGCTTGGAGGCTTCATCTTCCCGCACGGAAAGCCGACCATCGATGACCACAACAGCGTTTTCCTGAATGGCATCCCGAAATCTGTCCAGCACCTTGGGGAACACGATCACTTCCATAGTGCCGGTCAGATCTTCCACGCTGGTAAAGGCCATCATACTGTTGGATTTAGTCGTCATCATGCGGTTTTTGACCACAGCACACACAATGCGCACCTTTTCGCCGTCCTGCACATGGGTATCCTCGCCGGTGAGGGCTTTGATGGTATGGGAGCCGATACGGGCAGACTTTTCCCGGTAAGCATCCAGCGGATGGCCGGACAGGTACAGACCGCTGACCTCTTTTTCCTGCTGCAACAGCTCGGCAGGAGTGTACTCTGCCAAGGGACGGATCTCGTAGACGTCCTCCTGCGGGCCTTGCTGCACTTCCCCGCTCATGACGGAGAACAGATCCAGCTGCCCTTCCAGATTGCGGCGGGAGTCGGTCTCGATGCTCTTGAGGATGCCCTCTACCGCTTCCACCATACTATGACGGTTAGAGCCAAAGCAGTCAAAGGCACCAGCTTTGATCAGGCTTTCCACCGCGCGGCGGTTCAGCTCACTGCCGTGCATCCGCTTGCAGAAATCATAAAGGCTTGTGTAGGGCTTTTCCTTACGCTCGGTGACTGCGTTCTCGATGAGGTTGCGGCCTACGTTTTTCACAGCGTTCAGTCCAAAACGGATCTGTCCGTTATCATCGGCGGTAAAGCCGCCGTTGGAAATATTTACATCCGGCGGCAGCACCTTGATGCCCAAACGGGCGCACTCGCCAGAATACTCAATGACCTTATCCGTATTATCCAGCACGCTGGTGAGCAATGCTGCCATGAACTGGCTGGGGTAATGGCACTTGAGGTAAGCGGTCTGGAATGCCACATAAGCGTAGCAGGCCGCATGGCTCTTGTTGAAGGCGTAGGACGCAAAGCTGGACATTTCGTCGTAGATCTGGTTTGCCACCTGCTCCGGGATGCCGTTGGCAACGCAGCCCGGACATTCGTGACCGGGTTCGGTACAGCCGTGCACAAAGTGCTCCCGCTCTGCTTCCATGACAGCGTGCTTCTTTTTGCTCATGGCGCGGCGGACGTTATCTGCCTGTCCGAAGGAAAAGCCTGCCAGCTCCCGGAAGATCTGCATGACCTGCTCCTGATAGACGATGCAGCCGTTGGTTACATCCAGAATGTGCGCCAGCTGCGGGGTCTTGTAGCTGATTTTGTCCGGCTCGTGCCGGTTGCGCAGATAGGTAGGAATGGAGTCCATGGGGCCCGGGCGGTACAGACTGATCAGAGCGATGACATCTTCAAGGTTCTGGGGCTGCAAGCCCACAAGCACCTGCTTCATGCCGGAGGATTCTAGCTGGAACACACCCTCGGTATCGCCCTGCCCCAGCATTTTGTAGGTATCCGGGTCGTCATAGTCCAGATCGCGGATGGAGAACTCCGGGTGCTGCTTTTGCACCGCAACCTCTGCGTCCCGGATGACGGTCAGGGTGCGCAGACCCAGAAAGTCCATCTTCAAAAGACCCAGTTCCTCGATCTCGGTCATGTTGAACTGGGTCACCGGCAGGCCATCGTTGGTGGCAAGCGGTAGATAATAATCGGTCGGCTCCGGCGTGATGACCACGCCCGCCGCGTGGGTGGAGGCGTGCCGGGGCATTCCCTCTACCTTTAAAGCGGTGTCGATGAGTTCCGTCACCTGCGGGTCAGTGTCATAAAGCTTTTTCAGCTCGCTGGAAACTTCCAACGCCCGTTTCAGGGTCATCTTCAGTTCCATGGGCACAAGCTTTGCTACCACATCCACCTGCTGGTACGGGATACCCATCACCCGTCCCACGTCCCGGATGGCGTTGCGTGCGGCCATAGTACCAAAGGTAACGATCTGCGCCACATGGTCCGCACCGTATTTGCGGTTGACGTAGTCGATGACCTCCTGTCGGCGCTCGTAACAGAAGTCCACGTCAAAATCCGGCATACTGACGCGCTCGGGGTTCAAAAAGCGCTCGAAAATCAGGTTATAGCGGATGGGGTCGATATCTGTGATGCCCACACAGTAGGCAGCGATACTGCCCGCACCGGAGCCGCGTCCCGGCCCCACCGGGATGCCCTGACTTTTTGCAAAATTGATATAGTCCCACACGATGAGGTAGTAGTTGGTATACCCCATGGTCTTGACCACACCGATCTCGTATTTCAGGCGGTCGATGTTGGCCTGCGGCACATCCGGGCCGTAGCGGCGCTCCAAGCCGTCCCAGCAGAGTTTTTCAAAGTATGCCTGATTGTCCATGCCGTCCGGGGCTTTGTAGTAAGGGATCTTGGTGTGACCGAACTCAAAGTCAAAATTGCACTGCTCGGCGATTTTTGCCGTGTTGGCGCAGGCTTCCGGCACCATGGAGAACAGCTCGTACATCTCGTCTGTGGTCTTGACGTAGAATTCATCAGTCTGGAACTCCATGCGGTCGGCATCCTGAATGGTCTTACCGGTCTGGATGCACAGCAGGATGCTTTGCATCTTGGCGTCCTCTTTGCGCAGATAATGGGCGTCGTTGGTGGCTGCCATGGGGATGCCCGTCTCCCGGGAAAGCTTGATAAGCTGCGGCAGAACGGTGGTATCCTCCTTCAAGCCGTGATCCTGCAATTCGATGTAGTAATTCTCTGCACCGAACAAGTCCCGGTACCACAGCGCCGTCGCCTTTGCGCGTTCGTAGTCCCCTGCCAGAATGGCCTGCGGGATCTCGCCCGCCAGACAGGCCGAAAGGCAGATAAGTCCCTCGTGGTATTGCTCCAAAAGCTGCTTATCCACGCGGGGTTTGGAGTAAAAGCCCTCCACGAAACCGGCAGAGACCATTTTAATCAGGTTCTTATAGCCGGTCTCGTTTTTGCACAATAAGATCAGGTGGTTATTGCCGTCTATCTTATTTACCTTATCAAAGCGGGTGCGGGTGGCAACATACACTTCGCAGCCGATGATGGGCTTGATGCCCGCCTTTTTAGCTGCTTTATAAAACTGCACACAACCGTACATTACGCCGTGGTCGGTGCAGGCAATAGCGGTCTGTCCGCATTCCTTCACCCGCTCCATCAGCTGGTCAATGCGGCAGGCACCATCCAAAAGGCTGTATTCCGTATGGATATGCAGGTGGGCAAAGGGACGGGTATTTGCGGTGGGTTCACTCATTGTACTGCCTCCTGTCCCTCCTGCTGGCGCTGGCGCAGATTTTCCGCCAGTGCCTCCAGTTTTTTCATCCGGTGTGATAAGCCGGATTTGCTCACCGCCGGGTCAAAGCAGCCGCACAGCGCGGTAAGCGAGAGATCCGGGTATTGCAGACGCTTTTCCGCTGCCTGCTGCAATACTTCCGGCAAAGTTTCCAGCGCGTGCTGCTCCTGCAAATAGCGGATGGCTTTCAAGGTCTGGGCGTTTGCCCGCGCCGTTTTGCCAAGGTTTGCGGTATCGCAGTTCGTCTGCCGGTTGGTCTGGTTGCGCACCTGCTTGAACGCCTTGAGCACGCTAATTTGCGTTGCGGCATCCGCAGCGCCCATAAAGCGGAGCAAGCGCTCCACGTTGGCACCGGTCTTAACGTAGATCAGGTTCACGCCGTTGCGGCGGGTGCGGTGGGGCGCAAACTCGTGCTCAGCGAGCAGTGCTTCAAAATCCCGGGCGAGGTTCGTCCGGGAGGTGAGAAATTCCAGATTATATTCCTTTTGCGGGTCGGTAACCGTGCCGCTGCACAAAAACGCCATGGCAATATAGGCACTGACGCAGGTCTGGCAGCGGATAAGCCCGGGGTCGATCTGCAAACTGGTCTCCCTGCCGGTGGTGCCGAACAGCTCGTGCAGGCGGGTGACCTGCTCCGCATCGCGGATATTGAACTCGTACAGCACACCGCTGGCGCGGGGCTTTTCCAATATCTCGCCCCGGATGCCGCAGCGGGCAAACAGCTGCTGTGCCAGCTGCACGGTATGGGGCTGCTCGGTTTGCAGCACAAGGCCGCGGGCATCAAAGTATTTGGCAAAGCAGGCAATGCCATAGGCCGCTGCACGCACACAGCATTCCTTGGTGGGGCTGCGCTGCGCGATCTCCTCCCGCGCACTGGATGCAAAACTCATAGTAGTTCCTCTGTTTTCAGCGCACGGCATCCCGGTGCTGCACCCCGGGCTCGTAGCCCAGAGAGGTGCAGTATTCCGCAAGCTTGCGTGCGAATGTGATGGAGCGGTGCTTGCCGCCCGTGCAGCCCACCGCAATAGTCAGCTGGCTTTTGCCTTCCTTGACATAGAGTGGCAGGGCGTACTGCAAAAAGTTCTCGTACCGGTGCAACAGCTCCTGTGCTTCGGGGTGGCTCATGACAAAATCCACCACTTCCTGATCCAGTCCGGTCTTGTGCTTCAGTTCCGGCACATAGAAGGGGTTGGGCAGGCAGCGCACATCCAGCACAAGGTCGGCTTCCGGCGGCAGACCAAACTTGAACCCGAAGGACATGATGGTGAGCCGCATGGCATTTTTTGCCCCGCCGTTTTTCATGAACAGATCGCAGATTCGCTCTTTATTCTGGGAGGTGGAGAGCAGGCCGGTATTGATGGTGTAGTTTGCACGTTCTTTTAAGGGCTGTAAGATCTGCCGCTCCTTCAAAAAGGCATCCCGGGTAGAGATGCCCTCTGCAATGCTGATGGGGTGGCGGCGGCGGGTCTCGCTGTAACGGCGCATCAGCACATCGTCCGGTGCATCCAGAAACAGGATCTTATAGGGTGTTTTCTGGTCATCCAGCTGCTGCAGGGCAGTCTCGATTTGTTCCCTGCTGCGGCAGCCGCGCACATCCATGGAAAGCGCCACCCGCTCCAACTGGTTGTCGCCCGCCTTGGAAAACGCCGTAATGCTGGGCAGCAGCCCCGCCGGGACGTTATCAATGCAGAAAAATCCGATATCCTCCAGTGCATTCATAGCCACAGACTTTCCCGCGCCGGAAAGTCCGCTGACGATCAACAGCTCCATCTGTGTTCCCCACTCCCTCTATTCCCGCAGCTCAGCGCACTACGCGGATCTCTTTTTCCAGATCATAGCCGGTCTTTTCTTTTACGATGGTGCGTACTTCCTCGCACAGTGCCAGCACATCAGCGCAGCTCGCGCCGCCAAGGTTCACCACAAAGCCGCAGTGCTTCTCGCTGACGGCGGCACCGCCGTGCCGGTAGCCCCGCAGACCGCACCGGTCGATGAGGGCAGCGGCAAAAGCACCCACCGGGCGCTTGAAAGTGCTGCCGGCGCTGGGCTTATCCAGCGGCTGCTTGTCCAGCCGTTTTGCCATAAGCTCGTCCATTTTAGCGCGGATGGCTTCCGGCTCGCCCGGAGTCAGGGCAAACTGCGCCGAGAGGATACAGCCGCCGTTTTCTTCAAAAATGCTGTGGCGGTAGCGCAGGTCAAGTTCTGCTGCCGCAGCCTCTTTTATTTCGCCTTCGGCGGTAAGGTACTGCACCGTGGTCAGCACGTCCTTCATCTCACCGCCGTAGGCACCGGCGTTCATGTAGACTGCGCCGCCCACCGTGCCGGGGATGCCATAAGCAAATTCCAGCCCGGTCAGGCCGTGTTCCAGCGCCGTTTTGCACAGTGCCGAAAGCCGCACGCCCGCCCCGGCGGTGAGCTGTGTGCCGTGCACCTCCACAGCGTCCTGCATGGAGGAAACATCCAGCACTGCGCCGTTGTAGCCTTCGTCGGCAAACAAGATATTACTGCCATTGCCCAGCAGATAATACCGGACGCCCTGCGCCTTGCACAAGGCAACGGCGCGGCAAAGCTGCGCCCGGTCTGTCGGCTGCACGAACAGCCGCGCCGGGCCGCCGATTTTAAAGGTACAATGCGCCGCCAGCGGCTCGTTTTCTTTATAAGCAATGCCTGCTGCGGTCAGCAGCTGCTTGAGTTGTTCCATAGGGTCAGGCTCCTTTTTATAGAGAGTTTCAGTCCATTTTGTCATCCAGTCCCAGCCGGATCAGCAGCTCCTTGGCTGCGTTATAGCCCATCTTCTTCTGGCGGTTATTGATGGCTGCGGTCTCCAGCACCACAGCCAGATTACGGCCGGGAGAGACCGGGATGCTGGTGCTGGGGATGCTCACGCCCAGAATGTCGTAGTATTCGCTTTCCAGACCGGTGCGCTGGTAGTTCTTGGTGGGGTCCCACGCTTCCAGCTGCACCACCAGATCCAAGCTTTCGCTCAGCTTGACAGCACCCACACCGTACACACGAGCCACGTTGACGATGCCGATGCCGCGCAGCTCGATGAAGTGGCGGATGTTTTCCGGTGCAGTGCCCATGATCTGACGGTTGGACACCTTGCGCAGCTCCACGGCATCATCTGCCACCAGACGGTGGCCGCGCTTGACCAGCTCAATGGCCAGCTCGCTTTTGCCGATGCCGCTGTCGCCAAGGATCAGGATGCCCTCGCCGTACACCTCCACCAGCACGCCGTGCCGGGTGATGCGGGGCGCAAGCTCCAGATTCAGCACGCTGATCAGGCTGCCCATCAGGGTGCAGGTCGTTTCGTTGGAGCGCAGCAGGGCGACCGCGTGCTTCTGCGCCAGCTCCTGCATCTCCGGGAAAGGCGCCAGCTCCTCGCTGCGGCAGACGATGACCGCCGGGGGCTGCTGCCGGAACAGCTGCTCCAGCGCTTCGTAGCGCTTTTCTGCCGTCAGACCGGACAGAAAGTTCATCTCTGCCAGACCCATGATCTGCAGGCGGAGCTTATCGAAGTAATCATAGTAGCCCGCCAGAAACAGACCCGGGCGGTTGACCTCAGCGATCTCCACGCTGATCTCATCCAGCGCCCGGGGGGTGTATACCACTTCCATGCTGACGCGGTCGGTCAGCGTTTTAAGCGAAACATTGAACGTACCCATCCTGGTTCCTCCTGTATCCTATTGCCGCGCCGTGCTGCGGGCACTCTTATTCTTATTATAATAAAATTTGGCATCAAATACAACGCCCGGGGCGCTGTTTTTGTACTGCAGGCAGGAAACCGACGCTGCATCGCTGCCCGTGCACAGGATTTTTACATTTTTCTTACTTTACATGGGTTTTACATTTCGTCGATTTCAAATTTTACATTATTTTTCTATACTTAAAGCACAGGAGAAAAACACGTCAAGATAAAGTGAGGAAAACACTTATGACCATTTTTAATGTCTTTTCGCTGCTGGGAGGTCTGGCTCTGTTTTTGTTCGGTATGGACATCATGGGCAAGGCACTGGAAAAGCAGGCCGGCGGCCAGCTGCAAAAAATTCTCAGCAAACTGACCGATAACCCCCTCAAGGGCTTTTTTTTGGGTCTGTGCGTGACCGCCGTCATCCAGAGCTCCAGCGCTACCACCGTTATGGTGGTGGGCTTTGTCAACAGCGGCATCATGGAGCTGCATCAGGCCATTGGCGTGATCATGGGCAGCAACGTGGGCACCACCGTGACCAGCTGGATCTTGAGCCTTTCCGGTTTGCAGGGCGACAGCCTGTTCATCCAGCTGCTCAAACCCACTTCTTTCAGCCCGGTGCTTGCATTTATCGGCATTTTGCTGTATATGTGTAAGAGTGAGAAGAAAAAAGGCGTGGGCACTATCCTGATCGGCTTTGCCGTGCTGATGACCGGCATGACCACCATGTCCAACGCGGTGCTGCCGCTGCAGAACGAGGCATGGTTCACCAGCCTGTTCACCCGCTTCTCCAACCCCCTGCTGGGCGTTCTGGTGGGCGCACTGGTCACCGGCATCATCCAGAGCTCCAGCGCCAGCGTGGGCATCCTGCAGGCGCTGAGCGCCACCGGTGTCATCACCTACGGCAGTGCCATCCCCATCATCATGGGTCAGAACATCGGTACCTGTGTGACCGCACTGCTGTCCTCGGTGGGTGCCAACAAAAACGCCCGCCGCGCCGCTATGGTGCACCTGTACTTCAACATCATCGGTGTGACCATCTTCCTGTTCGGGTTCTACGGGCTCAACGCTGTCTGCCACTTTGCCTTTGTGAATACCACCATTGAGGCCTGGGGCATCGCAATCGTGCACTCGGTGTTCAACATTCTGGCCACTGTCATTCTGCTGCCCTTTGCCACTGGGCTGGAAAAGCTGGCTATCCTGACTATTCCCGATTCCCCGGAAAAAGAGGAGTTTGCTCTGCTGGATGACCGTCTGCTGAACACCCCTGCTATGGCTGTGGAGCGTGCCCGTGCCGCTACCGCCGAAATGGCAGAACTTGCCCGGGTGGGCGTGGTGCAGGCCATGAGCCTGACCCATGAATGGAACGATGAGCTTGCCCAGAAGGTGCGGGACGAGGAGTGCCGGGTGGACCGGTACGAGGACGCGCTGGGCACTTATCTGGTCAAGCTGTCCAGCCGGGAACTGAACCACGCCGACAGCCAGAGCGTGAACACCCTGCTGCACACCATCAGCGATTTTGAGCGCATCAGCGACCATTCTGTTAACCTTCTGGAATCCGCCGAGGAGATGCACCAGAAGGACATCCACTTTTCCAAGGATGCACAGGAGGAGCTGCAGGTGCTGGAGGATGCGGTGCAGGACACCCTGAGCCGCACTACCGATGCCTTCCGCAAGAGCGATCTGCACCTTGCTTCTAAGGTTGAGCCGTTGGAGGCCGTGGTCAACGAGCTGGTGCGTGCCATCAAGGCGCGGCACGTTGCCCGCCTGCAGGCCGGCAGCTGCTCCATCGAGTACGGTTTTGTGCTGGACGATCTGCTGACCAACTACGAGCGTGTGTGCGACCATTGCAGCAACGTGGCAGTTGCGCAGATCGAGGTGGCACAGGACAGCTTTGACACCCACGCCTACCTGAACGACCTGCGTCACGGCAACGACACCAAGGAAAGCGAAGAATTCCACCGCCGTCTGGGCCGCTACCGTGAGCGGTATCTGTTCCCGGACGGACAGACTGCTGAGGAGAATTGAGTTATGATCTATATCGTAGAGGACGACGCTTCCATCCGGGAACTGGAGCAGTATGCCCTGCAATCCAATGGCTACGAGGTGCAGGGCTTTGAAAGCGCCGAGCCCTTCTGGCAGGCTATGCGTGCCGCCGAGCCGGAACTTGTGATCTTAGACGTGATGCTGCCCGGCGAGGATGGCTTTTCCATCCTGAAAAAGCTGCGCAATACCCCTTCCCTGCGCAAACTGCCCATCATTATGGTCACTGCAAAATCCAGCGAGCTGGACACCGTGCGCGGGCTGGACTGCGGCGCAGATGATTACATTGCAAAGCCCTTTGGCATTATGGAGTTTCTCAGCCGGGTGCGTGTGGCGCTGCGGCGCTCCGCCCCGGAGGTAAGGCCGGACGTACTGGTTTTCCATGAGATCCAGCTGGATAATGCCCGCCACAGCGTTACGGTAAACAGCACCCCTGTGGAGCTGACCTACAAAGAATACTGCCTGCTGCGGCTGCTGCTGGAAAATACCTGTCTGGTGGTGACCCGCGAGACCATTTTGCAGGTGGTGTGGGGCACCGACATCTCGGTGGAGAGCCGTACCGTGGATATGCACATCCGCACCCTGCGCAAAAAGCTGGGCGACGCGGGGCGTTACATCTGCACCGTGCGCAAGGTGGGCTACAAGCTGACCGATGAGGAGGCCGAAGAAGAATGAAGCTGCGCAGCATGGAAGAAAAAATCAGCTACCGGTTGTTCCTGATGGGCTTTCTAGGGCTTATATTCACCGCAGCGCTGTGCATTTTTGTATTCCATAAAGCCTTTACGGCGCAGGCGTGGTCGGGGCTGGAGCGCGAGAGCGACCTTGTGCGCGCCGGGTACGAGCAGACCGGAGACCCCGCGCAGCTGAGTGCCTTTGTGACCGATGATCTGCGCGTGACGCTGATCAGTCAGGACGGCAGCGTACTGTTTGAATCTGCCACCGACCAGCCTATGGAAAATCATCTGACCCGCCCGGAGATCCGCGATGCCATTGCAAACGGCGAGGGACGGAACATCCGCGATTCCCAGACCATGGGCTACGAGACCTATTACTACGCGCTCCGGCTTTCCGGCGGGGACGTGCTGCGCGTGGCGCAGGACGCCGAGACCGTATGGTCTATCTACGACTCCACTATCCCGGCCATTGTACTGAGCTGTGTAGCGCTGATGCTGGCCGCTGCGGTGCTGGCTGCTCTGCTGACCAAGGCATTGGTACAGCCGGTGCTGAACATGACCGAAGACCTGGATCATATTCAGGAAAACGTGCCCTACCGGGAGCTGATCCCCTTTGCGGAGAGCATCCATTCTGACCGCATTCTGCGGGAGAACAACGAGAAGATGCGACAGGAGTTTACTGCCAATGTCAGCCACGAGCTCAAGACCCCGCTGACCAGCATTTCCGGCTACGCAGAGCTGATCGAGACCGGCATTGCAAAGCCGGAGGATGTGCCGGATTTCGGCCGCAAGATCCACAGCGAAGCCACCCGCATGATCCAGCTGGTCAACGACATTTTGCAGCTTTCCAAACTGGATACCGTAAGCGAGACCGGGGACACCCCGGTGATGGAAACGGTAGACCTTTTGGATGTGGCCAAGGAATGCGTGGAGCGCCAGAAACTGAATGCACGCCGCGCCTATATCTCCCTGACCTATCTGGGCGAGAGTGCCCCGGTGCTGGGCAGCCGCGCGCTGCTGGATGAGCTGTGCCAGAACCTGTGCGACAACGCCATCCGCTACAACCGTCCGGGCGGCAAGGTGCAGATCATTACCGCTTGCAGCCGGGACGGGCACTGCTCCCTGACCGTAACAGATAACGGCATCGGCATCCCGCGGGAGGCACAGTCCAGCGTGTTCGAGCGCTTCTACCGGGTGGATAAGAGCCGCAGCAAAGCCACCGGCGGCACCGGACTTGGGCTTGCCATCGTCAAGCACATTGCCCGCATCCACAATGCCCGCATCAAGCTGGAAAGTCAGGTAGAGGTTGGAACCACCATCACCGTTACCTTCCCCACTGCCTCTTAATACAGCATGAAATGCACGTCTGTCCGCAATTGCGGGCAGGCGTTTTTTGTTGGGGCAAAACTTGCGCCGCTGCCGTCCCGCAGCGCTGCCCGGGCTTGCAGGTGCAGCACATCCACGCCCTGCTGCCAGCAGCTTTGCAAAAGCACCGTGCACTGCGCCGCAAGCTGTTGCTGCTGCGCCTGCGTGGGCAGCGGGCTGTGGGCGGCACGTTGGCAGTCCAGCCGCACAAGTACCTGCGCCTTTTGCAGGGTGACCGAAACGGTGCAGCGCCGGATGCCAATGCGCTCCCCTTCCAGCCAGAGCTGCCGGGTGCCGCCTTGTTCGGTAAGCAGACGGTAGATCTCGGCCTGCTCCGGGGACAAAAGCGTATTACCCACCACAGTGTGCAGAACACCGCTCTCCTGCAAAGACACCTCTTCCGCGTTCCACCGGAGAACCGGCAGAAGCCCCTGCTCTGTGTGCTCATACAGCCGGGGCGCGGTGGGCGCTGCGGCCTTTAGCTGTGCCATCAGGGCGTCCGGCAAAGCGGCCTGTGCGGCAAGGCGGTCTATCTCCCCTTCGGCGCAAAGCAGCCTTGCCGCCGTGCGTCCGCAGCCGCGCCGCAGCACCAGCTGCTCGTACTCTGTTAATAAGGACTCTTCCGCTTTAGACAGCAGCAGGTAATCACACAGGCGGTAGCTTGCGGTTTGGGGCAGTGCCTGCTCTGCCGCATCCAGTGCCCGCTCCATCGTTTGGCTCTCTGCCTGCACAAACTGCAATGCAGCAGTGGCATCGGCAGCATCAGCGGTGGCCTGCGGTGCCTGATAAAGCAGCCCTGCCTGATACCCCTGTTCAGTCTGTGCCAGATACACTGCCCGCACCATGCTTTTCTCGGTGCTCTCGCACCGCAGGAACAAAAGGCACCACCCTGTCAGCAGTAAAAACAGCAGCGGCTTGTAAGATTTTGCATTTCTCATGGCTGCACCTCAGCTTCCGGCTGCTGCCAGAGCAACCGGATGGCGGCGCACAGCATGGACGCCCGGTAGACGGCACACAGCAGCCACAGCAGCAAAAGCAGCGCATCCATGCGGGAAAAGCTGCCGCCGCTCCACGCCCGCAGCAGCTCCAACCGGGGGTATGCGCCGCTTCCAAACAGCAAAGCGCCGCCCAGCAAGGCCGCCGCCTGCACTGCAAAGCCCCATACCGGCAGCCAGACCGTGCGCCGCACCGACTGCGCGCTGCACAAAAGGGCTCCGGCAAAGTATTCTGCATAGACCGGTACGCTCCAGTTTGTTCCAGTCGGCTGTGCCGGGGTGAACAACCGGTACCAGTGCAGCTGTCCTGCAAGCCCAAGCAGGCAGATAACGCCGCCCACGGCGGCAAACCACCACAGCACCCGCGCCGAGGCGTTCCAGCTTGCGGGGCGGATACCCCACCCCGCCCAGAGCAGCAGCGGCAGAAAGCCCAGCAGCGCCATGGAGGAAAACTCTGCCGCGCACAGCCCTTGTGCCTGCACGATGATGTGTGCCAGCTCCATAAAAAGCCCTGCTGTCAATGCCAACCGTACCGCGAAGGAGGGTGCTTTGTTCAGCAGCGCCGCCGCAGCCAGCGCTGAAAGAATGCACAGGCACACCGTGCTGACTGCGCCCAGCCACAGTGCCCGGCGCACCGGGACACCCTGCGGGATGCCATCTGCCAGCGCTGCCGTGACCACGCTGAGGGTCAGCGCTGCTGGGGTAAAATATCCTGCTTTCTGCTTCATGTCTGCCGCTTCCCCCTCTCCCGCTTTTGCCAGATATTGAACCCGTGCTGGGACAGCTGCCGGTAGTTGCGGCGCAGAACGCCGTCATCGGAAAGCGGCTGCTGTGGGAACGGGTGCGGCGCAAGGTATGGCACGCCCAGTGCTTCGGTGCTGACGATACTGAGCAAAAAGCCGAAAAACGCCGCTGCCAGCCCTACCGGCCCGGCGAGCCCTGCCAGCAGCACCGTGCCGATGCGCAAAAGGGTGGCGGGCTCATACAGTCCCGGGGTGACAAAGACCGCAATGGCCGTAATACTAGCCACAAAGATGACCGGGGTGCTCATAAGCCCGGTGGCAATGGCGGCGTCTCCGATGATGAGCGCCGACACCAGACTGACCGAGTGCCCCAGCGACTGCGGCATCCGCAGCCCCGCCTCCCGGATGATCTCTAAGATCAGGATCACCAGCAGCATCTCGGCAAAAAGGGGCAGCGGCGTAGCCTTTTCGGCTGCTTCGATCTTATACAGCAGCTGCGGGGGCAAAAGCTCCGGCAGATACACCGCCACGCACACAAAGACCCCCGGTAAGAACACCGTAAGGTAGAAAGAAAAATATTTCAGCACCCGCAGAAAAGAGGAAAACGCCGCCGTAGAAGCGTAATCATCCAGACACTCGAACTGCTCGCTGAACAAAGCGGGCAGCACCAGCGCTGAGGGGCTGCCGTTGACCAAAATTACCAGCTTGCCCTCGCAGAGCTTCGCGGCGGCGACCGCCGGGCGCTCGGTATAGTGTACCGGAGTGAACAGCCGCGCCTTGCCGGGCAGCAGCCACGGCACAAAATAGCTGGAATCCAGCAGCAGCTCCGGCCTTGCACTTTGCAAAATGGCACGCACCCGGCGCACCATGGCGGGGTCGGCACGGTCCTTGCAGTAGCAAAGGGCATACTCTGTATTGCAGCAGGTGTGCGCCTGTGCAGCCTCCTGCACAAGGGTGTCGGTGCGGACAAAACGGCGCAAAAGGCTCAGGTTCACCCGCAGCAGATCGGTAAAGCCTTCCCTGCTGCCGCGCAGATTGCCCTCGCCGGATGGCTCTTCCACAGAGCGGAACTTGAGCCCCTGCACCGAAAAAACAATACCGCTGCTGCATCCCTCTAACAGCAGCACAGCCATGCCGGCAGTCAGCCGCGCTACAAGCTGCGGCAGATCCTGCACTGGGGCGCTCTCAGCCGGAAAAGCCGACCCGTGCAGGATATACGCATAGGCCTGTGCGCCGGTAAGCCGGACAGAAGCAGACTGGCGTCCGGCAGCGTCCAGCAGCAGTTCCCAGAGCGAATCTAAGCTTGCCATGCCGTCAAACATTACGATACATCCCGGACAGCCATATAAAACGATCTTCTTCGCATAATAATCTGCCGACTTGCCAAACCTAGCATCAAGCGCGGACAGGTTTTCCGCAAGGCTTTGCGAAAGCTGCTGCACATCTATCACTCCTTTGTGTGTGCAGTATGCCCGCTTTGCCGCAGCGGAATACGCCGCGCACACCGCACCGGGAGGATTTGTGCATGAAACTGCTGCTTTGCCGCACCATTATCCTGTATCTCTGCGTTTTGTTTGCCATGCGGCTGATGGGCAAGCGTCAGCTGGGAGAGTTGCAGCCGGAGGAGCTGGTATCCACCATCCTGATCTCCAATCTGGCGTCCATCTCCATTGAATCGGAGGATGTGCCAATCACCGCCAGTCTCATCCCGCTGTTCCTCATTGCGGCGCTGGAACTGCTGGGTTCAGTGGTAAGCTTCCGCAGCCAGAAATTCTTCAATTTTCTCTCCGGGCGACCCAAAACGGTCATTCTGGACGGAAAGATCGATCAGAACGCTTTGCGGATGCTGCGGCTGACCACCGCTGACCTGATGGAGGCGCTGCGCGGCAAGGATATCTTTGACCCACGCAGGGTGTCTTACGCCGTCATTGAAACGAACGGCACATTGTCGGCGGCGCTTCGCCCGGAGCAGGAAGCAGCCACCCTGTCCGACTTGCAGCTGAAGGTGCAGCAGACACAGGCAACCATCCCCTTTGTGCTGGACGGACAGGTGCTGGAGGATAATCTGCGCTGGTGCGGCAAAGACCGTGCGTGGCTGGAACGCACCGCCACGGCAAACACGGTTTTGCCGCAGGAGATCTTACTGCTTATCGGCAACGAGACCGAGGACTATTTTCTGCTGAAAAAAGAAGGCCGTCAGCCGGGAGGGAAACGATGAAGCGGATCTATGCGTGTATCCTGATCGTAGCTGCGCTGCTGGGGATATCTCTTTATAGCAGCGGACGGGTGCAGGGCTTTGCGCAGGATATCTCGGCTGACTTGGACTGTGCCCTTGAAGCTGTGCGGCAGAAGGATCTCCCCACTGCGCGGCAGGCGCTTGCCGAGGGCGCAGAGCTGTGCGACACCATGCGCCAGACCATGAGCCATCTGCTGCGCACTGCTGACTACACAGAGCTGGAAGCTGCACTGCGGGCGGCGGACGGATACCTTGAGCAGCAGGCCACCGAGGATGCGCTGGGCGAGCTGCGCCGCGCACAGGTAGAGGTGGAGCGGCTGGAATGGCTTGCCCGGCGGCTGGTGTAAGCGGCACGCAAAAAAGGAGAGCGGCTCCGAAGAACCGCCCTCCCACAATTCAGGCTATGCTATTGTAAATATGCTCGGGGACAGATGATCACAGAGCAGCCTTTGCTGCCTCGATCTGCTTGATCAGCTCGGGCACGACCTTGAACAGGTCGCCCACGATGCCGTAGTCTGCAACACCGAAGATGGGAGCACCCTCGTTCTTGTTGACGGCGATGATGCACTCAGAATCCTGCATACCGGCGGTGTGCTGGATGGCACCGGAAATACCCAGAGCCACATAGATCTTGGGGTGCACGGTCTTGCCGGTCTGACCGACCTGATGGTCAGCGGTCATCCAGCCTGCATCGGTGACGGCACGGGAAGCGCCCACGACACCGCCGCCCAGAGCGGCTGCCAGCTGCTCGGCCAGCTCGATGCCCTTGTTGACATCCTTGCTGATACCACGGCCCACGGAGACGATGACGTCTGCGCCGATCAGGTCGACCAGCTTCTCAGCGGCCTTCTCCACGCTCAGCACTTCGGTCTTGATGTCCTCAGCGGTCAGGCTGAAGGCGGGCTTGACGATCTGGCAGGCATCAGCCTTAGCCTGATCGAAGGGAGCCTTCTTCATAACACCGGGACGCACGGTGGACATCTGGGGACGGAAGCGGGGGCAGATGATGGTAGCCATCAGATGACCGCCGAATGCAGGACGGGTCATCTTCAGGTTGCGGTCTTCCATATCGAACTTCTGCTTGGACAGGTCGATGGTGGAGCTCTCCTTCAGGAAGTCGATGTACTTTGCAGTGTCGATATCCAGATGGGTAGCGTCGGCGGTCAGGCCGGTGTGCAGACGGGCTGCGCAGCGGGGGCCGAGGTCGCGGCCGATGTTGGTAGCGCCGATCAGCAGCACCTCAGGCTTGTACTCGTTGACCATATCGCACACGACCTTAGCGTATGCGTCGGTGGTGTAATCCTTCAGCAGGGGGCTGTCGCACACCAGAACCTTGTCGGCACCGTAGCCGCCCAGCTCCTTGGCAATGCCCTCCACGTTGTCGCCCAGCAGCAGGCCGGTGACCTCGCAGCCCAGCTCGTCGGCCAGCTTACGGGCCTCGCTTACCAGCTCGAAGTCAGTGGACATCAGTGCGCCCTGGCGCTGCTCGCAAAAGACCCATACGCCCTTGTATTCGTTAAAATCAGCCATTGTAATCCTATGCTCCTTTCATCAGATCAGGTGCTTCTTGGCCAGGATGCCAGCCAGCTGGGCAGCAACATCGTCGCCCTGCAGCATGGTGCCTGCGCCCTTCTGCGGAGGAGTGAAGGACTTAAAGACGTTCGTCGGAGAACCCTTCAGGCCAATGGTGTCCACCTCGATCAGCGGATCGTCCTTCAATGCGTTGTAGTCGAACACTTCCATGGGCTTGTCGTAGCAGGTAAAGATACCGTTCACGCTCATGTAGCGGGGGTCATTCAGCTCCTTGATGCAGGTCAGCAGGCAGGGAGTCTGCACCTTGACCATCATGTAGCCGTCCTCCAGCATACGCTTCACGGTCAGCGTGTTGCCATCCTTCTGGATGTCGGCAACGTAGGTGACCTGCGGCAGATGCAGCTTTTCAGCGATCTGGGGGCCAACCTGTGCGGTATCGCCATCGATTGCCTGACGGCCGCAGAACACAACGTCCTCGGGGCCAACGCCGATCTTGTTGACGGCAGCAGCCAGGATCTGGCTGGTTGCAAAGGTATCGGAACCGCCGAACTCACGGCCGGAAACCAGAACAGCCTTATCAGCGCCGCGGGCCAGCAGCTCACGCAGCATACCCTCTGCCGGCGGGGGACCCATGGTAACAACAACGACTTCACAGCCGGTGGCGTCCTTCAGCTTCAGGGCGGCCTCCAGAGCGTTCAGGTCATCGGGGTTGGTGATGGTTGCCATGGATGCACGATCCAAAGTGCCATCGGGTTTGACGGACACCTTGCCGGAGGTATCAGGAACCTGCTTTACACAAACAATTGCTTTCATTGTAACTCTTGCCTCCCTTACTTCAGCAGCGCGCCGGAAATGACCATCATCTGCACTTCGCTGGTGCCCTCGTAGATCTCAGTGATCTTGGCATCACGCATCATGCGCTCGATGGGGTAGTCACGGGTGTAGCCGTAACCACCGAACAGCTGCAGGCAGCGGCGGGTCACATCGCTTGCGGTGCGGGCTGCGATCAGCTTAGCCTGTGCAGCCTCGACGCTGTAACGAACCTTTGCGCCATCCATAGCCTGCTGCTTCTTCAGAGCGGCAGCATAAACCAGATACTTAGCAGCCTCAACACGAGCCTTCATCTCAGCCAGCTCGAACTGGGTGTTCTGGAAAGCAGCGATTGCACGACCGAACTGCTTGCGCTCCTTGACGTAAGCAACGGTCTCCTCCAGAGCGCCCTCGGCGATGCCCAGAGCCTGAGAAGCGATGCCGATACGGCCGCCATCCAGCGTAGCCATAGCCAGCTGGAAGCCCTTGCCGCGCACGCCCAGCATACGATCCTTCGGGATGCGGCAATCCTCAAAGATCAGCTCGCAGGTAGAAGAACCGCGGATACCCATCTTATCCTCTGCCTTACCAACAGAGAAGCCCGGGTCGGTGCGCTCCACGATGAAGGCGGAGCACAGCTTGGTGGGACGGCCGCGCTTATCCAGCACGTTATCGGTAACGGCGATGACGATGAACACATCAGCAAAGCCTGCGTTGGTGATGAAGATCTTGGAGCCGTTCAGCACCCAGTAATCGCCATCTTCCTTGGCAATGGTCTGCTGACCCTGCGCATCGGTACCAGCGCCCGGCTCGGTCAGGCCGAAAGCACCCAGCCACTCGCCGCTGCACAGCTTCGGCAGGTACTTAGCCTTCTGCTCGGGGGTGCCGTTCTCGTAAATGGGGGCAGCGCACAGGCTGGTGTGAGCAGAGACGATGACACCGGTGGTGCCGCAGACCTTGCTCAGCTCCTCCACGGCCATGACGTAGGACAGCACATCGCCGCCTGCACCGCCGACCTCAGTCGGGAAATAGATGCCCATCATGCCCAGCTTGCCCATCTTTTCGACGGTCTCCTTGGGGAAGTATTCCTCTGCGTCAACCTTCTTTGCCAGAGGCTTGACTTCGTTCTCAGCAAACTCGCGGTACATTTTCTGCACCATCTGCTGCTGCTTGGACAGAGTAAAATCCATCGCTATATCCTCCTAACAGGTCTTTTTTCATTTACCGGAATAGCCCGGTGCAAACAAATTCCTCCCGACTGCTTTCCCCGCAGCCGGGAGAAATGTTTATCAGAACTTACAGCTGGTCAACCGGGGTCTTGGTGCGGTCTGCGTTGTAAACGTAGAAGCCCTTGCCGGTCTTGCAGCCCAGATTGCCGCCGCGCACCATCTTGCGGATCAGCGGGCAGGCACGGTACTTGCTGTCGCCGGTCTCGTTGTACAGCACGTCCATGATGGCCAGGCAGATGTCCAGACCGATGAAGTCGCCCAGTTCCAGAGGTCCCATGGGGTGGTTAGCACCCAGCTTCATAGCGGTGTCGATGCCGGCGATATCAGAAACGCCCTCCATCTTGATGAAGGCAGCCTCGTTGATCATGGGGATCAGGATACGGTTGACCACAAAGCCGGCAGCCTCGTTGACCTGAACGGGGCTCTTGCCGATGGCAACGGAGATCTCCTTGATCTTCTCAACGGTCTCAACGGGGGTGTTGCAGCCGGCGATGACCTCGATCAGCTTCATGCGGTCTGCGGGGTTGAAGAAGTGCATACCGATCAGGGGACGGGTCAGACCCTTGCCGATCTCGGTGATGGACAGAGAAGAAGTGTTGGAAGCGAAGACGCACTCGGGCTTGCAGATCTTATCCAGCTCGCCGAAGGTGGTCTGCTTGACCTTCATGTCCTCGAAAGCAGCCTCAACGACCAGATCGCAGTCTGCGCACAGATCTTCCTTCAGGCCCGGGGTGATGGCTGCAACGATCGCGTCAGCCTTCTCCTGAGTCATCTTTCCCTTAGCGACCAGCTTCTCGTAGCCCTTCTTGATCTTTGCCAGACCATTCTCGGCCCACTCCTGCTTGATGTCGCACAGAGCAACGGTGTTGCCCTCAACCTGTGCAAATGCCTTTGCGATGCCCTGACCCATAGTGCCAGCGCCGATAACACCGATCTTCATAGGAAATCTCTCCTTTAATATCAAAAATTATGTAATGGATTAGTTGTTGGTGAACACTGCCTTGGGCTTCGGTTTCTCACGGGACAGGAAGCAGGCCATGCCCTCCTGCTGATCGTGGGTCTCGAAGCAATCGCCGAACAGCTTCTCCTCGACCTCAACAGCCTTCTCGATGGGCAGGCTGATGCCGTCGTTCATTGCCTTCTTGCAGTTGCGCACAGCAATGGGAGCGTTCTTTGCGATCTTGCCGGCCAGCTTCAGGACGTTCTCCATCAGCTCAGCCTGCGGATACACGGCGTTGACCAGACCGATGCGGTAAGCCTCGTCAGCCTTGATGTTCAGCGCAGAGTAGACCAGCTGCTTTGCCATGCCCATGCCGACCAGACGAGCCAGACGCTGGGTGCCGCCAAAGCCCGGGGTGATGCCCAGACCGACTTCCGGCTGACCGAACACAGCGTTGTCAGAGCAGATGCGGAAATCGCAGCTCATAGCCAGCTCGTTGCCGCCGCCCAGTGCAAAGCCGTTGACGGCTGCGATAACGGGGATGGGGAAATGCTCGATCATCAGGAACACATCATTGCCCAGCTTGCCGAAAGCTTCGCCTTCTGCCTTGGTCATGGTGCTCATGGAGCCGATATCGGCACCGGCAACAAAGCTCTTGTCGCCTTCGCCGGTCAGAACAATGCAGCGGACAGTCTCCTGATCGACTGCTTCAAAAGCAGCCTTCAGGTCAGCCAGAACCTCAGGGTTCAGGGCGTTCAGTGCCTTGGGACGGTCGATGGTAATGATCTCAACAGCGCCCTGCACCTCGGTTTTTACAAATGCCATTGTGAAAACCTCCATTTCATACAGTTCAGTTTTTTCAAAACAGCCCCCGGAACGCAGGAGGGCTCTCCGGTTCCCTCCGGCGCTCCGGGTCTGTGGTTCAATCAGGATTCAGAGAAAAAGTGCTTAGTCCATCTCAACGATGGTAGCGCAGCCCATGCCGCCGCCGATGCACAGGGTAGCCAGACCCTTGTGAGCACCACGGTGCTTCATAGCGTACAGCAGGGTGACCAGGATACGAGCGCCGGAAGCGCCGACCGGGTGACCCAGAGCGATTGCGCCGCCGTTGACGTTCAGCTTGTCCTTATCAAAGCCCAGAGCCTCGCCGACAGCGATGGACTGTGCTGCGAATGCCTCGTTGGCCTCGACCAGATCCATATCAGCAACGGTCATGCCGGTCTTAGCCATGACCTTCTTGGTAGCAGCGATGGGGCCCAGACCCATGACCTCGGGCTCAACGCCTGCCAGAGCACCGGCGACCCAGGTTGCCAGAGGCTTCACGCCCAGTTCCTTAGCCTTCTCCTCGCTCATGACGACCAGAGCAGCAGCGCCGTCGTTGATGGCGGAAGAGTTACCAGCGGTGACGATGCCGTCTTTGGTGAAGGCGGGCTTCAGCTTTGCCAGAACCTCGGGAGCGCTCAGACGGGGACCCTCATCGGTATCGAACACGGTGTCGCCCTTCTTGCCCTTGATGACAACAGGAACGATCTCGTCCTTGAAGGCGCCGTCCTTGATGGCCTTGTCAGCCTTCAGCTGGCTGTTGTATGAGAACTCGTCCAGCATCTCGCGGGTGATGGGGCTGTAGCCGTACTTCTTCTGGTAGGTCTCGTTGGTGCAGACGTTCTCAGCGGTCATGCCCATGTGCTTGTTGAAGCCGCAGGCATCCCACAGTGCATCGTTGACCATGGTATCCACGATCTCGCTCTTGCCCATGGGAGCGCCCATGCGGTAGCCGTAGCGAGCCTTCTGCAGTGCGAAGGGAGCCATATCCATGTTCTCCATGCCGCCTGCAACAACGATATCAGCATCGCCTGCCTCGATCATCTGAGCAGCCATGTTCACGCAGTTCAGACCGGAGCCGCAGACCACGTTGACGGTGACAGCGGGGGTCTCGATGGGCAGACCAGCCTTCAGGGCAGCCTGACGAGCGACGTTCTGGCCCAGACCAGCCTGAATGACGCAGCCCATGTAAACATGATCGACCTGCTCGGGCTTGACGTTTGCACGGTCCAGAGCCTCCTTGATGACGATGGAGCCCAGCTCAACAGCGGGAACGTTGGCCAGAGTGCCACCGAACTTGCCGATAGCGGTGCGGCATGCAGATGCGATAACGATCTTTTTCATGTGAATAGCCTCCTGAATTGTGTATGTGTGTTACTTATCGGTTACCCAGTTATCAAAACGCCCTGCGGCATTTTTGCGATATCAGGTCTCTTCCCTCTCCCGGAGCTGGGCGTATTTTTCGCTGACGGCCTTTTCCACATTGGGTGTGACGAACTTGCTGATGTCACTGCCGTAATACGCTGCTTCCTTTACAATGGTGGAGGAAAGATAACTCCATTTGATGCTGGTGGCAAGGAACATGGTCTCGATGCCGGGCATCAGTGCGTGGTTGGTCTGCGCAAGCTGGATCTCGTTTTCAAAGTCCGTTACCGCCCGCAGCCCGCGCACCATGACGGATGCGTGGCGCTTTTTTGCGAACTCCACGGTCAGGCCGTCGAAGCTTTCCACGGTCACGTTGGGGATGTTCTTGCAGCATTCCTGCAGCATAGCCACCCGCTCCTCCACTGTGAACAGCGGATGCTTGGCGCTGTTGATCAGCACCGCCACGATGAGGTGGTCGTTGATCTTTGCTGCGCGCTTGATGATATCAAGATGTCCCTTGGTGACCGGATCGAACGACCCGGGATAAACTGCTGTTGCCATCGGTCAGTGTCCTCCTTGTGCGCTGTAATTACTAAGCGCGATGTGGTTCTGCCATGATAGCACTTTCCAGCTTTGGGTGCAACCTGAAACTGCTGCGGTGCGTTTTATCGTTAAATTTTAAACGAATCATCCCGCACTGCTCCGCAGTTGCTTCCCACGCTATTAGTAAAGCACATCGTCAAAATTTTATCAAGTCTTTTTCTCAACTTTTTTGTTTTTTGCGTACCAAACAATCCCCACATAAAGCTAAGAAAACTGTTCATTATGCTATACTGGCTGTTTTTTAGCCAAAACTATTGATTCTACACTTTGTTAATGTTATAACTAAGTTGAGCTGTTCTGCGCAGTGCGGAGCACACACTGCTGCCTTGTTTATAAGGTTACCATACAGATATGGCAAAACGGTGTGCATTCCGCAAAACAGGCGTAAAACAGCTGCATCATTTGTCCGCACAGAATTGTTTACAATTCTTTTATGTATTTTAAGAGAGGATGGTTTATAATGGATTGCAAGGAACTGTACGCACAGAAGCTTATGACTGCTGCGCAGGCTGCCGCTCTGGTCAAAAGCGGCGACTGGGTTGACTACGGCTGGGCTGTGAACACCCCTGTGGCCGTGGATGCCGAGCTGGCAAAGCGCCTGCCGGAGCTGGAAGGGGTCAACTTCCGGGGCGGCATCCTGATGTGGGTGCCGGAGATCTTCCAGATCGACGACCCTGCTGCCCACATGACATGGAACAGCTGGCACATGGGTGGCATTGAGCGCAAGGCCATTGCGCAGGGCTTCTCCTTCTACTCCCCCATCCGCTACTCTGAGCTGCCCCGCTACTACCGCGAGAGCAGTGACCCCGTGGATGTGGCAGTATTTCAGGTGACTCCCATGGACGAGCACGGCTACTTCAACTTTGGCCCCAGCGCTTCGCATCTGGGTGCCGTGTGTGAAAAGGCCAAGAAGATCATCGTGGAGGTCAACACTAATATGCCGCGCTGCCTTGGCGGCATGGAGAACTGCGTACACGTTTCTCAGGTAAGCGGCATTGTGGAGGGCGCAAATCCCCCCATCGGCCAGATGGCTGCTGCCGGTGCCGCTACCGAGGTTGACCTGAAGGTAGCCAACCTCATTGTGCCGCAGATCCCCAACGGTGCCTGCCTGCAGCTGGGCATCGGCGGTATGCCCAACGCCATCGGCGGGCTGATCGCGCAGAGCGATCTGAAGGATCTGGGCGTGCACACCGAGATGTATGTGGATGCCTTTGTGGATATTGCCAAGGCCGGCAAGATCAACGGCAGCCGCAAGCAGCTGGACAAGGGCCGTCAGGTCTACGCCTTTGGTGTCGGCACCCAGAAGATGTACGATTACCTGAACGATAACCCGGAGTGTATGTCTGCCCCGGTGGACTACACCAACGACATCCGCAGCATTTCCGCACTGGACAACTTTATCTCCATCAACAATGCCGTGGATATCGACCTGTTTGGTCAGGTGAACGCCGAGAGCGCCGGTGTGAAGCACATTTCCGGTGCAGGTGGTCAGCTGGACTTCGTGCTGGGCGCATACCTTTCTAAGGGCGGCAAGAGCTTTATCTGCCTGTCCTCCACCTTCTTTAATAAAAAGACCGGCCAGCTGGAAAGCCGCATCCGTCCCACGCTGGAGAATGGCAGCATCGTTACCGACACCCGCGCCAACGTGCACTATCTGTGCACCGAGTATGGCTGCGTGAACCTGAAGGGCCTGACCTCCTGGGAAAAGGCTGAGGCTCTGATCAGCGTGGCACACCCGGACTTTCGCGAGGAGCTGATCCGCGAGGCTGAAAAGCTGCACATCTGGCGCAGAAGCAACAAAATTTAATAAGCGCTGTGGGTATTCCCGCTGCCCGCAGCAGGAATGGAGTTTGTCATGATGGACAAAAAGCCGCACATCAAACCGTATCTCTATGGGATGCTCGCAGGGTTTGGTGCCATTGCACTGAGCATCATCTTCTTTTTCCTTATCTACCGCTTTGACGGCTTTGGCTCGGCTATCTCTACCCTGACCGGCATCCTGATGCCTTTTATTTACGGTGCCGTCATTGCCTATCTGCTCAAGCCGGTATGCAACAGCATCGAAAGCTTTCTGCGCCGGTTCATCCCGGAAAAGATGAACGGTCTGATCAACGCGCTGTCCGTGGCGCTTACCATCCTGTTCGGGCTTTTGCTGGTGTATGCGCTGGTCATGATGATCGTGCCGCAGCTGATCACCAGCGTGACGACCCTGTACTACACCGCGCAGGCCAACATTACAAGGTTCATGTACTGGGCAAACCATCTGGAGTTTATTGAAAACAACGAACAGATCATGGAGCTGCTCAATTCGGCCTACGCTGCCCTGAATACCAATCTTGACACGTGGATCAAGAACACCCTGCTGCCCTCCATGCAGAACATCGTAAGCGGCGCAGCCATCGGCGTGCTGAACGTGGTGACGGTGGCCAAGAACCTGATCATCGGCATCATCGTGGCGGTGTATATGCTGGCCAGCCGCAAGCGGTTCGTCCAGCAGGGCAAGCTGGTGCTGCACAGCATCGTCCGTCCCCGCTGGGCGCAGCTGATCACCGAGGAAGTGAAATACGCAGACCGGATGTTCGGCGGCTTTATCAACGGCAAGATCATGGACTCTGCCATCATCGGCGTGCTGTGTTATATCGGCTGCCTGATCTTCAAGTTCCCCAGTGCGCTGCTGGTGTCGGTGATCATCGGTGTGACCAACGTGATCCCCTTCTTCGGCCCCTTCATCGGTGCTATTCCCGCCACGCTGCTCATCCTGATCCAGAACCCCATCAAGGCACTGTGGTTCGTGCTGTTCGTGCTGGTTTTGCAGCAGCTGGACGGCAACATCATCGGGCCCAAAATTCTGGGCAACACCACCGGCCTTTCCAGCTTCTGGGTGCTGTTCGCCATCCTGCTGTTTGGCGGCCTGTGGGGCTTTGTAGGCATGATCGTGGGTGTGCCGCTGTTCGCCGTTATCTACGATGTCATCAAAAAGCTGGTCATCCACGGCTTGCAGCGCCATCAGGAATTGACCCTGCTGAACAGCTATCACGACCAGTTCGGCGACCCCGCAGACGATGTAGCCGCACAGCCCGCTGCATCGCAACCTGCTGAAAACCAGTAACCCTTCCCTGCCCCGCATCAGAGCACTTCCGATGCGGGGTATTTTTAATCATATTACAAATTATAAATCGGAATTTGAAAGGAGAAAACTCATGTATCCGTTAATATCTGTTTTTATTATAGTAGTTGGTGCGCTACTATTGGTTTTTGCAAATAAAATTATAAAAAATAACAAGGTTAATCGAATTGGCATTAAAGTGGTTGGCGGTATTCTAATCATAGTTGGTTTACTTCTGCTGTATTTTTTATTATCAGGAAAATTGACATTGCCATTATCTAAGTAAGTGAAATTCCAGTTTACACAGCAAGACCCCCGCCTTATGTTCCGGGCAGGAACACAGGGCGGGGGTCGTTTATTGCTTTGATTCAGATTTCAGCTCAATCCAGCGGCTGAGAGGGCTTCCAGTCCTTATAGTTCTCGTACCGGCTCTCGCGAACCTTGTGGTGGGACCACACTTCGTCTGCGGTGGGCTGCCAGTCGGCGGCGTAAGCCTTGCATTTCTCACACAGGTGTTCGACACTTTCCGGGGACTGCAGGTCGGTGCTGTGGGCACCGGTCTCGTGCACCATCTTTTCCAGCAGCTCGGGGTTTTCCAGCATCGGGCAGGGACGCAGATGGTTCTTGTTGAAGGGCTGGCCGTTGTGGTAAGCCATGAACAGCGGGCTGTGCAGAATCTCCAGAATAGACTGGTCGTGGATGTTAGCGTTGGAGTAGTGGATGAACACACAGGGCTCAGCATCACCGGCAGAGTTGATGTGGAAGTAGTTGCGGCCGCCGGCGATGCAGCCGCCCACGAACTCGCCATCGTTCTGGAAGTCCATGGGATAGAACGGGATATCGCACGCAGAAGAGCGCAGATAACGGATGCGGTCGATCATGTATTTACGCTGCTCCGGGGTGGGCATCAGCTCCGGGGCGGCCTCGTTGCCCACGGGCATATAGTGGAAGTAGAAGCCGAAATGCGCGCCCTTCTCGCACAGGAAACGCATGAACTCGTCATTGGTGACGGCGTCGATGTTCTGGCGGGTATAGCAGATGGAGGTGCCAAAGATAATGCCGTACTTCTTAAGCAGATCCATGGCGTGCATCACAGCGGCATAGTGGCCTTCGCCGCGGCGGGCGTCGTTGGTCTCCGGGGTGCCCTCAATGGACAGCATAAAGGCGATATTGCCCAGACGCCGCACCTCTTCACAGAAGGGCTCGTCGATGAGGGTAGAGTTGGTGTAGATGGCAAACTGCACATCGTTGTGCTTTTCCGCCAGCTTGAGCACGTCCTTCTTGCGCACCAGCGGCTCGCCGCCGGTCAGCATATACAGGTAAACGCCCAGTTCCTTGCCCTGCGTGACGATCTTGTCCATATCCTCAAAGCTGAGGTTGTTCTTGTTGCCGTACTCGCCTGCCCAGCAGCCCACGCAGTGCATATTGCAGGCAGAGGTGGGGTCGAACAAGATCAGCCAGGGGATATTGCACTGGTACTTGACGCGGTTCTCGCGGATCATCTTAGTGCCGCGGAAGAAGGCTTCGTAGCCCAGATTCAGCGCAGTGGTACGCGCCACATGGGGGTCGGTCTGGTCCAGCACACGGTTGATGAGTTTCGTCCACTTGCTGTCGGGGTCGGTCAGCACCTTTTTGGCGTTCTCGTAGGTCTCGTCGCTGAAGCCGCTACCGTAGAATTGCTTTGCAACATCTACCAGCTGGCACATTGTTTTTTCATGGTCCTGCTCGGCGTGGGAAAGCGCCACGTCCACTATTTTACCAAGTGCAGCACGCTGCATCTTGTGGGTCAGATTCTCAAGAGATGTATTCATAGCTTTTTCCTCCCGAAACGATTCCTTTGGAAATTCTTATTTTGCTTGAACACATCTTACTACTTTGCGTGTTTTTGTGCCATAAACAGAAAATACGCCGTGATGGAAAACCCATCACGGCGCACCCTTTGATAAAATTTTATTGAAGCCGCACGGACAAATAGCACTTCATTCCTCTATTTTCAAGCTGCCGGTGCTCAGGCGGCACAGTGCACGGCGGAAATCCCCGTGGATCATGGTGCTTACGCGCTCCACCATCTGCTTGGGGTCGTTCTTCATATCCCGGCGGATCCATTCCAGAGTCATGCCTACCAGCGCATACTTATAAAAATCGACAACGAACTGTTTGTCCGCATCCTGCACGGTGATATCGTGGCATTCACTGTCTGCAAAGTCCTTCAGGATGGGATCCAGCAGCCTATAAAGGTACTGTTCCACCTGTTCCCTGCCCACCGAGCGGTAAACGTTGAGCACAAGGGTCTTGTTGTCCTGCAGCTGGTGCAGGACGTCCAGATAGGCTTCGCTCCATGTACCAAAGCCCCGGCGGCCTTCCATCGCCTTGGCGGCATCCTCTGCCAAGATCCAGTCCACCAGATCGTAAATATCCTTGAAATGGTAATAAAAGGTCATGCGGTTCACCCCGCAGTCCTCGGTGATATCGTTGATCGTGATCTTGTTCAAGGGCTTTTCCAGCAGCAGCTTCTTCAAAGATGCCTCCAGTGCCCGTTTTGTCGTTTGTGACACAAAAACCCATCCTTTCCCGGCAGACGCCTCTGCCGTTTCCGTGAATGATACCCCATGATTTATTTTACCGCAAAATGTGACCTTATTTCAAGTAAAGATTCTTACCTTTTTATGAAGTTTGTGTGTGCACTGCCCGCCCCGAAAGTGCTGTTTTTACATTATAGCCGCCAAAAATAAGACAAAAGTCTTGATTTTCTCCCAGCGGTTGCTTAGAATGAATAAGAAGCAGAATTTTATGCAGTGCATACCTGCCGAGGGAGGGTTATTATTATGATGAAAACCATTGGGTTTTTAGGCTGTGGAAACATGGGCGGTGCTATTGCCCGCGCTGTGTGCAAGGCTACCGAGCCTGAGAATGTATTTCTGGCGAACCGCACGGCGGCCAAGGCCGAGGCGCTGGCTGCTGAACTGGGCTGTCAGACGGCTACCAACGCCGAGGTGGCCGGTAACTGCGACCTGATCTTTCTGGCGGTGAAGCCCCAGATGATGGAAGCCATGCTGGAGCCGCTGCGGTTCATCCTTGCCGAGCGCAGCAATCGGTTCGTGCTGTGCACCATGGCTGCCGGCCTGCCGGTGGCACGCATTCAGGAGATGGCGGGCGGCGACTACCCCGTCATCCGCATCATGCCCAACACCCCGGCATCGGTGGGTGAAGGCATGATCCAGTACTGCTCCGTCAACGTGACCGCCGAGGAAGAGGAAGCTTTCTGTCAGCTGATGGCTCCCTCCGGGCGTCTGGACGCCGTAGCCGAGGGTATGATCGATGCTGCCAGCTGCGTTTCCGGCTGCGGCCCGGCATGGGTGTACCAGTTTATTGAAGCGCTGGCCGATGGCGGCGTGGCCTGCGGTCTGCCCCGGGCAAAGGCACAGGAGTACGCCGCACAGATGGTGCTGGGCAGCGCAAAGCTGGTGCTGGAAAGCGGCAAGCACCCCGGTGCGCTGAAGGACGCTGTGTGCAGCCCCGGCGGCAGCACCATTCAGGGCGTGCGGGTACTGGAAGAACACGGGCTGCGCGGTGCGGTGATGGATGCCGTGCTGGCTGCTTACGACAAAACAAAGGAAATGGGAAAGGGTTAATGGAATCATGCGCATCGTTGTGAAAGTGGGCACCTCCACATTGGCATACCCCACCGGGCGGCTGAACATCCGCCATGCAGAGGAACTGGTCAAGGTATTGAGCGATTTAAAGAACGAGGGACACGAGGTGATTCTGGTGTCCTCCGGCGCTATCGGCATGGGCGTGGGCAAGCTTTCGCTGCCTGCACGCCCCAAGGATACCACCACCAAGCAGGCCTGCGCCGCCGTGGGGCAGTGCGAGCTGATGTACACCTACGACCGGCTGTTCAGTGCCTACGATCACACGGTAGCGCAGATCCTGCTTACCGGCGTGGACGTGGAGCACACCGAGCGCCGGGTGAACATCCAGAACACTCTGACCCGCCTGCTGGAGCTGGGTGCACTGCCCATCATCAATGAGAACGACAGCGTTGCCACCGATGAGATCACCTCCATTGGCGATAACGACACGCTGGCCGCTATTGTGGCCTGCTGCTGCAAGGCCGACCTGCTTGTGCTGCTGAGCGACATCGACGGTCTGTACACCGCGAACCCCCACACCCACCCGGATGCGGCACTCATCCCGCTGGTGGAAGAGATCACCCCGGAGGTGATGGCACTGGCAGACGGTGCAGGTTCGGCACTGGGCACCGGCGGCATGGCTACCAAGCTGCGGGCTGCCCGCATGGTGACCGGCAGCGGCGCAGATATGGTGATTGCCAACGGCGCACACCCGGAGCTGCTGTATGATATCGCTGCGGGCAAGCCCATCGGCACCCGCTTTGCCGGGCACAAGCAGCCCGCACTGTCCACACAGGAGGTTTGAGCTATGACGACACAGGAAATTCTGGAAGCCGCCCGCAGGGCAAAGGCTGCGCTGGCACTGGCTGATGGCGCAAGCCGTGCACAGGCACTGCACAGTATGGCTGCGCAGCTGTGCAGCCCTGCAAGCATGACGGCCATTCTTGCCGCCAACGCCGATGATATGGCTGCTGCAAAGGGACGTATCAGCGAGGTGATGCTGGATCGTCTTGCCCTGACCGAGGAGCGCATCCGCGCCATGGCAAAGGGCATTGAAGAGGTTGCCGCCCTGCCCGATCCGGTGGGCCGGGTGCTGAAGCGGGTGGAGCGCCCCAACGGACTGGTGATCGAAAAGACCGCCGTGCCCATGGGTGTGATCGCCATCATCTACGAGAGCCGCCCCAACGTGACCAGCGATGCCGCCGCCCTTGCCATCAAGAGCGGCAACGCCTGCATCCTGCGCTGCGGCAAGGAGGCATGGCGCAGCGCCAACGCCATCGTGCAGGCACTGCGGCAGGGGCTGCGGGAGAACGGCCTGCCGGAAAACGCAGTCTGCCTGATCGAGGACACCACCCACGCTTCCGCCAACGCCCTGATGACTGCCGTGGGCTATGTGGATCTGCTGATCCCCCGGGGCGGTGCAGGGCTGATCCGCGCCTGCGTGGAGAATGCCAAGGTGCCCTGCATCCAGACCGGTACCGGCATCTGCCACATTTTTGTGGACGATACCGCCGATCAGGCAAAGGCACTGGACATTATTGAAAACGCCAAGGCCAGCCGCCCCAGCGTGTGCAACGCCGAGGAGGTGTGTCTGGTGCACTCTGCCATTGCGCAGGAGTTTCTGCCAAAGCTCGCGCAGCGTCTTGGCCCCGACCGCGTTGCTGCAGGCAAGCTGCCGGTAGAGCTGCGGCTGGACACACGCGCCGCCGCCATCATTCCCGGTACGCCCGCCGGTCCTGCGGACTTTGACACCGAGTTTCTGGACTATATCCTTGCCGTCAAGGTGGTGGACAGCGTAGGCGAAGCCATTGCTCACATTGCACAGCACTCCACCGGCCACAGCGAGGCCATTCTGACCCGGACACAGGCAGACGCCGACCGCTTTACCGCTGCGGTGGACAGCGCCGCCGTGTATGTAAACTGCTCCACCCGCTTTACCGACGGCGGAGAGTTTGGTCTGGGCTGTGAGATGGGCATCTCTACCCAGAAGCTGCACGCCCGGGGCCCCATGGGGCTGGAGGAGCTTTGCAGCTACAAATACGTCATCCACGGTGACGGGCAGATCCGGTGAGTTTCCTCGCCCCGGCTTCTTCATAATTTTTTTACAATTCTGTCCGGCCTGCGGGCGCGGCAGAGCAAGTTTTTGATAGTTGAAAAAAATTTCCTGTACAGGCCGATGCAAGCTGTTTTGGCCTGTATTTTTGTTTTATCGGGATGGACTGTGTTTTAAAACAAGCACATAAAGTGAAAAATATTTCACTTTTCCCAGAAAATGGATGTCCTTGGATAGTGGTATGTATCCAAGATTTTGCTATTTCTCACAATGTTAAAGTATTACTTTTATGTTTTTATAGGTCAAAAAAGCAAAATTTTCTCTTGACAGAGCGTTTTTGATGCGGTAAAACTATATTGTAAGATTTGATATCGATTTCACTACCGTTTCACGGGAATTCAAAATTCGTACATCACAACTGGTACTATGTAAAAATAAGTAAAGGAGAGAGCATCCTATGACGATCGCAATTCTTGCCCACGATTCCCGCAAAGAACTGGCTCTGCAATTCTGTACCGCTTACAGTGCCATCCTTTCCCGCAATAATGTTATCGCCACCGGTACCACCGGCCGGATGCTTGCGCAGACCACCGGCCTGCCGGTGCACTGCTACCTCTCCGGTAAGCTGGGCGGTGTGCAGCAGATCACCTCCCGCGTTGCCTGCGATGAGGTGGATCTGGTGCTGTTCTTCCGCGACCCGCTGAAGGCCGATGCCGCCAGCCTGACCGAGCAGAATCTGCTGCGTTTGTGCGATATGCACAGCGTCCCTATTGCCACCAACATTGCTACCGCAGAGGTTCTGCTGCGTGGTCTGGATCAGGGAGATCTGGACTACCGCGAGGGAATGCACCCGGCCTTGATCGAGCCGATCCCCGTGGTGCAGGCCCGTGCCGTGTAAGCGTTTATTTGTGTGTTACTTTGTGTATAGAGGGAAAAAAGGAGCTATCGCAGCGTGTTGTGCGATAGCTCCTTTTTGTTTGCGTGTTATTTGCCCGCCGGGCAAACATTACTCCTTAAAATATGCTTTCTGGACAGCCAGCAGCACACCGGCGCGGCTGGCGGCAAAGTTCAAGCCGCCCTGCAGATAGCAGGTATAGGGGGCACGCAGGGGGCCATCGCAGGAAAGCTCAATGGTGCTGCCCTGCGTAAAGCTGCCGCTGGCCATGACCACCTCGTCGGTATAGCCTGGCTCCGGGCTGGGTTCCGGGGCGGCGTAGCTGTCCACGGGGCTGGCGGCCTGAATGCCCTGACAGAAGCCGATGAGCGCTTCTGCCGTACCGGCATCAAAGCAGGTGACGATATCGTTGTGATCCTCGCAGTAGCGCGGGATGGGCTTTTTGCCCAGCAGCTCCAGCATACACTGGGCGTAGATGGCGGTCTTGATGGCCTCGCACACCACGCCGGGGGCGTAGTAGAAGCCCAGATACATATCCCGGGGGGTCTCCAGCGTGCAGCCTAGCTCCTTGCCAAGGCCGGGGGCGTTCAGGCGGTAAGCGCACAGTTCCACCAGATCCTTGCGGCCCACGATGTAGCCGCCGGTGGGAGCAATGCCGCCGCCGGGGTTTTTGATCAGGCTGCCCACGGCGATATCCGCGCCCACCTGACAGGGCTCCTGCGTCTGGGTGAACTCGCCGTAGCAGTTGTCCACAAAGATGATGATCTCCGGGTTTGCGGCGCGGGCAGTATCGGCGATCTTGCGGATTGTAGACAGATCAAAGGCGTTGCGCTGTAAATAGCCGCGGCTGCGCTGGATATGGCATACCTTTGCGCCGGGGGCTTTCTGGGCGATCAGATCGTAGTCCGGGGTGAAGTCGGGCTTGAGGGGAGCTTCGTCGTAGTTTACGCCGTAGTCCATCAGGGTGCCGGTACCCTTGCCTTTGCCGTCCAGGCCGATGACGCCTTCCAGTGTATCATAGGGGCGGCCGGTTGCGGCCAGCAGGGTGTCCCCTGCCCGCAGCAGACCGAACAATGCCACCGCCAGCGTGTGGGTGCCGCTCTGGAACTGGCTGCGCACCAGCGCGTCCTCTGCGCCCATGACCTGTGCAAAGATCTGCTCCAGCTTGGCGCGGCCGGTATCCCACAGACCGTAGCCGGTGGTGCCCAGCATATCGGTGGAGGACATCTGGGTATCGGCAAAAGCCTTGAGCATCTTCAGCTGGTTGAAATCCCGGATTTCCTCCATCTGGCGGAAGTAGGGCTGGCACATCTCCATAGCCTTTTCGTCCAGCGCCAGAACCTCGGGCTTGTAATCAAAAAAGTGGTTCAGAATCGACATTATAACGTGATAGTTCCTTCCTGTTATTTTTGGGTTCTTTGTGTAAAAGCCTTGTCATTTCTCAGGCACATAGCGGGCGTACTCGGCCTGCTTTGCAAAGCCGAGACGGCTATAAAACCGCACCCGCTCCGGTGCACAGAGGAATACCGGGTGCAAGCCTTCGGCGGCAAGACTGTTTGCCATTTCCACAATGAGCAGCCCGCCGATGCCCTTGCCCCGCAGCGGCTCTGCGGTCTGCCCGCAGGCCATATAGGCTTGCCCATTGCACAGGGCATAAGCACCTACGGTGCAGACGACTGTACTTCCCTGCTCCAGCGTCCATGCCACTGCCCTGCCCCGGCTGCGCTTTGTGCATAGCTCTGAGTAAAAATCCGCCTGCCGGGCGGAGTCTGCGGGGTAAAGCGCCTGTGCCACCCGGGCGGCGGGCGCTTCCCGGCAGAGGGTCAGCTGCGCCCACAAAGCCTCGTCCACGGCGGGCAGGGGCAGCGGCCCGCCCTGCGGCAAGCCGAACACCGTCAACGTTTCTGCCTTGTGCCAGCCGTCCGGCGGCGGGCAGACAGTCTCGTCCAGAATGGCGCTCTCGCACCCGCAGAAGGACAAAAAGCCTGCCAGCTCTGCGGGGTTTGCGTGCCCGGCCAGCCATGCCGTGCTGCCGGAAAGTTCCAGTGCCAGCGTAGGGCCGGCATAGAACCGCCACGGCTGGCTATTGCGAAAGAGCGCGCAGTCCAGCGGCAGCAGAGCGTCCAGCACCGGCAGACCCCGGCAGGCATTTGCGAACCGGGTGCGGCGCTTTGCATCCTTTACCTGTGCGATCACTTGAGCGCGTTGACGATCTTTTTGAACTCGCGGCCGCGCACCTCAAAGTTGGGGTACAGGTCAAAGGAGGCGCTTGCCGGAGACAGGATGATGATATCTCCGGGCTTTGCGGCGGCGCGCGCCAACTCTACGGCGTGCTGCATATCATCTGCGTGCTGAATGGGCAGCGCAGTCTCGTCAAAGCCGGGGCACTCCCGCACAGCCTTTTCGATGCGGGGGCCGGTAGCGCCCATCAGCACCAGATTTTTGACGTGGGCAATGATCTCCGGTGCCAGCGGCTCGTAGGGGATGTGCTTATCGTAGCCGCCTGCGATGAGGATGACCTTCTGGTCAAAGCTGCGCAGACCGGCAATGGTGCGGGTGGGGCTGGTGCCGATAGAATCGTTATAGTACAGCACGCCGTCCAGAGTACGCACCGGCTCGATGCGGTGCTCCACGCCGGTGAAGGTGCTGCCCACCAGACGGATAGCTTCTACAGGCACCTCGCCCCACACGGCAGCGGCAGCAGCCAGCAGGTTCTCGATGTTGTGCAGACCGCGCAGCTTGACATCCTTCTGGGCAAGGAAGGGAGTCACGACGCCATCCTCTGCCATGCAGAGCATCCCATCCTTGCGCAGGAAGGCACCGTTGTCGGTATCATGCAGGCGGGTAAACCACACCTGCTTGCCCTTGCAGTCTGCCTGCATGGAGCGGCTGATCTCGTTCTCATACCCCAGCACGGCGCGGCAGGGCTGCTTCTGGTACAGCAGGATATTGCGCTTGGCATCAATGTATTCCTGCATATCCTTGTGGTGATCCAGATGGTTCGGAGTCACATTGGTGACCACGGCAATGTTGGGGCTTGCGTGCATACTGATCAGCTGGAAGCTGGAAAGCTCCACCACAGCCACGTCCTCCGGGGACACCTCCGGCAGCATGGGCAGCAGGGCTGCGCCGATGTTGCCGCCCAGATGCACCTTGCGGCCTGCGGCCTCGTAGAACTTGGAGATGAGGGTGGTGGTGGTGGTCTTGCCGTCCGAGCCGGTCACTGCCACGATCTCGCAGGGGCAGAAGTCGAAGAACAGTTCCACCTCACTGGTAACCATGGTGCCGGCAGCCATGGCATCCTGCAGGGGCTTTTCAAAGTAGCCCACAAAGCCCGGGGTGCGCATGATGATGTCCTGTCCCTTGAAGCCGTCCAGATAGTTTTCGCCAAGGCTCAGGTCGATGCCCAGTTCACGGATGGTGGCAGCGTAATCGCCAAAGTCCTCCACGCTCTTTTTCTGGTCACACAGGGTCACATGAGCGCCCAGTTTCACAAACTCCTTGATGAGGGTCTTATGGCTGACGCCTGCGCCGATAAAGGCGACCTTTTTGCCCTGAATAAGCTGGGCAAGCTTCTGCTGATCTTTCTGCATAAAAACAGTTCCTCCTCTATAGGATCATGGTATAACACCGCGCCGCACGGGCAGCGCGGGGATCACTTTGCTGTACCATTATAGTCCATTTGCGCGCAATTGGCAACGGAAAACCGCACAGTCTGCTTCAAAAAGCCCGGTAAATTCACAAAAAGGCAATTGTTTTTTCTGCTGCTTTCTGCTACACTTGTCGTTGCAGAGCGTTTTTTGCCGTTTCTGCGCGAAGATGAACGGAATGAGGTTGTTCTTTTTGAAACGATGGTTGCGTTTTACCGCAGCGGTGCTGGCTGCTGCGTTTCTTTTTGCCCTGACCGGATGCGGCAGCTCCACAAACTCTGCCAGTTTTACATGGTTCGTGGACAGCATCCCCGCAAATCTGGACCCGCAGGTGGCTTCCGGTGCGTCGGACGTGATCGCCTGTGAGAATCTGTACGGCACGCTGGTGCGCAAAGACCCGGACGGCGAGCTTGTGCCGGGGCTCTGCGAAGAGTGGACGGTGTCCCCGGACGGGCTGACCTACACCTTTACCCTGAAGGACGGCCTGCGCTATGCAGCCGCCAAGGGTGCAGCTACAGAGTACGATATTACCGCCGAGGATTTTGTGTTTGCGTTCCGGCGCATTTTCCGCGCCGATACCGCCTCGCCCTATGCGGTGGAGTTTTCGGCTATTCAGAACAGCGCCGCCGTGCTGGCGGGGCTGGCGGACGAAAGCAGTCTGGGCGTTTCGGCCAATGGGCCGCTGACGTTGGTGTTCCGGTTGAGCGAGCGGGACGATAACTTCTTAGCAAAGCTGGCATTGCCCGGTGCAGCCCCCTGCGACGAGGCCTTTTTTGAGAGCACCCGGGGCACCTATGGGCTGACCGACAAGACTACGCTTTCCAGCGGGAGCTTTTATCTGTATAACTGGACGGCAAACGGCCTGTTTTTGCGCCGCACTGTGGAAAGCCCGCTGGTCGGCAGTCTGCGTCTGGTGCAGGACACCAGCGGCAGCGGCAAGAGCGCAGCCCAGCTTATTGCCGATGGCAAATGCTCTGCCGCGCTGGACGAGAGCGGCGAAGCCACCAGCTTACAGACGGTGAGCTATTCCGACACCACATGGGCGCTGCTGTTCAACGCGGCGGAGGGGTCGGTGTTCCAGAACCAGCAGCTGCGGCAGGCGCTGACCGGTATTGCCCGGGAAAACGCCGATGTGCCCTCCAGCGGCCTATACACAGCCGCAAAGGGGCTTGTGCCGGAGGGACTGACCGTGGATGGGCTGGACTACCGCGAAACTGCCGGCGATCCCCTGCCCGCTATCCCGGAGCCGAAGGCCCTGTATCTGGCTGCCCGGCAGGGCATGGCTACCTCGGATTTTTCCGGCGTGACCCTGCTGCTGCCCAAGAACGCCGGACTGAGCGAGCTGGCCGACCAGATCAACAGCGCATGGCAGAAGGAGTGCTCCCTGTTCTTCTCGGTGGAAGAGGTAGAGCAGGACGAGTTTGACTCCCGCATTGCCGCCGGGAAATATACCATTGCTCTTGCGCCCATCCGTGCCGAGGGCGGCAGTGTGTACCAGATGCTGCAGCAGTTCACCACCGCAGGCGGCAGTCTGACCGGCTATGCCGATCCCGTTTATGCCGACCGGCTGGCACTGAGCGCACAGCAGACCGGCAAGGACCGTTGCGCTCTGTTGGCGCAGTGCGAGCGGCAGCTGCTGGAAAGCTGCACCGTGGTGCCCCTGATGGCGCAGCAGAAGCGTCTGCTGCTGGCAAACGGCGTGCGGGACCTGGTATTCGACCCGTTTTTCCCGGTGCTGGATCTGACATGGGCCAAAATGAGCTGACCGCAAATTTCGTGCGGAAAAGCCTTGACATTCCTGCCCTGCTTTGTTACAATAGTGGAGCACTTGCAGGGTTAGCTCATCCGGTAGAGCGACTGCTTCCCAAGCAGTAGGCGGCGGGTTCGAGTCCCGTATCCTGCTCCAGAATATAGCGGTGAAACGTTCAGAATTTGTTCGTTTCACCGCTTTTTTGTTTGTTGACATTTCAAAAAACGACGTAAAAATTCGTGTTTTTCGCTCATAATCCAGCAGATAATCAAACAAACAAAGGAACAAAAAACACTCCCGGGCTTTTGCAGAAAGTCCGGGAGTGTTTGCGTTCAACTGATTTTATATCGTGTTACTTTGCCACGAGTTCGGCGGCAAGGGCGTCCATCTGTGCTTCGGCGGCGGCGTTGGCAGCAGAACGGATGGTGACCACGTTCTCGCAGAGGGTAATGTTCTTCATGCTCTCCAGCTCGGCACGCATAAGCTTTGCAGCCATGGGTGCCCAAGTGCCGTTTTCCATCAGGCCAACGGTGCGGTTCTGGAAGTTCTTGGTCTTGAGGTGGGTCAGCAGGTTTTCCATCGGCGGGAAGAGGAAACCATCATAGGTGGCACAGGCCAGCACGATCTTGCCGCAGCGGAAGGCTTCGGTAACGGCGTAGGAAACATCGGTACGGGTCAAGTCCATCTCCACCACTTTTGCGCCCTGTGCGCGCAGCTTTTCGGCCATGGTGTGGGCTGCGGCACGGGTGTGTCCATGGATGGAGGCACTGGCCACCAGAATCTTTTCCGGCTCCTCGGCCTTGTAGCTGGACCAGAGATCGTAGTAGTTCAGGTACTTGCCCAGATCACCGGTGAGCACCGGACCGTGCAGCGGGCAGATGGTCTTGATGTCCAGTGCCGCAGCCTTTTTGAGCAGTGCCTGCACCTGCGGACCGTACTTGCCCACAATGTTCAGGTAGTAGCGGCGGGCTTCGCTTGCCCAGTCGGCATTTTCGTCAAACTTTGCCACCGCGCCAAAGCGGCCAAAGCCATCGGCGGAGAACAGCACCTTCTCGCTGCTCTCGTAGCTGACCATGACCTCCGGCCAGTGCACCATGGGGGCAAACACAAAGGTAAGGGTGTGGGTGCCAAGGCTCAGGCTCTCGCCGTCCTTCACCACCACGCGGCGCTCCGGGGCAATGGCATCTGCGCCAAAGAACTGCTCCATATACTGGAAGGTCTTGGCGTTGCCCACTACCTGCATCTCCGGGTAGAGGGCTGCCAGCTTTGCCACGTTGGCGCCGTGATCCGGCTCCATGTGGGAGACTACCAGATAGGCGGGCTTGCAGCCGCCCAGTGCTTCGGCAAGGTTTTCCAGCCAAGGCTCGGTAGCGCGGGCGTCCACCGTGTCCAGAATGGTGGTCTTTTCGTCCAGAATGACATAGGAATTATAGCTGACCCCGGTGGGCACCGGATACTGGCTCTCGAACAGGTCGATGGTGGTATCGTCCACGCCCACACCAAGGATGGCTTCGCTGATTTTTTTCATGCTCATACCGTTCAGACTCCTTTTGGGTTTATCTTGTGCCGTGAATTGGCAAATATTTCTGAGAACAATTCCTATTGTAGCACATCGTCAGAAATTTCGCAAGGGATAATGCGGGGAGCTTCTGCGCATCAAAGCTCTTCCCCGCTCTCCGGCAGACGCGCCGTTACCGGTCTACCCGGCTCGGTGTCTAGTTCCAGCAGGGTGGCGGCGGTGTTTTCGTCCAGCGTCTGCACCGCACGCAGCTTGCGGCTGATGGCGCGGCTGCGCACCCCGATGAGGTTATCCAGCTCTTCATCGGTCTGGCGCAGGCGTTGCTGCATCTTGGAAAGCCCCTGCCCGAACTTATCGAACTCGGTCTTGACTGCGCCCAGCAGCTGCCACACCTCGCCGGAGCGCTTCTGGATGGCGAGGGTCTTGAAACCCATTTGCAGGCTGTTGAGCAACGCCGCCATGGTGCTGGGGCCGGCCACGTTCACCTGATAATCCCGCTGCAAAACTTCCAGCAGCCCGGCGTTCACCACCTCGGCATACAGACCCTCAAAGGGCAGAAACAGGATGCCGAAGGCCGTGGTATAGGGCGGCTCCACATATTTTTCCCGGATATCCTTTGCTTCGCTGCGCAGCACCAGTTCCAACGCGTGGCGGGCGTTTTCCACCGCCTGCGCATCGCCGGAAGCCTGTGCGTCCTGCAAGTGGGCGTAGGTATCGCCGGGAAATTTGGAGTCGATGGGCAGCCAGACGCTGTTGCCGTCCACGCCGGGCATACGGATGGCGTACTCCACCCGCTGGGTGCTGCCGGGGATGGTGGCTACGTTGGTGTCGTACTGCTCCGGCGCAAGGATCTCTTCCAGAATCGCGCCCAGCTGGATCTCGCCCAGAATGCCACGGGTCTTGACGCCGGAAAGTACCTGCTTCAGTCCGCCCACATCCGCGGCAAGGCTCTGCATCTCGCCCAAGCCCTTATACACCTGCTCCAGCTGGTCGTTGACCGCCTTAAAGCTTTCAGTCACCCGCTTTTGCAGCGCGTCCTGCAATTGCTCGTCTACGGTGTGACGGATCTCGTCCAGCTTCTGGGCGTTCTGTGCCTGCATGGCGGCAAGACCGTCTGCCAGCGCTTTGCGCATTTCCTCCAGCTTGCGGGCGTTGGAGGCTTCCAGCCCCTGCAAACGCTGCTCCATGGTCTGCTGCTGGGTGTTCTGTCCTGCCGTCAGGGTGCTGCTCATGCCCTGCACTGCGGTTTGCAGGGTATCGCTGATGTGTGCCATTGCGGCCAGATTCTGCTGTGCCTGCTGCGCCTGCTTTTCTTCCAGCACCCGCGCCTGTGCTTCCAGCTGCTGGCGCAGCCACTCCTTCAGGGCTTCATCATCCTGCCGGACGGCGGGCTTGCCGGTGCGGTACAGCAAAAGTGCCTGCAACAGGCAGATGGCCACCAGCAAAAGCGTATACAGTCCTGCCAAAAATCCCATAGACATTCTCCTTTAACTCAAAAATCCGGGTCTTGCGGTAATGGCAGACCCGGATCTGTTTATACTTCCTGATGCTTTACGATTTCATGTGTAGTCTCCACCTGCTGGCCGTACAGACCCACGCCGTCCACCTCCATCTCGCCTACCTGATTATCACAGGGGTCGGCGCGGAAGGAACACATGGGCGGGTCGAAGGGCGCGCAGATATCGCTGTTAGCTACCATGCGGTCGGTGTCCAGATTGCCGAAGTAGTGCAGGCGCATCTTCTCGTTGCCCGCACGCGCCATAGACGCACCGGCAGAGCAATCGGCGTACATCCAGCCCTTGGGCGCGATGTAGAACATTGCCCAGTCGTGGCAGCCGGCTGTCTCCGGCCGTGCCACCATGCCGCTCTGCCACTTTGCCGGGATGCCTGCAATGCGGCAAAGGGTGATAAAGGTAGCGGCCATCACGCCGCAATCGCCCCGGCGGCTGCGGGCGCAGTTATCAGTGATGTTCTCGTGCACAAAATACATGGGCTGGAAGTGGTAGTGCACGTTCAGGGTGACAAAATCATAAATGCGCTTTGCCTTCTGCACCGGGTCGGTGATGCCCTCGGTCAGCTGCGCAGCCAGTGCCTTCATATAGGGGGTAAAGGCGATGTGGGGCAGCTGCTCGGCGGTGTCGAAATCCGGCTGCACCGGGTCGGCGTGCAGCTCCAGCGGGGCGGCGTAGTGCGCGGTGCTGCGGTAGCTGTACTGTGCCCCAAAGCGGCAGTTCTCGGCAAGGTCTGCCTCCCAGTACGCGGTGCGCTGAGGTGCAGTTTCCGGGGCGATATAAGTGGGCTGCACGGTAAAGCTGTCCAGCGTGATATTACTCTGCGCCGGGCAGGCAGCGGGCAGCGGCAGCCACACCTTGACGTGCACGGTGTCTCTGCCTTCGGCCTTTGCGGCGGCAAGGGCACGGGCAAAGGTCTCATCGGTCATGCCGATGCTGGTGCGCAGGGTGATGTCTGCACTGACTGCACCGGTGCGCACCATCTGGTCGTGCTGGGGCTCAAAACGATCCCAGCTGCGCTCCGGAACGGGCGCGTTCAGCTGACGGGCGGCAAGGTCGGGATGGGTGGCCACCAGCGTTTCGGCAGCGCGGTAGATGTAGCGCTTCTGCCCTTCCAGAAAGCGCCAGTCCATCTGTCCGGCAGCGTCCAGCGCGGCAAATTCCTCGGCGGTAAAGTCCCGCAGGGTGGCCTGCAGCCGGTTCAGCAGCTGCTCGGCAGTCAGGGTGTAGTCCTGCGGCAGACGGCGCAGAATTTCCCGGTGCGCCAGCAGACCCTGCCGCCATGCATCCACGCCGTGTGGGGTGGGGTTTACCGGCAGCGCACCCTGCGGGTGCAGGGGCTGGTTCTGGCTGGCAGTCCAATCCTCGGCCAAGCAGGCATCGATACGCGCAATGGCGGCGTTGTAGTAGCCCGCCTCCTTCAGGCGGCGGATATCGTCCGGCAGCTCCATGTTCAGGTATGCAAAACAGGTATTCCAGTCCTTCATATTCTCTACTCCTTTTCCCACATCAGAATGCCGCGCCCGGCATACGGCTGCATCTGCCAGTACAGATGCGCCGCTCTGTGCATTCTTGTCCCTTTATTGTATCACAAATGAGGGGGATGTCAAAGCAATTTCTGTGCAGTCCGCTTCTTGTACCATACGGCAAATTCTGCTATACTGGAATTTATCCGGGAGTGGAAAGAGAATGCGGGCAATTTTTTGGCCCGCCGAGGATGAAAGTATGGATAAGATCATCATCCGGCCTATGACGCCGGAGGACTGGAGCACGGTCTCCAGAATCTATGTTGAGGGCATTGCCACGGAATACGCAACCTTCCAGACCGAATGCCCGCCCTACACCGCGTGGGACGCTTCCCACACAAAGGAGTGCCGTCTGGTCATTCTTTCCGGCGGAGTGCTGGCGGGGTGGTGCGCCCTGCACCGGGTAGACCCCCGCTGGTGCTACCGGGGCGTGGCTGAGGTAAGCATTTATGTAGGCGAGCAGTTCCGCGGGCACGGGCTGGGCTTCCAGCTGTTGAGCGCCCTGTGCGCCGCTGCCGAAAAAGCCGGGTACTGGACGCTGCAATCCACCGTTTTGCAGGATAATGCCGCCAGCCGTGCGCTGCACGCCAAGTGCGGCTTCCGGCTGGTGGGACGCCGGGAACGCATTGCGCGAGACTGCCACGGCCGCTGGCTGGACACCTATCTGATGGAGCGCCGCGCCGCCGCAGACGAGCCGGAGGGGTTCAAAAAGCTGTGACCAGCCGCTTGGCGCAGAATTATTTTTATTTGCAGACAGGGAAAATCTGCGGATTTTCCCCCTCTGCCTTTTCACGGCGTATATAGTATAAATCAGAAGGAGCCGCTGCACTTTTGGGTGCAGCGGCTCCTGTTATTTGCAATAATTCAATTTTACCACTCGTCGTATTCGCCGTCGGCGTTTTTGGCGGCAGCCACACGGCTGTGCTTGAACATACTTTCCACCACAGCACAGTACTTATCGGCAAGGCAGACGATAATGGCCTCGCGGCAGCTGGGCACATGACGGAAGGTCAGCGGCCACATATGGCTGGAAATGATGCTCTGTTCCTTTTTGGTGATATGGAACACCTGTTCCGCATTGACGCAGGCACGACCCGGGTGGGAGAAGCCGTGCATCTCGAACAGGCGGCGGATGCCGTGGAAGGTGCCTTTTTTGTGCCAGTCATACAGGTAAAAATCGTGCAGGAAAGCTCCGACAGCCAGCGAGGTCTCGTCTGCACCCAGATGCAGGCGGTGGTTCAGCCAGCAGCTGACCAGCACCACGTTCTTGCAGTGCTGATAGGTGGTAACGTCCCCATGCTGGATGAACTCCCGCATCTGCTGCACCTTGGGGTTCTGATCGTATTTTTCCAGAATGGCATAAAGCTGTTCGCGTTCCGTAACAGAAAGCTGCATGAGTAAAATTTCCTTTCAACTCAAAATGTCAGGAGCGGAGCTGCACCGGGTTGGAATTGCCGAAGTTTTCGGCCTTGGAGGGGTTTGCCCGCTTGAGGGTCAGATCCACCAGATACTGCTTGCCATCGCCCAGTTCTTCCAGCTGAGCAAGCTTTGCATTGGCAGCAGCTTCGTCCGGGTACCACTGGATCAGGAAGAAGTTTTCCGCTTCTACCCCGTAGTACAGCCAGAAGCCATCTGCCCGCAGCAGATCGTCCAGATGATCCACCTCTTCGCCGTCCGGCAGGCCAAGACCTTCCTCTGCGTAGAGGTTTTCCGGCTCCACCTGCAGCATCTCAATGACCTGAATGGAGCTTTGCAGATACTCGTCCTGCGAGGTGCTCTTATCCGAGCGCTCCCAGCCGGTGAGAAATGCCTGCATGAGCAGATCGCGCACCTTGATGCGCGGCAGTGTGGGATCCATAACCATTTTTGTTTCCTTCTTTCGTGGTTTTATCCCCGTTGGACAGTATACGGCATACGCCTGTGCAAGTCAACGGTTTATTTGTGAATTTTTTGTAGGTACGGCCAAAATTTACAAACGCTTTTCCTGTTTCAGTCGGTTATCTCAGGCATGGAAGGAAAAGGTATCGTTCAACCACTCTACCGCAAGCTTGACCCAGCGGTTGCGGTGGGCGCTGTCGGCGTCCACCTCCGGGGTGGAGATGCTGGTGCCATGGCGTCCCTTTTCAAACAGGTGCGCTTCGCACGGTACGCCCGCCTTGTGCAGGGCGCTGAGCAGCAGCAGAGTGTTTTCCACCGGGACAGTCTCGTCCTCCATGGTATGCCAGACGAACACCGGCGGTGCGGCTGGGGTGATCTTATCCTCCAGTGTAAAGCGCTGGTGGGCGGCAATATCCTGCGTGCCTGTCAGCTGCACAAAGCTGTCCCTGTGGGCGTATTCTCCGGCGGTGACCACCGGGTAGGCCAGCAGCAGGGCGTTGGGCCGCGGCTGGTCTGCCATGCCGGGAATCTCCCACACCGCACCGGACAGTGCCAGATGCCCGCCGGCAGAAAAGCCGCACAAAGCAATCTGATCCGGCAAAATATTCCACTGTTCTGCGTGTTGCCGTACAAGGCCGATGGCCTGTGCCAGCTGCCGCATGGGCAGCGCATCCCGGGCGCTCTCCCCTACTGCGTAGTGCAGTACCGCCGTGTGGTAGCCAGCTGCCGCAAATTGCAGCGCTACGGGGTCGCCCTCCCGGGGGCTGACGTGGGTATAGCCGCCGCCGGGCACCACCAGCACCAGCGGGCGCTGCCGGAAATGCGGCATGGCCTCCACGCTCTCCCGCAGGTAGAGCATCAGCGTACCGCCGCCGGTCAGTTCCAGTTGTTCAAGTTGCATTTACGCATCCTCCTTATAAAATCCGTGCCGTCCCTCCGGGTGCGCCGCAATAAATTCTGCGCACAGGTCGGCGCAAAGGCGGCACAGCTCCGGGCAGGGGCGCTTTTTATAGTAATCTGCGGTGCGGTCCTCTGCCGCTGTGCCCCCGGCAGGGGCAGCACCCGCCTTTGCCAGCAATTCCCGGCAGATGATGCTGCCGCCGCCGTTGTGGGTGCGGTACTGCTCTGCCGCCTGTTGCACCAGTGCGTACATCCGGGATTTATCCTTGGGGTCGGCTGGGTCGGCATAGACCATGCTCAGCACGGTCACCACGCCGCAGAACGCCCCGCACACCTCCCGCATCCGGCCAATACCCGCGCCAAAGCCTGCGGAAAGGCGCAGCGCTGTTTCCTCGGTCAGGCCAAGCTGGGGTGCAAACGCCGCCACCACGCTCTGACTGCAATTATAGCCCTTTAAAAACCATGCGTAGGCGGCATCGCCCTGTTTTGACATTTTCTCACATCCTTCCGGCATACTCGTTCCATTATAGCACAGTCTGCGCAAAAGTGGGAATGTCTTTACAAGAAAATTTCGTCCTTTATATAACAAACGATCCCGGCGCGCCGTTTCGTGCACCGGGGCAGCAAATCTTTTACTTTTTTAACTTTTTATGAAAAGCCTTGATTTTCCCTGCAAGTCGTTGTATATTAGCACTCAGAAGTTATGAGTGCTAAGCAGTCCGGCGTTTTGCCGGACACGGCGCACCAAATATGTGATAAAAGAGGTTTTGTATTATGGCCAAGAAAGAATTTCAGGCAGAGAGCAAAAAGCTGATGGACATGATGATCAACTCCATCTATACCAATAAAGAGATCTTCCTGCGGGAGCTGATCTCCAATGCTTCGGACGCCATTGATAAGCTGTACTATAAGAGCCTGACCGACACCTCCGTGGGCATGAACAAGGGCGATTTTCGCATCCTCATCACCCGCGATAAGGAAAACCGCATCCTGACCGTAGAGGATAACGGCATCGGTATGACCAAGGAAGAGCTGGAGCAGAATCTGGGCACCATTGCCCACTCCGGTTCTCTGGATTTCAAGAAGGACAACAAGGACGAGAACATTGATATCATCGGTCAGTTCGGTGTGGGCTTCTACTCCGCCTTTATGGTGGCCGATAAGCTGACCGTTATCTCCAAGGCTTACGGCTCGGACGAGGCTTGGCAGTGGGAGTCCTCCGGTGTGGACGGCTACGAGATGACCCCCGCCCAGAAGGATACCGTGGGCACCCAGATCATTCTGCACATCAAGCCGGATACCGACACTGAGAAATACGACAACTTCCTGGACGAATACGGCATCGTGGCTATCGTGAAGAAGTACAGCGACTATGTGCGCTACCCCATCCAGATGGAACGTGAAAAGAGCCGTCAGAAGCCGGAACCGGACCCCAAGCCCGAGGACTACAAGCCCGAGTGGGAGACCTACACCGAGTTGGAGACCCTGAACAGCATGATCCCCATCTGGAAGAAGCAGAAGAGCGAAGTGACCGACGAGGAGTACAACAGCTTCTATAAGGATAAGTTCGGCGATTACGCCGATCCCGCCCGGGTCATCGTGAGCCGCACCGAGGGCACTGCCAACTACAACGCCCTGCTGTTCGTGCCCAGCCACCGTCCCTACGACTTCTACACCAAGGACTACGAGAAGGGTCTGGCGCTGTACGCTTCCGGTGTGCTCATTATGGAAAAGTGCGCCGACCTGCTGCCGGATTACTTCAGCTTTGTAAAGGGCATTGTGGACAGTCAGGATCTGAGCCTGAATATCAGCCGCGAGATGCTGCAGAAGGACAGCCAGCTGAAGCTGATCCATAACGCACTGGAAAAGAAGATCAAGAACGAGCTGCATGCCATGCTGAACAACGACCGTGCAAAGTACGAGGAGTTCTGGAAGGAGTTCGGCCGTCAGATCAAGTTTGGTGCTTACTCTGACTACGGTATGCACGCCGAGCTGCTGCGCGACCTGCTGCTGTTCTGGTCTGCCAAGGAGCAGAAGATGATCACCCTGCAGGAGTACATCGACAAGATGCCCGCCGAGCAGAAGTACATCTACTTTGCCGCAGGCGACTCCACCGACCGTCTGGCAAAGCTGCCCTCCGCAGAGCTGGTGCTGGACAAGGGCTTTGACGTGCTGCTGCTGACCGAGGATGTGGACGAGTTCTGCCTGCAGATCCTGCACAGCTATCCCCGCAAGGATGCCGAGGGCAAGGACGGCACTGTGGAGTTCAAGAACGTGAACAGCGGTGATCTGGGTCTGGAGTCCGAGGAGGAGAAGAAGGCCGCCGAGGATGCCACTGCCGAGAACAAGGCACTGTTCGACGCCATGAAGGACGCTTTGAACGGCAAGGTGAAGGAGGTCAAGGTCTCCACCCGCCTGAAGGATCACCCCGTCTGCCTGAGTGCTGACGGCCCGCTGTCCATTGAGATGGAGAAGGTGCTTTCTAAGCAGCCCGGCAGCGAGGGCGTGAAGAGCGACAAGGTGCTGGAGCTGAACGTGAACCACCCCGTGTTTGCTGCCCTGAAGGCCGCACAGGAGGCCGGCGACACCGAGAAGCTGAACAAGTACAGTGCCCTGCTGTACGCACAGGCACAGCTGATCGAGGGTCTGCCCGTGGACGACCCCGCCGCTTATGCCGAAGCCGTTTGCAGCCTGATGAAGTAAGTTTTTATGGAGAGGCCGTTGTGCATTTGCGCAGCGGCCTCTTTTTGTGTCAACGATTTTAAATGGCCTCCGCGTGCGCTTTGGCCATCTTCAGCGGAAGAGATATTTTTAATTTTTCGCTTGTCGCGGTCTGCGGACCGCGACAAGCGCATTTTCACGGGATAGAAATACCCCCTTAACAAAAAGGCCGCGCTCCGCTATAATAGAGTGGAACGCGGTCTTATATTTTTATCTTTCTGTGAAAGGAATTCTGTTTCATGGAACCGAGAAAACATTATTTTGCAAAGATCCCCACCATTGCCATCTTTATCGTGATGGCAATGTCCGGGCCGTTGGGGGTGCTGTTGTTCATCCTGAAGGGCATCGACAAAAAGATGCTGAAGGAAGAGCAGGAAGCCGCCCGTGCCCGGGGCGACTACCGCCCCGACCCGGAACCTGTCTCAACGCAGAAAGCAAACGCATCCTATGGGCAGGACATCCCAACGGCAGAGCAGAAAAGCGCCAAACAGTGGCACAAGAATATTGCCACCCTCTGCACCATCATGGGTGCGGTCTTTCTGCTTGCCGGCGTGACGGACGCGGTGGATGTCATCAGTGTGTGGAAGTTTTGGCCCGACCCCGGGGAGCTGTTTTCCAATATTGCCATGGCCATTGGCGGCGGCGGTGCGCTGCTGACCGGCCTGCGGATGAAGAGCACCCGCAAGCTGGAACGGCTGCTGGATAAAGTAGTGGGCGAGCGGGATAATATCCCCCTGCCGGAACTGTTTGCCGCTGCCGGGGTGGACACCGCCCGGGGACGCACTGCGGTGAAAAGCGCCATTGAGCACGGATACTTCGGCGCGGATGCTTACATTGACAACCGCACCGACACGCTGGTGGTGCGGGGCGCGGCACCGCAGCCAAAAAAGCCCTCACCCGCTCCGGCACCTAAAGCCCGGCCTGCCACAGAGGACGAGTACGCCGCCCTGCTGCGCCAGCTGCGGGAGGTAAATGATGCCATCCCTGACCCGGTGATGAGCCAGAAGATCTCCCGGCTGGAAGAGGTCAGCGGACGCATCTTTGCGCTGGCGCAGAAGGACCCGGAGAAAAAGGCGCAGCTGCAAAAGTTTATGAACTACTATCTGCCCACTGCGCTCAAGCTGCTGAACACCTACGCCAGCCTTTCCGGGCAGGCGGTGGAGGGCACGAACATCACCGAAGCCAAACACAGCATCGAACGCAGCATGGACCTTCTGGTGACCGCCTTTGAAAACCAGCTGGACAAGCTGTTCCAAGCCGATGCGCTGGACGTGAACGCCGACATTGCCGCACTGGAAGGAATGCTGAACCTTGACGGCCTGACTGGCAGCGAATTTACCCGCTGAACCACATCCCCGCACCCGATGGCTGCATCGGTGCGGGGATGTTTTTTGTGCAAAGTGCAATTTTCCATCCCGTCTTTTTTGGGCGCTGCGCTCAAAATTCCGGGATTTGTGTGCATTTATGCCAAGCATTTTGATTTGCCGGAAAAATTTTTATTTTATTTGTTCGGCAGCAGCTAATCGGGCTGCACGGGTGTTTTTTGCAACTTTTCATCGAGATGCAACAATAACACATGGTTTTTTGCGTTGTGTTTGACTATTATAGAAGCAGCTACGGCAGCTGCGAACGGCTGCATCGACTTTTCCGATCATAATAGTAGGAGGAAATTTCCATGATGAAGTCCATTTCCACCTGGAAGCAGGAGCTGACCGAGGGCGCACACGCTGCGCGTCTGGCTGCGCTGTACTGCTGCACCCCCGACCAGACCCCTGCACAGGCAGCCCGCTATGCGGCTGTTCTGGACGGGTTAGAGACCACCTTCGGCGCACATACCGAAGCCGGTCTGTATAGTGCCCCCGGCCGCACCGAGATCGGCGGCAACCACACCGACCATCAGCATGGCCGTGTGCTGGCAGGCAGCGTGAACATTGATATGATTGCTGCTGCCGCCCCCAACAGCCTGAACCAGCTGCGCGTGCAGAGCGAGGGGTACGACCTGTGCGTCATCGACCTTGACGACCTGACCGCCCGCAAGGAGGAGGAGAACACCACCGCTTCCCTGCTGCGCGGCGAGTGCGAGGCTTTCCGTCAGCGCGGCGCAAAGCTTTCTGGTCTGGACGTGTACATCTCCTCCAATGTGCCCAAGGGCAGCGGCGTTTCTTCCTCTGCCGCCTTTGAGGTGCTGGTCGGTGTGATCTTGAACGACTGCTTCATGGCCGAAAAGGTCTCCCCCATCGCCATTGCACAGATCGGCCAGTGGGCAGAGAACGTCTACTTTGGCAAGCCCTGCGGCCTGATGGATCAGATGGCTTCCAGCGTGGGCAACATTATCACCATCGACTTTGCCGACAAGGCAAACCCTGATGTGGAGCCGGTGCAGGTGGACTTTTCCAAGGCCGGTCTGGCGCTGTGCATTCTGGACTCCGGTGCAGACCATGCCGACCTGACCGATGAGTACGCCGCCATCCCCAACGAGTGCCGCGCTGTGGCCGCTGTGTGCGGCGGCGAGGTGCTGCGGGACGTGCCCTTTGAGACCTTCCTTGCAAACATCCCGGCCTGCCGCAAGCAGTGCGGCGACCGCGCTGTGCTGCGCGCCTTCCACTTCTACGCCGACAACGACCGCGTGCCCCAGCAGGTAGCTGCCCTGCGCGAGGGCGACTTTGATGCCTTTTTGCAGATGGTGACCGCCTCCGGCGACAGCAGCTGGGAGTATCTGCAGAACGTCATCCCCGCCGGTTACAAGGAGCATCAGGAGGTGGCTGTGACCATCGCCGCTGCCAAGCATTATCTGGGCGGTAAGGGCGCTGTGCGCGTGCACGGCGGCGGTTTTGCCGGTACGGTGCAGGCCTTTGTGCCGGTGGAGATGCTGGCAGACTTTAAGGCCAACATGGAAAAGATCCTCGGCGCTGGCCGCTGCCATGTGCTGAACATCCGTCCTGAGGGAGGTGCTGTGCTGTGATCTCCACCGCCATCCAGCAGCTCGTGAACTACGGGCTGGACACCGGGCTGATCCTGCCCGATGATGAGATCTATATCCGCAACCAGCTGCTGATGACCATGCAGCTGGACGACTTTACCGCCCCGGACAGCGAAGTGTGCTACACCGATCTGGAAAGCATCCTCAAGACCCTTGTGGACGATGCCGTTGCCCGCGGCGTGTGCGAGGACAACTCCACCGCACGCGATCTGTTCGACACCAAGCTGATGGGCGTGCTGACCCCGCGCCCCAGCATCGTGCGCGCAAACTTTGAGGAGCGGTACGAGAACGAAGGCCCGCAGGCCGCCACCGACTGGTTCTACAAGTTCAGTCAGGACACCGACTACATCCGCCGCTACCGCATCAAGCGCGACCTGAAGTGGGTCACCAAGACCGAGTACGGCGATCTGGATATCACCATCAACCTGTCCAAGCCGGAAAAAGACCCCAAGGCCATTGCCGCCGCAAAGCTTGCACCCCAGAGCGCTTACCCCAAGTGTCAGCTGTGCGTGGAGAACGAGGGCTACGCAGGCCGCATGAACCACCCCGCCCGCGAAAATCACCGCATCATCCCGCTGACCATCAACGACAGCGCGTGGAATTTGCAGTACAGCCCCTACGTTTACTACAACGAGCACTGCATCGTGTTCAACAACCAGCACACCCCCATGAAAATCGAGCGGGCGACCTTCCGCAAGCTGCTGGATTTTGTAGGTCTGTTCCCCCACTACTTTGTGGGCAGCAACGCCGACCTGCCCATCGTGGGCGGCAGCATCCTGAGCCACGACCACTTTCAGGGCGGCCATTATGAGTTTGCCATGGCCAAGGCTCCTATTGAAAAACCTTGGGTGTTCCCCGGCTTTGAGGACGTGGAAGCCGGCATCGTGCACTGGCCCATGAGCTGCATCCGTCTGACCTGTGCGGATGACGCACGCCTTGTGGAACTGGCCGATAAGCTGCTGACTGCATGGCGCGGCTACACCGATGAGAGCTGCTTTATCTTTGCTGAAACCGACGGCGAGCCCCACAACACCATCACGCCCATCGCCCGGATGCGGGACGGCAAGTATCAGCTGGACTTGGTGCTGCGCAACAACATCACCACCCCGGAGCATCCGCTGGGTGTGTACCACCCCCATGCAAAGCTGCACCACATCAAAAAGGAGAATATCGGCCTCATCGAGGTGATGGGTCTGGCTGTGCTGCCCAGCCGCCTGAAGCAGGAGCTGTTCGACCTTGCTGATGTGCTGGTGGCGCACCTGCCCACCGCAGAATACCCCGAAAGCCTGCAAAAGCACGCCGCGTGGGCGGAGGAGATCCTTGCAAAGCACCCGGAGCTGAACGCCGACAATGTGCACCTGATTCTGCAGGACGAGGTGGGCCATGTGTTTGCACAGGTGCTGGCAGATGCCGGTGTGTACAAGCTGGATGAAGCAGGCCGCGCCGGTTTTGTCCGCTTCCTTGAAAGCGTAAAATAAACCATAACCCCCAGGCTGTTGCACATATCATGGCGCAACAGCCTTTTTTAGAGCACAGCATCGAACAAAAGCACTTTTCCTTTGCTCTCCCCCTGTGAAAAAATCAATGGGAAAATCCGCAGATTTTCCCATTGATAAATTAAAATATTCATTCCGCTGAAAATGGCCAAAGCAGCGCGGCGGCCATTCAAAATCGTTTTTTGTAGATGGAGGTATCGCTATGCACTGCACTTTGGAAGTTTGCGTAGACAGCACCGCCAGCGCACTGGCGGCAAAACGCGGCGGCGCTGACCGGCTGGAGCTGTGTGCCGACCTGATCATCGGCGGCACCACTCCTTCCCCTGCCCTGCTGCGGCAGGTCAAAGCCGAGACCGGTCTGCCGGTGCGGGCGCTTATCCGTCCCCGCTTCGGCGATTTCTGCTACGACCGCTACGAGCTGGCACAGATGGCTGAATGCGCCGCAGAGCTGGTCGCTGCCGGTGCAGACGGTATCGTGACCGGCGTACTGACCCCGGCGGGCGCGCTGGACTTAGACGCCCTGCGCCCCATCTACGCCGCAGCCCGGCAGGCGGCAGAAAAAGCACACCGCACCGTGGACTGCACCCTGCACCGCGCCTTTGATGTCTGCTGCGACCCCTTTGCCGCGCTGGAAGCCGCAAAGCAGCTGGGGCTTGCCACCATCCTGACCAGTGGACAGGCCGCAAGCGCCCCGCAGGGCGCTGCCCTGCTGCGGCAGCTGGTGGAAGCTGCTGGACAGGAGGTGGAGATTCTGGTTGGTGCAGGCGTATCTGCCGCCAACATCCCCGCCCTTGCCGCCCAGACCGGTGCCCGGGCGTTCCATCTTTCCGGCAAGCAGGTGCTGGACAGTCGCATGACCTTCCGGCGGGAGGGCGTGCCCATGGGTCTGCCAGGCTTTTCCGAGTTTGAGATCTGGCAGACCAGCGAAGCAAACATCCGCGCCGCCCGCACCGCATTGGATGCGCTGTAACTGCAAAAAGCATCGTTCTTCCCGCAGTGCCGCTGTTTCCTCAGGAAACAGGCACTGCATCTGCTATTTTCTCTTATGACCTCTCCCGTGAAAATGCAAAAACGGGCAGCCCGCAAGCTGCCCGTTTTTGCTCTATTCAAATGATTTTTCCGCTGAATATGCCCAAAGCAAAGCGGAGGGCATTCCAATTCGCCCCACTTTAGTGCAGGGCGGCAAACCGGGCTGCGCCGCGGGTGCACAGCCAGCGGTGCAGCAGTAAATCCAGCCCCAGCAGCACAGCCAGACAAACAGTCTGTGCTGCCAGCGGCGGCACGGCGTAGTCCAGTAAGGTCAGGGGCAAAAACAGCACCCCGCCCGCCAGCAGCCACCCGCCGAACATCGCCAGCATACTGGCGGCGCTCCGCTTGACGACAGCGGCTTCGCTGACCCAGTGGAGGTTGGGCAGGCACAGTCCTAAAGCAAGCCCAAGCTGCGCCGTCAGCCACACAAAGGCTGCCAGCACCGCCAGCACGGGCAACCCCTGCCCTGCCGGAATGCGCAGCGCCGCCATGGCGCACCCGGCGCACAGCCATGCCGCAGGCAGCGTGAGCAGCAATTGCAGCTCCACCTTTGCCCGCAGCACCTGCTGCGGGGTCACCGGCAGGCTTTGCAGCAGCCAGAGGGTGTCACCCTCCAGCGACACCGATGGCGCTGTGATAAAGTTCATGGCGGCTGCGGTGCACACCATCCCGCACACCAGCATGGGCAGGCTCTCAGGCGGGTAAGCGGCGGTAAAGGCGCGCAAGTCAGCAGCCTTCCACAGCGCTGCCGCGCCCAGCATCGGCAGCAGCAGACTGCTCAGGGCACAGTTGAGCAGCCACATGGGGCAAGCGCCCAGATGCAGCAGTTCCCGCCGCAGCAATGCCCGGTGCGGGGGCTGCTTTTTTTGCGCCTTTGCGCGGTATTCCGCCTTGATCTTTCCCGGCTCAAGGGTCAGCAGCCGCAGATATGGCTTTGCCAGCGCCTTGCCGCAGCGCACCGCAAAAATAGCGCCCGGCGGGATAGGCAGCGCCAGCAGCTGCTGGTTATCCCGGCAGCGGAACAAATGTCCGTAGCTGGTAAAGGCACTGGCCAGCACACTGACCGTCAGCGCCGAAAGCTCCATCAGCACAAAATAGAGCCAGTCCAGCCCCTGCGGCACCAGCGTTAACGCCATAGGCAGCGCCATAGCGCCAAAGCTGAGCATGACCAGCAGCATCAGCACTATAAACAGCAGCGCGTAGCCAAACACTCCCGCCCGGGAGCGCCGCTTGCCGGTCTTGCTGCTGCGCACAAAGGCCGCGCCCAGCTCCAGAAGCTGTTTTTTGAGCAATGCACGGATCATAGCGCTTCCCCCGTATCCTCCAGCTCCAGAAAGACCTCTTCCAGTGTGTCGTCGCCGCGCACCTGCTCCATGGCACCCTCGCGCACCAGCTGACCCTTGCGCAAAATGGCTACCCGGTCGCAGAGTTTCTCTGCCACCTCCAGCACATGGGTGGAGAAAAAGATGGCCCCGCCCTGCGCACAGAAGGCTTTCATCTGGGTCTTGAGCTGATGAGAAGCCAGCGGGTCCAGCCCGACAAAAGGCTCGTCCATTAAAATCAGCTTCGGCTCGTGCAGCAGCGCCGCAATGATGGCCAGCTTCTGCTTCATGCCGTGGGAGTATGCCCCGATGGACTGTGCCAAGTCCGGCGTCAGGCCAAAGGCATCGCCATACTGCCGGATGCGCTGCACCCGCTGTGCGGCGCTTACGCCAAAAATGTCTGCGATAAAATCAAGGTACTGGATACCGGTCATATAATCGTAAAGCTGCGGGTCGTCCGGCAGGTAGGCCAGACGGCGCTTGCATTCCAGCGGGTCGTCCCGCACGGAAATGCCGTCCACATAAATTTCACCGGCATCAAATTGCTGGATGCCGCAGCAGCATTTTAAAGTAGTGGTCTTGCCCGCGCCATTGTGCCCGATAAAGGCGCACAACTCCCCCGGGCGGATGTGCAGGCAAAGGTCCTGCACGGCGGGCTTGCCGCCGTAGGTTTTGGTCAGATGTTCTATCTTTAACATAGGCTTTAACATGGGCTGTCTCCTTGCTTTCAGGTTCGAGCCAAGTATACACCTTCCGGCGGGGGGAAGGTCAAGCATTTCTCCGTTTTTTCTTGCGTTTTGTAAGGGGCTGTGCTATACTTTTTGTCGAACTGAACAGAAAACAGCAGGTGCGTTCCGTCACTTTGCCCCACCGGGCGGCGGCAGGAACGTTAAAAGGGAAGCGGGTGCAGATCCCGCACGATCTCGTCACTGTGATAAGGGAGTCCACTGTCAGGGTGCTTTTGCACCGGTCACTGAGTTATACGGCTTGGGAAGGCGGCAGCGGGCGTTGAGCTTTCAGTCAGGAAACCTGCCCGCTGTTGGTACCGGGGCTTTGCTGCCCCAGATCACGAGGAATTGGTTGTACCAAAAAGCCTGTAAGATACGGGGTCTTTTTGCTTTGCCATTTCGCAAGCAAAAGACCCCGTTTTTTCAGATACACCCTAGGTTCTCTTTCCTGTACCCTTCTGTTCGGTGCCGTATTTTACCCACATCAGGAAAGGAAAACAAGATGAAAAAACGCAACATCCGCAAAACGGCGGCCGCTCTGACCGCTCTGGCTCTGTGCGCCGGTGTACTGACCGGCTGCGGCGGGGCTGCATCCAGCACGGCTTCCTCTGTTGCTGCCAGTTCTGCCGCCAGCAGCGAAGCTTCCGGCGCAGACGCTGACGCACTGGCCGCACAGAACGTGGCAGACCTGATCGACGCCATCTATGTGCAGCAGCGCACCGATGACACCGACGCCCAGTGCGAAGCTGCAAAGGCCGCTTGGGACGCTTTGACCGATGCCCAGAAAGAGCTGGTGGAGGGCGAGAACGCCGACCCCGACTACTTTGGCCGCGACACCGGCGATGCTTCCAAGGATGATGCCCGCAACGCCGATGAGATCGGCGAGAACGAGCTGCTGGTGGTGTCCTTCGGCACCTCCTTCAATGACAGCCGCGCTGCCGACATCAAGGGCATTGAGGACGCTTTGCAGGCCGCTTACCCCGACTGGAGCGTGCGCCGCGCCTTTACCGCACAGATCATCATCAACCATGTGCAGGCTCGCGATGGAGAGAAGATCGACAATATGCAGCAGGCACTGGATCGCGCTGTGGCAAACGGCGTGAAGAACCTGATCGTGCAGCCCACCCACTTGATGCACGGTGCAGAGTATGACGAGATGAACGAGATGCTGGATCAGTACCGCGACAAGTTCGAGAGCGTTGCTGTGGCTGAGCCCCTGCTGGGCGAGGTCGGCGCGGACGCTTCCGTCATCAATGCAGATAAGGAAGCTGTTGCCAAGGCTGTTACCGCTGCCGCTGTGAAGGAAGCCGGTTACGAGAGCGCCGCTTCTGCCGCCGCCGATAAGACCGCTTTCGTCTTTATGGGTCACGGCACCTCCCACACCGCTAAGGTGAGCTACAGCCAGATGCAGACCACCATGCAGAGCTTGGGCTACGACAACGTGTTCATCGGCACGGTGGAGGGCGAGCCCGAGGAGACCTCCTGCGAGGCCGTCATCGAGGCCGTGAAGGCTGCCGGTTACACCAAGGTCATCCTGCGCCCGCTGATGGTGGTGGCAGGCGACCACGCCAACAACGACATGGCCGGTGAGGATGCCGACAGCTGGCTGAGCCAGTTTACCGCCGCAGGCTGCTTTGAGGATGTGGACTGCCAGATCTCCGGTCTGGGCCGCATTGCGGATGTCCAGCAGCTGTACATTGCACATACCAAGGCCGCTATGGATCTTCTGAACGGCTAATGGATTCAGAAGCCCTCTCCGGCGCTGCCCTGCACACGGAGAGGGTTTTCTTTTATGGGCGCGTTCCCCGCACGAGGAGAAAACGCCCCCTGCCCCGGCAGTTTAGATGCCGGGCAAAAAATTTAGGATACTGAGGTATTTATTTTATGCGCTGCAAACAGTTTATTTTCGTTTCTCTGGCCGGTGTGGTGCTGGCTGCTTCTCTGGCAGGCTGCGGCGGGGTTGCCCCCGCCTCCTCCGCTGCGGCAAGCTCTGTGGCTGCTTCTTCCGTGGTGGTTTCCTCTGCCGCTGCCGAAGCTGCCCTGCCGGACGGCGTATACACCGCTGACTTTGAGACCGACAGCAGTATGTTCCACACAAGCGAAGCCTGCAACGGCAAGGGCACCCTGACCGTGGAAAACGGTGTGATGACCTTCCACGTCAGTCTGGCTTCCAAAAAGATCGTAAACCTCTACCCCGGCCTTGCCGCCGATGCCGAGGCCAACAAGACTGCATGGCTCATCCCCACCGTGGACACCGTTACCTACGCGGATGGCACCACCGAGGAGGTGTACGGTTACGACATCCCGGTGGAAGCACTGGACACCGACTTTCAGCTGGCTTTGCTGGGCACCAAGGGCAAGTGGTACGACCACACCGTAAGCGTGCGCAACGCCGAGCCCAAGACGGAGCAGGCCGCTGAGACCCCCGCAGACGGTGCATACACCGCTGCCGTGGTGCTGGAGGGCGGCTCCGGCCGCGCCACCGTGGAAAGCCCCGCTGCCCTGACCGTGGCAGAGGGCAAGATGACCGCTACCATCGTGTGGAGCAGCCCCAACTACGACTACATGATCGTAGACGGCGAGAAGTATCTGCCCACCAACACCGAGGGCAACTCCACCTTTGAGATCCCGGTAGCCGCTCTGGGCACCCCGCTGGCTGTTACCGCCGACACTGTTGCCATGAGCAAGCCCCACGAGATCGAATACACCCTGACCTTTACCTTGGAGTAACCTTCCATGAAGCTGACCCGCGCACAATTTTTAAAGGCTCTGCCCGCCGCCGCGCTGGCACTTGCCGGCTGCACTGCCGCACCCACCGCACCCGCCGATACAGACGAGCTGGTGTTTGACCACGCCTACCCGCTGGACTACGCCACCCAGTTTTCCGCCGACTGCTATGCAGATGGCTCTACCCTGCTGACCATCCCGGACGCACAGGCAAAGTTTCTTGTCCGGCCGGAGGGCGCTGCCACTCTGCGCACCGTGCCCGAGGGCGTGACCGTTTTGCAGCAGCCGGTGCAGAACATCTATCTGGTGTCCACCTCTGCCATGGACTTGTTCCTCCATCTGGACGCGCTGGACAGCATTGCTCTTTCCGGCACACGCGCCGAGGGCTGGTATCTGGACGAGGCAAAGCAGGCCATGCAGTCCGGGCGCATTGCCTACGCGGGCAAGTACAGCGCCCCGGACTACGAACGCATCCTGACCGCAGAATGCGGCCTTGCGGTGGAAAACACCATGATCTACCACACCCCGGAAGTGAAGGAGCAGCTGGAGCGGTTCGGCATTCCGGTGCTGGTGGAGCGTTCCAGCTACGAGAGCAGCCCGCTGGCCCGGATGGAATGGATCAAGCTGTACGGCATTTTGCTGGGCAAAGAAGCCCTTGCCGAGGAGGTGTTCGCCCGGCAGGCGCAGCGCATTGCGCCGCTGCTGGAACAGCCCTCCACCGGCAAACGCTGCGCGTTTTTCTCTATTACATCAAGCGGCCTTGCCACTGTGCGCAAAAGCGGAGACTATGTGGCGCAGATGATCGGCATGGCCGGGGGCGAATATGTTTTTGCAGACCTTGCCGACAGCGGCAACAGCCTTTCTACCATGAATATCCCGCTGGAGGATCTTTACGCTGGGGTCAAGGATGCCGATGTGCTCATTTATAATGGCACCATCGAGGGCACCATCTCCACAAAAGAAGAGCTGCTTGCCCGCTGCGCATTGCTGGCAGAGTGCAAGGCGGTGCAATGCGGTGATATCTGGTGCACCACGCCCGACTTTTTCCAGCAGAGTATGGCGCTGGCAGATTTTATGCTGGATCTCCATGCCGTTTTTACCGGGGCAACTGCCGACCCCGACACCCTGCATTTTTTGACCAGGATCACCTGAGGAGCCGCTTATGACCAGCCGCAAACGCCTTGTTTTATCTTACTGCTGCCTTGCCCTGCTGCTGGCGGTGCTGTTTGCCGTGAGCCTGTTCTGGGGCAGCGTTGCGCTTACCCCGCAGGCCGTGCTTGCCGCTTTGACCGGACGCGGGCAGGACGCGCTGAGCGTGGGCATTATTACCCAGCTGCGCCTGCCCCGCGCGGTGATGGCCGCATTGCTGGGCGCAGCGCTCTCGGCGGCGGGCTACCTGCTGCAGACCTTTTTTGCAAACCCCATTGCCGGCCCCTTTGTCATGGGCATTTCCAGCGGGGCTAAGCTGGCGGTGGCGCTGGTGATGGTGCTGTTTTTGAACTACGGTCTGCTGACCAGCTCTGCCGTGCTCATTCTGGCGGCCTTTGCGGGCGCTATGGCGGCTATGGCCTTTGTGCTGGCCGCTGCCCGCCGGGTGCAGCGCATGAGCATCCTTGTAATATGCGGCGTAATGATCGGTTACATCTGCTCTGCCATCACCGAGTTTGTGGTGGCTTTTGCGCAGGACAGCAGCATCGTCAACCTGCACAACTGGTCGCAGGGCAGCTTTTCCGGCATGACGTGGAGCAATGTGCGCACGGCGGCGCTGGTGGTACTGCCCGCGCTGGCAGCGGCTTTCTGCCTTGCAAAGCCCATGGCCGCTTACCAGATGGGTGAAGCCTACGCCCGCAGCGTGGGCGTGGATGTGCGGCGGTTCTCCCGGCTTTTGGTGCTGCTTTCCAGCCTGCTGGCCGCCTGCGTTACCGCCTTTGCGGGGCCGATCTCCTTTGTAGGTATCGCCGTGCCGCACCTTGTCAAGCAGCTGCTGGGCAGTGCCCGCCCGCTGTATGTGCTGCCGGGTTGCTGTCTGGGCGGGGCGGCGTTCTGCCTGCTGTGTGATTTAATTGCCCGCAGCCTGTTTGCGCCCATGGAGCTTTCCATCAGCGCGGTCACCGCTGTATTCGGTGCACCGGTGGTCATTGGGCTGCTGCTGCGCCGCAACCGGGAGGATGTGCGATGAAAAACTCCGTTGAAACCAAAGCCCTTGCCATTGGCTACGGCAAAGCTGCCCTTGCGCGGGATATCGCGCTGGGTGCTGCCAAGGGGCAGGTGCTGGCGCTCATCGGCCCGAACGGTGCGGGCAAATCCACCCTGCTCAAAACGCTAGCCGGACAGCTTACCCCCTTAGGCGGCGCAGTGCTGCTGGACGGGCAGGAGCTTGCCCGCATTCCCGGCAACGCCCGTGCGCAAAAGCTGGCGCTGATGCTGCCCCACACCCGCCGCACCGAGCTGACCACCTGTTTTGAGTTTGCGGCGGCTGGGCGCATCCCTTACACCGGGCGGTTGGGCATCCTTTCTGCCGAGGACAAAAAACAGGTGCAGAATGCGCTGGAACTGGTGGGCGCGGCACATCTGGCCGACCGGGACTTCAACTGCGTCAGCGATGGGCAGCGGCAGCGCATTTTGCTGGCGCGGGCGGTCTGTCAGCAGCCGCAGGTGCTATTGCTGGACGAGCCCACCTCTTTTCTGGACATCAAGGGCAAGATCGAGCTGCTGACCATTCTGCAAAAGCTGGCGCATGAGCAGCAGCTTGCGGTCATCGTGACCCTGCACGAGTTGGACATGGCGCAGAAGATCGCGGACGCGGTGGTATGCGTTTCACCGCACGGCGTTTCTGCCCCCATGCCCCCGGCGCAGGCCTTTGCCCGGGAAAATATCAAGGCGCTCTACGGCCTGACCGAGGAACAGTACAGCGCTGTTTTTGACCCGCCAAAGCCGGAAAAACCGCAATTTGAGCACTATGTGCGCAGCGGGCAGAAGCTGCTGCGCTGCGGCTACACCACCGGCACCTGTGCGGCGCTGGCAGCAGCCGGGGCCGCCCGGTTGCTGCTGACCGGCATTGCGCCGGAAACCGTCGCTCTGCGCACGCCCAAGGGCATCGTGGTGGAGGTTGCCCCCCTGTTCTGCCGCACCATTGCCGAGGGCGCGGAATGCGCCATTGAAAAGGACGGCGGCGACGACGTGGACGTGACCACCGGTCTGCCGGTGACCGCCACGGTGACGCTGCTGCCCGGCACACCCGAGGTACGCATTACCGGCGGCGCAGGGGTAGGCCGGGTGACAAAACCCGGGCTGGACCAGCCGGTCGGGCAAGCCGCCATCAACCATGTGCCCCGGCAGATGATCACCGAAGCGCTGCGCCGGGAGGCAGAAGCCGCCTGCTACCCCGGCGGCTTTGCCGTGACCATCTCCATCCCCGGCGGTGAGGAGGTAGCCCGGCGCACCTTCAACCCCCATATCGGGGTGGAGGGCGGGCTGTCAGTGCTGGGCACCAGCGGCATCGTAGAGCCTATGAGCCAGCAGGCCATTCTGGACACCATCCAGTTAGAAATGAATCAGGCGGCGCTGCGGGCAAAAAGCCACCGGCGGCTTATCCTTGCCCCGGGCAACTACGGGCTGGACTATCTGCACGAAACCTACCCGCAGTTTGCCGCCATCCCGGTGGTCAAGACCTCCAACTTTATCGGGGATACACTGGACATGGCGGCAGCGGCACACTTTGAGCAGGTGCTGCTGGTGGGGCACGTCGGCAAGCTGTGCAAGCTGGCGGGCGGCATTATGAACACCCACTCCCACACGGCAGACTGCCGCACGGAGCTGTTCTGCACCCACGCTGCCCTGTGCGGTGCTGACCGGGAGGTGTGCACTGCGCTGTACAATGCCGCCACCACGGATGCCTGTCTGGAGATTCTGGATACAGCTAGGCTGCGGGAGCCGGTGCTGCAAAGCCTGCTTGCCGCCATCCAGCTGCATCTTGACCGCCGCGCGGGCGGGGCGTTCCGGGTGGGCGCCGTGCTGTTTTCAAACCAGCACGGCCCGCTGGGACAGACCGAAACTGCCGCCCGCCTGCTGAACGAATGGAAGGAGTAATGCACATGGTACATTTTGTGGGCGCCGGGCCCGGCGCACCGGATCTGATCACCCGGCGCGGTGCAGCATTTTTACAAGCCGCAGACTGCATTATTTATGCGGGCAGTCTGGTCAACCCGGCGCTGCTGGGGCTGGCAAAGCCGGACTGTACCATCTACAACAGTGCCGAGATGACGCTGGAGCAGGTACTGGACGTGATGCGCCGGATGGAAGCCGCAGGTAAGACCACCGTGCGTCTGCACACCGGCGACCCCTGCCTGTACGGTGCCATCCGAGAACAGATGGATGCACTGGACGCAGACGGCATTTGTTACGATGATACCCCCGGTGTTTCCAGCTTTTGCGGCGCTGCCGCTGCGCTGAACGCCGAGTATACCTTACCCACGGTCAGCCAGACGGTCATCATCACCCGCATGGAGGGGCGCACCCCTGTGCCGGAGCGGGAAAGGCTGGCAAGCCTTGCCGCCCACGGCGCGACCATGGTGATCTTTCTGTCCATCGGGCTGATCGATAAGGTGCAGGCGGCGCTTTTGCAGGGTGCGTACAAACCGGGCACTCCCGCCGCCGTGGTGTACAAGGCTAGCTGGCCGGAAGAAAAAATCGTGCGGTGCACGGTTGGTTCTCTGGCAGAGAGCACCCGCGCGGCAGGCATTACCAAGACGGCGCTTATCGTAGTGGGAGATTTTCTCGGCACACAGTACGAGCGCAGCAAGCTGTACGACCCCGCCTTTACCACCGAGTTCCGCAAAGGAGAGCCGGTATGATCTGCGCCTACCTTGCCTTTACGGATACCGGCCTTGCGCTGGCAAAGCGTCTCGCCGCTGCCCTGCCCGGCAGCGTTGCCCGGTGCGGGCAGGATGGCACTTCTCTTGCAGAATGGACAGGCGTGCAGTTTGTGCAGTCGGATGCGCTGATATTTGTAGGCGCTGCGGGCATTGCGGTGCGGGCTATCGCGCCCCACTGCAAGAGCAAGACCACCGACCCTGCTGTGGTGGTGGTGGATGAATGCGGGCGGTTTGCCGTGCCCATTTTGTCCGGGCATCTGGGCGGCGCAAATGATCTGGCGCGAACCATTGCCGCTGTATGCGGTGCTGTGCCGGTGATCACCACCGCTACCGATGCCCACGGCATTTTTGCGGTGGACGAGTGGGCAAAGCACCAAAACTGCATGGTGCTGGAGCCGGAGCGTATCAAGCTGGTCAGCGGCAAGTTACTGGCAGGACAGCCGGTCTATTACTGGACTGATATCCCGGTAACGGGCACTGCGCCCGCCGGGTTATTCCCGGCAGAAGCCCCGGAAAAAGCCGACCTTGCACTCACCCTCTGCCCCACCGGGCAGGCGCTGCATCTTGTGCCGCGCATCGGGGTGCTGGGCATCGGCTGCAAGCGGGGCACAAGCGCTGAAGCGCTGGAGGCCGCCTTTGCCGCCTTCTGCGCCCGACACGGCCTTGCTGTGCAGGCAGTTACCGCCGCTGCAAGCATCGACCTGAAGCAGAACGAACCAGGCTTGCTGTCCTTTTGTCAGGCACACGGCTGGCCGGTGCGGTTTTACACTGCCGCACAGCTGCGCAGCACGCCCGGGCAGTTCACCCCCTCCCCTTTTGTACAGAGCGTGACCGGGGTGGACAATGTCTGTGAGCGGGCAGCAGTGCTGGACGCAGGCGGCAACTTATTTTACCCGAAATTTGCCTGCAACGGCGTGACCTTTGCGCTGGCGTGCAGGCTCTTTGCCCCGGACTGGAGGTGGCAGAATGGTTGACGTGATGGAAATTGATATCGACCGTCCCGAGAAGGTGGTCTATGTCGTGGGGCTTGGCCCCGGCGAGCCTTTTTATATGACCCAGCAGGCTGCGAACACGCTGGAAAGCGTTGACGCCATCTGTGGGTATAAGGTCTATCTTGACCTCATCCGCGATGAATTCCCCTGCGAGGAATACTATTCTACCGGCATGACGCAGGAAATCGACCGCTGCCGCTGGGCGCTGGAAAAAGCAAGCACCGGTAAGCGGGTGGCGCTGGTCTGCTCCGGCGATGCCGGGGTGTACGGCATGGCAAGTCCCCTGCTGGAACTTGCCCCGGATTACCCGGACGTTGCCGTGGACATCGTGCCCGGGCTGACCGCTGCCCTCAGCGGCGGGGCAGTGCTGGGCGCACCGCTGGCGCACGATTTCTGCGTTATTTCCCTTTCCGACCGGCTGACCCCGTGGGAGGTCATCGAGAAACGGCTGGCCTGCGCCGCCATGGGAGATTTCTGCGTTGCGCTGTACAATCCCTCTTCCAAGGGCAGGCCGGACTATCTGGCAAAGGCGGTGCGCATCCTGCTGGAAAACGGCAAAAGCGCCGACACCGTCTGCGGCCTTGTGCGCAACATCGGCCGGGAGGGTCAGACCGCCCGTGTTCTGTCCCTTGCGCAGCTGGAAAGTACAGCGGTGGATATGTTCACCACCGTTTACATCGGCAACGCCGCCACAAAGCAGCTGGGCGGTAAAATGGTCACCCCACGGGGGTACCGCAGATGAAGGCAGTGGTTTTCAGCGGCACCACCGAGGGGCGGGTGTTCTCCCGGCAGCTGGCGGCACTGGGCGCACAGGTGCTGGTCAGCGTCGCCACCCCGCTGGGTGCGGAGGAGCAGGGCGAAGCGAACGGCATCACTGTGCACTGCGGGCGGCTGACCCCCGAGGAAATGACCGCCCTTTTGCAGGGCGCTGCCCTGTGTGTAGACGCCACCCACCCCTACGCGGTGGACGCCACCAAAAACATCCGGGCTGCGTGCGCAGCTGCCGGGGTGGAGTATCACCGGCTGCTGCGGGAAGAAAGCCCGCTGCCCGCCGGGAGCATGGTGTTTGCCACCGCCGCCCACGCGGCTGCGTTTCTGGCCGGGTGCAGCGGCAATGTGCTGCTGACCACCGGCGCAAAAGAACTTGCCGCCTTTGCGCCGCTCAGCCCGGAGCGGCTGTTCCCCCGGGTGCTGCCCACGCGGGAGGGCATTGCCGCCTGCGAGGCCGCAGGTGTTCCGCACAGAAACATTATTGCCATGCAAGGTCCTTTCAGCTACGCGCTGAACTGCGCCTTGATGAAGCAATTCTCCATCCGCTATCTTGTCACGAAGGACGGCGGTGCTGTGGGCGGCTTTGCCGAAAAGGCACAGGCCGCGCAGGACACCGGCGCCCAGCTGATCGTGGTGCGTCGTCCGGCTGAAAACGGACAAACTGCCGCACAAATTCTGGCACGCTGCAAGGAGGTTCTGGTATGATCTCTCTGATCGGAATGGGCTCCGGCTGCCCGGAAAGCCTGACCGCGCAAGGGCTGGCTGCGCTGCAAGGCGCAGGGCTCATCCTTGGGGCAAAGCGCCTGTTGGAGCATTTACCGGCGGGGTGCACTGATCACTGCAAAGCCGTGTATAAGCCGGAGGATATCCTTGCGTGTCTTGCCGCACAGCCGGATACAGACACCGCTATTTTGTATAGCGGCGACACCGGGTTTTACTCCGGTGCGGCAAAGCTGCTGCCCCTGCTGCGGGCCATGGGATACTCTGTCCGGGTGCTGCCCGGGCTTTCCAGCGTGCAGCTTTTAGCCGCCGCTGTGGGACGCCCCTGGCAGGACTGGAAGCTGGTGTCTGCCCATGGCCGCGCCTGCGACCCGGTAGCCGAGGTTTTGGCGCATCCACAGGTGTTTTTCCTCACTGGCGGCGGGGACACCCCTGCCACCCTTTGCGCCAAGCTGACCGCTGCCGGGCTGGGCGCTGCCCACGCCCTTGTGGGCGAAAACCTAGGCACTCCGGCGGAAGCCATCCGCTTTGGCCTTGCCCGGGAGCTGGCAGCGCAGAGCTTTGCACCGCTGAGTGTATTGCTCATCGAGCGGGAAGCCCTGCCGCCCCGCCGCGCCCCCGGCCTGCCGGACGATGCTTTTATCCGGGGTGCTGTGCCCATGACCAAACAGGAGGTGCGCGCCGCCGCGCTGGCAAAGCTGGCGGTGACTCCAACGGACACCCTATGGGACGTGGGCGCGGGCACCGGCAGTGTGAGCGTGGAATTGGCGCTTGCTGCCCCTGCCGGGCAGATATACGCCATAGAGTGTGACCCGGAAGCCTGTGCGCTGACCCAGAAAAACCGGGAGAAATTTGCAGCCTATAATCTGACCGTGATCGAGGGTAAAGCCCCTGAAGCCTTGGACGCATTGCCTACACCGGATGCTGTATTCATCGGCGGCACAAAGGGCAATATGGACGCCGTTATAAATGCTGTGCTGCACAAAAATCCGACTGCGCGGCTGTGCATTGCCGCCATTGCGCTGGAAACGCTCAGCGCCGCCGTAGCTGCCCTGACCGCCCACGGCCTTGCCGCCGAGGTGACACAGATTTCTGTCAGCCGCACAAAAACGGCGGGCAGTCTGCATCTGCTGATGGCCAACAACCCGGTATTCCTCATTACGGGGGCACGGACATGATGCAGTTTCTCATCGCCGCGCCGCGCTCCGGCAGCGGCAAGACCACCGTCACCTGTGCAGTGCTGACCGCGCTGCAGCGGCGCGGGGCTGACCCCTGCGCCTTCAAATGCGGTCCGGACTACATCGACCCTATGTTCCACCGCAGCGCGCTGGGGGTAGAAAGCCACAATTTAGACCTCTACCTCTCTGCCCCGGATACGGTACGCAGGCTTTACGCCCGCTATGCCGCTGGGCACGGCGCTGCCGTATGCGAGGGTGCCATGGGCTTTTACGATGGGCAGGGGCTGACCACCCGCGCAAGCGCATGGGAACTGGCCGACACGCTGGCACTGCCGGTGCTGCTGGTGGTGCAGCCAAAGGGGTCAAGCATCACCCTTGCCGCCGAGCTGCAGGGACTTTTGCAGTTCCGCACACCCAGCCATATCGTGGGCATTCTGCTCAATGATTGCTCTGAAGCCTTGTACAAAACGCTGCGCCCGATGCTGGAAACTGAGACTGAGCTGCCGGTGGTGGGGTATCTGCCCCATTTGCCGGGGTGCGCCATTGAGAGCCGTCACCTTGGGCTGAAAACCGCCGGGGAGATCATGGACTTACAACAAAAGTTAGAGCAACTGGCTGATGCCCTTGTACTGGACTGGGCACAGCTGGCGGCGCTGACCGACCGCCCTGCCCCGGCTGCGCCGCTGCTTGACGCACCGTGCACGTCCGCCGTCCGCATTGCTGTGGCGCGGGACGAAGCCTTCTGCTTTGCCTACGCCGAAACGCTGGACGCCTTGCGGGATGCGGGTGCGGAACTTGTGTTTTTCAGTCCGCTGCGGGACGCTGCCCTGCCGGAAAACATCGGCGGGCTGTATCTGCCCGGAGGTTACCCAGAGCTGTACGCCCGGCAGCTGAGCGAAAACTGCGCCCTGCGTGCTGCTATCCGGGACGCCGTGCAAGAGGGTCTGCCCACTGCTGCCGAGTGCGGCGGTTTTCTGTACCTAGGGCAGGCGTTGGAGGGCACGGACGGCAAGGTTTACCCCATGGCGGGTGTGCTGCCGGGCAGCGGGCACAACGCCGGGCGGCTGGTACGCTTTGGCTATGCCGCTATGACGGCAAAGGCCGACAGTATGCTTTTCCGCGCCGGAGAAGCGCTGCCCATCCATGAATTCCACCACTGGGATTCCTCTGAGAATGGTACAGACTTTTCTGTGCGCAAAACCGAAAAAAGGCAGTGGGAATGCGGCCTTGCAAACGCGCATTTGTACGCCGGTTTCCCGCATCTTTACTGGGCGGGCACTGCCCTGCCCCGCCGCTTTGTGCAGGCGGCGCAGCACTTTTTGAAACACAAAGGATGACGAAAATGACCGAAGCTGAACTGATGCAGCTGCTTGCTGCCATCACCCCGCCGGACGAAGCCGCCCGCGCCGCCGCCCACGCCCACTGGGCAAGCCTTGCCAAGCCCTTGGGCGGGCTGGGTGCGCTGGAGACGATGCTGGAAGATGCCGCCGCTTTGACCGGAACGGCGCAGTTTGATTTTTCCCGCCGGGCGGTGGCGGTGCTCTGCGCAGACAACGGTGTGGTGGCGCAGGGTGTAAGCCAGACCGATCAGAGCGTGACCCGCACCGTAGCCGAGAACCTTGCCGCACGGCGCACCAGCGTCTGCCGGATGGCGCAGGCGGCGCACTGCGATATGCTGCCGGTGGATATGGGCATATCCGGTGCACCGGTGCCCGGCGTGCGGGACTGCCGCGTTGCTGCCGGAACTGCGGACTTTACCAAAGGCTCTGCCATGACCCGCGCCGAGGCGGTGGAGACCATTGGCCGGGGCATCGCCCTGACCCGGCAGCTTGCCGCCGAGGGCTACGGGCTGGTGGCCACCGGCGAAATGGGCATTGGCAACACCACCACCTCCAGCGCCGTGGCTGCCGTGCTGCTGGCACAGCCGGTGCAGACCATGACCGGGCGCGGTGCGGGGCTTTCCGATGCAGGGCTTGCCCGCAAGGTGGACGCCATCCGGCGGGGTATTGCCTGCAACAATCCCGATTCTGATGACGCCTTGGACGTACTGAGCAAGCTGGGCGGTTTTGATATCGCCGGGCTGTGCGGGATGTTTCTGGGCGGGGCGCTGGCGGGCGTACCCGTGCTGATGGACGGCTTCATCAGCGGGGTGGCGGCGCTGTGCGCCGTGCGGCTGTGCCCGGCAGCAGCCAAGGCCGTGTTTGCCAGCCACTGCTCCACCGAGCCCGCCGCCCGGCTTGTGCTGGAAGCGCTGGGCAAAAAGCCCCTGCTCACCGCCGGGCTGCATCTGGGCGAAGGCACCGGCGCAGTGGCCAGCATCCCGCTGTGGGACATGGCGCTGGCGGTGTACGAGGGGTGCTATTCCTTTGCGGAGGGCGGCATTGTGCCGTATACGCCCCAATGCTGACGCTGGTGCTGGGCGGCGCTGCCAGCGGCAAAAGTGAATACGCCGAAGCCCTTGTGCTGCACAGTGCTTTGCCGCGGTACTATCTGGCTACCATGCAGGTGTGGGATGCCGAGTGCGCTTCCCGGGTGGAAAAGCACCGCAAAATGCGCGCTGCAAAGCAGTTTGAGACCCTCGAGTGCCCGCTGCATTTAGAGACAGTACATTTGCCCCGCAGGGGCACGGCGCTGCTGGAGGACTTGGGCAACCTGACCGCCAACGAGCTGTACGACCCCGCCGGCGCGGGCGATGCCGCCGCCGAGCACATTTTGCAGGGGCTGGAGAGCCTTGCCGCGCAGTGCGAAAACTTGATCGTTGTTTCCAACGAGGTATTCAGTGGCGGCGCGGACTATGCCGGAGACACGGACCGCTATCTGCTGGCGCTGGCACAGGTGAACAACGCCCTTGCCGCCCGGGCAGACGCCGTAGTGCGGGTGGTGTGCGGCATCCCTGTCTATTATAAAGGAGTGGAAAAATGATCGTTTTGCAGACCATTGCGGTGGCCTTTGCCATGTTTTCGGCGGTGCCGGTGCCGCAGTTTGCGTGGAACGAAAAGAATATGCGGTACGCGCTGTGCGCCTTTCCGCTGGTGGGGCTTTTATGCGGGGTGCTGTGGTTCGTGTGCGGGGTGCTGCCCCTGCCCGCCCCGGCGCGGGCTGCTGGGTTCTGCCTTGTGCCGGTGTGGGTGACCGGCGGCATCCATCTGGACGGCTATGCCGACACCTGTGATGCCCTTGCCAGCTACGGCGACCGGGAAAAGAAGCTGGAAATTTTAAAGGACCCGCACTGCGGTGCCTTTGCGGTCATACGGTTGTGCAGCTATTTTGTGGCTTATCTCTGCCTTGCCGCCTGCGTGCAGTTCACGCCTCGGGTGGGTGCGCTTTGGACGCTGGCGCTGATTTTGGAACGGGCACTTTCCGGCCTTGCGGTGTCGGCCTTTCCCATGGCAAAAAACACCGGCCTTGCCCACACCTTTGCCTGTGCCGCTGACCGCAAAGTCGTGCGCAATGTGCTGGCAGTGCTGGTGATCCTGCTTTGCGGGGCGCTGCTGGCTTTAGGCGGCGGGGCACTGGCAGCAGTTGCAATTTTGCTGTTTTTGTGGTATCACCATGTAGCTGTGCAGCAGCTGGGCGGCATTACCGGCGATCTTGCCGGGTGGTTTTTGCAAAAGACTGAGCTTTGGATGCTGGCGGCGCTGTGCGCCTGCCAATGGGGAGGGCTGTTATGATCCTGATCACCGGGCCGCTTTACAGCGGCAAGCGTACCTTTGCCCGCACCCTGCCCGGCCGCTGCATTGCAGACGTGCAGCAACTTGCCGCCGGGTGCAAAGACAAAGCCGAACTTGAGAAACTCGCGGACAAATTATCCGCTTATGATATCGTGCTGTCCACCGAGGTGGGCGGCGGTGTGGTGCCCATAGACCCGGCCGAGCGTGCCGCACGGGAAAACGCCGGACGGCTGGCCTGTCTGCTGGCGGCGCGTGCTGCGTGTGTGGTGCAGATGTTCTGCGGCATCCCCACCGTTTTGAAAGGAGAATTGCCGGAATGCTGATCTATTTGTTGCGTCACGGCTTGACCGAATACAACGCCGAAAAGCGCTATCAGGGGCAGCGGGATATCCCGCTTTCTGCCGCCGGGCGCGCTTTGCTGTGCCGGGCAGACATTTCCCCCAAGACCGTGTACATTACCCCTCTTTGCCGCACCCGGCAGACCGCCGAGGTGCTGTTTCCGGGCGCAAGGCTCGTGGAGATAGACGACCTGAAGGAGATGTGCTTTGGCAGCTTTGAGGGGAGAAACTATATTGAAATGGAGCACGACCCGGACTACCTTGCGTGGGTAGCTGCCAACTGCGAAAGCCCCTGCCCGGACGGCGAGACCAAGGCCGCGTTTTGTGAGCGCATTTGCGCGGCTTTTTCTGCGCTGGTGGACAATGCCCTTGCAAACGGCAAGGAGATGCTGGTCATTTTAGCGCATGGCGGCACCCAGATGGCTGCCATGGAACGCTATGCCCTACCCCACAAGGATTATTATGAATGGTGCGCTCCCAACGCAGGCGGCTTTGTGCTGGACGCCAAGGATTGGGCGGCAAAGCGGGTGCTGCATCTGGTAAAGACCGTGCAGTACACAAAGGAGGCGCGGGAATGATCGGCTACGCGGTACTGGGCGGCTTTGTTCTGGATGCCGTTTTCGGCGACCCTGCGTGGCTGCCGCATCCGGTAGTGTACATGGGCAAGGCCATCTCCGGGCTGGAAAAGCAGCTGCGTGCCCGCCTGCCCAAAACGCCAAAGGGTGAGCTTTGGGGCGGGCGCATCTTGGCCTTTTGCTTGCCGGTGGGCACCTTTGTACTCACAAGTCTTATCTGCATAGGAGCCGCCGCCCTGCACCCACTGCTGGGGCTGGCAGTACAGATGTTCTGGTGCGGGCAGGCACTGGCGGCAAAGGGGCTGGTGCAGGAGAGCATGAACGTTCACCGGGAGCTGACAAAGCCTGACCTGCCTGCGGCACGCATTGCGGTAAGCCGCATCGTGGGGCGGGATACCGCAGCGCTGACCGCCGAAGGCGTGACCAAAGCCGCTGTGGAGACCGTGGCGGAAAACGCCAGCGACGGCGTGATCGCACCGCTGTTGTATATGCTGCTGGGCGGCGCTCCGCTGGCGCTCACCTACAAAGCCATCAATACCATGGACAGCATGGTGGGCTATAAAAACACGCAGTATCTCTATTTTGGCCGTGCAGCGGCAAAGCTGGACGATGTTGCAAACTACCTGCCCAGCCGCATTGCCGCCCTGCTGTGGGTAGCCGCTGCCGCCCTGACCGGCAACGATGCCCGCAATGCGTGGCGCATCTGGCGGCGGGACCGCCGCAACCACGCCAGCCCCAACAGCGCCCAGACCGAAAGCGCCTGCGCCGGTGCACTAAACGTGCAGCTGGCCGGGCCCGCCTATTATTTTGGTGAATACTACCCTAAGCCCACCATCGGCGATGCCGTGCGTCCCATTGAGCCGGAGGATATCCGCCGCGCGGACCGCATGATGTACGCCGAAAGCCTGCTGGCGCTGGCGCTTGGGCTATTGATACGAGGTATTTTATGATGCAGCTGGTACATGGTGGCGACTGGGCCGGTTACCGGGCGCAGTACGGACAGGATGCGCTGGACTTTTCGGCAAATGTCAGCCCGCTGGGACTGCCGGAGGGGGTGGCAAAGGCCATTACTGCCGCGCTTGCCACCGCCGACCGCTACCCCGACCCCCTTTGCCGTGCTTTGCGGGCAAAGCTGGCAGTGCACGAGAAGGTGTCCATGGAGCACATCCTCTGCGGCAACGGCGCGGCAGACCTCATCTTCCGGCTGGTGTGGGCGGCAAAGCCCCACACGGCGCTGCTGCCCGCCCCTACCTTTGCAGAGTATGCCGCCGCACTGGAAACAGCGGGCTGCACCGTCCGGCGGCATTTTCTGCGGGAAAGCGAAGATTTTGCAGTGACCGAAGCGTTTGTTTCCGCAGTGGACGAGGACACCGACATGGTTTTCCTCTGCCAGCCCAATAACCCCACCGGGCAGCTGACGCCGCTGCCGCTGGTGGAAGCGCTGCTGCGCCGGTGCGAACGCTGCGGTGCGCTGCTGGTGGTGGACGAGTGCTTTCTGGACTTTTTGCCGGAAAGTGAGGTGCTGTCTGCCAAAAAGCTTCTGGCAAGCCCGAACCTCATCATCCTGAAAGCCTTTACAAAGCTGTACGGCATGGCCGGGGTGCGGCTGGGCTACTGCCTGTGCAGCAACACCGCTCTGCTGGATAATATGCAGGCTGCCGGGCAACCGTGGGCAGTTTCCAGTCTTGCACAGGCGGCAGGGCTGGCGGCGCTGGACGAAGCTGCCTATGTGGCGCGGGTGCAAGCCATTATTGCGCAGCAGCGTCCTGTTTTGCGGGACGGTTTGCGCGCGCTGGGGCTGCGGGTGCTGGATGGCAGCGCGAATTATCTGCTGTTCCAGGCACCGGAAACGCTGGGCGACGCCTTGCGGCAGCGCGGCATCGTGCTGCGCAGCTGCGGCAATTACCCCGGACTGGACGGCAGCTGGTACCGCACTGCCGTGCGCACCGCGCCGGAAAACCAGCAGCTTATAGAAGCCTTACGGGAGGTGCTTGCATGAGCCGGGCAAAATGTATCATGGTGCAGGGCACGATGAGCGGGGCGGGCAAAAGCCTGCTGTGCACCGCGCTGTGCCGTATCTTTGCACAGGACGGCTACCGGGTAGCCCCCTTTAAAAGCCAGAACATGGCGCTGAACAGCTTTGTCACCCGAGACGGGCTGGAAATGGGCCGGGCACAGGTGGTGCAGGCACAGGCTGCCGGCATGGAGCCGGATGTGCGCATGAATCCTATTCTGCTCAAACCCAGCAGCGATGTGGGTAGTCAGGTCATCGTGAACGGCGAGGTGCGCGGACAGATGCCCGCAGCCGCCTACTTCAAGCTGAAAAAGAGCCTGATCCCGGACATTTTAGCCGCGTACAACAGTCTGGCCGAAGAAGTGGATATCATCGTTATTGAGGGCGCGGGCAGCCCGGCAGAGATCAACCTGAAAGCGGATGATATCGTCAATATGGGGCTGGCAGAGCTGGTGGATGCACCGGTGCTGCTGGCGGGAGATATCGACCGGGGCGGCGTGTTTGCACAGCTGTACGGCACGGTGGAGCTGCTGGAACCCGCCGAGCGGGCACGCATCAAGGGTCTGGTCATCAACAAATTCCGGGGCGATGCCGCCATCCTGAAACCCGGCCTTACCATGCTGGAGGAAAAGACCCATCTGCCCGTGCTGGGCGTTGTGCCCTACCTGCGGGTGGATATCGAGGACGAGGACTCCCTCTCCTCCCGGCTGGAAAGCAGCAGCGCCGTCAAGCCGCTGGATGCTGCCATTCTGCGGCTGCCGCATATCTCCAATTTTACGGATTTCATGCCGCTGGAACAGCACCCGCTGCTGAGCGTGCGGTATGTGCAAAGCCCCCGGCATCTGGGCGCACCGGATGTGGTCATTCTGCCGGGCACTAAAAACACCATCGATGACCTGCTCTGGCTGCGTCAGTGCGGTCTGGAAAGTGCCGTGCAAAAGCTGGCAGCTGCCGGCACGCCGGTGCTGGGCGTGTGCGGCGGCTACCAGATGCTGGGCGATACTCTCGCCGACCCCGAGGGCACTGAGAGCGGACGTAGCCAGACCGTGCGCGGGCTGGGGCTGCTGCCCACCCGGACCGTGTTTACGGACGCAAAGCACCGCACACAGGACACCGCCACCGTCACCGCGCCACAACTGGCGGGGGCAGCGCTGACCGGCTACCAGATCCATACCGGACGCACTGCCGTGCAGGGTGTGCCCTTCTGCCGCCTTGCAGACGGCAGCCCCGAGGGCTGCGTACAGGGCAACGTGGCGGGCACTTATCTGCACGGCCTGTTCGATACCGGAGAACTGACCGAAAAACTGGTGCAGCTGCTGTGCAGCCGCAAGGGCATCTCCCCTGCCGATGCGCCGCTGCTCTCCATGGCCGAGTACCGGCAGCAGCAGTTTGACCTGCTGGCCGACGGCGTGCGCCGGGCGCTGGACATGAACACCCTGTACGCCGCCATGGGACTGGAAGGGAGGAATACCGTATGACCCCGCAACACCATCTGCCCGCCGATATCGAGCGAACGAGCCTTTCTATCATCACCGCAGAGCTGGAAACAATGGGTCTGACCCCGCCGCCGGAGACTGCCGCCGTGGTCAAGCGGGTCATCCACACCACCGCCGATTTTGACTACGCCCGCAATCTGCGCTTTACCCCCGGCGCGGTGGCGGCGGGGGTGGCGGCGCTGCAAGCCGCTGCACCCATCGTTACCGACACCAACATGGCGCTTTCCGGCATTACAAAGCCGGGCCTTGCGCGGCTGGGCAGCACAGCGCTGTGCTACATGGCAGACCCGGAGGTAGCCGCGCTGGCAAAGGCCAACGGCACTACCCGGGCGGTGGCGTCCATGCAAAGAGCCGCCGCCGAACACCCCGGTGCCATCCTTGCGGTGGGCAACGCACCCACGGCGCTGCTGACCATTGCCGACCTGATCGAAACCGCCGGGCTGCGCCCTGCGCTGGTCATCGGGGTGCCGGTGGGCTTTGTGAACGTGGTGGAGAGCAAGGAGCGGCTGTTCAGCGTCTGCACCGCCCACGGTGTGCCCGCTATCGTTGCCATGGGGCGCAAGGGCGGCAGCAATGTTGCCGCTGCCATCTGCAACGCGCTGGTGTATTCCGCCGCCGGGATGCTGGACCCCACCGACCGGGGATGGAAATAATATTTTTATTGTTCGCGTTCAAAGTGCTCTGCGGCGCACTTTGAACGCTTTTTTTAACCAATTCTCCCCTAGAGGGGTATTCTTTCATTGGCTGGTATGGTATACTCGGCTTAGTTCAACAAATCGGAATTGACGGAGGAACAGTTATGGATATATTAGTAAGAGATGCAAAGCTTGAAGATGCTGAACGTATTTTAGATATTTATGCTTATTATGTTGAGAATACTGCCATTACATTTGAATATGTCGTTCCAACACTCATGGATTTTCAAAAGCGTATGGAAATGACTATGAAAAGATACCCCTATCTTGTTATTGAAAAAGACGGAGCAATTCAAGGCTATGCGTATGCAGGTGCTTTTGTAGGCAGGGCGGCTTATGATTGGTCATGTGAACTGACGGTATATCTTGACCATACTGCTCAAAAATGCGGTTTGGGAAGAAAGATATATGAGGCACTTGAAAATAGATTGAGTGAAATGGGAATTTTGAACTTGTATGCTTGTATTGGTTATCCGAGAGTTGAAGATGAATACCTTAACAGCAACAGCGCAGAATTTCATGCACATTTGGGTTTTTCAAAAGTTGGGGAATTTTATAAATGCGGTTATAAATTTGGACGTTGGTACAACATGATTTGGATGGAAAAGATTATCGGAAAACATCATGAGGACCAACCGTCTGTAAAATTTCCTGAATAAATCAGAATGACTCGTTAGTTTCGCAGCTTCCAGTTTGTCGCACTCATTATTTTTCTTTCTTGTATAAACGGGATACCGGAGCGTCCGCAGACGCTCCGGTATCCCGTTTTCATCTATAATTTTTCTCTTTTATCTGCGGCTGCGCGCCGGGCGGCGGTGGAGGGCACAGTAATAGCCGAAGGCGGTGCCGCACAAGCCGCCCACGATGTGCATAAAGTTTGCCACGTTATCGTGCACAAAGATGATATCGTACACCTGCTGGCCAAAGTACAGTGCCGCCACCAGCAGCATGGTGACCGGGATGCCGCCGGAAAAGCCCGCCAGCGAGGACAGCATGATGAGCATGAACACGATGCCGGACGCACCCAACAGCCCCGTGTGGGGGAACAGGATGCATTGCAGCACGCCGGTGACCAGCGCGGTGAACAGAATGCCCTTGAGCAGCGGGATGCTGCCGTATTTTTCCTCCATGGGCGGGCCCACCACCAACAGCAGCAGCATATTATTGAGAAAATGCTCCCAGTTGGCATGGCCCAGCACATGACCGAACAGCCGGATGTAGCCCAGTGGGTCCCGCCACGAGGAGCGGTACACGCAGAACAGGTTCATGGTGCTCCAGCCGTTCGTCCAGCCGTCTGCCAGCAGCACCAGCATGGACAGCAGAAAAAAGGTAAGGATCACCGGCGAGTTATACTGGAGCTCCAGTTTCAGCTTGCTTTTTTTCGTAAACAGTCATTCCCTTCACAGTATTATCGGCTTTATCCTCTGGTTTGCACCCAGTATGCGCCCATGCTCTGGCCGGGCTGGTTCGTCACTTCATCGTTGAGGTATGCCGCAAGGCCGCAGGCTTCCGGTTGCCAGCTGAGCGCGGCTTCCACCGTGGGGTACTCCACCTCGGCGTACCAGAACGCTGTGGGCAAGCCCTCGTCCACATGGTTCACCTCCAGCACCGCGCCGTCCGGCAAGCGGTAGCTCCGGCGCACCTTTTTGATCAGGGGTTTGCCGATGATCTTCTCTTCCAGCTGCACAAACAGGTCTTTATCGATGCTGCGCTCGATCTCCTCCCGCGCCAAACCACCGGCAGACTTGAAGCAGAGGATATAGTCGGTGCTGCCGCCGGTCAGTGCTTCCTCCCGGATGCGCACCGTGGGCTGCACGCTGATATAGCCCTGCCGCATGGTGAATTCTTCCTCAAGGGGCAGCCCCTCCGGCCAGCCGGTCACCATCCATTTGCGTTCGATCTCCATAGCGTTTTCTTCCTCCCGCAAAATTTTGTATTTATTCTACCATATTTTTATGTTATGATAAAGAGCAGAACGAGCATCATTTTGCGCATTCTTAGTTGAAGGAGCATTTTATGAAAAGCGAACGCACTTATCCTGTATATAAAGTCAACAAGCACGCCGAAGGGCTTTTGGTGGGCGGGCACCCCTGGGTGTACGAGAACGATATTCTGGAAGCCCCCGGCACTACGCCGGAAAACGGCACGCTGGTGGATGTGGTCAGTCCCAAGGGCGCATACCTCGGCACCGGCTTTCTCTCGCTGAAAAGCAAGATCCGGGTGCGGCTGATCTCCCGCAACGCCAATGATACCTTTGATACCGCCTTCTGGCGCCGCCGGGTGGAGTACGCATGGGCGTACCGCAAAACGGTACTGGAGCCTGCCGACCTTTCTGCCTGCCGCTTCATCTTTGGCGAGGCGGACCAGTTCCCCGGGCTGACGGTGGACCGGTTCAACAACGTTCTGGTCACCCAGACTTTGAGCGTGGGCATGGAAAAGCTGAAGCCGGTGCTCTTCCCCCTGCTGGCCGAGGTACTGCGGGCAGACGGACAGACCATTGACGGCATCTACGAACGCAACGATGAAGCCCTGCGCGCCAAGGAAGGGCTGGAACAGAACAAGGGCTGGTTTGCCCTGCCCGGCGAGAGCCACCCGGAAACCACCCAGACCGAGATCTGTGAAAACGGCGTGTACTACCATGTAGACTTTGAAAACGGGCAAAAGACCGGCTTTTTCCTTGACCAGAAATACAACCGCCGGGCTGTGGCACGCCTTGCCGCCGGGCACACCGTGCTGGACTGCTTTACCCACACCGGCAGCTTTGCCTTGAACGCTGCCAAGGGCGGGGCTGCCCGGGTGACCGCCGCCGACATCAGCGCCGAAGCCATTGCCATGGCAAAGCGCAACGCCGAGCGCAACAACCTCGACAACATGGATTTCCTCTGCGAGGACACCTTTGCCCTGCTGCCCCGGCTGGAAAAGGAGGGCCACCCCTACGACTTTATCATTCTGGATCCCCCTGCCTTTACCAAGGCGCGCCGCACGGTGGAGAACGCCATGCGCGGCTACAAGGAGATCAACTACCGCGCCATGAAGCTGCTGCCCCGGGGCGGGTATCTGGCCACTGCCAGCTGCTCCCACTTTGCTACCGAGGAGCTGTTCATCAAGATGCTGCGCGCTGCCGCTAAGGACGCCCACCGGCAGCTGCGGCAGATCGAGGTAAAGCAGCAGGCACCGGATCATCCCATTCTGTGGGGCGTGCCGGAGACGAACTACCTCAAGTTTTTCCTGTTTCAGGTCATCTGATGCTTTTACAATAAGAACAATTGCCGCGCGCTGCGCACCTTTCAGCCGGAGAAAGCCGTCCTGAATGGGGCTTTTCCGGCGTAAAAGTCATACCAATCGCGGTTGTTCCAAAAATACGGGATCGTGTTTGTACAGAATCGTCAGTTTTGTCAATTGCCTTTTTTGCCCGCAAAGACTATAATCTTAGCCATAGACAGCAACGGCGCTGTGGGTCACCTCCTGACTCGCAGCGCCGTTTTTGTTAAGGTGTATCTGAAAACAAAGAAAATGACGAATATTTCGCAAGCACAAGCGGGATTTAAGGCAAATAGCCGCAGGAATCCTTTGTGGATTTCAAGGCTGTTTAACGCAAAATCCGGCTGTTCTTGTAGAAATAGACTAAATTTTCGACTTTTCAGATACACCCTAGGATGTAAGCAAGCTTTGGGCTTCTGCATTGCGGCAGACCCAAGGCGAAAAAAGTAAGATCAAGTAAGGAGTAGGATTTATGGCAGCAAATGTTATGGAGATCTACGGCAGCAAGGTCTTTAATGAGCACGTTATGAAGGAGCGCCTGCCCAGCGCTACTTACAAGAGCTTGAAGAACACCCTGCACAAGGGTGCTCCGCTGGATATTGAGGTGGCAAACGTTGTCGCCAGCGTGATGAAGCGCTGGGCCATGGAGCTGGGTGCTACCCATTACACCCACTGGTTCCAGCCCCTGACCGGCATCACCAGCGAGAAGCACGATGGCTTCGTCAGCCCCGTGGGCGATGGCACCGCCATCATGGAGTTCTCCGGCAAGGAGCTGGTACGCGGCGAGCCCGATGCTTCCTCCTTCCCCTCCGGCGGTCTGCGCGCTACCTGCGAAGCACGCGGCTACACCGCATGGGACCCCACCAGCTACGCCTTTGTGAAGGATGATGTGCTGTGCATCCCCACCGCATTCGTCAGCTACACCGGCGAGGCACTGGATAAAAAGACTCCCCTGCTGCGTTCCATGAACGCACTGTCCGGTCAGGCCGTCCGCATCCTGAAGCTGTTCGGCAAGGATGTGGACTACGTCTCCACCACCGTCGGCCCTGAGCAGGAGTACTTCCTGGTCAAGAAGGAGGACTACGAGGCACGTCAGGATCTGATCCTCACCGGCCGCACCCTGTTCGGCGCTCCCTCTGCAAAGGGTCAGGAGCTGGAAGAGCACTACTTCGGTGTCATCCGTCCCGAGGTTTCTGAGTTCATGAAGGAGCTGGACGAGGAGCTGTGGAAGCTGGGCGTGCCCGCCAAGACCAAGCACAACGAGGTGGCTCCCTGCCAGCACGAGCTTGCTCCCATCTTCGATACCACCAACGTGGCCATCGACCACAACCTGCTGACCATGGAAATGATGCGCAAGATCGCACCCAAGTACGGTCTGGTCTGCCTGCAGCACGAGAAGCCCTTTGAAGGCGTGAACGGCAGCGGCAAGCACAACAACTGGTCCATGAGCACCACCCACGAGAACCTGCTGGATCCCGGCGATACCCCCATGGAGAACCTGCAGTTCCTGATCTTCCTGGCCGCTGTCATCAAGGCTGTGGATGAGTACGCTGATCTGCTGCGCACCTCTGTGGCTACCCCGGGCAACGATCACCGTCTGGGCGCAAACGAAGCACCTCCGGCTATCATCTCCATCTTCGTAGGCGAGGAGCTGGAAGCTGTCATCGATGCCATCGCATCCGATTCTCCCTATGCCGGCCCCGTCAAGATGAAGATGGATCTGGGCGTGGACGTTCTGCCCAAGTTCAGCAAGGACACCACCGACCGCAACCGTACCTCCCCCTTCGCCTTCACCGGCAACAAGTTTGAGTTCCGTATGCCCGGCTCTGCTGAGAATCTGAGCGACTGCAACACCATCCTGAACACCGCTGTCGCCAAGGAGCTGAAGGGCTACGCCGACGAGCTGGAGGGCGCTGAGGACTTTACCAGCGCAGCCATCGCTCTGGTCAAGCGCACCATCCGCGACCATCGCCGCGTCATCTTCAACGGCAACGGCTACACCGCCGAGTGGGAAGCCGAGGCAGCCAAGCGCGGCCTGCCCAACAAGAAGAATACCCCCGCTGCTCTGCCCGCACTGGTCGAGCCCAAGAACATCGCCCTGATGGAAGAGTTCGGCGTGCTGACCAAGGTGGAGATGGAAAGCCGCTACGAGGTGGAGATGGAGCACTACTCCAAGATCATCAACATCGAGGCTCTGACCATGCTGGAGATGGCCCGCAAGCAGCTGCTGCCCGCCATCAACGCCTACATGAGCGAGGTTGCCAACACCGCCGCCTCCAAGCTGGCTGTCAGCGAGCACATCAGCGTGCGCAGCGAGACCAAGACTTTGGAAAAGCTTTCTTCTGACGCCGATGCCATGAGCGATGCCATCGACACCCTGCAGGATGCCGTGAATGCCGCCAAGGCACTGCCCACCGAGAGCGAGAAGGCCGTTGCCTTCCACGATAACGTTCTCCCGGTGATGGACGCCCTGCGTGCCGCTGCCGACGATGCCGAGACCATCTGCGGCGAGGATTACTGGCCTCTGCCCAGTTACAGCAAGATGCTTTACTACGTCTGATAGTCTCCTGACAACGTAAAAAATAAGCATCCGCCGGCTGCCGGATCAATTAGCCATTCTCCTTTTCCTATTTCTTACACCAGCCCAAAGACCTGCTCCCTTTTTGAGGGCAGGCCTTTGGGCGTTTTATTTGAAATACAGTTTTTGTAAGGGGGTTATTTATGAGCTATTCCACCCAACAGGATATTCTGGATTTCGTGGAGGACAACAACGTCAAATTTGTGCGCTTTGCCTTCTGTGATATTTTTGGCACCCAGAAGAACATTGCCGTGCTGGCCAGCAATCTGTCCAAGGCGCTGGAAGAGGGCGTATGCTTTGACGGCAGCTCCATTGCGGGCTTTATGCACGTTGAGGAAAGCGACCTTGTACTGCGGCCGGATCTTTCCACAGTGACCATCCTGCCGTGGCGTCCCACCGAGGGGCGGGTGATGCAGTTCTTCTGCGATGTGGAAAAGCCGGACGGCGCATCCTTTGGCGGCAACTGCCGGGGCTTTTTGCGGGATGTGAACCGCAAGTTCAAAAAGCTGGGGCTTACCTGCAACGTGGGCACCGAGTGCGAGTTTTATCTGTTTGAAAAGGACGACCGCGGCCGTCCCACCTGCATTCCCATCGACTTTGGCGGATATTTTGACGTTGCGCCGCTGGATGCGGGCGAGAACTTGCGCCGGGACATCTGCCTGACCATGGAGCAGATGGGCATGGCACCCCAGCACAGCCACCACGAGAGCGGCAACGGCCAGAACGAGATCGACTGCCGCTACGCAGGGCCGCTGAAAACCGCCGACAACGTAATGACCTTTAAGCAGATCGTCCGTGCCATTGCCATGCGCAACGGCCTGCACGCCAGCTTTCTGCCCAAGCCCCTGCCCCAGCAGGCCGGCAGCGGGCTGCACATCAACCTCTCGCTTTACATGGACGGCAAAAACCTGTTTGAGGGCGATATTGCCCCGGACAGCGTAGCAGGCAGCTTTATGGCAGGTGTGTTGGCACACAGCCGGGAGCTGACCGTGTTCACCAATCCCCTGCCCAACAGCTACCAGCGCTTTGGCTGTGACGAAGCGCCCCGCTATGTGAGCTGGAGCCGCCAGAACCGCAGCCAGCTGGTGCGCATCCCCATGGTCAAGGGCGACAGCTGCCGCATGGAGCTGCGCAGCCCGGACCCCGCCTGCAACCCGTATCTGGCCATTGGCCTGATCCTTGCTGCCGGACTGGACGGCATTGAAAAGCGCATGGTGCTGCCCCCGCCGGTGAACCGCAACCTGTTCGATGCCGCCGAGGCCGAAGGACTGGGCCTTGAGACCCTGCCCGCCACCCTTGAGGAGGCGGTGCAGGTTGCCGAGGAGAGCGAGTTTTTGCGCAAAGTGCTGCCGGAGGGGCTTTCTAAGCGCTATTTCTCGGAGGAACTCAAGCGCTGCGCCGCATTGCGGAATGCGCCTGACCAGGCCGAGCACGAGCGCGTCTACTATTTCAACGCCATCTGATCCCTGCCAGCGCAGGAGAAAGGAGTGCGGAAAATGGGACGCGCACTGATCGTAAGCGCCGGTGCCAACTCCAACGAGTATATCGCCGCGCGGCTGTCCGAGATGGGTTACAGCCGCCCGGTGATCATTCCCAGCGGAGCCGAGGCGCGGCGCAGAATGTCGGAATCTGATTTTGAGTTGATCGTGGTCAACGCTCCCCTGCCCGATGAGTTCGGGCACGAACTGTGCATCACCGCTGTGGAGCAGACCGATGCTGGTGTGGTCTTTCTGGTAAAGGCTGCACAGGCCGAGCAGCTGCTTGCCCCCTTGAACGAGCAAGGGGTGCTGCTGCTGAGCAAACCCTTCACCACCCCGTTGTTTTTGCAGGCCATGCACATGGCGGCTGCCGGCAACCACCGCCTGCAGCGTCTGCGGCAGGAGAATGCCCGCCTGCAGGACAAGATCGGGCAGCTGCGGCTGATCAGCCGGGCAAAGTGCTGTCTGGTAGAGCACGCCCACATGACCGAAGCCGAAGCGCACCGCTACCTTGAAAAACAGGCCATGGACACCCGCCGCGACCGCGCCGAGGTGGCGCAGGAGGTGCTGGAGGAGTACGCTGACAGAAGCGAATAATAAGCAGGGCTTCGCCCCGCACCCGCAGGGAAAGGGGTGCGCCGGGAGTGAGCCTTTTATAGGAGAGTTTTATTTTACGACAGAGGAAGGTATATTTTTATGGCAAAATTTATTTTTGTGACCGGCGGCGTGGTCTCCGGTCTGGGCAAGGGCATTACCGCTGCATCTCTGGGCCGGCTTTTGAAGTGCCGCGGCCTGAAGGTAGCCAGCCAGAAGCTGGACCCCTATGTGAACGTGGACCCGGGCACCATGAGCCCGCTGCAGCACGGCGAGGTGTTCGTGACCGATGACGGCACCGAGACCGATCTGGATCTGGGACACTACGAGCGCTTCATCGACGAAAATCTGAACAAGTACTCCAACCTGACCACCGGCAAGGTGTACTGGAACGTGCTGAACAAGGAGCGTCAGGGCGCTTATCTGGGACAGACGGTGCAGATCATCCCTCACATCACCAACGAGATCAAGAGCTACATCTACAATCTGGCCTCCTCCACCGAGGCAGACGTGGTCATTACCGAGATCGGCGGCACCACCGGCGACATCGAGAGTCAGCCCTTCCTGGAGGCCATCCGTCAGGTGGGTCTGGAGCAGGGACGGGAGAACTGCTGCTTCATCCATGTGGTGCTGGTGCCCTACATCTCCGGCTCGGACGAATACAAATCCAAGCCCGCCCAGCACTCGGTCAAGGAGCTGCAGGGCATGGGCGTAAGCCCCGATATCATCATCCTGCGCGCAGACGGCAGCGTGGGCAGCGATATCCGCCGCAAGATCAGCACTTTCTGCAACGTCAAACCGGAGTGCGTCATTGAGAACCTGACCATGCCTAGTCTCTACCAGTGCCCGCTGATGCTGCACACCAACGGTCTGGACGATGTGGTGGTGCAGCAGCTGCATCTGGATGTTCCCCCCGCCGACCTGACCGAGTGGAAGCAGGTAGTCTCCCGCATTGCCACCCGCAGCAAGACCTGCACCATTGCACTGGTGGGCAAGTACGTCAAGCTGCACGATGCATACCTCTCGGTGATGGAAAGCTTGTACCACGCCGGGTTTGAGAACGACAGTCAGGTGGAGATCCGCTGGGTGGAAAGCGAGGATCTGACCGATCAGGCTGCCTGCAAGGAAGCTTTTGCAGACGTGGACGGCATCATCGTGCCCGGCGGCTTTGGCGACCGCGGCATCGAGGGCATGATCCAAGCCGCCCAGTACGCCCGCGAGAACCATGTGCCCTGCTTTGGCATCTGCCTTGGTATGCAGATCATGGTCATTGAATTTGCCCGCAATGTGCTGGGCTACAAGGACGCCAATTCCAGCGAGTTCACCCCGGACGGTGCCCACAACGTCATCTCCCTGATGCCGGACCAGCAGGGCAACATCCCCAAGGGCGGCACCATGCGTCTGGGCAAGTATCCCTGCACAGTGGCGCCCGGCACCAAAATGGCCGAGTGCTACGGCGAGAGCGAGATCTGGGAGCGCCACCGCCACCGCTATGAATTCAACAACGACTTCCGGCAGGAGATGCAGGACGCCGGGCTGGTCATTTCCGGCACAAGCCCGGACGGCCATCTGGTGGAGACTGTGGAGCTGCCCGGCCGCGACTTCCATCTGGGTGCACAGTTCCACCCGGAGTTCAAGAGCCGCCCCAACCGCGCACATCCCCTGTTCAAGGGCTTTATCGCCGCTGCGCTGCGCTACCGCGCTGCCGCCCAGCGGGATATGCTGCATCTGTAACAGCATAATATAACGGCAAGGCCGCAGCACAAATACCGTGCTGCGGCCTTGCTTTGTGTAAGACAATTTTAAATGCCTTCCGTGCCGTCCTGTCTGGCGTGGTTTTTCTGCTTATTCTCGTACATCCGCTGATCGGCGATGTAGCACACCTGCTGTACATCAATGCTTTCGGCGGGGTACAAGGCATAGCCGCAGCTGGCACCTACGCTTACGGCGTTACCGTCGATCTCGTAGGGCACGGCGATCATCTCACAGATCATGTCCATCTTGCGGGCGCAGGTCTCCTGCGTCATCGGACCGAGCAGCAGCAGGGCGAACTCGTCGCCGCCCAGACGGAAAGCGTAGTCCCGGCTGCGGATACATCCCTGCAGCCGCTGGGCAACGCCCTTCAGCAGCTCATCGCCCACATCATGACCGTAGGTATCGTTGACCGGCTTGAAGCGGTCCAAGTCCATATAGAACAGCGCAAAGGGCTGGCAGTGCTGCTCCAGCACGGTCAGCACCCGGTCAAAATAGCGCTTGTTCAGCAGGCCGGTCAGGCCATCGGTGTTGGCAAGGCTTTGCAGCAGGTGCTGCTCTCCCATATCCTGCACGATCATCATCACGCGGGTCAGGCGGTCGCCCTTCCACGCCATGGGAACCACCGTCATCATGAAAAATGCACTCTTATCGCGGGCGGCGTATTCCAGCTTGAGGGAGTCGTTGTCCGTTTTGATCTGCCTGCGCAGGTTCTCCGGTGCCAGCATCTGGGGGATCTTGGCGTTTTCGCTGTCGGTCAGCACCACATACTTGCGCGATATCTGCTCCAGCAGCTGCTGGTAAGAGCCCTCCGGCGGGTACAATGCTTCTCCGTGCCGCTCGTAGTACTGGTAACGGTCACGGTCCAGATCGCACACTGCAAAACGCTCCACAACGCGCGCCATGCCCGCAAACATCATATCACTCTTTTCCCGGCGGCGCTCCAGCTCCCTGCGGCGGTTGCGCTCCGCGTCACGCTGGATCTTTACCACGCCTGCCATGATCAGAAGCCCCAGCAGCGCAATGACTAAAATGGTAGCGTTTTGCACCCGGCGCATCCCGGCATCCACCACCCCGGTGGGCACGATGCCGATGATGCTCCAATCCAGAATGCTCAGCGGCTGATAGATCAGGTAATATTTCTGCCCGTTCATGGTGAACAGCACACAGCCCTCGCCGCCCTGCGGCAGGGTCTGCACCATGGTGTCATAGTAGGGCTTATCCACACGGGCGTTCTGCTGCAAGTAATCAAACAGGTTCGTCATCTGCTCGGGGATCTCGGTCTTTGTCTCGGTGGAAAGCACCACATCGCCGTTTGAACGCACAATATAGCAATCGCTCTGTCCCTCATAGACCATGCTGCCCAGCAGCTTTTCCAGCACGGCGTTGTCGTAGCTGACCGCCAGCGCCGTATAGGTGGTGTCACCCAGCTGCAAGGGCTGTTCCATAGGCATGGCAAACATGATCTTACGGACGCCCTGACTAGAGGTGTAGCTGGTGATCACCGGCTCGTTTGCAGTATACAGCTCCTCAAAAGCCGCCCTCATATGCTCTGCTGTGCCCTGCCGCCCGGCGGTGGTCCAGAACTCGCACTGCTCGTTGAATAGGTAAAAATCTGTGTACTGCCAGGTAGCCTTTTGGGCAATATACTCCTGCCACTGCCCCTCCTGCTCTCCCCGCTCCGCAAGGGCACCCAGATAGCTGTCCCAGTCGGTCAGGATGTTCCAGTTGCGCTGCGCAAACATGGTAAAGGTCTTGGCAGACTGCCCATAGGTGGAAAGCAGGTTTTCCGTGCTTTCCTGATAGATCTGCTCCTGCGTATAATCAGTGTAAACAAGGATGCCGACCAGCAGTGCCAGCAGCATCCCCGCTATGAGCAGGATATTTTTTCGTTTCTTCATCATAAGGCTGTTTCCTCCGACTGCCCCGCAGCCAGACCCCTTCACAATACGTTCTTCCAAAGGCTTTATCCTGAAGCGCCATGCACAAAGTTCCGCAAAAGTGCACAAGCGCCGCGTGTCAGCTCCCATATAAACCGACACTATTCCTAATAATATTATACCATCCCGCAAAAGAGCCTGTCAACACATCCCCGGGGCGATTCGTGTCGTTTCAAGGGCGATTCACGCAGATTTGCCCTGTAAAGCTTGCAGACTTTTTGCAGACTTTCGGATAGCAAGTAAGTGCAAATATCAGTTAGTATTCGATAGTATTTGATAAGCCGCAAATACAAAAAATCCGCATGAACACTGATTTTTCCAGTATTCATGCGGATTTTCACGTTATGCAGAAGAAGGGACTTGAACCCTCACTCACAAGGAACTGGTGCCTAAAACCAGCGTGTCTGCCATTCCACCACTTCTGCTCATAGAAAAAAGGCAAGTCAAAAACCGACTTGCCTTCTGGTGCGAGGGAGGGGACTCGAACCCCCAAGGATAAACCACACGCACCTCAAACGTGCGCGTCTGCCAGTTCCGCCACCCTCGCATACCTGTTGTACAGTTCTCCGGTTTTTGAGGTAGAAAACCGTTGGTGCGGACTGCTTGCATATAGTAACACATTTCCGGCAATTCGTCAAGTGGTTTCTTTGTTTCTCATAAGTTTTTTTAAGTTTCATATCTATAATAGCAGCGCAGAGTGCGCGCAAAGGCAGCTTTCCGGGCAATTTCACAGGTCATTTGTGCGCGGAAAGCCTGTTTGCGGCGCTGCGCCCAGAGCAAAGGAGGGGTTTGTATATGAAGCTTTTTGTGCGGCGCACCGGCGGGCGCATCGGGCTATGGGGCGGGCTGCTGGCAGCAGCACTGGCAGCGTTTGCGGCAGGGTGGCTGGTGCCGGTACGCACACCGGCGGGCTGCAAGCTGAACGAGCTGACCGCCGCGCCGGATTTTTCGCCCTTTTCTCCTGCCGCACCGGTTGTTGCTGCATCCGATGCCGGTACGCCCGCAGCACCTTCCCTGCCGGAAAAATGGGTCTGCCTGACCTTTGACGATGGTCCCAGCAAGACCACCCCGGAGGTGCTGGCGGCTCTGGATGCCGCCGGGGTGCACGGCACCTTTTTTGTGGTAGCTACCGGCTACAACGAGAAATATCTGCCTTTGCTCACGCAGGCCGCTGCCGCCGGGCACCAAATCGCGCTGCACTCTGCCTCCCACGAATACAGCGACATCTACCGCAGCAGCGCCGCCTACTGGAAGGATATCGCCCTGCTGAAGGAGCGCATTGCCCCCTATGTGGATGCAGAGAGCATCCGATACCTGCGCTTTCCCGGCGGCAGCACCAACACCGTGAGCCGCCGTTACGGCGGCAAGGGGCTGATGCAACAGCTAAAAACCGAGGTAGAGCAGCGCGGCTGGCAGTGGGTGGACTGGAACGTCTGCGCCGAGGACGCCGTGGGTGGGCACCCCAGTGCGGATACCATCTACCGTAATGTGGTGCGGGAAACCGGCGAGCAGACCCATTGTGTGGTGCTGATGCACGACTCTGCCACCACACACACCACCGCCGAGGCACTGCCGGATATCATCCGGTGGTATGCGGACAACGGCTATGCCTTTTTGACCGTAGCCGAGGCGCTGCCGCTGGGGTAACGCGCCTTACAGCCACCTTTCAAGGCAGCGTCCCAGCAGCACTCCGGCAGAGGCCAGCACTGCAAGCCAGAGCCAGCCTGCACCGCCGGTGACCACCCACCCTGCCGCCAGAATGGCAGCAAAGGTGCACACCGGCGGCACAGCGATCCGCAGGATGCGCAGCAGTTTCTCCCGCCGGGGCGGCAGTCCTGCGTCCAGCTGCTCGGGGTGCATGGCATCGCAGCAGATCTCGTCCCGGTATTTGCCCGGGTTGCGGTAGGCTTTATATGGAATGCCATCCAGCGAGAACTCCGGGTACATCCCCTCTTTGGTCAGGGTGAACTGTATTTCCTTTTCCTCTGCATAGGTCTGCAACGCCGCCGTAAACTCCTGCGGGGTGTTGATGCTGCCCTGCGGGATAAAGAAAAAGTGCTTCTGATGCTGCACCTGCGCCAGCGTGCAGTAATCCTGCAGCCAGCCGGAGAAGAACCCCTGCTGCGGGGCGGGGCTTTCCATGCGGGTCAGACAGGCGTCCACGTCCAGCGTGTCCGTCTGCGGAGCCTGCCGGGCAAGGTCGGCGCAGAACTGCATAGCCGCTGCCAGCTGCGCCGCCTGTTGTTCCAGCACGGTCTGCTGGGCTTGCAGCGCCTGTTGCAGGGGCTGTTCCCCGCGCAATACCGCCTTGATGGTAGGCAGCGGCACATCCAGCATCCGCAGCATACGGATAAGTTTAAGCGTGCGGACATCCCAGGCGGTGTAATCGCGGTAATCATTGCCCTTTCTGCGTGCCGGTGTGAGAAGCCCTTCTTTTTCATAAAAGCGGATGTTCGGGGCGGACACACCGCTTTGTTCGGAAGCCTGTTTGATGTTCATTTGCTTCACCTCCGCCCTTACATTACACCTTAAAGCCAGTTGAAGGTCAAGGCTTTTGCGCAAAAAAACCGAGCCGCCGCACAAAAATGTGCAGGCAGCTCGGTTTTTCAATGCAAAATATCCGTCAGCGCGGGGGATCAGTCAGCAGACTGGCAGAACACAGAGAAAGTGCGGTAAGCCATGTACAGGTCGGTCTTATGGATGACCTCGAAGGGAGAGTGCATGGACAGCACAGGCACACCCATATCCAGCACCTTGATGCCGCGGTTTGCCACATACTTGGCAATGGTGCCGCCGCCACCCAGATCCAGACGGCCCATCTCACCGATCTGCCATGCCACGTTGTTGGCATCCAGCATCCGGGTGATGTCGCCCACCAGCTCGGCGTTGGCATCGCTGGCAGAGCTCTTGCCGCGGCTGCCGGTGTACTTGAAGATGGCAATGCCGCGGCCGGCGTAGGTGCCGTTCTGCTTCTCAAAGGCGCTTGCCCAGGAGGGGTCGAAGGCGGCGGTCACGTCCGCAGACAGGCACACGCTGTTGCGGAAGGCCAGAATGTCGTCCTGACCGGCAGCGCGGCAGAGCAGCTGCATAAAGTGGAACACATACATGCTCTGCATACCGGTCACGCCGTCGGAGCCGATCTCTTCCTTATCGGTCAGCACGCAGATGGTGGTGTGTACAGGGTCCTTGGTCTCGATCTCGGCCAGCAGTGCGGGGTAAGCATCCACGCGGTCATCGTGGCCGTAGGCACCGATCATGGAGCGGTCAAAGCCCACATCGCGTGCCTTGGCAGCGGGCACCACCTCGATCTCGGCGCGGGTGAAGTCGCGCTCGGTGATGCCGTACTTCTGGTTCAGCAGGATGAGGGTGTTCAGCTTGACAGCCTCCTTGACGTCCTCTTCCTCCACGGTGTCAGAGCCGATGAGCACGTTCAGCTCCTCGCCCTTGATGCCCTCGCTGAGCTTGCGCTCGTTCTGCTCGGCACCCAGATGGGGCAGCAGGTCGGTGATGCAGAACACGGGATCGTTCTCGTCCTCACCAATGGCAAAGTTGACACTGGAACCGTCGGCGCGGGTGAACACGCCGTGGATGGCCAGCGGGATGGTAGCCCACTGGTACTTGCGTATACCGCCGTAGTAGTGGGTGCGGAAGTAGCTCATGTGGTCAGACTCGTACAGGGGGTTGGGACGCAGGTCCAGACGGGGGCAGTCGATGTGGGCGATGACCAGACGGAAACCCTCCTCATAGGGCTTCTGGCCGATGGTAGCCGCCACAACAGCCTTGTTCTCCTGAATGAAGTAGACCTTCTCGCCGGGGGCGTAGGCCTTTTTGGGCTCAAAAGCCTTGTAACCGGCAGCCAGCAGCATCTGCTCGCTGACAACGGCAGCCTCGCGCTCGGTCTTGGCGCTGTCCATAAATTTCTTGTAGCCCTCAGCAAAGGCAGCAGCCTTTTCCTTTACGTCTGTCTGCTTGTCGGCAGCGTATTCGGGGGTGTAGAGCAGCTTTTCGGCATACTCTTTTGCAGTAAGTTTCTCACTCATGATTTTTTGCTCCTTAACTTTTTATCATTGACCTGCGTACAGACGCTGATAGATCTGATAGCAGGCGGTGATCTTGTTGACGTAGTGGTGCATCTGGTTATAGGGGAAGCCCTGCAGCGTTTCCCCGTCTGCGGAGTGTTCCTCCATTTGCAGCAGCTGATCCACCGTGCCCCAGCCGCTGTGGTAGGCCGCTGCCGCCGTGGATACATCCCCTTTGTAGCGCACCATGCAAAGGTGCAGGTAATAGCACCCAAAGCGAATGGCGGTATCGGGGCTGTAGAGGTCGGCAAAGGTCAGCGGCTCCTCCGGGGCGATCTTGCTGCGCATCCAGAGAAAGGTTTCCTCGGTCATCTGCATCAGGCCGCGGGCGTCCACGCTGGAGGTGGCCTGCGGGTCAAAGCCGCTTTCGGTGCGGATAAAGGCGTAGACCAGCAGGGGGTCCAGCTCGTAGGTTGCCGCCCATTTTTCCACCAGCTGCTCGTACTTGCGGGGGTACAAAAGCCGCTCTGCCCGGTTGCACAGGGGCGGCACGGCACACACCGTAAGCACCACAGCCAAGCACAACGCAGCCAGCCGCAGCACCAGCTGACGGCGGCGCTGCTGTTTGCGGCGGCGCAGCTTTTCCCGCGCCGCGCGGCGCTCCCGGGCGGCTATGGGGTCGTAGGTTTTTTCGTAATTTTGTTCGTTCAAGGCGCTGCCGTCACGCCCCCTTCTGCCTGCAGCTGCTCACACAGGCGGGCGGCTGCGGCTTGCAGCGCCTCCAGCCCGGCGTCGTTGTGCAGGGTGTAGTCCGCCTGTGCGGTCAGGGTCTGTTCCGGGGTCTGGGCGTTCAGGCGGCGGGCAGCCATCTCCGGCGAGATGCCGTCCCGCGCCACGATGCGCGCCACGCTGGTCTCAAAGGGCGCGGTGACCACGCACAGGCGGTCGCACTCGGCCTGCGCCGCCGTGCCCACGATGACCGCCCCGTCCAGCACAAAAAGGGACGCTCCGGCGGCCTGTGCCGCCTGCTTTGCCGCGCGGATGCGTGCCACGATGGCGGGGTGGGTCAGGCTGTCCAGCGCGGCCTTGCCCTCCGGGGTGGCAAAGGCACGGTCAGCCAGCAGGCGGCGATCCAGCGTACCGTCCGGGCGGAGGATTTCCCCGCCGAACCGCGCCGCAAGCTGCGGCAGCAGCGGCGAGCCGGGCAACAAAATTTCCCGGCTGAGCTGGTCGGCGTCGGCCAGCGGCACGCCGTGGGCGGCAAATACCGCCGTGACCGTGGACTTGCCGCAGCCGCTGCGCCCCGTGATGCCTAAAGTTATCATAGGTCGATCACCCGGAAGGCGGCGGCGCGGATCAGGCGGTTGTACACCGCCATGGACAGGCCGTCCTTCTGCGGGCAGCGGGCGTAGACCACGCCATCGCCCTGCTCATCCAGCGCCCGCAGGGAGCGGAAGATGTGCTTTGCCTGATCGGCACCGTCCCCCTCGCGGCCGTATTCCACGCAGGGCACATCCAGCTTTGCGCTTTCGCCGGTAAAGCACAGGCAGCTGGGATTCTCGTTTTTATGAGCGTCCACATAAGCCTTGAACTGCTCAAAGGTGCCGTTGAGCAACGTCACATCGGCCTTGGGGGCGTAGTGCTTATACTTCATGCCCGGGCTGCGCACCACAGCACCCTCCGGCAGCTTTTCCAGAATAGCCTTGGACACCTCTACCTCTTCGCCGAGGGCGCGTTCCAAGTCCTCCAGCGTGATGTGGCCGGGGCGGAACAGGGTGGGCTTCTCCCCCACCACCGACACCACGGTGCTCTCCACACCCACATCGCACTCGCCGCCGTCCAAGATCAGCGGCAGGCGGCCGTCCATATCGGTGAACACGTCCTGCGCGTTGGTGGGGCTGGGCTTACCGGAAAGGTTGGCGCTGGGGGCGGCAAAGGCGCAGCCGCTCTGCTGGATGACCGCCCGCGCCACCGGGTGGCTGGGCATACGGATGCCCACGGTATCCAGCCCGGCGCAGCATTCATCCGCTACTTCCGGCCCGCGCGGCATGATGATGGTCAGCGGTCCGGGGCAGAAAGCTGCCATCAGCAGCTGGGCACGCTCCGGCACCTCGCTGACAAGACCCGGCAGCATCTCCGGCCCTGTGACGTGGACGATGAGGGGGTTATCCTGTGGGCGTCCCTTGGCTACAAAGATATTGCGCACCGCCGCGCCGTTGCGGGCATCGGCGGCAATGCCGTAGACCGTCTCGGTGGGCAGGGCTACAAGCTGTCCCTGCCGCAGCAGCTGCGCGGCTTCGGCGACTCCTGCTTCATCGGCAGGCAAAACTCTGGTTTTGATTTCCATACGAATCATCGTTCTTTCTATCTGTAAAGTATAGTTGCTTGTCAGGCTTTTCTATCGTTTTACGGTCATTTTGTATCTGCTGAACCGGCGCTTATCCACCCAGCTTTTGCAGCTTTTCGGTCTGCTCGCGGGTGGCAAGGGCATCGATCACCTCGTCCAGATTGCCGTCCATGATCTTTTCCAGATTGTGGACGGTCAGGCCGATGCGGTGGTCGGTGCAGCGATCCTGCGGGAAGTTGTAGGTGCGGATCTTCTCGCTGCGGTCGCCGGTGCCCACCTGCCCCTGACGCTGGGCGTTGATGGCGTCCTGCTGCTCCTTCTGCTTTTGCGCAAGCAACCGGCTGCGCAGGATCTCCAGTGCCTTATCCTTGTTCTGGAACTGACTGCGCTCGTTCTGGCACTCCACCACCGTACCCGTAGGGATATGGGTCACACGGATGGCGCTGGAGGTCTTGTTGATGTGCTGACCGCCCGCACCGGAGGAGCGGAAGGTGTCAATGCGCAGATCCTTCATGTCCAGCGCAAAGTCTACCTCCTCTGCCTGCGGCATTACCGCCACGGTGGCGGTTGAGGTGTGGATGCGGCCTTGGGTCTCGGTCTCCGGCACACGCTGTACCCGGTGCACCCCGCTCTCGTACTTGAGGCGGTTATACGCACCTGCGCCGTCCACCGAGACGATGGCTTCCTTTACGCCGCCAAGCTCCGTCTCGTTCAGGTTGAGCACTTCCAGCGTCCAGCCGCGGTTCTGGGCGTACATGGTGTACATCCGCAGCAGACTGTGGGCAAACAGGGCGGCTTCCTCGCCGCCGGCACCGCCGCGGATCTCCATGATGACGTTTTTGCCATCGTTCACGTCCTTGGGCAGCAGCAAAATTTTGAGATTATTTTCCAGCTTTGCCACATCTTGACTTTTTTCGCTGATTTCCTGCTGTATCATCTGCTTGAAGTCCGGGTCAAGTGTTCCGGACTCCTCCAGCAGAGCTTTGGCCTGCGCCAGATGATCCAGCGCGGTCTGCCAGTCCCGGTAAGCCTCCACCACCGGCTCAGTGTCGTGGTACTCCCGCATCAGCTTGCGGAACAGTGCCGGGTCGGCGGCGGTATCGGGCTGGTTCAGCCGCATGGAAAGCTCCTCAAAGCGGCGGCAGACCGCATCCATCCGGGAAGAAATATCTTGCATCCTTGCAGTTCTCCTTACAAATTCGTTCCGGTTCGGGTGCGTTGGCTACGCTACTGCGCGCTGCCGGGCTTTATCACCTTTTTGATGTTCTTTTCAATTTTGGCGCGGGGCAGCATGACCTCGCGTCCGCAGCCGGTGCAGCGGATCTTAAAATCCATGCCCACCCGCAGCACCTCGAAGCTGGATGCCCCGCAGGGGTGCTTTTTGCGGGTGAGGATGGTATCTCCCACAGCGATGTCCATATTTATCCGACCTCTCCCTTCTTTTCTGCCGCGCAGACGCCCGGCAGAGCCAGTGTGTGCCGCCGCCCGCATAGCGGGTGCTGCGCATACAGATATAGTATAATGCAAAGCCGCGCAAAATGCAAATATCTGCGCACACTGCTGCATATCGTTGTAGCATCGCACAGAGACCCGAAAACTATATAGAAAGAGGAATGAAACATGATGCAAGCTTATCGTACCGAAAACAGTTACCGTTCTGCCGCCCGCCTGTCCCCTGCCGAACTGCGGGCTGCCATGGCCAGCGGCGAGATTTTGCAGGCCACCGCCCTTGCCTTTGACACCCGGCGGCAGCTGCGGTTTGAGCTGGGCGGCGTAAAGGCGGTAATGCCCTTTGCCCAGTGCGCAGACGGTGCCGAGACCGGCACCGTGCGGGATATTGCGGTGCTGACCCGGGTGGGACGCCCCACCTGCTTTGTCATCGAGGGGCTGGACACGGACGAGGACGGTGCGCCCTGCTACCGGCTATCCCGCGCCAAGGCGCAGCAGCTGTGCAAGGCGGAGTATCTGGACACCCTCTCGCCCGGGGACATCCTGCCCTGCACAGTGTCCCACATCGAGCCGTTCGGCGCGTTTTGTGACGTAGGCTGCGGCATCAGCGCCCTGCTGCCCATCGACTGTATGTCGGTAAGCCGCATCTCCTCCCCTGCCGACCGGGTAAGCGTAGGGCAGCAGATCTTGTGCGCCATCAAAAACCGGGACGCACAGGGGCGCTTTGTGCTGACCATCCGGGAGCTGCTGGGCACATGGGCGGAGAATGCCGCCCGGTTCACCGTAGGCGAAACGGTGGTGGGCATCGTGCGCAGCGTGGAGGAATACGGCACCTTTGTAGAGATCGCGCCGAACCTTGCCGGCCTTGCGGAAAGCTGCACCGGTCTTGCTCCCGGGCAGGCGGTAAGCGTCTACATCAAAAACATTTTGCCGGAGAAGATGAAGATCAAGCTGGTCATCGTGAACCACGCCCTGAGCCAGTCCCACCGGTTTGAGCTGCGGTACTTTGTCACCGAGGGGCATCTGGACCGGTGGGTGTACTCCACACCGGAATGTCCCAAGCGCATTGAGACAGATTTTGCCGTTGCGGCTTGCAATCCGGGCTGAAAGCCTTTATACTAATAGAAAGAGTTTTTGTCTGCCCGCTGCCCGCCCTTTCCGCAGCGGCGCAGGCCTTTGATACCATGTGAAAGCGCAAGGGGGATGTAAGGAACGATGAGCGCCAATGATGCTTTTACCGCCGGTGTCCGTCCCGGTGGCCTGACCAGCAGCACCGAGATCCGGCTGCTGCTGTGTTATCTGGTGAAAAACGCTGGTCCCATTACCCGGCAGGAGATCGAAAACGCCCTGATGGAGGAAGCCCTTGTCAACTATTTTGAGATCGGCTCCTGTCTGGACGATATCACAAAACAGGCGCTGGTCACCCTGACCGGCGACAGCTACACCATTACCGACAAGGGCCGCAAGGTGGCGCAAGAGCTGGCCTATGACCTGCCCCGCAGCGTGCGGGAGCGGGCGGTGGCTGCCGTGCTGCGCTGCCAGACATGGGCCCGCAAGGAGGCCAAGTACAGTGCACGCATCACCGAAAAGGCGGACGGCCACTGCACCGTGCGCTGCACCGTAAAAGGGCTGGACAGCGAACTGTTCTGCCTGGAACTGGGCGCGCCCGACCGGCTGAGCGCCGAACTGGTGAAAAAGCAGTTCATCCTGAAGGGCAACGAGATCTATCAGCTGCTGATCAACAAGCTGACCGAGGAAGAAAAATAAAGCAGAACGATCCCCGCCCGCCGCAAGCAGAACTTACGGCGGGCGGGGATTTTTTCAGATACACCCTAGATCAGGATACAGATCAGCCCGGTGCAGCCCTCGTTGATGACCCGTTCCAGCGTTTCCTGCAGGCGGGTGCGGGCTTCCTGCGGGATGTGGAGCAGCTTGTTCTGCAAGCCGTCGTTCACCAGCTCGTGCAGACTTTTGCCGAAAATGTTAGACTCCCACAGCTGCACCGGGTCGTCCGCAAAGTCGGCCAGCAGGCTTTGCACCAAGTCCTCACTCTGCTTCTCGGTGCCCACGATGGGGCTGAGCTCCGTGTGGATGGTGGCTTTCATCATCTGGATAGAGGGCGCACAGGCCTGCAGCCGCACCCCGCAGCGCCCGTCCTGATGCACGATCTCCGGCGGTTCCAGATGCAGCTCGTCGATGGAGGGCATCACGATGCCGTAGCCGGTGGCTTCCACCTGCTCCAAGGCGCTGCGCACCTTCTCGTAGGCGCGTTTTGCCCGGGCAAGTTCCATGATGCAGGGCATCAGCCCGGCTTCATCCCCGATGTCCAGCCCGGTCTGCTCACTGAGCACCTGATAAAAGATCTCCGGCTTCAGCTCCACGCTCACCCGCACACTGCCGGCGGCAAGATCTGCGCCCGCCACTGCCGAGCGCTGCACGGCATCGCATTCCAGCGCAGGGGCGTCCGTTCCAGTGGGCAAATCCTTCATGCGGGACACCCGCTCTGCCAGCTGCATGGCAGCTGCATATACCTGTGTTTGCAGCCAGTGCCCGGGCTCCAGCATGGTCACCCAGCGGGGCAGGGCAAAATCCAGCTCCTGCACCGGGAACTCGTACAGCACCCGCCGCAGGATCTCCCCCAGCATGGCGGCGTCCAAGTCCACACAGCTTACCGGCAGCACGGTGCGGCGGTAGTCCCGCGCCATACCCTCAGCCAGCTGCCGGGTCTCCGGCGCGTCCGGGTGGGTGCTGTTGAGCAGGATGATATAGGGCTTGCCCAGCGCTTCCAGTTCGGTGACGACCCGCCTTTCAGCCTCTGCGTAGCCCGCCCGGGGGATATCGCTGACCGAGCCGTCGGTGGTGACCACTACCCCGATGGTGGAGTGCTCACAGATCACCTTGCGGGTGCCGGTCTCTGCGGCAAGGTCAAAGGGCACCTCCTGCTCGAACCACGGGCTTTTGACCATGCGGGGCTTTGCGTCCTCCTCGTGCCCCATGGCACCCTCCACCATGTAGCCCACGCAGTCGATCAGCCGCACCCGGCACGCCCCGCCGCCCTCCAGCTGCAGGGGCACGGCGGTCTCCGGGATGAATTTTGGCTCAGTGGTCATGATGGTGCGCCCCGCTGCCGACTGCGGCAGCTCGTCCCGGGCACGCTCCCGGGCAGCGGCAGAGCCGGACATGGCGGGCAGCACCAGCTGCTCCATGAACCGCTTGATAAAGGTGGATTTGCCGCTGCGCACCGGGCCCACCACACCGATGTAGATATCCCCGCCGGTGCGTGCGCCGATCTCGCGACAGATGCTGTTCTGTTCCTGTTTCTCCAAGGTCCTTCTCCCCTTCCTGTTGCGCTGCGCACCGCGCCCGTAGGGGTGGGTGTGCTCGTTGTATCGTATGAAAAGGGAGCGCTTATTATGCCGGGACGATCTTAAATGCCCTCCGCTTTGCTCTGGGCATAGACAGCGGAAAAAATTTTATAATTGCAATTGAGGAAAATCTGCGATTTTCCTCAATTGCCTTTTCACGGGACTCAAAAAAGAGCCGCTATGCAAAACACATAGCAGCTCTCGGAAAGGTTTTATAAAATCACGGGGTCAGGCGGTTGGGGCCACGGAACAGGAACTCGGCGTCCTTGATGCTCAGGCCGCACAGCAGCATGGTCAGGCGGTCGATGCCCAGACCGAAGCCGCCGTGGGGCGGGCAGCCGTACTGGAAGAATTCCAGATAGAACTTGACATCCTCGGCCAGACCCTTTTCCTCAGCCTGCTTCTTCAGCACCTCGTAGCGGTGCTCACGCTGGGCACCGGTGGTGATCTCCACACCGCGCCAGATCAGGTCGTAGCCCTGCGGCACGCCGTTCTCGTCGCGCATATGGTAGAAAGCACGCTTCTCGGCAGAGTAATCAGTGATGAACAGGAACTCGTGGCCGTAGTGCTTCTTGACCCAGTCGTAGCTCAGACGCTCGGCTTCAGTGGTCAGGTCGCCCTTCTCGCTCTCGTCCACAGTATAGCCGAACTCTTCCTCCAGAGCCTTGTACAGGTCTGCTAGCTTGACCACCGGGAACGGGGTGGTGGGCACGATGACTTCCTGCCCGAACAGCTCCTTGATCTGCTCGCCGTAGTTATCTTTAACGGCCTGCAGACCGGCGGTCAGCAGCTCCTCTTCCATCTTCATCACGTCCTTGAAGGAGGTGATGTAGCTGAACTCCAGATCGAAGCCGGAGAACTCGGTAGCGTGCTTGTTGGTATAGCTCTTCTCGGCGCGGAACACGGGACCGGTCTCGAAGATACGCTCAAAACCGGCAGCCATAGCCATCTGCTTGTAGAACTGAGGGCTCTGTGCCAGATAGGCGTTGCGGTCGAAGTAGTCCACCTTGAACACCTCAGAGCCGCTCTCGCTGGCAGCAGCGATCAGCTTGGGGGTGTGGATCTCAATGAAGTTGCGATCCAGCAGGAACTTGCGCATGGCGTTGACAAAGCAGCTCTGTGCCTTGAACATCAGCTGGTTCTCGTCGGTGCGCAGATCGATCCAGCGGTAGTCGATGCGCTGGTCGATGCTGGAGCGCTCCACAGCCTTCTTTTTCTTGGTGGCTGCGATCTCCTTGCGGACGATGGGCAGTGCATCGGCGGTGCTCTCTACCTCAATGCTCTCGGGGATCATCTCCACGCCGCCCATCTTGACGTAATCGTTCTCCATCACCTTGCCGGTAACGGTGATGACAGAGTCCGGGGTGAGCTGGTCGATGGTATCCACCAGTTCGGGGTGGTCGGCCTTTTCCACCGTGATCTGCAGCTTGCCGGTAATATCCTTCAGCACGATAAATGCCATATACTTGCTGTTGCGCAGGTTCTCGATAAAGCCCTGCACCTTCACCGTGCCGCCGATGGCCTTTTGAGCCTCATTGATATAGGTGCGTTCCATATACAGGAATCCTCCTTTAACGTCTTGTGTACTGTTTTATTATACGCTTTTCAGGGGATAAATCAAGAGATATCCTGATTTCAGTCTGCCCCTGCCGCGCATACCGCAAAAAGGGCCGCTGCACAAAACACTGTGCAGCAGCCTTTCTGCCAAATCTGTAAAAGAGCGGGCGCTTATGCGTCCTGCAGCTCGCCGCGGCTGGCGGCCTTGAGGTAGGCGAAGATGAACTCATCGATATCGCCATCCATCACGGCATCCACGTTGCCGGTCTCGTAATTGGTGCGGTGATCTTTGACCATGGTGTAGGGCATGAACACATAGCTGCGGATCTGGTGACCCCATGCGATCTCGTTCTGCACGCCCTTGATGTCGTCGATCTTATCCATGTGCTGCTGCTTGGCGATCTGGTAGAGCTTTGCCTTCAGCATTTCCATGGCGTAGTCACGGTTCTGGAACTGGCTGCGCTGGGTCTGGCAGCTGACCACGACGCCGGTGGGCTTGTGGATCAGACGGACAGCGGAAGAGGTCTTATTGATGTGCTGGCCGCCGGCACCGGAGGAGCGGTACACCTGCATCTCGATATCCTCAGGGCGGATGTCCACCTGAATGGTATTGTCCAGCTCCGGCATGACTTCCAGAGAAGCAAAGCTGGTCTGGCGGCGGGCATTGGCGTCAAAGGGAGAGACACGCACCAGACGGTGCACGCCGTTCTCGCTCTTGAGCAGGCCGTAGGCGTTGGCGCCCTTGACCATCATAGAAGCGCTCTTCAGGCCGGCTTCGTCGCCGTCCTGATAGTCCAGCACCTCCACGGTCATGCCGTGTGCCTGTGCCCACTTATTATACATACGGTACAGCATCTCGGCCCAGTCCTGTGCTTCGGTGCCGCCGGTGCCTGCGTGGAAGGTAAGGATGGCATTGCTGTGGTCGTACTCGCCGTTCAGCATGGTCATCAGCTGCAGCTCCTCCACAGCCTTGCCCACAGTATTCACAGCCTCCTCGGCTTCGGGGATCATGGCGGGGTCGTACTCCTCGTCCAGCATTTCCAGCATGGTCTCGGCGTCATCGTACAGACCCTGCAGCTTTTCAAAGCGGTTCAGCTTGCCCTTCAGGTCGCCGACCTCGTCAAACACCTTTTTGCTCAGCTCTGCATCATCATAAAAGCCGGGGCGGGACATGGTGTGCTCCAGCTCCTGCACGCGCTTGCGGCTTGCTTCAATGGCCAGTGCTTCTTCCAGATCCTTAACGGCCTTGGCGTGCTCGGCCAGCTGCACTTTCAGTTCATCAGTCGTGATCATTCTCTAAGTTCCTCTCGTTCAAGGGTTTCCGTCATAGCAGATAATGTCCCGGCGGCGTGCATTTTCAGCCCCGCCAAAAGACACAGTTTATACACAGATACTTCATTAGTATACCGAGAATCTGTGATAAAGTAAAGAGGAAAAATACTATCTTGCCGGATTTTTAAAGATTTTCACCTTTTCTTTTCATTCCCGGGGGAGTATAATACCAGTATGATCGATTTCACAGGAGGATATCATGCCGAAATATTATGGCTGTCCCTGTGAGGGCTGCGGCAAGCCGCTGACCCTTCAGGACGACATCGTGGTCTGCCCGGACTGCGGTGCACCCTACCACCGCACCTGTTACGAAAAAATGGGTCTGTGCATCCACGCCCCTGCCCATGGCGCAGGCTACGAGTGGAAGTTCCCTTATCAGGATGCCCAGCTGCGTACCTGCCCCGCCTGTGGGGAGCGTACCCTGCGCAGCGAGAGCGTCTGCCGCTGCTGCGGCGCTGCCCTGCCCCCCGAGAGCGCAGAGCAGCCCAATGACCGCGCTGCCGCCAGCGCCGAGCAGAACCGGGATTTTGATTACAGCGGGATGTACCGGGACGAAATGTACCGCAGCTTTACCGAAAAAGTCATCGACCCGGTGCACCGCAACGTGCGCGCGGCCTTTGGCAAGGATGAGCTGATCGATGGTGTCCCTTATCAGGACTGGGTGGATTATATCGGCACGGCTGCACCGGTCTATCTGAATGATTACAGCCAGATGCAGCTGCGCCATTCCAAGATCTCCATGAGCTTTTCGGCGCTGCTGTTCGGCCCGTTCTACTTTTTCTACCGCAAGGCGTGGAAGCCCGCTTTCGGCTTTCTGGCCGCAGAGCTGCTGCTGTTCGTCCCTACTTTGATCAGTATGATGCAGACCACCGGCAGCCCGCTGACCGCCGGCATCAGTGCTTCCGCACTGGTGGCGCTGAGCCGCATCATGTCTTTCCTCAGCTTTGCACTGATGCTGGTGCGGGGGCTGTACGGCAAATGGTTCTACCGCCGCAGCGCTGCGGCACGCATCCGCCGCATCCGTGCCGAGTTCCCGGATTCGGAGCAGCGCCGCGCTGTGCTGAACGCACAGGGCGGTGTCAGCATTGCAGCCTGCATTGGCGCGTTCATCCTGCTGATGATCGTAGGCAGCCTTTGCTCCATGCTGCTGGGGCCGGACCTGAACGCACTGGTAGGCACCTTTATCTGACCATGGTTCACGCAGGATGGGGATCCTGCTGAAAAGCGCGGTTCGCCGTGCATAAAATGAGAATATGGGAGAATCATTATGAAAAAAGTCACCAAGGCCGTTATTCCGGCTGCGGGTCTTGGCACCCGTGTGCTGCCCGCTACCAAGGCAATGCCCAAGGGAATGCTGCCCCTCGTAGACAAGCCCGCCATTCAGTATCTGGTGGAGGAGGCCGTCCGCTCCGGCATTACCGATATCCTGATCATTCTGGGCCGCAACCAGAGCATTATTGAGGATCACTTTGACCGCAGCCCCGAGCTGGAAGAAAAGCTGGCTAAGCCCGGCAAGGAAAAAATGCTGGAGGAGTGTCTGGGCATTGCAAATATGGCCAACATTCTGTTCGTGCGCCAGAAGGAGACGCTGGGTCTGGGTCACGCAGTCAACACCGCCAAAGCCTTTACCGGCGATGATCCCTTTGTGGTCATCTACGGCGATGACGTGATCTGGGGCGAGGATCCGGTCTGCGCCCAGCTGATCCGCGCCTACGAGGAGTTCGGCCGCCCGGCTGCCGGCGTATCCGCTGTGCCTTGGGAGGACGTGAGCCGCTATTGCAGCTTAAAGATCACTCCCCTCCACGACAACTACTTCTTTGTGGATGATATGATCGAGAAGCCCAAGAAGGGGCAGGAGTTCAGCAACTATTCCATTCTGGGCCGCGTGCTGCTGACCCCGGAGATCTACGAGATCCTTGCCCACACCAAGCCCGGTGCCGGCGGCGAGATCCAGCTGACCGATGCTATGGCAGAGTATGCCCGCACCCGCGGCGGCATGACCGCTGTGGAGTTTACCGGCAAGCACTACGATATGGGCAACAAGCTCAAGGTCGTGGAGGCTCAGGTGGAGCTGGCACTGCAGCATCCCGAGATCGGCGAGGAGTTCCGCGCCTACCTGAAGGAGTTCTGCAAAACGCTGTAAATATGCTGCGCAAATGATAAAAACGGGGCTGCTGCACAAAACCATGTGCAGCAGCCCCGTTTTTGCATATACTCAGATGAAAAAGGGGTTCAGAAACGCCCGCAGACGTTTCTGAACCCCAAATACAAATCTGATTTAGTTTGCCTGACTGGGATGCGGCACGGGCGGGTGCTTGGTGAACATTGCCTTGAGTGCCAGCGGAGTTGCCACGCTGGACACCACGATCAGCAGGATCACAGCGGTGAAGTAGACCGGGTCTACCACGCCGATAGCCAGGCCCTTCTGTGCCACGATCAGTGCCACCTCGCCGCGGGTCATCATACCAACGCCAACCTTCAGGGAATCGTCCCAGTTGAAGCGGCAGATCTTTGCAGCCAGACCGCAGCCGATGATCTTGGTGATCAGTGCCACCACCACGAAGCAGACGCAGAACAGTAAGATCTCCGGAGTCAGGCCGCTGATATCGGTCTTGAGACCGATGGACGCAAAGAAGATCGGCGCAAAGATAACGTAGTTGCTGATATCCACCCGGCGCTCCACATAGGGTGCGTCATCCATGGTGCACAGCACGATGCCTGCAATGTAAGCACCGGTGATATCGGCGATGCCGAAGTATTCCTCTGCAATATAAGCCATAGCAAAACAGAACGCCATACTCACGATGGTGATGCGCTGGGTGTGGGGATTGCGCTGATCCAGCCACTTCATGGCGTAGTGCACTACAAGGCCCACGCCCAATGCGGTGGCAAAGAACAGCAGGGTGTTGAACAGCACCTTGCCCAGACCCGTACCGGTACCGCTGCTGGCACCCAGCACGCAGGTGAGCACCACGATGCCGATGACATCATCAATGACAGCAGCACTGACGATGGTGGTGCCCAGAAAGCTCTTCAGGTGTCCAAGCTCCTGCAGGGTAGCCACCGTGATGGACACGCTGGTGGCGGTCATGATGGTGCCGATGAACAGCGCACGGTAGAACTCCGGGCTGCCCACTGCGGCAAAGCCGTAGAACGCACCATATAATAAGGTGCCGCCCACCAAAGGCACAGCCACACCAACGGTGGCGATCAGGGTGGCGATGGGGCCTGCCTTGATCAGCTCTTTCAGGTTGGTGCCAAGGCCGGTGGTGAACATGAGCATCACAACGCCGATCTCTGCAAAGATGGAGATGGAGTCGCTGATCTGCACCAAGTTCAGCAAACAGGGGCCGATGAGCAGGCCGGCGATGATCTCACCCACCACCTGCGGAGCCTTGCACTTACGCGCCACCAGTCCGAAGAATTTCGCGCTTAAGATGATGATTGCCAGATCTCGAAACAACGAATACATGGATTATCCTCCTTTTATTTTTCCCACTTCCCTGCCACTACCGGAGCTCCGGCCCTGCCATAATACAGGAAAGCGTTTACATTATAGTCCTTTTTACCAAAAAATGCAAAACATTTTTTATCGCACTTTTTGTCAAAAAAGCTTGACAGAAGCGAAGAAGCTTGCTATAATAAATTGCTGTCTGAACAGACACGCCGCACAGGCCGCGATGCCGCAGCCTGTGTACCCTTGGCCTTGCAGATCCGCAGGGCCCTCAAGTCCAAAAGGAGGTGCTACAAAAATGGCAAAGTACGAAACCATGCTGATTACCAGCGCCGCTCTCGATGAGGAGGCTTCCGCCGCTCTGGTGGGTAAGTTCAAGTCCCTGATCGAGGCTAACGGTACGATCGATTCTATCGACGAGTGGGGCAAGCGCCGTCTGGCCTACCCCATCAACGACGAGGAAGAGGGCGTCTACACCGTGATCAACTTCACCAGCGAGCCCAGCTTCCCCGCTGAGCTGGACCGTGTGTACAAGATCACTGAAGGCGTTATGCGCAGCCTGATCATTGCTCACGAGGAGTAATTCTTCTGTGACAGAAAGGGAGACCGTACTATGTTGAATGTTGTTGCTATCATGGGTCGCCTTGTGGCAGACCCGGAACTGCGTACCACTACGCAGGGAACCAATGTGTGCAGCTTCCGCATTGCCTGCGACCGCAATTTTGCGCGTCAGGGCGAGCAGCGTCAGGCCGATTTCATTGATATCGTTGCATGGCGTCAGCAGGCGGAGTTTGTGAGCAAGTATTTCCAGAAGGGCAGCCTGATTGCCATTGAAGGCAGTCTGCAGTCCCGTCAGTATCAGGATAAGAACGGCAACAACCGCACCGCAGTAGAGGTTGTGGCAAACAACATCAACTTTGCAGGCCCCAAAAGCAGCAATGCAGGCAACGGAAACGGCTATCAGAATGCCGCTCCGTCCTACCAGAACGCAGCGCCTGCCCGTCCGGCCGCCGTGGAGGCAGCTCCCAGCTATTCTGCCGGTAATGCAGACGACTTCGCCGTTATTGACGACAGCGATGATCTGCCGTTCTGACACGAAACGGTCCATCCGTTAAAAATCCAATAGGAGGTAATAAGCAATGGCTTTTGAAAGAACCGAAGGCTCTCGCCCCGCACGCCCCATGCGTCGCGGCCGCAAGAAGGTTTGCAGCTTCTGTGTCGATCGTATCGACACCATCGATTACAAGGACGTGCCCCGTCTGCGTAAGTACGTCTCTGAGCGTGCTAAGATCATTCCCCGCCGTGTGACCGGCACCTGCGCTTACCATCAGCGCGCACTGACCATCGCCATCAAGCGTGCTCGTCACGTTGCTCTGATGCCCTACGTCAGCGACTAATCTTTAAAAAACCAACCCGATCAAAATAATCAGCAATCAGCAAAGCGCTCTCACCGATGACAAGGTGAGAGCGCTTTTTTGCTGCGTTTTGGGAACAGCATCTCCCCTGCTCCCTCGTCTTGGCTCTATCCATCGGCGCAAAGCGGTGCTCGCTCCACCCGTTTTTGGTAGCAGTTCTCGCGCCACAGCTGTTCAGAATACAGTGCCGGAGCATTTTTCGGGAACGTTTCCGCCACTTTGTTCTTGTATACAAATTACAAATTCTCTACTAGTGTCGTGCAAAAAGTTACAAAGCGGTACGATAATTTCCGGTCTTTTCTGACTTGTACCGGGAATTATCGGTATTTTCGGTTTTGCTGCTTTGCACGCAAATCAAACTGCACAAATGCGAGGGGCAGCATTGCACACCTTGTACAAAGTTGAATTAACCTTATTGATTTTTTATACAGAATGTGCCATACTAATGTCACTGGAAACGTTCCCGACAACGTTCCCGAAGCACTTTCAGAAAGCGAGGCTCGCCGACATGGCAAATCTGACCATCAAGGATATCGCACGGATCAGTGGCTGCTCCGTCAGCACCATCTCCCGTGTGATCAACGACAGGCCGGATGTTCGCCCGGAGACCAAGGAGCACGTTCTGAAAGTGATGCAGGAGGCCGGGTTCGTGCCCAACACCAACGCCCGACAGCTGAAGATCCAGCAGTCACGCAGTCTGGTGTTCGTAGTTAAAGGCACCCGGAACATCTTCTTTTCCGATTTTCTGGTGCAGCTCCAGCGCGCCGCCACCCTGTACGGGTACAACGGCATCGTCTCTTATCTGGACGAGAACGCCAACGAGATCGACGCCGCCGAAAAGATCCTACGGGAGATCAAACCCAAAGGCATCATCTTTCTGGGCGGCAGCGTGGCCAACTTCCAACGGGGCTTTGACAGCATCAATGTCCCTTCGGTACTCACCACGCTGGTCACGGACGAGCTGAACTTTCCCAACCTTTCCATGGTGGGTGTGGATGACCGGGCAGCGGCCTATACCGCTGTGGACTACCTCATTCGGCAAGGGCACCGCAAGATCGCCGTTCTGGGCGGTCCGGTGACCAGCTACCCTAGCTTGATGCGCCGCAAGGGCGCACAGGAAGCCATGGAGAATGCAGGCATCCTGTTCAACGACAAGCTGTACGGCCTGTCCAACTACGATTTCGAGTCCGCCTACCACGCCATGAACAGCCTGCTGGCCCGCCGGGCAGATTTCACCGCCCTGTTCGCCATGAGCGACGTCATCGCCTTTGGTGCCATCCGGGCGCTGGTGAGCGCCGGGTTCCGGGTGCCGGAAGATGTTTCGGTGATCGGCTTTGACGGCATCACGATGTCCCGCTATTGCGTGCCGGTGATGACCACCATCGTCCAGCCCAGCGAGCAGATCGCGCTGCAAAGCATCGAGCTGCTGGTACGGCAGATCGAGCATGGCTCCCCTGCCCAGACCGTGACCCTGCAGCCGGAATTGCAGCAGGGCGAAAGCGTAAGGGCCATTTAAATTTTGTATTCCCTCCGTCGAAGGACGGAGAGTATATAGTTGATCTGTAATTTTAATAAGAAGGAGAACTTATTATGAAAAAGATGATCACTCGTCGTAACTTTCTGAAGGCCGCTGGCGTTTCTGCCGCTGCTCTGGGTCTGGCTGCCTGCGGCGGCTCTTCCAGCAGCACCGCTTCCTCTGCTGCCAGTTCTACCGCTGCTTCCAGCACCGCTGCAAAGGCAGACGGCAAGGTCTACTACCTGAACTTCAAGCCCGAGCAGGATCAGGATTGGCAGGATCTGGCCGCTGAGTACACCAAGGAGACCGGCGTGCCTGTGACCGTTGTCACCGCCGCTTCCGGCCAGTACGAGACCACCCTGATGAGCGAGATGGAGAAGAGCGAAGCTCCTACCCTGTTCCAGGTGAACGGCCCTGTCGGTCTGGCTAACTGGAAGGATTACTGCTACGATCTGTCCGGCAGCCAGCTGTACGGCGAGCTGACCAGCGATTCCTTCGCACTGAAGGATGGCGATGCTGTTACCAGCATTGCATACGTCATCGAGACCTACGGCATCATCTACAACAAGGAACTGCTGACCGCTGCCGGTTACAAGCAGGAGGACATCAAGGGCTTTGCCGACCTGAAGAAGGTCGCTGATGACATTCAGGCCCGTAAGGCTGAGCTGGGCGTGGACGGTGCTTTCACCTCTGCCGGCATGGACGGTTCTTCTGACTGGCGCTTCAAGACCCATCTGGCAAACCTGCCCATCTACTACGAGTACAAGGCAGACGGCATTGGCTCCACCGACGCCATCAAGGGCATCTATCTGGACAACTACAAGCAGATTTGGGATCTGTACATCACCGATTCCACCTGCGACCCCAAGCTGCTGGCTTCCAAGACCGGCAACGACGCTGTGGCTGAGTTTGTGGGCAAGAAGGCCGTGTTCTATCAGAACGGCACTTGGGCTTACAATGATGTGAAGGATCTGGGCGACGACAATCTGGGTATGCTGCCCATTTACATCGGCGTGGACGGCGAGGAAAATCAGGGTCTGTGCACCGGTTCCGAGAACTTCTGGTGTGTCAACAATACCTCTTCCGAGGCTGACATTCAGGCTACTCTGGACTTCCTGTACTGGTGTGTCACCTCTGAGACCGGCACCAGCGCGATGGCTGACAAGATGGGCTTCGTCATCCCCTTCAAGAAGGCCAAGGACTCCACCAACCCCCTGATCACCATTGCAAACCAGTATGTGGCCGACGGCAAGACCAGTGTTGACTGGTGCTTCTCCACCATGCCTTCCGAGGAGTGGAAGAACGGCGTGGGCAGCGCTCTGACTGCATACGCAGCAGGCACCGGCAAGTGGGACGATGTTGTCACCGCATTTGTGGATGGCTGGGCCAAGGAGTACAAGCTGGCCAACGGCTAAACCTTTGACCTGAGATCTCCCTAAGAACTAAAACGGGAGGCGGGCGAAAAGTTCGCCCGCCTCCTTTCTTTTTTATCAGACAGCTCCCTGAGGAGGTATATCATGCAAAAAGCCATTAGTAAATACTGGCCGATATTTGTGCTTCCTACTCTGGTCGCCTTTATCATCGGCTTCATCTGGCCCTTTATCTGGGGCGTTTACCTGTCCTTCCAGCGGTTCACTACCGTTTCCAAGACCACCTTTGTGGGCATCCAGAACTACCTCTCGGTATTTCAGGATTCCACCTTTCTGCACGCCTTTGGCTTTACGGCGGCGTTTACCGTGGTAAGCACTGTACTTATCAATGTGTGTGCTTTTGCTATTGCACTGGTGCTGACCCGCGGCATCAAGGGCACCAACATCTTCCGTACCGTGTTCTTTATGCCCAACTTGATCGGCGGCATCCTGCTGGGCTACATCTGGCAGATTCTGCTCAACGGTGTGCTGGCGAACCTGCAGAAGCCCCTGCTTGCTTTGGATGCCAAGGCCGGTTTTGTCGGTCTGGTCATCCTGATGTGCTGGCAGCAGATCGGCTACATGATGATCATCTATGTGGCCGGACTGCAGAGCGTGCCCGGCGACCTGATCGAGGCCGCTAAGATCGACGGTGCCAACGACCGCGAGATCCTGTTCAAGATCAAGATTCCCATGGTCATGCCCAGTGTGACCATCTGCACCTTCCTGACCCTGACCAACAGCTTCAAGCTGTTTGACCAGAACGTGGCCCTGACCGCAGGCGAACCCGCCAACGCAAGTGAAATGCTGGCTCTGAACATCTACAACACCTTCTACGGCCGCTCCGGTGCGCAGTGGAAGGGCATTGGTCAGGCAAAGGCTGTGGTGTTCTTCCTGATCGTGGTGGTCATCTCGCTGATCCAGCTCCACTTTACCCGCTCTAAGGAGGTGCAGCAGTAATGTCGAAACAGAAAAGAACTTGGGATGTCATCCTTGCTGTTGTAATGGTGCTTCTCTGCCTGCTGTGGATCTACCCCATCGTGCTGATCCTGCTGAACAGCTTGAAAACCGAGGGCAGTTTTACCACCTCTACGGTGTTCCGCCTGCCCACCGCCGAAACCTTTGCCGGACTGCGCAACTACGTTTACGGCGTGACCAAGATGGACTTTCTCTCCAGCATGGGTTACAGCCTTCTGATTACTATCACCAGCGTGGTGCTGATCCTGCTGTGCTGCTCCATGACTGGTTGGTACCTGACCCGTGTGAACAACAAGCTGAGCAAGTTCATGAACCTGCTGATCGTGTTCTCCATGGTCGTCCCCTTCCAGATGGTCATGTTTACCCTGTCCAAGACCGCTGACCGGCTGAAGCTGAACACCCCTTGGAACATCTGCATCATCTATCTGGGCTTCGGCGCCGGTCTGGCCGTGTTCATGTTCACCGGCTTTATGAAGAGCGTGCCCATGGAGATCGAGGAAGCAGCCATGATCGACGGCTGCAACCCCATCCAGATCTTCTTCAAGGTCGTGTTCCCCATCCTGAAGCCTACCATGATCTCCACCGCTATTCTGGAGACCATGTGGGTGTGGAACGACTACCTGCTGCCCACGCTGGTGCTGGATATCAAGAAGTACCGCACCATCCCCATGGCCATCCAGTACTTCCGCGGCGGCTACGGTCGCGTGGAGCTGGCTCCCATGATGGCCTGCATCATCATTGCGATCATCCCCATTATTATCCTCTACATGACCTGCCAGAAGTACATCATCGAGGGTGTCGTGGCCGGTGCTGTAAAGGGTTAAGGAGGTGCACGGTATGCGTGCAAGCGGCATTTTGATGCCGGTGTTCAGCCTGCCGGGGCCTTTTGGCATCGGTACGCTGGGCAGTGAAGCGACCGCGTTCGTTGATTTTCTGGCCGAGGCAAAGCAGACCTACTGGCAGATCTTGCCCATCGGCCCTACCGGCTACGGTGACAGCCCCTACCAGAGCTTTTCCGCCTTTGCCGGAAACCCCTACTTTATTGATTTCCGTTTACTGGCGGCAGACGGCTATCTGACCGCCGAAGAGCTCCCCGCCGCGCAGCCGGTGGACACCGTCGACTACGGTGCGCTGTACAACCAGCGCCCGATGCTGCTGAAAAAGGCTGTTGATCGGCTGTTGGCGGCTTCCTCCCCTGCTTACGAAGCCTTCTGCGCAGCGCAGAGCTTCTGGCTGGAGGACTACGCCCTGTTCATGGCGGTAAAGGCCGAACAGGGGCAGGCTGGCCTTGCCGACTGGCCGGACGCCCTGCGCTGCCGGGAGCCGGAAGCCATTGCCGCCGCAAAGGCACGGCTGGCTGACCAGATCAGCTACCACAAGGCAGTACAGTTCTTCTTCTACACCCAGTGGAACGCGCTGAAGTCCTACGCCAACCGCAAGGGTGTCCTGCTTGTGGGTGATATCCCCATCTACGTCAGCCCGGATTCCAGTGACCTGTGGACCCACCCGGAGCTGTTCCAGACTGACGGACAGATGCACCTGACCCATGTAGCCGGCTGTCCGCCGGATGCCTTTGCGGCAGACGGTCAGCTGTGGGGCAACCCGCTGTACGACTGGCCTGCCCACAAGGCCACTGACTTTGACTGGTGGAAGCAGCGCATGAAGCACGCCACCTCCATCTATGATGTGGTGCGCATCGACCACTTCCGCGGCTTTGAGAGCTACTATTCCATTCCCGCCGGAAGCACCACGGCTGCGGGCGGTCACTGGGAAAAAGGCCCTGACCGGGACTTTATCCACGCCATGCAGCAGACGCTGGGCGGCGGCAATATCATCGCCGAGGATCTGGGCTACCTGACCCCGGAGGTAAAGGCCATGCTGGCCGAGAGCGGTTATCCGGGCATGAAGATCATGCAGTTCGCTTTCGACAGCCGGGAATCGGGCAATTATCTGCCCCACACCTACCCCCGCAACAGTGTGGTGTACACCGGCACCCACGACAACGTGACCACCGAGGGCTGGCGCAGCAACGCCAGTGCCGAGGATGTTGCCTACGCCTGCCGGTATCTGCGCTGCACACCGGAGACCCTGACCGAGGGCATGATCTGCGCCTGCCTTGCCAGCGTTTCGGATACCGCCATCATCCCGCTGGCAGACTGGCTGCATCTGGGCAGCGAGGCCCGCATCAATACCCCCAGCACACAGGGTGCAAACTGGCGCTGGCGGCTGACGCAGCCCCTGCCCGCAGCATTGGCTGGGCACATCGCTGCGTTGACCACGCTGTATGAGCGTGTACCGGAAAAACGTTAAACGTCCACTCCCCTTTTGCTTTCTATCCTGCAAAGCCACAAGGCATCTGCTTTCCCTGCTGTATCCTGCGCAGCGGGCACGGGCAGATGCCTTTGTTGTTTTTTATTTTTACGGTCCTGCTTTCCTCTACAACATTTTTTCACTGTGATAAAAACGGTTGTTTTTTGTATTTATATCGTATCACAGTCTATTTTGCAAATGCTCATCACAATATATTCACAAATGTATCATGATTTTTAAACCCGCGCTCTCTTGTCATTTTTGTGCAGATATGCTACAATTCAGTTACTAGATGAACTGCCCCTTGGGGAGTTCTGTGTGCGAAAGGAGTTTTCCATCATGGATCATACATATCAGCGCCCTCTGCAGCTGCCTGCCGGCTACGCTGTGCTCTCTGCCGAGGAGATGACCTACACCGAGGGCGGTGCTCTTTCCATCAATATCACCCCGCAGCAGGTCATGGCCTTTGGCATGACCGTTACTGTAAATCTGCTGGGCATGATGGGCCGTTATGCATTCCAAGGCGCTGTCTCCGGTATGCAGAATGCCTTGAACGATGGTTTGGACGTTGGTGATGCCGTGGGGCACTACTGGGGTCAGCTGAACACCTGGAGCAAGGTAGCTTCTATCGGTCTGGCCGGTCTGGGCGGCTACTACGCCTATATTCAGGCCCGCAGCATCTATCTCTCCGTCAAGAATCTGGTAACTGCCATCAAGGAGTCCATTGACGAGTATAAGGCCAACAAGAACGCTGCACAGGAGACCGAGCAGCAGAACTGCCTGCCTACGCTGGTAGCCCTGTGCTAAGTTTTTATCGTACCTGAAAGGAGTGTTCCTCTTTATGAAAAAGCTTCAGCTGCCTGCTTCCTATGCAGCGCTTTCTCCAGAAGAGCAGCGCACTGCCTTTGGCGGAAGCGAATTCGGCGATGCTGTCGGCAGCTTTTTTGATAACCTGCACTTCGGTGATTTCTTCTGGGAGGGCGGGCTGCTCTCGTTCTCCTTCACCTTTGTGCCCATGCTGTTTTTCCGCATGATCAAGGTAGGCGTACAGACCGGCATCAAGCTGTACCAGCAGTTCGCCCGTTTGCTTGGTGTGACCAGCGAAGCCGCCACCACTACCGTCCAGTATCTGGACAGTATCCAACAGCAGAGAAAGGATCGTCCCGTTACAAACTCTCTCCCCCAGCCCTTTTCTCTACAGCAGTAAGCCATAAAAAAGCCGTGCATCCCGGAGCTTTCCGGCCATGCACGGCTTATTTTTATGTTCAGATCACCCGGACTGCACCCTGTTCCCGCAGGCGCAGCACATAGCAGCTGCCCTGCCCGAACACCTGCTCAATGGCTGTATGGTACCGCTTGAGCAGCCGCCCGGGCACATAAGCCTGAATGGTACCTGCAAAGCCGCCGCCCTGCATCCGCCATGCGCCCTCACTGCCCTGCAGGATGCTCTGGCTCAGAGCCAGCGCCACCGACAGCCCCTGATGCCGCACATCCGCTGTGCAGTACACGTTCTGGCACAGCGCAAAGGAAGCTTGTCCGCTCTGTTTGACCAGCTCTGCAAACACCGGGAATCGCCTTGCATAAAGCGCCTCCCGCTGCGCCAGTGTACGGGCGTTCTCTTCAAAATAATGGATCGCCCGCAGCACCGCACGGTCTCCGCAGCGGCTGCGCAGGGCAGGCAGTGCCGCCCAGAACGCACTCTCTTCCACCTGACCCAGCAGCGGCTTGCCAAAGCAGGCAGCCACCTGCTCCATCTCCTGCCGGATGGCTGCAAACTCGCCGGTCAGCTCGCTGTGGCTGCCCCGGGTATCGGTGACGCAGAGGAACATCCCCTCCGGCAGCAGACCGTCTGCGTGGAGTTTTTCGATCTTTGGGGCACGCGGATCGGCAAAATCTGCAAAGATAATACCGCCCACCGCACTGGTCAGCTGATCCAGCAGGCCGCTGGGCTTGCCGAAATAGGTATTTTCCGCATACTGGCAAATGCCGGCCAGCTCTGCCGGGGTCAGCCCGGTACTGTATTCCTCGTTCCAGATGGAGGCCATGCCCATCTCGAACGCCGCCGAGCTGGACAGCCCGGAGCCGCGCAGCACATCGCTGGCGGTATAGGCGTCAAAGCCGCCGATCTGCCTGCCCACCGCGCGGAAGCCCTCGGCAATGCCGCGGATCAGGCTGGCCGAGTGGGTGCTCTCCCCTGCCTGCGGCTCTGCGGTGGCAAGATCAATGACATCCAGCTTGTTGAAGCCCCGGGACTTGACCCGCACATAGCCATCCGTGCTGCGAGCTGCCACCGCCACCAGATCCAGCGTGACCGCAGCCGCAAGACCGCAGCCGCCCTGATGATCCGTGTGGTTGCCGCCCAGCTCTGCCCGCCCGGGTGCAGAGTACACCTGCACCTGCCGTCCGGGACCGAAATATAACTCGAACTGCTCCAGCGCTGCCGCATAACGCCCGCGCTGCCGCTGCAGTACCGCCGGGTCTGCCCCGTAAAGTGCAGCAAGTGCGGCGTCCCAGCTGCCCTGCAGGATCTGTTTTCTGAGTTGTGCACTGGTGGCCATGACAGCTCCTCCCCTCAAGAATGAACGATTCTGCTTTTTTGCCTATTGTAATGCATTTCGGGCGATTTTTCAATTTATTTGCCTTAAAAATCCAAATTTCGGCGTCAGGCGCAAAGAATAAGATGTACTTTTGTTGAATTTGCAGGGTGTTCTATGGTATACTGGGTGCAGAATGTGACAGGACGGAGGTAAAGCTGCCATGCCAGACGTTTATAAGCAATCCTTTAAGCAGAATTACACCAACAACATTGAATTGTCCATCTTCAACTGCGGCCTGGAGCGGTGCGCTCCGGGGCAGACATGGGGTCCCGGCATCCGTGACCACTACCTGATCCATCTGGTGGTATCCGGCAAGGGCATCTTTGAGGTGGGCGGCCGCACTTGGGAGGTGAGCGAGGGCGATCTGTTCTTCGCCCGTCCCAGCCAGCTGATCCGCTATACCGCCGACGAGCAGCAGCCGTGGGAGTACAGCTGGGTAGGCTTTAACGGTGCCTGTGCCCACAAGCTTGCCGCGCAGCTGCCCTTTACGGACGATGCCCCTGTGCACCACACCAGCGACCCGGACGGGATGCGGGCAGCCCTGAACAACATCTACTCCTCCCGCGGGCTGCAGCCGCAGGACGAAGCCGCCATGGTGGGGTATCTGTACCTGTTCATCGCCGCTCTGATGCGGGAGACCAGCGCAGGCAAGCCCCACACGGCCTCTTCCTCCAGCCAGTATGTGCTGAACGCCATCAAGTACATCCAGTTCAACTACTCCCACGACATCTCCATTGACGATGTAGCCAAGAGCGTGGGGGTTTCTCGCAGTCATCTGTACCGGGTGTTCATGCTGAACGTGGGCAAAAGCCCCATTGATTACCTGACCGAGTACCGCATCAACGAAGCCTGCAAGCTGCTGCGCGCCGGCAGTCTTTCCATTGCAGAGGTAGCGGTGTCGGTAGGCTTCTTCGACCAGTTCTACTTCTCGCGGGTGTTCAAGCGCGCCAAAGGCGTGCCGCCCAGCAAGTATTTTGCCGCCCAGCAGGACGCCGACCCGGCAGACCCTGCCCAACTGTAACCTGAGCCCATCACACAAGGAGAAACCATGCCTTTACAGAAAAACCAGATCCTGACCCTGCGCATCGAGCGCCTTTCCAGCGACGGCAGCGGCGTTGCCCACAGTGCCGATGGCGAGGCCGTATTCGTGCCCGGCACTGCCCCGGGGGACGAAGCCCGGGTGCGCATCGTGAAGGACTGCGGCCGGTATGCCTTTGGCATTCTGGACGAGCTGCTCACTCCCTCGCCGGATCGTATTCCGGTGGACTGCCCGGTGGCAGGTCCCTGCGGCGGGTGCAGCCTGCGGCATCTGGCCTACACTGCCGAGCTGCGCGCCAAACAGGAAAGCGTGCTGGACGCCTTCCGCCGCATCGGCGGACTGGAGGTTCCGGTGCTGGATATCCTACCCTCCCCGGAGGTGGACCGCTACCGCAACAAGGTGCAGTTCCCTGTGGGCGTGGACAAGAACGGCGTACCCTGCATCGGCTTCTACGCCGGGCGCACCCACCGCATCGTCCCCTGCCCGGACTGCAAGCTGCAGCCCGGCGTGCTGAACGAGATCGGCAATGCGCTGTGCGCCTTTTTTGCACAGCAGGGCATCCGCCCTTACGATGAGCAGAGCGGCAAGGGGCTGGTGCGGCACATCTTCCTGCGGCGCGGTGCGCACAGCGGGCAGATCATGGTGTGTCTGGTATGCACCCGGGCAAAGCTGCCCCATGCAGAGCAGCTTTGCACCGCACTGCGGGAGCAGTTCCCTGCCATCAGCACCATCCTGCTCAACGTCAACGCCAAAAACACCAATGTCATTCTGGGCAGTGAGAACCATATCCTGTACGGCCCGGGATACATCGAGGACACTCTTTGCGGCGTACCGGTGCGGTTGGGGCCGCTGTCCTTCTATCAAGTCAACACGCTGGCTGCCGAGCGGCTGTACGGCGTTGCCGCGCAGTACGCGCAGCTGACCCCGGACGACGCGCTGCTGGATCTCTATTGCGGCATGGGCACCATCGGCCTTTCCATGGCAGATCAATGCCGGGAGCTGATCGGCGTGGAGATCGTGCCGGAGGCTATCGAGAGCGCCAAGGCCAACGCCGCCCGCATGGGCGAGGCCGTAGCTGCCAAGAGCCGCTTTTTCTGCGCCGATGCCGGACAGGCTGCCACCCAGCTGGCCGCCGAGGGCTTGCACCCAGACATCGTGATGCTGGACCCGCCACGCAAGGGCTGCGATGAAGCCACTCTCTCCGCTGTGGTGCGCATGGCCCCCCGCCGGGTGGTGTATGTCAGCTGCAACCCCGCCACCGCCGCCCGAGACGCCGCATGGCTGGAGAAGAATGGGTACCATGCAGAAAAGGTGCAGCCGGTGGATCTGTTCCCGAGGACGAAGCATGTAGAATGTGTCATTGCACTTTCCAAGGGTACCGATGCTGCCAGCTTATAAGCACAATCGGCTGTCATTAAGGAAGCCTCAAAACCCATTATCCGTCACCCGCCCGTCTGATTTTCAGGCGGGCATTTTCTTTTGCCGGAATATGGTGTTTCCACTTTTATCGTGGTACAATAGATGCAAGAATCATTTTTCAGGAAAAGCAATCTTCCGTCCACTTTATGGGACACCCATCGTTGTAAAATCAGGATGTCCACCTATCACAAAAATAAGGAGCAACGTATGCCAAACGATAAGATCACCGCCGTAGATGCCAACATTGCCGAAAAAGCCGCCATGATCTGGAACGTAGCTGATATGCTGCGGGGGCCGTTCAAGCCCCACGAGTACGGTCTGGTCATTCTGCCCATGACTGTGGTGAAGCGGTTCCACGACTGCCTGCTGCCCACCCATCAGGCAGTGCTGGACACCTACGAAAAGGTAAAAAAGCTGCAGGTCATCGACGGCTTTTTGCAGAAGGCCTCCGGCTACCAGTTCTATAACATCAGCCGCTTCACCTTCGAGACCCTGCTGGCTGACCCGGACAACATTGAATCCAACTTCCGGGATTATCTGTCCGGTTTCTCTGCCAACGCACAGGACGTGCTGGCAAAGTTTGACTTTGACAACATCATCAAGCGGATGGTAGAGAGCAACACCCTCTACCTCGTTATCAAGGAGTTTGGCTCTGAGAAGGGCTATCTCGGCCCGGACAAGATCAGCGCCGTGGACTGCGGCTACATCTTTGAGGACTTGGTGCGGCGGTTCTCCGAGAGCTTTGGCGAGGAAGCCGGAGCCCACTTCACCAGCCGGGATATCATCTACCTGATGACCGACCTGCTGCTGTCCGAAGCCGACCTCGACACCAGCAGCATGACCGTTTACGATATGGCTATGGGCACCAGCCAGATGCTGAGCTGCATGGAGGAGCGCATCCACGAGCTGAACAGCGACATTGAGGTGACCTGCTTCGGGCAGGAGTTCAACCCCTCCACCTTTGCCATTGCCAAGGCAGACATGATGATCCGCGGCGGCGACCCTAACAATATGCGGTTCGGTGACACTCTGTCGGAGGATCAGTTCCCCGGATTCACCTTCCAGTACATCATCTCCAACCCGCCCTTCGGCATCGACTGGAAGCGTGAGCAGAAGGCGGTGGAAGCCGAAGCCGCCCGGGGCGAGATGGGGCGTTTTGCGCCCGGTCTGCCCAAGATCAGCGATGGTCAGCAGCTTTTTGTGCTGAACGGCCTTGCCAAGCTGGCAAACAAGGGCAAGATGGCCATTATCCAGAATGGCTCTCCCCTGTTCAGCGGCGATGCCGGCAGCGGCCCCAGCAACATCCGGCAGTATATTCTGGAAAACGACTGGCTGGACTGCATCATCCAGCTTTCCACCGATATGTTCATGAACACCGGCATCTCCACCTACATCTGGGTGCTCAGCAAGGATAAGCCCGCCCACCGTGCGGGCAAGGTGCAGCTTATTGACGCCAGCCACTGCTTTGAGCCACGCCGCAAGAGCATCGGCACCAAGCGCAACGACATCACCGATGCCTGCCGGGAGCTGATCGTCACCGCCTACGGCGAGTTTGCCAACGGCAAGGTGTACGGCGACAAAAACGGCATCTACTGCGAGAGCAAGGTGTTCGAGAGCGTGGAGTTCGGCTACAACAAGATCGTGGTGGAGCGCCCCCAGCGGGACGAGGCGGGCAACGTTATCCTGAAGCGTGGCAAGCCTGTGCCGGACACCAGCCTGCGTGACACTGAAAACGTGCCGCTGGTGCAGGATATTGACGCCTACTTTGCCCGCGAAGTTCTGCCCTACGCGCCCGACGCATGGATCGACCGCAGCAAGACCAAGGTGGGCTACGAGATCCCCATGACCCGCTATTTCTACGAGTATCAGGCACCGGAAGCCGTGGAGGATATCGTGGCGCGCATCACCGCACTGGAACAGGATATCTCCGCCGGGCTGGCAGAGCTGTTCCATAAGGAGGGCTGACCATGGCACGGAAAATGAAAGACAGCGGCATTGAATGGATTGGGGAAATTCCAGAGGGGTGGGAGGTTTCCCAATTGAAATATGCAACCCGGTGGAAAAGCGAGAAGGGCTGTCCAGATGCACCCGTTTTATCTCTCTATCGTGACTTCGGTGTTGTCCCAAAAGACAGCCGCGATGATAACCACAACGTAACTTCCTTAGATACTTCTAATTATAAAGTCGTTGATATTGGAGATTTAGTTATCAATAAAATGAAAGCATGGCAGGGTTCTATGGCGGTTTCTGATTACCGAGGAATTGTTAGTCCAGCTTATCATGTATGTAGCATTACGAGTAATAAGGTCAACAAGCGCTATCTACATCATCTTTTGAGGAATCCAGCATATCTGCCCGAATATGCACGCCTTTCAACTGGTATGAGAATCGGTCAATGGGATTTAGGATTCGATGATTTCAAAAATATTCCGTTTCTTATTCCTCCGCTTGACGAACAGGCAAAAATCGCAGATTACCTTGACAATGGTTGTGCTTCACTTGATGCAATGCTTTCCAAAACTCGCTCCAGCATCGAGGAATACAAAAAGCTCAAGCAAGCAGTTATTACGCAGGCTATAGCAACACAACATTGTTCACATATTAAGCTTAAATATTTAATGAATGTTATTGTTGACTGTCCACATGAAACACCCACTTACTCCTTTACTGGCAATTACTATGTAATTCGAACTGCTGACCAAGCTTTAGCTTCTCTTCGCTGTGATGAAGATATGTACCGTCTTGATGCCTCTGAGTACAAGAAACGCACACGCCGTTTAACATTAGATAAAGATGATATTGTTTATGGACGCGAGGGTGAGCGTTGGGGATTAGCGTGTATTGTTCCAGAAAGCAACAAATATTGTTTAGGACAACGTATTATGCAATTCCGTTGTAATACCAAATTCTTATACCCTAAATATGCAATGTATGCCCTTAATTCGGAGCCCGTATATCTACAGGGAGTTGCAGACACGATTGGAAGCACTTCCCCTCATGTTAATATTTCCACTGTTTGTAATTATCTTCTGCCTGTTCCTGCACTAACCGAGCAAAAAGAAATCGTCAACTACCTTGACGCTAAGTGTGCCGAGATTGATAGACTGATTGCAAAGAAGGAGCAGCTGGTAAAAGAGCTGGAAAACTATAAGAAAAGTTTGATTTATGAAGTTGTAACGGGGAAACGGGAGGTGTAGCATTTCTAATGGTAAATCACAGTACACTAGAACAGCATAAATTCAAGAAAGGCAAATTCATAACCCCCTTTAATGATGCTCTAGGCGACAAACTTCAGCTCAGTTCGTGGGGAAGCGAACGGCTCCCAGAGTATCTTTGGATTGGTTTGATTTTAAAAAAACACGGTCGTTCCAAAGGTCTCCAAATGTGCCGTTGGATTTTAGAAAGGCTCCACGACTCACTTCCTAACGTCAACCTCCCTACAATCTCAAATATTTTCACACTAAAAGATATTAGCCAGCAACTCTTCTGGGAATTTGTTGAACATATTGCAGGGCAAGAGTCATTATCGCCTCTCACCCTTATTTATACATATCGAAGCTTTCCTATTTTCAACAAAATCTTTCAAACCAGTTTAGATTATAAGGAACAAATCAATTCAATCGAAGCAGTGCTAAAAGATGCATATTATCATCAAACAGAGTTTGCAACAGACATTCGTTTTGTTGTTCTTTATTTTGAACTAATGCAAGAAAGGACTCATATTCCTAAAGACACATTTGATGAAATATGTAAATATCCCCTTCTTGAACATAGCGATGAACAAATGCATCTCATCCGTCCTTTAATTCGTAGCATGGAAATTGCTAGAGGGAATATATCAGATAGTGAAACCGACAAAAGTAATTTAACTCTTTTTTGGAAGATGGTGAGTGAAATGAGCGATTGTGAGCTGTATACTATAAACTATGAGGCCTTAGCAAAAAACCCAGAAGTATATTTAAATTATCTTCATGAAATTTTTGAATACCTAGACCAAATCACATCCACCTTAGAGCCTTTAAACACTCGAAATATAGTCTTGTGTGGAATTGCCACTTATGCATATAAACGCATCTCTGAACTCATTGAGCATCAATTATATAACGAAATCTCTGGCCGGAGTATTATTAGAAATATCATCGAAGATTACATTATAATGAAGTATCTTCTAAAGCATGAAAAAGAAAAGCCAACTATTTGGGACGAATACCAATATTACGGCATTGGGCTGTATAAACTTGTCATGGAGCGTGAACGCTCTAATCCTTGCTCCTTTAAAGATGGTCACGTCAATTATGTGTTATTGCAGTGCCTTGTCAATGAATACTGTGATGAAGAATTCATTGATATGGATACATCTTACTTTGACAAACAAAACATCCGTCTAAAAGCTAAAGACGTTGGAGAAGAGGAACTATACGGTCTATTCTATGACTATGATTCTTCCTTTGAACATGGACTATGGGGTGCTATCCGGGAAAGTTCATTGCTAAAGTGCGACAATCCTGCACATCAGTTTCATCTCGTTCTAGATAGCGATAATGAGCAAAAACTCCCCTCTGTTTGGAAGGACTGCGTTCGTACCATGAATAAAATACTGATGTTACTTAATAATGAGCTTTCTATTCCCACTCAGTTACTAAGTGAGGTGAAAAAGTTTGAATAACAAATATCTATCTGACAAAATGCATGAAGTTCAATTAGAATATAAAGAACTTTTGCAAGGATTAAAAGATATTGTTCATTCCAATGATTTTCAGTATGTAATGGATGAAATAGGTCTTTTCTGGTACAGAAAACGAAACTATGTAAAATTATTTCTTCAATATATTCCTACCGGCTCTAATGCTTACTTCTTAGCCGGAGGCACATATTTAGATATAGATTATAACGAGCACTATCCCTTTTCAACTTTAGGAAGTATTCATATTGTTGATGATCCTCTAGCCAAATTCTCTGAAACAATAAAGAATTCTATTTCAGATTCAGTTTACAATCTATTGAAAAAAGAAATTCTTTCTTCTTACTATGATGATTTAAACATTCTAGAGAATTTTTCCTCGGAGTTCATTTTACTTCCTATTACATGTTTTGGTCTAGAACAGCCTATTCCAAAAGAATCAGGTGAAAAGGCCCTCTTATCCTTTTTCAAAGACAGTATTACAGCTGACCAACTTTTTTCTGTCAAAAATTTTTCTGAGCTTGATGCCATGATACTCGATGAAGCGAAACGTTTCATCGTGTTTTCTGACAACGACAATCCATCTGACTCATTCGAAACAAAAGTCACTAATTACTTCAATCATTACGGCAGTCCGTTAGACGGAAGCGATACGCCCTTAGCCCAAAAAGCTGTTTTCGCTCTTCTTCAAGATACTTTACAGGCCCTACATATTTCTCTGATTGCAGTCACATATAACCTTGTTCCTTATATTCGTAGTCGCGTTGTGCGAAATTATGTAACATTCTTCTCTCCTTATTTTGAACAGTCACCTTTTTTCAAAAATTTATTTGTAAAATCTCTATATGCATCGCTTTTTTATCATTTATACGACAGCAAAACCATCGCCAATAAAGTGGATTTTAAAACATATTATCAAAAGATTCATTCTTCCCCGTGTCTTGATTTCATATATCAAGATTACTCCAATTCCATCCTAGATTCTGACTTATCCAAACAGATACAAAACACCGCCATAGCTGACGTCAAAAGAATTTCTGATATGTTTTCATAATTCAAAAGGAGGTCTAACTATGCCCCTCATCACCACCGAAAAGCAGTTTGAATCGGACATTGCGGCGGCGTTGCTCTCCCCTGCCGGGGGCTACACCCGCAACGGGGATTGCTACGACCCCAAGCTGGGGCTGTTTGTGGATACCCTGATCCGCTTTGTGCAAAAGACCCAGCCCAACGAGTGGGCATTTTTTGAAAAGCAGAACCCGGTAAACCCGGTGCGAAAGTTCTGCACGGCCTTTAACAATGCCTGCGATGCGGACGGGTTGCTTTCGGTGCTGCGGTATGGGTTCAAGCACCGGGGACGGCGGTTCCGGGTGTGCTATTTTCAGCCGGAGTCCGCGCTGAACCAGAAGGATGCCCAGCGCTACGCCCAAAACGAGATCACCTGCAACCGGCAGTGGTTCTACTCCGACACCACCCACAACTCGGTGGACATGGTGCTGGCGGTAAACGGCATCCCGGTGTTCGCCTTTGAGCTGAAGAACCAGTTCACCGGGCAGACTGTGGAGAACGCCAAGCAGCAGTGGATGCACGACCGGGACCCGCGGGAGGTGTGTTTCCAGTTCAACAAGCGCATTCTGGGCTATTTTTGCGTAGACCTGACCGAGGTATGGATGGCCACCCGGCTGGCAGGCAAGGACACCCGCTTTCTTCCCTTCAATCAGGGCTCCAATGGTGCCGGGCGGGACGGCGGTGCAGGCAACCCGCCCAACCCCAACGGCTACCTTACCGCCTACCTCTGGGAAGAAGTGTTCCAGAAGGACAGCATGATGGACATCCTGCAAAAGTTCATGAGCCTGCAGGACGGCAAGACCCTGATCTTTCCCCGGTACCATCAGCTGGACGTGGTGCGCAAGCTGGTGGCAGATGTGCGGCAGAAGGGTGCCGGGCAGCACTATCTCATCCAGCACAGCGCCGGGTCGGGCAAGTCCAACTCCATTGCTTGGACGGCATACCGGCTGGCTTCCCTGTTCAACACCGAGAACAAGCCGGTGTTTGCCAGCGTCATCGTGGTGACTGACCGCACCGTGCTGGACGCACAGCTGCAGGAGACCATCTCCGGTTTTGACCATACGCTGGGTGCGGTGGAGGCCATCGGCGAGGACAAAAACTCCGGCGACCTGCGGGATGCCATCAACAACGGCGCACGCATCATCATCACCACGCTGCAAAAGTTCCCGGTCATCTATACTGAGGTGAACAAGACCGCCGGGAAGAACTATGCCGTTATCATCGACGAAGCGCACTCCTCCCAGACCGGCACCTCTGCTTTGAAGCTGAAAGCCGCCCTTGCCGACACCGAGGATGCGCTGCGGGAATATGCCGAGCTGGAAGGCAAAGCGGAGGACGAGATCGACCCGGAGGATGCACTGGTGAAGGAGTTGACCTCCCACGGGCGGCACAAGAACCTGTCCTTCTTCGCCTTTACCGCCACCCCAAAAGCCGCCACGCTGGAACTGTTCGGCACCGAGTACCCGGACGGCAGCCACCACCCCTTCCACATTTACAGTATGCGGCAGGCCATTGAAGAAGGGTTCATTCTGGATGTGCTGCAAAACTACATGACTTATTCCACCTGCTTCAAGATCGCCAAGACCATCCCGGACAACCCCGACCTGCCCGCCAGCCGGGCGGCGAAGCTCATCCGCAAGTATGAAGAGCTGCACCCCTACAACATCAGCCAGAAGGCAAAGATCATTGTAGAGACCTTCCGGGAGACCACCAGCCACAAGATCGGCGGGCAGGGCAAGATGATGGTGGTCACCTCCTCCCGGCTGGCGGCGGTGCGGTACTTCCACGAGGTCAAGCGCTACATTGCGGAGCAGGGCTATGACGATGTGCAGATCTTAGCGGCGTTTTCCGGTGCCGTACCGGACGGCGGCGTGGAGTACACGGAGCAGTCCCTGAACGTCCGCGCCGACGGCAGCCACATTGCGGAGAGCCAGACCAAAAAGGAGTTCCACAACAACTTCAATGTGCTGATCGTAGCAGAAAAATACCAGACCGGCTTTGACGAACCGCTGCTCCACACTATGATCGTGGACAAAAAACTGAAGGGCGTCAAGGCGGTGCAGACCCTCTCCCGTCTGAACCGTACCTGCCCCGGCAAAACCGACACCTTTGTGCTGGATTTCGTGAACAAGGCAGAGGACATCCGGGAGGCTTTCCAGCCGTTTTATCAGGAAACCTTTCTGGAGCAGGAGGTCAACACCGACCTCATTTACAAGACCCAGAAGGAGCTGCGGAGCTTTGCCGTTTATTCCGATGCAGACGTGGAAGCCTTTGCTAAGGAGTATTTCCGCAGCACCAAGCAGGACAAAAACGCCGTGGGCCGCATGAGCAGCGTTTTAAAGCCCGTAGCAGACCGCTACAACCAGAAAACACAGGCCGAGCGGTACCAGTTCCGCCGCCTGCTGCGCAGCCTTGTCAAGTGGTACGGCTACGTTTCACAGGTGGCACGGATGTTCGATGAAGAGCTGCACAAGGAGAACGTATTCTGCGCTTACCTGCTCAAGCTGCTGCCGTCGGACGAGGTCTCTCCGCTGGATCTGGAGGGCAAATTGCAGCTGGAGTATTACAAGCTGCAAAAGACCTTTGCCGGTGCCATCGAGCTGGAACACGCCAAGGGCGTCTACGAGCCGGTCACCCAGAAGGGTGCTCTCGGCCATGACCCCAAGGAGCCGCTGGACGAGATCATTTTGAAGATCAACGAGAAGTTCAAGGGTGAATTCACCAACGCCGACCGGGTGCTACTTACCGCCCTGCATGACCGTCTGCTGGCCGACCCAAAGCTGGCAAAGCTGGCGCGCAGCTCCGACCCGCAGATCTTTACCGAGAGCATCTTCCCCAAGGCTTTTGATACTGCCGCACAGGACAGCTATCTTGAAGCGCAGGACACCTTCTCTTCCCTGTTTGAGGACACCAGCAAGTACAAGGCTATTATGTCAGCTCTGGCAGAGTGGCTGTATGGGGAATTCCGGAAGAAGTAAAACAGTTTTTCTTTTTATTTGCTTAAAACAGCCTGCATCCACGGGATGCGGTTCAAGGGTTTGGGTGCTCCCCAACAAGCGTTTTGCAGCGCAAAACAAGCAGATGTATATACGTCTGCCCTGCTTGCGGGTGCTATGAATCCTTTCAACGTGCTTCCCAGATTTGAAAATCATTTTGCAATCGAGACCGTCCGTTTTCAAGTTCAACTTGAAGCGGACGGTTATTTTTCTGCACAAAAATTTTCGAGTTTGCAATCGCAGCAAGCAGGGCGAGTTGGTATCAACTCACGATTTTTGAATCTGATTTTACAAATCCGACTTCAAAAACGATTGTTGGGCTTCGCCAAAACCCGATATTCAGCACATAAACTGTGCCGACTGCGCATCTTAACAGACGCTGAATAAGCAAATTTCTTGTAAAAAAATCGTTTCCGAAAAATCGTCGTTGATTCATTTAATATTGCACAAAACCGGAACTATTACTTCCGGTTTTGAAGGCAAAAAGCGGAAGTATCACTTCCTAAAAATTTGAGTATTATTATGGTATGCTCTATCCAGAGCATTTTCCAAGAAGCGGAAGCATTCCTTCCGGTTTCTCCTTGGGAGCCTCCTGAAATCCACTGAAAACCGGAAGGAATGCTTCCTAAAAATTTCTGCTTCATTGTGATATGCTTTCTACAAGCCATCATCGAACTTTGAAAATCACATGACCGTCTGCACGGGATACCCGGCGATGACCTCGCAAGAGCGAGCCGGAAGGGGGTAGAAAATCCATGCAGAGAGAACGCCATCCACAGGATACCGCCCATGCCCGCATCTATGACCGCCTGTTGGAAATGTGCGTTCCTGTTTCCTGCATTGGGGTCAGTTTCCGGAAAGAAACAGCGCAGGAAAAAATGGAACGCTTAAAAAGTTTAATCGGATGAATCAAAAAACATTTCCAAAAAAATCCGCAGGACGTCCTAAGTTTTGCTACAAGGAAATGGAGATGCCCATTGAATAATTGCCACCGTACAGAAAACAATCCCACCTCTTCGGAATGCTCTACGCCCACACTCGATGAATGGAGCGCATTCGCAGCTTTTCTAGCCGACGTGATCGAGAAGTACGCATCGGTCTTGGAAATGGACAACGCCGTATCCTCAACAACCAACCAAAATCGATACTACCTTTGATGGTGACACTGTCTGGCTTTCCATTGACCAGATGGCCGATTTGTTCCAACGTGACCGCAGCGTTATCGGAAAACACATTCGAAACATTTTCAAAGAAGGTGAACTCCAAAAGGAATCAGTGTGGGCAAAATTTGCCTACACTGCCGCTGATGGAAAAACATACGACGTGGATTACTATAATCTTGATGTTATCATTTCCGTTGGTTACCGCGTCAAATCCAAACGAGGCACACAATTCCGTATCTGGGCAACTGGCATTTTGAAAGAATATATGCGCAAGGGATTTGCGCTGGATGATGAACGCCTGAAAAATTTGGGCAGCGGTGGATATTTCAAAGAGCTGTTGGAACGCATCCGCGACATCCGTGCTTCTGAAAAGGTGTTCTACCGTCAGGTTCTGGAAATCTATGCAACCAGCATTGACTACGACCCAAAAGCAGAAATCTCCGTCCAGTTCTTCAAAAAAGTCCAGAATAAAATTCATTATGCCATCCACGGTCAGACTGCCGCTGAGGTCATTTACAATCGTGCAGATGCCGAAAAGGAATTTATGGGTCTGACCACTTTTGCAGGAAACCAGCCCACTTTACGAGAAGCTACTATTGCCAAAAACTATCTGAATGAAAAAGAGCTTCGTGCTATGGGGCAGTTGGTTTCCGGTTATCTGGATTTCGCAGAACGTCAGGCAGAACGCGAACAGCCCATGACCATGCAGGATTGGGCAAACCACCTTGACCGCATTTTAACCATGAGCGGTGAGCGCCTTCTTGTTGGAAATGGCAGTGTGACCCACAAGCAGGCAGTGGACAAGGCACGAGAAGGCCGCTGGAACGGCGGCTTTGCGCCTTATGGCTATCGTTTGGTTGACGGTGTGCTGCAAATCAATGAGGATGAATCCCCTGCCATACGCACGATTTTTGAGCAATATGTAAATACGGACACAGGTGCAAATGGTCTTTCCAAATATCTGGAGACCCACGGTTTTCAGAAACTCGCCCGTCAGAACGGTACCTCTCCCCTTTTCAGCGCAACATTGATTCGGGCCATTCTGAAAAATCCCGTCTACTGCGGAAAGATTGCCTTTGGTCGCCGCAAACTTGAAAAGATTCAGGTTTGACACACTTGCCCAATAGTGGATCGTTCCGCAACGGGTACGATACGTTTTTTCTTCCATCGGGTTTTTCTCCACAAATTCCAAGTTGTTTTGTTCAGTATACCACGCTTTTTTCCTACAGAATAGATACCGAAAAACAAAAATGTCCCCGGATGGCTTGTTACAACTCTCCGGGGACAGATCCTGTACACCGGTATCTTTCATCTTGTTCCCAGCATTTCCATCCATTATAATAGAGCCGGTGTCATTTTGAAGCACAGGAAAAGCAGTAGGACGTATGAAACCTCGGCGGCGCTGCGCAGACCCAAGCTACATTTGAAAAGCTGAGAAATCATACTGGCAGAACAGCAAAACACCCGCCCATGTATCGTGTGCAAAGCACAGTATATGGGCGGGTGTTGTTGTTTGATTGTGGTTTGTTTGCACTGTCAAAACAGGTCGAAACAAAGTTTTTGCGGTGTTCCGCCCAGCAGATACCGGATATAGAGACGGCCGTTTTCCATTTCCGCCTGCACTTGCGTGGCACGCTCAAAGAGGGTGCGCAGGCGGCGGTACTCTGCCCGCTGCGCTTGTGTGTAGCGGGACGGCATATCCGAGGTAAGGAACACATTGCCCAGCAGGGCATTGACCGTGGCAAGGGTGCGTTTTTGCTCTGCCGTCAACTTGCAGTTTTCCTCCCGGAGAAAGAACACATCCGGGTCGCTGCCGTAGGCGCGGCCATTGAGCTGCCGCCGGAATACAGTGTTGTTGATGGCCTGTTTTGTGGACACCCGCTCCCGGTGGAACAGGCGCATATACCACACATCGTTCCAGTCCAAGCTCACGTCACAACTGACACGGCAGTAATCCACCAGCCCGAAAGCCGGCATCACCGGTACGCCGCAGCCGAGAATCTGCTTTTGCCCGCACCATGTGCGCAAAAGCTCCATGGCACGGTACATCCTGGCTGCCCGGCTCTCATGGGTGTTGCCAAAGGGAGCAGCGCCGTACAGAAAATCCAGCTTGACAAGGTCGAAGCCCCAATCGTTCAGCACCCGGTCAAACACCCGGCGCAGATAGTCCAGCACGGCCGGGTTGTCGATATCCAGCGCATAAAAGCTGCTCCAGTTGCTGCCGCAGCACCACGGCGCACCGTTCACCTTCAGCAGCCAGTCCGGGTGCTGCCGGAAAAGGGCAGCGTCCTTTTCGCACACAAAGGGTGCAAGCCATAGCCCAGCCTGAAATCCAGCGGCGTGAATTTCCTGCACCATGCCTTTCAGCCCGTGGGGGAATTTCTGCGTATCCGTTTCCAGCCAATCCCCTACCTTCGGCTCCCAGCCATCGTCGATTTGAAACAGGTCTCCCGGGCAAAGCAGGCTGCGGCATCCGGTCAAGTCCTCCCGGATGGTGTCCTCGGTGATGTTTTGATAGCGGTTGTACCAACTGGAATAGCCTGCCAGCTTTTTCTCCGTCCGAGGGCGTATGCCCATCGCCTGAAACCAGCCGTCGAACACCTCGACCTCGCTGCCCTCGGCAAAAAACAGGTCGAAGAGTGGGAAACTGCCGCCGGGATGCTCCACCCCGGTGCAATCCCGCTCCAGCGTCAGCAGGGCTTTGCCGCTGTCGTAGCGGAGGATGGTGTAGCCCGGCTTCTCGTCCAGCGATGCCACCAACCGGAACTGCTTGCCCTTGCGGAAATAGCAGTAGGAAAAGCCGTGACTCTGACCGTTATGATGCCCATAGGGCACAAAATGATAATCGCCGTAGCGGTCAAAGGCATATTTCTTCAGTAGAAATCCCGGAATGTGGTCGGTGCCGCGCAGCTTTCCGTTCCGGTCAAGCTCCGGGCTGTAGGTCCATGTTTGGTAGCCGTTCATGAACAGACGTTCGTCTGCTTCCATCGTCCACGGCAGCTCGGCACGCACCGTTTTCAGCGTCCCGGCGGGCAGGTCAGCGGAAAGATGCAGCACACCGCCATTCTCCGTGACCGCGCAGCTGCCCCTTCGTGTGCCGCCGGAGGTTTCCGCATACCAGTGCAGGGTCTCAGTCATGGTGCGTTTCCTCCCCATGGAGCTGTGCGCTGATCTCGGCAGCGCGGGCATCGGTCAGAACGAACTTGTTGCGGAACAGCACCAGCACACCTGCCAGCACCAGCATGGGCAGAACGGTCATCATCAGGCGCAGACCCAGCAGCGTTCCGGCGCTTTGTACTGCCACCGGGCCGGTCTCTTCCGTGTTGCCCACAAGACCGATCAGGTCCAGCCCGATGCCGGTCAGGAATACCGCCACACCGGAGGCAGCTTTGACCACAAAGGTCTGCATGGAAAAGATGACGCTCTCCTCCCGGCGTCCGGTCTTGAGCTGACCGTAATCCACGCTGTTGGAAAGGAACAGGGTGGTCAGCACGCTCAGCATACCGTTGCAGGCAAACACGACAACGCCCGGAATGCACAGCAGGGCAAGGCTATGGGAAAGCCCGGTCAGGCAAAACACCAGCAGCGTGCCGTAGCCGCACAGCGCCAGCACAAGGCTCAGATGGAATACCTGCGTACTGCTGAACTTTTTACGCAGCAGTGGGTAAAGCACCATCATGCCCAAAATTTGTGCCGCACCGCCCACGGTGGAAAACAGGGTGTAGGTGGCTTTCCAGCCTGCACCGCCAAGGTCGTACTTGAAGAAATAGATGATGAAGTTGGAGGTAAGGTACAGCGCCGAGTTGATCAGCACGATGCTGCCCACCACTACCATAGCCTGATCGTTGCGGAACAGGGCGGAGAACATCTCCTTTACGGTGGCGGTCTTCATCTCGCTGGGGGTGGTTTCTTTCATGGAAATGCAGCACACCAGCTCTGTCACTGCAAAAATTACAGCTACGATCAGCGCCACCCAGCGGAAGCCTGCACGCTCGCTGTCGCCGCCAAGAACTCCAACCAGCAGCATGGTGAACATGGCAATGAGTGCCGAACCAACGCCTGCACAGGTACGGCCCACCATGGAAAGATTCTCCCGGTCTTTGGGCGTGCGGGTCACGGCGGGGATCATGGACCAGTATGGGATATCCATCATGGTGTAGGTGACGCCCCACAGGATGTACACCACGCTGAAATAGACCATCAGCGCTGCTTCGTCCAGCACCGGGGCGGCAAACAGGGCGTAGAGCACCAGCGCATTGAGCAGCGTACCGGAAAAGATCCACGGACGGAAACGCCCCCAGCGGGTACGGGTCTTTGCCACCAGAACGCCCATAAAGGGGTCATTGAAGGCATCAAAGAACCGGGCTGCCATGAGAACAACGCCCACAAAGCTGGCCGAAAGCCCCAGCACATCCTGATAATAATACATGACGTAGGAAGCCGACAGGGCATATACCATATCCTTGCCCACGGCACCAATACCGAATGCGGTTTTCTGTTTCAGGGTCAGTTCCATACAGCATCCTCCTTTTCGATGGTGAACCGCAGCACAACGGGCTGGGTCTGCGGTGCAGAAACGGTCAGCACGGATTCTCCGGCAATGCCCACGGTGCGCAGATAAGTACCGGTCATGCCGCCCTCTGCCACGGCGGTCTGCGGGCCGACAAGGGCGGCGTTGCCCTCCACCGCAAACTGCACCGGGAACTGTGCGTAAGGGGCGGGAATGCCGTTCTCGTCCAGAATCCGTACCCGCACAGCGGCCATATCGTAGGTGTCCTGCTCCCGCAGGGTCGTCCGGCTGGCCTTGACCTCCAAGTGCAGCTTTGCACTGGGGCAAAGGGTCACGCTGCGCACCACGTTGCCGTCCTGCACGGCATCGAACCGCCAGCGGGTGGCTTCGCCGCCCCAGTTGCCCACATATTTGCCGTAAAGCGCCACGCCATCCTCAAAGGTCATTTTGTAGTGCAGCATACACCAGCCGAATTTGACCTTGTAAGCCAGCGGCAGTCCCGCTAAGCCATATTTTCCGGCGGCCAGCAGGCAGTCCCGCACAGCGGCTGCCTTGGAGGGGGAAAAGTGCTCCTGCGTTTCCAGCAGCTCACCGATGGTATCGTCCATCACAAAGGGCGGATGCGGCAGTGCTGTCCACTCGCTTTGGCGCAGGGCGGTGACGAACACATCGTTTTTGTACAACTTGACCTGCTGGGCATTGCTGAAAACGTAGGCCGTGCCCAGCTGCCCGGCGGGGTTATCGCCGATGTCCATGGAGGAACTGACCGCCAGAACCGGGTCAGCATCACCCTGACTGGCATAGACCGCCGCCGCCAATTTGGGGTTACGGAAGCTGTCCAGCACGCCGTGGTAGCAGATGCGGTCGCCAGAGCCGAAATCCTTGTGAGTCTGGTAGTCGAACATACACCAGCCAAAACACCCGGCGTGTTCCCCGCTGCCGTAAGCGGCATTCTGTACCCGGACGTGCCGCAGGGCGTGCTCCTGCCGGTGCGGGCCATCGTCAAAGGCTTTGGTGGGGTACATATGACCATTGCATTCCGATATGAGCAGCGCCTTGCCCATATCCGGGGTCACGTCCTTTTTGGGCTTAGCGCCGGGCGTTACGCCGTTGTGAGAAAAATCGTTGTAGGCGTAGACGTCCTCCAGCAGATGGCTCTTTTCCAGATACCGCACGCCAGAAGTGGCACGGCTGGGGTCCAGCTGGTGGGCAATTTTGTTGGTGCGGGTGTAGAACGTATCGTCATCCACGCTTTCGTTGATGCGCACACCCCACAGGATGATGCTGGGGTGATTGCGGTTTTGCAGGAGCATCTCCCGCAGCATTTCACAGGCGGCGTCCTTCCAGTTGTCGTCCCCGATGTGCTGCCAGCCCGGCAGTTCAGTGAACACCAGCAGACCCCGCCGATCGCACTCATCCAGAAAATATTGGCTTTGGGGGTAGTGGCTGGTGCGCACGGCGGTGCAGTGCAGCTCCTCCTGCAAAATGCGGGCATCCTCCCGCTGCAGGCTTTCCGGTGCGGCGTAGCCGATGTAAGGGTAGCTCTGGTGTCGGTTCAGACCCCGCAGAAAGGTCTTTTTTCCGTTGAGGTAGAAGCCGTCCGCCCGGAACTCTGCCGTGCGGAAACCAAACGTCACCTGTTTGCGGTCGATGGGCTGTCCGGCTGCATTCAAAAGCTCTGCAATGGCATGATGCAAAACCGGGTGCTCTGTATCCCACGGCTGTGCGTCCGGCACAGAAAGCTGCATCTTCCCGGTTTCTGCCGCCTGTGCGGTCTGCTCTGCCAGCAGGGTACCGTCTGCGGTCTCCAGACGGATGCGGACCGCCACGGCTGCGGGCGCAAGCTCTGCCGTCCACTGCACCACGGCGTCATGCAGGGTGGGCGTGTAGACGAACAGGTCGGTCAGGCGGCTTTCTGCCGCAGCCTCCAGCCAGACCTCCCGGTACAGCCCGCCGTAGGTCAGGTAGTCGATGACAAAGCCAAAGGGCGGGATAGCCGGGTCTTCCCTGGTGTCCAGCTGCACGGTCAGCAGGTTTTCGCCTTCCCGGTCAACAAGATCGGTGATTTCCACCGCAAAGCCGGTATAGCCGCCCCGATGCTGCCCGGCAACCCTGCCGTTGACCCGCACCACTGCCTGATGGGCGGCTCCGTCAAAGCGGACAAACAGCCGGGGCGCAGCCTGTACCGGCGGCACCCGGAACCGTTTGCGGTAGCCGCAGACCATCTCGTAATCGGCCGGGGAGGCATAATGCAGCGGCACCTCCCGGCAGGTATGGGGCAGGCGGACGACTTCCTGTTTTGGCACCGGCAGTCCCTTGCCAAAGGCCTCTGTCCAGTGTCGTGTAAACTCCCATCCATCGCAAAAACTGTGTTTCATCGCGGCAGCACTCCTTCCAGTAAAATCGAGATCATTTCTTCCAGCACAGCCACATACTGCACCCCGCTTTCTGCCAGACTGCGGTCTGCCAGAAAACTCTCGATGGATGCGGTGATCATCTGCCGCAGCACCGGCAGGGATACCGGACGCATGACCCCTTCAGCCACAGCCTGCTCCAGCAGCACCATGGTGGGCTCCCACCCGTTTTCCAGCTGACTGCGCACCCGCGCCGCCACCACCGGGTATTTCTCGTCCAGTTCCTTCATCTGTCGCAGATCCAAAGCGGCGTATTCTGCCGGCATAGCAATGATAACTGCCCGCAGCTTTTCCTGCAAAGTACCGCCGCCCGCCAGAATCTCCTGCTTGCAGCGGTGGATGTCTGCAAAGGCGTGGTCTACCATGTCCAGCAAAAGCGTCTCCTTGGAAGGATAAACGGTGTAGATGGTCTTTTTGCTGATATGCAGCGGCTCTGCCACCTGCTGCATGGTGAAATGCAGCCCCTGTTGACGGAACAGCTGCATGGCCTGCGTGCGCACCAGCGCATCGAGCTTTTCCTGCATAAGCGTCCTCCTTGTGGAAACCGTATTTGCTTTTCCGGTTTCCATTCTAGTGCGGAAACCGAATCAAATCAAGCGGTTTCTGCATTTTCTGCGTTATGCCGAAGAACCGCCAAAAAATCGCAGCAAAATGACAATAAAAATATCCTCTAAGAACTTTTTGCCCTTTGAGGATCAGTATATAAAACGTGAATCTAAGTGAATTGGGTTCTGCAATCTCACTTGACGAGTCAACCAACACTGTACAGACCGAAAATCTTCGTCTACTGCAAATCATTCTGACCGAAGAAATCACTACAAAAGGCTTGACTCCAGATCAGCAAAACATCACACAGTACGGCAAGGAGTTAGAAGCCTTGTACGATGAAATTCTGGATTTGACATCCAAAATCATCACCTAAACCACGATGCACACGCACCGTGGTTTTTGTTTGCCCATTTTTAGCACGATGCAGTTTGCACCGTGCTTTTTTCATGCCGTTTTAGCTCATATTGGTCAGAGCAGCTGCCTTGTAAGCAGCAGGCCGCCGGTTCGATTCCGGCAAACGGCACCATCGCAGCGGGCAGTGCGTACCCTGCCCTTGCCCCATCATGTTGCGGTTTTTCCGAAACCTCAATTTTTTGAAAAGAAAAAATCCCGCAAAACCTTACGTTTTGAACGTAGTTTCGCGGGATTTTTGGAGCTACTGACCTGATTCGAACAGGCGACCTGCTCATTACGAGTGAGCTGCTCTACCAACTGAGCCACAGTAGCACATTGCACATCTGCTGCAACAGGCAATATTTTACCATATTTCTGCTGCACTGTCAAGGCCGGATTTCCTGTAAGCGGGGCAGCTTTTACAGGGCGTTTCACAAAAAGTTATTGCATTTTAGCCCGGCTGCTTTATAATAGAATTGATTGCGCAAAAGGCTGCGCCTTTTGCCGGAAAGGACGAGCTGCACCATGATCTTTGTTCCCCTGCTGCACTACTTTTTGTGCAAGAATGATTACAGCGGCAACGAAGCCGGACTGCGGTACCGGCTTACGCCGGGCAAACGCACCGTGCCGGATCCGGACAGCGGCGCGGATGCCACCAAGGAGGAAAAGATCCTCACTGTGGACTACTGGCCCGCGCCTTGGACGATTGACAAGACCGACCCCGCCCTACGCCGCCGGGAGGTATTTCCGCTTACGGACGAAGGGCGTGCCGCCGCCGCGCAGTATCTGAAGGACGCCTACGATGCCGAGCCGGAGCGCTGGAACAACTGCCCGGACATGATGGACTGCGACCCTTGGGAGCCGCCCGCCGAGCCGGATACTGCCAACGAATGAACCGAACGAGGAAACCATGATCTACCGTTTGAAAGAACTGAAGGGCGATACCATCGCCGTGCCGCAGCTGGTGTTCTCCAAGCTGGGCATTGCCGAAGAATACAATGTGCGGGTGGCGCTGTATGTGCTGGCCACCGGCGTGACCGACCCGGACAAGATCTGCGCCGACCTCAAGCTGCGCAGCCGCATCAGTGCAGAAAGTGCGCTGGCTTTCTGGGCAGGTGCAGGGCTTTTGGAGCGCTACGAAGAAAACGCCGCGCCGGGCGCAGAGCCCAGTGCTCCCGCCCCCATGCGCTGGGCGGAGATCGCCGCCGCCAGCCGCACTGACCCCATGATCTCCAGCCTGATCGACTGCGGGCAGACCAGCTTTGCCCGTCCGCTGACCCACACCGAAATGGAAAAGCTGGTGAACCTGTATGTGCAGGAGGGCTTTGCGCCTGAAGCTGTGATGCTCTGCGTGGCCTATGTAGCCAGCCGGGGCAAACGTACCATGGCCGCTGTGACCCACGAACTGAAGGTCTGGCGCGCCGAGGGCGTGGAGACCGGCGAGCAGGCCGATGCCCACTTAAAGCTGCTGGCGCTGCGCCAGAGCCGCGAGGAGTACGTCAGCAGCCTGCTGCAGATCACCCCCGAGGAACTGACGCTGGGCGGGCGCAAAGCCATTGCACGCTGGTACGAGGTGTACGGCTACGATGACGCCATGGTGCAGGAAGCCGCCGTGCAGGCCGGCCCGAAGCGCGACCTGTGGTACTGGAACAGCATCCTTAAAACATGGAACGCCAAGGGGCTGCGCAGCATCCACGATGTGCGCGGCCCGGTGGCTGCAGCCGGAGCAAGCCGGAATATCCGGGTAGACCGCGACACACCCAGCGGAAACGATATCCTGAAAAACGCCACCCGCCGCCGTTCCCTGATCAAGAAACCGGAGTAAGGAGCCTTTATGCGTACCAAAAACGAATTGTATCAGCAGGCATTGCGCACCGTGGCCATGCGGCGGCAGACCGCCCGCGCCTTGGCACAGGATGCACAAGCCGAAGCCGAAGCCGCCATTCCCGGGCTGCGCCACGCCGAGGAGGAAGTGCGGGTACGGGGCATCCGCTGCGCCATTGCCGGAGCTTCCGGCAAGGACCGTACCGAGACTGCTGCTGCCCTTGCGGCGGCAAAGCAGAAGCTGACCGCCCTGCTGGCCGGGAGCGGACGCCCTGCGGATGCGCTGGAGCCGAAGTTCACCTGCAAGCGGTGCGAGGACACCGGCGCGGTGAACGGCCGCACCTGCGACTGTGTGCGCCGGGTGATGCAGCAGCTGCGCCGCAAGGAAATCGAAGAGCTGTCCAGCCTGTCTGTCTCCAGCTTTGACACCATGCAGCTGGACTACTACCCCAACACGGTGGACAAGGCGCTGGGCGAGAGCGTGCGCAGCTACATGGCCGAGGTTCTGGCTGACCTGCGGGATTACGCCGCGGACTTCTCCCCCGCTACCCGCGAAAGCCTGCTGCTGGTGGGTAACGCAGGGCTGGGCAAGACCCATGCCGCCCTTGCCATTGCCGGGGAGGTGCTGCGGCAGAACTACGATGTGATCTATGTCTCCTGCCCGGACTTTTTCGGCAAGCTGGAAGCGCTGCATTTCGGCACAGACCCCGGCGGTGAGGAAGAGACTTTGTTCCAGACTGCCTGCAACGCCGACCTGCTGATTTTGGACGATCTGGGCACCGAGTTCAATTCCAGCTTCTTCCTGACGAATCTGTACAGTCTGCTGAATAACCGCTTGGGCGCAAAGCTGCCCACCATCGTCACCACCAATATCACGGACGGTGCGCTGCTGGAAAAGCTGTATACGGAAAAGATCTCCAGCCGCCTTGCAGCCTTTGTACAGATCCAGTTTTTGGGCAGTGATATCCGGGTGCAAAAAGCCGCAGAATAAGTCGTTTCATTTCTGCCGGAGTTGCACATTTTTTGAGAGAAACAATTGCAAAATAAGTGCGGATCACCGCGCAAAGAAAAAGCCATCTGCCGCAGCATGACCGGGATTTGAAACCCTCGGGATCAGCTGTTGCAGATGGCTTTATTGTTTGACAAATCAGAACGTCAATGCAGGGCTTACCTCGTTGCGGCGCTGTGCCTGCACGATGCAGTCTTTTTCCGGCACGACACCGGCTGCACCCAAGGTGGTGAACACGGTCTGCAGGGCAAGGCTGGGCGTGTTATTCTCCTGCGAGAGATGGCACAGAGCGAACTTTTTGCAGCCGCTCTGGATCAGCTCCAAGAGCTTTGCGGAGCACTCGTCGTTGGAAAGGTGTCCCCGCACGCTCTCGATGCGGGCGCGCAGATAGTAGGGGTAGGGCCCGCTGCGCAGCATATGCAGGTCGTAGTTGCTTTCCAGCGCCACAAGGTCGCAGCCGGAAAGCGCTTCGTGCACCGGCGGGGTCAGGGTGCCAAGGTCGGTGGCGATGGTCATGGTCTTATCGTCCGGGGTGTGGATGCGGTAGCCCACACAGGGCACGTCGTGGCTGGTGGGGAAAGACTGCACCCCGAAGCAGCCGATGTCCTCTTCCCTGCCCTCCAGCGTGTTCAGCGCACAGTTGGCGGGCACGATATCGTTGGCATCCAGAAAATCCAGCGTAGCCGCTGCGCCGTACACCGGCAGCGGGTTCTTTTTCAGGAAGGTGGAAAGCCCCTTGACGTGGTCGCTGTGCTCGTGGGTGACAAGGATGCCTGCGCAATCGCTGATAGCAAGCCCCAGCGATTTGAGCGCTGCCGTGGTGGTGCGCACCCCCTTGCCCATATCCACGATAAGGTACTGTGCGCCGCAGCGCACCACGCTGCTGTTGCCGGAGGAGCCGGAATACAATGAAATGAACTCTGCCATGAAAACCTCTTATGTTACCACCTAAAAACAGCCCGCCGCACAAAGTTTACGGCAGGCTGTTTGTTTTTGTATGTGTTACAGAGCCTGTTCCAGTGCAGCGGGCATCCGCTCCACCTTGCTGATCTCTGCACCCAGACCGCGCAGCTTTTCCACGATATTCTCGTAGCCGCGCTCGATATGACCGATCTCCTCGATCTCGCTGGTGCCATCGGCCATCAGAGCAGCCACCACCATAGCGGCACCGGCACGCAGGTCGGAAGCGCGCAGCGGTGCGGGGCTGAGCTTTTCCACACCCTCAAATACGGCCACCTGACCGTCCACCTGCACGCTGGCACCCATCTTGCGCAGCTCGTCCACATAGCGGAAGCGGTTGTCCCACACGCTCTCGGTGATGGTGCTGGTGCCCTTGGCCACGCTCAGCAGCACACCCATCAGGGGCTGCATATCGGTGGGGAAGCCGGGGTGCGGCATGGTGTTGATCTTCAGCGGCAGAATATCACCGGTGCGGGATACCCGCACAGCATCGTCAAATTCTTCCACAGTAATCCCAGCGCGGCGCAGCTTGGCTGTGATGGGTTCCAAATGCTTGGGGGTGACGTTCTTAATGAGCACATCGCCGCCGGTGGCAGCAGCAGCTACCATATAGCTGCCGGCTTCGATCTGATCCGGGATGATGCTGTAGGTGCAGCCGTGCATCTTTTCCACGCCGCGCACCTTGATGACGTCCGTACCGGCACCGCGCACGTCTGCGCCGCACATATTCAAAAAGTTTGCCAGATCCACCACATGGGGCTCCTTGGCGCAGTTTTCCAGAATGGTCTGACCCTTGGCCATGACCGCAGAGAGCATACCGTTCATGGTAGCGCCCACGCTGACCTTATCAAAGAAAATATGGGCACCGGTCAGCTCCTGCTTGGTGCGCACGGTGATCATGCCGTAATCCACGCTGTCCTCTGCGCCCAGCGCGCTGAACACCTTCAGGTGCTGGTCGATGGGGCGGGGACCCAGATTGCAGCCGCCGGGCATGGCCACCTGTGCCTTGCCGAAGCGGGAAAGCAGTGCGCCAAGGAAGTAGTAGCTGGCGCGCATCTGGCGGGACAGATCGTCCGGCACATTGGTGGTGACCAGATGCCGCGTATCGATCTCGTAGGTGTTGCGGTTGAGCATCTTCACCTGTGCACCCAGCGTGCTCAGGATCTTGAGACTGACCGACACATCGCTGATATCAGGCAGATTTTCGATCACGCAGACATCCGCTGCCAGAATGGTAGCAGGCAGAATACCCACAGCCGCATTTTTTGCGCCGGAAATGGTCACTTCTCCGTGCAGGGGCTTACCGCCGGTAATAACAAATTTCTCCACTTTTATGATCTCCTTGTCAAAGGCCTGTGCCACAGGCCTGTTAAGGCTACTGAAAGCATTCCATTTCGTTACTTGTACCGCCAGGGTGTACAGATTCACCAACACCGGGGCAGATTTATAACTATCCTATTATACACTACTTCCACAAAAAAGCAAAGCCCGATTTGTATCTGTTTCATTATTTTCTGTTTTGCCCAGATTACACGCGGATATTCCAAAAATTTATTGAATTTTTCATCAATTTTGACGAATGCCGACCCAAATTTTACCCTTTGGCGATATCACCAAACGTGATCCTCGCACCGTGCCTCCGGGATCCAGCCCAGCTGATAGGCCGTTACCAACTGCTTCAGATCATGCACGCGCTCCCGCAGTACCTCGCCCTCGTCCGTATCTTCCACGAGGATGCGATGATTTTCGGTTTCCAGAATGTTCTTCTGGGACAGGATGTCCAAATTCTCCCGCACCGCCTTTTCGGCGCTTTCAAAGGGTTGATGGGTGCGCAGGGACATGGTGCGGCTGGAATACACCAGCGTGTACCCGGCAATACCGGTCTTTTCGTGGTAGGCGCGGCAGAACCCGCCGTCAATGACCACCAGCCGTCCCCCGCCCTTGATGGGGCTCTCGCCGTTTTTCTCCTGCACCGGCACATGGCCGTTGACGATATGGCTCGTGCCCGGCAGGCCGAACTCTGCCAGAATGCGGCGGCAGGCGGCTTCATCGTTGTACCAGCTATAATAGGGATCCTTGACCTCCGTATGGGTAGCGGGGTCTGCGATATATAGCCGCTCAAAGGTGGTCATGGCGCTACGTCCAAACAGCGGCGAAAGCTTGCCGCACCACAGATACCACAGAAAATCCTGTCCGCTCTGGCGGGCGGCGCTGCCCTCTGCCCCATAGTAGCCCCGGCGGGCGCGGGCGTCGCAGTAATCCATCAGGGCACGGCCGGAGTAGCGGCGTCCCTCGAAGTGCTCCACCGCAAAGCCGCCCTTCGTGTTCATGGGCACAGCGCCGTGGTAGAGCAGATTGCCGTTTTCAATGTGGTACACGCTGCCCTTGGCATACAAAAATTCAATATGCTGTTGTAATTTCTCGCTCTGCCGGAAGGACTGCACCAGTTTTTGCAGTACCAGCTGCTCGTCCGGGTTCAGCTTTGCGGGGTCTGCCGGGTCTACCGTGGGGAAGGCGGTGTCCCGCAGGGGGTAGCTCTTCTCCCCTACCTGCACGGTGTGGGCGTCCCAGTCGATGCGGCGCAGATAATCCCGCCCCTGCATCTGGAAATCCGGGTTGCGGTCGATGACCTGACATTCCAGCTTGAACATGAGGATGGAGATGGCCTTGTGCATCACGGCGCAGCGGTGGAGCATTCCCTGCGTATAAGGGCCGCGGGCGGCGTCCGTGTGGGGCATCCAGATGGAAAGATCATCCTCGCCGTAGAACTGCTCCGCCATACGCTGCAAGTGCCGCAGATTGATGCCGTAGCAGTCCTCCAGCATCCCGTGGTTGTGGTAGGCCAGCGTGGTTTTAAGTACGGTGCAGATGCAGATGGGACTGCCGGCGGCAGCACCCATCCATACCACGTCATGGTTGCCCCACTGGATATCCACGTTATGGTGGCGCATCAACAGATCCAGAATGATGTCCGGGCGCGGGCCGCGGTCAAACAGGTCGCCCACGATATGCAGCTTATCCACCGCCAGATGCTTGATCAGCTCACACAGCCGCACGATAAAGCGGTCGGCGCGGCCATTCTCAATGATGCTGCCCACGATCTGGCCGTAGTACAAGTCTTTATCGTGATCCTCAAAGTGGGCATGGAGCAGCTCGTCCAGAATATAGCCGCAGCTGGAAGGCAGACAGCTGCGCACATGGTCGCGGGTGTGCTTGGAGGACACCAGACGGCAGATATCGATCAGCTGGAGAAGGGTCTGGGTGTACCACTGCTCCAGCGCATCCTCGGTGGTGCAGCGCGCCTTGAGCTGGGGCAGCTTTTCGGTGGGATAGTAGATCAGGGTGGCAAGCTCGGCACGGGCTGCTTCCGGCATAGTACCGCCCAGCACGGCATCCACCTTTTCCCGGATGACGCCGGAGGCAGAGTTCAGGATATGCACGAAGGCTTCGTTCTCGCCGTGCAGGTCGCTCATGAAATGCTCCGTACCCTTGGGCAGCTTGAGCAGCGCCTGTGTGCTGATGATCTCGCTGGCAGCTGCCGCCTGCGAGGGGTAATCTCTGGCCAGCAGGGTCAGGTACTTCAGGTTGTCGCGGATCTCATCGGTTTCGGTGCGCATGGCTTCCTCCATCGTAACGCATTCCTTGCCCTGCAAAGATGTTGCGTTTTTTGTATTATCGTTTCTCTATATTTCAGTATAGCACGAATGGCACCAAAAGTGGTATACTGAATACGAAAATTTTAAGCAAAGGACTTTGGATATTATGCCGAAAACCATTTCCGTTCCCACCTGCTGCACCCTCTGCCCCCGCTGCTGCGGTGCAAACCGTGCCGCCGGGCGCACCGGCTTCTGCGGGGCGGGCGCTACGTTAAAAGCCGCCCGCGCTGCCCTGCACCACTGGGAGGAGCCCTGCATCAGCGGCACAAGGGGCAGCGGCACGGTGTTCTTTTCCGGCTGCACCCTCAAGTGCTGCTTCTGCCAGAACTACCCCATCAGCGCCGAGGGGCTGGGCAAAGAGATCACCGTGGAGCACCTGGCTGAGATCTTCTTGAATTTGCAGGCGCAGGGCGCACACAACATCAATCTGGTCACCCCGGGTCAGTGGCAGCCGTGGATCATTGCCGCGCTGGACATTGCCCGCGCCAAGGGACTGCGGCTGCCCATCGTGTGCAACACCGGCGGCTACGAGACCGTGGAAAGCGTGCAGGCGTGGCGCGGGTACATCGACATCTGGCTGGCTGATTTAAAATATGTGTCCTCTGCCCTTTCCGCAGAGCTTTCCGCCGCGCCGGACTATTTTGCACAGGCAAAGCCCGCCATTGAAGCCATGATGGCACAGGCCGGGCATCCGTTGTTTGATGCGGACGGCATCCTGCAAAAGGGGGTCATCCTGCGGCACCTCGCGCTGCCGGGTCATGTGGAGGACAGCTTTGCCGTGCTGGACCAGATGGCTGCATGGAACGACGCCGACCCCGGGTGCTTTCTGCCCAGCGTCATGAGCCAGTATACCCCTTTCTACAAGGCCGCAGAGCATGGCATCGGGCGGCGCATCACTACCTATGAATACCGCCGGGTGGTGAACTACGCCATGGACAAGGGGCTTGTGCAGGGCTATATGCAGCAGAAGAGCAGCGCCAAGGAGGAATACACCCCAAGCTTTGACCTGACTGGGGTATGATCCTGCGGCAGGGCAGCTTTTTCGGCAACTTTACCAAATTTTATGGTTTATTTTCTCTTGTCTGCGCGTGCAAACGCTTGCATTCTGTCCGGGAACGCACTATAATGGATACAACGATGTGTTAATAGTTGCGGATTCCCGCAATGTCATCAGGAGGAGCTTTATGGAACATTTCAATCCGATCCTTGGCAGCGAACCCAATGGCCAGAAGTTCATCACCTGTGGTGAGATCATGCTGCGCCTGACCCCGCCGAACTACGAAAAGATCCGCATGGCATCGGCTTTTGAGGCCAGCTACGGCGGCAGCGAGGCCAACATTGCGCTGGCGCTGGCAAACCTTGGCGTGGACAGCACCTTTTTCAGCGTAGTGCCCAACAACAGTCTGGGCAAGAGCGCTGTGCGCTGGCTGCGCTCCAATGACGTGCACTGCACCCCCATGATCCTGACCGAGCCGGACGAGACCCCTTCTAACCGTCTGGGTACTTATTATCTGGAGACCGGCTACGGTATCCGCGCTTCCAAGGTCATCTACGACCGCAAGCACAGCGCCATTACCGAGTACGATTTTTCTCAGGTGGATCTGGACGCCCTGCTGGACGGCTACGACTGGCTGCACCTCAGCGGCATCACTCCGGCACTGGCGCCCAACTGCCGCAGCCTGATCCTTGATATGCTGAAGGTTGCCAAGAAGAAGGGCCTGACCGTGAGCTTTGACGGCAACTTCCGCTCCACCCTGTGGACTTGGGAGGAGGCACGGGACTTCTGCACCGAATGCCTGCCCTATGTGGACGTGCTGCTGGGTATTGAGCCCTACCACCTGTGGAAGGACGAAAACGACCACAGCAAGGGCGACTGGAAGGACGGCGTGCCCTTGCAGCCCAGCTACGAGCAGCAGGACGAGATCTTCCAGCGGTTTATCGAACGCTACCCCAACCTGAAGTGCATCGCCCGCCATGTGCGCTACGCTCACAGCGGCAGCGAAAACAGCCTGAAGGCCTTTATGTGGTACGAGGGGCACACCTTCGAGAGCAAGCTGTACACCTTTAACATTCTGGACCGCGTGGGCGGCGGCGACGCCTTTGCCAGCGGCCTGATCTACGCCATGCTGCACAACTACAAAGCCATGGATATGATCAACTTTGCAGTGGCAAGCAGCGCCATCAAGCACACCATCCACGGTGATGCCAACATCACCGATGATGTGAGCACCATCCGCAACCTGATGAACATGAACTACGATATCAAGCGGTAAGCCGCATACAGCAACAGGCTCCCTGCCATTGGCGGGGAGTCTGTTTTTTGGACTATTGAAAAAGGGCGTTTCATCTGCTTGCAGGTGGAACGCCCTTCTGTTTCAGTTTAGTTGGACAAAATCATGCGGTCATTTGCAAACTCGCCGCCGCTGGCGATCTGGAACTTGGCCAGCAGGTCGGAAACGTGCAGCTTCTGCTTTTCCTCCCCTGCCACGTCGTAGATGATATGACCCTCGTGCATCATGATCAGGCGGTTGCCGTATTTGATGGCATCCTTCATGTTGTGGGTGATCATCATGGTGGTCAGGTGGTTTTCCTCCACGATGCGTGCCGAGAGGGTAAGCACCTTCAGCGCCGTTTTGGGGTCCAGTGCAGCGGTGTGCTCATCGAGCAGCAGGAGCTTGGGTTTGTTCATGGTAGCCATCAGCAGGGTCAACGCCTGCCGCTGACCGCCGGAAAGCAGCCCCACGCGGGCGGTCAGGCGATCCTCAAGGCCCAGATCAAGGGTCTTGAGCAGTTCGCGATACTGCTCCCGCTCGGCCTTGGTGATGCCGATGCGCAAGGTGCGGCGCTTGCCGCGCCGGGCTGCCAGCGCCAGATTTTCCTCGATCTGCATAGTGGCAGCAGTGCCGGTCATGGGGTCCTGGAACACGCGGCCAATGTAGGCGGCGCGCTGATGTTCACCCAGGCGGGTGACGTCCACACCGTCGATCAAAATTTTGCCCTCGTCCACCGGCCATACACCGGCAACGGCATTCAGCATGGTGGATTTACCCGCACCGTTGCCGCCGATCACGGTAACAAAATCACCCTCGTTCAGCTTCAGGTTCAGACCGTTCAGGGCGGTTTTCTGGTTCACCGTGCCCGCATTGAAGGTTTTGGAAACATTTTGGATCTCAAGCATTTTTTGCGTCCTCCTTTGCCTTTTTGACCGGCTTCGAGAAGTATTTGCCCTTCCAGTACGGCACAGCAAGGAACACCGCCACCACGGAGGCGCTGAGCAGCTTGAGCAGGTTTGCATCAAAGCCCAGCGTCAGCACCAGCTGAATGACGATATAGTAGATGATGGCACCGATGGAAACAGAGGCCAGCTTGAGGGCAAAGTTATGGAAGATGCGGCCAAACACGGCCTCGCCGATGATGACGGCAGCCAGACCGATGACGATGGCACCGCGTCCCATGCCGACATCTGCAAAGCCCTGATACTGGCTGAGCAGCGCACCGGACAGCGCCACCAGCGCATTGGAGACAGCCAGTCCCAGCACGATGTTGAAGTTGGTGTTGATGCCCTGTGCGCGGGACATGGCAGGGTTAGAACCGGTAGCGCGGATGCCGCAGCCCAGCTCCGTACCGAAGAACCAGTACAGCACCCCGATGACCACCGCAGTAACAAGGATGACCATGATGATGGGGTTATGCAGGGCAAATTCCTTGACCCAGCGCAGGGAGATGAGCAGGCCGTATTTGTCCACGTTGATGGACTGGTTGGCCTTGCCCATGATCTTCAAGTTGATGGAATACAGCGCCAGCTGGGTCAAGATACCGGCCAGAATGGCGGGAATGCCCATAAAGGTGTGCAGCAGGCCGGTGACAAGGCCGGTAGCAAGGCCGGCCAGCACAGCTACCAGCAATGCTGCCCAGACGTTCATGCCGGAAAGCAGGCACATGACGCACACCGCGCCGCCGGTGCCAAAGCTGCCGTCCACGGTCAGGTCGGCTACATCCAGAATACGGTAGGTCAGGTACACGCCAATGGCCATGATACCCCAGATAAGCCCCTGCGCACAGGCACCCGGTAAAGCGCCCGGCAGGTTTGCAAGTCTTGCAATGATCTCCAAAACAATTTCCTCCTAAACGTTACACTTTTTTATCTCCCGCTTTGATACGGGAAAGCGGAGAAGAGCAAGAATCCACTCTTCTCCGCTATTTTTATATTGTTCCGGTTTTGCTGTTATCAGGCTTCGATCTCAACATAGCCTTCCGGTGCGGTCAGGCCAAGGTCATTGCAGACAGCCTTATTGTACTTTTTGGTCACATCGGTGTACTCGATGGGCATGGTAGAGATATCGCTCTCGCCGTTCAGGATCTTGACTGCCATCTCACCGGTGGTGTAGCCCAGATCGTAGTAGCTGATGGACAGAGTAGCCACGCCGCAGCCGGAGCAGATGCCCTCCTCACCGGCGAACACAGGCTTCTTAGCCGGGCGGCAGATGCCGTCCACGATGCCGGTATTGGCGGCAACGGTGTTATCGGTGGGCACATACAGTGCGTCGTTCTCGTCCGCAGCCTTCTGGCAGACGGAGGACAGGTCGTTGGAATCCGAGAAGGCGTACTGGGTAGCAGTCACGCCCTTAGCCTCCAGATACTTCTGCACTTCGTCTACCTGATATTGGCTGTTGGCCTCGGCAGAGCAGTACAGCAGGCCAACCTTCTTGACCTCGGGCATCCACTCCACGATCATGTCTGCCTGCTGATCCAGCGGTGCCAGATCGGAGGTGCCGGAGACGTTGCCGCCCACGGTGCCGGAGAAGTTGTCCAGACCCAGTGCCACACCGTACTCGGTAACAGAGGTGCCCAGAATGGGGATGGTGTTGGTAGCAGCCTGTGCAGCCTGCAAAGCAGGGGTAGCATTTGCCATGATCAGCGCCACGCCGGAGGAAACAAAGCCGTTGGCAATGGTGGCGCAGGTAGCGGAATCGCCCTGTGCATTCTGGAAGTCGAAGGTGACATTCTCGCCAAAGGAAGCGGTCAACGCATCCTCAAAGCCCTGCGTAGCGGCATCCAGTGCAGCGTGCTGCACCAGCTGGCAGATACCAACGGTGAACTTTTCGCCGTTGGAAGCGGCAGCGACCGATGCAGAAGCAGCCGTGGAGGATGCTGCCGCAGAAGATGCGGAGGAAGAACCGCCGCAGGCAGAAAGAGCAGCTGCTGCGCCGCAGGCAGCGGCAGCAGTCAGAAAGGAACGACGAGTGATTTTACGCATATTGATGATCTCCTCTATCTTCAGCCCTTGCAGCCAACAGGACGCCGCACTCCGGGCCGATATTGTAAGCGGATCAAATAAGGTTCGCTTTACACTCGTGAAGTATATCACAGAATCACTGGCAAAACAATCCACTTTTCCCTGAAAACGGCCTTTATTATCGATTCAAGCAAAGCCATCCATCAATTATTTTGAACGATCATTCCGCTTTTTCTGATACTCCGTCAGTTTGCGCAGCTCCGTGTCCAGCGTTTGCAGGTTTGCTTCCAGCTGCGGCAGATAGTCCTGCACGTAATCGTAACCAAAATACAGTGCCTGCCAGAGCTTTGCCTGCATCCGGCGCACCAGCACCGGACTGAGTACCTCTTCTAACCGCTCCACGGTATCTTCCAGCGCCATGCAGGTCTGCGCCCAGCGCACATCAATGGCTTCCCGGGCAGGCACATCGTAGCGGGCAAGATAATCCTGCACCCTTGCTTCGATCACCTGCCCGCCGCAGCCGGTGGGCTGTAAAAAATAGTGTACCTCCCCTGCCCGGCTGATCTCCTGCGCCAGCGGATACAACGCACATACCAGCGGCTCTGCCTCATGGATGGCGCAGTGGTTTTCGGTCAGAAAGGGGCAGTTGTTGCGGTTTTCCTTCACCGGAGCAAGCCGCAGCACCGGTAAATGGCTCACTCTGCCTATGCTGCTGCGGCAGTAGCCCCGTGCCACGATCTGCGGCGGCAGACGCAGCCGAGCAGCAATACGCCACAAATCATAGCCGGACAGCACGATATCCTCCCGCCCGCGGCAGCAGTTGCCGCAGCCCGCACAGGCAAAGCGGAACTGTGCATCCCGTTCCAGCAGCGGCATGGCATCGGTACGGGTAAAGTCCACCTGTCCGCACAAATCAATGGCTTCGTCTCGCATAGTCAAACATCCTTTTCCATGATAGAATGTCCCTATTGTACCGCCGGAGCACCCGGTTTGCAAGGCAGTCTCTATACTGTGCAGTTATTTTTTATCTGCAAGCTTTTGGTACACCTGCACTGCATCGCGGATGTTATATTGTTCCGTTCCATGGTCTCCGGGTGCGGCAAGTGTAACAAGGATGTACTCTTTTCCGTTCACGGTGGCAAGGCTGGCCAGACACAGCCCTGCGGCGGCGGTATATCCCGTTTTGCCGCCCTCGATCTGTGTTCCCGCCGGAAGCTCTGTTCCGTCCAGCTTGCCCAGCAGTGTGCTGGTCAGCGAAACGCCCTCCGGGTGCTGCGCAGTCGCTGTGGTGGTGTAGTGCTCCGCAGTAAAAATGGTGCGAAAGGTCGCATTGTGTAATGCTGCCTGCAAGAGCTTTGCCATATCTGCCGCACTGGAATAGTGCTCGGTATCCGTCAGGCCGGTGGGATTGGTAAAATGGGTATTCTTCATACCAAGCTCTGCGGCCTTTTGGTTCATCAGTGCGGCAAAGTTATCCTCACTGCCGCTCACCAGCCGCGCCAGCGTCTCACAGCATTCTGCACCGGAAGGCAGCATCGCACCATAGAGCAAGTCCCGCACCGTGACTGTCTCCCCGGGCGCAAAGCCTGCCATAGATGCTTTTTCGATCTGCAAGGCCGGGAAAATATCCTCCGGCAGTGTTACCTGTTTATCCAGATCGGGTTCCCCCTCAATGGCCAGCAGTACGGTCATCATTTTTGTCAGGGAAGCCGGCGCAGTGCGCTCGTCAGCACGTTTCTGCGCCAGTACCTGCCCGCTTTGGGCGTCCAGCAAGATCGCGTGTCGGCTGGCTGTATCCAGCAGAACATTCTGCCGCAGAAATAACACCAGCAGCACAAGCAGCGCTGCCAGAATACATAGCCGCCGACAACGGCGGTGGAATCGTTTCATGATAAATCGCATCCTTTTTTGCAAAATATAAAGCGCTTTCATCTCTTAACACGAGACAAAAGCGCTTTTTCCTGCAACTTTGCGGCTATGTATTTTTATGTTAACGCAACAAAAAAGCCCTGAGACTTTCATCTCAGAGCTTTTATCGCAAGTCAAGAAATTAGTGCAGCATCCAAACGGCATATTTGCGATATGCAATTCAACGGTGTTGCTGTTGCATTAAAAAGTTGAATTGCTATAAGCGACTACCTAATAAGGTATGCGGCTCCATCGCACTGTTATGCACAGTACAGCGAAACCACTTTTTGCTTTATATGCTATTTTATTTCCAGAGCTTAACGTCCCACAGGATGATACCACCTGTGCTGTACCTTACTCCTCCAAGATAATCAGCCGATTCTCTTACATAGGGTTCAATTTTAATGTATTTTGCTCCAGTAATATCGACATTAAATTCAATTGCCTTATCCGTTTTCTGTTTGATTACATCTGAAGTTGCTGTCAGTTTGTCATCCACATAGACTTTAACTAACCCCCAACTCAGGCTATCCGTGTCTTTATAGGGGTTTAATTTCATTGTCAATTTTCTATATTTTTGGTCAACATAATACTCTACCACCGTATTCAGATCCGGCCAGCTTTCCCGCGTATTCCCCCAGCCACTTCCGTATGTGAATATTGCATAGTTTGCTCCTCTTGTGTAAACATTTCCAAAAGGATCCTCAGGTAACCATCTTCCATTCCACGGCACACTGCCGTTGAATGGTTTCAAGCTTGACAGTGAAACCGAGCCATCCCCCGCAGGAAAACTGGGAGTTCCTTCTTCATCACAACCAGTCAAAGCCGTCATAGCACAAGCCGCACCCGCAATACCTAGCACTTTCAAAAAACTGCGGCGGTCAATTTTATTTGACATAAAACATCCTCCTTCTTGTGTTCACACCATGCGCAAACGATAGTTTGCGTATCTTGTTGGTTTCATTATACCCCCTTGTATATTTTTGTCAATTTGTTATATTCACTAAACTATTCGTCGTAATTTTTATATACAGACATTCAAACGCAATAAAAAAGCCCTGAGACTTTCATCTCAGAGCTTTCTGTTAAGTCGGCGACTACCTA